>Ga0307514_10000010_pt1 | contig 503225 bp, 545 predicted proteins | sample 16_EM_MG_FD_203088 | JGI IMG/M metagenome (GOLD analysis project Ga0307514, IMG submission 203088) | Populus trichocarpa ectomycorrhiza microbial communities from riparian zone in the Pacific Northwest, United States - 16_EM | ecosystem: Host-associated > Plants > Roots > Unclassified...
CAATGACGATTACAATACGGAATACAATACCATATCTGTTTCGAAGTTACATTATCGAGAATACGCCCCAATAGATCCCGACTCAGACTCGGCGATCCCAAGCTATACAACTACGATGACAATTGACAAATGCAAATTGACAACTGCAAATCGACTTCCGAATTAAACCCTTCCAATCGATGTTCCCTACGAAGCTATATGAGATTAGTCGCTGGCGGAGCAACGACTTTCAAAAGAGGGGGATGACCGTACCGGAATCTCAAACAACCCCTACTGCAAACAATTACCGTCCCGGAAGCGCAGGAATGATGCACCATAAGATCCATTCACCAATTGAGAAGGCTAGCAGCAGCAAGTGCACCTGGGCATGAATCGACTAGTGGACTCAGAGAACGACAATAAGTCAACCGAGTCAAGTGATGGCAAGCACACCTACAGATAGATCGACTAGCGGACTCAGAGAATGACGATAAGCGCATGGAGTCAATGATGGCAAACACCTACAGATGAATCAACAAGCACACCGAAGGAGAGCGAGTGAGCGCACTCCGCGATCTAAGACGATAAGTTCACCTAGCATACGACGGACGTCCAGTAGACCTACAAATGCACCAGAGAGATGACAAGTCGAACGAACCTGATCCATGCCGAACGAGTGCAATATGGCTACCAACGCAGTTCCGAACGCGATACCGAACGACTCCGACATGGCTACCAAATTGGTCCTGAAGGAGATCGAAAATGACCACCGAGGGTACCGAATAGTCTACCGAATGGCATCACAAGAGACAGTCGAGATAACTACCAGGAGACGATCACGGAGATCTCACAGCGATGGATATCACTACCGACGGACTTCACATGGAGGTCAAGAGGATTACCGGGAGCCTTCCCGTACCAAGCCACTGACCGAGACACTTACCGAAAGGCATACCGAACTGAATGCGGAACGATTCTACCAAATGACTACTGAGAAGCCAATGGATATTCTATCGAATCTGTCCACCGATGGCCAAGAGAAGTCGACGAAGAACGCACCGAAGCTATCATCCGAATGACTTCTACTGAGAAGCGGTCCACCGAGACCCTACCAGATGCCGAATCAAGAGATGCCGGAATCCGCATATGCAAAGCGGCTTTCCGGGAGCAGAGCCACACTCCTATCACGGTGAGTATGACTACCTACTGTGAAGCTTACGTGTTAGATATGGATCAAAGATATACTGCCACGCTGATGCAATTGGCGCATTCTACCATCCTCAAATGGTCACCAGCGAGTCACATGAGAACCGCCGGCTATGACGATGCCAGAAGCGAAAGCTTACATCATTGCCCAAAGTCACGACAAGGCGCCGTTGCAATGACGTTGAGATTGAGCGCATTCGGATGCCTCATACGACAGTAAGTCAACAGGCATAACAACTCACGACGAGGCATAGCCGTTGCAATGACGTCGAGATTGAGCACATTGGGACATCTCATACGACAGTAAGTCAACAGGCAGAGCAAGTCAGGATAGTCACTGGACAGCGGACGACGCTCAAGGACGACGGAATCCGAAGGAAGATAGTCTGAACAGAATTACATGTCGAATCAGAGATTACAATTACGATCCCGAATCACCAATGAATCTCAATATCAATTCGGAGACCGAAGTTACACTGCTACCGAGCCACGATGGCAATCAACAATCAATATGATGGAGAAGTTGTCGACGGAGCAACGAAATTTCCAAAGAGGGAGATAACCGTATCTACACGATCAAGTCCTACCGACAAGTCAAAAGCCCACCTGGAAGCAGTCTGCCGAGACACGCAACGACAAGTCTACCAAGAAGTCCTACCAACAAGTCAAAAGTACGCCGAGAGGCAAGTCTACCAAGTCGACCAAGATTCTACTAAAGCCGCCTACCGAGAGCGCAACCATGAAGTCGACCAGATGGTCACCGAAGCGGACTTCCAAAGACGATTACCGAGTCAAGCAGCACCTACGAGTCAATGCCACTTACCGATGACTACCGGCTGCAAGATATATTCTCCAGAGCTCGGACAGCGCAAGCTCACTTGAACTTGGTAAGTATAACCATCTTTAGAGAAGCTCACTTGCTAGATGTCAACGAATGAGACGAGACTGCACACGATGCAATTGACGTATATGATCGACGGCTACGACCGATACCAGCAGCGGAAGCCCCCATCGATGCCAAGTCATGAGCGGAAGCTCTACCACCCTGACAAGTCCGACCAAGACCTACGCCGAGACATGAGCTACGAGTGCGGTACTGGATGACAGGTCAGATGGTGTATGAGTCTGGGAGTGGAGATAAGGAGGAATTGAGGTCCGAGGCTCGGGAGCAGAGGAAAATTGGTCAATAGAGTTTCGGAACTCAGGACTGGAGGAAAGTTATCAATTGGGCGTTCCTTTCTTCTGTTTCTTCTCTTCTCTTCTCTTCTCTTCATACTTTATTACTTCATTGGATCTCGGCCCGGTACAAATGGCGTCGGCACGGGTTTTACCACCTCCGGATCTCAGTCAAAAGGAGGTGGAGTTTCCCTGTGCGCCGGATCCACCGAAAGGCTACTGTATGGTGCCAATCGGTAGCGGGACGTTTAAGTTTGTACGAGTACGTACGCGGCATGATTGTTTAATGCTTTCCTTTCCTTTCCTTTCTCTTGTACAGTATATGCAGCCCAGGAGGTCTGCACCTAGAGAGGGGGATACTGTAACAGCGGCACGTGACCCGGGACCGGGTAACGGCCATTCTATATAGTCGGCTCGCCACGAGCCTTAGATCTCTAGCGATAATCTTACCTATACATCTACATCTACTATCACTCGCATCCACGTTTGCAACCGTATTCAAATAATTACCATACGTATACCTATGAGGCCGAACGCAGGCATACGTGCCCTTACATCAGACCTGTGAAATACGATAATGGCGAAGCAAATACAACCGCAAGCGATGTATCCGAAGCGAAGACTGTATTGTAATAAGTGACAACATCTCAAAGCTAAACATATATGGGGAGATTGCAGCATCCAATATATAGCAATAGCGGAGAGGTAAAATGTGGTACTCAGCCGGAAAAAGGCATAAACATTGCCAGACGTTGTGTAAACGGCTACAGCATAACTGCAGCCCCTGTGAAGAGTGTAACACACGTGTCGTTCTGATGGTGCGTATCCGAGCGCAAAGAAAAGGAGGTACGTATGCAACGCAACCTGTCGCCTGGGCGACAGAAAGCGTGTATTTCTCCGTCAGATGGTACGAGGTTCAGTCAGAGCCGTCAGAGCCGACCGGAACACCCAGGTGTTTCTGACGGAAACTAGGGTTGTTGCTGATGAAAGTGTAGTCAAATTAAGGGTTCTGTCGTTTGCCGCAATCATTAAACCATTACGTACCCGGTGGGTATTTGAAAGGGCACTCTCACTGGCTCTTGGTGACACGAATCTATTTATTGATAATTGACTTCAGATAGTAAGCTCGTATTCATACGAGGTATCGCCAACAGCAATAGTGTCGCAATACGAGCTCATTACGTTGAGGATGTAGTTAATACTCCTTGAAGTTGAAACTTGACCATAAATGGTAGAAGGCAAGAATGATTATGCAGTTACGTATGTGAACTCCGAAACAGGCTTTGACAGTCTTAGGATTGTTAAGGGTGTGGATCGTCTGATATATCAGCAATACCAACATAAAGAAAGGACATCAATAACATTCTATCAAACATACAATCTACGTTCAAATTTATCTACAGAGACCTATTGACCTTCTTGACCTGAAGGTTAAGCCTTAACTTTATACGTGGGTATTATCTATTAGGTCTGTAACGAAGTCAACAAGGATACTTCTCTATTGAAGTCCGGAGTTGTACATTCCTCTTCAATTCTATCTCACAGATAAATAAATTACTCTTTATACTTGGTTATTATTAGTATCTTCGTTGAAGCAAGTCATTGATCGGGATGAGAGCAAGACAATACTTTAGAGTCTAAAGGAGGTCCGAGGAAGCAGCCCAATAGGGTGGTGATTTACTGATACCTCTTCAGGGATACTCTTGAGTCGGCACTACTCCTTCTGCTGAGGCGAAACTACTATGCTGTTTCTAATAAGACAAGTCAATACTTGGAGTCATTGTCCTTGAGGAGAGGCTGTCCTTCGGTATACATGCCGGTTGCTGGGCCGATACTCTTGAGTCCAAAGGGAGTCTGAAGACTGACGCAATAGTATGTTAGTTACAGAATCTTCTGAGTAGGATACTCTGGAATCGTGTGCTCCAGTATATTGATAGGGTAAGACGATACTCTTTAGTCGATACTATTTTTCAAAGGCAGAGAACGGAACAGTCACCATGTAACCTTGGGTGGTAATCCTTCTATGCATCCTGAGTAAAGCTTTAATCATTCTTCTCTTTATTAGTCCGAAAGTCATTAGGTGCTTTTATTGATTAGGACTTAGGGTAGATGTCCCGGTGTTACACTATCAGTATGCTGATGTATACAACTCAACAGTATTCTACTCAGGAGATCCTCTGAACTAACACACTATCATACCAGTTTTCAGACTACCTTCGGACTCAAGCGTATTGTCCCAGCAATATGCACATATATCCCAGAACTGCCTGTCCTCAAGTGCAACAACTCCAAGTATCGACTTGTCTAATAAAAAACAGCAAAGTTGTTTCACCTTAGCAGAAGGAGTAGTGCCAACTCAAGAATATCCTAGCAGAAGTATCCTCTGAACTACCATGCTATCAGGTTTGCCTCGGACTTGCTTCAGACTGTAAAGTATTGTCTTTTTCTCTTCCAGATCAATGATTCACTTCGACGAAGGTACTAAGAATAATCAAATATAAAGAGTGATAGATATATCTGTGATATAAAACTGAAGAATGAATGTACAACTCCGGACTTCAAGAGAGAAGTATCCTTGTTGACTTCAATACAGAACTAATAGATAATACACGGGAATAAAACTTAGGCTTAACCGCCAGGTTGAGAAGGTTAATACGTATCTGTAGATAAATCGTAATGTACATTGTATATTCGATAGTAGGTTATTGATGTCCTTCCTCCATGTCAGTATATCGGCAAAAGTGCAAATCGACCATAGACTGTGCTACATGCACACACACACACACGCGGCTCATACCAAGCTTTCTGGAGACCCCTGCGCGACGCGCACCATATAGTCATCTATAGTCGATTCATAGAGATGTGTGCGTGGGCCTATGGAACTATATACAGCTGGTGGCCGGAGACAGATCTATACCAGTCGTCAGTGACTGCAGTCTTCGCTGCTATACCGGTACTGTGCACTATCGCTGAGAGTCCGCTTCAGATCCTGCTTGAGAGCCTGCTTGAGTACCTGCTTGAGAGCCTGCTTGAAAGCCTGCGTGAAAGCCTGCTTGAGAGCCTTCTTGAGAGAGCTTCGCATCAGGAGGAGTAGAGTTTCCCACGAGAAGCTTTTGGCCGATGGAAAACCCTGAGTTTGTGGAAGCTTTGGCTAATATAAGGCTCTAAGTCTGTGGAAGATTTGGCTACTAGAACGCTCTAAGTCTTTGGAAGCTTTGGGTACTAGAAGGCTCCAAGTCTGTGAAAGCTTTGATGCAAACGTTGACGAAGCCAACCTACTTGTCTAAATACTTCAAGTACTATGATCACCATCACCGACACCATCATCACCATCGCCATCAGCCCTGAATGTGTACATATACACCCACAGTCGGTGGGAAGTGAGCAGTTGATTCCGCTGGAAAATCCGAGTCGGAGATCTGCTCTTCCCAAGATCGAATTGTCTACCTTTCTTGCAGAATCTCAGGCTGCAATTGTCAACACCATGACCATGAGGTATCGTGAGATCTCGTTGCAGTGGCCATGCTAAAAACAATGTTTCGACTACGATATCGACCGATGTCATGATTTCGGTTGCCACCACCAGCCTCCCACCACCCGCCTCCCGCCTGCTGCCTCCCGCCACCTGCCTCCCGGTTCCTGGAGCCTGCAACGCAGCAAGTCTCTGGATCAAGCATACAGGAGCATATTTGGAAGGAGTAGAGTTTTCCACAGAAAGCTTTTGGCTGTTGGAAAACTCTGGGTTTGTGGAAGCTTTGGCTAATGGAAGGCTCTAGGTCTGTGGAAGCTTTGGCTAGTAGAAGGCTCTAAGTCTGTAGAAGCTTTGATGCTGACATTGACGTAGCCAACCTACTTGTCTAAGTACTTCTGATACTATAATCACTATAACTATCACCAACACCATTGCCATTGCCATTTCCATTTCCACTGCCATCATCTCCATCAGCCCCAGACCGAATGTGCATACAGATGCCCATAATTGATGGGAAGCGGGTACAAGATTCCACTGGAAAATCTGAGTCGGAAATCTGCTCACCCCAAGATCGAATTGTCTACCTTTCCTGCGGAATCTAAGACTACAATTGTCAACACCATGACCATGAGGCATCGTGAGATCTTGTCACGGTGGCCGCGCTAAAGATAAGGTTCAGACTATGATATCGACCGATGTCATGATTTTGGCCGCTGTCTCCCGCCTCCCACCATCCACCACCCCTCACCCGCCTCCCAGTGCCAAGCGCCTGCAACTCAGCAAGTCTCTGGATCGAGCACCCAGAAGTATTCATGGGAGCATATAATCAAGTTGCCTTGCCTCTTGAGAGTGTACTTGGAAGTGTGCTTGGGAGTGTGCTTGAGAGCGTCTTGAGAGCATACTTGGGAGCGTCAGTCAAGCAGGCTAGGAGTGTGTCATCAAGTGCATTTAGGAGCGTCCTTGAGAGCATGCTCAGGAGTGTGCTTGAGAATGTACTCGGAGGTGTACTTGGGAGCGTACTCGGAGTGTACTTGGGAGCGTATGGTCAAGCAAGCTCGGAGTGTATCATTGAGTGCAATTTGGAGTGTACTTGAGAGTGTGCTCAGGAGTGTGCTTGAGAGCTTCTTGAGCACTGAGTTGGAAGAGTACAGTCAAGCAGGCTGGCTGTGTGCCATCGAGTGCAAGTGCGAGCGCCCTTGGGAGCATGCCCGGGAGTGTACTTGGGAACATACTCGGTGCACTTGGGAGCGTCTTGAGAGCTTACTTGGGAGTAGTGTTAGCAACAGTTCCAACCCGCTAGAACGGTTCCGGGTTAGGGTTGGAACCGGAACCGAACCGTGGCAACAGTTTTACCACATGAAAAACCCGGACCGTTGCCATTTGGGCCGGTTTCCACCTCAAAACCCGGCCTTTGCAAGCCCAGATGTTTCGCTCCAATTAAGTATTTGAGTTCTGATCGTATCATGACATGATGTATACGCAGATTGTGCAGTTTTAGCCGCTCTTTCACCTCCTGCTTTCAGATTTGCGATCCGACCAATATTCGTTGAGTCGCTGTCGAAAACCCGCGAATTTCGGTTAAAATCTATGCTTATTTCACAGCCACTCGACGAATATCAGTCGGATCTCAATTCTGAAAGCGGGAGGTGAAAGATCGGCTTGAACTGCACAATCTACATATACATCATGTCATGATACGATCAGAATTCAAATACTTAATTGGAGCCAAAAATGTAGGAACCGCAAAATGGACCCGCGGTCCGGTTCCTACCCGGCCAAAAAACACAGTGTTTCGGTCCGGTCCGGGTAACAAACCCGCCAAGACATAGCGGTTCAGATTTTTGGCCGGGTAACGAACCGAACCGAACCGAACCGCCGGCCAAAAACCGGACCGCTGGCGGGTTACCCAGACCCGTTGCCAACACTACTTGGGAGCGTATAGTCAAGTAGGCTGGGAGTGTGTTATCAAGTGCAATTGGGAGTGTACTTGAGAGCGTGCTCGGAAGTGTGCTTGAGAGCTTCTTGAGAGCTGGTTTGGGAGTGTACAGTTAAGCAGGCTGGCTGTGTACCATCGAGTACAAGTGGGAGCATCCTTCGGAGCATGCGTGGGAGTGTACTTGAGAACAAACTTGGAGGTGTACTTGGGAGCGTACTGGGAGTGTACTTGGGAGCGTCTTGAGAGCTTAGTTGGGAGCATACAGTCAAGCAGACTGGGAGTGTACAATCAAGTGCAATAAGGAATGTACTTTAGAGCGTACTTGGAAGTGTGCAATGAAGTGCATTTGGCAGTTTTATTGAATGCAGTATGATGTATAGTATCAAGTGCCCATAATCACATGCGTATCATAGTAATCTAGTCAAATTGCAGGTCCATAGGACCTTATAGTGGCACATGTCAAATATGCTATGGATTACCGGCTCAAAAACAGCTTCTCTATGAGTTACATGTCACGTAAGGTCATTTTTCCCAGTGTATCACTGATATGTTTCAGACAATCCACACCCTTCACAACCCTAAGACTGCAAAAGCCTATCTTGGAGTTCACATACGTAACAGCCTCATTGTCCTTGCCTTCTACCATTGATAGTTGAGTTCTAACTACCATGCGCATTAACTACATCATCAAGGTAATTTGCTCGTATTGCAACACATTTGCTATTGGCGGTACCTTGTACAGTTATGAGCTTATCTGAAGCCAATTATCAACAAATAGATTCATGCCACTGAGAGCCAGTGAGAGTGCCCTCTCATATACCCACCGGGTATGTAACGGTTTAACATTCGCAGCTAACGACAGATCCCTTAATTTGATGATACTTTATTGGAGCCAAATATACAGTAATCTGCAACTGAGCTATTTTGCCATATATTGAACAGAGAGTATCCCGCCCTACTCAGGTCATATGAATCCCAAGTCCTATTTGCCCCGACCAAGAACATGTGGTCGAAATAAAGGCTGATTCAAATAAGTCCATTCGGTTGACAAGGCTCTGACATATTAATTATTGGTTACTAACGTATCTCCTATATGACTCTGCATATCTCGAGATGCTGTCATGGTTTGATATTGATGACATCCCATTTCATAAGAAACGAACCATTGGAGCATGAGAGAATAGTCATTTGTTCGGCAACTAGGAATAAGGTTTCTTGCCAATAAGAAGTGACCATTAACAATAGAAATCCTACAACCATCACCGATCTAAAGATGATACATATCTTATTTGCGATTGCCCGGATCGCTGTCGTTGATCTATTGATACAAAGGTTGGGTAATGGAGATGTGACTAATTGGTAAACTAATCTGGACGATTAATTCAATAGGGAAATCCGGGTGATAATTCGTGATTCCAGATTGAATATCCATATTAGGATTATCGAGTGATCCAGTATAATCCCAGAAATATACCTGTAACACTAAAGGCATAACTGTATAGTACCGGTTCTCTCCTATGAGCCACAGTACCAGAGTACAAAACACTGAAGATGAAGTTGAAGAGTGTTCGAGAACATTCAGCTGCCGGTAATATCAGACACTGAAAAACCTCACGCGATGAGCATGTGATGATGCAAGGATGAATTGGACACAAATAGGGATGAAGTTGAAGATAGATAGGAGGACAGTTCAAAAGGTATGGATTAGTATACTATTCATCAGTGCGGATAGTAATTAATTGTCTAGATCTACCAGCAAATAAAAGTTAATAGAACCTCATCCCATAGCAAATGGTCTGGCTGGCCACCAACCTTCAATGATGCCGAGAAAGCACGACTCATAGCCCTTGTTACACAAGATGCAAAAACTCAGCAACTTTCCTGGGATGCAATTGTGAACAAAGTAAACTATGCTTGTTCTGCAGATACTATCAAACAAGTTATAGAGTCCATGGGTTATCATAAATGAGTTCCATGCAAAAAATTCAACATTTGACAGTACAAGCCTAAATGTTCTCAATGGTGTCTAGCACTGGTGAATTGGACCTATGAAGAATGGAAAAGAGTTGTCTGGACTGATGAATCCTCATTTTCGACTACTGGTTTTGGTCATCGTCTGTGGATAATACGAAAACCTGATGTAGAATACCATACCAATTCTGTAGATGAGACTTTTGAGCAAGAACAAAGCAGTAAAATGATATGGGGAGGATTTTGTGGTTCTCTTAAGTCAAACCTGGTTTGTATACCAGGAAAGGCAAAATTAGACTCAGCAACCTATGTTGCTAAGGTGATGGAGCCTCATCTGGTACCATTCTGTCACCAGTGCTGTGAGGAGAATGGATGGACAGTAGTGGTAGAAGATGGAGCTCCAGGCCATAAAAAACATGCAATAACATACAGGAACCTAAATGGCATGGATGCTATTCAATGGCCGGCACAGTCACCAGATCTTAATCTAATCGAGGCTCTTTGGATGGACATGGAGACAGAATTGGGTGAAATATGGGGCCGGGTTGGTGATGTGGAGGCACTGGAATTATGTTTAAAGGCAGCATGGGAAAGGTGTATTTCTGAGGAGCGGTTAGAGGAATTAATTAGAAGCATGCCTGCACGCTTGCAGGCAGTTATAGATGCAGATGGTGGTGCAATACCCTATTAGATAGAGAATAGATAGAGAATAGACCGAGTGCGCCCGACTTTTGCAGCCCTGCAAACATGATCACATAAACTCACTCGATTTACCATTTGTGTATTAGAGCATGCAGAAAGTCTACAGGACTCGCTACCATATTAAGAAGTGCGCCCGACTTATCCCACCCTCCGAGTACAATATTATTAAATTCACAACATCATGCATGGAATTGGTGGGAATTGGGTGTCGATGCACATGAATTTATCCAATTCTACTAACTCTATGTACGACATCGTGAAATGGATTTTTGACCACTTTACACCGCCATAGATGGTACTAATTCCCCATCCTGCCCTTCCCACAGCTGTAAGACTATGCTACGGGTACATAATGAGTTTATTCTCCAGGTCCATATCAGACGGTCAGTCTTCCCAAAGTGAATACTCAGGCGGGGGATATGGGTAATGGCCATCCATAGAGCCTGGGATATGTAACCGTCTCAGTATTACATCAATGTCATATTCCCTCTACATCCATCTAGAATAAGTCCAGCCAGGTATTCCCGCTAATACATAAGCACATCCATAACACAAAAGCATGAGACCATCCAAAGCCAACAACCAAAGGAAATAGGAAGAATTCTACAAGAGAAACTCTACGACGATTATATTAATCATAGCTCATCCTTCAACTGTTCAGCCTCCTTCTTCCTCCACTTTTCAAACACTGCATGAAGCTCCTTCCGCATGCCGCTTTCCATCAGATCCGGTAGGATAACCTGATACTCAACAACCAAGTCTCCGTACCCGTCATCGTCGTGTTTGTAGATCGGCATACCCTCACCCTTGATCCTTTCTATAAAATTCGGCTGGATAACTTCTCCCTTTTTCTTCCCTAGCTTCACTAGATGTCCGTCTAGATGTGTTAAACTCCTAGTCCAACCACCCAACAATGCCTCCCGAAGACTCAACACCTCCTTCCAATACAAGTCCGGTCCCTTCCTTCGGAACCACATCCCATCAGTCGGTCCATGCTTCACCTCCTCGTCACTATCCAGATCCACCTTTCCGGTCGGCGGCAATTCCACCACATTCACGACCAAATCACCCGCAACCCAGTCAGGGTTCTCATCGGCCTCGTTCTCAAACGTGACCTGTGCACGATTCGGCAATCCCTTCTCAACATCCAACGTAAACGTAACTTCACCCTTAACCACCTTTGCCCCTTTACATACTTTGCATGGATGACTGATGATCTGTCCCTTCCCACGGCACTTATCGCACACGCTCTGTACCTGCTGGAATATTCCCGGCGCGAGCATATGCTTCATAATCTGCATCCCGCGGCCTCTACACTTATCACACGTCTCCGTGTGTCCGTCTTCACTCCCTGAGCCCTCGCAGTGATCACAGATCTGCTGTTTCTCCACTTGGAACGTTTTCGAAGCGCCGGTGTAGAAGTCACGCAACGGCAGCGGCATAGTAACCTCCATATTTGGTCCTCGTCGCTGTCCGCCGCCACCGCCGCCGCCGAAGAAGCGTGAGAAGAGATCGAAGGGATCGTGGTGTTGCTGTCTTCCGCCGCCTTGTTGTTGCTGCTTCAATCCCTCCGCGCCGTACCGGTCATAGATCTTGCGCGATTCCGTGTCAGACAGTGCTTCGTATGCTTCTGCAACCTCGCGGAACTTGTCCGAGGCCGTCGGGTTTTCGGGGTTCTTGTCCGGATGCCATTTCTTCGAGAGCGTGCGGTAGGCGCGCTTAATGTCCTTGTCGGAGGCGCCTTTGTCGATGCCTAATATCTGGTGGGTGTTAGCTGGCGAGGAGGTGGGAAAGAGAGGAGAGGTGGGTTACTTTATAGTAGTCTTGTGCTAGGATAAGGGGGAGAATGCTCAGCACCAGGAGGAGAACCCGGAGGAGGAACAGCATGTTGTCGGCGACACGAAGGCGCCCGAGAAAGTAGTGAACGCAGTTGCGGTAGGTGTAACAGTGAAAAAAGAGCGACTGAAACGGAAAGCGCGTAGAAGGTTGTGGTGGTTAGGCAGTGGTGGTGGTGGTGATGGTTGAAGTTGTCGTTATCTGGCCAAAAACCCACGCGGGCAAGTTGCAACCGTGTCCCATGTAATTTAGTCGCGACATCATGGTACCGGTAACCGCCATGCTGCAAACTTATTGGCTGCAACAAGGCGATGCATACCACCCGGTTAACGGGGAAAGTTTTGTTGATGATTCTTCAAAACCCGTTATCGCAGGTTCTGGCTTTCTTTTTCTTGCATTTTGTTGGTGTTGGAGCGAGACCTCCGGACCTCCGGAATAAGCTTTCTCCGCAACATCATTCGTCACTCGACCTCAACGATTCGTTGTTTTTTCTCTCGGCGGGGTATCAAGAAATTACATATACCAATGATCGGTCCCCGCAACACGTTTTCATGCTCAGCTTTGCCACCGTATTCATGATCAGCGCGTTACTCGCATGCCGATCAATTAGACGAACGAAAGAATCGAGGCTCTTCAGAAAATTTGTCTAACTGAATTTTTTGATGTGATTTATATAGCATTCTTATAGGTCACGCAGGAAGCCACCGACGTCACTTCCGCCTGGTGCATGTATGTCTCAGTTCTGGAACAAAGATTGGCGAGTTGTTGGGGATGAAGATGGGAAATCCTGAGGGGGTGAGTTTCGTCATGCGTTCCTTGTTGTGCTTGAGGTCTTCAATGCCACGCCGAGATCCTCCTTGCTGTGTTGCATGGCTGTATGGGCACTGACACTACTCTGTCGAACCCAAGGACCATAACAAAACACACATCCCATTCACATTCAGCACAGACGACATAGACGACAACAACAAACGAAACCTCATCATGAAGGTTCCTGACTCGATCCTTCCGCTCTTCAAGGGCAGCGGCCAGCAGCACCGCAGTCGAAGGGCTTTCGACAATGACCAGGACCGTCTCTCTCAAATTCCTGGTAGCGGCTGGAAGAATCGTATGTCTCTGCCTCCTCCTTGTTTTGACACAATTTCTGGTTGCTGATGACTTGGTAGACTTTGTCGCAGCTACTGGCGAGTTTGTCGGTTTGTTCTCCAGTTCCAATTGATACCCAACTCGGTGTTCACTGATAGTCACTACTACTGCCAGGAACCTTCATGTTCCTATTTCTTGCCTTCAGTAAGCCTTTCTCCCCCAATACGCTTATCATCACTCGGCGCCTTCACATCAGGGATCACTCGGCCGCTAACTATTTCCAGCCGGTACATCCGTTGCGAACGTGCTGAACTCAAGGCCCTCCGACTTCGGCGCGATAGCACCGCCTGAGACCAGTACCAATCCTGGTAAACGCTGCAGTATCTCATCTAGAGGAGTGAGAGATAGCTGACCCAAAGGTCCTAGGCCAGCTTCTCTACATCGCGCTGAGTTTCGGTTCGAGTCTCACCATCAATGTCTGGCTCTTCTTCCGCATTTCCGGAGGCTTATTCAACCCGTGCGTCACACTGGGTCTCTTCCTCATCGACGAACTCCCCTGGAAGCGCGCAGCCGTCATCTTTGTCGCTCAGATGGTGGCCGGAATGGTCTCCGCTGTCGTGGTTGACAAGCTTTTCCCGAGTCCTCTTGGGGTCGCTACCACGCTTAGAGCGAGTACTAGTAGCGCACAGGGGGTCTTCATCGAGGCGTTCCTTACGTTCGAGCTGGTGTTCACCATCTTCATGCTTGCGGTCGAGAAGCACAAGGTATGTCCAACGCATTCGACCCCCTACGGAATTCTGAGAGGATACTACAGGCAACCTTCCTCGCCCCCATCGGCATCGGATTGGCGCTCTTCATCGCTGAGTTGGCGGGTGTGTACTACACTGGCGGCTCTCTCAATCCCGCCCGCTCCTTCGGACCCGCAGTCGCAGGACGTAACTTTCCGCAAGAGCATTGGATCTACTGGGTGGGCCCTACGCTGGGAACTCTTGTCGCAGTAGGCTTCTATGTATTTGTTAAGAAGCTCGACTACGAGGGTGTAAACCCGGGACAAGACCGTGATCCAGACGAGACTGTTGTGACTATTCATAACGCCGCTGGTGATGGTGATGGTGAGTGGCCCGTAAAGTAAGTGTTGCTTGCAATATCTGACGGACATGAAGGTGGCGGACAGCAGGCAGGCTCGGATTTGGTGGTTGATATGGAGCCGGTGGAGGGCTTGTCGCCGGTTGTTCGTAGGGCTTTGCAGGGTTAATTGGAAGATGCAAGCTGGAGATCGAAAATGAGGGCAATATAGGGAGAAGTTTGGGTCATGTACTAAACTGGTGTTCTTGGATTTCATGGTTACAATTCGTGTTCGGGTAGTAATGAAGCCTGCCAAGGCGAATAGCTAGCGTTCTTGGTACACATGTCAACCCACACAAAGGTGCAATTTGCGATGTCCTCCCATAATTCCGGTAGCGGTAGATCAGGGTTTTTGACAGCTAAGATTGCATTAGCGGCGACCCCGCCGAAAAGTCTGTAGTATATCCGAGTTGAGGGTTAGGTTTATGAAGTAGTTAAAGTAGCTCCCAAATAGACTCCCCCAGGAGGCGGAATGCAAAATCGTGGACAAGATCTAAATTTCAAGCTCTACTCTATCCAACAAAACTTTATCCTCGAACGGAGCACAGTTTTATGGTTACAATGCCGGGGATAAGATCTGAAAACCGAAGTAGCATGATATTTTCGACGTATTGATCTTAGCATTGGTCTTGAATCAATGGTGGAAATCGTCGCATACACGGGAGCTGATGGCTTAGCTTAGCCGGCAGAGTATGGTGCTCTAAAACACTAGGTGCTGAAAACATTGGGTGCTATAAACACCGGGCCTGGGGTTCGAAACCTCATGGCGGTATAAACGTCAGACCGTGGGTTCAAAACCTGTGGTGCTATTCTTTTGCTTGATATCCTAGCTTAAGTCCTGTATGTACAGCATGAGTAAATCACTGCGTATACAAGAACCAATCGTTTAGCTTAGATGGTGCTATAAACACCAGGTGCCGAAAACACCTGGGTTCGAAACCTGAAGCCATGAGTTCTTGGCGCTGAAAACATCGGAACCAGAGTTTAAAACTCCAGTACTATAAACGCTAGGCCGCGGGTTTAAATCCTGCGATGCTCGCTCTCTTTTGCTTGATATCCTAGCTTTAGGTCCTGTACAGCTGGGTGGAAGTCATTGCATATACAAGAACTGATCGATCGGCTTAGCTGGTGCTAGAAATACTCACTGCTGTAAACATTGGGTTCGAAACCTCTCGAGTCACGAGTTCATGGTGCTTGAAAGTGCTGAAAACATCGGGTGCTGAAAACACTGGGTTCAAACCCCCATGACGCTAAAAACGTCTGCCCGCAGGTTTAAAACCAGCGGTCTTTGATCTTTTGCTTGATTATCCTGGCTAATATCCTGTACAGAATGGTAAAAATTATATCATATATAACCACTGACCACTTGGCTTAGCTGGTGCTATAAACACCAGGTGCTGCAAACACCCAGGGTTCGAAACCTTGAGTTCATGATGCTATAAACACCAGATGCTGAATACATTGGGATTCGAAACCTCAGGTCACAACTTCATGGTGCTATAAACACTAGGGTTCAAAGCCCCGCAGCGCTATAAACGCCAGGACACGGACTTAGTACTCATCCTTTTTTGCCTTTGAGATACAGTCTCTACCCCGAAGAATGATTTTTTTAGGTATTTTCGAGTATTTCTTGCCTTGAAATACATATGTGAGTGTCAAGGTTCGGGCGTACCACGTCGTAGAGGACCCGTCGGTATGCAGAACGCTGCTTTCATCACGCATTACAGAGGGGCTGTACGCTGTTGCTGAGGACGGTTGATGAAGTAATGATATCACAGAGATAGAAAATCAGGGTAAAATGTAAAGTACGATTGGGGTGGTTTGAGAATTTGTCAATGACTTCACCAGTTGTCAAAATCGCTCCTGCGGCCTAAGAGATTGTAATTTATAAACAACCCTACAGCCCGTTCCGCTACCACAACCACTTTACACTATCCACCTATTCAAAATCTCTTCGTTATCAATCTCTTGCTACCCCATCATAGGTCCATTGCTCTGAGTCGGCCTTTACCTCGACCTTATCCTCCAAATCCGCTAGTTCCTTCTGGGTTGGCCACCGCAAGAGCATCACAGCCTATCGCCAATTGAGCCGAATTTTGCTCATAAACAGGCGCCACAGGCCCTCTAATCAATCGAAAAATCCCTGTCACAGAGTCATTACACTAAAGTAGAAGAAGCCTATCACGCTCGGCCGCTCGTCCGAACCTTGACGACCGCACAGTATCCATACATACAAACATGAAAACTAAACCGATAGACCGGTGCTCTTTATACACTTTGATTATCTCAACATACAATCCCATGTCCTTGGAGCCTCCACCAGATGCTATTTTACGTCAACCCTGAAGGAATTGTTTGGACCATCATACACATACACAATACCCAACTTATCGCAGGATACGATTCAAGGGTTCAAACATGAAGTTTCGAGCAGTTGGCTTCGAAGGGAGGTTCGCTTCTGCGGCGATGCGTCTACCTTTCTTGTCTCCTCTTTATGGTGAAAAGAAGGTATGTCCGGTAATCACTCAAGTCGAGTCCGTGTATCCCATAGTATAGCGATTAATTCATACGCAGGCCCCACTGTTTTTCTGTTAGCTCTCTCCTTCATAGACATTGGGAACGTACTAACTTGACTATATTCTATGCCAATATCAGAAGATCTATATCTTTCCTTTTCAGCATCTCTAGACAGCACTCAAGCGACACTCCATATGGTTGTTTGATAGTCCCAGAATTCCGGCCACGACGCACCCACAGCGCCACCCAGAGCGTAAGAATCTTCGCCGGAGTATTTTCATGACATAAGACAACGGATTTGACTTTTTTTTCCCAATTGTGTCTGGACAGGTAGGCCTCAACGTTGATGGCCTGAATCTCGAACTCTTTGCTTTTTCCGACCAAATTGTCACCATTTCGGGGCTGAATCGCCGCCAACTCACATCCTACCAGTTCCATGGGGTCAATGTATACCTCAACCGCCATATCGATACCCCGTCGCGCACTGATGTGCCATGCAACCTGAGTAGCGCCGTGACGACCTTCTCTGACATATAGCGCACTGCTGAGGGAGAGTCTGGTCTCATCGATAGTAGGGACAAGATTGCTTGGGTATATCAATTCGACAACATCGGCCCGGAACATATTGGGGTGGAAGGAAGTATTGTGCTCATTGCGGAAGGTGTGGAGCATTGGAACCGCTTTGCCGTTAACAAAGAGCCCACCGCGGCCAGCAGAGAAGCTGACAACATGCCGCAGACTCTGGTCGATATTGAGAAGTGTACCAATGGCGAGATAGAAACCGTCGCTTGCGCAGGCAACTGGATCCATAGTGGAACGGAAGTGTTCGGAAAAAGCAACAACTGGGGCGAGGCGCTTACTGGGTGGCGGCTGTATCTCAATACTAACTCCGCCCACAAAAGAGAAGATGAGTCGCGAAAGGTTCTTGTAGCCTCCTGGCCCAGGGTCTTTCCATACAGATCCAAACACGCTGTCTGGCGAGCGTATCAACAACTTGAGTGCCTCAGTCTTGAGGCCAACCTCTCCGACAGCTTCAATGAATAGAGATATCGTCCACAGAATTATCAAACACTTGAGTCCGCCGACAGTCCCTGCTCTCCCACGAATAGGCTTGGATTCAATCTGGACGAAGGCATCGGGGAAGAAAATCAGATTTTCTGGCTCAGTGAGGCTTACTTCTTCTTCGTATTCCGAAAGCTGGAATTTAGGGCCAAAAATCTCCCGCAAGACTCTTAGGGCATCGTTGATTTCAAAGGGGAGTGGCTGGGGTGTAACAGGTGAATCCTCAGATTCACGTACTGCAATCCCACTTTGCAGAAACAATAAGGCCAAATTGCCGACATACCCTTCAATAAGTCTTGTTGACCTGGTGTCGGGAAAGAACCAATTGAGCACATATTCAGTGCATTTCCTTACGGAAATTCTGACGTTCGTAAACTCGTCGATTTCGGGGAGGTTTAGAGAGCACTCGACGATAGCAGGCTTCAAAACTTCATAAGAGTGGTCTTCAGGTACCGCGCTTCCTCTATACACCAGTCTGACGGAGCCGCGTGGCGTATCTTGGTCGCTTTTCGGAGATGTCCACTGGCAGACTATCTGGGAACCAGTTTGGAATACAACCGATAGGCCTAACACCCGATAGGCAAACGCGGCAACCCAGGATAAGCTCGCATTCGAGCTCCGGATAACAGCATGTCCTCCTACGCACAATGTAATCAACGAAAACACGACGGCCGACATCTCATTTGCCATTGGAGGATCCGGTCTTTCTAGCGGCGTTATCGGGGTTCCATGGAGCACCTCCATCAACCTTTCAATCCCCCAGACCAAGTTTCCAAACTCAGGATCCTTTATTGAGGCTGCTAACTCATTGCTCAACGCCTCCAGCTGCGACGTAGCTGGTATGATGTGGTTCGGACATAATTTCTCCAGCGTTTGCTGGAGTACCCTCGCAGTGTAGTTGGAACTGAAGGCCGATATAAGAGCGACAGCGACAGCAGAAAATGCGATGCCTCCCCGAGAACGAGCCAACTGCCTTGGGATTACTGAGATACCGGTTCCAATATATAATAAGTCCGCGGAGATGCCATATTTGCGGGTGTTGAGCATCTGGGTTTCAATAGTGCTGATGTATGCTTTGGGCAGATGGGAGGCGTTGCCAAATAAGATCGCAGATTCGAGTGTATAAACATCCACGCCGGCCTGCGATAATCTTCCCAGCACCCCGATAGTGCTAGTACCCAAACCCGATGTCGCCGCGACAAGGTCAACCTGTAAGCCGGGGGGAGCCGACATGGTGTTTGTGGATCAAGTCGGCAGGGGGTGTTTCAGTGGGCGCTGATCTCCCCGCTGTTGTAATTTTTAGAAGGATGGCGAACTGGTTGGAGAAAGTAGCGGTTCAAGATATTATGAGGATAGCCGTGCGATTGACAGCCCCACCTAGGATAATGCATGGTTATTGTGTAACAATGAGGCATATTCACGCACATATCAGCGTCCATAACTGGGGCGCTCCGTACAACTGTTGCGTAACTGAAGGGCGAATTTGTTTGGTTCAAAGGTCTTGCGTGATGACCTATGCCGTTGCTGGACGATCGTATATCCCGACAATTTCTTGACCGCAGATGTTTTCTAGAGAACGTGCGGCTATAATCGTTCAAACGAGGCTCTAATTATAACCAGTTCTAGATTTCATGCTATCGTGTTACTCTGTTCCTTGTTTAAATTTATTTTTCTAGATTCTATCTGTTCAATTCAACACCAATATCCAAACAATAGAACCGGAACAATGTTCCCGCTACCCATGAACAGAAGCTAAATACTTAAATACTTTCCAGCACCCGTAAGAAGCACTATTTAGAGATTGTTCGCTCCCCTCCTCGTACCGCTCTCAGGTACTACTCGTCAATATCAAAAGTAACCGGACAGCGTCTACTCTAGATTGATTAGATTAGATTACTCGTTATAACATCGAAATGAGTGTGAAATTTCCATATCTGACCTCATGGTAACCAAATACAGTTGGCACACCTAGGTGATGTTTCAGATTGTTTCTTGAAATGGGGTGTCCGGAAACTTTTGATATCGACGAGTACAGTACTTTATCCTTGTTCGCTCAGCTCTGAAACTTGGAGATGGAAGTTGATAGAATGAAGGGCATTTATGCCTATCTCGCTAAGTTTGGTACTGGTAGCTCGCTTCTATCCCGTACTTGCGCCGTCGCTTGCAATATTGTAGTGAAAATTTTATCCGCATCCGTAACCCTCAACTGGAGTAGTTACATATCAAGGATCGAGTTAATGAAGTCTCAAATGCTTCACCATTACTACAAAATGAGTACTCTGGTGCCCGAACAGTATGTAGCTCGAGACATCAAGGCCATCCCCTAAACCACATCGCTTGTAGTTAATAAGGCCTTGTTAGAGTGAGTTATCGCCAATTGAAAACATCTCAACCGGCTTTCTACCAATCAAGTTAACAGAGACGGTGTTGAAACTAATTAAACTCGCTACTAAACAAGCTAAACCGCCTTGGTACTCCTATCCATATGGTGGAATTGCATTCAGAGCTAGATACGAGTGGTCGTGGGTTCCATGGAGGTTGATGTTGGACGGGATTGTTGCCCGAGTGATGTCAATTGCAATTGAAAGCACTACCACCACTACATCACCTAAGCTCATTCTCGATATCTGAGACAAATTCCTCTTTATGACTTAGTCATACGGACTATTTATCTCAACAGATTATACTGTATGGTAGTGTTCAGGAAGGTGTTAGACACTGTAGAGGACTTGCGATTTGACATGTGTTTATAGTAGAGGTGGGCTAAGGTTCGTCTATATTGCCTTTTGTAGATTAGAGTAGCTCCTCCACCTCTCAAGGCGACGTCTGCTTGGGCATTCTATCACACATCGTTTGAAATTCGACCTCTTGCAACCATCTCCCTTCTTCGCCCAATCACCCCCAAAGTCCTTAGTTTTCACCAGGACAATGACCCAAAAGTTGATAGGAATATGTAGCGGGAACAGCCAGCAGTGGGTACGTGAGTTTGAGCTCCAGTTCCTCGTCATCCAAGCTACCAAAAGTCTTATACCCACCGTGCGATTGATAGTGGGGGTACCTTCCTCTCGGATTCGCCGTCTACAACACTCGTTACCTAACGATATACAGGGTGTCATCCGATTTTGGCGCCACGGCATCGATGAATACTAGCAAGTGAATAAACATCTGTCCAATAGTTCAGAGTGAGAATTCCATTCCGGGCGGATATGTTATTTTGACCACTAGACATGCGCCCCGCGGAGACTCGGGCGAGAATGAGCCTGATACATTGGTGGAGAAGAACAGAAAGCTATTATAGATAGCGGTGAGCCGTTCTGGGCGGTAGCACACTATCTCATGAAATATGAAAAGATTGCCGCGGTACTTAGTTTAGAAATAAGTCATCTTCGGACTACCTGCCCCATGAGAACCGGTTATTTGGGATAATGTATGCGAAGTCTTCAACCTATACACTTGTGAAACGCGGCCAGGAAAGAGTTGGATGTTAAAGGACTATCATCGAGATCGACACGCTGTCCAACTGGTGTATAATGTACTACCAAGGAGCAGTACTTGACCAAAGCCAAAATAGATTACATTGCAGATTGTCGTTTTTTTCAAAGTGCGCTCTGCTGCCCCTCACTGTGACTTAGTGGTATTGGGGGCATTACGGTGCTGTTTGTCTTGTTGATGTCCCAACGCAGTTGTGCCTAGCCTCATGACTCTGACAGCACTGGTTGGACGATAGCTCTTGTGAAGTGCCAGTTGAGTCGATCCTCCATGAGTTAGGAATAGAATGGAAAACTATGTGCTCAGAAGTGACACTAAAGAAGACCTTCCTTTAACACGGCATCGTTGATACGAGCGTACTACTTTCGTATGCCAACGCGTCATGGTACAAGAAGTTTGCTCCGTCATATCTCACCGCATTACTACGGAGATATCGGGCCGCTTCGTCACTTATTGCAGTGGTACCATATTATAACTGAAAACAATTCCCATATTCAGACCATGTGTTAACTCGTACGTATCTCAAGGAAAATACTAGAGATAATGGACTCCCATACTAACCTACAGTTGAAAATGTGCTGTATGCACAGCGGCTCATGCCAGCTTGGGGGGTTTATAGTGATACATGTGGGGATTGAGGTAGCGGCACAAGGTGCACCTTTTAACGTGCCACGTGAACGAGAAAGATGCTTCATGATACATTCACAACAGCTTGTAGAATGCAGCACTGAAATAATTTCACTTCGGACATCTCATTCCTGGTAGCAGACATATTTGTTTGGAAACGAACATGCTTACTCTGCCGATTGTAGGTATCTACCTACCAATAGGAAGCAGCGGTGCGCGGAAATTATCCTCAACATTGGTACATATGTACGATGGGTTGCGTACTCCGGTAAGATGTTTTAACATTTCCTACATCTGTGATTGCATTAGCGGCGATGCAGCCGTTGTGGGATCGTACGATATTACAACTGAAAATATTAGGGGCTAGGGCTATGTGTCAGCCCGCCCTGCAAGGGAAAATCTTATCAAAAGCAAATAATGTACAACGGTAGTCAATTAAGAGAGATTTTGTGATATCCAATAGCTAGATGTAAAAAGCATTGAACCCTAGAACAACAAGTTGGACGATGTGCTGGATTTCTGGCTCTAGGCTTCGGTAAATCGCGGATGGTATCAACACTGGATAATATATTAAGTACCTCTGCCGTGGTAACTGTTTCACATAACTATAATTCTCATCAGTATTCACCATAAGTGCAAGGGAAAGGGACTGAAAGCTCACCGCATCTTAGCTCACATTCCCATTTTTGCACTCGAGCGGGGGAACGAGAATGCATGGGCCTCCTAGACGTAGTCCACGAAGTCCACGGAGTCCACGGAGTCGAAGTGCAAAACCCCCGGGTCCGTCCTGGGCATTCATGGTGAAAATAACCTACTAGAAATCGTACGAGTTTTGCGTCTGGAAGCACATATGGGATACGCACTGCACTTAAACTCTAAGGGTTATTCGATGATCCAGCTGACGAATGTACGTCATAAATTTCTAGACATCATCCAATGGTATACACCATCTCGCCCCGGAGGATTTTGAAAGGCGGGAAGTTGGAACACGGCAGTTTCCACTAACGGGATGAAACTAGCGGTCCAGTAACCACGAGTGAGCGGGCGTGACCATAACAGTTCTATCATTACGAGGGGAGGATATATTCGGGTTAGATCCAGACTTGTTTGTATATCATTGTTACTCGGAACCTATAGGCTCCCTGATTTTAAATCTTCTCTAGTCAACTGACATACTACTTGGCAGAGTTGGGTGTAAGTGGATGAGAATTACCGCAGCCGCATTCCAATACTCCTTCTTCCATGAAGTAGGTATCACTTTAAGAGATGGATGACCTTCTGGATCCCTTTCCGCACTCCAGACTTTAGGGAACGCCCATCTGCGCCGGACCACAGAACCTCCATCCCAAAAATTCTCTACAGCAATGCAAATGGCGGAGTATGTCAGAATAAACATCGAAGCAACGCCCAGAACCATCGAGAACTTGGAAGATAGTAAGAATCAAAGCGGACGTGTGTTAATTTGATTGTGTGTTTGAAAGTGAATTCATGCCTGCTGACATTCCACCAGGAATAAGTGTTTCGGATGGTGGCGAACATATCCAACAGTTAGACTACCTACCGGCAGGCAATCCTACTGCCTCTTCCTCTCCATTAGTTAAACTACCGATCGAAACGCCCCCCACGGACAGCACCAGGTTTACCACCTCTAAAAGCTACCAATCGGATCGACGAAGCACCACTGTATGTCGAACATGGCCCACTACTTCTAAAAATGTAGAGAGCTATATCGAAGGATATCTCTCAATAGCGCCTTCCGCGGGAGAGAGCAGAGAGCGGGAAAGAAAAGACGTTGAGTATTCGATGATGAGGTTTCAGGAGGAGTCTCAGCAGTATTATCCCTGGGATGCTGTTGCAGAGGTTTTGTGAATAATTGAATTCATAAATTGTGTACGTAAGGTGCGGTTGAGTTTGAGCTGTAACATAATCGAGTGGCGAGTGAGAAAATGAGGGTGAAGACAAGAGTGAAGGTAAGCGGTGGGTGAGGGATAAGGGGTGATAGAATATAAAAATTTAAGCTGCTAAGTTCCCCCAGACTCGAAGGTCGAAGGCGAAGGTAATTTGGGATTTATTTGTTTGTAATCATTTTGCATTCACCCGCTTACAGATATTGCATCTATATTCCTACTATCCCCGCTACTCCAACTTCAAAAGAAAAGGTTCAAGTTGTAGCCTCCCCACAAATCCCCTTCATCCTCATAGGTGCTACCCTAGGTAAGTAGGTAAGTGTTTCCATTACATAGATTCCGACTTAGACTCACCACAACCACCAATTACACCGCCATCAATTCACCCACCCATCAATTAACTGTACGGAAGCCATCAACCATTATAACCGATTAGCACTAATTTCAGCAAGGCATTTGCTCACATTACTAGCATTGATAATTGTATTTGTCAAATTTTATGCACCTAAGTGTAGTAGGTACATCATCGGAATACCGCATCATGCAGTTGCTAACTCCAATGAGTCAATGCGGGAAGTTGATTGAACATGTACAAAATCAAAGATCACAATGGATCCAAAGCTGCGTTGCAACGGCTCCGATGCTGGTAGCCGGTATTGGCTAGGACAGTATCATGTTGTTCTGCATAGTGCCCGGATATCTTTTTCTATTATTGCTTTTCTCTAATGTCCTCTCTGATATCTATTTGCTTTCTCTCTAAACCAAGATACGTTTGCCCCTTGCCTATTAACTAGAATACTACATTCTCTGTGCCGGCCGCGCGGATTGTTGGGACACCCATGGTTCGCTCGAAACGCTTCTCCGACAGCATAACCTGGGAACATTTGATTCTTCTACCCACCATAACCTGCTATAGCCATCACGAGGTGGATATTTACACTTAACTCAAATCACTCGTTTTTTGTTTTAATCATACTGTATTCACTCTACTTAGAGTATGACAGCCCAAAAACCGATTCCCCTCTGCCTCCGGGCAAGCCGGCTAGATGGCGGAGCTCCCCACCCACTACCCAAAAACAAAAATTTCACCCCCTCCCCTCTTTCACCTCCATTACCCCAGGGCACCATATTCTAGTCCTCCCTTAGAAATGTAACTGTTCAGATCCAGTGTCGCATTGGCCAAGCACAGGGTGCTATATGATGTGATTGCAGAGGAATACCCCAACTGTGCTCCATAGGAAGCACAGTGCTGTATGATGTATCTACTGATTTTCGATGTTTAAGTGGATTGATGTGTTCATGAGAACAACTCGTACTGGTGCTCATGTGTCTGAGAAGCAGATCTTTGTAGTCTCTCCAAGTGTCATGGGTCGGAGTGTGCTATCCTCAGAAAAACTCTTCATTGAACTGCTGCGCTTTCATGCCCTAGTTATCCTCACAAGCACTGCATGTCTTACATCATCATAACTGGCGTAAAACAACTGAAAAGAAGGTGAGTGGCCCCAGAAGGGGAACTACCAGTTGGTGTCAATGCTGAGTGGTATTGAGCGATGTAAAGACAAGATACACTCCCCAGAGGTGAGTGGACACACACAAGTATGCGATAATGAAGCCAAAGTAAAACCGCAACCTGCCCAAAAAAGGGGAAGTCTTGGCAAAACTAGCCGGTGAGGTTTGTTGTCGAAGGTGTGTTCAAATCACTCGTTGTCATCTGGCAATAGCATGTTACTGACTGAACGGGAACATATGCCTCACTCGTGGACTTCGACCAAGAGCAATGTCTATGCAGTTAAACCATACCTGTTATAAAGAGTGGCGAGATTCATTCCCAGCTTGATAACAGCTGCTTCCAGGATACATTGGCTCTCTCAATATGCAGTATGGCACAACTAAAGTCATAAGCGCCCCTCCTCCCCAACTCAGATTCAGAAATACTCACCACGTACCAAAGGGCGAGCGGCCCGCTGGCAGTCTGAGGATGTGACAGCGGGATACCTAATGGCTTGATGTTATGCAATGATTCCATACATCGGCCTTTTGCAGAATTCACTTCCTCAGCTTCCCGGATTTGCATACTACCTGCATAACCAAGTCTAGGTTTTATGTCCCTAACGGTTAATGATTGGCCAATTTGTGTTATGCTCTTTCCACGCAGATAAGTTCATTGGTCTTTCAAACACCAACTCTTCATTTCTTGTAGACGATCATGCAAGAGCACGAATCGGTATGTGGAAGGAGTCTGTCATCGGGTCATGCAAGTTTACTGGTGATCAGTTGCATCTAGATCCAACAATGACCAGCATAGCAACAATCCTGGCCAATTCAAACATCAAACGTTAATTATAATACCTTTTACATACGAACATACGAACTGCGGATATCTAAACATAGACAAATAGTGCACTTGGGTGGACTATGCACCATTCATCACCCCAAGGCCTATATATCGGTTGGTTCGACAATATTGCCAACAACAATCGTCAAGTATTATGTGATCGATGAATGCTATTCCTATATCTAAGGGGTTACGTCTGGAAATATGTAAAGGACCACGGCACACAGAAGGCGAAGCATTGAGTTCTGTAGGTCCGAGGTGTGGTGATCCCCTTGGCCGTCCGCCAAGTTCGCACAAAAAACTGATCGATTAGATCGTTAGACTATCGTTCTGTAACAATTCTTAGGCAAACAAAATTTTACTTGAAAACGGCCTAGGGGCTATCGTTGGTACCGGTGGTTAGCCATCCCGCTCCTGATATCCATGTTGCCGTTTAATCCCTGATATGGCGGGGAGTGCATCATGATGATCTTTAATAGCGGGAGAAAACAAACGCCTGATTAGCGATGCGATATGCATGAGATGAAGGGCTCGAACGCTCATTAGATTTCTGGCCTAGTCCTGCTGTACGCTTGAATGCTAAATATCTCACCATCACCGATCGGACAGCTAGATTATGGATCATTCCATCCAATTCATTGATAACAGCCAGTATATTCAGATACCTCGCCGCCTATGCACTTAGTTTATTGACTAGACTCCTGCAAATCCCCCCGCCTTAAACTTCGAAGCTGCACCACACATTTTTTCCTCTTTGCATTTGCCTCTCTTCATTTATCTCCCCTTTCTTCACATCAAGCGCATCTAGCATCTAACATCGAAGTTTGCCAATACAAACGTAAACCGCTACACCAATCGCTATGCCCATCCCCACCGAATCCGTTGGCTCTCTCCCCAGACCCGCCAAACTTCAAGCAGCTTATGCTGATTACGACGCCGGAAAGGTACGTTTATGTAATGTTGTACGGTCGTTTGTAGTGCCAATAAACGGAGCAGATCACCAAGGAAGAATTCGAGAAAGCTCAGGATGAAGCATGCAAAGATTCCATTGAGCGCATGGAAGCCACTGGACAATGGTGTGTGACAGATGGCGAGAACAGAGCGTCCAGCTTTGCGACCTATCCGATTACTGATACGTTGATGGGAGCCGGTCTCGCTGAGACTCTTGCACCTGATGGACAATACTTGTGGGTTTATATATGATGTTTTGTTTCCTGGGATGGTACTAACGCTTTCTGAAGTGCTATATTTGACGATGGGTCTGAGGCCATTGCTCTCCCTGTAATGCATTTAGCGTACTGATAATTATCCAACAGGCATCACAGACGGCTTCCCCGCCTCATAAAAGGTCCTTTCCGGTATAAGACGTACGCTGCCGACTACTACAATAAGTCGCAGAAGTATGCAACAAAGCCCTTGAAGCAGGCTGTGATTGCCCCTTCCATGTTATACTTGCTCTATCCTTTGGAGGGTGAGATTGAAGGCTACAGCAAGGAAGCCTTTGTGCAAGACCTAGTAAATGAGTGCGAGAAGGACATCCGGAAGTGTTTCGAAGCCGGAGCTCCCCGCGTCTCAATCGACTTCACTGAAGGCAGGTTTTATTTCATCACTCATCATTCTGTGTGAATTGTTTCTGACGAACTACCACTACCGCAGGCCGACTTGCATGCAAAGATGACCCTCGAAACCCCTGGACTGGTGCGAAAATGCTTCAGACCTTCATAGATCTGAATAACAAGGTGCTTGATCGGTTCACGGCCGAGGAGCGGAAAAATATTGGCATTCACACCTGCCCCGGAGGAGACTGTGATAGCGTTCACAGCAAGGATGTGGACTATAACGAGCTGTAAGCCTATGAATTGTGTGTCTACGCCCGTACCCTACTGATGTACGACTCCATTGCAGCATTCCTAGCATGTTCCAGATGAATGCAGGATATTTCCTGATCCAGCTCTCGACAGAATCTGACAAGACCCGAATTTACAAGCTCTGTGGCGAATACTCCCGTGCAGACGCCAATGGAGTTCCACAGGTAAACAATCCTTCTCATCATCCATAGAAAAGACGAACTGACACAACAGATGTGTTTCATCGGTGTCATCAATCCTCTCCACCCTCGAGTCGAAACCCCAGAAGAAGTCCGTGATGCGCTTATAGAGGCCGCAAAATATATCCCGATTGAACGGCTAGGCAGCACAGATGACTGTGGCTTCTCCCCTTTCAGTATCGACGTGAAGCCACAACACGAAGGTCCTGACGCGGCCCGGCTAGTCGCTTTTAAGAAGATAGAGGCTAGAGTTAAGGGTACTGAGCTTGCGAGCGCTGTGTTGGGTATTTAGGATCACGCAGTATGTCTATAATCTCATGTATTGGCTAGACGCTTTTCTTTTTATTTCATGGATTATCATTCTTTGTATTGGTCACTGTTTTTGTTACTTTGGATGCTTCTTTGACTTGTTGACTGACTTGATTTTTCCTCTCTATCTCGAAGGCCAAAGGCCCGTATGTACAATCACCCATATGCGTACGCGTATGCTCTATCTAACATGAGACGCATCACCCTGGTCCTGATGCATATCCTCATACAGCCACCATCTTCATACAAGTCTTCATTCTCATACAAGACATCAGACGATGCTGAGACTCACGATCCAAGTACACATGCAACAGTTTTCGGACGTTAAAAGGCGGCAGATGTTCGGAAAGATTTTTATTACAGACTTTTATAGGCCCGGAACGAAACAAACAAGACCTGCCAGCAACATAAAAAAAGTGATCGAACCTCAGGGACCAGTTCACCGGCATGTAGCACAGCCACTGATATTACAGGTGAGTATGAATGTATTATTGTGCATATTTTGTTTTGTCTGCATGAGCTAGATCTAAAAACGTGCGTAAAAGTGCCTATCGGGATTGACAAAGCGGCTATCTGCTTAGTATCAAAGCTGAAATGCATTGAGCATCGAACATGCACCATGCATTGCTGAGGAAAATGGCCGCATCTGGACCCCCCCCAGACTGTGTCATAAATCATCACTCGGTATCAGAATCAGGCTATTGAAGCTCGGGCGAAGGGATAGAGGGGAAGCGTTTGGAATATGAAACGTACCATGACTACGAGGGATTCAGGCGTGTTAATTTTGTGTCGCCTTTCCTTCTGGAACTACCTAGACGAGTGAAGAGCGGACGCTTGGCATTTTCGCGAATCACGGGCAACGTTTGAAAGCCGATTCCTCAACACAACACAGGTCAATTTGATTAAGAATGGAATTACAAGTAGTATACATATGTAAGAAGCTCTACCATGGTGTAGGACCACCATTGCTGTGAAGCAGGGTACAGACCCTTCTAGGCATGCCATCTATCCTCTAGTGAATATGCTCTTATGGCAACTCTTCCCACAACTGCTGCGCAATAATAATAATTTGCTCATGGCCATGAAGTCATTGTTTAGGGTCCCACATTACTTTTCTGAAGTGTGCTTTGCACACAGACCATACATTGATGATTGCACCCTCCTTGTACCAGTCATTGACAATGTGTTGAATGGCAGTTTAGCCCATTCCAAATTTCTATTGCATTTCACAAAAGGAATGTCCTTCAGACTTTAGCTGAGTAATCCAAGTGGATTGTTTGTGTGTTGACTCTTCTCCTGCTGTCAAGGTGGCTAGGCATGACTATGTGTGGAGTTGGGAGCCTGGGAACATGTCGGGGGTTGCACGATGTGAAACTAGCGCGGGTTCGCTCACTTTCTTCACTCGTCTGCTACGCCGTGGTGCGTAACAACGCAAATTATATGATGGATACAATAACCTCGTAACACTACCAAATACCCTCATTATCTGCACGACATTTTAACTACCGCCGCTGCCTCTGCAGCCTCCAACCCCGCTCCCACCACGGGGGCGCCATATCCAGATGCGGAGACATTCATAAGCTCCGTCTCTCGTAGACCCAAGCCACCGCAGATCTAGAACGCAACCAACCAACCGACCAACCACAACTCATGTCCATCCCAACCTCAATCCTTGTCATCGGCTCCGGGGAATTCGGGCGTATCTCCCACTAAAACCTCCTACTAGTTTCCACTAACAAGCCACAGTAACCACCGCCCTCTCCCTCTCCCTCCGCCCCTCCTTCTCCTCCACCTCCATCGCTGTCCTTGACCGCCTCCCCTTCCCCGCCGCTGACGGCAGCAGCATCGACTCCTCGCGCATCATCCGCCCCGACTACTCTGACGCCGCGTATGCACGTCTCGCCCACGAGGCGCAGACGGTATGGCGAGGCATTGACGCCTCGCACGTGCTCCATGGGATTGGCGGGGAGGGGCGGTATACACAGTGCGGGCTTGTGATGACCGCCGCCGCGGAGGGCGCAGAGTATGTAGACCGTTCGTATGCCACTGTGTCCCGGCTTGGGGTGGGGTGTGAGCTGGAGCAACTGCGCGGGGTGGAGGACGTGAGGAGGGTGTGCAGAACTGGCGGGGTGATGGGTGTGAGAGGCTATGTAAATTGGACTAGCGGGTGGGCGGAGGCGAAGGAGAGTATGAAGTTCCTCCGCCGGGTTGTGGAGGAGACGGGGAGGGTGCGGTTTGAGACTGCGGTCGTTGAGCGGCTGCTGGAGGAGGATGGTCGGGTGGTCGGTGTGGTGTTGCGGGGTGGTGAGGAGCGAAGGGTTGAGTTGACGGTGCTTGCTACGGGCGCGTGGACTCCTGGCTTAGTTGATCTGGGGGGCAGGAGTGTGGCCACCGGCCAGGCGATAGGGTATTTCCAGCTCACACCCGAGGAGTGGGAGACGGTGAAGGATATGCCGATTGTTTTTAACCTCTCCACTGGTACCGTATATACTACCCTCCGCCCGTTCGTATCCCTGCTAAGTATGATACGCCAGGAATCTTCGCCATCCCCCAACACGGCCGCGTATTAAAGATTGGGCGGCACGCCGCAGGCTATCTCAACCCTTCCACCAAAACCGACCCCAAAACTGGCGAGACGCGCACATTCTCAACCCCTCGCACAGCGGTGACAAATCCGGGGCTACAAATACCCGCCGAAGCACAAGCGGCGTTCCATTCCGCGCTCCGAGAGCTTGTGCCACAACTCGCCGAGCGGGAGCTAGAGAAGACGAGACTGTGCTGGTACAACGACACGTACTATTTCTCTCCCTTACAGTTATCACATCTAACAAAGCCGCAGCTCAACCAGCGACTTCATCGTAACGCACCACCCCTCGAAACCAGGACTATTCCTAGCCACCGGAGGAAGCGGGCACGCATTCAAATTCCTACCCGTGATTGGGGAGCATATAGTTGACATTCTTGAGGGCCGACCGGGGGCACGGTTTGCAAAGAAGTGGGGGTGGCCCGAGAAGGTGGTTGAAGCGGTGGCTAAGGTGGTCACGAAGGATGGCAGCCGAGTTGACGCTGTGCAGGTAGTGCTGGAGACAGATAACAAAGCAGGGTTAGGGCCGAAAATGCTCAAAATCAAGGCACTACTGTAATCTAAACAGACAACACATCAACTTTGTAGTCTGTCAACTTTCCCATCCAAAGAGGTCCATTCTGTATTTCCATTCTCAGTCGACATGCATAAGCGTCAGTCTGGGGAAGGCACGAATTCGGCACTAGCTGGGTATACTTGCTCTGCCGACTCTAGGTGCATGCAGGTCTGCAGAACCTCTGCATTGACCTAAATCCGATAGGTACAAAAAAACACCAGACCTGGCAACCAATGCCGGTAGAGAGACAGATCTCACTTGTCAGGACAGTTTCCAAGACTCTGCATATCTCTCCAATGACAACACAAGATATGATCCAATCCGAAGAAAGGTAGAGTATCCGTAGACCATCCAACATACAGCTACCTAGAGTACATGTACGTAAAGTATACGCTTTCGTGTATATCACAAAAGAAAAGCGAGTGTTTTTGAGCCAAAATTGAGTGAAGAACCAACCCCATACTGACTTCCCCCCCGCTCATTATTGCTGGGTGGGGACTATCATAATGATGGTTGTAAACGTCCTCCTCTTCCGCCTCCTCCAATATAGTAAAATACAGAACTAGAGTAAACAGAATAGAACTAAAAGACGAATCCTTTTTATCCCCCATCCAACTCCGATCTATCGCGTCAAAAGATCAATCCATCAACAAAGAGGATCGACAAGCTAGAGAGCACCACGTGAATTTCTGCAGATGGCTTCCCAACCCTTACACATACAACTCTTCAAGAAGCGCACCTTTTCACAAGCAGAACCCCTGCCCACACACAACAAAGAAAACGCCGAGATTGTTCGCCAGAAAAGAATGACAAAAGACGAGGGATTACAATGGGTTTCTATCCCAACAACCAGAGTAAAGAGAAGAGAAATAGCTAAAGACCGCAGAAGCGCAATGGACAGGTTTTATCCTTAGACCAGAGGCTCTAGAAATCCAGCAGGTTGTCTAGTTCATCGAGCTCTACGCTCTCAGGACTTCCCAAATGACGCTCAAGCTCTCCTCCCCAGCTATAAAGGCCTACTTTTTCCGAGAACTCAGACACATAATGGTGGTGCATCTTCTCGGGTGTCTTCTCGACATCCACGCGCTTGGCCTCTCGGTCAACCGTTGTTGGTGCAAGGGTGGGGCTACTGAATGCGCCAACGCCCGAATCTGTTGAGTAGCCTAGTAACGTAGCAGCCTCGTCATAAGTCCGTTCGTCACTTGACACGCCTTCGGACTCGTATTCTTCTAGTGACCGTTTACTGGAACCATCTTTTTTGCTTTCGTTTTCACGCGATGCTGAACGGCGCTCAATGTAAATGGCCGATTGACTAAACTCCCGTTCGTCACCTTCAAGCGGCGGAGAGGCAAGCACATTCTTTTGGCCGAGATGGGAGGGTGATCGAGTCCTCTGACGGGCGATCATACTCGCGGTGGCGGATACCAGGCTACCAGTATCGGTTGAGTCACCATCGTCTAGCTCGTGCGACGAAAGATCAACCTCAGGACTGGGTGACATTTCCGTCCGTTTTCGTAGTTCCTCCTCCTCCTCATCAGTAAGAGCTGGTGAGACTACGCTGCGGCGGGCAGTAGCCATGCTATTCTCATGCTGAGGAATCGGCTGGCTAGGGCACGTCGTGAGGTAGAAGTAAATGCGCCTCGGATGCGTAGTGATAAGTTCTTTCTTCAAGAGACAAGGTACAATGGGTGTAAATCCCCGTTTCAGATAGGCGTTCAGTCGTGAAGATATAATGGCGTGGGGATTTGCTGAACTGTCGTCACCAAATATGTCAGCACTGCATAACCGAGAGAGATGTGGGCGCCAGTGGCTGGCGGAGGAGGTGTCATACTTTTCAACAAGGTTAACGATAGGAGCCAGAGAAACAGCCAATTCCTTTACGGTATGCGGTCGATTACCGGTTCCCTCGAGAATTCTCACCACTCCAGCAACAATTTCGTCGTTGGTTTCGGCATAATTGATCTTGCTTTCTGGAGGAGGTGAGGGTGGTGGCGTCGGATCGTAGCGGCCCGGCTTGTGCGCGACGGATATTGCTGGCGAATGATCTCGCTTTATTTTCTTGTAAGGAGGTTGTTCGGCCTTCGCTGAAGCGGGAGGTGTCTGCTGTGATCTCGACTTGTGTGGTAATTGAATTCCAAGCGATGGCAAAGAGAGCGATTTTCGACGAGTGTTGTATGGCATTTGAATTTTGGATTCCGTTGTCTTTTATTGAGTGGTGTGGCGATAGGTGGCAGGGGGAAGACTGAATGAAGTTGACCACCGAAAGGAAAAGATGGAGGGAGGAGAAGGGCTGCGATGAGGGGATTATTGATTGTTAGATGTTGTTTTGCGCCGTCCACTAGGGTCGAGAGGGTGGGCAGTGGGCAGTGGTGGAAAGGGGTTATCGGGAAGAGGAGGAGAAAAAAACTTACCAATAAAATGGGAAACGACGGGGTGGAGACACAAGAGGGGCGGCTAGGAGCAAAGCAGCTAGAGGTTGTAATGATCCCAGTCTGGGCTGCAGCAACGATGTGAGGGCGCGCTAGAAGTAGAAGTGAAGAATGTTGGGTTGAGGCGGCTTGGTTGCGTTGCCGTTCAAAGGTGCTGACGACAACAATAAGGAAGCGTCCCCGAGGCGTCCCCGCTTGACAAACTGGTTAACTTTCCGACACAAGGTCTGTTGGATTTCTTAAGACGTAGAGTAGGTAAGGACTCCGTTTGATAAACTTTGGTTATTCCGATAACGTTGAAAGTTGGAAGGTTCTCTCCAACAAACGGCTTGAGATATGTATTCGAGACAGAGATGAGGAAGGGTGGGTGAAGAGTAATTCTGATGCCTTGGATGGCGACGAGGATGGGGGTAAGTTATTATGTTGATTGACTCTTTCTTTCCTATGGTGTGTGGGTCGGCCTCGACTGCACACACACTCCTAGTGTATGAAGTCGAATGAAACGCTTGGTATCAACAACCTAGAGAAGAGAGGTAGAAGTGTAGGAGTGTTTGCCGGGAAGCTGTCAATGTTGGGAGTTAATGAATTTTTTCGCCTTCGTGTGGACTCGTTTCTTTTGGGAAGGCTGTTTCTATGAGTCTGTTTGTGCTTGTCGCCTTAGAAATGCGTCGCTTTGTATCTACTGTTAGCCTGTTGCCATTTCCGGTTGCGGGCGTTGCGATTGGTCGCCATCCACCATGTCCCTGTCATTTCTGTCACACTACCTCCGTTGAGTAGCGTAGGGGCCATCCACTTCCATCTGATCCTCGGATCCTTGGTTTGTGCCAAAGAGTGCAGCCACTAAGGCCCACGCCAGGCGCAAAGAAACCCCGAAACTTCCACCCAGCGCCCTTCCCGTCCAAGGCCGAAGCGGCAAATTTGAAACATCCCAGAAGACCGTCAAAACTGGGGCATGCAGAACTGGTGATGCTTTCCGTTTTGCACAACGGACAGCCTTAGGCAGCATTTCAAGCGCCAAACTTTTGCAGATCCCGTTGAATCCCCGATCCAAATAAAACCCTACTAAACAGAGACATCAATAATTTTATAAGATGTCGGACAGTGGAATTTGCTAATTTGAGTTGCAAATGCGCTCCGGCCGCCACCATGGTATCCTCACCGAGTTTTAGGTTGATCGTATTGCGTGATATAAACAAAGGAATCCTCATTTAGATCCGACTTCAGTGGTGTCGTGGCCTCGCTAGCTTCCTTAGTACACATATTACCCGAGCTTTCAACGTCACGATTCTTTCCAAGGTTGACATTCTGTGATGGAGGAAATATATACTTTGCCTATGAAAGCGATTTAGTGGGGAAAGCTTTAAACAAACGGCGAACTTACTTTAGTTCATGTGTTCTACAATACAAATTTCTGACGTACAAAACGTCAGAGAAAATCATCCGTTATCATAGCGATGTAACACTGCCTATCCGCGTAATTATAGACGATGTCAGCAGGCTCGAAACAATAAGGAAACAATGCCGTGTGATCATGAAAGCGATAGAAGAGATGGGAACTCCATCCTAAACCATCCCGAGCAAAGAAAGATACTGAACAATCTGCCCAAGCAGAATCCTCATTCCAGAATGTGGTCATCCCATTCCGTCTGCCTGAGATACGTACTCTTGGTTTCACGGAGTTGACGCATACATCGAAGTCACGTGGACGGGATGTTGGGGACACCATGAAACCTAGAGAACTTCTCCATGCGATATGACCCACCACGGAACCCCCCGACGATGCAGATAACAAGACAATTTGGTGACTCACCTAGACATCCACCTCGATCACTAATTCGCACTCTTCCCCCTCAAAGGCGGTTTGGCTTCAATCCAGTACGTAGTACCGAAGTGATACCGCTTCAGCTTCACAACCCTCAACCCGCTTTCGCTCAATATTTCCTCCACGTCCCGATTCCACCAGCAGCCCCACGTCTCGGCATGCTTCTCCGCAAAGCGGTCCAGAATCCGGTTCAACCAGTCATAGTGGCTCTTGCCGTGCTCCAATAGTATAATGGTGCCGTCGTCCTTACATACATCCCCCAGATTCCGGAGGAGTTGTACAGGGGAATGGTGAGAGCACAGTCCCATACTTTGAAGAACAGTGTCGAACTTGCCCCCCTCCGGCGCAGCCAATGGAGCCCCAGCGTCCTGTATGGTAAATCGGACGTTCTTGTAATCCGGATACCGTTTAAGGAATGCCCTACGAGCAATTCGAAGCATAGGCTCGCTCGAATCGACGAAAGTAAGGGAGTGGACTTTCTTTCCCGAGAGTGGGTACCATTTCATGTTTCTTCCAGTTCCCGCAGAGGCTTCGAGAACATCACCCTGAGATAAATGTTAGTTCGGTCTATTCCGTTTTGATGACAACCCTAGCATCGAGCCCAAAGAACTTGATACGGGTTAGACGACGGTTCTAACCCTCGCTCTTTTGGCCATACTCCTTCTTAGCAATGGCAGACCCATGAAGAACTCGCTTGTCCATATGTCCTTGTCGTATTTCTTTGCTATGGTGTCGTACACATAGCTAATATCCTCCTGTTCGTTCAGAGCTTTCGCCTGTATAGGTTCACGGTGGATGCTTTTCGAGGTTGATATCCAGACATAGGCACCATAAACGGCTAAGGAGTACAGTGCAATACCACCGAGATAGAGCGGCACTTTACTTCGAGGCTTTGGCGGAGTTGGCGCAGAATTCTGACTCGCTGCAACTGCTTTTGATAATAGTGTCGGCAGTGATCTTTAGGAGTAGCGACCAGATTAGCATGGAAATCCAAAGAGACAACCAACGAGAAGAAACACGCAAAATTCAGAAGGGAGTAATGGTAGCTAAACGCATTGGCCACAGATGGTGGATGGTGAAAACCCTGCTCGGTGAAGTCACCAAAGTGGGAATACTTTCTCAGGAGCAGAGCCCTGAGAACACTTTACCCATGTGCATATGCAGCTACTCTCAATATAAAAGAGGACATACGATCAGTGGAGGCGATGATGCGCAGAGCAAATAACATGGAAAGGAGGAGTTCTTCAAAAAAAACTCATACGAGTAACTAAATTGTAGAATCGGGGGTTCTCACCTCTCTTTCGGAACCTGCGTATTAGGGTAGTGAATCACTTTCTGTCCAGGAGAAGGACTGTTCACCCCGCCTCGTACCATACTGGGCGACGCCGGTGTTATTTTGCGGACTCCTTTAGGCCTGGATGTCATGGTTGAAGGCTTGAAGTGCTTAGTAGGTACTTCAAGGCTGTTGGTTGGTGTTGGGGGATGTTGTCAATAACTGTCACAAGTCGGTATGGAGTCTGATGGTGAATATTTGAAAACACTGAGCTGGTGTAAAATAATGCCAGAGTGCTGGAGATGGAAGAAGCTCACTTGATATATTTCAGAGAGAGAGCTTTGTGACAAAGTGAAGTCCGTTCGGGTTGGGGCTCTTAGTAACTGCGCCCAGCCTTTTCCGCAGAGGTCAAAAGTTAAGCTTCACTGCAAGCCCCACCAAAGTCATTCGCAAAACAACCAGTCACTGAACCATTGTATATAAACCTTCCTTCCTCGTCACTTCATTCAAGTCAATTTGTTCTGAAAATTCATTTACACTTCGATCATGGCTTCAGCACCAGAATCACCAACACTTGCTCCCGCAAGAACACTAAGAGATATCTTTCCTCCCGTCAGAAAGTCCCACATCCTGAACTGTTCCTATCCAAAATGGCACGCCACATACCGCTCATTGATACCAAAGACACGAATCATCCCCCTCACCCCCGAATTCCTTTCATATTTGCGTGAAGATGGAATCGTCTTACCCTCCGACGAGGAGCAAATCACCACGCTATCCGACTCGGAAGACGACGACGACGACGATGACGAAGAAGGGCATTCCGACCCAACTAGCCGCTTCTCAGAACTCCACCAGAAGATCAAAGATACAATATCAGAGCTCGGCGGGAGAGTTGCCCCAAAATTGAACTGGTCATCTCCCAAGGACGCCACCTTCATGACCGCAAACAACACCTCAGAGTGCCGCACAGCAAGTGACATATACCTTCTATTCAAATCCAGCGACTTCATTACGCACGATCTGGAGCACGCCTTTGACGAGTGTATCGATGAGGGAGTTCCTGCGCCAGACAACGAACCAGAACTCGAGCAGAAGAACATTCAGTATTCTCTAGTGCTGCGGAAATGGTTCCAGATCAATCCAAGCATGGAATTCCGGTGCTTTGTCCGTGGGCGGCGGCTACTAGCTGTCACCCAGCGGGAACTAAATCACTTTGATTTCCTGCAACCTATGAAGCGGGAGTTACTCTTCTGTATTCGGGAATTTTTTGATGAAAATTTGAAGCACACTTTCCCGGATGATAGCTTTGTGTTCGATGTCTACATTCCATTGACGGAGACTGAGAAGCGGAAGACTTGGCTGATCGATATCAACCCGTTTGCGCCACGGACAGATTCTATCCTTTTCTCATGGGCGGAGCTGTTGCAGTTACCGTATGATGGAGATGAGGAGGCGAGGATCCCGGTGGAATTGAGACTGGTTAAACAGGGTGATCCAGAGGCTTACTCGTTTGCTACCCCACAATACTCGACAAGTAAACTACCGCAGGAGGTGGTGCAGGCGGGGTTGGAGGGAGAGGAAGCAATTTGGGAGTTTGCGGCGAGATGGAAGGAGATCGTGGGACGTATAGAAGAAGAAAAGTCCTCTGGGGATAAGAAGACCGGTAGTGCTGCATAGATTATGGGCATGGGGAACGGCGTTATTGGTGGAAAAGTCATTTTTATACTATCAGCACAGGAATGTGTTTATTATGAGTTAAGCCCTTAGAGGTCGTTTGATAAGCTAATTGTAGCTTCAATAAAGATACATGCTTGTGTACAAATTACTGTCATAAAAACACCATTATCCTGTCATCACTGGCCTCAGCTCTTCCATGTGTTCAGGTATTCAACTTACTCCCCCAAACCGGCTTGCAGCCAAACTCTTTAACATAGCCATAGTCCTCTCCTCTTTCTCTTTCATACCTTGCACTCGTTCCTCCCTCTCCGCAACCCTAGCTTTGAGAATCTGCTCCCGTCTCAATTCCCTCTCATTCTTTTTCCTCTCCAGTGCTGCCTTCTTCTGCGCTAGACTCTCGCCGCCGCCTCCGCCCATCAACGTGGACTCATCCACTTCATCAACCGGCGATTTGTCGCGGAAGGATCGCATCTTCTCATTCAATTCCTTCTTTTTCTCAAGCTGCCGCTCACGAGTTCCTGGTTCCGCGCGAGGCACTAGCTCTTCCAAGAGCTCTTTTTGTGCTTTATGGTCCTGCTTGCGTTCATATCGGAGATCAAGGCGCTCGTATTTTTTGTCTTCGTCGTTGTACGCTGTTGCTGTCAGCTCCCTGCTGCTGGCAGTGATAGTGACTTCCGGGGGCAAACCTTTCTGCAGCTCCAGATCTTCCAGCTTCGGCACCGACGGCCCCAAACGTTTCCTCCCCCTCCTTTCCTGCCCGGGTAACTGAGGCCCAAATTCATCGTCGTCACCATCATCATCCTCGCTATCGCTTTCCGTTTCTTTGCGTGTGCGCTTTGTAGGAGGCTCAATGCTGTTGTCGCTAGGCCCGTCTCGCTGAACTTTAACAACGCGCTCATACCATCCCCGCGCTAGCTCGCCACGATTACTGACCATTAGCCTCCTTCTGTTTTTTTGGGGAGGAGGGAGGAGGAGGAGCCACTCACTAGTGGGAAACGAAGCTCTTGAAGCGTCCTTTAGCTTCACGGGTTTCAAGCGCCGGCAGCGATAGGTTCTTTTGGATCTCGAGGTAGGAGGCAAATACGGGGCTCAGGAGGTCGTAGTTGCGCGGGCTGATGGGGGGCGCATTGAGAGGGAGGGTTGGGGAGGGAGAATGGGTGCGCTTTTTGGAGTGACGGTGGTGACGGTGGTGGTGGTGACGGCGGTGGCGGTCGGGGGAGGTAGAGTGGTGGGAAGAACGGTGAGGGTGGGAGTCGTCGCGGGTAGACATGGTTGGTGAAGTTGATTGCTGCAGTGGTGAAGATGATTGAGAAGAGAAGAAAAGCAAGAGAGCTGGCTTTGGGATGCTTAATTGAGGTGTTGTTACCCGGAAACTTCCATGATATTCTTTTAGATCATCTCTTTCTTCCTCGTACCGGAAACCTTTCGATATTGGCCATCATCTACCCATAATAATGGCTAGTCCAACACCGCAAAACCCCGTACCCAAGAAAGGGCACACTCGAAATATATCGGCAGATGAACGTCGCGGTTTGTCGGCACTTTAGCTTCAGATTTTAAGCTTCCGAGCTCAATCGCTAACATCGAGCTCTCCATTCCACAGTAACAATTCCCAGGCGTCGTACCAAGGGTCCTCTTGATATGGGCGAGTAAGCTCTCCATCTTAGTCTTCTATTCACTCCAATCCCCACCAACGCAAATAGACCGCCTTTCGCATCCAACCCTCTCTCACCAATAGACCCCCTCTCCCCGGCACCAAGCATGATGAGCATTCCACTCTCTCCTCCGCTACCGCCAACACTGCAAACAAAAGACCTCAGCTTTCTCCTACACCCGACCAACTTCCACCCGTTTCCTCTCACGCTTCTTCCAGCGCCCTTCCTTTCCGCGCCCGCTCCCACCGGTACCCCCTCAGAGCTCCTAAAAACCCTCCACTTCCGCGCTGCCGCAATTGCGGCAGCTACCCGTCTCACTGCCTCCCAGCAACCGGATAACACAACTATATTGGAGCTGTGGTATATTCGTCTCATCTCGCTGTGTCTCGCCCATTACCACACCCTCGCTGCCCAGGAGATAAAAGTCTTCCAAGACATGGGGTCGTCCTTCTATCTCGACCCAGAAACCGGGCGCTCCGTGCTTCCGTGGGAACTGCGAGTATTGGCGGTCACGCTGGGGAATGATCCCCGCCGTGCAGTGGGGATGTATTATGAGCTTGCTGCCGAGTGCAGGGCTGTTGCGGTGGATGGTACTATCGCAGTGGAAGAGCGGAGCCTGTGGAGAGCACGTCTTGGGGAGCTCGGGATCAGAGTAGCGAATGCGTTGATACAGCTGGGGGACTTTGTGGCTGCCGCGCGGCACCTACAGGGGTTGCAGAAGCAGGGAAAAGGGCGTGAGATGTTGGCACTCCTCTATATCCGTGCAGGGATGGTTGATGCAGCGCGGGAGTGTGCTAGTTCCGACGACAATACATTACGCGGGCTGTTGTTAATGGCAGATGGAAACTGGCAGGAAGCGACGCAGGTATGGCGAGAAATGGACAGCGAGATGGCAATCAACAATTTGGCAGTGTGTGAGCTGTATTTGGGGAGGTTGAATGAGGTTTGTTCCACGCGGGTGATAATATGGAGTGATGGCTGATGAAGGGCAGGCAAGGCAAACGCTGGAAAGGCTGGTGGAGAAGGGAGTGGTGTTTGAGGGGATGATATTCAATCTCGCAACGGTTTATGAGCTTTGCGGAGAGACGTCGAGGGCGCTGAAGCTACAGCTTGCGGAGAAGGTGGCGAGTGTGGGAAGAGAGTTTACGAATCAGTCTTTCAAGATGTGATTAAGTGTACATCCAAGATGAATTCTGACATGCAGTGCCGTTCGTTTGTTATACCCTCGATGGACTTCGATCGCCGTGGTTGATGCAATTGCTCTTATATCCACTTCCTTAACGTTAAACCCTAACCCACAGTTGTCTTTCTCCAATGGCGAATGAATTTCGGGGCATTTCTTGTAGCAATTTACTTCAGGTCTATAGCTACCATCTCGATGGCAGATGATCGTAGATCTATGTGCAAACCAAATCCCCAGAAAGCGTAACGCCAGCTATATACATAACGACCACCGAATAACGCCGTTTCTACCAATAGGTCTATACAATCATATCAACTCCACCTCCCCTCTCATTACAAATTCCTTCACCGCGCTATACCGGACAACATAGAGATCGTCCATCCGCAACTCAAACTCTGTATCCGTGCCGGGGATGCGCACAATGGCATCCTTGAGATCCTTCACAACCCGGCAGAAGACAGCACTATCCATATCCGGCTCTTCCACCATCGAGATCCCGCCAGCTTTATCATCGAGTCGTCGCAGCTGCTGGGGGAAATTGCGAAGAAACGACGAGAGGTAGTGGTTATTCAGTAGCGCCAGATGGGACTTGAGGTATGCTAACTCTGAAGGTGCAAGGCGGGAGCGTACTGGGGGCGTCGAAAGGACATGGAACGCATATTTATCAATCTAACAATATTAACCCCGTCACTCCACCCGCAAATTCAGTTACAGACAGACCTTGTGCATCCGAACCCGTAGATAGGCGCGTACTAAATACTTGACGCGTTCGAGCTCCGTTTGAATCAGAATCAGCCGGAAGTTGGAGGTGGGGTCGAGGTTCCCTGTCTCAGTCTCTACCAACTCGATCTGCTGCCGGATCCGCTCTGTAAGTCGGTCTAGCAGCGCGGTTTGGAAGGGCAAGATCTCGGGCGCGGTGCGCTCAGCGATCCAGCTTAGTGTTAGGTCTTTGATGTCGCGGCTGGCATCGTGTGGTTGCGCGGCTGTGTCGAATTCTTGGAGGATGTCGTCAATATCCATTGACTTTTCCGCCAATTTGAGCAGGGGCAGAGAGACGGAGCGAGACGGAGGGCGGTGAAGGTGGAGCAGTTGTTACCCGTAAGTCAATTGACGATTACTGGTTTAGAAACCCGGCCGATTGCGTCATGGCTTTTTGCAAATATCAACAAACCTCCTCTCTACCTTTCTGTGTTCTTCCTTTCTTCAACAACAGAGTTTACCTTTTCTCCGCTGCAATGAAGCTCTTCGCGTCAACAGCATCTGTGCTCCTGCTTCCATTCGCTGCCAATGCCCTCCAACTCCCTTTTAAGCTCCCGTCGCAAGTAACCGACTTCAAAACGAAGCTCGAAACTTACAAAATTCCGACTATATCCTCAATCCGCTCTCGCCTCGAGCTCCCCTCATTCCTAAAAAGGCTCCAGGACCCAATTGCCGCCTCTCCCGTCCTCTCACTCCACCGCTCACTCGTCCAAATCCCCTCTATCACTGGCAACGAGCGCGCAGTCGCAGACTGGCTTGTCTCCTATCTCACCACCCAGAACTTCACCGTCGAGACACAAGCCATTTCTGGCGACCGCGTCAATGTCTTCGCCTACCCTGGAACCAACCGCACAACTCACACCCTGGTGACATCCCATATCGACACCGTCCCGCCGTACATTCCCTACAAGTCCGCCAGCAGCACTATCTATGGGCGGGGGAGCAACGACGCAAAAGGGAGTGTAGCGGCGCAAATCACCGCGGTCGAGGAGCTTCTAGCCGACGGCATAATCGGTTCAGGTGATGTCTCGCTGCTTTACGTCGTAGGCGAGGAGTACTCGGGCGACGGGATGAAAGCCGCAAACTCTCTGGGTGTTACATGGCAATCCGTTATTTTTGGCGAGCCGACAGAAAACAAACTAGCGGTTGGACACAAGGGGATTCTTTTGTTCGATCTCATCTCGGCCGGGAAAGCATGCCACTCTGGCTACCCGCAATTGGGGGTAAACGCGAACTCGCAGCTCATCGCGGCGTTGGCAATCCTGGATAAGCTACAGCTGCCCGGAAGCGACCTCCTCGGTGAGTCCACACTGAATATTGGCCACATCACTGGCGGTGTCGCACCAAATGTTATCCCTGCCTCTGCGAACGCGTCAATTGCGGTGCGTGTGGCTGGAGATCTCGATGAGACTATTTCTATCATCAAGAAAAGCATCTCTAAAGTCCCTAACGTCGAAATCCGCTTCCTCGATGTTGGGTACGGTCCTGTAGAACTGGATCATGATGTAGAAGGATTCGAGACGGCGATATGTTCCTACGGCACCGACGTCCCCAACCTCAAAGGCGAGCATAAGAAATATCTCTATGGCCCCGGATCGTAAGTTACCCCTCCCCCTCCCTCGCCCTGCATATCACTAACTTTCACAGCATCCTAACCGCTCACGGCGACAACGAATACGTCCTTAAATCAGACCTTTTCGACGCCTTAAACGGGTACAAAAGGCTGATCAAAGAGAGCCTATGGCCCACAAAACGGGTGCCGTCCATTATCGAGGGTGAGGGTTTGTTCGATAAGCCGGCGACTGTAACGGTAGATAAGATTGTTGAGACAATTGCGATCCGTGCGCCGGAACATCCCAGACAGAATCAGGATGCGTTTATTAAAGCTGGGGGTGAATTATAGGTAAGGGTAGTTATGATATGGATTCAGTGTTTTATTTGCGTTTGATTGTCTTTCTATGTTTTTGCGAATCTATTGCATTTAAGTTTGGGTTTGGGAGTGGGATTGGAATGGAGTTGGTGCAAAAAATGGATGTATCTCGGTTTAATGATGGTTCATAGTGGGACTACGTATGAAGATATAAACTCTTCATCGGCTCTCACCCTTCCTTATCATTAGCCAGAATTCGCCAAGAAGCTCATCCCATCTCATCCACCAGCCAATCGGTACGAAGATATAACAAACCACGAACACCTTCTCTTAATCCTACACAACACTTAAACAAGCCTAGAACGAGATTAGATGTGTATAGGACTGCCAACCCCCGTACCCAGGGGTTTGTTGGTATAATCATACTGCACTCACTCTATCTAGAGTATAGCAGTGCCCGCCCTCCGGATGTCCGGCTAGGTGGGGGGAGATCCCCTTCCCCTACCTCTTCTTCCCCTAAGTACCTAGGGGTTCTTAAGCAGCAGCCCCGGCCTGAGCGGTTTTGTAGCCGCTCGGTGCCTGTGGTTTCACCCGCCGTTGCCATCCAGGTTGACGACCCCCTCCATGCCGTCTTCCCTGGTGAAGCGCTTCGCCGTCACAAAACCCATGGCCAGTGCGTAATACCTCTACCGAGGTTAGTTGTGCGGGGGTATTTCGAAGGCTGGGGATGAAACTGCTGAACTGCGAGTTACTCCTCGGCCTGGAGCTCTGTTGCTACATCTAGATGTTTAGTCGAATTCATGCTTCACACTGGTGTGGTTGGGCGTCTGGAAGCCGTGTAGGGTGATGGTGGTACCATGTTGCAATTTGCGAAGACGAGATAAGATCTGCTGTTGTTCACAAAAGGGAAGAGCATATCGTAGTTGTACTTCGTATCTGCCTGTGGTTATGGTAGCTAGAAAAGGCAAAAGCAAAGACGCAACACAATCAATACAATGCTCATGTACAGAGGATCTATCTACCCTAGTCCAGTTCAGCTGGATTACCAGTTGTACAAGCCGTGGACTGAGGTGGTGAAGTGAATATCATGATTTCCATCCACGGAATAATCATCTAGCCCTGATTTGGTCATGCATCTTGAACGCCAAGGCAGATGGAACGCATAAACGAGGGTCATATAAACTGATATTCCATATAGACTGATATTCCATGGCACTCGCAACTTCTAACGAGTGAAAAGACCTCTTCCCACCATTTCCGTGCATATACCCCCTATTTCCTTCGGTCGCAACAAAAAAATAATGAAAAAACACAAAACCCGCCGCATTTTTCATCCACAAAAGCTAACAAAAACCGCAACTAGCCTCCCACTCGAATATACTACTTCAGCTCCGGAGTCTTTGGCTTCTCAATCTCCTCAAACGACCCCACCACCACGTCTTCGGGGTGTTCGCTGGACGGGATAACAGTAGGATTACCCACTTCCGCTGCAGCAGGCTTAGACTCTGGCTCTGGCTCTTTGCCTAGTTCTGCTTGCGTAGCTGTGACACTCTGCTCGCCAGTTCCAGAGACACCAGGCAGAGTCGTAGTTGTAGCTACGGGAGTCTCCTGCTTCTCCACAGTTTCCGTTGCCGACTCATCATCTTTACGCACAACGGAGATGTCGGCTTCCGGTGTAGGCACAGAAGGAGAAGGAGGCTTTTCCGTAGTTGTATTTACCAGCACAGCGTCCAGGTCCTCATCGAGTGTAAACACGGTCCACACCCCCACAATTTCACTACTCTGCAGCTGTTCCACAGGGGATACAGCAGTAACTGGCTTCTCCTCCTTAGTGGGCAACTTCCTCCCCCTCGGTCCACGGGCCCTAGATTTCCTGACATCCGTGAGCGGCTCCTCATTGGCCGGCTCCTCCTCCTTCTCTTCCTTCTTCGGCGGCGCAAGGGGTCCCAATCTGAGTCTCGACTCCAAATCACCCAATCCAGCCTTCAAAGCTGCAATCTTTCCTCCAGTGCGGGGAGGCACAGGGGGTTTTGGTTTTGGCTCTGGGGTGGCTTGTTTCTCTTCACTCGGCGTTCGGGCGGCAAGTTTTCCAGGTCGTGCTGGAACACTTGGTTTAGGCCTGTCAGGAACAGATGGGGTGGAGGACTTCTTATCCGAAGCGACGGAAGGTTCTGGCTGTTCTGGGATGGTTGCGGGAGGCCACTTCTTCTCTCGAAGAGGTCGGGCAGGAACGCTAGGCTTGGGTAGGGGCGTCGGTTTCATCGAAGGTCCTTCAATGGGCGCACCGGTAGTTGGGCGGGTGGAAGTCTCGGGAACTGCACTTATGTCTCCTGTTGAAGCTCTCGGTATCTCCGGAAGTGGACTGGGCTCAATTTCTTCCTCCAAATCCAACGAAGGCGGGACATCCTCCCAGATATCGTTGCTGGGGAATCCTCTCCTAGAGCCCCTTCTGTTGCTGCTCGAGCTTTCGAGTTGGTCATCGTTCGTAGCGTTCTTGATGAGACGACGGAGTCTATCATCATCCTCGGGCAGGTCTTGCAAGTCAAGACGATAATCTGTAGCCTTTCTTGTTGCGTCCTTCTGCTTGCGCTCGTATTCTTGTTCATCGCCTGGTTCGTAGTGCTCGTGTGGTTGACCACTAATGTACCGCAACACGGGCTCGTCACTCTTTTTTTTTTGAGGTGCCTCTTCATCATCCTCTTCTGCAACTGCTGCCACTTGCCCCGGAGGCGGGCTCTCAATAGTAGCTTCTAGTTGGGCATGGTCTGGAGCTTCTTCCCAGACATCGTTGGAGGGGAAACGGTGCTCCGACAATCCGGGACGCTTCAGCTTGTCGACGACTGGATTCTTGAGCGGTTCCTCCGTTTCATCATCAGAATCGGGGAAGAGGGGCTTTGCATTTTCGTCGGCGGGGGAGAGTTCCTCGTAAGGTGTTCGGAAATAATCTTTTGACTCCTTAAACTTAGTAGAAAGCTCAAGAGAAGCACCTTCGATGTCGTCGCGGTGATCCCTCATGGAGCTCTGAGGCCTACTCCGGGGATGTCTCGGAGTATAGCTGGGGGTGTAGACGGCAGCTTGCATATACTGCCCTTGTTGCCGCTTCAACACCTCATCTTCTGCGAGAATCGAGTATTGCACCTGCGCTTTTTTCTCGTCGTCCTCTCCCTCCTCGTGAATTGACTCAGCACGAGAAGCAGCATACGAAGAATTACCTCTGCGGATGTAGCCAGGCCCGTACTCGGGGTCCTCAAGATGAATTACGTCCCCGTGTTCATCCGTCTCCCCAAGTACACCGTGACCGGGGCTGTCGAAGGAAGTTCTCGCTGATTCTCTCCTGTGAACCGGCGAATGGGAACGAGACTGAGTACGAGAAAGAGCCTGGGTGTAGTGATCACTGGCAATATATCCCAACTCTTCATCCGGTACCCCACATTCATTTTCGTTCACACCAACAGCGGGAGAAGCAGATTGCGCCACAACCGCATTGAGATCCATAGAACTCATGCCTAGATATTCATGAGTTCCAAGAACCCCAAAAGTTGGGATTGAAGAAAATAAAAGAAGTAAAAAGGGCAAGGCAAGAAAGACCGGGGATAAGCATACTGTACGGCGTCTCCCTCCTATTTGTACCATAGGCACCCTCGTTCATCTCACATTCCTCACGGTAAACATGCTTTTTTCTATTGTTGCTGGGCGTTTCGCTGGGCGTTGGGGCTTGTACATCGCCGGCATTGGGATACATTGGAACTCGGCGGCCAATCTGCGGGATGCCATCCTTTTCCCGATCATCTGCAGGTGACTTGTTGAAAGATGGTGTGCGGGGTGTGGTTGGGGTGGAACTATGTTCGCTTTCGGTCTTGGGGAGTGCTGCGGGGCGACTAGGGAGTGCAACCGGAGCATGTAGCTCGGTGGATGAAGGTATAGTTTTTATGGCAGGCTCTTGCTCGGAGGGCGCATTATCGGTGCCAGGGGACTTCGCTCGAGCGGCAGGACGCGGTGGGATAGCTGGGATGGAAGGATTCGGAGACTTTGCTCTGGCGGGGCGGGGTGGGACTGTTGGTGGAGCTGAAGCCATTGCTGTGGACACTTACGCAGCGTTAAGATTCAGAGGGATATTTAGAATAACACGCTGCGTGGAAGTATGTGTGATTGTAAGCAGTTGATAGTTGATTGTTGTTGGTTGTCGGTCGTTGCAAAAGAAAAGGCGGACGAGGGGTCGAATATAAGTACAAGTGCAGCTCTACGACAGGCAAGGAATGGGAATGCCTCAGCAAGTCATGGGGCATAAGGAATATGCCATTTGGTCCGATTTTTGGCTCTGATTGAGCGATCTGAGCAGTCGACGGCTATAGTCAAGTGGCGAGGGAGGGGGATGACGTTTTGTGCTCCCAGCTGCATGAGACGGACAGCTTTAAACGTAAACGCAGATCTCCGAGAACCATCACGGCTTCGGTGTCTTCAAACATCACCGTCACTGTCACCGTCACCTTCACTCTCGCTCAAAAGAAAAAGTTTGAGCAGATAGATTAATCATTCATTAATGTAGACCTGGAAGCAGACAACGGCAACATGTAGCTCTGCGCCCGTAAGATCCTGCAACCTCATGCCTCAAACCCCTGCGCAACACTGCTGCATGCTGACCATTTAGACGCAGCAACCCACGCTTACTTTGAGTAAAGATCGCATCTCAAAGCCCGCATTAAGCACCCATTACCACGACCAATCTCGTAACTTGCTACTGGCTGATTGCCTGGCTTCCGGGTAAAGGAACCCACTGTTTGTTTGCAGATATAAGAGTATGCTGGGCAACGGACTTCAACCGTCCGCAGCAGAGTCAGTCTATCTACAATCTACAATCTACAATCTCCCTACTGTGTGGACTAGAAACACTCGCAAACGCCTGCTGCATCGGTAATTCCGCTGATACTGATCCAGCCAGACCTTGCGGTATGATAGGTAGGGAGTCGGTCTTGATAAGACAATGAGTGATTTCGTGCTGAGAAGGCTTGGTTAAAGTGATAGAAGAGATACCGGTTTGGTTAAGTTGGTGCGCATTACCACCACTAGAGCTGCTTTTCTTATCGAGGTAGAGATATCTCCCCATGTGCAAGGCTTAACGCCATGTTTTTCTACAGTTCAGCACACCCAGTACATACAATACAGGTAAGGTATGCCAATTAGTAGTTAGTCACAGCTCTCCAACGGGATCCCAAGCATACACTCATTTTTGGTCACACACGCATATCAAAACAGCTAGAGACAATGCAGGACAACGTAAAAAAAGGGGATAAAATAGAACCAGAAACCCATAATCATCGCCGGACATAAGAAGCTTACAACAAGCAAGACAAGCACCACACCACACCTCGTATCGCACTCCCGTGTGCACGGCAACATATGCCGCAATCCGATACTCCAACCGCACACACCATTGACGCGTCACAACGCCAACGCTTCGTCCATGCACATCTAGAACCCCAACGCCCTCCGGGGTGGCTTGACAGTGCCGTCTAGACAATCATCTGTGCCACACCCTGGCCTCCCAACGTCTTGCTACCCATGAACTCCTGGCCCTTAAGAGCAGCAAGGGCGTAGAACAATCCAGCCAAGGTTAGCAGAACCGCGGCAGCGATCAAGCTGGTGGATTCCTTGATTAAGCTCAACCATTGAACGAGAGCGGCAACAAGATAAAAGCCGGCTCTTCCCCAGAGAGAGTGGAACTTCCGAATGATATCATCAAATTTCTTGGAGGTGGGACAAATGCGGAGCAGGAACGGGATCTCGAGGAAGATGAGTACTAGACCGGTGCACCTATCGGCAGCAAATCCTTGTCAGTTCACGATTGGAAAGATATATCGGTAGGATGGGATGCCCTTACAAGCATATGATCGAGAAGATCAAGATGATGCTAATGTGGAAGATATTGGCAATACCGACGGCGATACATATGAGGATAGACAAAATACCGGTCCTACATTCACAGAAATCAGTCGACCCCCCTCACATCATGGCAACCAGTGATCGTTAAAAAGGTGATGCATACCATTGACCGTATATACCTATTAGAAAACAGTCGCACGTCAGCGCCATACTCAAAAGCACGGAACACCTCTACGGCCAACAAAGCTTGCAAGGCAACCGAGGGCCTGACTCACTGAAGTTCCTCGTCTTAAACTCGGATCCAATGCTGTCCATAATCCCCATCTTTGCGTATGTATAGCGAAAATTCTTTAGTTGTAATTGTGAATGAAAGGTAATGGATGATGTTTCGTGCGTCAGGAGCAGTGGTACCGAGCGGAGGCGGAAAGATGGACAGCCGTGTCGAAGAACTCAAAATGTGTCGTTGAACAAGATCGTCGGAGCAAAGGAATCAAGTATCCGCAGCGAGACGAAAGTCGTGGTCGTCGTGAGATGAGAAGAAAAGGTACTGTGTTTTGCGATGGTCTCAGTAGCTCAATGAAGTCCAAAAGGACAGACGACGTAAGATATTGAATTTAGGCTTGGCGCCGCGTGTGTTTGACTAAGATGCGGAATACAAAATACCGACATACAACGAATCTCAAGATAAACGAGCTAGCAATGACTCAGAATGAAGGATACTGAGACCCTTTTTTCGAAGATCTAACTCAGGATTGTCCAATTCTAATCTCAGCGCTCTCGGCTTTCCCAATGACTCTGACTCTGCTGATGCGGAAGACCAAAAAATGAACAATGAAACTTGAATTGCAGAAAGAGACGAAATCAAAAAACATCATCGGGAGACATGTATACGCCTATCACTCCTTGTTGATCTCGCATCCATCCAACCATCCAACAATGAATAAACTTCATTTCTCTCACCATCACCATCTATCAATTCGCAGTACCAAGCCCGACAGGTCTTTCACGTTCAAACGTACCCAGCGACAGCCTAGGCTGCGACGTAGACAAAGCGGAAGATGTCGTTCAAGATATACCACTGACCGCCCTCCGGAACCAGATGGAAGACCTGGCTGAAAGTCTGGGGGTGGTCTGTTCCTTCATACTACGATCCAGACTTCCGCTTAGCATTTGTCCTTCAGTTTCTATGTTGCATTACAAGAACCTACCATAATCTGCCCAATGATGTAGATGAGAACACTGCCATCCGGTGCACTAGGCTGGACATCACGGCTTGCGCACTGGTATCTCATTTGAGGAAGGCCCTACATCTACTGTAAGGTATACTCGAGTATGAGGCGGTCGGAAATACTCACAGTGTATTTCTCCGTGATTGCTTGGACGCCAGTGAACTTCTGCTCCTCAAAGGTCAGGAGTGAGTTCTCGCGCTATAGGCCCTTCGGTCAGCAAAGTCATCGTAGACACATCACAACACTAGGCGACTAACGTAGAAGATGCTTAATCCAGAGCGGGTGCTGGCATCAGCCCCAAAGAGGCCCTGGGCGTAGAACATTTCTAGAAACTTGTCTGTCGTTGGAGCATGTCGTCAGTACTTTTGGCTTTATTGTTTCAAAAGCGTTGCGAGGTAGTTCAGAGTAACGTACTGGCAAACTCCTCGAGATCCATGTTCGCTGTAGAAGAGAAGATATCAGCCATTCTATCCTCGTGAATATCAATCGGGTACCAATCCAGCCCATGCCGATGGCGGCTTTCGCCCTACAACTATCCGACTCTGGTAGCTGAACAAGTGCAAGAGAACTCACCTGTCTTGACGACTATTCACTTGGTGAGATATTGGGTGCAGTGTAGTTTAAAGGTTGATGGTGAGCAGAGTGGAGACAGAATAGAGTACACAAACAGTTGTTCGTGTTGGCGGGGTGGGCGGGGTCATGTCAGGGGTGGATTGGTTGCTAAAATTACGCTTGGCAGACAGACCATCGGAACCGCTGCTTCATGACTGATTGCCTTGTAACTGATGGAGAAGCAGGACGATACAAAGAGGTAAAGCACCAGTCACTAATTTCTAGCCGTCAAACTGCTAAACTAAGAAATTTATCCAGAAGTATGGTAGAGAAACTTCGATTGCTGATAGGTATCAAAAATATGTGGGTTAGGGATTCATTTAGAGCCGCACTTGCGGTCTTTTTTTGCCGACGACTGACCATTTTAACTTCTGTCCTCCGCTTTCTCTTCTTCCACTCGTCCATCGCCACCAACACATCACCCTCCCTCCTCCACTCGACAGCTTGCCGACATATGCTTCCGAAAGCACAATAACGCAACTGTCGCATGATATTTCCATGTAAGCCAATTCTCTCCTCTCCCACTTCTGCCAATGACTCGAGGTCAGATCAAGTGATGAAAATCTAAAACAATATAATAACTTCAGAGTTACTCTGTGAAGAACAAATTAATGCGTTATGGTTCCTGATTTTCTGGTTCTTTATTGTCTTAACATGCACATCATACTTCTAAGCCAGTGACTAACACGTTTTCCTCTAGTTTTTACTTCCCTTCTAGTTCTTGACAACTCTGGACCCTTTATTTTTAAGGTAAATTTCTTACTATCTTTTTTCTCAGCATATTGCGCTTTCACGGGATGAACGGTTTATGAATACTTACCTACATTGTCTGAATCATTCAACTTTGAAGATAATTTACCTCTGACAGTCTGACCTTGCGCCTCTCTTTTTCCTCATGTGTACGCTTTCTCTTATGACCTTAAACTAATGTACCAAAGACTAGTATAGTATAGTATATCTCAATCCCTCTACCTATTCGCCAGCCGTGGTCCTCTTGATGATCCTTCCTGGTTTCTCAACGAGGTGGGGTGCATCACCAGCGCATCATACGGCTCTTTACAACCTCTTATTCTGCCTCTGTCGTCTCTACGCAGGCTTCAGGGTTCCTGAAAAGGAGGGAGAGTACCCTCTGCATGCGTAATCCTATCTATCGCTTGATGGGACACGGGTGTGGGGATTAGGTGGTTGTCCTCGTAACCCACCTGGACCGTCAGGTATGAAGGGTTGGTGAATGCGATATCCTACATTCCATGTGATGTAAAGTGTTTCGCAACACCTCAGTACTTTCATGTGGTACGTATTACCTCCCATCTTTACGCCTTTGTTTCCCCCTGCTTTATGTGATGATTATTTCTTTCTTCACTTTCTTAGTCGCCCTCGAAACGGGCGGCTCTGAAGAACAAACGACATATCAAGCTCAACAGTCTGATCCTTTGCTATTTTGATTATTTACTATGCCTCCATGATGGTGATCGAACGTTTCACTAATTTGATTGCAGACTCTACCATGCCTCGTATGAACATACAAAGGAAGGCTTGCACTAAATGAATTTGTCCCCTTGATATTTTCACCTATGTAACATGTAACGATGCAAGCCCTTGTACTCACTATGTAGGTACCTCTTCCCCTTCGCAATTGTTTCCTATCTTGCCCAATCAAAGGATGATCGACATAGCATGTATTACACGAGGCTTGACAATCATGAATCGTGTTGAGTCTATGACCGCAACCAATTATTAGCTCTATCTGAATTCCCATCGGGCCTTCCTTTAGCAATCATCGCAATTCCGGATATGAAATAATGCTAACGCTTCAAATACTAGGCATCTATTGTATCGCTCATACGTACTGTAATTAATATAAATTTTTTTTGTCGTGCTACGAATCGTTTTACTGTGCATGCGATTTGTTTGGAAATGAAAATAGCTAGTCTGTTTGCTTGATGGGTAACAAGACTCGTAACACTGAATCCGAAAACGTGAAGTCTAGAACCCTAGCCCATCTAGATGAAGTCATGGCCTTCTGGTCATACCAACGGTGTTTGAGGCAGACAATATATCACCCCCTATAAACGGTGGGCCGTTATTCTAGGCAAGGGTTGCAAGAATGTTGGTGCCCTTGCATTTCCAGTCGATGGAGAGTTGGATCCGTCCCTATTTACCGACACAACTTCAAGGCGGTTGGTAGCGGTGGGTGCAAGACTCGGGGGCTGGGCTGCAGAACCGATGGCTGTTTCATGTTTCCTCCACGTTTTTTGTTTGGACGACCACCAAACAAGAGGTCGGTTCTTGAGCTGGTATCTGGTGCTTCTCCATGACTTCCAACGACCGATCTTCACCACTCCCCGCACGTTCCCCGCTGGGTTTGCATCTAGCTGAATGCATCATCCTTGCAGACCGAACGACGCAACTTCTCGAACGCCACTGGCTCTTGGGCTCCCGTGTGCACAGACGCGTTCTGTGGGAAATGGTGAGTCGTACGCTACTTAGTCTAACTCGACCATTCCGTACCGTCCGTCGTACCGAGACACCCCTGCTCTGCTACCATAATCAATCAAACGAACCTCTTCTTTTTGGGAGAGCAAACCTCCACCAAACGACTGAACGGCAGAACTTTTCCTCCGTCTTCACCTCTCTGTTGCTTTTGATATCCCGTTCCGTCCTGCCGTATTCTCTTCAGCGTACCTCCAACTCGGTATGAAATGGCGACGGCAGCGACCCCAAAACAGCTCCCGACCGGAGGCTGTAATTACAACTTTCCCACGCTTGAAAAGGACATGACCTGCGGTTGTCAACGCTTCTCTCTCAAGAGGAAAACGCGGAAAAGCGCCCGCCGCTCCACGGAAAAGGCAGGAGAAGGCGCAGGCGTGGTAGAGAAAGGTGCAGCTTCGAGTTCACGATCGGCGGCAGATGATGACGACGACGACGAAGAAGACCTTTGCAGATGCGGTCACTTTTCTTGCTACCACTCTGGACATTCAACCACCGATGTTAATACCCAGCTACAGCCTGTGGCACAACTACAGGAGGCGGTGGAGCTGCGAGGGAATAGCTGCGGTCCTGCTCATGGGAGAAAATTGAGCGTGTCCACGGTTGTCGATGATACAGCAATCGTACGAACTGACAGGTCGGCGAATGTTGCTGCGCTCTCGGGTATCAGCGGAACGACTACAGAGCGCGATTCGAGCACCGCCGTAACTCCAAAGACGATGATCAAACCTCCGTGGATTACGAAGGCGGCTGCACGAGGCCGGGAAGAAAATCCGAAGCGGATGACTAGTCAATTACAGACTGCTCTCGGACACGATGAGAGACTGCTACTGAGCCCAACGGGATTGGAACGTCCTCCATCCATGTCATCCAACACCTCAATGAGCGACAGGGACCATGTCAAGGAAAAGTTACGAAGTATCATCGAATACACACGCACACTATCAAGTAATCAGATATCACAACGCGAGCGTCTCGAAATGATGGAGGTGGTGCCTCAAGCTTTGGAAGAGCTTGCAGACAAAGTCGAGCTAATGGACGACCATGTCAATGAGAAAGTTGACAGCTGCGAGACACGCTTGAAAAACGAACTGGATGACCGTCTCGCCCCGATTGAGTCTTTCCTCAAGGCACACCAAGCGCGGGGGGAGAAGCGGAAGCGTAGGCATCAAGCCAGAGGCGCTTCCGAAGCTTGTGAAAACTCGAGTAGTATTCGGCAAGATCGGAAACGCAGAAAACGCCGCGAAGAGAGGGACAGCAGTGAATTTATCAACAGCCAGCCTCACGGAATCACCACAACTAGCTTCACAACCACAAGCTTTACGACGACAACTTCCAGTTTCTCTTCTTCCCCGGCTGCAAACCACCTACCAGAACATGTTGCTAGCCTTAAAGTCTTCTCTGAACTTGAGATGCTGAAGAGCCGAGTGGCGGATATGGAATCCGTAGCCGCGCCAACGATGAGTCGTCCATGGATTGTGGAAGTTGTTCTCATCCCACCTGTGCTCAGAGGTATATGGGCGGACGCTGGTGCTTCAATTCCAAATACCCAGCATACCGGAAGTGAGGTGGCACCTGCATCTATTCCATACAAATACCAAGGCTCGCAACCATCCGGTCCAGTACCATACTCATTCTCACCAAAGTCGAAAGTGTACAAACGTCTTCATAGCCGTGGGTTCATCAAGCGTGTACATATTGTTGGCCCTTCTGGGAGGGAAGTTTCAATGGCTATCGAAAACGGCTTCTCAGATCTCATCCAGTGGTTAGTATCATTCTCCGTATCTCGCGATTTATCGCACGCCAGGTCGCAATCGAGGTCTCAAATATCAAATCCATCGTCAATTTCTTCTTCACAGCGCACAGCCGGTGGTAATCGCAATCTTTGGGCGCCCTTGCGCAAAGTCTACAAGCAAGCTGCGTTAGAATTCCTTCCCGCCAGTGAGCTTTCTTCCCCGGCTCTTTGGACCGTCGATTTTCTTAAGGCCAATTGCATGATGCGCGGAACAACGCGCAAGCCTCTCTACATACTTCCAAGGACCTCCAGCCGTTCCACTTCGAGTCTTACATGGGACGACATCCAGCAGCTCCACCGAGTTCATGACCCTGACAGCGAGCCGGAAGCTGATGAGCCAGACGAGCCAGATGACGAGGATGAGACCTACTGGAAATTCGATCCTAAACTCGATGCAAAGCCACCGAATCTTCATACGGGAAGCTTCTTTTCGGAACCGTTTGCAAGCTTTGGACCATTTCCCGCCGAAGGTGGGAGTCTTGGAACTACGCCCGTAAAGCTATCATTTTCATCCCATCTTGCTGCCAGTCCCCAGCGTCAGGAAGCAACGCCACCCGACACTGCTCCCCAGCTGCAGCCGAGACGGTCTAGTAAGCTGAATCGGGCACATACTCCCGTGATACATGTCGAGACGGAGAAAGACATTCCGACGGAAGACGACCGTGAGAAGGATCATCCAGTTCTATACAGGCGGTCACCAAATAGTGTTAATTCCGCACCGCTTCCCCAATTGAGACTCTCAACCATATCACCCCCTAGTCCGCCACAGTCGTATCCCCAAACCACTCAACACCGCCGAAGGAACCGGACTTTGAAGGAACCTGACATTGCACCCCAAGATCAAGAAGTCTCGCCGACAGATGAAGACTCGCCGCCGATATTCCCGAGAACAAGCGGGTCGCAAAAGACCGTGCGCTCTTTCGAGGCATTTGAAACTCTCGGTGTTGGCAGATGGCAGGACGACAATGTTGATGAGATCTGGAACGATTCACAAGTGGCTGCGCTCGAGATTGGTGAGGATATGGGAGAGATGGATTGGGGATCGTTGTTTGGGACCCCGAGAGACGACGACTCAATTCTTGCGGGATTAGGAACGAATGATGAGGTTGTGCAGGCGGAGCAAGAGGAGGAGGAAGTCGGAGATGAAAATGTGGATCCGCAAACTGCTGCACTGTTGACAGCTCCGCTGACTTCCCTTCCAGTGGGCGATTCGATGGTAGATTATAATGGGGATGGCGGATATCATAGCGATTGACGGTTACTGCGTGTTTTGGTGTCGTGTTCTTTTCTGTAATGGTGGGTGGTGACGGTGTTACTTGTGCTTTTTTTTTATACCCTGGGATATTTGGACTGGATTTAACTGATAGGTGAACGTTCATGTACTTTTTGGGAGGAAAGGGGTGTGTTTATCATTTGGCATAGCTTTGGATGGGCAAGTATTTATTAGAGGATTTCTACTGTTTTTTTCTTTTGTACACACGGGCCTCTTCTGGTGCCCAGACTTCTGCCTCGCTCACAAGCTCGCTCGTTTACAAAGCGTAGGGGATGGCAAGCGAAATCAACACCGGGCTTCTTTCCGATGGGTTTTTGAGTTTTGTTTAGTCTTATATCTGCATACCTGGATGGGCTAGCAATAGGGATACCGCATCCCTCTTAACCGTCATGTCTTGTCACAAACCTTGTCATTTACTGTCAGATAGCTCTCACCAAAATTCACAGATCTTTGTCACGATGTAGTCAGAAGCCGATAGTTCGTGACATTCTTGACATGATAAGACGCTTGTCACAAACCATTCATGACTGACATCAGCATCCCTAAAATGGACAAAGCCCAGGACGAGAGGGAGAGAATGGGATAGGGAAACAAACTCTCCTCGGCCCTACTGAACATATTAAATATTTTTGAAGTGCGGTGGTTAACGGTGAGTTCATGTCGGAAGACTTGAATCTTGAATGCGGATAGCTAGTAGTAGCTTCCACTTAGTTGCATTAGAAGACATAGAACGGTGTACGTCCAAGTACATGCATGTTTTTGACAGCGAGCAGCATCACAAACCAAACCTGGAGAATGTTTTAACGATGGCTGGATTGAGAGGAGAATTCAAACAGTCGAAGCAAAGCGGTAACACTCATGACGTTAGCGAGATCGGAAATCAGAGCCAGGGATAGGAAAACAAACCCTGCGAGTGATGGTATGTGAAAGGGCCACGAGATACTGCACTACTCATACTAGTCCAGGCGTCAGCAGTCATATGGGGGTGTCCGTCTGGAAACTTTTACATACTTGTCAGCGTCAGCAAGCCAGTATCCAGTGGGTTAAAGTCTGACAGCATTGTAGAATACTATCTAAAAAAAGCTAGGCATTTTGTAAAGCTATGTAAACTCGAGTTAGGCATGCTGTTAGTCAAGTTTGGGTCATATGATAGGAATCAGAATTGCAAGACTGTGAAAAGGGGCCCTATCAACGGAGGAATAGAGAGGCCCGAGTATGTGGTCCAAGCTTCATCACCATGTCCAGTCATTGTAGAGCTGTCAGCAACGACTATCCGGTAGAAAAATACTCGTCAGCACCAACCAGCGTCCGGACTACTGTGAGTAGTACAGTATTCCACGAGACGAAATCCTCATCGCTCATTTTAGTCAATATGAAACAGCTCCCCTCTTTCTTCCTCCGTAAGAATACGAGAAGGTCTAAGGAAACTTCAAGCCACTTGCGATTGCGTATGAGTGATACCAGGTAGACCAGCCACATACCCGTGAAATACGCCGCCCAGTCTCGAACGCAAATATACAGGTTTCTCAGAGAGTAATCAGCCATACTAGAAACTTTGTGTTCGGTATGTGACGAAGTACTCAACTTGGTCTCCCGAGGAATGTAGCATTGGTTTTGAGCTTGCCATGTATCTACCTGCAAGTCCAATCCAGTGGTTTATCTCCAGTAAAAAAGTTGCCATAATACGTTCCCAGGAATCCATCCACTAGGAAAAAGCTTGTTTGTGCGAATTAACCCAGAAATCTGGGGTCACATTAGACGGATGGATCCCGCCAGGAGACTGCAATATAGACAAGCCGAGTGTCCGACTCTTATATATGCGATGATTTCCACCACCCTCGCGCTCTACAGTATCTATATTGAAGCGTTTTTTGACCTTCCAGGACATTGGAAGAATTATGAAGATGTAGTACTATTCCGAACAATATCTCATGGATATATAGACAAGAGAATAAAAGAATGATAAGTTTCGAACCCCGTATTTACAGCACCTGGTCCTTAGCCAGCTTCAGTTTCTTGTATATGATATCACTCCTATGGTGTTCTCGGTGTCTGGGAACATATCTGAAGAACTTTTGAAGATGCAGTGCCTGCGGAGTCCCAGGCAACAACTTCTTGCTTGAAATGGTCTAGACAACGGGCTCCCAGACCTAATTGTATGCCCGCTGGGAGGCCAGATCACAGGCACACATGTATATAAGCGGGCTATACTTGTATGGACATCCGATTGAGCATGCGCCTTTTTAAACTTCTTGCAAAAATATCTTCCGGCGGAGGACAAAACAAAAAGGTGATTGAACACCACAGGGTTTGAACCTGTGGGCCTGACGTTTATTGCGCCATGAGGGTTCGAACCCGGTGTTTACAACCCCAACTAAGCTAAGTAATCAGTTCTTGTATATACGACGATTTCCACCATCCTATTCATGACCCAAACTAGGATCTCGAGGCAAAATAATGAGCACCGCAGGTTTTTAACCTGCCTAGTGTTTACAGCACCTGGCCTGGCGTTTATAGCGCCATGAGGTTTCGAACCCGTTTAGAACGCAGTGGGGTTTTGAACCCCTGGAGTATTTATAGCATCTAAGCCTGGCGTGAGGTTTCGAACCCTGATGTTTACAGCACCTGGTGTTTGCAGCACCCAGTTAAGCTACGCGATTAGTTGTTGACATATGTGACGTTTCCACCACCCTGTACGGAATCTAAGGCTAGGATCTCAAAAAAGCACCGTAGGTTTTACGTCTGGGAGCACGAAATCCAGATGCCCCATAAGTGATCTTCTTCCAATAGGATCATAGGAATTCGTACGATTCCATTGTCCCATGCGCAGACTTTCGTAGAAACCGTGACGATGAAGAGTTCCGGGGTAACACAGGTACCTGTATCGACGGTACCAGCCTAAGTACCCTACAATCACAGGTCCACAATACAAATTTCATACACCTCATTCATGACGCGGTCCCGTTTCCGGCCGTGATACTTGTCACGCAAGTACCCATCCGCACGAGCCCCTCATTTGTTCGCAGCTAGTCGTTCACGTCGCTGAAAAAAAAGGAAAAAATTTCCTGCAGCTCTCCACCTGGCATTTGGGGCTGAGCTTTTGACGGGTCGTCGAGGTACAAAGCACGCGCAGTTGTTGCTACCAAGTTGCAGGTACTTTACATCTTCGTATTCCCCACCCTAACTGGGAAACGCTTTTTATAACCCATCCGCTACGTTCCTATTGCTGCGGGTGAGATTTTAGTGTGCCCCAGAGATGTGGTGCAAAGTTAAGCTAAAGTCTTTCACCCTTCCCCCGAGCAAAGCGGATTAGCGACAAAGAGGAGAAAACAACACACAAGGTGAGTCTGTTCAATGTCACATTATCTCTATTGAAGACTGACTTGCTGAATTCACGGGCTAACAACTAATAGCAATGTTGGCGTTTAACACTGGTTGTCGCGTTGCAGCCGCCGTTCGTATACGCTCGGCCTACCACTTTAAAAAGTTCAGGGGAGCTCCCCCATCTAGCCGGTCATCTGGAGGGAGGGGAATTGGGCACTGCCATACTCTAGTTAGAGTGAATGCAGAATGATTAAAACAAAAACAAAAAAACTTTAAACAGCTCAACACCACCACCAGTGCGAGCTTTGACTCGTCTTAGCGGGGGTTGCTGATGTATACTGACTGGGCGAGAGCATAAATACGAAGATGCCGAAGATTCCAACTTGAAGACTGGCGCTGAGCCGAAACTTCCCAGCGAGGACTCGGTGCCCGGACAAATTATCAAGCTCAAGCAGGTAAAACAAGCAATCCCGCTTTCACTTGAGGTTATGTTGACGGGGTTGCAAGGACTAAGAGGTGCACAAGTTGAAACTTGATCATCTGACCGAGAAGGTTGACAAGGGATTTGACGATGTTCGGGACCAAATCAAGAGCCTTCGCCAGGATATCAAGGATTCAAGAGGACTGACCATTGGATGATGTTGCTCATTGACGCGGTAAGTTAAAAAGCTATGTATAGAGTGATTGATAGGTATGCTATGTAGTTATCTTCAAGGGCGGCTTTGACATTGCGAATTTTGTAAGTGTTTGGAAAAAGTTTAAGGAGAATTAAGATCTGACTTAGAAGTTCTAATTGACTTCGGGACTGTGTTCTGCTATGACTCAAGTGTCCGCATATTTCTCTTCCGGCTGGGGAGCCTGGAAGAAAGGGCTCGGAGGTTCCCGTCTGGGATTCGAAAGACTACAAACTACGTACATTAGAACATACAACTGCTCTGTGCACTCCAGCAAATGTAGGAAAATAAGAGCCAAGTATGATATCATTAGAATACAAAAACGAAATAATTGTAGAAATGCAATTAGCGACGGGTGCGTGAAAAAAATAACACACCCCTAAATCAATCCCGCCCGAACAAGCAAAACAAAACGCCAGCTCCCTCTCCCAACTCCCGTGTACCCCGACAGGGACACAATCCGAATTATCATCCCATGACCCCACCGCAACCATCCGTATCGTGACAGTCTCAATGCTGCGTTGTGGGTGCTTCATGTATCTCGACGGGCGGAGGCGGTGGTTGTTGATACTGTTGAGGCTGCTGATACTGGTTATACACCCCTGGTTGTTGAACGGGTTGCTGGTGTACCGCCGAGTACTCGTGTTTCTGAGGAATAGCGGCGGCCTGATCGTAGAAGCTACCCGGCACGGGGTTGTATTGCGGTGCGGGGGACATCGGCTGTGACATCTGCGGATCGTAGACCCCAGTATCGTATTGCTGCTGCTGCTGCTGGTCGTATGGTTTCGGCTGTATACCACCGGCGCCAGCTGCAGTGGCGGCGGTAGCAGCCTTGTTCTTGTTCCGTCGAAGAAGCCAGACAAGACCCAGGACGAAGAGAGCCAAGATTGCGAGTCCACCCACAGCACCACCAGCAATTGCACCAATGTTAGCGCCGCTTTTCTTGCTATTGCTAGTCGAGGAACTCGTCGGGGTGACGCCGACTAACGGACCATACGTGGGTGTTGGTTTGTCGGTCGCCGCCGAACTGAAAACAGTGACGGTCTGAACCTGAGATGACCCGGCGCTGGTTTGTTCTGTCTGGCCGGAATATGTGAATAGGACATTTTGTGAGCCAGGAACTACGCCGCATCCGATATTTTTATAGCCAGGGAATGCAAAGGTAAAGCAGTACGGAGCAGTGCTGCTTGAGCTGTTGAGGGTTGTATCTTGTCAGTGATTGAACACCTCCAAGATGATGATGCATGCTATGGGGAAGGCCATGCGTACCATTTAATGATGAAAGAATCCGACGAACAGGGCCCAGTACATTGGCTTATCGCAGAACTAGCTACACACCCAGTGTATTGACCACAGTCTATCGGTGAATCGGTTGAGTAGAAACAGCAGCCCGCCGCTGAGATGGGAGCATTAAAAAAGCAGGAACGACCGCCTGGACAAGTGACCGACGAGGCTACACATCATAGCAATGTCAATCTTGAGATTCGACGAACACGAGAGAGGGTATTTGTATATATACGCACATCTTATACCCGAAACAAACCCACAGACTGATAGTGGGTTGTCCGCTCTCTCGAACAACTCATGGCCAGCAAACCTCGCTTTTAGCTCCGGAATCCCAGTGGGTCTTGGTGAAATCCCGGCCATTGGTTCGCCAAAACCGGCTGCTGTGGGTCTCGGACCTGGCCATGCGAGGCCGTTCACCAAGATGGCGAGTGAGGAAAGTACGCTCAAACGAGCCGTGAGGTCGAACATGATATCTGTATGAGGTGAATCTTGGGCTGTTTAGTCGTTAACGAAAGTAACCGGGAACAGCTCCGCATGAGTAGGCCCGGGCGAAGGTTGGATATATAGGAGGGAAGGAGTGTGGCAGCAAGCCACCATATAGAGCAGAGTACATGCATCCCTCATCGCATAGCGTGATAACACCGGTGACCCACCAGTACTGAATTGGAAATAAGTCGCGACATGCAGGGCTGTAGCACACGAGGGGGGAAGAAGCAAAATATTTATCATTGGCCTGGCCTGGCCGCCTCCCTGAGGAAAGGTTCATCAGAGAAACTCTGCAGGATGTGAAGGAGCGCCTTGTGTTGTTACTACTAGGTACTAGGTACTTAGGTACTCAGGACTAAGTACTCCACGAGAGACGGCGTATCAATACTTACGTGCCATACGAACCTATTAGAGTAGTGGCAGGTACTTATGCGCAAAAGGCTGGAATTCTTCAGGAAACTTCAATCACGACATATGCGGCCGGTGCTCAGCCCCAGCTCTAGAGTATCTTGGGATATATGTGCAGATAGTGCGGCTGAACTGCCATTGGCCGGGGGGTCCACTATAACACTCGCTTATACCCCTTAGTGTAACAAGCGTTTACTCTTATTCCTACAAATAATTGCACTTAGACATGAATTGAGCGCAAGTAGTCCTTCCTTCCTATAACAGCACAAACCACCATCATGTACTATATGTAAGGCTGGCGAAGCATTTCTACGAAGCCAATTGCCGTACCGACCTCGGGAGGTACTGACGGGCGAAGTTGGAAATTGGAACGACAAATTTTACCCGCGCGGCCCCGCACGAACGCCTCACACATCGTCACTCATGTGCAACATATGTTTCTGTCTGCGACGATCCTGTCAGCGTTTCATGGAGATTCTGGTTCACAACAGGTTGGTCATGTAGTGTTGTTCTTAACATATCTTCATCGGATTTCCAATGCATTTATACATTCAATAAAACTGTCAGCAGCCTATTTCACCGTCAGCTTGCAGGCGAGGCCAAATTCTGGTCAACGAGAGCATAGCAACCCTTCATCAGTCTGCTGTAGTCAAAACTATCATGTTCATGTGATAGAACGAAAGGCTCCCGACGACTTCAACTCTAGATTTATTAAAACCCACCGCACTACCTACAAAGAGAGACTCAAAACAAATCTAGGTTTAAGGATATGAGCTAAGTTAAAGCGGCGATGAATTACCTCGGGTCAGGAATCCGTCCCCTTCTACCACTCCTCATTCTTGATTTTTTGGTCAAACCTGGTTTCACGGCTATTCTGAGAACACTAAGCAGGAAGAGAAAGAAGTTACTACTAACCAGCACACTGCAACCTGAACGTACAATGCTACGGCGTCACCAGTTCTCGCATCCGTCGAGGAAACAAAAAGACCCAAAGTGGGCAAGAATCACACCAGCTTCCCTCATCAATCAGTCCTCTGAAATATCATGAACATAAAGGGAAAATCACAACTAACCGGTATACTTCAACCTGAGCGTACAATGTTACAGCCCGCAGGTTCAAGGAAGCAAAAGGATCCAAGAAGTAGATAGCTTCGGCGTCATCCTTCATCCAATCGGTTTGGTGCTCTCGATGGATTTGGCACAGCTAGGCGTGCAATAGAGACGACCACCCACACCCCACAGCAGATGAAACTGAACAATAAAAAACCCCGATGATGCCCAGAAATCACAGTGAATCTGTGGGCCGATAGAAGGTCGGATTTCCGAGATTCCCAGCCCATCAAGCCCATCCACTGCTCGATCCACAACAGCGTTGATCGGTTCTTGGAGGGAGGGGTGTCCTTGGAGGAAGAAGTGTTGGTGGAAGGTGTGTCCTTGGAGGAAGGAATGTCGGAGGAAGGAGTGTTGGTGGAAGGTGTATCCTTGGAGGAAGGAGTGTCGGAGGAAGGAGTGTTGTTGTTGTTGGATGGAGGAGAGTCGTTGTCGGTGATGGATGGTTGCATTTCCTAGGCTCGAAGGCGTCCAGAATGAACAGGAGGAGACGCAACTCCAAACGGCAAACCCCGATAAAATCTAGAAACTCTGGATTTGTGGGATGATGGGCGGCTGATTCTGAGATTCCCAGCCCATCAAGCCCACACACCGCTCGATTTGCGCGTTCTTGGAGAGAGGTGCATTGTCGTCGGCGGTGGCTAAGTTTGTTCTCCAAGATTCTAAGGTAAGGTCGACGGTCGATTATGTTAATTGTGTTGGGATCTAAACCTGCGTAAAAGGAGTTTGGATTTTGGGATTTGTTGATGGATGAAGAAGATTGAGAAGAAGATTGAGAAGAAGATTGGTTGGTTAGTTGAAGAAACTTGAGAAGGTTAGTTTTTAGTTAATTGGAGGAGTTGAACGAGCTCTGGTGTTCTTAGTGTTGAAGAAGGTTGTTTTTGTATAGTTAGTATCGATGTTGATGGTGATGGTTGATGGAGAAGGGCGGTATATTATCGTAGCCGATTGCCAAGATTCCGTGGTTCTTGAGCTCTAGGGAGTTGAAATTCAAAAGACCCTGGCTCTAACAGGCTGAGGCAGGTGTAGTAATAGCACCACATGTACCTGTGGTGTCGTTGATAGCACCTCGTGGGAGAGATCGAATTGGAAAGAAGTCTTCTTCGGTCTATTGTAGCTCAGTCCTATTTGGATGGAAGAAAAGAGCAATGTGCTTCACGCAAATGGACTAAAGTGTGAAGGTTGTTGGTTGACGATTGGTAAGCGGTTTGTTGTCGAGGTAATGGTTAGGAGCGAAAATTCTGATGTGTTATCCTCCTCGGAGAGTGGAATGAAAATGGTGGGGAAGAAGTATTCGCTGGTCTTGAGACAGAAGGAATTGGGTTCAAAAACATTCCAGCCCCAGCACGCTGAGGCAGGAGTGCTCTCTTCGGTCTGTTGTCAAGTTCCATTCGAATAGAAGGAAAGAGAATGCTAGTGTGCTCCACCAGAGAGGGAGTTGAGGTTGGAATCCAGAGACCGACTTTTGAAAAGTCGGCCTGGGTGCGAAATATTGAGCTTCTGTTACCGATGAAACGAAAGGTTCATTGTATACATAGTATACATAACGCCCGTTCTATTCCACAAAATGGGGAAAAAGCTTCTGACGGGCCTTAATATAGCGGGCAGGTAGTATGTCTTCTCGCAGCCGAAAATGGCTGCGAGACGACAGATCCCAACAGGATGCACTATATCACTATTAACACCAATAATTGGGAGCATGTGTGAATACGTACACGAATGCTTGGGTCCTGAGGTTGCTGTTTTTTCTGTTCCTCATTCTTTACCCATATTTCCCCAGTGTTTTTGGATGGTTCAAAAGGTATCCCCATCTTTGCATATATGGGGTTAAGCTTCAGATGCCCCGCTGGTATGGGCTGGGGGGATGGAAAGTTTCCTTGGGCTTGGTCTTAACCTTGTACAGACTCCACAGCAAGGTCGATATGAGCAAGCTCTGTAACCACCTTCTATCGAAGAACCATAAACTCCGCCTGTTCAGATACCTTCCAGACCCGAACGCAGTTAGGTTGTTGGCGCCATTTGGGTGACTGGAAGCGTCGCAGAAACGTAGTTAGATGGAGCGCGGTAAAAAGAGACAGGAAGAGACAGGAAGAGATAAACTTACAATGTCGCCCATACCCAGCAACCTTCCACAAGAGAATGTGTAAACTATTCACATTGTGAAACCCGCTGGGTAGGAGAACAGAGAGTGGATAGCGGTCTCGTGCTCAACGATGAAGTTGGCCGGCCTCCCAGATGTACATCTGTTATTAAAATCAGCATAATCTCTGGGCTGCCGACTTATATCTTCGAGTTGTAGGGTGTTTACCTGCAGCTTTAAAAGCTCAAGTACCTCGAGAGGTTGAAGTGTGGGAAAGTTGTGAGGTGTTGGGGGTGAGGGTTTATAAGTGAGGGATAACTAGCAAGTTTCATGGCCATAGAAGTTTGTGGGCATAGATTGGGTGAGGTGCTGCATACGGCACTGGGTTTTATGATCATAGAAATTTCCGGCCACAATCTAACAAATTTGCAGCGGGGCGGACCACTCAGTTTTTCAAGCGGGCATCATACCCGCAAACCGATCTTGCCTCCGCACAAGCACCTACCCCCGCAGTGGCTGTACAAGCTGCCCGCTCACCAAGCAAACAGAGAAAGGGTGCTGCGTATTCTGAAAGTCACTAGTATAAGTAGACCCCCTTCGTTCGACCGTCCTTTTCACTTCTTTTCCTCTATCCCACCCACTCTTGCAACCTGCAAACCACCTTCATCCGCTCCAACCGACAACATTACCGTCATCAATCCATCTAAATTATATCGTAAAACCTGCGTGACTTGATATCGCCTAATTCCTATTTATCTGCCAACTTGATCCCTCAACTGTTTTTTGCCAACCCGCTGTCAGGGTTCGGGTTTCGACATGGTGGACCATTCGGTTTCGACAACAGCCAGTACAGAGTACAAACACCTACAACAAAGCTGTTGACTACTTCAACAAACCCTCTTGAAGGGGTTTCATTAATTTAAATAAAGGTTAGAAGACTTGGTACTTTATTCCAGTAATGATGAGTGCTGACGCTTGTGGAATAGCTAGCGCAGTGTCACATCTTGCTGCCCATCGCGAAATTTCAACCCCAGCGTCCTGTGGTACTACGGCTTTTAAACCGTGCAGGATGGCTGTGGATACTGGGGTTATCATTTCTGTAAGTGCGCTAGAGTATATGTGCAGAGAAGAGGTTTGGCTAACGATGGTAGGTAGCAGGTAGCGGATCTGGGATCGTGGCGGTGTATATGGACCACGAACGCCACAACGACATCACCCTCACGCAGAATGGCAAATGCACTGCGTCGGGAACAGAGGAAGATTACACTTCAAACATATCGCCGTTGCCATAGTTATTAGAGGACGATGAGGATGGGGAATGTCAACGTCATTGGACTGCAATTCTGGCGGTTCATAGTACACCACAATCCTATCCATCGGTTATGGATACCATTGACCAGAACTCGTCACCGTATTCGCTTCGTTTCAATATTTCCAAAGAAACGTGTAAACACATTGATATAAGGTACTTTATCATTTCCTCCTGCATCTCCTTACATTGACTAACATCCACTACAGCCTCTAAGGACAGAGTTCCCCGTCCATGGAAAATGCTACCAATAAGTCCGAGATATCGTCCGACCTCTATGGAAGATTGCGTAATGAAGCTTCAGGAGGCGAAGCGCAAGCTGGTCGAAGAGGTGCGCAAGATGAGGAGTGCATCACGGAGTACCTGGACTGCTCGCGGTGTATGGTGTTTCCGAAAACCATTTTCACCACCGTAAAGTCCAACTACTTAGCTGTACAATGCACACCTGCACCATATTCCTTCATAGTGGTGGTGACGACCCAGGTTCTCGTCATGAAACCAGGTTTTACATACCGAAAGAGGAGAAAAAGGCTCGCGCATGAAATTCGTCAAAGCAGGATGGAACTCTAATGTTGACACTCTATCAACGATACTACCCATACCAGCCAACTACACGACTGATATCAACACATCGTGACAGGCCAGATCTTTCTGTGTCTTCATGCGGGCCAGTTTTAGCTGCTTCCCGCAGAACCAGGAGGCATGCAGCAATACCATCGTGGAAACTGATTCCAATGAACTTGGACTTCGCACTTCCTTTCAAAATGACTGGTCGAGTCCTGATCCTCCCTTGCCTGATTCAATTCGCCAGCTTGGATACTCCCATTGGCAATCCTGAAGCCGATGTTTTGCCATCGGAGCAGGAGAGAGAGATGGTGGGGGTCCATAGTTTCCAACATTCAGAGTCCTCACTCTGCTGGATTAGCAGCCTTATAGGCCTCGTTGGAAATCTTCAATCTTTCGCAGATTCGTGCTCGCGTTCCCAAACTCGTACGCGCTTCTTCCAAACACTCCATTTCTGAATGCTAGAAATCCGAATGAGCTTTCAACCGCTCACCGCTCTAATCTATCTTTCCAATCGCTGCGATGCCTCATTACTCGAGTGGATGCTGCCAAGGACACTCCATTCACTCACTCTACCAATAATAATTAGTATTGGACATCACAGAAAGACCAGTGCAGTAATCCTCTTGTAGCGAAGGGCGCCAAGGACTAGGTTTCCGGCTTATTGTGGGAAAAGAAACCACGTTTGGTAAGTTATCTTTTCTTTTTCTTTTATATGTTACCAATTGCTAATGTTTTGCTTGTTTAGGCATCGAATTGCTCTCACGTATTTATGGAGAATTATGGGTAGCTCGCCGCTTAGTGGGACTTTGTCCTGGGCCGTCGTGATACAACAACTCTTCACTGTCCTAGCTAGCTGCGATCGTCTTTGAGCAAGACGATCAACACCAGCAGGACCTGCGAGTTTGATCAAGAACTTCGAACACAATCTCTCTTCTGGTTGCATCAAAATTCCAATGACCAACATAGCCATTCGAAACTAAAAACCGACTCAAGGAGCAGCGCTATTGGACTCAACAAGGTTTTTGATATCCAATGCCCTCGGGTTGCTACACTACACAAAAAGACTTGGTCAGCGTCTGGTTTTCATCGGCAACTGAATCAGCAACAGAGATGATGCTCTGTTAAGTTTGCTTCTGGAGTTGGAGTTGGAGTTGTGGTGTCAATGTTCATCGGATGGGAATAGGTTGGCGCCCTTCCCATTCTCACCTATCTGTGGATCGGTCTTTGAGCAGGATGGTCAACCAATAGCAAGACCCAAGGATTTGATCAAGAACCACGAGCTCAGATCTCCGTCTTCAGGATGTTCAGGTATGGGGTGGAAACCCGTGGAACATGGTGTTGCCAATATTTCAGGGGTTAACAAAGGGGTTAAGTCGCCGAACAACACTCCTACCCTGAATCAATGACTTCCAGCAGTGCCAACAAGAACAACCTCACTCCTCCGATCACCTTCATCAAATGTCAGTCCTATAATCAGACCCGGTCGGCCTCCAATTTCAGCAAATAGATTAACCTATCGCATTGGCCAGGCGTCTTTGAGCAGGACGGTCGACCCCAGAAAGAACGAGGTCAAGCCGTCTTCAGTTATAATCCGGTTCAGCGTTCGCTCCGGCCATCTTGGGGTGAACATCCCCAACTAAGCCTGGTCAGCCTCCGGGTTTATGAGAGGAGGGCCTACCCATCGATCACATCAGCCGGGCGGGAGCGGGGCTTTCTTCCAATTCCCGATTCCCACCTAGCTTTGAGCAGGACGGTCAACACCCTAGCGAAAACAAGGAGAACGAAGTTTTGGACGACCCTCCCCTCCGAGACTTCCACTTCCGCATCCGAGGGTGGATGGGAGCAATCCTGAGGGCGCCGATCCAATTTAGGAGTGTGATCGTTTCCAAAAGATTTCAATAATTACTTGGGAGCAAACCTCGCTCTCGAAACTGTCAGGGACGAGCGAGAACCTGCCGACATTCGGGTGGTGGGACCCGATTATCAACCCCGACTATAAAAATAAGAAAACGAACTGTTTCCTCCACCTCATCCAAGACGGTCAACCCCAGCAAGGCAGTTGAGCGTTACGAAGGCCTACCCTTCCCAAAGCCCCCATTCAAGACAAACAAATCCTCGCCCCCTTCACCGCTACTGGATCCTTGGGGGGTGTCTGGGATTAGAGATGTTCTTGGAGGGGAGGGTGGAGACTGCTACAATGCTACATTCCAACTCATCCCCCGGCTTGATGGTTGCCTTTGTTGGTTCATTTTGTCCTTGGAATCAGGCGCGTTTTGAGTCTCGACTATTCAACCAGCTCCAGCGTCTGCATCTATCTCATTGACCACAGCCATGTTTTTGGGTGGGTGGAAGGGCGGTCATAACTAGTTTGTGGCGACGTCATTGCTACTTCAAAGAATTGAAAGAAAGATGCTCCGGCGCCATACAACACAGATGGCCAACCCCAGCAAGGTACGAAGGACTGCTGATTGCAGTTTCTCCCCAAGTCATGGGCAAGGATTCTTCTCCTCCGGCTCACTTTACCACCCTCGGGTGCTTGTTTTGGGATCATGAGTCCTGATTGAGAAATTGCTCCAGTGTTTAGGAGTGGGGTTAGCAAGGGGTTTCATCTGCCATAATGAGACTATATATTCGAGTTATTACAGAGCGGAGAGGGTGACTCCTCCTGTTCATTTTACTTCGCCGTGTGGGGCTTGGTCATTTTGGGATCATTGCCCTGTTATTGGGCAATCGGGTTGCCCTCCTCTACCCACTACCACTACAGCCATGTGTTGGGAATGTATTCTGTGGCGACAACCAGAAGAAAGATGCCCCGGCGCCATACAACCCAGACGGCCAACAACCTCGAGCCAGTCACACCAACCTCAACTCATCTCCTAAATGATAATTGATCCGCCGCAAGTGCAGTTGTGCCAACAAAGCACGAGGGACTGCTAAATGCAGTTCCTCCCCAAGTCACGGGCAAGGCTTCTCCTCATGGGCAGCTTGACGGTTCCTTTTGTCTCGTCTACGGAATCAGACCCGTTCTAAGTCTCCACTAATCAACTGATCTAGTGGGGACGTCACCCACAACTATATCCATTGAGTGAACGAGCAAAGCCTCTCACTAGTTAGTTTTGTTACCTTTATCCTTCTTTCCTGGATCCGGCAACTTTGTTTCCTTTTTGACTACGGGAACAATCAAGAAAGATGCTCCACCGCCATACCACCAATGGTGCGTGGTTACGGTGGGCTTGTTAGGTGATTTTGTTCTGAGTGCTCACATCAATACCGGCCGCGGACGGTACACCCAAAGAGTGCGATAGCATCAATGGAGGTCCTGTAGATTGAGTAATAGCTTTAGAGTTGTCTGGGTGGGGTGGGAGGGGATAACCACCAGGAAGGCAGAATTCGAAGAAAGAGTTTCTTACAAAACTTCATGTATACTAATTACTCTTGCGGTGGTTATGGTGACATACACTGGGGTCAATAGAGCCACGTTTGCAATGAAAGTATGAAGTTCCGGTTCCACGTCCCCTTACTCTACAAACACGAATGATCCATCAAAACCAATCAGTACAAAGGCAAAATCACACCAAAATCCAGATTCAAAACCGTGCAGTAAACATCCAAAACAATCCAAAATGCCCAAGAAAAAGAGAAACTATGCTACACCTCTATACCAAACGGTGCCCCCCACATTCTATGGAACTCCTCTATAACTCACCACGGCCAAATCTAATATCCTCAAATTCCACCTCCCCATCAGTTCCAAACTCTACCGTAACGCCAGCCTCATGTTTTGCGCCATCATCGTCTTCGACCACGGGTTTATTGACGCCTTCTAGCCGGTATGTCAGACTTGGTTGCACTACGCAAATCCCCTCGTTTTGGCAAACTTCTGTTCTGCCTAAATTCTTGTGTTTCGGGCCTGTAGGACCATTCACAAAGTGATACTTTCTCAGTCGTTAGCTTGGGTCAGACACATCGAGTTGAGAGCTTACCTGACCGACAACTCGATATTGTCGTCTATCGGTGAGTGGATAAAACCTATCACCCCACTTTCCGTTGAAATGAAACCAACCTGTTGGCGCATTTAGGTTATCGGCGTCAGGGGTGAGCTTATCAGTTTCCAGATTGTAATGGTAGAGGTAGTTATTTTTGGCTGGGTCCCACAAGTAGCCTTTATTGGTGTGATCTGCGAGAAGGTGCAGAGGAATCGCATAGTAATGGGGGCCGGGAGTTGCGTAATTCGCATGTGAGCCTCGAGCAGAATATGTTACCGGCTTCCGGGTTGTCAATATAATCTCTCGTAGTGGAATTTAAGCGATAGATTTACCCTTTTGCCAATCTTTTCCACGACCACATATTCATAAGCCGAACCGCCACTGTGCTCGCTGAAAAACATGTTCACAGGCTTGCCGTTCACAAATCTCAGGGCCGTATGTTCTGGATTCGTCAGCGCATGACACAATATAAAGCCTCAAGGGAGGGAGAAGCCCACCCCAATCGCCAACATGATTCCCAAATCTCCATCCAGCTACAGTATTTCCCAGATTGAAGCTGTAGAAATAGAAGTAGAACGCATCTACAACTCCCCCAGCCTTTTCTGTCCAAATGATGATCACCGGGGCACTACTCAATCCGATATCGTCACCAGTACCAGACTTTGAATCGGATGGTATGTTACGATCACCACGTAGCCAGGACGGAGGATTCGAAGGGTCATCGTCGGATGTGAGGTAGACGTGCTTGCCAAACTCATTGAGATCGTCGAGATTTGAGAGCCGGAGGTGGTGAGCGGTGCGTGGTGTTATAGGGGTATAATTTAGATAAGGAGTTGTATGCATCAAACTGTTCCAAGCTCAGCTCATTGAAGGCTACAACTAAGATGGGGGTTCGTGAAACTCACTGCTCCCCAATATCACCTGGCATAAACTTTTCTTCACTGTGCAAATAGACATATGGTGCTATATCCCATCACCAATCAGCCTTTCATCCCACAGCCAGCAGAGCAAATCCCATAACCAACCGTATTCTAGCACAAATCCCGGTGCCTTTATCCGCTGGCAATCATGGCATTTCTTTGGCGATTTGATCTTCACATCACTCCCGAGCCAGTTCCCACACAGTCCCACATTCCGACATAGACTTGCCCTCCATCCTGATAATACACTGTCCGCATCCGCGTAGTCACTGCTACTCCACGCATCTGGCGACACTCTATTCTCCACAGCCAAATGCCATAACCACCCAAACACAATGAACCCGCACACTAGGCCGACGACCGACCGTTGTTTTGATGTAATCAAGAGCATAGGTGGGATAGCTCGAAGGACGGTAAGAGTTCTGTGCGTTGGCTGGCGAGTCGATAATTCGTTGGGATAAGCGGAGGGAGAGGTATTCGCATGATACAACTAGGAGCGATGGAGGAAAAAGCCCTGGGAGGAGGGGGAGGAGGGGGAGGAGGGAGGGTTGGCGAACGTGTGATGCGACACGGGGGTCGTAGATTACTTATGGACGCAAAGTCGAGCTGTCGTCAGGTATGTGATGGGATGAAATCTGTGGAGCTTAATCAACCTTCATAGAGTAAGCATATATACTCTGGTTGGTGGTTTCTGATCTCACTACAACCTAGGAGCAGTAGCAGCAGGAAAAAAGAAGTGGAAAGGTAAAAAGGAGAAGTCAGACGATTGGGAGGAAGATGAGACAACTGTCTCAGATATCCGCCCCACAGCTACTGGATTCCACTGGATGGTGATAATTTTAACTCAGACGACGACCTCCTCCAAAGTATCGTTGATCGCGTGTCTTGCACCTAATAAGCAATTCCACCCCCGCTTGGTGATGATGACTTGGTGAAGAATTTCTAACCGGAAAGCCAGAGACTAGATCGTATCCAACGGGATGTTTCCCCTCCCAATCCGAGGAGTGAAGCTGGAGCTTATGGGCGGATTATCAATCCTTGAGAGCTGCCGGAATCCCGAGAAGCAAGCAATCCACACCGAAGCACCCACCACCCGACTAACGGAATTTACCGGTGCGGAAGCAAGCGAGACGCACCAAGACGCTTACGGCGGCAACTTTCGGAGAATTACAAGTTACATTTGCGCGGGTATAAAAATGGTTAAAAAATATAAAAAGACGGACGATGTTTTTTATTTTGAGCATGTCACATGATCTGAGTGATTGTTTGTGATGTCCTCCCCATCACCGGGCACATCATCCGCATCATCCGCGTGAATTCTCCACATTAACGCCATAGATGTCCTCCATAGGTTCTGGTCATGGATTTGAGCCATTACTCGTGGGAATTGAAGCGGTTGACATGGTGATTCCAGATCGTGGCCTCCAAAGACCACCTCGAATGAGTTCTGATATCATCGGGATTCCTCGGGGAACTCATAGTGCCTCCCAAGAAATAACTCAGACGCTTGTTACGCGTCTCCTGCTGTGGGAGACCCCTGCATCTCAGCCCTAACCTTAATACCACCTTGACATCGAACACCTGAGAAAGGACATTTATTCGCAGACAAGCAACAAAGGAATGGTACAACATGTAAAAAGGGATGTGGGGGAAGGAGTGGATGGACACTCCGTGAGCTGTAATGTTTTGTAAAGATGGTTTTTATATTTCGTGTTGGCAATCATGACCCAGAGTCAGTCGTCCATACACCCCACCAGCATCTAACATTTTCATCTAAGACTTCTATCTAGCCCATAGAAAACATCAGGAAACCGCACAACGTTGCGGGTGGATTAAAAACCAACAAAAAAAAGAATGAGCTCGCACAAAGCAACAACGAAGTATCATACCTCAGAGTAATGCCATATTACCTTATAATCTATACACAAATCCTTCACCCCTTCTCCTACGCTTCATTTACAAATCCTTTCTGAAAACCTCTGGTCCCCACTTAGGAGACGTTAGGGCTGTCAACCCCGCACTGTTCTCACACGTTTGCCTCCCGTTTACTGGTCCCGGAGGAGGAACTTGCACAGAGCCAACCTTCTGCCCACGGCCAGTGTTGATGTCCTTACCACTCTTGACCCCCTTGTCCTTCCCTGTCTCTGCACCGGTGCCCTTGCCGCTTGTAGCACCTGTAGGTGCGGGCTCATCCCACATTGGTGCCTGGGCAGGCAGCGAGTCGGCGGCGGCCTTGAGCGCATCAAGGAGCTGCACCATCTTCTCGGCGGTGAGGTCTTCGTAGTAGTCGTCGTTAATTTGGACCATGGGACCTGTTATTAATTAAATATTGCGTAGGCCGGAGTGCGGGAAAGGGATACCGTTGACACAAGCACCGAGGCACTCGACCTCAGAGAAAGTGAAGATGCCGTCCTCGGTGGTGTGGCCGGGGGTAATGCCAAGGTGTTTTGTGATCGCCTCCATGATCGCGTCCGAGTTGCACAACATGCATGGTGTAGTTGTGCATACCTGAAGGTGGTATTTACCAACAGGATCGCGGTTATACATTGTATAGAAGGTGGCGACCTCTATTTTGCATTAGCCCCACTCATCCAATTCCCAAATTCAATCCCTCTTCATATCCCGCTATCGCCCCGGATGGGAGCATACCATAAACTCTCATCGGCGGAATCTCTAAAATCTTGGCTACTTCGTTCATCACTGATATTGAGCAGAACCCATGCTGTCTCTGCCCCAGATCGAGCAAAGGCATAGTCGCCGCCTTCTTGTACTGCGGCGGGTAGCGCTTCAGGATCTCATCGATGAGGCGTTGGTTCTGTTCGGTAAATTTGAATGGGATCGAGGGATTGTTCTGTGGGGTGTTGCGATGCTATCTTCGCCATCAGCTGCAACTCCATTTCCTAATTTGCTCAACATCAAAGGTAGGACATACCACTGCCAGAGCATCAGACCGCCTAACGCCGCATTCCGAGAAAGCGCGAGCCAGCGCCAATTTCCGGGTAGTAGGAGTGACAAGTTGTCGATGAGCTCCAACAAAGAGAAGACGGGTAGGGAGCCTCAGCGACATGGTGTGGCGTGGGTGGATTGAGTGAAGAAGACCAAGTCGGTAGTGAGAGGCGGGACGGTGATGTGCAGCGTCCAACTAGCCTTGCTTAGTCGAATCTGATTGACATGTTCTGATTGGTGGAAACGGATGCCGGGTAATAGAGCATTTCATCATGAACTCGGACTTGAACTTGTCTTGAAGTCCTAATCTCATCCGAAATCACGCTCTGTGCAACTGTTTGTATCACAGAATAGTCGAGTTTCCAAGGGCAAAGTAGTATATTCCATCTCATTATAAACTTTTAGAAGCTATTGACCGTAACTCCTATCCAAAGACCAAAACAGATGCTAAAAGCCACTATGTACCATACAATCATGTACAAGAAGAAAGCGTTATGTACGAACAAAGATCATGTACAGTATTAGGGGACGGACTATTCGAACAGAAACCTTTAGAAACCCGACTTTACACGCATTAGCAGTTCAAATCAAACTTTTAAACCCCCAACACCAGAACAAACAAGGGGAAAAATGATGCTCCTTAGAAGTGCATTCCACTGCATTCAAGATACTCGACCATATATTCACCCAGTCCTTGGACAGCGAGTTCATCAAGGATTCCCCAAGGCCTGCACTCGGTTCTCCATTTGGTGATGATACCCTTTACCTGCAGTTCCTCCATGCGCTTACGCAATGCGAGGCTTTCTTCCTGCAATAGCATACTTGTCTCGAAGTAATCACCCCAAATCGGAGAGTCACTCCTCCAGGTGTGTCTTCCAGGACAAATTGAAAGGTGAACCTTTTCGACCATCGCGCCAGGAATTTTGCAGAGCTGGCAAGGAGCCAATGGATATGTGAATAAAGTGCCGCTCACATAGTTGTCCCGGACATGGTAAAAGAGCTGAAAGCCTAAACGATCTGCAAGTAGCTCCACAATGGGTGGGTCGATCATTTGCCTCAAGGTGCGTTTGGCGTATTCCTTGAGAATGATTCGTTCTTCGGTTTCATCTTGGGAATCCTTCTCGTCAAATACCTTGACAGATCGCTGCTTGTCCTGTAGCTTCTTGATACCTGGCTCGAGGCGGTTCAGACGATAATCAATCCATTGTCGATACAACTCTCGGAGATCGGAATATGGACGGATGTTACTTATGAACGAGGAATCATAAATTCCAACTTCTTTAGCACGGAACGACGTGATGATGGTAATTCTATCATCAGAGGATGAAGACGGCAGCGCCAGATGTTTCACAAGCCCGCCTTGTAACATCATAACGCTTCCCATTCCCGGTTGAGTGAGCTATTAACACTGTCAGCGTAGTTCACGAGAGCATAATTACAACATACCCCGATATAGTTCATGTCGCCGCGTTGAATGACTGTTTCTCCGCCAACCATGTTCGATGAGTCGGATACCATAGCCACGGAAACCCAAGGATATGAGTCGTAACTGTCGTAGAAATTATTAGAAATTACACTGAGTTAGTAAGGTAAGGGCTGGTGTAGAATTACTGCCACGGAAGAAGACTCTGCTTGTTAACTGCCTGGTCGATTTCCTCAGCAGATCTGCTTTCAACCTTGTTTTGAACGGTTTCCGCCTTGTGTTTTTGACTAGTTAAGTTATATGCAATTCTGCCCAGGGTTTCCTCCCGTGAGAGCCCAATGTACTTGCTAAAATCGACCTGAACGTTTGCGTGACCGAGCTGTCACATAAGATATCAGAAATTGTGCCGAATATCAAGGTGAAATATGCGAAACTTACCTCCATGGTCTCCATAACTGGCTCCAAGACAACACCTGCGGCGTGTGAGAGTCTCTCGATGACAGATGGATCGTTACACAGCCGGCGAAAGAATGGTGAGTGAGCAGCAGTGTTACGAATGATAAGAGTCTTGGGGCCAAAGATAACTGCTGTACTGTCGAGATAGCGTGGATTGAGGAGAGCTTTCCTGATGAGAGGAATTGACTGTGGTGAGTAGAGCGGAAACGGTGCGGTTCCGGCAATATCTGAAGAAGCAGAAGCAGGCTTCTGGATTCCAAGATCCTGAAACGTGTATTTCTTCTCTGGGATCTGTCGGGGAGCAAGATGGATCTGTGTAATGTTAGCCACACAACGAATTTTTGTTTGTTTTAATCATTCTGCATTCACTCTAACTAGAGTATGGCAGTGCCCAAATTTCCCTCCCCCTCCCCCTCCGGATGACCGGCTAGGTGGGGGAGCTCCCCTCCTTCTGCCCACCACACAGCGGGTAACAGCGAAGTGCCTAAATTTACCTTGGGATTGAATGCAGTTTCTTTCCATTCTGCTAATTCATTGACTTGCTGGTAGGGAAGACCTCCAGCAACAGCAGCACACTGACTATTCAAGGCATCTTTTTGTTCTCGAATCTGGCTTAGAAGGGTTTCCAATGCCTCGCCGTTTGGACCGGTTCTGCAGGGAATTATCATCACATTATCGTCCCGTGGGGTTCGAGAGATCGATAAGGAGGGCATTTTGTTGAGGATATAATATTATATGACCTTGATATGTCGGTTTATGATGGAAAACTACAATGGAAAACTCCAGCAAAGTCAGGTCGCTTCGAATACGATATGCCAGCAAGTAGACAGCATGAGGCATTAGGAGGGAAACTCACTGCGTATGTAAACAGCGAAATTTAGATTCTATGATTCGTTCGACTCTTGCAATGGAGATGTAAGAGATATGCAGTAGCAATTGAAAGTGTAGATGGTGGGTAGATGGGTAATAAGTAGATAGGAGGGTAGATGGGTAGTGGGTAGAAAGGAGGGCAGATGGGAAAGGGTAAGAGGGTCAAATATAAGAGAGACCGGAGCAAGCAAGGCGCGCGTAGGCTCAGACGCAGTGGTATACACCTTCGAAGTACCTCTCTGTTGTGCAAGCTACCAATAGATACTTGATCAGAGGCGCCAGTATTGCTGCTTTTAGCCTCAGTTATGTTCAAATATCAGCTTTAGAACTATTGGGACGTATTACTGTGGAGAGGGAAGATGAGGTCAATTTTATCACTAGTTGAAGTATACCGGCAGGCGGTTTCCAGAACAATCGGATGTTCTAAGGATAATTCTCGTTCCTAAACCATCTTCGAACAGTAAGGTGCTATCCGGACGGGTGGCGCATCTTCGAGACGCATCTTCGCCGCGGTGTATAGCTTTGTTACTGGGTGTGCCGGCGACGGTCTTCACACCACTCCAAACAGCATGTTCTGTTTCCCAGCGCCGCACAAATGCGTACAGCTTATAGCACCGAATAGATAACGGAATATTTTTGCTTGGAAACAATTCCATAGCAAGCCTCACTCGACGACACTGCCGCTAGCGTGCATTTTCATTCGTTAGATTAACCGAGAACAAGAAATTCGCTATACGAATTTCCATTGTGCTATGGTTCTATTTTGACTGTCCTGTTAAGATATGTGCACATAATCGGCGACATTGTCATTGGCACTCTTTCAGCTCATAAGACTCGACACTCTTGGACGATGGATGCGTTACCCACCAATACCAGCCGCCCCCACTGTCCGCCTCGGTCGGTGCTTGATGCTCGCCCAGACTCACTTTCCACTGGCGAGTTATCATCAGCTACTTTTCACAGCTTGATGTATTGTCTGGTTCCGTCTTGGCCTCGAAAAGAAACCATATTTCGGCCTTAGTCTCACTTCTACCTCCTTGAGGAGATGGGAATAAGACCACTACTACCTAACGAATGCTACGGGATGGGTACACTATGACATACTGCACCAGGGCGGGTACTACCACCTTGCCTCTCATAAGCATCTCATCCACCGGGATTTGGTGCCCGGGTGCAGCCGCTTCCAAAGACATTTTAGCCCTATCCACACATTGCTCGTGCATATTTCCAGGCACCGAGCACAGTCTAACTGCGCCTGCTTCTACATAATCAGAGACCCGGCCTAATTTTATGCCTTCAGTGTCGACGGATTGATCCACACAAAGAGTCTACCCCGGGGACCGTGTATGGATTCGTTGTTTCCCGTCAGCACCCGCCGCTCACCAAATTTACGGGTTTCATCGGAGGTAGCCACACGGAGTGGACAGGATGGGGATTCAATGCAGTCACGGCTTCGAAATAACTGTGCATATGCACTAAGCCACGCCCGCCACGCCGGACTAAGCTTTTCTCTATGGGATTCGTAAACATTGAGGCTTAGCAGCTCCCCAAGAGTCCCAGTTATAGAGATTAATTACCTAACAACTCGTTAGACAACCTGGTATGTTTCTTTTTGGAGAGTTCGGAATTACTTTGTTTGGATGCTGGGTGAGCAAACAACGTCGTCACTTAGTGGAGCAGTAAGCTGTTCGGACAGCTGAAGTTACGCGTATGGTGTTACATCACAAATGTTCTCGATATCCTAAGCTTATCGGACCAGTTGGCCAGTTCGCTTTTGGGCTTTATACAAAGAAGAGTCTAGATGGCCTGGAGTCGGTATTGAAGCCTGGAACCCTAACCCCCAGGAGTAGCCTATTTCTGGTTGGTTACTTTCCCGGGCACCGCGCTTTCATGGACGTGCTGCTGGTATATAAACGCACCATGTGGTACCTCCCTGGCGGGTGCATGGGTTGAGCGTCACTACTGAGAACGGCTTGAGCTTGAGGTGTAATCTCCACCTTCGGTAGCTGTACCACCACTTCCTAGATGAGTGCCACTGAGATGAGAGCATTGGTTTCAAAGACATATATATCACTGGATACATTTATCCTTGAACAGACCAAAGAAAATAAGAAAACAAAATCCGTTCCACGATCTTTAAAACGCTACATGGTAGCACACTATTACGACATCTCATCCAAGCGCATTACATCTGAATCTACTCGTCCATCCTTCCTCTTGACAGCATACATCTGCTGACCGACCATATTCAACATCCGGTCGTTCAGCCACCCAGCAAAAACACTCAACACACTCACACTCCCAACCACCATCGGCAGCAACTGCCCAGTACTCATCAAGTTACTATCCACATTGACCCGACTCAGCCTCAGCGAGTCTTCAGTGAACCATATCGAAAGTGCCAGCGAAAGACACAGCAGCAGCATATCACACATATCGTTGCGATTCCAGTGTATATGCAGCCGTGGAATCTGCCTGTAGTTCGCTGCCTCGTCATTTTCCGCACCCAACATATTGTTGATCTGGCTGAACCAAAGCGCCATCGAATCACTCCGCACCAGTTGTTCGCGGAAGCTCATTTTCTTTCGAGCCTCGGAGAAACTGTGGAACACCGACCTCTCGCTAAATAGAAATGGCCACGAGACCGCCCCGAAGACCACCAGCGCAATGGAAATCATAACGATGGGAAACACCGCAAGAAACGTCCCAAAACTTCCGGTGACATCGACAACACCAAAGAACCGCACCGTCCGCGCGCATCCTTCGTCATACTTGGATAATCCCGACCATCTCTTGTTCCAGCAGATCCAGAGCGTGATGATAAACTGGGAGATTACGACGAGTGTGGAGCTGACGGCTGATGTGATCCCACTGAACATCGCCCCGGACAGCGCCAACATAATCGTAAGAATTTGTGTCGTGGTGAGAACAATATAGAGCTCGAGCATCGCTGGGCGGCCGATAAGAACATTTTTGATGAGAGTCAAGTTGAGAGCGAAGATGAGGACATGGAGACCGGACGTGAGGCCGCCTGCGCGGGAAGGAGCGAAGACGCGAGCAAGGATACAGGAAAGACCGGTCAGATAGAGACCGATACGGACTCCGAGGCCGTAGATGTCAGAGTCTCCATTAACAATGCAAGTCATGGTCGAATCGAGTCGCGCGCTCCGACTCTGTTCTACGACTGAGTTTTGTCGAATTTATTACTTGGGACAATGCCCCTCAGCCTCATCCTGTTTTGTGATGGCGATGCAGTTGTACTCCTACCCTTATACACTAGTAAAGTACCACTCACCCTCTGCCACATGGTGGACGCGGTAGCGCTTCGCTTATTAGACGAATCAGAGAAGACTACAGAATAGTTGTGATACCAAAGTTCTAGGCTATTTTGCAGCTTGCTCTAGCAACAAATGATTGTGGGTTTTTGATGATTTTGGATAGTTTACTCTAGAGAATTGTAGCAGGTGAGTGTTCATATTAACATTTGTGGAAGCGTATGTTTGGTGGAGCATTTTAGTTTCCTGTGCCCACACCCGCCTATACGATCAAATACGTCATACCTAACCTGCACAACATTTCAACTCTAATCTCCCCCTTGCTACCATCCAAAAGATCGTTAACAATGCAATTTCTACCGTTGAGATCGTTGCTCTTTGAACCTTTAAATTTCCTCCTATCCTTCACCCCCTTATCACGTTTTCTTCCAAAGAAAGACCACTTCGCACCGCACCCGAATGCGCCGTTCGAAGGCTATTACACTCGCATCCTGACGACCACAGGCTCAACCATTCTCCTCATTTTCTCCTCCGTGTTCTCTGCCATCGATCGACCACACTACGTCCATTTCTCCCTCCTCCCACGCAACGGCAGCAGCCAGCACCGCATCGTCGTCGACAAGTTTCCTAAAATCACCGATGCCAACGGCCACAAATTCCCCAACAGTATACACGAATTTTCTCGTGTGGCAAAAGGCGATGGAGTAGAGGGCACCTATCGGATTTGCCGCGACGAGCAGCGCTATCGACTCGAGCTCGACACCGTCGAACACGGCAAACTCGAGGTGTCGATAGACCTTACAGACCGTAAGGCATGGATCCCAGACGATGACGTTTCCACTCCCGAAGGGGTCTTTTCAAAACTCATCTTCCTCCTACCTCTGCACTGGAACGTCTTTTCTACCGCCTCTTCAGCTTCATACTCTATCACCGCGAACGGGCAGCCGCTCGAATCCGGCACCGGAATCGCACACATTGAGAAAAACTGGGGGATCTCATTTCCGCGTGGGTGGACATGGATCCAGGGGTTTTCTGGATCTCCAGTCACGGGGGAGGCAAGACACAAAGCCCGCTCGTTCGTTATGGCCGGTGGCAAGATTCTAGGGCAGAAGGCATTCTTGCTTGGATACCGGTCCGAGAATATTGAATGGAGCTTTGGTCCCCCATTTACTCTAATGCCCTTTTGTTTCCAAACGCCGCTTATGAAGGAGGCGTTTGACTCAAAGCGCGGAGTGGCGAGGTATGAAGTTGGCGCGTTGTGGAAGAAGCTTGTGGTGGAGGTGCAGGCGCCGTCGGATCATGAAGGCTGGTTGGGATTGCATTGCCCCTTGGCGGACGGGCATGTGAATACGTATGCGTATGAGAGTTTTGATGGGAGTGTTAGGGTCAAGGCGTATGAGAGGGCATGTTCGCTGGAGTGGGAATTGGTGGAGGAGACGATTCTTGATGGTGCGGCAGTGGAGTTTGGAGGTGATTATAGCTTCAAGGTTTCGAAGTAGTGACTAAGCATATTAGGAAAGCATGTTTTAGGTTTTAAATACTCTATTACTTGACTAGCAATATAATGTTGCATTTGTGTATTCCAGAACATCTAGGCACGAAAATGCACGACTTCAACCCATGAAGCTAACTTAAAACCCCGTCTATATTTGTAGTCTTTTTGAGCCAATCTCAACCACTCCCATCACTCCTACCCCCTCGACTTCCTCGCCTTCCGTCTCAGAAACGTCTCCTCCGCTGCCGTGGGAGCTATCGTCGCTTCGATCACCGGGACGGTCCGCATCACAGTCTCTTCGACCTCCACAGTACGAGTGATACTCGTTTCCGCATATTGTACCGTTGGGACGTCGCTAGTTTGGTGGCGGTGGGCGGAAGCAGTCTTGATGCCAATTCCGGATAGCGGAATGTGGGGCATCACGAGGGTTTCCATGCCTATAGAGAGGGGCCCAAGCCCATGGGCGGGGAGGCAAGTGTAGAGGAGGAGGAGGCAGAGGGTGAGAAGATACATGGTTGAAGATGACAGGAGGGAAAGGGAAGGAGGGGAGGGGGGGATTTATGGAGGGAGATACAAGAGATATGGTTATGGTTATACTTTGTGCACGGTAGGTTTCTCAGTGGTTTAACTTACATCTTGCGTTGGCGGTCAATGGTCCAGATGCGATAGGTCTGCTTTGGGGAGAGATGGTGTCCGAGGATACTGGAATTCGCAGGCTGGTGAGTTTGGGCGTCTGGCCAAAGTAAAACTGTTCTCTGAACTTACTGTCTATCAAGGCCGTGGGATGGATGGTGGTATGGCACTTTATGGTTTCGGATGCACAGAAATATAGCCTTCAAACTCTAGGCCTAGTTTGGATCTATGAATTTCAGGTTAGACCAGGCACCCGCCACTTTTCTGGTGTGAAATAATGTCGGGAAATGTTTCATTTGGCCCTCTAACACTGCCCAGAGAAACCTGTAAGGCTCTCCGTTTATTCTTCAACATTTCGACGCTTCAAAAAAATCCCCATAGTCAATGCCAGCTCTAACTGAAAAAGACTTCGGCTGCTACACAAGGAGTTTAAATTTAAGCTTTCGGGGTGTGTATGATTTCCCTTTCGAGACTACATGCACATACTCTGGGTAGTTCGAATTCGAGTGCGATACTGAGCAGTAGCCGTGCCAACCCACCCACATCAAAAGTATCGACCATCAAAGGCGAATGACAAAAGTCAAAAATTTGATGTCGCCCGCCGATCACTACTCAATAGTAACCGCTTACCGTTGGGTCACGTAGTTTTATCTAGGTACCTTGGATGGCATACGGTCAACGTTAATCGACCCTGGAACTGGGGATAATATCGTTCGACTACCTGGATCTCCACCTAGGTAATTATTAGATTATTAGATCTGAAGGGGTAAGTATGTGAGTACAAATATTAGTTTCGCCCTAACAGCCCGAGCCTACCTCTCAACCCAACCCAGCCGTTACAAAATATTACATCGGTACAAGTATCAAGTATTACTCCCTCTCTGGCCTGGTCATTACGAAATATTACATTAATACAAGTATCAACTATTACTCCCTCCCTCCCCTCTCCAGCCCAGTCATTACAAAATGTAACATTGGTACAAGAATCAATTATTACACCCTCCGTCTTCCCTCCCCAAACTATTGAGAACCATACCCACTCCCGCCCTGATACACATTCCCCTCATCCACAACCCCCATCCCCTCTAGACACCCCCCTAGCACTTCGTCTGCGTCTTCATAACCGTCTTCGTAATCGTCTTGGTCTTCTCCTTGGTCTTGGTTTTATACACCGTCGTAGTCTCGCACGGGCACGGCGGCGGCGTGAAAGTCGGCCACACTAAGCCGCCGGTACACTTGGGGTCCGGGAAACACCCGCCGTACATCATGCTACAGGAGTTCATATAGTCGGCGCAGATGGTAGGGCAGGAAGTGGTCGGGGAGGGGTTGGGCGTGTCGGGCTCGGGGAGGGCGGCAGCGAGGCCAGCGGCGAAGAGAAGGAGGGAGGCGGTGAATTGCATCGTGGGGAGATCGTGGGATGGGACGTTTGCGATGTGGGAGATGTTGGAAGAGGTGGGTTGTTTTATATCCTAAGAGGTCTGGGGAAGGATGACATATTGTCATGGCATGCAGGTGGCAGTCGGTGAGATCCACCTGGTATGGCCGGTAGAAGTTAAAGCAGCAGCTTTATTCGGAAACCCGCAGAGGGGGTTCAATGTATATACCAGGTTACTATGATGTAAAATGCCGGGTTGTTAAGACCAAATTTCCTCTTTAGAAGACGGAGTTAAGGTGAGTGTCGTTAAGAGTTCCTCTAGTAGTACCCCGGAACCTTCCACCTTGTATACAACCCCGGTACACTTTATTGAAAAGCACCGTTTTGATCTCCGCATCAATGACCCGGGGTTTTTTTTCGCAATTGTCCGAGGCACTGTACTCTTTTAGCTACCAAGTACTAGCTGGCTGCAGGGTACCGAGCACAATCAGCTCATGATCATGATCAATGTTACAAATTCTCCGTTTTACCTCGACTCCACTCCTAAACTCGTAAACCAACCCGAGTTCATTGGGTGGTGTCTAGTGTCTCCACCATTGGCATTGATGTACTTCCCATTGGCTTCCGACTCTGGTTACATACATGGACAGGTACTTGTATGCACTGTACAGGTGATGTCAAGCTTAGTTACTTGTACCACCAGAATCTGGCAATTATGCAGACATTATTTCGAGGAATTCAAGCCATAGAAGGTCTCAAACGGCCTGAGTTCCTCTAAGACTAAAAGATATAGAGCACTTTTATGTGAGTAGGTGCAGGGAGGTTGGGTAGTGGGCTAGGGATTAACGTGACGTTTCCGACGATATCTGGAGTGATCGACTCAAGAAACATAATGTTTGAAACAGTCCCGTGACGACAAGAGAATGGAATTGCCCTCGAAGATTAAATACCTTAAAGCATGACGGAGATACTAACTATTTAGGCAGGAACAAAGAGGTGTTTTATGTCGAACCCTCCGGCAGTCAAGAATGCCTGGAGTGTCAGGGATGGACTTTGTTGAGAGTGTCAAGTTAGTTGCTGCCTTCAAAGGCGCTCGAGCTGTATTCAAGGCGGCGTGGTTGGCCCTGGGCTGACAGGCGAGACGGGTGAGCATACCGATAGACAGGGGTGCTTGGGAATCAAAACCGCCTAAGCAAATAGCCCGATGTGAAAGAACCAGCACCAGGCAGCAGTCCCAATTGCCCAGCGTTGAAACCGGGCAGTCAGTCCGCCGGAGCCATTTGTGTCCACCCAAGTGCACCCGACTAGCTGGACAGATGCCTGTATTCCGCAGGGAAAACCATTCAACTTTGAAATCTCCTTCGTGTCCAAGTTCGAGGACGTTATTTTTACGTTTTAATTTTTGACGTCTTTTTGACGTCTTTTTTATAGAAAACGTGATAGAGGTAATAGATGTATGATAGGGAATTGGCCTTCGTGCTCAAACTTTTTTCGTTCCCCGGCTATAAATGCGGGGAAATTGACCGCGTCGAATACTAATATACCGTAATTGCACAATATCTCAAGTAGATACGCGATGGAAAGAGAGGTAGCAAGTGTTGGTGGAGAGGGAGTTCAGTTCTCGCCACTCAGGCTCCTTTGAATATCGATACCGAATGATTGCCTGTGAAGAACACCGCTTGCACTTACTCTAGATATGAAACGTTTCCAGATAACGCAATCAAATCTATCCAATCAACATCACACCCAGCAGTAAAACCTAGCGACTCGAAACTCGGGTTATACACGCGTCATCACTCGAGTCACGATCCTCGCGTCGGGTAATTTATAGTACTCGTACTTTACGCGTTCCCTTTTTGTCTCAAACACCCCCACATTCCCCCCATCACTCACCCACATTATTACCACCACCACCACGCGCTCATCGCTTTCCTTTGTCATGACCACCCCGCCGCCCTTCCTCTTAACCGGCTCTAGCGATGCCGTCGCAATGTCCTTCGGCTTCACCACCACCTCCCCACCCCCCTTATCCCCCGCCTCCACGATCCCGGACGACCTCCCCGACGACATCCCCCCCGACTCCCCCAGCCCCCCCAGCTCCGATGACGACGATGAAGACGCAATGGACCTAGAATTCGACGCCGTGCACGGGCAGCTCTCAAAACTCGAGCTGTCAGACACAGACATGGAAGATTCCGACAGCGACTCGAACTTTTCCGCGTCCACGTCCTCGTCCGAAGCCATCTCTGAATCCGACGAGTCTGGCGACGACCTCTCGGACGCGCCTCCCCCACCCGTAGACTTGGTCCTCCCCGCAAACCCATACGCGCCCCCACACTTCACCTCCCCCTTCTACGACGCCTGGCTCGCCTCCCAAACACCAAACATCCTCTTCCAGATCCGGATCAAGCCCATGATCGCCGGCAGCATGATCGCCGCACACTCGATTCGTTTGTGGTACCGGGATTTTGTGTCGCGCGAGGGGTTCCTGCAACGGATTGTCGAGGAGTATCAGCTTATTGGCGCCGAGGATATCGTGGGTTTCATAGTTAAGGAGCGGCGGAGCAGGGTGTGGGTTGAGTTCGGTCGGGATTTGGAGAGCTGGGAGAAGGTGCTGGGCAGGATCAGGAATCGGTTTGCGGACGAGAATCTTACGGGTAGTGCCATTGCCGTGCGTGCGGAGCTGAAGGTGCTGGTGGGCGGGGAGGATGAGTGGGGGGGAAGTGTTGTGGAGAAGGGAGTGTTCGGTGGCGGGGTGAATGAGGATGATCCGGATCTATAACGCGCGCGGGGGTGGGTGGGGGGTGGGCAGTGTACTGAGTTGTATGATGGTCATGAAGTAACGAGGAATGAATGATACCCCAATGGTTTATTGTATTAAGTAGTCTTTAGCTAAGAACAATGCAAGTATTTCCAATTATCGTGGCTCCGGACTCCCATACGGATTCCACCTATATCTCCTCCCCCTCCTTTGCGTCGCAACTGGCCTTACCACCTCCCCCCTTACTATCCACTTCTCCCCACCCGCCACCAGCTCCACCACATCAACACCACAAATCCTACACGCAACAACCGCATAGTCCTTCCCGCCACACTCCCGCACCTGCGCGCTCTCCCACATCTCGTACCAGCACCATTTACACCCCCCGTGCCCGCAGGGCGTGTATTCATAGTCTCGTGCCATCTCCTGACAATGTTGACACGGGTCTGCGGGCAGGAACATAGGCGGCGCCGGGCGCGGGCCGGGGAAGGAGGTTGTTGGGTCCGCTATATACGTGCGCGCGGGTGTGGGGAGGTCGATGTGCAAGATGTTTCCTGGGATGGGGGCATAGAGGATCTCGTCTTCGGAGCTGGGGGTGGGGAGCGTGAAGAGCTCCTGGGACGGGGTAGGCGAGAAGGGAAGTTGTTGGCGACGGGGTGGTGGTGGTGGTAATCGATGTTTTTCGGGCGCGGAGCTTGCAAGGGGTGTGGAAGGGAGTTGTTGGCGACGGAGTGGTAGTAATTGATGTTTTGGCGGGGAGCTTGATGGCGGTGGATGGTTCAATTGCGGACGTAGTGGTAGTATTACCTCGAAGTTCCAACCGCGGCGTTGGGACGACGTCGGAGTGCGGAGCTGTATCCGCTTTTGGGGCGAGCTCGGCGTTGTCGGAGTATTGGTACTCCAATTCGTGTCGGCAGGCCGTCGTGGAGTCTTCACAGGACCCTGAGGAGTAATTGCTGCCTCCTCGTCCTGTAGGGTGGTAGCTGATGCCTTATCGTTGTCTTCCTGCGGCGGAGTAACAGCCATCAACATCCCCGTCTCCTCCAGCGGGGGCGTAACAGCTATCCCTCCCTTTTTGTTTTGTATAACACTCTTCTTCCTCCGCTTTATCACACGCCCGTTCGCAATCGCACTTCCGAACCCTCCCCCTCTCCCCTGTGGTTCCTCCAATCTTCTGGGCCTCTTCCGCCCTGATGTTGCATTGTTCACCCACCCAGCCCCCCCAACACTCTTCCTCCACCTTCTCATTGGCGGCGTCTGTATCGGTCCACGGCCACTCCACCGATTCGTCATTATGCTATCGTTCTCGCGTTTGATGGTAAGTCTGCACGTAGGTGCTTCGTGACGTGAAGGGTGGTGCAAAACAAAGGGGGATCCAAGCGTGCCGGGTGTTTTTTGTAGACAATAGATTATAGTTGCAGCAGCTTCCCGCCCCCTTCATGCACTCCCATGCAGCGGCGGTGTTAACCTGAGACATGTTTTGCATATTCGTCACCGTAGAGACCGCACCCAAACAACATATATTAAAGGTACTCCAGAGTTAGCTCTATAATTGCCATACTAATACACAGGAATCACGAAAAGCATAAACCAAAAAACCAAAAGCTGCAAAAGGGAATCATAACTACAAGAACCCCTAGACTTTCCGTCGAGATTCACTTCATGCGTAACCAAAAGAACCGATTATACAACAAAAACGCTGCTGCTGCAAAAACGCTCAAACTCACCCCGAATGCCTCTCATATACACACTTCCCACTCGTAACTGTAATCCCACACAGAAGGAAATAGGACATGATCATGATACACACACGCTCTTGTAGCCACAAGATATAACAAAAGGAAATTTCAACCAAAACAATTCCCCCTCAGTTGTATTTAACGCCGCATCTAAAGGTTGTAAATCTTGGACTTGAAGGATTCTGAATTACGGAGCTCTCCAGTCCGCTTTTCATAAACTTCCACATCCATAGTATCTTCGGACATGAATCTCCAAATATGGACAGTCTTGGTCTGCCCGTAACGACGGATACGCCCGATAGCCTGAGTTTCATTGGATTTATACTGGTACTCCGTCTCGGTAAGCAGAGGGGAGATGATAATGGCATGGTTTGCATTCGTAAAATTGCTGCCATCTCCGTTAGTATTGCCATGAACAGTGCAGAAATAGGGAAAACTTACGCTCCAGAAGCGCTCTCGGCGGTGATATTGAGGAGCATGACCCTCGGACCATTAATACCCGTAGCCTTTTGGAAGGCTTCGACGGTAGTTGACTTTTTACTTCCACTACCCTGAACTCGGAAGTATGGAATGTTCGATTCGTCTAGAATTTTGGCAACCTTTTCCATAAGGTCCGGGAATTGAACAAACAGGAGGATCTTTTCATCTTTAGGAATCTTGGTATTGATCAATTCGACCATCTTCTCCAGTTTCTTGCCGTGATGACGTCCAATACCGTCCCTCTTATCCTCAGATCCCAGAGAATCGGCCCTGACAACAGCCAAAGCACGAGTCGCGGCTCCACAATCTTTGGTGAGGCACTGCGTCAAACGGGCAGCTTTTTCGAGACAGTCGTAACATCCTTGATGACCGCACGAGGAAAGAACTGCAATATCGGACTCGTTGACCCTCTTGCTACAACCGGGACACGTAACATCCACTTTGCCGCTCTTCGTAATTGCAGCCGTCTGAAGGTCGCGAACAACCGTGAAATATCGTAGGGACCGATGGCGACCAGCCAATTCCTTTCGTACGAGACCTCTGAGGTACATCACCTTATTCTTGAGTTGCGCAGTCTTCTCAAAGTTGTCTGTCGGCCAGGGCACGGCAGCGGACTCCTTTTCTTCCTTCTCTTTCTTCCCCTTGCCCTTGGTCTGACTGATAAGCTTCGGGGGCTCGGAGATCTTGGAGTCGGCCACAGACCCATCGGCATAAGTGACCTTGGTCGATTTCCCTTTGGTCCTAGCCTCAGCCTCATCCAGGAGCATCCGAATATCATGGTTGGCATCGGGATCACCGACACCACCGATGCGGCACTGCTCAAGAAATTCACCGAACAAGTTCTTTGGGCGCTTGTCATTGGAATTGGACTTCCCCTTCTCCTGCCATTCCTTGGCGGGAATCTCGCTGTAACGTTTGAAGGCGTCCTTGACAGAGCGTCGGATATCCTCACGGCAGCTGTGCAGCTGCTTTTTACGGTCCTCGACGATAACATCACACGCTTGGACGGCGTTTTCCTCGTCGCGGCGAGAGTCATCAAGATCGAAATGTGAACAACGTTTGATAAGCGCTTCTTCAGCGGTCTTACTCTCCCCAAGTGCCTCTTGCTGGCGACGATCACGGTCGTTGTCAACTTTAGCCCTAGACTTCTGGATGTTGTAATCGAGAGCCTGGAGGTAATGTTCGAGCTCGAGATAGATGGCTCTCTCGGCAGCTGGGAGGCTGACAGGGACAATATGCTCCTCATACGGGATTTCCTCAATCTCCGCATAATTCTGACGAAGGAATTGGTTCAGGAAGGCCTGGGCAATTTGCTGTCTTCGAGTATGCCAATAGGGTGAATGGACTTGCTTAAATGCATTAAAAAGTTCCACACCTACAAAAAAAATTGGTTAGTATCAAATCGACAAATATCGGCGGTACATCTTACCCGTCATATCTTTCCGGACTTTCTTCCGATTTGCGTCTGTCCCAACCATATCGTCATCGATTCCAAGATGAATGTCAAGGTAAGCTGCAATTGTTTTGACGTCGGCAAAGTCCTCCAACGGAGGAGTACCAGAAAGCACCCAGCGAGAGCTCGACTTCTGGCTCGTAATACCAGCATGGACTTGTCCCTTCAAGTAGGTGAACTCATCGACGACCAAGCGATTGAAGTGGAACATCTCGAACGGAGGCGTAACCATTCTAGTCCAATCACGTTCTGTCATATGATTGCGCAACTTCCACGGATCCTTATCGGTCTTGCTCTGGCGGGCCTTTTTAGCTCTGTCCGAACCTGATGTCTCAGACTGCACCAAATCGTCGGAATCATCAGCATCGTCGGACTCTGCGGCCTTTCTTCGTCGCTTCTCTCCAGTCTTTTCTTTACTCTCCGTATAGGCACTTCCAACAAGGCGCTTCTTCTGGATGAAAACTTCGGAAGCATCTTGTCGCTCAAGACCACTGGCTGTTTCCTCCATTCTGGTGCGAGCAGAAACAACGCCATACTCGAGCATATGATCAACCTGGGTAGCGAGATCCTGAAGAGCAGTCTTTTGCCAGTCGAAGAACCTTCTGCCTTGGCCCGAAGGGGGCGGCTTTGTACAAGCAAATTGTGCAAGGTTGGACAAATAACGGTCGGAGTGAAATAATGAAGCGCTCACGACAATTATGTCCGCGGCAATGATTTCTTTGGCAGTGATTTTGTTCATTCCAGATTGATCGTGGATGCCAATGACCTTGTACTTAGTTCCTGTGAACTTCCCAATCTCGGAAACCCATTGTTTGCCCAAATGATTTGGCACAACGATTAGAGTTGCTTTGATCGGAATGGCACCTTTCATCTCCGTCGGAAGCACAATGTCTGCCTGAGTCGAATCGATGAGACCAATCGTAATGGCGGTCTTTCCGTAACCAACTTCGTCTGCGAGGACTCCTCCACGAACATAATGAGGCCGCTCAGCCTTTCCTTCAGCTCGCCAGTTGAGATGCGGCAGCAAAGCTTCTGCTACCTCTTCTTCGATAAACGGAAGAATATCCGCCCTCTCCTGCTCCTTCATCCAGTGCAGCGACCTAAGCTGTTCTGGACGAAGTTTTGTGATGAAATTCGGTGGCTGAACCGACTGCCTGTCTTTCTTATTGGACGTTAGATCATAGAATGGAAGGAGGAGCCTGGGTTCGGGAATATAATCGGTAACAAGTCTCCAGCTCAAGATAGGTTGTTCGTCACGTCCTTCGGTAGGCAATCGAGATAGAGCACGATGCATAAGACTGGGAACGTTCAATCCAATTTTAAGTGTTCCAACGCCGTCTTCGCCCAGCTTGATGTGAGTAACGAAGGGATTGGGTCTCCCTTTCAAAGCACGCTCGTATGGTGCAGCTTCCTGTGGATCTTCGATGGCCTTGAATTTATTCTTGATGAAGAACCACTTCAGCTGAGGCGGAGTCGGCGCACATCGCTCACAATTCTCTAGCCCGGACTCTGGAAGGTCCAAGGTAAACCACTGCGACAACTGCTTAAGCGATCGCACACGCTCAGTAAGCCAAGCAAGAGATTCGTAGGTCAGACGCTCGTGTATCGCATCCACCTCGACCCATTTTCCTTTAGGCCAGACGGATTCAGCCTGATCGCGAAGTGGTACTTGACACTGCAATACTGTATGTGCAGCCTTGCAGCCATCGTTCGAACAGTCGAAGGTCAATCCTTTAGGACCTGGGATTGCTACGATTCCATCCTTCTCAGAAACGACTGGTGCACCAAATCTAGCCTTAGCGACGGCCCATTGGCCTTTGACATTAGTTACGACTGCCTGAGGCCCTTCTTTATCAGATTGCCTCCAAGATGCAGCAAGCTTTCCAATAACAGTTCGAACCTCCCCGTAACCCAAGCGACGATGATCCTCCGAGAAGGTGAAGCAGTCATCACTGGCATCACCGGTTCGCGTCTGGTCCAAGAAGAGATAGATAGGTGGTTTCTCATCGTCGTTCTTGTCTCTGATATGGAGAGCGCCTTGTGCGGTTCCGCAGTCTGGAAGGAGTCTGTAATCACCAGACACATCGCGATCTAATTTTGCCTTTTCCTCGTCGGGGATCGTAACGCGAAGGTAATTCCATATCTCGCTCTTCATGGTTGCGCTGTCGGTATATCCCAAGGTCCTCCTCCAGGATGGCACCTTCTCGCCAATTCCTTCAATTGTCGCCTTGATGTTTGCAACAACAGGGAGACAAAGCTCCCATTGGCCAGCCAAGGCATCCTTTCCAGGCTCGATAAACATTCTGGCAATTGGCGGAACGCAGAGATGACGCTTGCGACTATTCACACCTTCCATCTCGGGACATTTGGCAAAGACCCGCCACTCAGGCTTCTTAGGGTTGAGTACCAGTTCAAGTCTCGCATGGGGCGCGTCGTAATTAACGACCCAATTTTCCTGACGAAGGAGACTCTTAAAGCGAAATTCTCCGCTGACTGCAGCCAACATAAGCTCGGTCCAGATCTTCCAGTTCTCAATCAACGTCGTAAAAACACCGTCTCGAGACTTTAGCTCCTCAAGGGTTTCCATATCAATACCCGACAGTTGTAAGCGCATAGGAAGGATGCTCTTCAGCTTAGACTCAAATTCAAGTGGTATGAGACGGTTTGCAAACTGAAGGTTCTGCTGATCCTCTGGGACGACGTGACTAGGTCGTCCACCACATTTGTCACACGCTGTGAATTCACACTCTGTACAAAGGCGGATCTTATTTTCCGTGATGGAGAAACGGCCTTCGCAGATGCACAAACGTGAGCTTCTTCCAGCATCGGTAAGCAAATCGCCCAAGTCCAGCGAGACGGTGGTTGAGAGGTCTAGTGGACGCCTAGTCAAGGCCTCGTCACCAACGATGTGCGACTCAATGTCGAGTTCCTTGTCATCTAGGTCCATAGCATCGTCTTCCGAACGGTCTGGGAGATGGTCCATCGCTAATATAAGTGCCATGAGCATTGTGGTTCCGACTACCGTAGAGGACATAGCATTCCCAGCAAGATCTTGGATTTGCTGGGAAGTCTCGCGGGTAAGGAGAAGCTCGTCAATGGGAAGCCCTTGCATGTGCAAAGATTCGATACCAGTCATTGGCCCACCACGATAACAAAGGTACGCAATCATGTGAGGCGTCAGACATGGACAGATTCCTTCAGGTTTTCCACCCATCGTGTTGCGATCGACATTTTGCGAAAGATTCCAAAACGCGCTATAATGGTTAGCTTAGAGCGTTTCTACCACGAAAGCACGAGAACTTACGCCTTGTACATCGGATCATATCCATCTCTCACGGAAAGCAAGAAGTTGATATCCATCAAGTCGAGAACACGCTCAACTTGTTTCCGCCCCCAATCTTGCCACATAAAGTCAAGAGTTTTACAGACACCACCCTCCTGCCAGGCAGTAACCGGTCTCTGCTCGCCGAGCTTCTGCTCGGTTCTCTCCCGCTGGTGACGGCCTTCACACTTCTCCCAATCAACTGTTCGGGCCTTGAGCGGGCCGGTACGTCGAGGATCACCAGCCAATTCCATTCGGGCTTTATAAACTCTTGGGTCATCATCGGGAAGCATAAACGCTTCCAAAGTGGTGGTACTAGGTCGGACCATCTGTTTGCAAGCATGGATCCACTTGTTCGGAATATCTGAGCCTTTGACATTGACTGCGCACATGTAGCCACGCATTCGGGTATGCGGGATGTAGTATTCTCTGGTATTGAATCTGGCATATTCTGCTGCATAACCATGGTTTCGATAATAGTGCCTCATCTCAGCCCAAGCGGCGCCGCTGACGTTTTCCTGGATAACTATAAGAGGACGATGTTTCGTTACCCAAGACATCATGCCCAGGAAAGTATCACCGGATTCTCCTCCTTCTTCAATTCCCTTTTGTTTATTGTTCAAAGCCGAAAAGTCCACGCACGAAGTACCCGCAATAAGGATATCCACGTCTCCCGGAACCAGAACTTTAGCGCCATAGGCAGTGGTTCTGCAAAGTAATACTATCAGCCAAGGGTTCCAAAGAGATGTGAAGAAAACTTACGCAACATCACCACCAAGCTCTTTAATATCTCTGAACAAGATAGGAGGTTTGAAATTCCTCTCGATATATGCTTGCTTATACGGCTCAATCTCGCAGGAGAAGACGTGTTCAATCTCCAAATGGCCGAGTCCACGTTCCTTGATAGCCTTTGAGAACATCCCCAAGGCTAGGAGAGGCGATTCTGTACCGGAACACATGGTGGCGACTCTGAGTTTCCTGTGCTTGTTGGAGCCCATCAATTTACTGACATAGGGTAAGACTCGGTCCACGATATCGCCGAAGATGATGGCGAGGTTGGATATTGGTGCAAGACCGGAACTCTTGCTGTCGTCCCGAGGTTCGATTTTAAGCCTGCAGTCAATGCTCTTACAAGAGTAGGACTCCTTCTTTTTCTTTCCATCCTTTCCAACTGTAGTCCCAGTCGCCTTTGCTTTGCCCTTCCCCTTACTACTAGGCTCATCATCTTCGGATATTTCCTCAGATGCCTCATCCACTTCACTGACCAGCTCATCATCACCCGCTTCACTGGCCTCGTCGCCCTCATTATCAGGGACAAAGTCATCCTCGTCGTCTGAGTTATGAACGATCTTCTTTTTTCGTGGCTTGCTTGCGCTAGCCTTGACACTCTTTGATGAAGATGTCTTGTTTGCGGATGGTGATGAGAAAAATCGGTCGAGCTTAGATTGTCTCTTGGTAACTAGAAATAACCAATGTCAGTAACCATAGCAGATAATCGACAACATAGCCAACAGAAGGGACAGAGAAAAGAGAACACAACCAGAGGGGCAACGTGAGCATCAGGGGAAATGGCGGGTAGATTAGTTGGAGGGAGCAGGACACAATAGCTGCAAGCTCAAGCACGGGGAAAAGGAAGTAGAAATATCAAGGAAAAGAAAGCAAACGGGAAGATGCAGCCAATCTTTCCTCACCTTCAACTGCAACCATCAACATTTTAGTTCCCTTCGTAACATCCGCAATTTCATCGTCCTCATCGTTGCCCTCATCGTTGTCGTCATCATCCGAGTCAATTATGATGGATTTCTTCTTGATTAATCTCCTCGGCCTAGAGCTACTCCCACCCGCATTATCAGACATGGCAACGTCACTATCGCTTTCGACGTCTACAACCGCCTTGCGGATAGGCTGCAGGTGTAGCTTGGTTTGGACCATGATGTGACTGGTTCTCGTGGTATCTTAGCGAAGCTGCCGTAGGACCAGTCAGTAAACTAGATACGATCTCCAATGAACTAGCGAGGATAGACTCGGCTGTGTACATACCTAAGCAATGGTATTATGAATCGTAAAGCGAAAACGCAGGCTATATTATGAAGAAAGTCTGTCAGCGACAAGAGGGGGGATTTCTGGCAGGAAAAGAAGTGAGTGGACTCGCCAAAACGCGTTACGCAGAAGCAGAAAAGCAACCGCACGAAACGATGAGTGCCGCTGAATGGATTACTGGACGTATGGGGGAGGTTATCGACAAGGTCCTTGTTGCGAGAGAGTGTGGGGTTGAATGAGGTAGAGAAAATGTGTAGGAGAGAATATGGGGAGGCGGGATGAGGAGTAGTGGTATTTTAAGGGAGGACGCGAAGAAAGTTCAATCCGACGCGTTTTCTAAGCAGTACTTAGGTACATAGAGTCATTCACTGGCTACACAGAAAACACGGTCTCGGCGACTGCGGGACTTGAATTCATTCCCTTTACTGCAGTCCCGAGTAGGGAACAACTCCGAACGAGAACGGACCTCAAGTTTCTATGGACAATTCCATTCTCAACCGTTCCTGTTTCAATAACATCCCACCACAGCAAGTCCATCCAACTATCTACCAGACACCCTACCCATCCCATCACAGCTAATGAGATACGAGATACTTTGATACCTTATGCGGAACTCGTCACATTTGCGAACACAACAAACCCACAACGCGTCTTTTAGGCTCCGGAAAAAATGTTGCAACGTCTCACGCGTCACTACGGGATGCATAGTCGGGACTCGGAAGCGGCTGATGGCAGGGTCCAGCCGATCCTCAAATTCAGGCTCGGCATTATTGTGCTACCTCGGATTTTATACATAAAATCAAAGCGAGAGGTTGATATACTGCCTTTTGAGGTGCTTCCCGCATCCAAAAAAGATATACGAGCGGTGGTGCCTGCATTGCTATACTATATTGGTACGCTTGACTGCAACCCAACTCCAAGAAAACGGGAAAGAAAATAGCCGACTAATGTTCAAAGTTTATCTACTCACCCACTCAAACAACTTCACAAGATCGATGCTATGTTGTGATGGTCCCTCACTTTTCGGTGCGGCGTCACCCCTAGTCGTTCGGTTTCGAAAGCACAGACGTTCCTCTAGCCCTGACACAGGACAATCACTCGATCGTTTCTCTCACCCGCAACGGTGGGTGCAAGTCCGGGCATATTTCTTCAGTCACATCCAACCATCACCACTGGCTGGCCATGATGGAACATAATTCGCATAACCTACAACTAATAAACTTGAATACATGACCGAACCATTTGAACTCCTGTATATGCAAAAGAAAAAAACCAACCAAATAATGAAACTGCACTTACAACCTAGCTCTAGCCCGCCCCCGAAATTTCTACTCTCTTGCTTTAACTTACTAACACACTCCTATCTACAAATGTGCCACAGTGAGCTACATCATCCCCACCGCCACCGCCATAGCCATAGCAATAAGCCCGACCAACCGCCATCCACTTTCGATTCCCCTGTTCGCCCCACCCTCAAATACAGCTGGAAGGGTGACAATCTCACCATCTTCCGTGATAATGGCGGTCTCCCCCGTGTTTATGTCTCCAACGGTGGTATAGTCCACATCACCTCCGACCGCGGAGCCAGAGGGGAGGGTTGTCGGGATTGGAACCCCGTTAGCACCGTAGGTGGGAGCAATGATGGGATTGACATAGATGTCGACGCAGGTGCTGGCAGGAGTGATGCCGTAGCCAGCGACAGCTTCTGCCTCGTAGTCCCCAGATCCGGCTCCATAAGATCCAGCGGAGCCGGAACCAGAGCTGGACCCAGATCCATAGGAACCCGAGCCCGAGCCCGAGCCAAACGAGACCGAGGTACCGCTTCCAGAGTAAGATTCCGAGTAAGACCCGGAGCCGTTGTTAGGGATAGCTTCAGCTCCAACCGATTCACTCGCAATCGGTCCCGTTCCCTCGGGAACCAAGGCAGCCTCAATCGGCTGCGTGGCAGGTGGGGCGTACTGAGTCGGTATTGCACTTGGTGCTTGGATCTGTCCGTCCGCAATCTGATTGATGGCACCCTGTTGTGCACAGGCGAGGGCGGTAAAGACGAGAGAGAGTATGAGGTATTGCATTATAAAAGAGCGTATGAAGTTGGAAAGGTTGAAGGAGTGGGGGATGAGCTGAGAACTGAAGGTGGAAAGCTGTAGGCCGTTATATGTTCTTTCTGAAAGGGATGATTCCAGTTCATCTAAAGTAAAGGTATCATTACGTGTGCTGTGAAGTCTGCTGTTGTCTGAACTTCTAGACGCCCTATCCATCCCCGAGGAAGTACAGTAATAAGAACCTAAGTGACGAACTGGATTGTTGATAGGTACTTGGAAGTTTGAGCTTGAGCTGCATACATGCTGGTAGACTCGAAGACGCCAGTGAAAGTTGCCGATATAGTTCCTCGCTCGTAGTGTCATGTATTCATTCTCATGGGTTCCAATAATAGGGATCTTCACGACTGCCGTTTCGCCAACTCGTTACAACTGCTCCTAAACTAAACTCTCGTGCTATCCATACAGGCAAAACGGTTCCGTAGACCGGTTCCTGAAGAGATTCAGATGCCATTATAACGGCCTCGACATTGCAAGTTGTGAAAGTTAAATTTCGCCCAAATCATTTCTGTAGGAAGCCAGTGCCGTGAACGTGAGGACCCCTAATGATACCAACTACTAGGCTCAACTAAAGTTGGGAGAACAATCCTCGCCGCAGTACATGTCGTAAGCATTCCCCATCCCAATCTGAAATGCTCGTAATGCAGTGATGACCCTCGAATGGCGTCTGTGGTTAAAGATTGGCTGCGTGGCTCGTTACGGTTCAATAAATATGTAGTGAAAGTTACCAGCGATTCAATTCGCGAGGAAAGAAATGTAGACTCCAATACCTGCTCCTGTATACCAGACTTCCGGCTTCGCTTTGCAGTCTCCAAAACTTAGAAATAGTTATGTTGGTGGCATTGATAAACTATTGGTTTCTGTGGCAGGTGATGGGTTCTGATGGTTGGCGGAAACATCCTGGAGCGACAGTTTATTGAAACAATGGACACGAGAGTAGCTCAAGAAGATAGCGACTTTGGCAGCTGGTTGCATCAATATAAATAGCTTCATTGACTTTCGCGTTCACATCCAGCAAACAATCAGAGTATTGTATTTGTATGATTCATGCGTACTTTTCTCGAGTTTATAGAAATGTTTCATATTTGATTGGTTTGACAACAGGTCGGTCGGGCGAGAAAACAACGACCCATGCAGCTGCGCAGCCCACAGCAAAGTCAAGAAGCGCATCTTACAAGAATGCGGGGGACCAATTGGATGGCAATTCTATGCAGAGCATTTGGAGGCTCGAAGCACGCGCGCCTGGTCGATCCCCGACAGGGACAACTAACTGACTGTCTGCGCCGCGACTGATATACTCTCTCCGTATCCACTGATGAACACTCACTTGCGTCGTTTCTCTTTCCCCGTCCTGAAATGACGGTGGCAGGTGGCATTGTGCGCAACTTATGCATCACCCCCGAATTGCGGTGGTTGGCGCGACTACTACCACTACTACCAAGTCCCACCCGGCGGAGATGTCCCTAAGTACTCCTCAGCACTTCCACCGTCACGAGGGCCTCCCATTATTCCCACAGACCGCGCCCTCGACTCACTCGTTCTAGGTCAGCAAAACCGGGTGTTCTCACTCTTTGTTCCTATAATTACTCGGCCCGTTTACCTTCCCGCTTTCGCTTTTCCACTCGTTTCAGCCAGCCCACCATCCATGTCGACTTTTATGGTTTGACCGACGTCTGCCGCGATACCAAAGCTATTTACGACAGGAGATACATCGCTCATCAACCACCACGGCGCTCACAAAATTGCTCAATGTCTCCCTCGCCAGAATCGCCGACTCTCAATCACCCCTCTCCGGGACTTGCAGACGTTGCGGAGCCTATTACCCCACCGCAATCGACTAGACCGCCACCAGACCCAGGACGATTAGCTTCGATCGACGAACTTTCCACAACACACCCTCGCAGCGGTTCAACACATCCAGAACCACCCCCAGCCAATGGCGCTTTCAAACCCTCCGCCCTAGAGTCTGGCTTAAGCTCACCCCTCAGTTCACACCCCCGGCGCTCGCAACGAAGCTCCCGGTCAAGTAGTTTGACCCCTTCTGCTTCAAGCTCGAGCTCTGGCTCAACGCAGACTCCGCCATCTGTCATATCTTTCGGTCGCCCTTTAAGCAATAAATCCCAACCACGAATTATTCGCACTCCTGGGGGCACAGTCTTTGAAGCTTGGCCGGTGGCGGATCGCCCTGATGCGCCTACGTTCGGGGATGAGCCAAAGCGCTCTGCAGATGGAAGTATCAAGCCCCGAACGAAGCGGGAGGCGGAGGAGCAGCTGGAAGTTCAATGGCAGAAGCGTCGAAAACGCAAGTTGTCCCGGCTTCCGGTTGACAGTGTTTCATGTACTGATGGAGTAATAGTGGCGGTTACGGAGAAAGTATTTCAGCGGCTTGAAAGTAGTAAATATGGTGCACCAAAGTCGGACATGGACGGAACTTTCACCTTTGAAGGGGAGCCAATACCCGAATGGTTAAACGCGGAACGGGAGTTCCAAGATGATGGGAGGCCTGGTACCTATATTATCAGACCAAACAAGGAAGATTTTGAGAATCGATGGCCAGAGATCTTGCGAATTATGGAACCTTTTGGGATGAGGCTTGGGATCATCAAGTGTAAGATTCCAGTGGAATGGTAGGCTTCCTTCCTTCCTTCCATCGACACAAACGAGATGCTGAATGATACATGCAGGCCTAATAAAGCAGTTCCTTATAACGAATACCTTGCCGCGAATCCACCTGCACCTGCAAAGCCCCCACGAAAGAAAATGGGGCGTCCGCCAAAGACATATCGTTCCCGCAAGTCGTCATTGCCTCACAGAATCACCAATACAGCCAGCCCTGAGCGATGGCTTATGGGGGGATCTGAGAGGTCCGCTACGGTACCACCAATGTTTCAATCGGCTCCGGCCTTGCTCCCCCCTCCCCCTCCCCCTCCCCCTCCACCCCCTCCGACCCCTCCGGAAATGATGGTCTACACAATGACGCAATTTCTTCCACTTCACACAAACTCCAGTCACCGCTACGCGCCCATCTACGAGGTGATTTCCAAAAACAAGACTTTAGTGCCGGTCTCCGCGTTCCAACACGATATTACCGCCGACTCCCCGAACCACCGCATCCCGGAGGAAGCAATGCTTCGTCGTGGCCGAAGTTGGCATGACATCGTCAGCGAGAACCCCGGCGGAGAAGTCTACTACTCCTCCGATAACGATGCCACGGACACACTCCGCTCCTACCTCGGTCTCGTAGACCCGAAGCTCCAGCAGCTAGAGGGAAACCATATGTTTGATAGTACGGAGATTGTAATAGGAATACATACTCCCTACTTATACCTTGGGAATCCCTATACGCTGTTTGCACTGCACCAAGAAGACTATTGCGCGTTGTCGCTCAATTTTCATCACAAGGGCGCCCCGAAAATGTGGCGCGTCACATGCCCGCTCGATTTCGAAAAGGTTGAAAGTTTAGTGAATAGGACGGAGGATATTTTACCGGGCGAGAAGGTGTGCTCGCAGCACGTTAGACATGCCAGTGTCTTCTTATCCAAAGGGGCACTGGAGTTGGCGGATGTGAGGAGCATTCTAGTCCGACAGCAGCAGGGAGAAATGGTGATTACATGGCCACTGTCGTACCATCAGGGCTGGAACGAGGGATCGAATATCTGCGAAGCCATCGCATACGGGAGCGAAATGTGGAGAGACGCGTTTGTGGGTGAGGCAGGAGAAAAAGTATACAGGAGCTGTGGTAGGAAGTGTGTTACCCGCGGGATGGGATTGCCGATCGAGTTGAAGTTTAAGGGGGGCAGCAGCAGCAACGAGAGTGTTGCCGAAAAAAGGGCTGATACGGAAGCGTACTGATAACAATGGGACAGTGGGTTGTTATATTACGATTGACTTGTTCATGGCGTTTTAATAACAGTGTACGTACAGTTCTCCTTTGCGGTCTGGATGGCGTTTTGGCCTGGTGCTTTCTGTTCCGATAGGCGTCTTTTGGCTGTGTGTTTATTCAAAGAAGATCGAGACGGGATTTTTAAAGTTCTTTGGATTAGGAGTTAATACAAGACTCCAAGTGTGTTTTTGGAGGAATGGGATCTGCTATAAATTACAGTACATTCATGCCTGGAAGTATGAACTTGGGGCTTTTCTCCGAGACTATTGGGCACCTTGATATCACTCGTTTACAATCTCTACTCGGGCACTTCCGATACCGGGGAATGGGAAGGCAATCAATTTTTGTAGGTCTCCGCTTCGTTACCTCATATGTAGCCACATGCGTGCAATACCTAGGCCATCCATGCAATGCAGGTGCAGCACTGCGTCTATTTGAGGCTGAACCAAATCGAACCTCGTCTTCCCTACATGAGCAGCAACGGTATTCAAGACCAGGTATGTGCTCCGCTCATGCTCAGGACAAAATGACGAACCAAAAGTCCTGAACCTCACAGAAACATTGTAATGGAAATCGCCGGGCTCACATTTGGAGTTATTGGCGCCGTGGATATATGTCTAAAGTACCCCATCTCGACCGACGCCCCCTCGTAGCAATATCTACTGAGTCTTTCTTTTACCCCGTAGATACGGCAAATCCGTTCTGGAAACTTACAAGTCCTACAAATTCGCCCAGCGAGAAATCGACGAGCTGATCCTCCGCATAAATCACCAATGGTTCAAGATCTCGGCGAACCTCGAGTTCCTCCGCACCGCTTTCCCAAAACTAAAACCAGAGTTGCAAGTACACATCGGCAACATCGTGCGCATGCTGCAATTCAAGCTCCAGCAAGCACTGGACGGCATCGAGGCGGTCGTCAGTAGAGAGGGCGCGGTCAAGAGGGCTAGGTACTCGTTGCTGTTTAAAGAGTCGCTAGCGGATACCATACAGCAACTCGAGGACTGGCAGGCCCGGTTAGACCCATCGTTTTTTCTGATTGCAAGGAGCAATAATCCTAGAGTTGATACGCAGCTGCAGGAGGAAGATAGTGCGAGCGCCCAGATTTCGACGATGAAGGGACTGCGGGATGCGTTGAGGGGGCGGGCGGGTGCGGACGGGATCAGAGCCATTTCCTTGCGCGCTGCAGATTTTGTAGGTCCAAGGACTCCGCTGTATTACTCGACTGCGGCGGTAGCGTTCGATTCACAGGCCCAAAGGAATGTCATCATTACAACCGTCGGCTCCGGCCCAAGATCAGATCTGGCAAAGTTCGAGGAGGATGTTCATGAGCTGGCGCGCATACTTTCCAGGGCGGACCCGATGACATTTGGGATTCTTGCGTGCAAGGGTGTCATCCAGCAAACACGGCCTCCTACTCGGCCAAGGACCGAGTTTGAGCTGGTGTTTAATTTCCCGGGGGAGCTTTCCCGGCCGAAGAGCCTGCGCGAGTTACTCAATGAGGCCCCCCAACCCGGCAACGTCAATGCAAACCCCCACAGCCTCGAAGAACGTTTCCACCTTGCAAAGCAACTCGCAAGATCCGTCATGTTCGTTCACTCGTGCATGTTAGTCCATAAGAACGTACGGCCGGAAACAATCCTCGTGTTCAAGGGGGCTGAAACGTCTCTCGGCAAGCCGTTTCTAGTCGGCTTCGATCGTTTCCGCCTCATGGACGACACCACTTTCTTCGTGGGGGATGTGCTCTGGCATCGGGGGTTATACCACCATCCAAACCGCCAGGGAAGGTTTTCTGATGAGAAATATAAGATGCAGCACGATATATATAGTCTTGGGGTGTGTTTGCTGGAGATAGGATTGTGGAGTTCGTTTGTGGTGCGGCAGAAGGAAGAGAATGTTGCGGGGCCTGATCTGGAGGTGGCGGAGTATCTGACGATGAAGGATATACGCAAGAGGGCTACGGAGATCAAGCAGGTATTGCTGGATATGGCGGTTAAGAAGTTGCCGGGGAGAATGGGCGCAAGGTATACGGATGTGGTGGTGTCGTGTTTGACGTGTTTGGATGGAGATAATGATACTTTTGAGGAGGGAGAGCTGGTCGATGAGGATGGGATCTTGATTGGTGTGAGATATATTGAAGTTGTACGTGGCCTTGTTGTCCCGGGAAAAGGTTATTGCATAGTTGACATGGGGATGCGGGTAGATCCTTCAGAAGTTGGAGGGAATAGTGGTGTAAGTTATAAGTGGTGTCAAGATTCATACGTGGTGAATTATAGAGGTTTGCTTTTTTGTGGAGGACTACGGGTTTGTAGTTGCAGAATTAGCACCTCCAGATGCAAAGCGACATCCACGAGGATATAGGCTATAACGGGATTGGGGATCTAATAAGGTGCTCCACCAAATCCCTTTGACGACGGATGAGCTCCCTTTGCTCGCCAGCCAGTTGCCGGTTGAATACTTCTGTGGAAAATTCTAGGCTGTCGTTGGCATAGACTCAGGTAAGACTATTAATAGGCGTCACACGGGTAATGCGATCACCAATACCTGCAGAAATATTGGGGTTTGTTTGAATACAAGGGAGTTACCATCACGAATTATCACTTGTGCACAGCAGAACCTGTCACTAAGAGATGGTGCTTAAAACAATGAAGTGACTTGATCTTGTGTATCTATTGATTACGGTTGGGAGGGCTATATATATAGAAGTCCTTGCATCACCCGGCTATTCAGCTAGATTGGTTTGTAGATGGCTCCCCTCACTGGCGGTCTTCAGCTGAATCTCACGAGAGCCTCCCAAGTCTGATAGCCTAAATACGGATGGTATTGATATAGAGACACTGTTCGACAGATTGAGATCGTCCTGAGCGCTCTTAATAATATCGCTTAGTGATTAGAAGATAGTCGCCATAAAACCTAATGTTTGTAAACTAAAGTACGAGTGATGGATATATATGCATATGAGGAACCTCAATGGATCTTAAAGGCTTCCCTTACCCTCTATGGCCTCTAATCATAAACACTCCGCACTAGCACGGATGTACCTTCGCCTCGCTCAATTGGTGGAGCAGCATCTTGCGACTGGTTCGTCGGTTTGAGGCGAAAATGACCTTCAGGCTCAAGTTCAGCGGGATTCATGCGAACGGTAGTCGCAAACTGTTAATACCAGACGATACTATCGCATCTGATTTGGGTTTTTCGGTCGGTATGTGGCAGTTTTCATTTCATCCTCATATTTCTCTATTCTTTTCTATTCGAACGTTTCACGAGTTCTCATTCGGTGAGATAAAACAAATTTAACAGTTTTAACCCTCGAAAGAATGAAATAATTTTATCGGAGAAATTTGATTAGGACTCTGAGAATTTATGTGCTATGCTGTCCTCAAGGAGTCATGGCGACTCATATGCTCTCTTGACCTCTCGTTCATTCCTGCGGAAACCTCATCCGCCAATAGTGACTCAAGCTCTCCACCCATCCATCGCGATTGCAATTTCGAAAATAAGCGTTCAAACTCAAAACAAATGCGACTCCTGCTGCAATATTCGGCCCTATTCCCCCGAATATGCGAGTTCGAATTCAATGCTGTACACTTCGAAGCTTCAGATTTCGGGATCGCCCAAATGTCTTCCGACCATAGCCACCACTGCATACGAACAAACGCACGAACCAAACATAGCCCTCTGCATATCTGTTTGCTGCCGGCAGTCTCTTTTGTCGAGTGTGTGAAGGAATGAATCTGGGCGTGAGTATATCGGTAGTGAAGACGTCTTGATAGCAAGCTTGTTTGATTAAGTTAACGCAATAATCATCAGACTTTAACGTTGCAACCTTCGCCATGCGCATATTCCTGATTCCTGCGTGCACGTTTTTCATAACTCGCCTAATAGCTACAATGATTACTGAGCCCGCAGCATAATAACGTTATCAACACTCATGCCGCAATAATGCTGTGCGACACGAGCAGGGTAAGGGCTTCCTGCGTCGCCAGATATCCGAATACTGTTCGGCCCACGTATTTTCTCCGTCAATATGCATCAATCCTGACTGGGGGGCACCACCGTCTAGATTTTCCAGTCATTAAGTTGGCTTCCGAGTACCGACCCGAAGTGGTCGGAGAACCTAACGATGTCCAGGAACTCTGCATATGTATGCATACCTGGTTGGTGGGGTGCATGGGGTTTCTTTTTTTCACGATAGTCCAAATGGTTTGATTCCTACGGGCGTGTGGTTATGGTAAATAATGTGAGAACTCGGGAGTTGAGGTACCACGGGGTCAGACAACCGCACCCAATGATAAACAAGCTCAGTGGCAGATTCCGTACGCACGCACTTCATGGCTTCATATCGATATATACTGCCGAGATATAGTTACCGAAGGGAGCGACTGAAACAACGCCCTAGTTTTCGTGACTGAGAAGTCCTCGACATGCGCAAGACTGGCGGAGAGGCTGGATTTCAAATTTATTACTATCTCGCAGCTGCATGCATGAAAATATTTTGACACACCTTGCATATCTGCCCCGCATGTAACCTACTCAAGTGAGGTGAAAAACTGAGATAGTTTCACATATTGGCTGCGCTGATGAATGCTCAAGGAATGCGTGGCTATCATCAGAACGTTGTGGTTGATGGATGCAGCTCACTATGGGTAGATATCTCTCTGGATTGAGTACTCACCATGCATGCTTATAGAGCCAATTGAGAGATATGTCCAGCGGGGTATCACCACATTTATACCCTCCTTGCAATTCTTTATAAACGTGCAGCTCGCATACCCGTCCAGCTGCTACAGGGAATCTCCATTCGCTCGTAATTAGGAGATTAGATTCTTATTTTGATCTGACAGACGCGACACTGGCGCCACGTTGGACTGAATTAGAATTGGTTATTCAGTCACGATCCAACTGCGGCCGGGCCGAGTCATAAGGTATATCAGGGTGGTTTTATATATATATATGATCTGCACCAGTAATTCAGATGTAGCAACTTTGAATGAGTTCCAAAGTCCTCCGGTCTCTCCCCGCTTCACAATTGATGCAGCAGATGATATCAAGGATCCCCCTCTTCGCTTCGCCTTGTCAGCGAGGAGGCCTGGATAGGGTGGCTACCACAAAGGAGCCCCTCTCTACATCCAGCAAGATCAGCTGTTTTGAGGTTCCAGAACACCGATTAGTCAGTTGACTACACATAGCTACGGTTATTTTACCACGATGTGACTCGATTCGCATTGGGACACAGTATACATTCAAGGACTGAAACAGGAGCATGAGTGCACCGCGAGAATGGTCGGTGTGCACCTCCTTTTTATTTTCATGCAGCTGACCACCCACCCAGTCCCAATTATTCGGATAGACCGGCACCGGACACCCCAATGGGCTACATTTTGGCAGACACCCGTAGGAATCGGCATATCTTTTGTGGGGGATCCAACAAGCCGGGTCTATCTGGTTCGCAATGTACTCTTCTCCCCGGAACTGTGGTACCTCGTTACGGCTCGCAAACGGCGAGGTCATCTATCTCAAACCCCTCTTCCGCCAGCAGCAGTCCGTGGAACCCCTGCTCTTGGAGGGTGGGGGGATTTTTCAATCCTTCGGCCGGGTTTTTTGGCACCGGTTTTGTGATACCGGCATTCAGAGAAACATAGTAAATGCGTAAGGCAGATTTGTCTCTCCATTATATTCCGTGATGGGAACCAATTAGGGGTTGCTAAGAACCCGTGACTTGGGAGCTACCGCATCTGGTCGCCCTAGATGGGACTGCCCTACAGTAAAGTCTTTATGCATCTTAGTTAGCTTCGGAGCTTTCGACTTCGCCTCTAAAACGAGCGGTACGAGTATTGTCTGAATACTTTGAGAGCTATTAATATGGACAGCAGGCCAACGACCTGTGTGCGCCAAATTCGATAGCTACAGATATGTCGGTGCGGCCAAATAGCTACAGATAGATATGTCGGTGCGGTCAAAAAGTACGTGGCAATCTTGAAAAAAACTGATAGCTATAGATATGTCGACGCGGCCGCGAAGTACGTGTCAGTCTTGGGAAGTACGGAGCAAACGTCGGACGAGCAACATCACTGGCAAAGAGTCATTGATGCGGGGCAGAACGGAGAACTGCTCAAGCACGATACCCTGTGCGGGGGGGTATGTACGCATGCTTCGTACGCCTTGCATCTTCCATGGGGGTAGTCAAGGTTGAAGGCGTTGAAGGAACCGCACAACTTCTAGGAGATACAGAAAACTTCAGTCCGATTAACTAATATGCGGTAATCTCGTGTTAAGCTATAACAAAGCTTCTGCTGGGTTACACTTATATGAGCATATGCACATCATATGATCATCGGCGAATGTTCACGCACGCACTGACCGGAATCCTCTGCTGGGTCATTCCGAGATGGCCATGCCTTGGGCGTATCTTCTTGGAAGCGAATTTGCGTACGATCTGACTCAATTGGGAGAATGCGTGATTGGACGACGGAGGTCAGCAATATAGACTTGCCGCAGGCTCAGCCCTGTGGCTACACTGCATGTGGGCATGCGCACGTGGTTGGATATACCGCGGGGTTTCTCTATCTATCTTCTATCTTCTATCTAGTATTGAGATTTTGCAGCTTTATTCAATCTCAAGCGCAGATATTTTAAGTCGTATTCTAGTATTCTAGGGTTAAATAGAGATGAAAACATGTCTAACTATCCACTGGTCCTCCATTCACATGAGCTACGATTTTCATTGGCCCACGAAATCCTCTGAACCCTGGCCAGAGAGGTGTTCAACTTTCACACAGAACGCCCGGCTCGCCAACGTTCCGAGACTATCACTGCACAGTGATCAAGAGTCAGAACAGAACTGCAAAACCCCCAAAGTGACAATACTCTGTCCTAGGATCGCACGACTTCTCATTCTCCAGCTTCTGACGGGTTGCTTGAGCAAAAAAATCTGCACGAGTGATATACTATGCAGGACATGTCAGTGGATAATGCTTGTCTTGCATATAAATGATTCCACCAGTAGACCAACTAGCTCGTACAAAACCATCCGTCCTTTTCGCTTAGTAGCGAGCCCAGACCGCTACTCTCACATGTCATTACACTCTCCAGCCAATCACGGCATCACCATTGCCCGAAAACTTTTCTTGCCTCAGCTACGATAGTCTTTGCAAACAGCTCAGCATCCCCAGGAAAGCGCGCCGAGACATAACGGTAATTAGGATCTGTATGCACGAATGGTCTTTGCAACGCAATTAGAATTACGAGTTTTTTTAGGGAGGGATCATGTTCATCCGCTGTTGCTTACTTTTGGTTTATTGGACCTCTTATATAGATGCCACCCGCTTGCTTGACCTATCACAATATGTGTCAGACCATAAACGGCGCAAAACAAACCAGTTCCACCGATAAGCTCAGAAGGTTAATCTAGTTAGACTTACATCGTTATAACACCACCCACCTCGCTCTGGGTACGTTCTATAGTAATTGCCCATGAGCCACGCCTGACTCGCCACCCACGCCGATGCCTCCATCCACCATGGAAGTGTAGTGGTCTGCAGTCCATACTCTGCCAGTAAAGATTTTTCTTTTACTGGACACTTTGCGAATGCGAGCGGTAGGACGCCGTGGCATATTGCGCCTAGAACTTTCTTTTGTGGCTCTGCGGGGCAAGAGTCTCGCTTGGTATACGGTAGAAACTTCTCCAGATGTCGATGCAGACTTGCGGACTCCAGGTATTGGCGAATAGGCTTATCGTGACCTCCAGGCAGAAGCGCAATATCTAAATCTTTCTGTTAGCCTACATGCACGATTTGCGATGAGCAAGAGGGGAAAAAAAAATAATACCGTAGTCGAGAACGTTAAAACTCTCGTCGCTCCATGAAAGAGGCTCCTGATACTCCCGGGATGCGTTCATGGCGCTATAGGTCTTAGTTGCTTCCTGGCTGGCACCAAGCATGTGGGCGAAGACGGTGCAACCCAGGAGCAAGGGATCAGCGGAAGCGACGACGCCATGTTCTGTTGCGAATGTGACGTTGCAACCAGCGGCTTTGAAGATAGTCCAAGGAACAGCAGCCTCAGTGGGTTCTTGACCGTGGTTGGCGAGGAAGATTATAACACTAGGTGCGGACTGTTTGCCGGTCATGATTATTGTGAGGATTGGAGACGATCATATGAGTGGCTGCATTCATTGACGGATGGGAACGCACGTTATGTATTCTCTCGAACTTTGTTTGCAATTTGCTTTGTCTAATGTCTTGGATATAAATAAATATTTCCACACCACCGTTGAATACGGTTATAATTGCTCACGTCAGTCAGGCCAGGCACCTGCCAGTAGGCTGAAGATATTCCAGCGTCTATTCTTGATATATGGGGGATAAGTATATGGCACAGTACATGGAAGTCTGTCGATATGGTATCATCCCCGAATATCGAATGTTAAATAAGCTATAAGCGCCTAATATCAGTCTTATTAGTTTCACCGTAGGGTTTCGTATGCCCTACGCACACAGCATCCTAGTAGTAAGCATATCAATTTCATGATTTGAAGAAAAGTTTCTGAGCCAGTTCTCACCGTTTTAACCAGGCGAACCTCGAAGTTGCACCCATGAAAACAAAGCTCAGACATTATACCCCACATAAAAACACACCCTGATGATGCAATTACCCTAGCACAGTATAGTCCATTCATCTAGGCAGCTACGTGTAATAGGGATGCTATATGCTGGGTACTTTGGGCCGAGCAATTGCGCATATAACATCTGCCCCAGATTTTGTCTAATCGACCAATGAAACAACTGCAGAGGAACTACTATCGCCTCACAAGTTTCCTATCTACCTAGGTAAGCAGGGGTGCTCACCGGTTAATATTGAGGACGTAGCTTGTGAATAATTATTTCGCTGGGCGGGCCTGACGGCGGATACCGCTCACAGGATATTTCAAAACAATATGCCACCGGTTAGAACACTATATCGGACACTATTTGCAGAGTAATTCATTAGGTACTCTAGATCATTGTATCCATCAATTGGCACAAGTATTGCCGGAGGTGACACTAGGTGTAACCGATAGTTACTGCGATCCCCGGACACTCGCCTCGTCTAGACTCAAAAATGCTTGAACAGCACCGCCTTGTCTACGTACTCAGGCGGGTTTGCTGGCAGTGGTACGCATGTTAATGCTGCCATTATTAGAGAAGCCAAGAAGCTTACTTCGCTCCATTACTATTCACTGGAGAAATGTTCTGAGGGGTTATGGAGGTGCCAGCTACGGCTATCCACAGTAGGTATATTTTATATATTTCGTTTTCAATCTGGGAACTGGGAATTGATAACCAGGTATTGGCTCTAATCATTCCCAAGCATCTCCTCGACGGTGGGAGTTATAATTCGCTGAATCTACCTAGTGATTTGCCGGCATGCCTCGTTTTCTCGGGCCGGCCCAAAAACGCAAACTCCGATTTTCGAAATGAGGATGTACCCCCCCGAAGCTACCTAGGTATTCGGCTTTTGAGGGACCGAGAGAAAAATCAGTCTTTAGTGCGCATTAGCGTGAGAACGAGAAATGGCTTGATAGGATCACCTGATAACTAGAGACGACTTAGACGCTCCAGCGAGCATCCACTTGAGGTCGGCTAGGGAGAGAATAAAGCGCTCCTCGCGCTACTGTGATGTATATTGCTTGGTGTTTTTCCGTCATGCTGTCTCGGGACCACAACTTCCAGCATTCGATCCCAGATCTTGAACTATACAGTTTTCGATGATATGCAGGGGTCTCCTACCTACGTAATTCATTCAAGTTCTCATCTCATCTATCTAGCTAATGATGATCTACAAATAATAGCGTGAACTAGTCGAATGTGCGGGGTATGACCCCAGCCTCGGGAGGTTCTCAGCTTGGAATTGAATACGCCGTTCTCTGTTCGCTAATTTGAATGTTGGATACAGATAAGTCATATTAGAGTCGTTGTGCGATCCGCGCTGTAAAATTTCAGGGAGAATCGACTGTGTTGGGACTGCGGACCTGGTATTGTGTAGGCTAGGTAACCTTGCCTAAATCTGGATGTCGATGGTGGGGACGTTGACCGCTATATCTGCGTTTTCGAAATGGAGACTCTAACAAATGACCCTACAGAAGTAAAAAAAAAAGGTTAGCATTCTATACTTGTATAGAATTGGAGTCTGGTTCTAGAACGAAGTGATGAAGCTCTAGTGGATTGATTGCTTTTGTGGAGGCCGCGTTGAAAGCCACAAATCAGAAGATCAGACCACCATGGGCGAAGTTTAGATCACTGTCAGGACCGTGCGAATCTTTGCTGGCGTCTAGCTGCAGGTTTAAGACCGCCTACACCATACGCCGATGAAAAATCTCCACACCGCTGCATGTTTTCGGAGTTCATCCGACATCTTAGGCCAGAAAATTGTGGGGTTCATGACCTCGCTCGGGATTCATAACAGAAAATGATATTGCTGCTAATCGTCTCCACACCCAATTACGTAGTACAGATCATGTATGTGCGTTACAATGCTTTTTCTTCATCTACCTTCACAAATTCACCAATCACAGATCTGCCACAGAAACAGTCATGTTGTGCACGGGGAACGAGTGATGCTCTACATTTGGAAGTCTATCTTCTGTGCTCTCTTCAGTTAAAATGCCGAGGCTTTATTTCATGCAGCTTCAAGCCTCTGAACAAATCGGGCTACATTGACAGCTAAGGACGCATTCACGTTCCAATGATGAGCATGAGTACTAAAGTACGATATGATGGCACATCGACTGCAACGAACAACCAGAGACACAGAGGAGTCATGCCGAATAATCTTCCATGCATATATGTCTGTCGGTCGCACGCAGAATTGACGAATACTCGCTCAACTTAAGGAATCGAAGGAAGGAAAGTGCCGGGAGAGTGGAAGAGCTATGTTTCCCTGACCCTGCATGCACAACATCCCGGATAAAGTGTTTTGCGACTTGCACTCAGCGAACGGACGGTAGATGCAGACAGTTCAGTTGGTGAGCAAGTACCATCCGTGAGTGGTGTCTGCGCTAAGTACCCGCCTGACGACCTCGACATTCCGTTCGAGAACTCCTTGGGTTTATCTATCTTCCCAGCACTCCCGCCGCTCTTGTCGCCCCCCAAGCTTAAGGCAACGACAAGGCCTACAAAACCCACCACGAGGACGTCCGGACTGCAGACGAGACCGGCATACCAGAATCCAACCCTCACACCTCACTTGCCTTGCAGCTTGGTCTACATAGAACTCGGACGCGAATAAAAATTGGACTTGCGACGTCCGACTCCGTACCGGCACAAAGTGCTAGCTTTTCGTATTTTCTTCTCATCACCCTCACCTCACCTCCTGCAGTTGCAGTTGAAGGTGCTGTCATATTCGATCCCAAGGCTATATTTCGAACCTGTTTCATACACCGTTGATTTCGAGATCTGTGCGACTACGGGCTGGACCATGAGGGGAGACTGAGCCGGTATTGATTCCATCTCATACGGATAGATCACCAAGTCGCACACTGGGACTGTTCGGCTTCATTCCGCGCACCATTTAATTCAAGGTAGTAAATATTTTTTGATATCGACATCGGTTCCCCGAAAAGTTATGGAGGCCACAGACCCCAAAAGACCTCGACTTCATTCTTGGGGTGGAGGGGAATCTACATCTCCTTCAGAGGCTCAGGCTATGGAAGCAGCTCTGCATCAATTCCAACAACACACATCCTACTCACCCCATTCTCAATACTCGAACATAGCGGGGTGGGGAGATGCTAAGCCCAGATCACAGAGCTTCGGCGGAGGAGGTAGTGGCGGTAATGGAGTACCGGGAGGAGGAGGAGGGGGACGGTCATCAATTAGCAAAACCGGGCATCATTTTTCGCCTTACCCTCCCCTGGACATAGGAGACTCACACTCACCATCATCCGATAACCCACTGTCAGTTAACTCTCATGGAATATCATCCCCGGGGTCGTCAGAAATGCAAGGATTCGCACCATTCCACGCACAACCGCCTCAACCGTCAGACATCGATCCCGTCGGTGCCGCAAATCCCTCTCCGCCTGCGCAACCTATGCCTAGACAACAGCTGAAACCCTTGCAGGCCGTAAAGGGAAGTACTTTCCATGATCCCACAGCGTATTACCAAGGAGCCACAGAACACCGAGGTTCCATAAATGCAGGCGGTACAGAGATGAACTCGCCAGCAAACCCGAATTCGGTGATGGCGACGGGTGGATATCCTGGTGTACAGAACCACCAACTTGTTGGGACAGCCCCTGTCAATACACCAGCTATGAACGTAGTAACCACTTATCCGCCTCGAAGGAAAGCAATTCGAGCAGCTCAAGTACACAACTTCCATTCCTCCTTGTTCCCTCTATACAACGGACTAATTGGAATAGGCTTGCGATGCATGTCGAGCCCGAAAAGCCAAATGTGACGAAGGCAGGCCCAGCTGTGGGTTTTGTAAGGAATCGCAAGTCACTTGTGTCTATCGCGAAGTACCGCCACCGAAGTAGGAGTTGTTTTCTTCGCTGTTTTCTCCAGTACTGGTTGGATGCTCAAGCATATTTTAGGCAAGACCGAACGCTTCTCCAAATTCTGGACCGGCTGGGCCGCGTTGAAACGCTTCTTGATACACTGAATTCCCGTGGAGAGACTCGAGCCCATCGAACTGAATCGCCGGATCGGACTACAGCCAAACCAACGACCCAAACACCCCCAACTCCAACAGCTCCAACCGCTTCCAGGCCTACACCAGTAGAAACTCCATTGGATGATGACGAGCAGCTTACCATACCATATCAGCATACCACTGCTGCACATAAGCTTCTCCAGTGGCCAAGTATCCGAAAACTAATTGACCAGGAGCTTCTGGAGCAGGAAACCTATGCGATTGACGAAGAGCAAAACCGAGGTACGTTGAGGGTGTATGGGAGGGGGGAAGAGTACAGCAGTGGCGACCCAAATTTCGAAGAGAGTGATTATTCTTGTTCAATCACAGCTAATTGGAGTATGTTATACAACACTGCTGGGAATGAATGGGATGGTGGAGGAGGAGAAGGAAACAGGGGAGAAGATGGAATATTAGAAGATCAGGGGATGCCAGACCGCAATGGTGAAATTAACTCTGGCCTACCGGATTGCGATGTCGGTGGACTTGGACCGCATGGAGTCCTTCGCCTCGACCGACAGATCGTACAAGAATTGCTAAATAGCTATCTTGCCAACATCCATATCTTACACCCTATTCTAGACAAAGCAACGATCACACATATGGTTTTTCGCTTTGCTGATCTGTTCAATTCTCAAGGAAACGGTCCGAGTCATGGGTTAGGGTTGGGCAACGACACCAACGGCTCCGGGACATCTTCACCACAAATGCATAGAAATAACTCGATGACCGGAAAGCGGAAGCGAGGCGTGTCTATTCCCCATCAATTTCAGGTCCCCCCTCCGGCAGGACATGGGAATATACCGCGGACGGTGCACTCCGCTCTGGTGCTCCTCGTTCTTGCTCTTGGGGCAGTATGTCTGCATCGCCGTCCTATCCCTGGACCTCTTCCAAGGGCCGAATATTCCTCTGATTTCAGTGACCCGACATCTCCATTCAGACCATCCACAACACCACCATATTCCTCCGATGTGCCGCCATACCAGCAGCAACGATATCACCAGCAGTACTCGAGAGGGACAAGCAAACCGGGGCTCAGGAACGTCGACGTGATTCCCGGGCTGGCATATTTTGCGCAAGCAATGGATATCCTTGGTCTATTAGTCGGTAGCAATGAACTGGAAAATGTTCAGGCAGGACTATTGGCCGGACTGTATTGGGCTCAGCTAGCTCGAATCCTCGACAGCTGGAAATGGATTTCACAGGCATGCATGGGATGCCAAATCTTGATTCGAATGTTTGTTCACCCTTCCTTCGTTCACACCCTGACCAACACCAGTTCTCCGGGGTGCCTGCTGCGTACCAATGCCTATGATGCGCTGTGAAGTACAATTTGACTCATCTCCCCTAACACTAAACAGGAAACTAGCCTCGGAAAAAGACGCTCACCGCAAGGACCTCATTCTTCGCGCGTTTTGGACTTGTCTCCAGCTTGAAAGCGACTTTCTTGCAGAACTTGACCTGCCGCCCAGTGGAATCTCCCGTCTCGAAGACACCATGCTCCTCCCTAGCGGCACCACTTCCCCTTCTTCTGCCTATGCCGAAATAGTTCCCGATGATCCTCTGATTTGGATGTACTCACTTGCCCAGATAGCGCTCCGCAAGCTACTGAATCGCGCTCATACAGCACTGTACAAGCAAGACAAGACACATCTCGATTCACCACGTTCTCTTGCCATTGCACGTGAACTTGACTACCAGCTCGAAGCATGGAAATCGCATCTGCCCGCCCCCCTCCGCTGGGAATCATCGGATCCACCGTCATCTGATATCAATGCGGCTCGTCTGCGCGCAAAGTACTTTGGAGCCAGGTATATAATCCATAGACCATTTGTGTACCAAGCACTGCATGGCATCGGAGTGCCTGAGAATTTGGGAAACTATCTTCATCCGGACTCTCCAGTGATGGATGAACAGAAAAGTGAGACCAGGGGTGATATTACGCCGAATGAACTGGAGATGGATTGCAGGAAATGTTTGGAGGCGGCTATGCAGAGTACTACTGCGTTTCATGCTTTCGATCCGGACGAGATGAGGCCCATTATCACGAGTGTTTTTGGGACGGCACATGCGTAAGAACCCCTTTACTCGTCCTATTACGTATACTTAACGACATTGATGGGCACCCAGACAATTCGGAAATCTTTTGATACTCCAGGCTGCATATCAATCTCCGGCTCTGAGGGGAATGATCGTGGACCAGGTACTGGGTGAATTAATTGCAAAGACAATACACTGGTTCCGGACGTTGGCACCTATTTCCCCGGCTCTGAGAAGGGACTGCCAGATACTGGAAAACGCGGCCTCGAAGTTGAATTTCCCCTTGCCGCCATATTAGTATGTGGGTTTTTTCTTTATTCATATTTATCATCAGGGGGTCGGCGGTATTTTTTTCTTTGCTTTTATGTCCTGTTTCTTGCATTTCACGCGATCGACGGTAGGCGGTTTTAGGTAAATTTCAGTGGGATCTTTTGTGTTTTATTTTTTTGTTTCTTTTTTGTTCACGTTATCAAAATCAAGTATCGCATGCATCACGGTATATCACTGCATGATACTTAAAATACAATTCTATTTCTACACAAGAAACAAAAGCGCAAGGCATGGTGAAAAAAGCAGAAAGAGTAACCAATTTATCCATTACGTGGCCCCCTTAACTTGAAACTTTGCAGTTCCCCGAATATCCACCGAGCTTTTTTTTGTTTGTTTGTTTTAATCATATATCCACCGAGCTTGCCGCAGCATAAATCTAGAGTCAATCTCAGCGTCCTCGATCACCAACAACTTCGTAGGTTTATTATCAAAACATTTCAACGCATGTTTATTCGGCGCAGAGCTAGTCGTCTTTGTCCCTCCGGGCTGTAGCTACACCATCGCAAAGCCCTTGAAGTACTTCAAGTATTTGCTTTTTTTTTTGTCTACTGTAACATGCCTCAGAAAGTGTTTCCACTATGAATTCCAACTGGCCTGCCTGAGGTCTATCGCGGCCAGTCAATTGGCCCTGCAATCACAGCCTACAAGGACAAATAGGCACCTTTAGCTACGGAATTCCCGGTCAAGGCACTGGGTATGTTTTCCAGACATCCCCTCCGAAAGCATGAACGCCTTCTCTTTGAGAGTAAGGCCGCCAAATTTGGGCTCTACCTATGTATCCATATTCTGACATATATCTTCTGTCCTAGAGATGCACATATCCATCGTTGCTCTCTGGAGAAACGTTGAAGAGAGAGACCTGCTTTTTGCTTCTAGATGATATGACCAAAACCTATCGATCATAAACAATCATCACTGCCAACACGCGACATGCCGGAATCAATGTTGCAATATGCAAACCATTTGCTTCCAGTGTTATGATTGGAGGCACTCTGCTTGTGTTCCTGAAAGTGTACCCAAGGCAACGTCTCCCGGGTTCTATCACAGCCCAATTCACCTCTTCCCGATTGGATGGAGACCAGATTAAATCCCATGCCATGCATAGAGTTCGCCAGGGTACACATGTGCGTGTACGGCGCCGACTCGGCTGGAGAGATACCCTGCAGGCACTTCGGGCCGACATCCGCGCAGCCTTCTCGGATACTGGGTGCCGGTATCACTTTTCAGGGACCGGGTAGTACGCTCGCGTGGCAACTAAAACCAGCGTGTTCTATATAGGAGATTGAGTATCTGTTCCGGACACGCGGACAAAAGGGAATGGTGCTTTAGGTTTTGCACCTTGGGGTTTACAGTATCTACAGTTTATTGCTCCAATTAAGCTGGACATCAGATCTTGTTTACTAGTGGTATTGGAATGGTTGGACTCTTTAGATTCGATGTTGTAAGAATTTATTGCTTGGAACTGATAACTCTCTCTTTTGCCCTTCCTTTGCCTTTTGAAATTACTGTATGGCGGAAGCTATGTATATAAGAGCTGATGGCTTAGCTCAGGTGCAGTAAACACCAGCGTTCGAAACCTCATGGCGCTATAAACGCTGGAGCGCGGGTTTGAAAGCTATAACTACTTACTTAAGTACCTACGTAAGTAGGGTTCAACAATCGTTTTTTGTTCTTTTGTCTTAAACATAAGATATTGTGTGAGTGAAGCTTGGTTGAGATTATTAGATCACCAATAGAGAGGTTTTGTAACTTCTATAATCTCGTTTTAGCCTTGTCTTTGGGTTGTCGCTATGGTGATACGCCACATGTTTTTGTTGTGAAGTGCAAATCCGAGTTATCGGACATTCGTACCTCAGTTAACTTGTAGTCTATACCTCCACCACGGTAACGACAAATTTGGGTGTAGCAGCAAGGCCGGCGCCAACGAAGTAGGAGATATCCTCTGGATTCAGCAAAACCTCATGGGTTGACAACTCGATATTTCGGATCTTGACTTTCGTGCTACGACGTAATAATTGTCGTATTGAATTGGCAAAGCCTCTCTAATAACTGATAGCTTGGCTTAGCTGGCAAAGCATGGTGCTGAAATACCAGGGTTCGAAACCTTGAGTCAAGCCCAGCAGGGGTTAAAAACCTGTAAATTAGCTCTTTTGCTCTTCTTTTGTCCGGCTGTAAACTCAGTCAATTCCACCGAAATGAATAAGACTATGGGCTTTGCTCGGAGGTTATGTCACAGAATGTGGTACACCATGTCGTGCTAGATACGGGACAAGATTGTCTCAGGACTACCGCCGGGACTACGCTCCAAAACCCAGGACGACGAGATCATAACCATGGTGAGACGAGATGACCCGGGCGAAAGCCAAACCCCGTCCTATCTCGTCTCATGCCTAACATTAGCCATATGTGCAAGCTATTGAGTACATTACCGTAGCTAAAATCAACTCATTTACAACAACTGAGTGCTTAGCTTAGGTGGTGTTCGAACACTAGGTCTGTAGTGCTGTAAACACCCGCAAGTATGAAACTTTCAGTGTTGTAAACACTAAGGTCCACAGGCTCGAAACTTGACATTAATCTTTTGCTCTTCTTTTGCTCTTCTTTTGCTCGGCCGTAAACCTTCTCAATTCCACCGACCATGGGCATTGCTTAGAAGTTGTATGCTGGAAGCTTACATGGCCATGGCTAGAATCAATGCATATACAACAACTGACCGCTCAGCTTAGCTGACAGAACATGGCGCTGGGGATATCGGGTTCGAAACCTCATGGCGCTCGAAATTCCAGGCCACGGGTTTAAAACCCGCTCAGCTTTTTCACTGCGAGAGCCTAAGTTAGGTCCTGTATAGAGTGCTAGAAACATCACATATACATGAGCTAATCGCTTGGTTTAGCTGGTGCTACAAACACCAATGCTGTAAACACCAAGTTCGAAACCTCATGGCGCTCTAAACGTTAACGTCAAGGTATGGATTCAAAACCCTAGGGCGCTATAAATGCCACCCGCGGATTCAAAGCCTGCGGAGCTCACTATTTTGTCCTGCGCTTGCATGGTTTTTGAGATTCTAGCCTAGGTCTCGTAGTACAATACGGTAGAAATCACCGCATATACAAGAAATGATGGAATAGTGCATCTAGTAGAGCAGAGTGCAATAGACACTAGGCATTGTAAACGCCAGATACAGCCCGTAAATACTGAAGTCGCAGACTCAAAACTTGTAGCGTTCAGTCATTTCTTGCTCTTTTTTCCCATCCACAGGATACTATTATAAGAAGTTGGTCGGAACAAGGATAATGCATCCTCATAATACTCATAAGTTCTTGCGGTGAGTTGAGTTGGGCACCTTGGAGCACTGGAGACCGACAACATTGCAGGGGAATACCTATAAACAAGAGCCGACCACTTGGTTTTGCTGGTGCAATAAACACTAGGTACTACAAACGTCAAATGCGGGTTCGAAACCTGCAGTACTGTAAACACCAAGGCTACAGGCTGGAAGCCTGTAACGTTCGATCAATCTTTTGTTTTGTTACATCCACGAGAAGCTTCTATATTATTGCAAGAATTTGTTGCTCGTAACCGGTAAACTGCATCGTCATAAGTTCTTCCAGTGTTTCTATCGCCCCATTGTACGTTCGCTATCTACCATGTATAAAGAGAGCTTTACTTGGTAGAGAGTAAGCACGGCGTGACTTCAAGTACAGGTATCTGGAGTTGCAAAAGCACCCTCCATGCAATGATGATTCCAAGAACCAGCGGCCCTCGTTGGAGATTCAAACCAAAAAGCATCTGATTCGCGAGTGGATGGATTTCCCAATAGAAGACCCATGACCGAGTGAACAAGAACAGATCGTTTAGCTTCGCTGGTGGGGCATGAGGGAGCGAGTCACACTTCCCAGTAGCTTTTGCAGTGTTAATGAACTCTTTTAATCCTTGTACAGACAATAAAGGACGAAATCTTATAGTCTCGAACGCTGGCCGAGATTTCCACCCTTAGCTACTGCACTGTTCACCATCACTTCTCCCCCGCATCACCTCGTCTCACTCATCCGCATGTATCTAATTTACCAACTCCCCATCGGGAATCTTCGTAGTCTCCCAAAACCACGCCTCAACCGTCTGTATTATGGTAACGGGATTGTAGTGGTTCCAGCTGGAGTTTTGGTTTACAGGATGATTCCTCTGTATTGGGAGTGAGAGTGACATGGTTATCTCTCACCGCTTGCACGGGGTTGGCCATCCGCTCTCTTCTATATACTCTTATCATAAACAACCTAAGGCTTGTGCGAGGAACGAGGCAAGGACAGGGATATTGGGATTACAAGGCATGGTGTGTTCTCGGAAGTCATCTTGCATTATAATACCCGCGGGTGGTAGTGTGCACAAGGAACGTGTAGAGGGTGGATTGGGTGGATTGGGGCTGGCGGCATGGTCTTTATTATAGGCTTGTAGCTATGGATTGGATTGCAGTATATGTTTGCTTATACAAAAGCTTGTTTGGTTGCTCATTACACGGGGAACTGCTGTAGCATCATCGCCAGAAAGCCGGATCTTGATATCGTTCTCCGCGATATGTATCATCACACACCAACGCCTCCCCTCCAAACTCCCGCAGAAACCAACACCAAAAAATTTACGATAAAGCACGCCGCAGTCGCTAAAATAGATACAAACCCCATATACTACCTGACACCAGCCACAACTGGGCCCTCACTCACCTCCACCGCCTTCTGATCTTCCACTACCATCCTCGCCACCTTCTTCAAGAAGCTCCTCTCATCCGATTCCCTGTACCTTTCCCACCGATCCAGCCCTTTCTCCACACCGCCTTCAAGTCCATCCATGTTTAGCGTTTCATACCCGCTCTTGATAACATCTGCAACTTGTTGCGGCGTTAGGTTCTTCCTTCCACTTTTCCCGCGGTTCTCTTCAATCAGCTGGTAATAGTGTTCCGACACTGATATTAATGTCACTATGGAGTTAGAGGATCGCTTGGCAAGGTCATAAGAGTCGCGGAACTTGACCAGTACGTCACCAGCTTCTACTAGCTTGTAGAAGATGTCGTCGTATTCACTAGCACCGGGAAGGAAGGAATCGCCTGCGGAGAGAGAAAGTGCAATGAGGTTTACTACCATGTCCAGGAGCGTGGGTAGGCGAGGCAGGTCCTTTAGATCCGCTGAGTAGGATGCCATGAAGCGGATGAGTGTTAGCACACAGCGCCAGAGCTCTGACCAGTGGTAGGCTGTGATTTTGCATTACTAAAAGCGCTGAGAAACGTGTTATGCTATAGGGGGAATCACCTAGTCTTGTTCGCGTCTTTATCAAGAATGATATACTTCTCACTAACACATCGACTAAAGTAATGTAGAGTTCAACATCCAGCTTCTTCCTTAGATTGTGGTTAAGTCCGTCCGTCACCATGTCTAGTAATGCGGTGAGAAGTATCCTCTTTCCCCGGACAATTGGTAACTGTGGTGGCTTTTGCCGGCATAACCGTACGAAGCCCTTTGTTTCATCGCTGACCAGACGTTTACACAGAGCCTGATCTTCAAGGATTATCCGTAAAACGAGAAGGTTAAGGCGTGCATATAGTGTCGATCGATCTGATCGGTGGGCGTGATGGAGAAGGTATGAAGTGAAGGAGAGGTAAGCGCATATTGGAGGTTCTACTGCAATTACTAAGTCAATTCCAAGCATCTCACCAACCCCGGAATGCTTACCTTTTGGATCGTTCTCCTGATAATTAACAAAGTTATGGCAAAACAATTTGTTTGCATTAGCAAAATCATAGGTGGCCAGTAATATCGCCGCTCTAGCATTTGGAAAGTCTGCAAAGTTCAGTTTCGAAATGTCGCCATTCACGGCTGATGGTGGAGGTGTCTTTGACTTTGATCCAGAGCCAGCCAGTATCGTAAGTCCAACATACGAGAGCATGGTGTTCAGTGACCATCCTTCAGGCAGGTCGTCTTGTACAGCAACGTAGTCCGCTCGGCATAGTATACACGCCATTCCAACTTCGTGGATTATGCGCTTTATTGCAGCTTCATTGACAAAATCGTCCAATCGTAGCTGGTACGGGTTCTGGAACTCGAATTTGTTGTCTGTCGTCTACCACATTAGCCTATTGTCCAAAAACCTGCGTTGAGGATTCCGGATATAGACCTACAGTTCGCGAGTATCCCCAGTAGCACGAATGGTTCATATGTTAAGTTGGCTGTGTCTGGATCATTAATGAACTGCGCGTTCCGATTAGTACTCGGTCAGCCACTCTCATAACACCATGTAGCAATCTGCACCTTCATGATCGCTGGGAACAGATCCCTATGCGTGAAATAGCTCAACAGGCCTGTCTGGAACGCGCCACAAGCAATCCCCAGGGCAACCTGTATCGCTTTCCGTCTGATCCCCACACTCCTGCCGTTCCTGATATAACCTTCCAACCCGGCTACAAAGTCCGTAAACACCATATCAACATTATGTAGTCCTGTCAACAAGCTGATGACATCCGACGAGAAGTTCGTAAACCGTTTCTTCAGCACCTCTCTCAGGAAAACCTGCAGCGTCTAGTTCCTGTCAGCTCCGCGCAACTATAGCTTCCCACGGGTGTATAGCTTACATCCAACGCGACCTCATCCTGTGGGCTGTGTCCAGTCTTAAACGCTGCAACATTCCGCTCAAAAAGCTGTCTCGTCACCGACTGCAGGTGTAACAGATCGTCCTCCGTCAGCGGCGCAATCTGTGCGACCAGACCCGGAGGATGTGGTTTCAGCAGGAAGAACTCTGTCCAGAAACCCTCGCTCTTCTCCACCTCGTCGTCTTCATCCTACTGCGTCATAAGCCAGTCATCCCTGAGCTTGGCGGAAGTGCTAAAAGTACCTTGAACAAGCTCTCGTACAGGGCAACGATCTTAGGCTGAAAACTCGGTCGCGCGTCTTGGGTGAGGGGGGAAGCCATGCTATAAGTCTGTGGTTGGTGATATAAGTTATGAGCAAACGCGACGCGAGTGCTGAAGTGTGGAGGGTTGTCGTTGAAGTTTCGTTCTTGATCAAAAGTATCTCAATAATCTTAGTCCGGGGCTAGAGCTTGGCAAAGATAACGATGAGATTAGATGCGATGCACCATGCATCAAGTACCGATCCTTGGACCTGAATCTACGTACAACTTCATGACCTTTATCAAAAGGTACTACCGAATCGTAACTGAGCAATAATAATGCATCTCTTTCTTACTTCCTGTTATGGTTTGTCACTCAATCAATAACCTACCTGCAAGTTTCTAGATTACGTGCAGCACAACAGCAACACAGGACGGACCATAAATGGGACAATGAGAACTTTTTCAGCTCTATATCCGAGGGTTTTTATTGGCGTACATAAATGTGGGTAGCTCGTGTTTGGTACTAAGACGGGCGGCAAGTAGAAAGCCTGCAGAGACATTGAGGTTTATGAAGTGCAGCAGGTAGTGGGGGGATTTTGGTACCGGGTGTGCTGCGGCACATTTCGACCAACTGGTTGGCATCATTGATGGAACATAGATCTCCAGAGAACTGTGAGAGAAGAGGGGTGGTCTCATTCCGGGTGTATTGGGTCTTTTTGCTCTCGGCATCTCCCTCTTCCCACCTTCAACTGGCATTACTGGCCTCTCTACATTGGATCCAGCAGTGCTCACCTCGATATTGAATCCATTCAATTTCATACATTCCAATCTCATATCACACCACCCCGTAATTATCTTCCATTTTGAAGCACACCTAACCATCCGGGCTCATCGCGTCTCAAAGTTCGAGTTCACATCCATATATATATTGTAGCATAGAATCCGGCTCTAAATAGTAGATTCTTACTACCGCATAAAGCATTCAGCTGAAATCAAAACGAGAAGAAAAATTCGCCCTTTTTATCAATCAAACACTAGACATCAAACAGGTAAAAAACGTAAAGAATTCATCCCGCCCATTCCAGTATTAACCCCCAATATCGTTACATACCTATTCCGCAACCCGGCTCATCTCAATTAACCTCTTGACTCCAGTCATCCACTGCGTGCACTCTGATGTTTTGTTGGTCATCAGGTTCACTTGGATGCTGTGCGCTGTCACGTAATCCTTTGCTACAAGAGCTCTGGCAAGGGTTCCCATGCTCTCCAGCGTGTCGGCTGACAGCAGCTCCTCATTGTTGATGTGGTCAAACAGGATTCCTAGCCGTTTCTCCGTGTCTGTAACTTGACGAGAGAAGTTAGATGGCGCGCATGCCTTCACCCTTTCCATGTCCGCAGTCAACAGCTCATAGATTACCATGTGTTGAGCAGGAATGTGGGAACGGTCACCCTTTGCTGTCGGGGTGTTAGATTCATCTTATAATCACACCAGGAGCAGTCACTCACGATGTTTAGACGGTTGAGGAATCGGTGTTGCTGGCTTTGGTGGCGGTACCGCAGCATGCTGGCCACCTGGACGTGCCGGTGGAGGTCCTTGACTGCTTGGAGGAGGAGGAGCATAGTTGCCTTGAGGCGGCTGAGATCCTTGTGGCGGGGCATATGGTCCCGGTGGCGCCTGTTGGGGCTGTTGTGGGGCATATGGTCCTTGTGTCGTCTGCTGAGGTTGTTGTGGGGCATACTGTGACGTAGCAGTAGGTTGCTGGCCAAAAGTGGTAGGTGGAGGAGCATACTGAGGGCCAGTGCCAGACCTGCCAGGAATGACAGTGCCCTGGGGTGGTGGTGGCGGCATTCCAGGCCTAGTACCAGGAGGGCCTCCCACGGGACTTTGTACAGGCTGCGGAGTGTATCGTCCCGTCGGTTGTGCAGGCGGCTGAGGAACGTACTGGTTTTGGGGAGGGGGTTGTTGATAACCGCTGCCCGAAATGGCAGGCGAATTGGGCCTATATTGCTGTCCGGCTGGAGATTGGACGCGTTGGGGTGGGAGACTACCTTTAGGAGGTGGAGGGGGGGTTGCCCTTGGGGGGGGAGCACCCCATGGCAAACTAGATTGAGGTGGAGACTGTCCTGAGGGGGCGTTAGGGAACGGTGATGTACTAGGTTGTGGTGGTGCTGCAGGTGTGGCTCTCCTTGGTGGTCTTACAACCTCAGGGGTATCATTCCAGTTGGTGATGGGTCCTTGCTTGGGAGGTGGTGGCGGTGGAGCCGAGGTCGTAGGTGGTGCAAACCTAGGTGGCTGTCCCATATTGGTAGGAGTATATCCTGAGGTTGGGTACTGAGGAACATATGTACCACTGTTAGGTTGAGTGATTTGCGAAGGCTGGTAAGTAGTACCCTGCCTGTATCCGCCAGTTTGTTGATAGGGAGCTGGAGCGGGACCTGGACCTGGAGCGGGGCCGGACGGGGTGTACAGATTCTGCGCTGTAGTCGTAGTAGGTGGTGTATAGGGATTCACTGTAGCAGTTGGCTGGGCAGGTTGGAAGGGTTGTTGTGTCCTGAACGTTGTTGTAGCAGGCTGCTGCTGCTGCTTGCGGGTTTGGGCCACGGTAGGAGCTTGGGCTGTTGCTTGCTTAACACGGTTTCTAGCAACCTGGGCGGCGGGATATTCCGAGGGTAACAAATCCAAGTACTTTCCAGCAACGCTCAATTGCCCGTGGGAAGCAACAACATCGGCATACTCGCAATACTTTTCATACAGCGCGTTGAGTTTCCATCCAGTCGAGAGGTTCTTCTCGTTGTCAACAAACTTGACTGCTTCTCTGAAGACAGTAGCCTTCTCGATGAAATTTTGTAGCGATCTTGCATGAACTGAGAAAGTTGAGTCCTCGGATTCCTCTTGCAGGCCAGCCTTTTCGGTCTCGTGTAACTCAGTAATCCAAATGCCGACAACTTTGTGGAGCTTTGAGCCGCTAAGATAACAGAGCAAAGCAGCTTGCCGCAGTTCTGGGTCCTTCTTGGATCGGAACTCCTCTTCTAAACGATCACCAAGGGCTTCGATGAGATCGTGAAATTCCTTGTCAGAGCCATGGGTGCAAAGCGCAACCACCACTTCCTTCCAGTTTGCAATATCTGCATTGTGAACGACATCCCAAAGGTTCTTGCCAACGACAGATGCAAGCAGACGAAGATAATTAGGACCGTTGTGCTTCTTGGTGAAGTAGGCGGCTTTCACTTTGTCGATACACTTATCCCCACCACAAATAGCAAGCATGAAGGCGTCAGATATCCGGTCTTCTTTGAGACAAACATCAACCGCTCTCTCGTATTCCCCTAAGACCACAGCCTTGGTGATCGCCTTGTCGGCATCAGTCTCATCGCCAGTATAGATCCGGAACGGGTTGTTCGTCCTGGCGGTCTGTGTCGATTGAATCGACAGACTAGCCAAAAAGTTTTCCGAATCGTCCCCATCGGCAAAGAAAGAAGATAATCTGCTTGCTTTGCGGGCGCTAGCCTTCTCTTTGGTTTCCCCATTTTCTGCATCACCTTCCTCCTCCTTTTCTGGATCCGGTGTTGCAATGTCTTCTGCTTTGAAGCCCAGATATTCAACCAATTTTGCCTTGGTGTCTCGGTCAAACAGCGCTTTCAAAATCTGCCATTCTGACTTCTCATCCTCCGACTTAGCATCCTGGGTCTTCTCATCACAGACAGCAACCAAGTTCCCTTCTTCAACTGCCTTTTCGAACCGTTCTGTCGCGGCGTTTACGCCAGAGTCGATTGCGACGGTGGAAATCTTGACCTTTGACTGATTGGGAGCAGAACTACTAAAGCTAACCAACTTCCCTCCAAAGCCAAAAGTTGCACCCACAGGGCGCTGCAACCACTTTGGGGTTTGCTTTAACGAAAATGACGAAGTTTGGGCATTGCTGGCCCTGCTGAAGAAATCATCACCATCCTGGGCAGCAACGCCAGCATCTACTTCAGGGTTGGTATTTTGTAAAGTTCGTACCGCAATCTTGCCGTCATAGGATGCGGTGGCAATATAAGCGGGATTGCGAGGATGGAAAGTTGTTTTGAATGTCCAGTTTGTAACCACTGGGAACTCGCCCAACATCTCACCACTCTGTGGGTTCCAGCATATGGTCCGGTTATCCTTGCCGCATGACAGAAGTAAATCGCTATCCTGTTTACACCACGATAGTGACAACACGCCAGCGCTATGACCAGTGAGAGTCTGTGCACGCGGTTAGCCATTGACCCAGAGCGCATAGCGGCAAAAGCTACTCACCCTTTCAGGTGCGTGCGAGTTCCTCAGATCCCACATCAATATAACTGGATTTGTATCATCGGGAATCGCAGTGATGAGTTTCGTCTGCTGTTCCGGATGCCATGCAACCGCACTGACAGCTTTTCGATTGAGGTTGTTGAGGGTGAGAGACTCTTTTTTAGTCTTCACATCCCACACAGTCAGGAACCCTCCACTTCCACCAGTAACCAGGATGTGAGGAACTTTCTTGTTCCAGTCCAAGCAATCAAAGTCATCTGCTCTAGCCACCTTGTTACCCAGCATAAAAGGGTTATTGGTGTTGTTGAGATCCCATACGTAGAGCTAAAGCAGACGGTCAGCTTGAGAAGAAGACATGTACCAAGCTGCATCTCATATCTCACCTCTCCCTTGGCACCAGCTGTTGCAAGCAGTTCGGACTTGAATGGGTTGAATTGCAGCGATTTGATAGCACCACTGTGCTTTGCAGTTTGCGAAATCAGAGGAGTACTGGATTTCTCTATCAAGGCGTCGGCGCTCCATAGGTCCAGCGAACCATTCTCCAATGCGCCGGCGATTATGCCCCTAGGTTTGTCGTTCGACAGTCGACCCCAAGCGATATCATAGAACCTATCGGGTGAAGCTCGGTTAGCGGGATATCCCGAGCAAGTCCTAATGTGGAGGTATATATATAGGAACCCCTGAGGTTGACGCACTTCGAGTCGGTGTTGACTGAGGCTACAGGTGATAGCTCTGCCTGGGGATTTCCCCCCAAATCGAGATCCCATAGCTCCAACTGTGTATTATCCGAAAAGTCTGCCGCAACAGCACCTGCCTGAGTACCTGTTGCAATGAATGGTTCGGTATCCGGAGCCCATGCGAAAGCTGCTGTCCGTTGGATGTCTCGTATCTTGGCCATGCTCCGGAGGAGAGTAACACCCTACAACGCAGTGATCGTGATGGTCGTAATCTGGAGAGGTAATTTGGTCGGTGTGTGGATGATCTACGGTGGCACAGTTGTATCGTATTGTAATAAACGTGAAAGGAGAGATGCTGCAATGCAAGGAGGGATGGGAATTTCAAGATGCAGCGAGTGAGCAAGCACACCCAAGAAGCCAGTTGTTATCCACCATCACTAAGCTCCGAGTTACGTTCGCAGCGCCACCACAACTGTGGCTAGTAGCCTGATATCCAAACCCGTTCAAACAACCCGCCTGAATTGGAGAGTCAATAACCATAAACTCCCATCTCTTTATATAGGACTTGAATATATTTATTAACATAATGATTTTCTGTGATATTGGTTTCGCCAAGCCACCTTGAGTGACAGCATATGAAGATGACCGTTGTTAGGGCAAGGGCTAGAGCTGTGAATCGCACAATCGCAGAGTTGCCGCTCAACGGATCCTAGAGTAGTAACGGCAAATCGACAAATCGACAACCCTCCGACAACCCCCGACACGAACGGCCGCTCACCGATTTTCCTACAGACACATCAAGATGGTGAGAAATCTCCCCGTGGTTTTCCTCGCGTTTCGGATGTTACGGAGAACGGTTGTTTCTGGGCTGTGGCGGGGAAACGGCGACGGCAATTCGATGGATGGATGGACTACGAAAGTATCAACGGGACTTTGGCGCGCGGTTTTGGAAGCTGTGTTATGGGAATGGCTTGAGGATTGACAGAAGGACAATTTTGAACGAAGGAGCTGGAGTTTTTAGCACCTAATGTTGGACTTCTCAGAGCTCTACTCCACTCCGACAATTGACATACGGACTATCCCGACGGCTACCTCCGAATACTACTTGATGCCCGACCTAGCGGAGCTTCCAATGCCCCGATGTCCGACCCGCACTTGCCGTCCCCGCCGTCTCTAGCTGCTCCAATCCTGCCACGTACACCCAACGGAAAGAGGAGGATAGATCTATTGCACTTGTGCTGAGCCATCAACATTTTCCTACCGCTAATATATTATCACGTCTACAGGTCAACGTCCCCAAGACCCGTAAGACCTACTGCAAGGGCAAGTCTTGCAAGAAGCACACCCAGCACAAGGTCACCCAGTATAAGGCTGGGAAGGCTTCTCTGTTTGCCCAGGGAAAGCGTCGTTACGATCGTAAACAGTCCGGTTATGGTGGTCAGACCAAGCCCGTTTTCCACAAGAAGGGTTCGTCAACCACCGAATGACCATAAAAGTAGAAAGAATATATGACTGACGATCGCAACAGCCAAGACCACAAAGAAGGTTGTCCTGCGACTAGAGTGCACTGCGTGCAAGACCAAGGCACAGCTCTCATTGAAGAGATGCAAGCACTTCGAGCTTGGGTACGTATTTTTAATAAGCGCAGTACCACGTGGAATGGATGTTGACAATCTTATAGTGGTGACAAGAAGACCAAGGGTGCCGCGCTTGTTTTCTAAATCTGTGGAAGTGGGGGAAAACCTGCTTATTCGTTGTCAATTCTGTTTCTTTCCTTTGGGGTATACGGTGTCATGGATATAAAACGAATCTAAGCCCGTGTGTCGACATGGAATTGGGAAGGAGACCGGTTGCAGATGGAGTTTTTGTGGTTATTTCCGTGATTTCTCTGTATCAAAAGATTCCTGCCCTTAAGCTTTGACGCCCTTGCAGGATGTAGCCTTTGTTTCGGGCTTTATTTACTTAGCTGGGAATAAATGTGGATCAAGGACGGGCATGATGCTTCTGTTGGATGTGTTGTGTGTTGTTGCTAATGATAAGATTCCTTAGCCTATCCCTACCGGAATTGCCACCTTTCCATAGCTTGTCTGCCCCGAGAGTATCCCGTCCCGCGTATATACTTTTTTTTTTCGAGTGCTCTAGAGGGAATAAAAGCAGTGGCTGTTGTCTCTGGAATTTGTAGAGCAGCATTTCTGTTGTTCACAGTTTTCTCACTCTTCTCCTCTCGAGGCCTGTTTTCGTACCTGCGTCGTAGATTTATTTAAGGTTAACCCTACTCCATCGAAATAAAGCCAACCAAACATGACGCCTCCTCCTCCACCACCACCACCACCACCGCCGCCGCAAGAACCCATTATTCTGACCGGGATTGGTACCGATGCTGTCAACAGCTTCGAAGACCTCTCTGGGCTCTCTTCGAAACGATCTTCTGCTCCTAATTCTCCCAACTCTGAGTTTGAGAACCCTTACGACACTCTAATTGATGCATGCGACAATGACCCAGTACGTGCTGTACCCTATTTTTAATTTACCTAGCAGCCCATCGCACAGCTCAGCACCCATATATAGCCTCCTTCTAACCGTCGGTCTCCGCAGGCGCAAATACAAAAAGCATACCAAACGCACCGCACTACACGCAACGCCAACCAACGCCTGCGTCTGACCTCCGATGACTTCCAAGGTGTCACCGTCGATCCTATCCTGCGGGAGCTCGAATACGTGCGTGGCTCTCCAGCCGTCTCGTATGCCTTCCCCGCCTCGCCCGAAAAGCGCACAAAGGATGAGATCGACCCCCGCAACTGCCTGGTCTTCTGGGCTCGCCCACCCGTCACTGTAATGGACCTTATCGGCCGTATCCAATCGCGGCTGAAGAATTTCGCGCCGAATTTGTGGCTTATGCCTCGCGATAATCTACATATGACTGTACTGGAGATTACACACTCGACAACGCCCGAGTTCATCACAACACTGATTGAGCGCATGAAGCCTAGCTTGGAGAAGATTGTGAACCATCCCCGCTCCCATCGCGCTAGGCTTGTGAAGCCACTGCTGAGCTTTGATGCTGCGGCGCTGGCAGTGAGCTTTGTTCCTGCAGCTGGAAAGGAGGGAGATGACTACACATACCATCACCTCCGACGCGACTTTTACAGTATGAGTAAGGCGGCGAATGTGGGAGTCACTAGTAGATATATTGTTCCGAGCGCGCATATCACGATTGCGAGGCTTGTGACGGCAAGAGATCATGAGGATGCTGGGGTAGTGGATCGGAACAAGATGAAGGGGTGGATGGACTTGGTGTGGGAGATTAATGCGGAGATTGAGAGCTGGGACGGAGAGTGGACTGTTGGGGAGGAGAGGGGGGTAGATTGTAGAGGTGGGAGACTCTGGTACGGCGGTGGGGAGACAGTGATGAAAGCGGAGGGGTTCTGAGAATGTTTGGTTTGCTCGTATGGTTTGTTTCTTTTGGATACCATATACCGGAAAATATTTCAATAATTATAGAGTTGTATACCTAACTTAGAACTCTAAATAACGCAATGGCATGTTGAATGCGCCTGAAACTGATCCGAGTTACTACAACACTTATTTTTTCATCCAATTCACGAGATTAAAATATGTAGCGAGTGACGCTAAATGATCCCTTACTAGTGTCAGCCTCGTTTAACACTGCATCTTCAATGGAGAACTCAAACCGCCACACATCACCAACACATCACCAACATACAGTTACCCACCACCACCACCCCTCCCCACCTTCATAACCACCACCGCCATGGACGAATACGACCAAATCTACGGCAATGACCGAGGCCGTAAACCCCTCGACAACATCCGTCACTAACAAACATCGCCGAACTCCGAGCAGCTTTCAAAGTTCGGGCGAATTCGGAAAAGCACCGCCAACTTCCAGCTTTCCTCTATTTTCGTGACGTCGCTCCTTTCGCTACCTTTTACAGCCTATCCCGTGAACTTTTCAGCTTTCTTCCACTTTCACAGCGTGTCTCCTTTCGCAACCTTTCGCAGCCTTTCACAGCGTCATAACCTTTCGTAGTCAGTCTCTTTTCGCACCGTATAATGTGCAATGGATCTCATTTCAAATCCACACTAGACGCAATTGCGTATACGGCGACATGATATTCACTATCTACCTCTATCTATCTATCGACAGCGACTCTGGGTTCACCGGCAGATGGGTGGAGACGGTCTTAAGTGCATTTGGAAACGGGAGCCTTGAGTACCCTTGAGCTCTCTGCAAATATACTCCCGATTTAACTCGAGTACCGTCTGAGCGACACAAATAAACCTGAGTGAGACGAATAAGTCTGAGCGAGATATATAAGACTGAGCGCAAAATGAGCGGAAAATCCTCGCTCGAGCGCACGGCTGGTTCTGCTCGATTGCGAACTCATTTTTCCCGATGCTACATGGCCTTTTGGGAGTCCTTGAAAGGAAGGCCCTGTTAGAGACCCCAATCGCCGCGGTAGGCCGAAGATCGAGGGGTGGTGATGGTTTGGAGAGTGGGGCACGGTGAAGCTGGTGGAGCATTGATGCTGAAGGTTGGTGCCAGCACCGGCATTAGCATCAGCTGGAAGTACCGCTGGAGGTTTAGGGCCGGTGAAAGAGCTTTTGTAGACATGGGTAGCGGTGAGGGTGGATACCCGAATTGTATTAATGTCCGGGGGTGAGATGTTTGGGAAGCTCACAAACTTTTTCATCACACAAGAATGAGCGCCGGGTAAGTGCGAATTTAATAACGAGTGATGGCACATGCAGAAGTAGGAACTTGATTTTTTCCTGCAATATTCGAAAATTTCGCATGGTAGGTAGGTCGGATACTGCTATTACCTTTGTACAATTCCAAATAGAATGCCGTTGAAAAAGATCAACCGAAAGATGACCACCCCAGAGCCTTCCAATCAATATCTATGAGCTATTATTATTTAACCATACTGTATTCACCCTATCTAGAATGCAATAGTACCCGATATCTATGGACTGTACATAGTCGTTTACCCGAACCTTTTATAGTCGAACGGGGAAGAGAAAGGATACTTGGAGGCGATGAGTGTTAAGGGCTTCAGAAGGTAAAAATTAGTAGCTGAAGAATTGGTTCATAGGCGGCATTTGATCCCCTTCGGTACTATCTATACATTAACTATAACCACTCAACAGTCCTCCCCAGTATAACCCTACCATACGTATACTATAAACAACTAGAATCATTACCACTAACATTACAGGTATCTCAAGCCAAAACTCCACAACGCCTCGTGCCTCGCATCATATCTATGCCAACCATGTCTCCACTACAGTCCCAACTTCCTGCAGCCCCTCGTCCCCCCAGAAATGTCCCACTCCTCCCAACTCCACGCTCACAAACCGTTCGGTCCCAAGCTCCTTCTTCATCTTCTCGCCCCATCGCCGATATTTCTTGACCCCAGTAAACACATCCTCGTCTCCAAACGCCACTAACACTCTTGCCCCCGCCCGCGCTTGCGCAGTAGCTGGATCTATGATAGACTCTGTAGCCGCCGAGAATGAGAAGCTCGGGAGAAGAAACATCGAAACCGGGGGAAGCGGCGGGGAAACAAGGAGATAGCTAGTTATTATATCCAGCGCCTTCGGATCCGGCGGTGGCAGCGCAGGGATCGGGGACGATGACAAAACCGAGGCCGGGGACGTAGACTGGGTCGGGGATCTAGTCCCTGTATACGACGTCCTGCCAACATCCGAATGGCTCTCGTACCACCATTGCGCAGACTTTGTTCCCGCCGTGATCGCAGTTCGGAACGCTTCTGTGGGTGGGGATGCAAGGGATTCCTGGAGTGACGAGGCGGGCGGACACTGCGCCGCGATGAGCCCGCCGTAGGAGTATCCGCCAAGCAGGAGCTGTAGCTCTTTGGGTGGCGGATCGGAGTCGCAGTCAGGGTGTGACTGCAGCGCTGCCGAAAAGTTGATTATCCACGCTGCGATCGCGGCGTAGTCGCCAGTTTCGGCTTTGCCGGTCCAGGTTGTGGAACCTTTTGAGTGGCCGACGCCGCTGAAGTAGGGTCAGTAACTATGTACCTACGAACTCACGGGGACACGAACCGGAAGTTGAAGACGGCAACAATGTAGCCATGTGAAACGAGTGTTTCTCGGAAATTCTGGACGACGGGATCATGAAAGGTTCCACCAAGCGGGCCATAGGGATGTGCGAAGACAGCTGCTTTACGGGTGGCGCTGGAGACAGAGGAAGGGACTGTGATACAGGTTTCGAGGGATGTTGCGTTGTGGAGGGAGGGGATAAAGAGGTTCAAGGTGGTGCCATTGGAATGGGACTGGTGGGACTGGTGGGACAGGCGTGAAAGGGAACGCTTTTGGTGGTGATGGTGCATTTTGCGTTGGCGGGACGGAGCTCCCTCAAGTTTGCGACGGGCAGTGTCACCGCGGCAGTTAGGGTTAGGCTTATATACCTCGAAGGTGTCGGCAGAATGGAATCCCGATTCCTCCTCCGATGGAGCAACGCATAATCATCAAGAATTGAATTGATACTAGCTTTTTTAAGTAGAGTCGCCCTTACATGGATTTCAGCCACGCAGGCAAATTAGGATTTTGAGTACAAGACTGGTGCATGGAAGGTGTACCTAGGTTCTTCAGATCAGCGACAAAGGATTCTCCGGTGAAGTACAGCAATTCATTTGCCAAAAGAAGCTGGAGATCGAAAACCTGACCATAACAATGGCTCAGCGAGTTATGAAGAAGCAAGCTGTGCATACAAAGGAAGAATGAGCGGCGTAGGTTTCGAGCCTGTAACCTAGCGTTTATTGCACCTGATAAGTGCAGGTGACCTGACGTTTAGAGCACCACGCCCCTCCTGATCGGTGCAGGTTTCGAGCCTGTATAAACCCTGGCATTTGTAGCACCATGTTCTTCTGATCAATGCAAGTTTCAAGCTTGTGATCTGGTGTTTACAGCACCCCGCCCTGGCGGTTAGGCTAAGCAATCAGTAGTTATATAGATACGCAGTGTTTTCAGCCATCATTACGTAGAGTACTTGCTCCAAACTACATACCCAGCTAAAGCAGATTGATACTAGTACTGGAATGAGCCGTTGACCCAATGGCTAGCCTGGATATTTATCTACGTTTCAGTGAGCAATAACTGCAGACAAAAGAACAAAAGAATAACAGGCGTAGGTTTCTAACCTGTACCCTGACGTTTGTAATGCCACGTTCTTCTGATTAGTGTAGGTTTTGAGTCTGTAACTTGGCGTTTGCAGCGCCATATTTTTCTGATCATTACAGGTTTCGAGCCTGCGATCTGGTGTTTATAGCACTATTCCCTACCTATTAGGTCAAGTAATCAGCTCTTGAAGTACCTAGGTATCTCCGGCGTTTTTAGCTATGACCTACGCTCTGAAGTGCGCTCTCAAATATGATCTCAAGCTCACTTTACTATACCCTTCAAGTACCCTCAATTATACGCTCGATTATACGCCACGAAGCTCTCTTGACTATACGCTCCTAAATATGCTCCCAAGTACGTTCTCAAATAAGCTCTTAAGTATACTCCCAAATACACCCTAAGTACTCTCTCAAATATGCTCCCAAATACGCTCAATTGCACGCTTTCAAGTTCACTTGACTTAGGTATGGGCTTTGAGAGCCGATTGGAATCTCTTGGTGGCAGACAGATTGGATTTGTATGGCAAGAAGTACCTGAGGTAGCTTTTGCGGAATTGACAGATGTGCCGGTAGGAGATTATTGCAGAGAGCAATTAATGTAATGGTAGAATGTTAGGGAAGATTGAAAGTAACTAGTGGCATACTTTATGTAACTAGCAGTGCAGGATGAGGATTATTGTCTACTAATCTGCATATCACAGAAGAAGGGCACTGGGGATTGTGGCCTACGAATTGTATTGGAGGGTAGAAACGCAGTGCGGCATACAGATTCTGTTCAAGTTCAAAACTTAGCCATGGTTATCGATACTCAGGAGATGTTAGTTTTCCATTGGAACTCCACAGTATAGTAGGAGGTATGCAGAACTGAGTCGGTACATGAGTTGGTGGAAATAATGAGGTACGCATGGGAATTGCTGAAGCTGTGATGGAAGATAACTATATTGGATTGGAGGAAATTAATTTATTGGATGGATTGAAGGAAATTGCTGCTGGCGCTCCAGAGGATAGTTAAGAATATATCCCAGGCAATGTCCGAACAATATTTTAGTACCCCGATGTCACCCACCTTACGCTTTTGCTGGCAGCCAGTATCGACGGGAGACCTATTCTGCTTTTGCATCTAGGTGTTGTCTAAGCCAGAGAGGTTGCTCAATGTCAAAGTTAATAAGGGGATGTTGACTGCTGCGTCTGCTCTTACCTGCCGAGTATAGTGCTCCTGGTTCCCCGGAGGAGTGCTACGGGGTGCTCGCAATGACTATGCATTATCAGCCAGAGTCCAATGTCAGTCAGATGCGGGTGCGATCATTACTCCCTCTGGTTGTCGGGAGAAAGAGTGGACGATGGCGCCTAGGTATTGTCAGAGTCCGTCGAACACGGGGGTGGACATTTCTTCTTCTACTTGCACGCCGCTGGTTGTCTCCATGTAAATGCTAGTACCATATCAATAGCTCATAGCATTACTCGCTATAGGCAGTCACACATGCCGGACAGCTTCATATCTATCAGCCTATTGGAATTAATCTTTGTAATTCCACATGCATTCCGGTCTCGGTAACAAACGGCCTTGTATCCGGTGTACCATGACTCGGACTGCTGTCCTTCTGGTGGCAAAGGTTTTGTTATGCAGCAATCCTAATTATTATTCCATATGACATCCAGGACAACGTATACTAGTTATCGTCAAGCAAACAAGGGCAAGGAAGAATTCATGTGAGTTAATGAGTTAATGGAATTGTTAGGGTTTGTCTTGACGGGGTTTGTATTTCTCTCTCATCCGTAAGAATCGTGCAGTACAGAGAAACCACATGGTGCGTGCAGCCCGAATTCAATTATCCCCCATATCAAACCCGCAGAAAATTGAGCAACACCCTTCCCATCATCAATCCTCAAATTCCCCCATAAACTCCCCAGGCGTACACCTTCTAACCCCATGTACAATCCTAAACCTATCATTCGTGACCTTTCCCAGCTCCATATCGCACGCCGCCCAGTCCTGACCATTCTGGAAGCAGTACCAGCCATTTCTATCGCAACTATTGTTCTCTTGGACGATTCGGACTCTGGCGGGCATTAGTGAGCTAGCTACAAGTGTGGGTAGATGTGCGTACACTGAGATCTTCCGACTTTCGGCCGCTGCCAGGGTGAAGAGTGCCAGAAATAAGGTGGTAATCGAGACCTGCATCGTGAGGAGGAACAAATGGGGTATTTGATATAGCGGGGTAGCATGAGAGAGTCTTTAAATCAACAACTACGATCCCATCCCTTCTTTCCCACCACCATTACTATTGTTTGTGCGGGCGACGACCTGAATAAGGCACAGCACCGCAATGCCGAGGATTCAACATGCCCACCAGCTATGTACCTAGGCACATAATACTGATCTGCATATAACGGCCGAGTGCCGGTAGCGCTGCTTCCCGTTGTTGCTGTCACCGTGCCTAACCGGCGTTTCAGACTTGCGAATGAGCTCGCTCGCTCGGTAAGTGTGTAAATGACCATTTCGGTACCATAGTATCTAACGCAGGGCAATATAAACTCTCAAAGGAATACGACTCTCCCAGCCCACTGGTGTAACCCAAACAATTTTAACCCTACACTGAGAGCAGCTAGGTATATATGGCGAGCTCGAGTAAAAGAAAGTGCTAACTCGGGAGATATACGCACGAAGAAAGTCTGTGGGTGTATTAGCATCAGCATCCGTATACGTTATTGCGGTTGATAGATTAATTTTCCACGTCACAATCTTCACCCCCCGCACCAGTATATATCAGTTCCTGTATATCAGCGTCGTTCGCTATCACACCAGCAAACTCAAAACCCTTCGATATGAAGTTTACAATCGCTTTCACTTCTGGACTTTTCCTCTATACCTCTATGGCTGCCGCAGAAACTATATTGGAATTCACAGTGTAGGTCCACACTATGGGTTCATGATTAGCACACTGACAACTCCACAGACCTCGAATCATCACAGACTTCAAGTGCACGGTAGACTTCGCAATTCACTGTTGGTCGAATGGACGAGATCTTGGGGTGTGCAATGCAACGGAAGGGTTAGTGACCAATGACTATTTTATTGTACAGACGATTGATACGTGGAATTGCGAACCGGGAAAATTGATTGGAATAATGTAAGGAGAGGAATGTATGTTTTTTTGGCGTGTACGGGCATATGATTGTTTGGGAATTTAACCTGGATTTTGTTGTTTCCGGTCCCGTATAACTCTTTCCTAGTCACAAATCGATAGTATGAGAGCAGCACATTGAAGGCCGTTGCAAGATCAAGCCCTCATCTCCAGTGACTAGACCAGAGTGCTGATTTGGTATGCACCTGAACATTATTCGTTCATGTATATGTGTCCAATACATAGGAACGTAGCAGTGGACTCGAAGGGGCGATTAGGAGTGACTAGCCGTGGAACCCGCCTAACATAGGAGATTTCGGCTAGGAAATGGTGAAGTAAACTGTCAATTGCGTTTGTAATAAGCCTTACATACTACCCATTCAACCAATCTTTGCATTCGAAAAATCCATCTCTGTTGTCGCACTCAGTATAATGCTCCTCCTGGGTCAACTGGAAGATGGTCACTCACCGGGATGCTGCTCCTGGAACTTCTTAAACATATCGAGCTTCTTCTGCTCTTCACTCGTAGGCTTTCCCATCTCCTTCTGCCTCTGGTCATACATCATCTTCTCAACCATTGCCCTCGTCTCGCCATCAAGGTCGCTCAGCTTCGAGTTCTCTGGGTTTATTTTGGTAGTATCGATCTTGGGATGGTGGGTCAGAATGTGTGGCCACCACTCCATCTGGTTCACTTTCTCGAGATGAACCTCGACGGACTTTTGATCTTCGAGGGACCAGGTGGATTCGTCTGCACGGATTGACTTCGGGAGATCACCCTACGTACTGGTTAGTAATGTTAAACCCAAGAGGAATACAGTGGACGACAAACCTCCATGATGGGGTCTTTACCCTTCAAACCAACCTTGAGCTTGTTCGACGAGATGACGACATTGAGATCTCTTCCTCGGGTGCCAGCAGGAACGGGAACAGAGATATCGACATCGGCGATGGTTTGCTTCCAAACATATGGAAGAGCGGCTTGTTCGGCAGCTTCCTTCTCGTGGGCGGCCTTCTCAGCGGCGAGGTCGGGCACGTCACTGGATGACATTTTGTGGTTGGTGTTGTGTTGATTTTCTGGATGCCCCACTAAGACCCTCTACGCAGAATGCTTTAAACAGGGCAGATGACGATAAGATAAGATTAAAACGATAAGAGGAAGTCTGGCAAGATAAGATTGAACTAGACCAAAAACACATGTCATGGTGATGAATTGCGTTGCTCCAGCAACATGCGCCTTGTTTACTGTTACCATTTTCATCGCTTCTCGTCTCTCCGTCTTGTTCCTGTATCCCTCCTCTTGCCTCGTCTATCTGCCAACCACACTGTGCAACCAATATCAAGTGCTTTTGTCTTCAAGAGTTTATCAATTCTTTTTGCTCTCTGAGTTTCTTCATTTTTGTTAAAACGTTATGGCGGAACCGCAACAACGACGGTACATAACGCGTGCCAGAGCACAAGCTGGTGGTGATCCTGCTGTCACCTCCACCGCCGAAACCTCTGCTTCAAGAGCCACCCGAAGTACATCTGCTGGAAAAAGAAAGGCTCTTGCCGAGTCGACCCGAGCCCTCGAGAACTCGCGTAATCAACCTGACGATGAGCCACGGAATCCTGCGCCTGCCATCAGGGCAGCCAGGTCTATCAAGTCGGCCGTAAAGAAGCCTGCCACTCGAGGCAAGATTACTGGCAACTCCTCTGGATTGTCAGCTGCTCCGAGACGGTCAGGACGTACTGGTAATAATAAAATTAGACCATCAAACTGCATAGATGCTAAAACTATCTGCGCTCGCACCTTAGCACACGCAAAGAAGGTTACATTTGCGAGCCTACCTCCGTCCTCCTCGGAAGACAAAGAGAATGCGGTGCCTTCCGGATTACCAGCAACGCCTGAAAAGGGGAAGCCTAAGGCCTTCGAGGAAACAGACGAACTTATGTCGACATCGATGGGTGCTCTTTCAGTAAAGCCCAAGCGGATCCCACATTCGAAGTTGCAACAGCCAACGACGGGTGTCTTTGCCGATCCAGTGCCCGCTCTCTCTCCTCAGAAGGCCCGAAGACCCAAGAGACTATATGATATTGACGATGCAGATTTGGAAGACGAACTACTGTGCCCAACTTCGCCTAAACTTCTCGAAAAGCCAAAGCGTCCAATTGCACCTCTTGGGAAGAATATCGAGGATGGAGTAGGCCTACTGATGGGATCGAAGAGCACTCTGAAGCCATCAGCATTGTTCGGTTCTCCAGCCAGGAGATTTCCCCAGTCCCCGTCTAAACTGGAGGGGTCTATCTCACTAAACCCTCAAGCCTCTCCTTCAAAGACTAGCGCACTCTCAACACCTCCTCGAAGACCACAGGGAAGCGGATCGAGATTAGGCATGTCAATTTCAAAGTCGACTGCAAAAGCATCTTCATTGAAATTTTCTATTAGTATGAATGAATCTGACGATCCTTTTTCTGATGCATGCGATCCTTCAGTTGTTGATGACGGGGTTTCCCATTCAAAGCCCATATTGGAACGGAAGCTGTTTGTAAAGGAGGATCCATCGCCAGTTAACAACGGTTCCAAAGTCAACCTGGACTTTAAAGAGCCCTTGGGTTCAATCAAGGACGAAAAGCGATCGACGTCTCCTGAGACTTCAAAGCTCGACTCGAAGAGTACTATTGATATGGACGCTGATATTTCCACGACCCCTCCAGCGCCGTCATCAAAGTTCGAATATCCTGTGATTTCCCCTACAGACACCCTGAAACGCCATGCTCCCACGAAGGTGGAAGCGGGTACTTCCGTAAAGAAAGAGGAGGACATCGCCAAAATGGATGTGGACGGTGATATCCCAATGGATGACATCCTAGGATCCACTCAGTTATCTCCAACTCCTGCGGCACCGCAAGCTAAGAAATACTGCAACCCTAGCGAAGGTGGAAGTAGCTTCGGTCTCTTTGATTTTGGAGAGGAGGATGACGATGAGGATATGGATTACGATTCGGAGAATGTTCCGCCTACCCAAGCTGCGGCAGTCACCAGCCTGGCGAGCAAACTTGATAGCATTGAGTTCGATAGACAAAAGGACGGCAGCCGCGGATTCGGACAGGAGATTGATGTTTCTACCAAAGAGTCGAGTATGACGCTTTTTGACTATAGCGACATTCCTGTTGACCCTATGTTGTTGAGTGAGGACATCAGCGATGTGGTGATTGGCTACTCCGAATGCCCAACGCCGGTGACCACAGTTCCTGTGAAATTTCACTCCGAAGACGATGATGTTTTTGGGGACGATAGGGAGAGGCAGTATACGGTGTCGGCAGATCTCTTTGGCCATAATTTACCCCATCAAGATGAGGAGTCTAGACGCAGGCGGCGAAGCAGCGGCATCCTTGAGCGTACAGGCGGTGTTCTTGCTGGTGCTGTAGTGCTTGTCGATGCGTATACAAATGACGGCGCCAACTGCAGAGAAACCTTTGAAAAGATGCTCAAGGGCATGGGGAGCAAGGTTCTTAAACAATGGAACTGGAATCCAGATTCTGCGAGTCCCGGAAAGGTCGGAATCACTCATGTGGTATTTAAGGATGGGTCACCGCGGACTCTGCAGAAGGTGAAGGCAACTAAGGGGCTGGTTGCATGTGTCACACTAGCCTGGGTTATGGAGTGTGCTCAACAAGACGAATGGCTTGACGAGAGTGCGTACGCGATCGATCTGAACGATGTTCCTCGCGGAGGCCATAAGGTATGCTTTCTACTTATCTTATCTAGGACGTAATAAATAACTAATGGAACCATAGCGTCGCAAGTCTATGGAACCCCAAAAGATGGATGAGTTGATTTCTCAACTCACATCGGCACCAAAAGATCGTTCTAGAACGCCTCCTAAGATTGTAGCCCCGAAAACCCCTCAGAGATCGTTCCCGAGCCAACTTATACCCCGGACCGAACCGCCGAAGTTCGATCTCAGCACGGTTAACCCATTCCTTACTGAGCGGATCCGCATCGCTCGGAGACAGAGTATGCAGTTCGCACCCAAGATTGGAAGCCCCCTTGTGAAGAGCTGGAGTGTTGCCGAGTAGATTGGCATACTCCTGAGGCAAGTTTTTGGCCACATATCGTGTTTTGGTATCGTTTGCCTGTTCTTGGTTATGGATGGAAACTGCTCCGCATATTTGTCTCACCATGTTTGGGAGACTGTTGAAGTATCTTTTTGCGGTTTCTTGTTTTTCTTACAATGGCGAGGATACCTTTGCTATTTGTGTATAAACTTCTGCTTATCACTGAAGGGTAGACCTGATCGATGAGTGGGTTCAGGTCTACTTCTACGACTGTTTATGGAGTTTTACTTATTTCTTTTGGCGTGTAAGCAAGCATTTTTTTTGTTTTCGTTCAGTTTCACAGTGATGTGGGATAGATGTCGAGCAAAAATGTATTCTTCTCATTTTGTTAGCATAGCGGGTGTTTTTCTTGTCTGTCCTTGTATGTCGATATCTATAGCTACTACTACCCCGTTGACCTTTGGGCAATGCGGAATCCTTGAATTTTTTACAATAGATCATTGGTGCGAACCGTGTGATGGTGTGTTTTTGCTTTCTACTTTTGATGCTCATTCTCAAAATCACGGATTGAATAGCAGGTAAAACCGCAAGTGTATTATTTCCCCTATCATACGCAATCCTCCTCTCCCTTTCTCCCACAAGAAGCAGCACCCATACAAAAAGATCCCCATGCAAACTAGAACAAAACCGCCACCTCAGACATGATTACAATTGTTTCCCTCTCCATTTCCCCCATCCCATCGCAGCCCAAAAACAAAAAAACAAAACAAAAACCAGAGGTGGTATCCCAAAATTGCAAAATTCCCAGATCCCGTACAGAAATCCTCTTCCTTCCAAAAGCACAAAAAAAAGTAGTTAAAAGCGCCGAGAATGATCCCCTCCTAAACCAAGATACAGGAATTATAAAAAAACCAAGAGATAAACAAGAAGGGGGGGCCGGGGGTAGAGTTGACAGCCATAGAAAAGCCAAAGACAAAGACAAAACACAAACCCCCCAATTCTAACACGCTGATATGTCGAAAAGAAAAAGAAGAAAGTAGCCGTGACGTCGTCTCATCATCAAAAAAACTCCCAAAAGAAAAGCCATTCCCCAAAAGAAAAAAAAAAGAACCCCGGATTTCCGATTTCCTTACGAAGAAGCCTGACTATACTGAGTGGGCATGTTGACGCTTCCCTCAAAGCCCTCATCCTCTTCATGCTCAATCCCGATTCCCGAGTCTCCGTACACTCCTAGACGTCTCTTCTTGCTCTTCTTGACCGTCTCAACGCCAACCATTCTACGGCTAGTGCTGGCGGGGCTGAGTGGCTCTGTGACCATCTCCTGTTGCTGTTGCGAAGATGACGCCTCGGCATGGGACCGCTTCTTGCTCTCGCGCGACTTCTGTTCGCGGATGTACTGGCCCTTGCGATCTCCAAAACGGATCAGGAATCTTTCTGCCTCCTGTTGCAGACTGTCCATTGCCTCTCTACCCTTCTCACGTTCGATCTCGAGCTCTTTCTCTAGCTCGTACTTGTCGGATTCGAGCGCGGTAACCCTGAGTTCGAGATTGCGTTTCTCGGTTTGGTAGATGGCGAGGGTTACTTGGAGGTCGTTGAACTGTTGTGTCTTTTCGGTGATCATGGTATGGAGACGGGCGTTTTCGGCGTTCAACTGGACTCTGAGCTGCTCCATTTCGTCTTGAGTCTGTTCGAGTAGGACTTCAACTTCGGCCTTCTGCTCGAGGAGTGCGTTTTTCTCGTTGACGGTTTCTTCCTCGTAAAGCTGGTGTTCGGCGTTCAGCTGGGCTTCGCGACTCTCGGCCTCTTTGAGCCAGTTCTTTAGTTGAGCCTCTCTTCCCTGGAGGTCTGAAATGCCCTGCTCGTGTTCTTGGATGATCTGCTCGAGACGCACTTTCTCCTTGCCAGCCTCGAAACGGACTTCTTGCAGCTGTCGCTCAAGAGAATCTATGTTTTGCTCTAGTGATTCCTTCTGGGAGGCGTTCTGACGCTTCAGCTCCTCAAGATCAAGCGCAAGCCTCTCGATCTCCGCAGTACGCTCCTGGAGCCGGGCTTCCAGTTTCTCTGCCAGCTCTTTCTGTTCGGCAAGTTTGGCCTCGACTTCCTGGATGCGATTCTCTGCCAATTCTTGGGCTTCTTCGAGCTCAGTCTGGAGAGTGGCAATGTCGTTCGCTGCTTGGGCACTGGTCTCTTCGAGTGTCTGTTGAAGATCGGCGATCTTCTTGTTGGCATGGTTGAGGTTTGACTGGAACTGCGCGACCTCGGCTTGGTGATCGCGTTTCAACTTGGCAATGTGCTCATCAAGGCCTTCGATTCGTTCCTTGGACTCTGCGACAAAACCTTCGAGGTCATGGATCCGAGCAACGTGTTCTGCGATGGTGGCCTCAAAGCGAGCCTGGAGTTGATTTTTTGCGTCAACTGCTTCAACCAACTTGTTCTGAACAGCAGCCACAGCAACGACCTTCTCACGATGCAACTTCTCTAGTTCTCCCTTATGCGCGATGGATTGCTCATTGAGTTGTTGATAGAGCTTCTCTTCCTCAAGCTTACGAGTGCTAATTTCATTCTCGAGCTCGTCAATTTCCATGCGGTTTTCCTCGGCGGCGGCGTTCAGCTTCGCAATTTCTTGCTCGGCATTAGTAAGTTGCCGGTGAGTGGCGTCCCCAGCAGCCTTGGCTTCGACAAGCTCCTTATCGACATTAGATTTCTGCATATTGACGTCTTCAAGGTTAGCCTCAAGTTCTTGAATGGTGGCGTCCCTGTCTTGGATAGTCTCCTCGAACTCCCTTAGCTGGTCTTCGAGGTTGTTAATCCGAGAATCAAGTTCGAGAATATGCTTCTCGACAAAAGATGGGATGTCAGACGCCTTCAGCTGGGGGTCCCCAATATCGAGATGCATGGCAATATCTTCGAGATAGCAGTCGAGGTCGGCAGCATGTTCCTGCTCCGAGACGAGGTTTGCACTAAGAGCCTTTGCGTTCTCTTTGGCATCAAAAAGCTTGCTATCCAGATCCTCGATAAGGGCTCCAAGAACTTGAAGTGCATGGTCGTTGCTACCAGTCCAGGCAAAATCTTCGAGATCATGGCCGGTGAAAGGAGAGTCTTCAAGCTGACGTCGTTGATTGAAAAGGGTTTCGACTCGCTTTCGAATATCCTTGAAGCGATCTGTCAACTTCTCGACTACCTCCTCGGGGGAAATTTCGCCATCGCCCTCCCGAGCCAGAATGCGAATCCTCTCCTCCAGCTGTTGCTTTATATGTTCATTCTCGCGAGCCCGGGCCTTTACCATGACGAGTTCGGTGATCACTTCTTCCACGGCCATGTCGAGTGGTTGTTCTCCGATGATATAGGGCTGGATCTTCTGAGCGATGATAGACTTCTCTTCATCTACAGCTTGGGCATTTCTATTCATCTCGACCAGTTGTTCCCGGAGACGTTTGAGCTCTTGTTGATATTCGATCTTCGCAGAGTTGGAAGACTTGAGTGAGGATTCAAGAGATACAATCTTCTCCTCGAGTTCTGCGATGGACTGCCTGAGGAACTCGTTGTCTTTCTGAGAGATGTCCAGGAGGTTGGTAAGATCAGTAACTTGGGTCTGATAATTTGTGATTTCTTGTCGCATCAGTTCTTTCTCCGCCTTGAGAGCACGAACTTCCTCCTCCAACTCTTCGACTCGCTCTTCCAAATCCTCAATTTTGGCCTCCGCATCCGACTTCTCACTCTCGGCAACCCTAATAGCTCTCTTTGATGCCTCGACTTCCGCTTGCAAGTTCACAATTAGACTCCTCATACCCTCCATTTCCAATGCAGATGAAGCTGCAGCCTGCTTGAAACTATCGATCTGGGCCATTTTGTCGAAAAGGTCTTTGCTGAGGCTGTTCTTATCGCCGGCTGCAGATTCAAGATCGGCCTCAAGTTCCTTGACCCTAATCTCAAGACGACTGATATCTCTCTCGAAGCTCTGCTTCTCGTTTTCAGAGCTCAGAGCCGCTTTCTGGAGGGTGTTGATTCGATTTTGTAGTCCTGATATTGAGTTCTCGAATTCATCTTTGGCCTTGTCTGCAGCCTTTGCAGCCTTTTCAAGTTCGACAATTTGGTCTTCCAGGGATGTGATTGTCTTTCGCAAACTCTCATTCTGCCCATCCAATACATTAGAATCCTCCTTAAGCCTGCCAATATCCTCTTCCAAGGAGATCTTGTCGGACTGTAGAAGCTCATTTGCGGCCCGGAGCGCATCTTGGATTTCATTCATGCCAAGGACTTTCTGTTCGAGGACTACTTTTTCGCCGGTGCGTTGTGTGAGTTGTCCGGTGAGGTTGAGGTTAGTTTGGCCGAGATCTGAAACCTTGGCGCTCAGCTCCTCGACATTTGACTCTAGATGATTCACTTTGGCGTTCAAGGATGCATTCTCATGTTGGAGAGTTTCGGCGTTCCTGGCGGTGGTCTCAATCTCGGCCAATAGTGTTGCGTTCTGTTCTTCGAGATCTTCAATGCGCTGCGCCTTCTCGGCTAGCTGAACTTCCAGCGAAGCTTTGGCCACCTCAAGATCCCGAACCTTCTCGTTCGTCTTTTTGAGCAACTCCTGAAGGTTCGAAAGCTCGCCATTCAAATTTTCAACCTCCTCACTCAGATTATCAACCCGCGACTCAAGCGACTCCTTCTCTGCCTCAAGATTGCTGATAGCTTCTTCTTTTTGTGCACTGTTATCCAGAGCAGACCCCTTGGCTTGAGTGAGAGCCTCAATTTCCTGATCCTTTTCCGTAATTGCCTCTTGAACCTCCTCAAGCTCCCGCTTTGAAGTGTCGAGGTTCGTTTCCAGTTGATCGATCACAACCTCCAACTCCGATTTCTCCGCATTGAGATCACCGATTTCATCGTCCCGTTCGTCAAGTTGGCCCTGGAGGCGATCTTTCTCGAACTCCAGAGTCTCAATCTCCTGCTCTTTTTGCTCAAGCTGCTCCTTAGTAATGCGAACTTCCTCCGTCAAGCTGTCAACACTAGATTCAAAGTTGGCAACGCGTGTATTGAGGGTTTTCATTTGTTCAGTCAACTCCTCAACCTCCTGATCCTTCTGCTCTTGAAGCTCCTCAAGCTCCAGACGAAGGCCCTCAATTTCTGCCATAGCATCTTCGGATTGTTTCTTGAGACCGGCAATCTCAGACTCCAGATCGTTCTTCGTAGCCTCGTCATCTGCGATCCTTGCTTCGAGATCCTTGATAAGGGCTTTCATCTTCTCAATTTGGTTGTTCACCTCATCCTTCTCTCTGGTGCCTGTCTCGACGGTGAGCTCTAGAGCTTTGACACTGGCTTTAAGTTCGGCTACCGCAGCCTCAAGAAGACGCTTCTCCTCGGTGACGGTAGTGTGCATGTGCTTCAGTTCGTCGATTTCGGCCTCAAACTCAACCTTCATAATAATTAGTTCTTCCTTTTCTTGGTCGAAGATTTCGTCGGTTTGGACAGCCCCAGTTTGAACATCTTGTAGCCGTTCGCCCTCAAGCTCTTCCAATCGGGTGATCTTGGCGGCGAGCGTATCGCTGTGGATTCGGAGGGTGTTGTTCTGTTTTTGGAATGCCTCTGCCTTTTGACGGAATTCCTCGGAAGCAGCGAAGGTTGACTCGCTCTCCTCTTCGAGATCGTGGATCTTGTCGTTGAGGGCATTCAAAGCGTGCTGCAGCTTCTCGTTGTCGGCTCGGAGATCCGCAATTCTTGGGTCTTCCTCTTCCTCTTCGTCTTCCTCTTCAATTTCCATAAGATTACTAGAGGTTGCCCTCCCAGAAGATCTGAAAGGCATATCACCACCGGCCGACGAAATATCATCAGCGCCGTAATCACTAGTCATGACAGATGTCGCTCCTCCAAATACGGATTCCTCAACCACAGTTTCAATCTCGACTTGCTCGTCGAATACAACCCTTCTTGAGGTAGGGCTTCGTGCCTGAAGTTCCTCTAATTCCTCGATATGTTGTGCAAGAGATCTGTTCTCTTCGACTAGGATTTGCTCTTCTGCGTCGTGAAAGACTTCATCCTCCTCCTGCCGTCGCTGTGCCTCCTCTGCGCGAGCTTGAATCTCGTCACGAAGAGTCGCAATCTGAGCCTCAAGGTCACGGATTCTCTGATCTCGTCTGGACGGTGGCGTCGTCTGGCCGCCATTGTTGCTATTCTGCCGTGAAAGAGGAGTAGGTGATGATCGGAAGGGGGTACGCAGTCGATCTTCTGGTTCGGGAGAATGTGCTGGAGTATCATCGGCATGATCGTCTCCGAAATCCATGTTGTCACTCATCCCCATTCCCATCCCCATTCCCATTCCCGCATCCATATCCACATCCCCATCCATATCAACATCCCCGTCCTCAGGCTCCCGTTCCTCCATGACAGGCTCAAGGTGTTCTGGCTCCTCCGATGGCGCGTGCTTAGCTGCTAATAATTCCCGTTCCAGTTCCCTGAGTCGCTGCTGAGAATCAGCGAGCTCGGCACGCAATTTCGCAAGCTCCTCGCGGTTTTTCTGGCGATTGGCGTTCATCTCAGAAGTAATGTCATTCATCTCTTGGCTAAGGCCGTTACGACGTAGGGCCCGCCGTGTGCGGAGTGAGAGAACCTGCCTAAAAGGCAAGAACTGGACTTCCCTAGATATGCCGGAAGGCAACTCTATCGATCTTGGCTCACGAGCTGGAACTGCAGCTAATGTATGACGGCGATGGGGCTTGCCGCGACGTTTCCGCTGAGAAGACACTGGTGTGTTTGCTTGGCTACCACCAGATCTCCGTCTTCGAGAGGAGGATGCAACAGCATGATGGAGTCGTGGACCAGGATCTGACTGTCGTGACTTCTTCTTCAAAGGGGTTGCTGAAACAACAATTCTATCCGACAGAGTTGGTGAGCGGGATGCCTGCGCAGCAGCCTCTTCTGCGTCCTGCTCCAGCTGGTGAGAGTCAGGCAGGCTGAATCGTGTACTCCGTCTCCGTGCCGAGGGAGCAGGAGTGCTTTGTGCAGGCTCATCCTCGTCATCGTCGTCGGCAGCAGCTGTCTTCAAAGTCTTTGCAACCGCAACAAATGTCTTCAGCTCATGGTTAGAACGAGGAACTTTCAAAGCGATCTTTTCGTTTGCGATAATCCGGCGTAACCGCGGCGACGGTGTATAGGTATCAGTGTCGTCGTCGGCCTTGCCTTTGGTAATCCATCCGTCCGATTCGAGCTCATTAAGTGTCTACACAATTTCTTGCGTTAAAACAGTTCTAATTATACAGTTCCCATTAATGGTGTAAACTCACCAGTTGTACCCGTTTCATCCATGCTGCAGGGATCGTAATGTTATTTTCCTCGCATAATGTTTTGAATTTCGATTCTACCACACAAACATCGTCAGCAACAACAAAACTGGGGAAGTATTATCGCGTACTTATCGATTGCAAAGAAATTGCTTTATTAGATTCTCTTGGGTTGATAAGCAAGTCTATGGCGGCAAGCACCCGTACTTTGTATGGATACGAAGGCATAGTCGATTATGGAGTTTTTCGGTTTGTTTGTGATTGTTGTGATTTATGGTTCGATGGTGAAGGGAGAGGAAGCTAGAGCTTCCCTCTAGGCTTTAAGCTGTGGACCGCGCGTGGTTGGTCCCCGTTCGCTACTATATGACGTTTGACCTGTCAGAACCCACGTTTCCTATGATGGGCGCGATGCTATGACGCGTGTAGAAAGATGAGAGTCCACCAACTTATATCGCAATGGATCCGGAACAGTATTCAAAACTCCGGTAGTGGTCGTGGGAAAGATCCAAAAAGATAAATATTGGAAGAGCGGAATGGTGAGTGGGAGGTTGAAGAGGAGGGACAGAGAGAGGGGTTGGTGATGGTAGTGGTAGTGGTTTTCCTTGATGGGGATGGGGGGTTCGAACGTTCGTTGGCTCGGTGGTCGAAAACTACCGGGAAAAGCACAAAGATAAAACATGCAGTGGCCCGTTGAGCTTGTCTTGATTTGCTTCTAGCAGCGTGCGACAGGATGGGTGGGCCTATGACTCTGATCATTAACCCCTGCAGCGTAAATGCACGAACAACAAAGCAGCGGGAACGATTTGATGAGAAACAACCACGAAAGGACACATCGAAGGCTTCTAGATACGGTTGAAGAATTGTCCAATTCTTCTACATGCACCTCGCCGCAGATTCGGGAGATGCAGATGTTGATGTTGTGCTGATGCTGATGCGGGATGGGCGCCATTCGCGTCAACGTCACAACTCGCCAATCGCGAAGTCATGTTTTCATCATTTCGCAGGTCCGAAACTTGCATGCAACAGCTCATCAGAATCAAGTTTCCACGAGACACCCTAACAACTTCAACTTCAACTCCCATCTGTTTCACTGTTTATCTTTCATCGCATGTAACTAGAGCAGATATTAGATTGGTGTCGCAGAAGGATAGGACATTCTCCAGCGGTTGCTGCGCTGCACTGTAAATCCATCGCGTTGCGCTATCACATGATAGCAATGTGAAGCCGAAATGGCGGTGAGGGCTTTCATGTTGCCAAGCGACGGTCGGTTAGCACAGTGGGATCCGGGAAGTGCAACTCACAACGTTTCGCTATGTCAATCGCCTACGACGATGACGACGAGAAATGGGAAGCTTCATCTCCCGCGACAATGTCGAGCGAAGAAGATCTCGAAGCTGATCCGAGCGTTCGCAAAACACACCTCCTAGCTCTCCCAAATGGTTCCCCTCCTCTCTTAGAGCTCCCGATCTAACTCCCTCAATGCTCCGATCTAACCCATACAGAACTCCTCCTCCAAATCCTCTCCTACCTCTCCGGCCACGAACTAGCCTGTGTCTCCGAAACTTGCACCCGTCTCTCCGCCCTCTCATCCACGCCCTCCCTCTGGATCTCCCTCCTCTCCGCCTTCCACATCACCTCCCCAGAGCCATACCCATCCTTCAAACACCTCTATGGCCACCTCTATCCATACCTCTGGCTCGGCGCACGCCTCTGGTTCTCTGACCGGCGCTTCACCGGACACGTCGCCGTCTCCCACTACTGGCCCAAAACCGGAGAAATAATCTTCCACACCCTCCTTGCACCTCTGTACCACGGGGAGCCAAGCTTCTGGTCTCTGAACCCCACCGTCTCCATCGACTCCTTCGCCCCCGTCCTGAAACTCTGGACCTTATCACCATTCCTCACCCTCCCACCCAGCCCCAGGTTAGAGATAATCGAGACCACGCTCCAACGCGCAGCGCCGATCCCAACACACAAGCAAACGCTATCAATGGCATTATGGCCGCCGCTACGGGTCCCAGCCGAAGAGCGGACACGGAACCTGAGCCAAAGCGGATTCTTGGGTGCATGGCACAACCCCGCGCCAAACGCCGCCGGAACCTCGATATTCCGTGTCTGCAAGAAGATGCGGAACCACTCCAGCGGTGAGTCCGAGACGTTTGCGGCCGTGGAGGAAAAGAGGTACACTCCCGATGCGAAGCACCCGTGGCGTGGGGTGTGGGTGGGTGATTACTCGGTGCATGGATGCGAGGTGGTGTTGTTTCATCAGCCGGAAAGGATGGAGGGGCGGGTGCTGAGCGGGATCAAGTTGAGTGGGGATATTAATGTTCCCCGTGGGGAGTGCACGTTCCATGTTCCCGACCTTCTCGACGAAGTGAGGATAGCCCATGAGCGCGAGTGGCCGGGGGCTAGGGTGGTGAGGGGGTTTGGGCAGATTGCGGATGTCCAGCACCGAGATCGTGAGAGTTCCTTCCTTTCTGCGCATCGCAAGTCGAGCTAATGGGACATGATAGCCAACTACATCGACTGCGAAATAATCTTGATCAATCACAACGAGGTCGCTTTACACTGGATCATCCCAAACGATTTATATCCAGAGGAGCCATTTGAGTGCATCAGTAGGTTCCGACGTGTGGATGTGGACCGGTTCATATTCGGAGACGGAGTTCAGGACTTCGCAAAGGAGGGCTAGGAAGGGCACTTGTGACATTCGGATTTTGGTCAATAGTTACGGATTATTGAGCATATACCCCTCCGCCAGAGATACTCAGTGTATTTGAGTAGAAGCCTAGAATACAAAGTCAATCATGTTCGCAACTCACGATGTTCACAAGGCATCACTCGCTCAAACACGATTACACGACTGATACACATGCCTTTGTTTTCCCCAATCGCTCGCAATTTCTTGCCCATTTTACCTAAGTCCTAATGCATGCTCGAACTCATAGTAGTAGTAGTAAAAACAAAGAGAAAGACATATACTACACAAAAAGCCCGCACCACCGCATACTCATACCACTTCAAGAAAATAAAATATAAAAACATAAACTCATGCAGACCGAATTCCAAAAGGGAACAGACAGAATGCAGTTAGCCTCGATTATTGCCCAGAGTGCCTGCCCAAAGAACGCGGCAATGGCGCTGAAAATAAGAAAACTTATATACCGTTAACCAAAAGGAATCAGAGAACGAAAAAAGAGTGAATATCTCTCTCCTCCCTTGAAACTACTGCCAGCTCTGTGACGGAGGCGTCCCAGCCGTAGTATTGGATCGCGGAAACACAGGTACAGTCTCCAGCGTCTCCAGCCCACCTATGGTCCCCGACTGCCCCGAAAAGTTGCCCTGCTGCTGAGCCTGCTGCTGAGCCTGCTGCTGCTGCATCATCATGCTCGTCCTAAATGGGTTCGTGCCGCCGGGTACCGACAGCCCAGATCCACCCGTTGCTTGCGGTGAAACATTTGTATTGCGTGCGAAGGGGTTTGTTCCAATGCCTGCGGTGGTTGCGGAGCGTCCGAGCATGTTGTTTTGCGGGGGCGATTGCGGGGTGAAGTCTTGGGTGGTGAAGGAGGGGGGGCCGCCAGCTGTTGCCGTGAGTGTGGTTGGTGAGGTTTGTGTCGTGCGCGCGAAGGGGTTGGTGGATTTTGGTTTTTGTGATGGAGGGGAGGTAGCGAAGTTTGCAGCTCCAGTGTTGGGCACTACCATTGACTGTCGGAAGGGATTTGTGCCGGTTTGGCTGGGGATCTGTAGGCCTGCTGGAGGCGGGGGTTGTTGGAAGTTTTGGGGCTGTTGCTGAAAGTTTTGGGGTTGCTGTTGTTGAATGAATTGTTGAGGGATGGCAGGGACTGGTGACTCTGCCATGGCGGGCTGCTGGTCTTGTGGTGTGTAACCGCCGAACCCGGCACCTGTGAAGTGGGCTTGTACAGGCTGAGCTTGGAGTTCTTGTACGGATGGTTGCGATACTTGCGGGTATGGTTGAACTGGGAGTTCTTGTACCGGCTGTGGGAATGGGTTGGTTTGTTGAAAGCCAACGGGGAATCCTCCCGTCTGGGTAGGCATCTGGGGTGTGGGGACCATCTGTGGCATCTGCGGCTGAGACACATATACTTGTTGCTGATATGGATTGACCATAAGCTGAGGTGCGGGTCCAATTATCTGAGGTATTTCTTGTGGAGCCGGTTGGTTCCCAAACATTGGGGTCTGCTCCGTTTCTATACTCTCAAAGAAGTCGATAAGATCTGGCGCAATCTTTGGAGGTTCTTTTGCTAGTGCCGGCTCAGCTGGTGTAGGTCCCGGCTGTGCAGGAGAAGTCTTGCCAGAAGTAGATTGAGCCGGCTTTTTGGCCCCACCATTCTCCTTTGCCTCTTTCTGTGCCAAGTACTGTCTCCTATTAACGTCGAAGTCGGGGTCGTTCAAGTATTCCTCCAGTGATGACGTTAGACTGGTGGGCGCGTGTTTGATGTTGGGAATCTGTAACCGCGTTGACACCTCTACCCTGCGCGCCGCCTGGAGGAAATCCACCACATCAGATGTCTGATTGGTGAACATTTTATATATTTTTAGTGCTCGCTCAGCATCAGGGCGCGACATTTCGAAATAGTGTTCTACGAGTAGTTAGAATGTTTCTCCGGCAGACATGTGCAGAGAACAATCGAACCTAGGACATTGATTACGCCTTCATTCACGACATGGAACAGCTCCAAAAGATCTGATACCAACAATCGAAATGCAAGAAGTGTGATTTCATTATCCACTTCGTCGTCCAAGAACTACAGATCCCTGAGTCAACAAAGGCTTTACGGATAGACCAAAGTGATAATCTTACCGTACACTTCAACAGAGCTTTGATCTGCATCTGAACGCTCTCAACCTCCCGTAGTAGTCCTTTATCGACACTTAATTTCCGTAGTTTTCCCTCTCCATCTCGGACATAATCCGTCCGCACATCTCCGTAAGTCCGCGCGCGCTCATTAAGATAATTTGAGTAGTTTCGTATGTTCCTTCCTTGGATTTGACCTGTCGCCTTGTCAACCTCCATCTATCGTGATGGTGTGAAGCCACTAACCATCCGAATAGTGCGATAGAGCTATCACCCGGGGGTTACGTCGAAGGTATCGTAGTGTTACATCCTTCTCTCCCTCGCGCATCATGTAGTGGACGACGATAAGAGCTTTGAAGATAGTCTAACAATGGTAAGCAACCCAACTTCACAAAACTTCATACCTGCGAAATATTACCGTCCATGAGCTGTCTCTCAGCCGATTGTTGAGGGCTCTAAAAACCTCAGCGATTCCCGCCTCACCCACATGGGTCGCAATGAGAATATGTTCGACATATTTCGCTTTCGGTGCCGCAAGCTTGTGTTTAGTAGCTCCCTAGTACTAGTCAGTATTTCGCTTCGAATACGCCTTCACCGCATTTGCCGCAAGCCGCCACAAAGTTCATGCAGGTTGGAACTGACCTTCACCGATTTCTCAAACGAGCTCGCCATTGAGATCTTCCCAGGGTCCCCGACGTCCCTCCGCCGGCGTCCCAAATAGTTTATCTTTCTCAAGGTGATGGGATGCAGGATTATATCCGTAGAGTTTGCACTCTCACGCCGTCTTGCGTCGCTGATGTGCTATGCGCGTGGGTCGCTTTGTTGATTCTGGTGCGCTCTGTCACGGAGCTCAATCTCAGACTATCGGTGATTCTTTGGATGGCACTCTGAATAACGAACGTAACGTATAGTGTGGTAATTATTTGTGAATAAGTTTCGCAGGGCTGCCTTCGTACTCAAGGAAGGAAGCGGGGCGGTGCAGACACAAGCAGGAAGATGCTGTGACCGCAGCCCGTAGAGATGGAACAAGGAACAAAGGTCGTCGGCGCTCGAGCGGTGTTTTGTGTTTTTGGTGTTGAGCTTGCGGGAGTCGGAGAGCGCTGTAGAGTAAGCAGCCGTTACCGGTTGCTAGTTGGAGTTGATGGAATCTCGGGATGGACGGCGTACATGAGCGACAAAGCCAAGGTTCCCCTAGCTGCTTAGCGACTCTCCAATCAAGATCAAACCATGCTTACAGCAACGCGATTGAAGCTGGCGATTGGGGATGGCGCAGTTACTGATAGGTCACGATCTTTAAGAAGCACAGCAGTCGGAATAACTAATTTGCGATATTGGGCACGAACAGCCGATTTGGAGCCACTCTATGCAAGACCTGACCAAAATGACCACTCAACTGGATATATCCATTATTATTGATGAATGAAATTCAAGTTTTTTTACCGGGTTACAAGTCTTAGCACGAAATATCCTGGTGGCTCACATCAGACAGCGAGTGATAAATGATGCACGCCTCTGTAGTTGCATTGGCTCTCTGTTCACACTATCTCGCTGTATGCAACTCTCACATCTAGCTTCTAATAGTTGGGTCGAGATACTTAATCATAGAACCACCGGCGAAAGAAGTATCGGCAATACCTTAGACATACAAAATGTAGCAGTTCCAGAACACCAAGTAGCATGAAGGCTAACAGGATGTCTAGACGGCTCCTAGAACACCAAGCAGCATGAAGGCCAACAGGATGTCTAGAAGGTCAGCACCTCTAAAGAGAGTAACTAACCGGGCTAGATGAATCATAGGTACTTTAAGATCCATCTACAACCCCGACTGCCGGCATCATGATTGAAACCAAATCTTATTGTATCGCAAACATATACTGAGCCAAAGGATGCCTCGCCTAGGACCCCACCTGGTGTGCGAATGAATGGGTATATGGAGTATATGGAAAGAACGGGTGTATAGAGAGATATCACAGAATTGAAGACGAATCGAAAATTTTGAATTTGAATTACGAAAAAGCATAACTCCAAAAAAACAAAAGGAACGCGAAATGATCCTTCCAAGTCAAAGGTCAGAGATGCCAAAAAGCGCCTGTTATAGTAACAAGGTGGGTGTGCCAAACGCCTATATCAGTGCCAATACCACCGCGTGACAAGAGACCCTTAAGCCGGCTCCCGAAGGAGGGAGAGTACACCTGTACGAGAGTATGGAGACAATTCATAGACAACACGCTAGGCTTTCATCATTTGTTGAACTGGAAGGTCATGTAGAGAAAAGAGGAAGTTGGAGCGATCGCAGTCAGTAATATATTCTCATACCAGACATTACCCGGCCCTAGAAGAACTTTTCGAATGGGCCTGCCAAGCCTAAATTCACCGTCCTCCGGTGGTTGATGAAAACAACGAACAGGTGAGGGATGACTCAAAAGAAATAACAATTTGTTTTAGTCTGTTTTGTACTTCTATTTTCGTGATACTTATTCGATGCGGAATTTTTGGCATTGTGAGTGATACTTTGTGCTACTATAAGCATTGTTAGGACTCCGTCTAGCTCCCTTGGCGTCAGATTCACGAAAACCTCAGTTCCAACCAACCCCACACAACAGCTCTCCTGGGTCAAATGTCGACAGTTTCGCGGATATGTCTCCGCTGTCAAATACGAATTCTTAGCAATGGCCCAACACTGCCGTCTGCGTTCCTTCTACAGTCTCAAGATACAGGCCAACGTAGTCTCTCGAGGGCAGCAAGACTACGTACCCGGGGCCATCCACCGCAATCGAGATTGTACTCCACGAGGTCTACGAAGACCACAGACACCCCCGAAGATTCAGCGGCTCCTACATACCGTGCCAATAGACCCAGCACTGACTTTGACCCGATGGCGGATCCAGTGCTGGTCAAACTAACTGGCGTAGTCGAACCACTGGTAGACACGCCACCAAAGCGGATGTCTGGGGGGATCACCACAGTCGACGTTGAGCAGTTCCTTGCCAAGGCAAAGAAAACGAAGCAACGGAACGAAGAAACTCTTCCGACTGGTATGGATGCCCACATGATCGACGAGAAGTATGAAGAGTTGCTCTCGGCGAGTATGAGCCATCGGAGGTGGCCCGATACTGTCACACCGCCTAAAACCCCTCCGCCACTGGAAGACCTGGAAGCGAAGTGTGATTTTGCCCCCGCCCAGCTCTTGACTACGGGTAACCTTCTAACGAGAGGCAGTCAAATACCCACCTGCGACACACTTGGTAGAACAGATCGACTCACATATCGGCGACAAAACAGTAGTCATCCATGGGTTTATCAAATCAGTACGAAAGCTCAGTAAGAAGCTTGTATTTCTAGATCTTTATGATTATCGTAGCGGTCCAGACATCATAGTTCAAGTTGTTTCCAACATTACAGCAAATTCTCCCCAAGAGCAGAAGGCTATGCATAACACCCTTCTTAAGCTCCCACCGTTTGTTCCAGTTTGTGTGAAGGGGATAGTTACAAAGACGAAATCACCGCCACCGCCTGGAGGACTGTCAGCAGATGAGAGTCAGAAGTGGGGGGCAGGATCGCCAATGCACAGGCCAGAGATTCAGCTCGAATCATTAATTCAGCTCAACTCAGTGTCCCCCGATCTCATATACACCCCCGCAACCGTTTTCCCACCCGAGAAGCGGCATCTCCAGCTCCGTACATCGCCGCTACTCGCGAACGCTCTCCGCATGCGGAACAAGGTATCGGATATCTGCCGGCAATCTCTCAAAAAGTCAGGGTTCCTGGAAGTTGAAACTCCGTTGTTATTCAAGTCAACTCCTGAGGGAGCACGGGAGTTTCTCGTCCCGACTCGTACCCAGGGAATGTGTTATGCCCTCCCGCAGTCCCCCCAGCAGTACAAGCAAATTCTCATGGCAAGTGGTGTGGCACGCTACTTCCAATTTGCAAAATGCTTCAGAGATGAAGATCTTCGTGCCGATAGACAACCAGAGTTTACGCAACTTGACCTGGAAATGTCGTTCGCAAGGAAAGAAGATGTTATGAAAATCGTCCACAAGCTTATTTGTGACATATTCTACAAGGCCATGGGCATTGATCTTCCCTTCGGGTTTAGAAGTATGACCTATTCTGAGGCCATGCAAAGTTACGGAACTGACAAACCCGATCTACGACACGGATTCTTAAAGGTTTAGTTCTATCCCAGCGTGATGCACCACCACCATGGCTCACACTAACTGGGTCCAGATCCATAGAGTTCACTTGGAACATACGGATGGGGCTCACGAGAGTGTCGAAGCCTTCCATATACGTAGAAAAGACAAGTCCCCCAAGTCACTAGAGACGATGAAAAATGTTCACGACCAGTTCGTAGCGGAGTTCAAGGGCGAAGACAAGTTTAGATTTAGGTCGTACGTTGCGGGCGAGAGCTCGGCATACGGTATTCCAGAACACGGTTTGACGGCATCGTATATTGAAACCATTAACGAACGACTCCGTATTGAAGAAGGTGACATTGTCCTTTTGAAAAGGAGACACGGGGGATTCATAGTGAGTCAGCACCGTTTCAACTTACCAGATACAATACAGTTACTAACTATCCCCCAGGGCGGCAGCACTATAATGGGACGTCTGCGACAAGCGTTGATCAATAAAGCAGTTGAGGCTGGTGTTCTTGTCCGGCCAAAAACCTATGAGTTTGTCTGGATTACAGATTTCCCGCTTTTTACCCCCGTCACCTCAGACGAACCCGGACAGAGTGGTACAGTTGGTTTCGCCTCAACTCACCACCCATTCACTGCTCCCCACGAAGAGGACTTCGAGTTGCTTGCCACCGATCCTCTCAAGGTCCGAGCGGAGCACTATGACATTGTTTTGAACGGAGTTGAGCTGGGCGGCGGGTCAAGGCGAATCCATGATCCAGAGTTCCAGCGGTATATTCTGGAAGATGTGATCAAGGTGCACCCGGACAAGCTTCACCAGTTTGACCACCTAATCGATGTTCTTGGGAGTGGTTGTCCGCCGCACGCCGGGATTGCACTTGGATTTGATAGGTTGATTGCGGTGATGATGGGAACAGACAATATTCGGGATGTTGTTGCATTCCCAAAGAACTCGAATGGGGCAGACCCGCTTGTGGGATCGCCTTCATTAGCGACGGACGAAGACCTTGCGACGTATTGGTTAAGGAAGACAAGGCAGTAGAAGGGGCGTACATGTACATCATTAGATCTCCGTATGAGAATATTATCGGCGTTTATTAGGCTAAATCATGTGTCGGTTCATAGGATTTAAAGTTCATCAGTGTAGGGCATTCGTCCTTGTAGTCTCGATCAGATGCTTTCTTCCTGCTGTGCGGAAGCTTCACACCAATTTGTTGGGTGAGCGTCTAATCAACACTACTGTACTGGCCATTGAGGTTGGGACATGGTCTACTGCTAACAGCCTTTTTTCTGTGGGACAGGGTATAGCTGACAGATATTTTAAGGTGGGAATACATGTGGGACATATGTCACTAACGCTGACAGCGTGTAAAAAAGATGGGACAGACACCCCTTGCTGACTGCTGACGTCGCAACCTTTATGGCCAGCACAGTATCTTCCACATCCTCATTCTCACTCTGATTTGGTTCTCACGTCAGAACGTTGTTTACTTTTTCACTGCGCCTCAGCCGCTCGCCGCCATGGCCCGCAAGATAAGAAGTCCGGGTAATGAATCTTACGTCATTGTTCAGCTCGTTGGTGTGCTTGGTTTTAGTGGCTGGTTGGACAATGAATAAAAATTGAGCTTTGAACTCGATCTCGATCTCGATAAGCCACCTCCTTTCCTCGAAATCTTCAATAAAACCACCATCATTTCCTCCTTCTTCTCACCATTCACCATATCATACACAATGCCTTCCACTACCCCAACATCAACAGCAACCGCGTCGACAAGCGCCACCCGCATCCCTCCGCACCCACCAAAATCTTCGCTCCCACCCTTCCGCCCTCCTCCACTTACCCCCAGCTTCGGAATCAGAACGAGCCACAGCCGGGGATCGCCACGGGTTCTTGGGGGAGGAATGGCTGCGAGGAATAGGATTCCTACACCCTTGAGTCCAGAAAAGTATAAATACGCCGAGCGACGGTATATTGACACAAACTATCAATGGGGTGAAGATCACAGCTAATGAAGGAATGCAGAGTGCGAACAGCAATTATTGCGCTGCCGATTGCGATCGTTACCAGCTGGGTACTGTACAACCGACTCGTCAAGGGCGAAGAAAGAAAAGTTCTTGTCAACCGCGCGGCCGTCGCGTAGGATGAATAACTAGGGAGGAAACGGCGTTGCTAGATTTTGGGTTTGGGTTTCTTGGGATATAGATGGAACGGTGGGAATTGGGGTATTTTTTTTGTTTGGGACTTGGTTGTTTTAATACCTAAATTGCGCGTTTTGCAACAGCAATAATTTTTTTCTGCATGTTGTGTCATGCTATCTGATTATATTAATTGGCGAACCACAAGCAGGCATCGATGTCGTGACACCAACACCAACTGCAATGGCATCTCCGTCAAAACCCTTCGTGCGCCGCTACGACCCCAAAACTGACTACAACGCCATCATCAAAATCGTGCCCCCACCTCTGACTTCGTCTCTTGTACTACCCGCCACTGACCCTGCTAGTGCGAAGCCACAGTGCACGCCTCAGTTCATCCCGTGCGGGAGCTAATCCCATACCTCTATGCAGTCCCATACCTCCAGATCCTATCGTCGTACATCCATGTCCTCGACACGCCCACGGGGGTGGCAGGCTACATCATGGGCGTGCCTTCGACCACCACCTTCGTAGAAAAGTACAATACAGATTACGTCCCTACGATCGAGAACCTATCGCTCCCAGATCCACCGTCGGACCAGGCAAAGGAAACCATTGCCGCAGCAAGGAATGGGGACAGAATGCTGGTCCCCGAGTTGATCCATGAGTTCCCGGCGCATTTACATATAAATATTATCGACGAGTACCAGAGTATGGGGTGGGGGAGTAAGTTGATGCACACGTTGCTGCTGCTGCTTGTGGCAAATGGCGTGGAGGGAGTACATCTGGGTATGGCGGCGGATAATGACCGTGCTGGAAGGTTTTATGAACGCCATGGGTTTGTGGAGGTGGCGGTTGAAGGGGAGAAGGGAAACGGCGCGAAGTGGTTTGCGAAGAAGTTGACCGCCTAGGGAGACTGTATAACTATATCTATTCTGCAGTCACAGATGTTCCCCAAGTACGCGCCGCAGTAAACGAAATGGTTGATGGGGCATTCAACGATCAGACTGGAAACTTTAGCCTGGAGGAGATGCTGGGGAAATAGAGAAAACTTGCTTCTCAGCAGTTGCTAGTTCAATATTGGTACGTAGATGGGAAATGAGGGCTGTAGTCCATACACGGAATCTCCACAAATTTTCCAGACCTGAGGCAAAGTCCACTGGTCATAGCGATTGCTGGTCTAGATGCATTGATATCAAGTTGCTGTGTAGAGAGACTGTTCGTGGACCGCTCGGCGCTGGACGGAAGATTGGTACACGCCCTGGTGAGGACTGCCGCTGGGTTCGAAGAACAAGAGGAGTCTAGTAGACATGACCGGTGGTGATAGAAGCTGCGAGCTGTCGTTGATATTTGGGCGTCGTTTCTGTTGGAGATCACTACCACTGAAGTAACCCCAAAGCAGCTAAGTCACGTCGTTGTTACGGTTTTCTTGGATGAAGAGGGGCCTACTAGATACTAAGAGCTCTGAGGTTTTCATGTTGCTTAGCCAATGGCAAGATTCTTAGCACAGTAATCTTTCCTACAGCCATTACCTGTGTCTCACGGGTAGCCGTTTCGCCCTAAACCTCCTGTATGAAGCAGTGACCTTTAAAGTTACAAGGGAGTTTCCAAATCCGTTCGACGCACGTTGAACGTTAGAGTAGTCTGTCAGCCGGCTGACAGACTAGCGTTGGAGCACGATAGAGCGTTATGAATGTGTTGACTGTTAGCTGCGGATGATGATGCTACTCGTTACAGGCCTCGCACTGCCCGGCACTGTAATTGTCACTGTTCTAGCAGCTACACTCGATTTGGTGCTCATATTATCCTATTCATTGCTACGATTGACACCACATACTTAAATACTCTATCATTTATCATTTCTCCATTTAACTATTACTAGTATCCCTCCTAGCCGCCCGCCCCACAAAACCCTATAAAACATCGCCTACATCTTCACTCCGCATCTGCAGCCTATAGCCACCAGCGGACCCAGACTATTTCCACTCCACAGCATCGCCACCTTAACCCTCCCATTCCCCGAGGCGGTCACAATTCCATCCATTCAGGTCTTCCTCCCATAGATTCTCAACCTCTAGTCCAATCTTGGCCAATGCAAAGACAATGTATGACACTGCAACCATAACCAGTACAGTCTATCACCTGAACTCATTCCACAGCTACTTACTATTGTATAAAGAGTATAAGGTCAACACCAGCGGTGTTTTACCCCAGCAGGATAAGAATGCGAAGAAGAGCTCGTACGCACTGATTATAGTTATTAGTTTATCAACTTAAGTATGTAAGCGCGTGAGAACTTGTGTACCAATTATAGGAACTGGTCCCATATGGGTACTTGATCCCAATTAGTAACATTCCCCATGAAGGCTGGTGGGAAACAAACTTCGGCCAATTCCATCCGGCAGCTCTCGAAACCCGGGTCCTCCCGATCCCACTCGATGCAAATGACGTTTCGGCGCCGAGGCAAGCATATGGGGTTTGGAGGGGGTTGAACGTCTCAAAGCAAACGCTCTGCTTCGAAATCAAAACTCCAAACACCAACTCGTTCTATGAAGTCGTCCATTCAACCAAAGATTACACCACAAAGCAACTAGTATTTCTGACAAAGTAAAAAGGAATGACATTCCTAATAACCAGAGAAGCACAACACACTAGCAAACTACAGATTATCGCTGTCAGTTATTATGACTATATTATTCGTACCGTTGTAGGCTAACATACCAGTCGACGTTAAATGGGCTAGCTTTCTACGATCTCTACGATCTTTGCACCCGATGAACTCATTCGCGTAGAGGTATCGGAAGATGTTTTGAGCTTAGTATTTGTTTGTCGCTGTGTTTGTTTTTCGGCACTATCTGTATGTTCATTTTTATCAACAGCCTTCGCCACCGGAGCTCTCTCGAAAGCCTTAGTTCTGAGGTTTTTATATTCTTTCTCTAGCATGGACGCCACCTCCAAATTATGGAGCCACGCTTTGTTCAAAACGCGCTGTGTGATCTCTATGTCGTGTCCCTCGGCTCGTAGCAGAAGTTCTATCAGTTCTTTGCCGTGCGTTCGATTATCTATCGTTGCAAGAAAAATCTCTTCGGTAATCTTGATATTGGGGTCTTTGGCTAGTAGCAACCTCATCACCCTTGGACTGCAGTACTTTGCGACTGCCACAAAAGCTGCCTCAGTGATCGTGACCTAGTCATTAGCTACTAAGGCCTCTATCGCCATGGCCCGCATCTTCGCCGCCGCCACCCAAACTGCCTCGGTAATCTGGATGTCGTGGTATCTGGCCAGTAGCAGCTCCATCACCCCTGGACTATAATTCTTTACAGCCGCTACCAATACTGCCTCGGTAATCTTGATATCGTTGTCTCTAGCCAGTAGCAGCTCCATCACCCCTGGTCTATGATTGTGTGTAGCCGCTACCAATGCTGCCTCGGTAACCTTGATATCATGGTTCCTAGACAGTACCAACTCCATCGCCTGCGGACTATGATTCATCGCGACTGCCAAAAAAGCAGAATCAGTGATCTTGATATCGCGGTCTCTGGCTAGTAGCAACTCCATCACCTGACTACGGCCCATTGCGACTTTCAACAAAACTTTTTGTGTGATCTCGATGTTGTATCCTTGGGCTTGCAGCAGCAGCTTCATCAATTCGCCGCCATGTTTCCAATTACTTATCGCTCCAAGCAAAACCTTCTCGGTGATCTTAATATCGTGGCCTTTGGCTAGTAGCAGTTCCATCACTTTCGGGTCTAGGTTCTTTGCGGTCGTCAACATCGCTGTCTCAATGGTTTCGATATCGTGGTCTCTGCCCAATAGCAGCTCAATCACCTCCAGGCTATATTTTCCCGCGACCTCTAACAAAACCGTTGGTGTCATCTCAATGTCACGTCCCATGGCCACCAGTAGCTTTATCAATTCCTCGCCATACTCCCACACTCTTATCGCTTTCATCAAAATTGCCTCAGTGATCTTGATATCGGAGTTTCCGGGTAGTAGCAGCTTTAAAACTTCCGGGCCACCTCCGTTCCTTGCCACCACGGTCAAAATACTTTCATTAATCTTGATATTGGGGTCTCTGGCCAGTAGTAGTTTCATCACGTCCGGACCAAACCGTTTGCTCCCCGCCACTACTGCCAAAATGTTTTGTGTAATCGCGATGTCACGTCCTTCGGTCTGCAGTAGCAGCTTCATCAATTCCTTGCCATGCTGCCAATTCCTCATAGCTGCAAGCAAAAGCGTCTCGGCAATCTTGATATTGGGGTCTCTGGCCAGTAGTCGCTCCATCACCACCGAACTTTGATTCTCTGCGGTAGTCACTAAGATTCTTTCAGTGATTTCGATATCGCGGTTCCTGGCCAGTAGTAACTCCATCACCTCCGGACTATGGAACTCCGCGGCCTCTACCAAAGCACTCTGCGTGATCTCGATGTCGCGCACCAACCGAAGCTGTTCTATCAGTCCGCTGCGATGCCGATGGGCTTTCATCAACCCAAGCAAAACCGCATCAGTGATTTTAGCATCGGGGTCCTCGTTCAGCGGCTTTCACACACTTGAACCAGAGCATCTACTCTCCCCCCTCTTCCTCCTCTCTCCTCCCCCGCCACAGCCGTCGGAGGCCTCGCTGAAGGTACCCCGATGACGTTGAGGTTGGCATGAGCTCTCCGGGCAGTCCTACTGGCTTTTGGAGCTGTTTGTCTTGCTGTGTACTCATTAGAAGAGGGGGCTGAATCAAGGCCTTCTGTCGTCGCCGTGTGCGGGCTATGTCAAGGTCACGGAATGCGCCGCGAAAGGAGAACGTTCTCCCAGTTGTTACAACCCCTTCCGGATTGGAAGCAATCAATTCCGGTGAAGGTCGGTGAATACGGGCTTCATCCAAGTCATTTAGTCCTTCTCTTAGTCGACCAAAAGACGTGCGTACGGCGTTCTTAAATGCCCTCATGACTCGTTTAAAAACTTGCGCATAACCTCGTACTGTGTTAGTCGGTTTTGAGGGTCCTGGAATAACTGGTTCCTTCAGATGGGATAGCGACCCGTCTGTGGGAAAAGTAAAGTAATATCGTATAAGCAGAGTAATCTGAAGATATGGTGCTAGATCTCTTACCTGAGGTTGAGTCACCCGTACTATGCGCCGACGATTCGGATTCCGTTGCGAGGCAGGGTGGGTTCGCTGGGGCGTTTAGAGAGTCTGGATCTGCGTAGAGCGGACCGCTAGATCTCACATTAGACTGGAAATAAATTTAGAGAATAAAGAAAACTCACTTGCTCTACTTGAACACTCCTGACTTGGATGGGCTCGGAGATAACCGATGTCGTAGGTCGGACCATCCAAATCAACCATATAGCTCGTAATGCCGTTCCTACTGCAATAAGAATAGCAATGATCTGCCTAATCGTGTAAACGTCAGAGGTCGGTTTGATGTTGTGTTTCACCAAGGATACTTCGGCGATGACAATGCTTGATATTGTGTAGGTCATGTACTCCAGGCCTGCACTTGATACAGTTGTGTTAGAGTTAGAATAAGTTTTAGGGTTCGCCGAAGTTACATAACTAGGGCTGAACAAGGCGTAGTGGGGGTCTTTTTCCCTATGGTGATACCGACAAGTATGCACATGTGCAAAACTGAGCCATCGCAGGGCGTAATAAAGCCAAAATGTAACTGGCCCCGATGATGTGTTTGAACAGTTACTGATCCAGCCCCACCAGAAGACAGTAAAGCAGCTGCAGTTGCTCGAAGTAAGCGCTCCAGTTATAACCTTGCATCCGTATAAGCCTCTTTTACAATGGAATCGATTGAAAAACATACCTGACTTACGATCGTCCCTACGAATGACAATCCCACAATTTGTCCCATAGTAACAAGAACGATCTGCCATCTTGCGGCCAATGTCTCCTTGAACGAACACTGCACAGACAAGGTAGCATTCTGAGCATCAAGAATAATCGCGGATATAATTCCGTCAACAGGCGAAAGAGTATGTCGTCCAAGCTGGACCATAATCGCAATCGCAAGAGCCGAATGTGTGAGAAGCAAACCAGCGCCTAATTCTTTCGCTCCCACTGGTGATTTTATAGCTAAACCGACGATATTCTGCAAAAACAGACAGGCGGCCTGTATAATGATAGACACCCGAACACCAAGCCCGCCGATGTCCGCATCTATATTGGCGTCACATTGTGAACTGCTCACATCTGTGGTTGACGGATTGTTAAAAGATACTGCGATGACAACTAAGAAAGCGCCACAAAGTAAGATGGTGATGAGGAGGATATTCTTGATTCTGCCGAATTTTCCCCTCAGTAGGACTCCTGAGGGTATCTCATAAACGAAGAATGCAACTCTCAAGAATAGAAACACAGTTATCACTGTTACTCGTGCTGGCCATGAGACAAAAGACATATTTAGGGTGTTGAAACGTATGAAAGGAATTCAACAATAGAGGGTTGGCGGGTTGGGTTCCTAGCCTGGAGCTTACTATATAACATGTGTGCGAAGAAGCAATAACCATGATAGCTTTGATATTGTTATGTTTTGCAAAAGGGGGCTTCGCCTCCTCCAAAACCACGGCTAAGGCTACTAGAGACTAGTCTGACCTTTGGTGATGCGTTCACCTACGCGGACGGGTGTGGCTAATAATTGTGCTGTTGTGGATGTTTCGAACAGCTAGATCTTCTGCAATTCCCTATTATCCATGTTTGCCCAGCGCTTGTATTTTATGTGTAAAGATTAGCCATAAATGTTTCTATGAAACGAAACAAGAACCGGAGTCTGGCTCCGTTGCAGAAGGGCGGTACACGATCACGAGCAGTTGCAGCACGTTAAATATACTGTAGAGTACAAGTAAAGTATTTCGTTAATTACTGGCTGAACAATTCGTTTTACTGCCCCTAGTGCTTGGGTTTGAACCTATCCGCCTTCGTGAAGCCGGTGTCGAGTAAGGGGAGCAAATTCAGGTTTGCATCTTTGGTGCCAGAGTTTTGACCGGCGGAATGGTATACATATGTGGCGGAGCCAGTTGTGATTAGAAGACTTTCTTTGCCAGTGTAATGCGGATGGACAGTGGTGAATAGGGAGTTGGAAAGAGTGTAGTCGTTAGTAAAGCAAGCTTCACAAGTTGGGTGTCCTGCTTCACGTACCGCTCCCTTCCCCCGGCCTCCACCAGCGGACAAATCGTACTGACTTCCTTAGCCACAGCCCTCCTCCTCGATTTAAAGGATTGAATCATATACTAGTTGACTATACTTTACCCTGCACTCAATGAGACTGCACACAAAGACCGCAAAGGTTTCAACCTACGGAGCAGGCGGCCTTAAACCTCTACTGCGAAGATCCCCTGCCCGCACCCGCCGATGATTTGTTTAGACCTCCTCCTTGTATGTTGAATCTCCAAAAGTTGCCCTCCTTTGGTAGTTTTGATAGTTCTTTGTACACGCCTGTACTTGAAAACTAGGGATGGCTTGTCCGACCCAAGTGCTTTCTTCCTTGGGGGCTTTGCGGGGAGTTTTTTGTCTTTGACAGAGGTGAACGGTCATGAGAAGTACGGAGGACTTTGGTCTGCGGCTCTTTAGCTTAAACTAACTTTAAATATTCTATAAAATAAAGTATCTTAGGTAAACCTAGAGGAAGAGGGAAATCGAGGGGTGTAATATTGTAAAGTATCAGAAGGTTCAAAATATTACACCTCTACAAACAAGGGAAGCTTCTAAATATACTCCTATACCACCGGAGAAACCATAAATATTTAGAAGAATAGGCCCAAAGTTGCCTACTCTAGTCTGAAGACTTGGGATCAATTTGAATAGCTCGGGTTGAACTCTTCCCAAGGCCTACCAAACATGCGTCCTGCAATTTCGCCGATAGCTTCATCAGCAGCCACTGCAGACATAGCATAATATCCATCACCTGTCACCCCCCACTCACTAATACTGTGGGGCAATAACAGCAGTAGCAACAAGTCTCTTGCGCAGAAACTTAGTTTCGCCATCTACGCCCCCCGGCGCTTCCTAAATGCCTCCCCCAGCTCCATCCCCCCCTCCAAATCCTCCCCCACCAGCCCATCCACCTCCTTCGCCTTATCTAGCATCTCCACAACCTCCGCCACCTTCCCAGCCGGAATCACCACGACCCCTCTCCCCTCCCGGTCCGCAAACACCACATCCCCTCCCTTCACCTTCACCCCGGCAACATCCACCTCACAGTCCACAGCAACCGCCTTCGTCTCCGCGCCCGCCCCAACCGTACTAGTCCCCGCCGCCCACACCTCCCACCCCTCCATCTCACCCAGATCCCTGACTCTCCCTCCAACAACAACCCCGCGTACCCCACGTTTCTGCATCCGCTTCGCGACTAGCCCGCCAACGACTGCACACCGCGTCCCCGGCGGCGCAGAGAGCACCGCGATTGTGTTTGGCGCTGTGACGAGGTCGGCGAAGTGGCTCCCGGCGGGTAGTGTGGAGGGCGGGGAGGGGGAGGATTTGGGGGCGAAGAAGACGGTGGTTGCGGGGGCGACGAGGGGTGTGGAGCGGGAGGAGAGTTTGTTTTCTAGAAATTGTTGGTTAGTGGGGAGAAGGAGATGGGGAGGGGAGGGGAGGGACCAATGTCGACTAGGAACCCCGCGTGTGGGACGCGGAGTTTTAGTAGTGCGTCGGAGATGTCGCAGGCTGTGTATGCGCCCGAGGAGAGGGTTTCGAGGTGTTGCTGGGAGACCGCCATTGTTGGCGTTGAGTGGTGGAGGTTCCGGCGGTGGTGCAGACGGAGCCATTTTGATAGACCGGGGCATGTTGTTCAGCGCGGCGGGGATCGGCGAGTGATGCTATGTGCGTAGTTGATTCTAACGAACATTATAGGGCGAGTTTAGAGCTGGTGCAACTCTATAGTATAGAAGGGAAGTAAAGTGAATTATAATCAACGCCTGAGATGTGTGCATGGAGGATTCCACTCCCTAAGTGCCCATATATATGCTAAACCCAACAAATGCTCTCAAATCAACCAGGATATGCAGAATACCTCCACTAACAAGGTATCAATACAAAAAACAGACAAAAAACCCAGCCAGATTCCATCTACACCCATTATTTATACAGACACCACCACCCTACTATTCATTATCATCCAATTCCTGAAACCTCCCTTCTTCAACCGCCATCTCAACCGGATTCTTAACATTAACCACCCCGGTTTTCTTCAACCTATTCCTCGGCCGCAGATTAGCCCACGCCCTTCTGACAACCTTCTTTCCCAGCCGCCTCAAATTCGAGAGGTGGAGGCTGTGGAAATGTAACGACAATAATGCTGGGGGGATGGGAATGTTTCCATGCCTTTCAAAAAGCACAAACAACCGTTCCGCCTCACGCTCCTTCTCCTCTTGTGACATCTCCTCGAACGGGTCAGCCGTGACTGGTTCCGAGTCGAGTGTTTGGCCGGTGATCGGGTTAATTGGTTTTCCTGATGATGACGACGCTGCGGCTGCAGCTTCCGTGGGATCGAAGGAGGATACAGGAACCGCTTTGTTGTGAGTTACTAGGAAGCCAGAGGCGTATCCGTAGCCAATGTTGCGGATTAACTCCTCGGCGTTTTCATCGGATAGCTCAAAAAGGAGGTAAGATATGCTTTCTCTAGTGTTAGATGCTGAGGCGGAGTTAGAGAGCTGTAGGAGACGAGCGGCAAGTGTCGTTCCTTTCCCTAATGGCTGGTTTCGTTCCCTAAAATGACTCGGATAAGCACTAACTCCTATTCATCTAGCTCACGAGCACAAGAGAGGAGCTCACTGTTCACATGGCAATAACCGGCTCTTGAGATATGTCTTGACTTCATCCCTGGCAGTCTCAACAATTTTCCGGAATAGGGTAATTAATGGTGCTCCATTGTCGTCGAAGTTCTCCGCCGTCTTTGTTCCAATCTTGGTGTACTTTGGATCGATAGCCTTGTCCAATATCTCCACCAGTCTTGTGATATTGCATAAAGGATCTGAAGGCGGGAACGCATCGTGTTTACAGGCTGACAGATCCATGTTGAGTAGGGCGTTAATGACAAGGGTAATTGGTGGTTGGAGGGGAAACGGAGATAGATCTCGTTGACGGAGGATTTTGAACAGATTTGACACGGATCTATACCCGTCAGTGTCCAGATCTATCATTCACCGTCGCCGCCATCATACTTGATGAATAGGTTATCTTTATCATTGACGAAATGGGAGAGGTTAAAAATGAGTTTTAATGTTTCCTCCAACGCCATATTGTCCATCGTTGAACGCGGCTTCGCTTCCTCGGTATATGCATCGGCATGCCGCGCCAGAGCCTGGAAGCACCACTATCAGCATAGTAAACCCAAAAATTACGGACTCAAGGAAGCCTACATCGTCAATACTCTTCTCAAGCCGCTGCTCCTCTACCAGACGCTTCAGATCCACCGTAGTACCGTATGTAATCAAGAACAATATCCGCGCTAGCAAGAACTCATCATCGACACTTGCGCTCTAGTCCACCGTCAGCCCCCCCCGTCACCCCCTCGCTTCCTCAAACAAACCTCAAACCTAGAAGCTGCCTTTTCTGCGAATCCCAAGTCCACAAATATCTGCCTCGTCTTTGGTACCACAAGTAACGCGTTGGCCAAGCATCTCAGCGCCTCTCTTGCTGACGCGCAATCCGTCTTATTCGCCTCAAATCCGTGTTTTCCAAGTATCTCGATGCCCTACGAAGCTGTGAGCTTGGGCGGACGGTAATGCGACGCGATAGTGGTAAAAGACCTCTTTGGTGAAGATCGGATCACAGCCTTTCGGATCTCGGCCATAGACTTTGAGTTGTTCCAATATAGATGCTCGCTCTGTGTGGTGGATTAGCTACGACTACTTTCCCCATGCGTGATTGGTAGATCGCCTGTACCAGTAGCAGAGAGATTCCTTTCCTCCAAGTCGACGCGAAGCGTTTCTATTATGTGCTGGACGTGTTGTAGCTTGTCTGTCGCGGCGAGTCAGCAAAACTGATGCGCCTGCGGGGGATTAGTAGTATCACCCTCGCCGGGCGCCGGCGATGTGGACGCCATATTTCGCGGTTGAAATTCGAAAAGAACTGGGGAGTGCGAGGGTTGTCGAAATTCTGGCAGCAACCGAGTTCTTTAATACTGCGCTGTCATAGTAATCGTAAGTCTAACCGGAGTTGATATTGATCCGACTGGAGGAGATATGTCTACGTGATGGCGGGAGGAAGTGGGGAGTGCAGGGGAGGTGGTGAGGTGGTGGAGACAGTGTCATCATCCTGCAATTTCCCCAGGACCAATCTATCGTCATCATAATTAGGTTCATAACCGAGAGCAAGGTTATGAGGCGTCACTCGCAGCAGATGGATTTCGGCCAGACAGCAGTGGTGCCAGGCAGCCATGCATTCTGCTTGGCTATAGCTTTCTCTACTCTATATACATACAACTCTACCACTCTGTACTAAACATATAAATGAATTAGAAAACTGCAATCATGTGAACACCATTATCAATTGTGAGTGATACCGCATGGTATAAATGTTGTGAACATACATATTAAATCTGTATAATCCCCTCAGGACCTAAAATCAAGGTGCGTTGTGCCCTCGAAAGCTCAGAATAATGTCCGCATCACCATAGCTTGTGTCCAACTACAACCAAAGCACCCATTTCGCCACCCCGACCACCAATTCCACAATCTTTTTCGTTATCTTCAACGCAAGAACTACGATCCAGATAACCCACAGTACAGCCCTCACTGACCACTCTATCGTCACGCTCAATACCCGAATGACTCTCCTCATTTTTCCCCTTCCCCTTCGTCTCCTTGCCAGCCTAAAAATCTCCTCTTGGAGCTTCTTCACGTTCAGCGTCATTTCTGTGGTGACCGTGGTACTAAGCCCATCCGCCTCGTCCGCCACAGTCCTAACCATAGGAGTTAGGGTGTGGGAAATGTGCTTATTAACTTCATTGATGCGATTATGGTAATTGGGGGCGGTGGAGGTGACAAAGGTGGTTTGTTTACTGTGGTAGGTATTGAGGAGAGAATTTAGGGTGCGAGTGCTAGCGTTAATTTGTCGAAGGCGTGGGTTGAAGATGCTAGGTGTTTTCGTCGCGAGCTCGCGAGCGACGATGCCCTCAGAGAGCGCGCTTGCGCGAGTGCGGTAAAGATCACGTTTCGATATGGCGAGTATAGGAGGTATCAACGGTGGACACTGTTTTATGGGCTCCTCAGGGGCGTCGGAAAAGAGCTGAGAAGGATTTTCTAACGCCTTTATTTGATCAAGCACAAGATGTTCCTCTGGTTTCTGACGCAGTGGTTCAATCTTGACCCCTCTCGCAGGGGAGGGTTCGCGACCGATATCGGAGGTTGTAACTTTGAGCTTGTTGCTACAACGTTCAGGAGAGGCATCGTGGTCACTGTCAAGATTCTTTTGTAATCGTTCGTGAAGACCCAGTTGACCGGTAGAGTGGTGGCTTCTATGCTTTGATGGTCTTGGTTTTCTCAATTCGGGTATTTGTCTGCCTAGTTTGGACTTAGACAATTCCAGGTCTTCAAAATCCAAGGCGGAGAGGGTGCCTTCTCTGCTAACTGCTTGAGTGAACCTATCTTCGTCGTCACTGGCTGTGTTATTTGATATAGTGGGTGATGGTATAGACGATCCATTGTCTCTTTTCCAGGGTATTAGTTCTTCAACCTTCGAGACTTCGCTGCGGAGCTTGTCGACACGCGACTTGACTTTCCCAATCTTGGAACCTTTCTCCTTTTCGTTTGGTTTTTTGTGGGGACGTTCAATATCCAGCGAATCTCGGCCGCTATCTTCGACATGTTCCTTCTCCTTGGAGTTGGCATCTTTCCGCATGCCCAAAAGCTTCTTGGTTGGGCTGATCTTGCTCCCCTTCTTGTCCTCATCTCTCTCCTCAGGTTCTTGTGACGGCATTCTAGGTGGACTAAGAGATATCGCAATGCTGGGAATTACATAGTCTGACCTATCTGCAACGCTTCCAATGATTCCGAGGCCGGCGGCAGCAGTGTCAACACGGTCGAGGCTACCCTCACTTCCGCCAAACGCGGTCGAGAAACTGAGGCCAGTTATTGTCTTCTCTAGAGGTTTAATTGGACTCCTTCCCGTAGTTGCTGATTCGTATTCTTCATCTGCTTCAAAGCTTTTCCTGTATTCCGGTTGATCATGTAGTACCAAGATTGGATAGCTCTCCTCATTCTCCGACACAACCCAATCCATTTCCGCCTCTGCCTCCTGTTTCCGCCATTTCTCTTCCAGCTCTAACTCATGTTGCTTTAATTTCTTCCCGCTGGGATTTTTGCCCTTGATTATACGCTTTAGTTTCCTCCTTCGACGGTGGTGTTTAGGACTTTCTGGGAGTGCGTCGCCAGTATTATGATGATATTCCGAGCCCGAAGAATCGGAGAGATAGTCAGAGTCGCTTTGTTCGTCCTCTTCCGAAGATGTAGCAGTGCTTTCAAAACCCTCATCATTATCCCTAGAAAAACGACGATATTCCTTTGCTCGACGGGCGCGCGGCAATTCCCTGCTAGCCCTCTTCTTCATGTTATCATCGCTCACCACATAGCCTAAGTCATTTGGTGAAACTTCCAAGGACATTCGTTGTTTGTCCCTCATACTCTCCATACTCTGCACGCTCTGACGTTTCCTCCTCTTGCTCTCCTTCTCCAACTCCTCACGCTTGTATTCCTCACATCGCATCCAGTAGTAGTCTGCCAACATTTCCTCCGGCTCAATAACCCAATCCATTCTCGACCTTTTTTGCTTCCTCCCTTCTCCCGGTGGCGGATGAGGTAACCCACCTGCGCCCTCACCTCCCGGAGAATGTATCGACACAGCCACATCCTCAACCCACTGCGCTACCACTCCTGGATCCTCCCACCGCGAAATATCAAGTTGGATCTTTTTCCGATTCCTGAGCTTTCGGTTCCTGATGACTCGCAAAGGATTATATTCGCAAAAATTTTCCAGGAAGCCTTTAGGTGTCCGTAGGGTAGCCATATTTTTAGCCCTGGTCGACTCAATCTTTAGTAACTCCTTAAAAGCCGCCGCCAGCTCTAGCGACTGCTTCGCCTTTAGGGTACGTTGCATAGTTGCCTCGGAGAACTTATACTCCATCTGAAACTCTCGTAGCTGCTCCCGCCCCTGACTCCACCGTCTCATCTGCTGCTGCTGAAATTTTCCCCCAAACGGCCGCGGCGGCAATGACGGCGTCGGGAAGTTTGCTCTCCCAGGTGCTGGTGGTGGTGACGATGCTAGATGCTTCTTCCCTGCGCCCGCAGAACTCGGCGACCTCCCCGACATCATGAATGAGCGTGTAGGAGAAAGCGCCCTTCGGCGGGATCCAGGTTCCGATGTGCCTTGGTGTCGAGATAGGGGTAGAGATAACGTATTTCCCCACGATGACTTTTGCCTACTTAACGATGCCGTCTCCCCTTTCCTCTTTTGAGATTCCGAGAGAACGAGGTCCACCATCGCCGCCGGGTCACTATCTACTTCCGCATCTCCCCCATCTTGCTTTCCCACCTGGCCAGAACCAACGCTGGACTGGTAGTAGAGACTCCTGTCGGTACGATCAAGCGAGCTTTTTCTGCTTCCGCTACTGTCGAGTAAGAATCCACCAGCCGCTTGTCGCCGCGCATGGGCTACAGGGCCAGGGGGATGCGGACCTACAGCACGAGCGATGGACGAAGTCGGGAGCGAAAGGTTCTGGGAGTCGGCGGTAGAGGTGTTATAGAGCGTAGAGGAGATATGGGATGAGACCGAAGGTTCTTTGGTTGGGAGGGAGGAGACGCGGCGCGCGGGGGTTTCTGACATCGTTTGTTGGCCGGGGGTGCGATGCATGCAGCTGGTGAGCTTAAAGCTTAAAAAGAGCTGCAGAGGTTAGGGTTGTGTTTCGGTTGCAGGGCAACGAACCGCCTTAAACATATCCAAAGGACCGAGAGCAATGGATCGATCTGACAATCATAGAGAGCGGACGTTGAATGGTTGGCAAGGTTAAATAGCCAAGCTTGACGGCTTGTTGAAGAGGGTCTAGCCGGTTAATCCGCGGCTTTTACCTTGAATGTCCGTTGTGTTCCTTGCAGCTTGCATGCGCGGTTTCTAGAGACTACGCACTAAAGGGTTCCTTCTTAATCACTCGCTGCATCATCTTCGTCTTCACTTCACTTATCGCATCGTCCCCGTCTCCATCACTACTATTATTCCCGCCCTCACCGCCCTCATCCCCATCACTGCTACCATTTCTTTCCTCATCTTCCTCGTCCTCTCCTCCCTAGCCTTCCTCCTCGTCTCCTCCAACTTCCTCCTCCTTCTCTCCTTTACCTCTTGTGCCCTTCTCTTCTTCCCACCCCAGCTAACCTTGACCGGCTCCAAATAATTACCCTCATCCTTAAAACTGCTCGGATCTTCCCGCAACCCCTCCTTTGCACAATCCCCGTCCTCCCCGTGTTCCCCGTCCCGATATCCAATGTGCGAAGCTTCATATCCCGGTCAAACAATTCCACATATTCCTTAGCCACCTTTTGTAGTGGCTCTTGACCCCACCCTTTAATCGCCGCCATCCCCATCACATGACTCCAATCTCGTAGCGTCAGCATAGTCATCCGGTCCTTTAGACGCACCGCGTATTCTTCTGGCGCTGCAATATTCCGTTTCTTCTTTTTCGGGACCCTCTCTTCCTCCAAGTCCGAACGGTCTGGCATCGGCCTTGCAGCAGTAGTATCCGGCGGTGTAGGCAGTTCATCTCCCAACTTCGGCATAATTTTAACGCGGTTCCACTTCCTCTTCGAGTCTCCTCCCTCCGCACTCGGAATGAGCCGTTAACATAATGTTCCCTCTCCTGGTGCAGCCCCGCAGCAGAGTATCCAGTCTCGCAATAACATCCCTCACCGCCGGTTTCACCAACCTCTCACTCTCCTCATCATCATATGCCGGTTTCAATGCAGGATTATTTCTCACGCGAATCCGCTCTTTCGCTTTCCTCAACACCACCGCTGTCAGGACTTGCTCTAACATCTCGCTTGGCGCCTGTTTTCCCTCCTGTCTCTTTGCAAAAGTCTTCTGATCATTTATCCGTCTCTTCTGCTGGAAGAAAACATTCCCGGGCAGATGTTCCTTCTCTCTTGGCACGCGATGTGGGGCAACGGCCACGCAGTCCACTGCTTAGTGATGAACCGTTTCCGGTTTGCAATAGCCGGATCCACCACCTCATCATCATCCGAATCTTCCCCCTTCCCCTTCTTCCTCTTCCACTCCTGAGACATGAAGACTCCATGCGGATGCAGCTTCTTGAGCACATGTGCTTGCAATAGGTGGTTTCTGATATTCTGGTGCGAATCTCAGTCTAGCGCTCTAATGATGCTAAAGAACGGCTTTACTGACGTCTTGGTGTCTTCTGTATCACTCCAGCGGTGGCGCGTGTTTTCGCTGCTTGAGCTGCTACCGTAAAACTCTTTGTCATTAGATGTTATATGGGACGCCGAGGCGGCGGTGTGGTAATTGGAGGCTGATGGAGAATTGGGGTTTGTGGTTGGGGTAGGGGTGGGAGTGGAGGAGCGAGGAACAGAGGACGCAAAGATTGAGGTGCGTACTGACATCGTTGGTGGTAAATAGAACATGGCAGTGTCGCGCTAATGTCACTAGCGCAACTGCTGTGGAAACCCTAACCTCACTACTAAACCTCCAGTGTACTGAAAACCGAGAATAGTAGACGGCTATTTTTTTAGCTAACGCATAAACCCATGCCGTATCCAAACCGTCTGACAGACTAGGCATGTTGGAAGAATCTCGGAAACACAAAATGGAGAAAATTGGTGATATTACTGCTCATCAACTAGATCCCCACGGCATATGCGCTCAGAGCAAAATTTCGGCATTTCCTGCCACGAAAGTAATCCGGGTGAAGACGGATGACAATGGGTGAATGTGGCTCGACTGATTATCACAGGATATCTTACCGGCCGAGGTTTTTTCATGGACAGTCACTCGTTCCAAATTTTCTGAATTGATTATATGGACCTGATTCTGGAATCTTCTCTTGGTGACACAGCCTGGCATTGACCTGGACCTCTTTGCTACTGTAAACCGAACTAATCAAGTGGCCGTGATGCTGCTTAGTTCTTATTCGTATCTAAAGAAGTTTTGCACTTGAAGAACGAAGAAATTCAACTTTCTTGTTCTACTCCTATACAAACCAAAAACAGTAAACATAGTGACTATATATATGGTATTCAAACCCAAACGCCAAAAAACTCCACTCCAATATAAAATAACTATCTATATTCACGCTTCAACCATTTCCTCATCCTCCTCCTCATCCACGGCAAGGGCATCCTCAATACCCTCCGGAACCCTTCCGCCCTTCTCCTTTACGGTCTCAAAGTACCCTTTCGCCTCCGCCCGCAGTTCCCTTGCCATGCTCCTTCTCTCCTCCGCATCACCACCCCCATCACCCTCATCCTCCACAATCCTCTGCAACTCCACATCTGCCACCCACAAGCACACCATCCCCCGTAAGCAAAGCAGGCCCTCCATATCACTCCACGGCGGCGTCAACATCAGCTCTTCCAGACGCTCCTTAACCTTCTCCGGTCTCGACACCTCCACCTCCTCCCCCTCTTCCCGTCCCCCCCCAACATCTCTATACCTCGACCCCTCAATCAGCAAACTAAACAACGCAGGCTGAAACTCAATCGCACTATCAAGCGGCAGCAGTCTCTTCTCCTTCCCCTTCCTCTTCGCCGCCCCCAACGCGGGATGGTGCGAGTGCAGCCGTGGGCGGTACGGAAAGAACAGGATCAACCGCTCTAGAAACTCGGTGGCATCCTTCATTCCGTCCTCTCGCCGCAGGAGCAGTTCCACACCCACCCCCCAGATCCGCCGAATATCCACGTCCTTTCCGCGGATGAGACATGCGAATGCGCGCTCGGCGCGCGCCCAGTCGCGCTCTAGGAGACTGCGGTATAGGATTGTTGTTATCACGCTGAGGTGCTTTCGGCGGAGACTCCAGGCGGGGGTGGGGATGGGCGCGAGGTGGTGGTTTGCGAGGAGCGTGCGCGGGTGGGCTGTGTGGCGGCCGCGACGGGAGGTGGGGGGTCGGTGGAAGGGGTTGTCATTGTCGGGAGGTGGGGACTCGCCGGGGGGGAGCGCGCCGGGGGAGAGTTGCTGGGAACGCGTGTTGATGGGGGCCCAGGAGTGGTGGGGGGAGGGGTGGGGTGAGGCTTCGCCGGCAGCTGAGGAGGAGGAGGACGAGGAGTTGGAGGCGGCTGAGTTGCGCCGCCGTTTGATCGGCTTGGTATTGGGCCGGACGGGGGCGCTGAAGAATGCGTGGGTTTCTCTGGGCGGGTTCATTTTGGTGGTTGCGGTGAGGCGATGTGCCGTGTTTTGAGAAGATCTAAAAAGTTATGAGCCGCCACCTCATGAGACGTCACCGAACTTCGCCACAAGCAGACAGATATAAACCGTTGAATTCGACCGCGGTATAAAACATGTCCCCAAGCGGAAAAGATAACGCAGCCAGACACGCGTACCAAACGCGCAAAAATCGCAAAACACAAAAAAATGTAGTGTACAGCATCATCAATCCCTAGCCAGTCCTCCATTCCTATTGTCCGCTCAGTGTAGGTATATATCACTCTCGCCCGTCCCCATCTAAAGCATCTTAACATGTTCCGGTCGCAAATCCGGCCGCCGTGGCGCGATGAGAGGGTGCAGCTGGGCCAGCAGAGTCAAAGCTATATTACACGCCCGTTAGCATCCGCCCCTCGATCCCCGGAATAGAAGTTTGACATACCCCACATGAGATACATTGCGACGAATGCGAGGATCAAGGAGGACCTCCAGACGCTAGAGCAAGATGGGATATCAGTCTTCATCTTCCTCGCACGCAAAGTGGCCAAACGAACGTTTGATTCTCTCCCTTAGGCGCAAAGACATAGGCCACAGCACAAGCAATGGCGACGATCACCAGGGCGACAAAGATGGTGTAACTGCTTGCAGTCAGCTTGAGCTCGGAGCTGGTCCCCCCTTTCCTTGGAGGTGGTTTCGTACCCGTTGGCCATGTTGTAGTGGCTAGCGAGAGAACGCGATGCGATGCGGTGGGCTAAGTAGGCAGCGTATAGTTTTGTATCGATTCCGGGGTGCTTGCGAGAGCTTCTGTTAGAGCTTGGATACCTACGCGAATGACGATACCTGGTGCAACACCCCTAACCCTAGTCATGTTGCATAAGAGGCCGGGTAAAAACTTCGAGTTGTTGCCAAGCCATAATGCCTAAGCCTCCGTGACCGTGACTGCTTCTAACCCCACAAATCCTGGAAATCACACAAGCCTAGCGTCAAAGAATCCCGAACCATCGACAGCGTACGACGACGAACGACGAACGACACAACCCCCGACCTACCCAGCCTCGAAAGTTTCCCCGCGATAGATCTTACACAACTACAAGATGACGAAGCGCACAAAGAAGGTCGGAGGTGTGTACACCCCATATTGTTCTAGCGGAGGGTGGAACTATTGTTGGGAAATGGAAATGGGAAACAGCTACTGACATAGTACAGTGACCGGTAAATACGGTGTCAGGTAATTAATTCCGCCCTCCAAACCACCCACAAATTCTCCCAATCGACTGCCATACGAAATCTCTTTCCTACAACCGGCCTCCCGAGTTCCCCCCATCCAATCTAGTATCCCCAACCGAGATCGCTCGAAACAGCATACACGAAAGGATGCACCAACAGCAGCGGAGGCTAACGACCTTTTGCCCACAGATACGGTGCCTCGCTCCGTAAACAGGTCAAGAAGATGGAAATCTCGCAGCACGCCCGCTACACCTGCACCTTCTGCGGAAAGAACGCCGTCAAGCGCAAGGCCGTCGGTATCTGGGAATGCAGGTCCTGCCGCAAGACCGTTGCTGGAGGAGCCTGGACCGTTTCGTTGGTTTCCCGCTTCCTTCCTCTACACCTCCTCTAACAAGAGTATCCACAGTACTGCCGCTGCTGCCGCCTCGCGATCCACCATCCGTCGTCTCCGTGAGCTTGCCGAGGTTTAAATAAGCTTGCTTGGGGTGGTTGGAGGAGTCCTTTTTTTTCGGATTGCCGGTTGTGTAAAAACGGGGAAATCCAAAAAAAAATTATCAAATAAAATGGGTCCATTCGGGAGTTTTCATCATATGCTTTTTCATCATGTGGTTGGTGTTTTTTTTTCTTTCTCTTACGGGAGAAAACATGAGAGAAATTCAAGGGAAAGGGGATTTCTCACTATTGGCGGATTCCGGGATGGTGGTGTTTCGTTTAAGGTGAATCAAGATACACAGCCAGTAATCGCCTTGGATGAGCTCCATGGGAATTAAGCTGATGGGTCGGGGCGAATAATCTCGACCCGGTGCACGTTGATATCACTCAATTCTTGGCCGATGCACAGTCGTTCCGACATTCCTTTTGGAACGTTCCAACTCCAAAACTGCGTTCTTCTCTACTAGCAAGCAAGTGTATATGAACAAGTTGGCCTCAATTATCAATGACAGCCACCCACCGCTCAATCCAAGTATCGAGAAACTGTTGGCCAGATGCCCCCAAAACCTAGAAATAGAAAAGAACAGTAACCAACGCCGCAAGTTCCGTGTAGCATGAATTCATCAGAGCATTTAAATCATAGCCGTATCGTTAAAGAGTAAGTTCGCCGCCATGTCAATATCTCCTCCGGTCATATCCAGTGCGGCAATCGCTTGTTCTCTCGAGAATCCTAGACCAATCAATTGCGATACCACCTCATCCGGATGCTTCAGTTTAACCTGTTGCGGATGCTGATGTTGTTGCTGCTGCTGGGTCTGTGCTTGAGGAATATCCCGTATTACTGGCGGCTCGATGATTGCACCTGTCCGTCCGCTGACTCTGCTTCCGCTCGGTCCTTCCACCGTAGGTTCTTCCTCCTCATCGTCGCCATATCCCTTGGGGATATCGCTTTCGCCCAGGAAATTCACTTCCTCATCCTGGATAACGAGACAGCCACGCTTTAGATCCAAAGTTGCCTGATGCCGCTTCAACATATCAAGGCCCAAGAGAAGTTCGACAGATTTCCCTTCCATCACGGTGAAAGAGCAAGCCAGGTAGAGCTTTCCGATCTTGATTTGAGCGTGGTGAACACGCCCAAGAATCTTTGCTGTGCCGACACCTCGCGCGATGCCGGCGAAGCGCGAGTCGACAAGGCGCATGATGCCGCAACGTTGGGCGCAGTCCGGCGACATTATCGTGGTCTGGGCCCCGCTGTCGACGAAAGCTTTGACAGCTGTGCCGTTGACCTCAACAGGGATGTAAAGCATTGTCACGCGGCCGAAAGCTATTGTTTGAACGCGTTAGTAGTCTCAGGGTCAGGGGGTAAGCAGGAAAGTAAAGCTGGTACCTTCAGGGTGGTGTTCCAGCGCAGATTGCAAGTTCTCCATCACTTGCTCCTGTCGGATCAATTCTTCAATCTTTTGCTGGGCTTCGACGTTGAAGGGGTCCTCGTTCAACATTTGCTACCTTACCATCAGCCTCATTCGCAGAGTAACGCAGATTAAGAACATAGACATACGATCTCGCGCTGCTTTTCCATCTCTGCTTCACGCTTTTGTCGTTGCATCTCCTTGAATATCTCGTTGAACTTCTCCGAATCGTTGCGGGCATCCCAGAGCTCAGGGTTACTCTCCCGAAGCTGCGTTTGCAGTTGTGGATCACCTAGAACCTGCAGTCGGATCATTTCAGGGTCGAGCTCGACTTGGCTCCGATGAGGCTGCTGCGGCTGTGGTGCTACGGCTTGCTGCTGCTGCTGTCGGCTTGAGCTGCCTTGTGAGTTGCCAGCTGTATGTACTACCACCATGTCGTCGTCTTTCATGTTGTACTGCTCAAGCGTGCGCGTCGTGTCGGTGAGGAGTCGACCGTTATAGTATAGGTGCTGCGAGGTGGACGGGACAGCAGGAAGCTCGGAGGAGATAAGGGCTTTGAGGTCGGCGACAGAAATGGATCTCGGTACATCCAGTTGGAGGACCTGGGAGGGTCTACCAGAGATGGAGGAAATGTTGAGGCGCCTGTCATATATGATTAAATTAGCTAGCTTCTCAGCTTGAGATGGGCGTGGTGGAGCTCGAACATGGTGGGCGGCGGTTGTCAGACACGCGACGACTTAAGTAAGATTAGGAGAAGAGGTGGAAAGATGAGAGGGAGAAGGAGAAGGAGAAGGAGAAGGAGAGAAGGGGGGAGAGAGGGTAAAAATAGGTGGTAAGGCTGGATAGAAATGGAGTTGACAGTGACGGTTGTGGTGGAGGAGGCGGTGCTGATGGGAGGTTGTTGAATGCTGAACGGGGATGGCGGGGTGAAAGGTCCAACCTGGATCAATCAGCGGTCAATGGGTGACGTTAAGCTTGGAACGGCGACTCGTTGAATGTCATCCCGGCTTGGCCCTGCTTGCCCCGCATACAGAGCAGATTAGCATGCAGAGTGTTCCCGATACGATACGTCTCGGATACATATTGACTGTTGGCGGATCCGCATTCCTGAAATCGGCGGGAGAAGTATGGCAACACTTAGCACACCGTAGTGGTTATAGAGTGTGGGGTGCATCACCAATACCATCCCACGGACATCGTCAGTTTCATGCACATGCACGATTTGCCCAAGAGGTAGCTAAAACGGCGGGTTTCGAACTGTGCGGTTGGTGGCTAGCGGACAGAATGTGGAAGTGGATGGGTGATGGAGGGGGTGACGGGGATCATGGGTGGAGGAGGAAACGGATTGTGGTGTTTCCAGCTGAGAAGTGCTGCTCTGCAACGGCAAAGTACATATATGCACCCATGAGACGCAGTCTCCCGTCGCTGTCGTTGTGGTGGGGATTGCACCGAAGCTTATTATAACGTTGCAAGAATATTTATTGGCGGGGAAGGGAGACGCGGAGCAGACACTGGGGTTGAGTGAGCGAATGCTATGTCCATACTCTTCCACGGAAGCAATTGCATACGGGTTGTACGCACACCCCAAGAAAGAATTGGAAGGAGGGAGCAGCGTAGGGTAGAGTATGTGTTAGAGAGAGTCTCGTCTCAGCATCCTCGAGAGTAATCTACAAGAGACCCTACAATATAAAACGCCGAAGAAGTCGTTTCCTTGTTTCCCCCTGCCGCATCCAAGTCCAAACACCCGTCGCCCTCGGCACTCCTACTCTAAGAGATCAGCCTCGGTGCAAAGCCCAGCGAGCCTGTTGACGGCCCTGATCGTCGTAAGAGCTGCAGGAGAGACGGCGAAAGGACTGGGCATGGAGTGGAGGCCGAGACCGTCGCCGACTGCAGATGGCAGCGCGGTTTACTTTCGTGTGGCACCTCGGAACATTTGGCGATGCACGTCCCACATCCCTCGCTTGATTTTTTTTTCTGCTTGGCAGGAATGACGTGCACCTAATGCTTAATTGCACGCCCTTCAGATGCTAGAGTAAGGGTCTGAGTCTGAGCAGCTTTCAAAGAGGGCTCCTCGACTGGCTCATCCTCAACCGACCATGCAGTCGTCTGTCAGGAAATCGGTCCTCAATGGCAAACTTCGCTCTCAAAGACCCAGCGTACGTGCGGATTCTTCTGTGGAATTGCCAACCTTGAACGAATGGATTGATTGACTCATAGCTCGAGGCAGCTCCCAGCGCCGCAAGTTTCACGTTCGCAAACACAGACAAGAAGCTATGGAGACGGTAAGCACGCCGCCGTCGCAAAGACAGGCGGAGAAGTAGGGCACCACAGAAAGGATGTGAAGACCAACCAAGTACGGCTCAAACCTCAACACTATGATGGCATCTTTTGACAGTCTCATCTGCAGGATTTCTACCTTTCCGTTTTGAGCTCCACATCGGGCAAACGCGAAGCCAGATCCTACCTGCAGAGATTTACTCCGACTACAATTCATCTTCCTTACCTTGGCAGGTCTGCGGAAACAACGCCAAAATACACCAAGAAATCGGCTTTCCCAAACTCCGAAGCTCTCGACAAACGGAATGAGGCATATGTCAATCGGCTTCTAGACAACAATGCCACCCGTGCCGCCATCGAGCTCCTAAAACCAACCGACACCGCGTTGGTCAAGCCCAGTCTTCTTGCTCCCAAAATTGTTGAGGAGGAGCTACATGTCGCGCTCGTCAAGATCCGAGACATTGACAGCATTCCCGATGCTACTCTGCATGGCGTTGGGAGGACTCTAGGGCAACTACAGCGGCTAGGCCTCTTCGCCATCGTCGTTCTTGATGAACCCAAAACCGGTGACCAATGGCGGGCCGATGCAAATATCCGAGCAGAAAGGATAACTGCCGCCATCGAGGCCTATGGTGGGAAAGCACGAACGGTCGATGGTGCTTTGACAACGCTAGCATCCGACTCATCACCGTTGGTTTCCCTACCGCAGCTCATACTGGCGCCACTATCACGGGGTGTGATCCCAATACTAACACCCCTAGCTTTCGATTCGTCGCAAACGATCGTTCACATAGATGCAAACAACATTGTGCAAACACTGACCAAACTCTTCTCCACATACTCTCCCACATCCGAACCGCCCGTGTCCCAACCCATCTCCCTCGACCGCCTGATCTTCCTTGACCCGCTGGGCGGTATACCTGCTCCCGACCGCCCATCAGGCGCACACGTCTTCGTAAACCTGCAGCAAGAGTACGCCGAGATTGAAGAGAGTCTGAAGACAGACGGCCATGCGCACCACCTCAAATCCCTCCAAACCATTCGCTCCGCGCTTGCGCTCCTACCTCCGACTACCTCTGCCGTCATCACCACTCCTAACGCTGCAGCCGCCGCACACGCCCGACTGCCCGAGGCGGAGCCCGAACATCCGCGAATCAAGAATCCACTAATCCACAACCTCCTCACAGACAAGCCCATCTTCTCATCTTCCCTCCCGACCGCAACATCCCCGTCAACCCAGACCACTCTGCTAAAACACGGCACGCCATTGCTCACGCTTCCTCCCGGAACAAAACTCACATCTCCGAACGTAGACCTCAAAAAGCTCGTCACACTAATCGAAGATTCCTTCAGAAAAACCCTAGATGTAGAGCACTACCTCAACCGCGTCAACGACCACATCGCAGGCCTAATCATTGCCGGCAACTACGAGGGTGCTGCTATCATCACGTGGGAAACTCCGCCCGGAAACCCGTCCGCGCAAAAAGTATGCTATCTCGACAAGTTCGCCGTTGCAAAGCGCAGTCAGGGCGTAGGAGGTGTCGCCGATGTCGTGTTCAAAGCTATGACCGCTGGCGTCCAGCCGGGAAAGTTATTCGGAGACGCAGAGGGAATCGTATGGAGAAGCCGCAGAAATAATCCGGTGAACAAATGGGTAAGACTTCTCCCCTCCGCCTTCCTTCCTTCATGGTAAATGCTAATAGGGAATAGTATTTTGAACGAGCGAAGGGAACCTGGAAGTTACCCGAAGCCGAGGATATGTGGACGATGTTTTGGACCACAGACGATGTGAAGGTTTCACAGCAGAGGTTCAGCGATTATGCGGATGTTTGTAAAAGTATTCGGCCGAGTCTGAGGGATCGTATTCACTGGAGAGGTCATGTCTAGGCGGCCACGTCTACGGGCTTTATATCACTGATGACTGATGATTTGGGTTTCCATTTTTGGTTTGGGGGTTTGTGTTTCTCTTATATCCGCCGTTGGCTTTTATTTGTGTGTAAGTGATACGGCAAAAAGTTATTGTTTTGGGGGTTTTGTTTCAATTGATACAGGCGGAGGAACAGTTGCACTCGTCTCAAAGATTCCTCACGTATGTCTCACTATCCGCATGCAGCCCCCGCCCAACCCATCACCTCCCTTGCATAAAAACTACCCGTCGCATCGAGTACGCATCCAGCAGCGCAACACCCGCAGATATGAAAATAAAACATTATTGGACGGGTAGGTGCGCGATCAGATCAGGGCAGGCTGCGGAGCGACGAAGTGCTAGTCACCGGACACATGAACCCAGTGTATTGGGTTTTTCTAGGTGAGGAGAAACAAAACAAAAAAATGAAGTCCCCCAAAGCCTGGACGCCGCGGTATGCATATTTCCTTAAGCCTGTTCGAACGACGTTTGCCTGCACCCATCGGAAGCCCACGGGAGGATATCAGTATCTTGTACCCAGAAACCAGCTGGGGCAGTGTTCTTAAGCGGCCCGCGGCCGGCCGCCGGGCTTTTTAGATATTTAGATATTTAGATATCTAGGCCGGCCGCCCTTCGCGTAGGCTAGGCCTGCCCGCTATTTTTAAAGCCTGCGCTACAAATGGCCTGCGGGCTTTCAGATATCTGAGGCCGCGCACAGAATTTTGGAGGCCAGGCCCGGTTTCATGCAGGCCAACCGGGCCGGGCCGCTTAGGAACACTGAGCAGGAATAGTCGGTCCTACACTTGATTGAGACTAAACGACTCCTCGGTGACCAGACATCTTGTGATGGCCTTTCAAAGTGAGGCTAGTTTGCTTGAAATTGTCGAGGAGTGGTGGTGGTGGTAGTGGTGGTGGTGAATAGGGTGGTGGGAGAATAAAGGTGGTGTAAAAGAGGAGTAGGATGAAAACACGGCCATTGAATCGAATACCCGTTACGGAAGTGGGTGCAGGAGCTTGATGAGGCACTTTTCCCGGTTGCCCATTGGGCACGCTAAGGTGCTGGGGCGCATTGGGAGTACGTTAATATGAACTCATGAAAAGAAAAAACAAAACCTCGAATATATACGCATATACACTGGTATATTCTCTAACTTCAAAAGACTGTACTTGAGACAACAGAGAAGAGAAGAAAAAACCCCACCCCCCCACGCATATCTTCACTCCGTAATCCCCTTCGCAAACTTACTCCTCCCCCTCACGCGGTCTCCATACACAACTAGCACCCAGGGGACTACACTCAGCGCCAGCCCCACGCCTCCTAGAAAGCTGCTGGCACCCTGAAATGTCATTCTATGGTACATGGCATCCGTGACGAGCGGGAAGAACCCGCCGAGCATATTCCTGCAGAAGCTCTGTGCCGCAAGCGCAGAGCTCGCATAGCGATGGTACGTATCTGCGAAGTAGTTGAACACGGCGAGGTAGATGGAGAATATTCCGATTGTTGATACGCCAACAGCAAGCGTGGGAAGGATCCAGTGCTGGTTTGGAAATGACGTCCAACCGAACCAGAACATTCCTATCGGAAGTAGGGAGCCTAGAGTGCATGCTGCATATAGTCGGGTTTCTGGGCCGGTTGCGCGAGGGAGGTAGATTTTGGTGCCGCGCTCGACCATGGCATTGAGGCCTAGGGCCAGCAGGGAGCCGACACACATCGAGGTAAAGACGGAGCCGACTTGGGAAATAGTGAAGTTGTGGGAAGTTTCGAAGACGAGGGGAACGCCTTGGAGGAAGCTGTTCTGCCGTTAGTACCGGTGGGGGGGAGGGGAGGGAGGGGACAAACAGATATAGCACGCCCCAGCTGAATGCCGTCCACAGACTGAAGAAGAACACCACGGGCTCTGTGAATAGCAGGTAGAATGGCCTTGTGAGCGATACCTTCACTAAATGGCTCAAACTTGCGCGCTCCTCTTCTGCGCGAACTTTCCACTGTATTCGCCCTACAGCTACCGTCTTCTCTGCGTCGCTGCTTCCTTGCGGCCCGAGGTAGCTATTTAGTGCCTTTGCGCGCCTGATCAAGAGGACACTCCCGCGGGTTTCCTTCATAAAGACCGCTGCCACAGCCATGAGTAACACGTTCAAGATCAGCTGCACCCAGTGGACCCATCTCCACGACATGCTCTCCGCGATGAAACCACTGACTAGCGGCCCCGCACCGGTGCCGAACATGGCCATGGTGCTAAAACAAGCCATGGGGAAGCCACGAGAGTCGGCACGGTAGAGATCAGCTATGACGCCGCCGCAGATAGTAGAGAATGTGCTTCCGCCCACACCAGCCATGAAACGTACCACCAGCATCCCAGAGAAACTTTGGCAGAGGGCACTCGCAAGGTGACAAACTGCCGGTGCATGTTAGCAAGGTGTTTATTTTTGCACGAGGAGAGAAAGTGTGGTCGTACTATCAAAGAGGATGTACGAAACCAGAAATACATTGCGACGACCATACACCTGCATATTCCCGTGATCAGTATGTCTTGAACTGAATAACACTAACATCAGCAATTGTCAGATTCCGATCTCACCTCGGACAGCGGAGCTAAAACCATCGGCACAATAGCAAACCCCGTAGAGTATGTAGTAACCCCGACAAGAAGGGGAACTCTCCCAACCCCCCATTCTTGCTCCATCTGGTTCAAACCGCTCGTGTATGCACCTGGCGTGTAAGCGGCCACGAATGTCGAAACACAACACAGCAGGAGAGTCCAATTCTTGTGTGCTTTTGGCCATTGGAAGGGATCATTTGCCGCCATGATTTTATGAGGCAGTTCATCTGGGTTCGTGTAGAGCTCTTGGAAAGGCGTGTCCCAATCGAGATATCGATAGTTGGTTTGCACTTCTCTCAGATTGAGGTCGCTGGGGAAGCTGTTTTGGCGCACCGATTTTTGGCTTAGGTCTGGCTCTGGAGCTCCATCGTAACCCTTCTCTTCGTCGTACATGATCTGTGCGTCTTCCGTAGCAAGTGCCATTTTCATTCAGTCCCTCCCTCTAATGAAGGTAAACAAAGCCGGCGTCGGAAATTGAAAGGCCAAGTCGGCTGTCTCCGATGGAGAAAATTGACTTTTACAGTTTAAAGTTAGGCTTTTCGGAAGACGTAATGCACTGGCGTGCTTGGGTGTATTTGGATGGAGGTAGCAGAGCAGCAGGTTGCATACATAACCTTCTATCAACCTCGTTTCTTCTCGATGCCAGCCAGGGGGATTCGTGCTTGCTTAAATGCTCCACTTGTCCGTCCGGATAGCCCGGGGTTATGGTCAGGTATATGTACTTAAAAGATACTAGAGATGCTGATAAATCCACGACCATGGTGGATAGCGGGTATATCGCAAGTAGCAGACCGTCTGCTGATACCACATGGAGAGTAGTTCTTCCTAATGTAAGTGTAGCTTGAGGTGGCCTCTCTACTCTTGGTAAGACTCCTGCTGCCTTACCGTGCTCTAGCAGAAGAATTGTTGCAAAGGTGCATTGTCGATCTCGTTCTTGTTGACTGTCGTGGCCGGAGGAAGAAAGTGGGGCAAACCTGATTCGACGAAGAGACGGACTCTCATGTCGACTGCCGCGGGACCTACCTGATCAATCACTCGAGAATTTTTCCCATTAAATAAACCTTCACTTCTTACTGTATTTGTGTTTTACTCACCTATTATGAGTTTTATTGCGGGGTGGCTGCATTTTTCTTCCCGTATTCAGAAAAGTACCCAGCAGTTACCGACGGACGCTATTTCTTACTATTCGACTCGGCGATGAGATATCACAAGTATGACCTACAAGTATTCATCTACAAATTCTGATCAGGTTGAAAAGTCGGCCAAAACCCAGATGTCGGTAGGAACTCGCCAATGCGTCCCAACATACATGATGCGTCTTGCATGTGCATGAAGTACGGATCCTGGAATCGAATCCCTCAAGATGCACTCCCTCCTCTCTCGCATACGGATCGCGTAAAAGAGCAAATGGCAATCGTCAAAAGCATTCAGGATAGTTGCCTAGTGTTTGCAAGCAAGATAAGAAGCTGAAAATGGGTTGAATTGACCCTTGAGACGATCTAAGTCAAGGGTTAACCCAGGATAAAGGTACCATTAGCGGAGATGGACGGGACAATGCAGTGCGAGGTGCGGCGGTCAAAGGGACGGGTTAGGGTTCTGTAGATTACAATATTCAAGATACCCGCGGCCGGCCTCATGCGGGGGAAATAAAGCTTACCTTGTAGCTCGGCTACAATTGACTGTGACCTTGACGTGAAGCTCACAGGTCTTGGCAATCGTCTTCAAAGCTTTGGCAAAGTTAGGTAGTTTTACGTATCACCTCACTCATACTAGATACTGACAGCAACAGAATCTTTCTCCACGCTCGGTGCCCGGACGAGCTCTCTGAATGACCTGTATACTTAATAGCCAACCCGTACTGGTTATTTGGTCCTCATGGGCGACACGGAACGCCTTCACCTCTACCAAGTGGGGGGTTACCATCCGGTCCACCTCAGTGACAAGTTCAACGATCGCTATGTCGTCGAACACAAGCTCGGCTACGGCGGTTTCTCTACTGTCTAGTTAGCTCGAGACCTGCGGCAGAAACGACTTGTTGCTCTTAAGATCACCATAGCAGATGCATCGGGCAATAGCTCAGATGCTGTATTCCTTCGCCACCTACTCCCACAATCTCAGCCGTTGGGATTGCGTTGGATGTGGAACAAATTGTTGGTGTTTGTATACGGATCTTCTAGCCGTGCTTGCACCTCGTTTTTCCCGACTTTGCTCGACGAGTTCACCATCCACGGCCCGAACGGCGATCATCACTGCCTAGTAACTGAGGTCCTGGGACCCGCCTTCGTAGATTGAATGACTGTGATGCTGAAACCGATATGATTCCGGCAGGTGTGGCAAGCAAGATTGCTGTTCAGATGGCAGAAGCAGTTACTAAACTTCAAGAACGTGGTGTTGCCCATGGTGGTAAGTTTTAGCCTTATTGTTCTACATGTTGTCTGTCTGTCTGTTGCTCAATGACTTTCCCTAGATCTCCACTCAGGCAACGTTCCGTTTTGCATACCTGGCATAGAATCCTAGGGAACCGACGACGCTATCAGCTATTTTGGAAGCCCTCGCAAATTTCCTTGTCGAAACCTTGTATCACCAAGTCCAGGTGTACCTGAATACCTCGTCTGTGTGCCTCCCATTTCTCCTGGCTTGGAGGCTCTTTGCTTCGAATCTGCCATTGTTAAAATAATGTAAGCCTTACTACATATAATCACCTTAAACACGTTAACAGTTAGACCTAGTGATTTTGGCACAGCGTTCCACTTTCCTGGTCCTTCAGGCGGCGATGGTGTCGTCAAAACCATCGGCACACCTCCCACCTTCGCTGCGCCAGAGGTTCAATTACACGATGTGCTAACCCCAGCGTGCGATGTCTGGTCCTTAGGCTGCTTGATATTCAGCATATTCAGCGGCAGATGCATGTGGACAATTGCTTTCGGCGACCATGATGTTCTGCTCGATCTAACCCTCTGCTTCGGAAGGCTCCCGGATCCGTGGTGGAGACTGTGGAAGAACCGCGACGAGTACTTTAACAAGTATGGACAGGCGAAACAGGAACTGGCAGAAGTCCTTAATGGGCTGGCCGTAGATTTGGAGTCGAGGATGCTTTTGGGTCTAAGAGATGGGGATGGCAAATGAAGAGTTCGCGTGGTTCCGGAGGCTTATGTTCGGGATTTTTAAGCTCAATCCTAAGGACAGGATGGATGCTAACAAGGTTTTGCGGTATTTGCCGCCTATGTGGTAGGATGAGGAACAGAAATAATTGAAGGCATAAAGTTAGAACTTTTGCTGAGCCGTCGTGCAGAGTGTGAAAGGATTGCAACGTTTCCCGAAATAATATCCTTCAGAGGATCAAGCGGTGTCAGTGATTAATGAATAGTGCAAAGATGTGTAGTTGTATTCTCTACCCACTACTCTATGTGATTATAAGCTACGTGATTGAAGTATTAGAAAGAGGGTGATGCATAGTGGTCATTACAGCGCTGCTCTACTTGCTGTGGTATGCAATCTAACGATACTTAGTACGGAAGACAGCTATATCATCACACTGCACCATCGTGATATAGCTGTCCACTTGGAAGCGCTGTGATGATAATAACTGCACCTTCATTCACACAAAATCTATTAGCATCACGTCAACAGCATACTATCTATTAGTCTCACATTATACCGACAAAGATTGCAGCTAATATGTGGTTACCGTATTAGAGAGTTGCGAAAAGAATCTAGATGGATATCTGGGATTTGTGACCCAGGTCTTGACCTGGATAATTGAAAGATCACCCACCCCTGTTTAGAATTTCAGTTCTACCAACCGCAACCACCCAAACTATCTGGCTAAATCTGTTGATTTCAGTAGTTCATGCAGCCCACACCCTATGAGAGCTTCAATTTGCGACGTCATACCCGGGTCCGTTCTTTCCTTGTGCATATGAGTTTAAAGAGGGGAGTAAGGGTAGAGGATGGGGATCTCTCCCACCTAGCCGGTCATCCGGAGGGGGAGGGGCCAGTAAGAGCTGTCATACCTTAGATAGAATGATTAAACAACTCCGGAGCTTCAATTCGCCCCACCCTCCGTATGAACAACCAGAAATCTTCTAAAACTCCTACAAAAATTACGAATTTGGCCACACCCCGAGCTTCCTACAAAGGCACACGATTGGGTACCACACCGCCCAATCGGCTATGCCCGGTCCTGCACGGCGTGCAAGAGACTCGGATCTTCGACCCGGGTGTCGTGTTTGGACTCCTCCACTATATGCATCCGCCTCCTTGCTCCCGGGTCTATGTTCTCGGTGCGCTTGACTGCAGCACCCGACTCTGTTGCCAGGTGCACTTGACATTATGCTCCCAGGTGTACTTAGCCCCATGCTCCCAGGTATTCTTCTAGTTGCACTCGCCCCCAACTGCACTCAACTCCGGCTCCCAGTTGCACTCACCTCCTTACTCCTAGGTGCCCTTCGAGGTGTACCCAATTGTGCACCCAGCTGCACTCGACTCCGTGCACCCAAGAGCATCCCCGCTTCAAAGAACATTTGACCACCGGTCGAGAACGGCCTGGTGGATTCACGGTCTAGGGCGCGACCATTTAGAGCGGATCGAGTTGATCATTTCACGTCTAGCAAGCGTCTTAATCAGGCCACAATCGATGGAGATAATATGGGTGGTGGATGGTTATACCGGGGTGATTCCATCAATTCCACCATTCACTCATTCCAACTTCGTGAATATTACTTCTACTAAGGCTCTTGTTTAACACAAAATGGTGTACTAGATGCGCCCTAACTGGTCGCGTCGTCATTGTGTATTTGGAACGGGCTCGGCTGCCGGGAGCAAGGACTTGAATGCACCTGGGAGTCGAGTGCTGCTGGGAGCTGGAGTCGAGCGCAGTTGGGGCACTAAGTACTTACTTAAGTACTGGATTTCAGAACCGGATGCGTATTAGGGACCGAAATCCAGTAATTATGCACGTCGACGGTTGGCATACAGTAATTTATGTCACATGTATCGGGTACTGGGTTTCAGTATACAATGCGTATGTAGGACTGAATTACAGTACTTAATGCACTTCGACGTGATGACGTATTTTGGCTAAAATACTCGACCCAGGTATAATAACGCTCTCAGTGCTAGTGCCACTTTTTTTTTCGTGAACACGTTTCGACAATAACGTGCTCAGATGTAAGCCAATTGTAGAGGAGGAGTACCTGTTTGTTATCTTCTACCTGCCGAGATGGTGGGGTTCTGTCTATGCTGCTAAACATCCTACGTACGACAAATGCTATTTTCAGTTTATACGAGCCTGATGAAGAGTTCAAGAAGCCTACAGCTTCAGCGGTCTACCTAGTAGTGGTCTCGTTGATGGCTTGCATATTCCATGTACAATTCCAGGATTACATGTGCATGCCAATTATCACGTCACACGAAGGCCCATGGAAGTAAAGTTGGTACGGACACACTTGACACGAATGATACGAAAAAGAGATGTCCATTGAATGTCTTAACAGATATATTAAATAATTCTGATATTTTATTTCTATAATTAAGATTACTGTACCAACATGTTAGCTGACAGAATAATCGGATCGGACATCAAAAATGTTGGATAGCAAAAAGGGTCAGAAGAACCAGCCTCCCGCCAAGGAGACTGGCGCATAAAGCAAAAGCTGATCCGCATCGTGAAGAGTACAAATCTCTAGGACTGGTGCCAGCTATGATGTTTCATCATACGGGTCGGAGTGATGGGAAACGGTGAGGAGAATAAGGCGAGAGCGGGTTATTTACAGATTGTTAAGTTGCTGTGTACAGTCGTATCGTTAATCTGGAGTTCCCGAGCCAGCGGAGATGCAGATGCAATCTGAGGCTGTATCGATGTTGCGTGTATCTTTTATCTAGACTTCAAATCCATCAGCTTTCCTGCTACAAACAGACAGAATGCAATAATACGCTAATGAATTTGTATCTCAAGTCAGAGTAAACTTTTATTTCAAGACTGCCTCTAAGCGTTGTAATTTGGCGAGACAGTCAATCAACGAGCTGGGTTAAATTTCGAGCACAATGCTCTTATTCATCAGGGAAGAAGATGGTGTTCACACGCAAGCAAAGGATGAATGTGGTCTAGGTTTCTTACATCTTAGCCAGTTTTGTTGCTCAATATTGCTGAGACATACTGTCGAACGAAGCGCGAAGCCGGCGTAAAGCGATGAAGTCGGGATTGCATGATGATGTCTTGCTGAAGAAGTGGGGATGATGTGAAGATCAGGAACGAAGAAAGAACGGAGGGTGATGTAGACAGATGGCTAGGTTTTTTTCTCGCTTCGAGCTAGCAGGGCTCGACTGCTTCTAAGGTTCTTAACCCTAAACACGTGACATTGGAGCCAGCATCACCAACCTCTCCCGAGTTTAGTCGAGGAAAATATGTAGCACGAATATTCCGGAGTAAGCATTCAAGTGATCATTAGTGGGAATACACTTGAGCCACATGTTGATTGATTGGTGTCACAGTGGCCTCAAATCAGGCTCTCAGTTGTGTACGTGTGCATTAAGATGAAATGGAAGTGACAAAAAGGGAATAGTGTGGCGAGGGAACGAAGCTGTGAGAGAGAGCCTGGAGACATCGCTCCACACAAAGTTCCCCAGGTCAACCCGGTTAAAATTTCAACACCACGGGTTTGAGCTGGGTTTGTACGGAAAGAAGAGTTTAAGGGAAAGGAAATAAACTTTATATGGCAAGTCAGACAAAATGTGTGGTGTAAAGTGAACAAGAAGCGACCGGGTCAAGCTGGCAACAATCCAGATCAGATCAGCTTCGGGTTAAGGCTGCAGTGAGTGCACATGTGGTGGAATTCTTTAAAAAATACTTGGTATTGATTCAGGTAGATGTAACCTAATACCCCCCCCAAAGCTCAGGTAATTTGAAATTTTGGTGGAGTGATGTCTCCAGGCCCTTTCACCTCACTTTTTTCATGATCTCAATTTGGGTTAGACTCGCTATTTCGGTTAGTATAAAATCACGTGAGATCAAAGGGCCGGGGTACGAGGCCACATTCACAACTCGTATTTAATCCATCACTAAGATTATGAATTCCTGAGACAAACTATACAAATACCACCTCCAGTACATCCTGGCTGAGACCAAACCTTGCATCTGTATGTCCGAAACAGTGTTTAAGCCAGTCAGAAATCGATACTCGGTCCGTAGATCGTCGAGCTTTCTGGTGGCCAATACCTTCGTTACCGAGCATGACGTGCGCTACCACCTTAGGTTCTATACGCTAGAACAAAAGCAGCTATGGCTGGCATATGACGTTCTGACACGCAGCCCCAAGCTCTAGAGCTGAAGATAGGGCGTTCGATTGCGCTCAATAGTATAGACATGAAGAATGTCGAGAGTTCACGATGTCGAGTGCCTTGGGGGACAGAATCTAGGGACCTAGGGCTGTGGCACGTTGCACGCGCGATACTATTGCGATCGATCATTTGCCTGTTTCAGATTGCATTCAGTACCGCTATATCAGTCCCCAGTATCAATATATCTGGTTGGAGAGGTAAATTAAATGTTGAGGGATAACCCAGCCAAAATCAACACACACTACCATCTCTTCTCTGTATCTCGCTTCTCTTCCGTTTTGTGCGGCATATGCACTGCACTGCGGGACATCCAGATACCGTTTGCTACAGACTAGGACCCAACCACGGAAACACCTTCTCTTTCAACTTTTGGCGTAAGGGACCTTTCCCTTTCACATTCGTTTCGTCAACTTAGCTTTCATTGTCTACTGCACACTGCTCGTTGTCGTCTTTTTGGCTGGGCGCTACCGTCTACCCAGTTGCATCTCATTTGAATTCTTCCCTTCACGCTTTCTGGTTGGTAGTTACGTGGCGGTCAAGTGAGTGCGTATGCTTACAGCCAAGGACGACGCCGCCGGCGACATTCCAATATTGTGTCTCAGTTCCACCACCTTCTTTCAATTCGGCGTTCTAGTCTTGCAGAGTTCACCTACATACCCTATATATAAACAGCTCATTTTAAAGAGCACCCACCTGCTCCATCTAGGGTGTTTATAGACTTTATAACATCTGCCTTACAATAAATACTCCAATCATGAGACGGCCGTTGTCATTCGAGACTTTGTTGGGAGTTGTAATACTATTGGCTGGTATGTTTTGTCTTACCCATTCTCTGCAAACCCGTCACAATCTTAATGCGTCGTGATAATAGCTGTACTTGCAAACCAGTTATCAACCAACCTTACGCCTGTAGTTCGTCGAGCGCTTTCAGATTCACCATCTGGCGGTTATGCTCCCGAGGCAGGAGCTTGTCCCGACACTCCTCTTATACGAAACGCGCGTGACATCTCGGATGGCGAGCATAATTTCCTTCGGAAGCGCCATAGCGTTACGGATGCGGCATTGAAGGATTTCTTAAAACGTGCCAACATGACAGGATTTAATGTTGACAACTTCATCAACTCCTACTCGCCGACAGTAGCACTTGCGTTCTCGGGAGGTGGATACCGTGCAATGTTGAGCGGCGCAGGCGCTGTGAAAGCTATGGATATTAGAACACCAAATACCACGGGCGTTGGCCAGGTCGGTGGATTGCTACAGAGCGCTACATATATGGCAGGGCTCAGTGGGGGTTCGTGGTTATTGGGAAGTGTTATTGTAAACAATTTCACCACCATCAGTGACCTGCAGCATTCCAAGAATTTGTGGGATCTGAGGCACAACATTCTTGCTCCGGAAGGGATATTGCATATCGTGGACACAACTAAGGTATGTACTCGGGCTCCAACCTTGACCATAAACTAACCGACCTAGTATTATGACAATATACACGATGAGGTATTGTCGAAGGAGGGCGCAGGATATGACGTCTCGTTAACAGATTACTGGGCCAGAGCTTTGTCGAGGCAATTCTTAAATTGGACTGATGGTGGGCCGGGGGTAACATGGTCATCGATTGCCTTGACGGATCAGTACAAGAATGCCGAGATCCCCTTTCCCATTGTGGTTGCCGATGGAAGATATCCAGGCGATGCTATTATCTCGGCGAACACCACCGTCTACGAGTTTAATCCCCTCGAATTTGGTTCTTTTGATCCTTCTTTGTATGCCTTTGCGCCAGTAAGGTACATTGGAACACTTATGACCAACGGCGTTCCAGACAAGAAAAGCACCTGTGTGCGGGGGCTTGACAATGCTGGGTTCGTTCTCAACATTGGTGGTTGCATATCATTTTCTGACTGTTGCGCAGCTTCATCATGGGCACTTCATCAAGTCTCTTCAATCAACTCCTTCTTCAGCTCGACTCCTCAGGTTTAACTGGTATTCTTAAGAAATTTGCCGAGGAAGTCCTCACAAAACTTTCCAGGACGGATAATGACATTGCTGACTATACACCGAACCCATTTTTTGGGGTCCACCCGGATATAAACCCTACGGCAACGACTCGGGATTTGACTCTTGTCGACGGAGGCGAAGATCTCCAGAACATCCCTTTACAACCTCTACTCCAGCCGTTACGCAATGTGGATGTGATCTTTGCCTTCGACAATTCTGCCGATACACTTAACAATGATGGATCAGTGTCGAACTGGCCCAACGGCACCGCCATGGTTGCTACCTATCAGCGAGCTACGGATAGCAAGATTGCTAACGGTACCTTGTTTCCTCACGTACCGGACACCAATACCTTCATCAACCTCGGTCTAAACCTTCACCCCACCTTTTTTGGCTGTGATGGTTCTAATATCACTGCTGGTCACCCGAACGCTACGGTTCCACCGTTAATCGTGTACATGCCCAACTCCCCATGGACTTTCGCCTCTAATACTTCGACAATGGATATGAGCTATGATGACAAAAAAAGGGATAATATGATTGAGAACGGCTTCAATATTGCAACGCAAGGGAATGGAACCCTTGGAGGTAATTGGCCAACGTGTATTGGTTGTGCCATTGTGCACCGCGAGTTAGAGAGGAAAGGAATAGCGCAGACGGAACAGTGCAAGAAGTGCTTTATCGACCACTGCTGGAATGGGACCATCAAAGCGGACCGTCCACCTGAGTTCAAGCCTAAACTGTTTATTGGTCGAAGTGGATCGGGGCAGGTTAAGACTGGTAAGAGCATGGCGGTAATAGCTGCAGTAATGGTGGGCCTGTTAGTGGCGACGTAGTGACTTTATCTAGGTACCTTCTCGCGATTGGCTTCATCGTCGCTTTCATTTTTGCGACGATTATGGCATCCTGTATAAGTAATTAACACTTCTATACTTCTATATATGTATATATTAAATAGTTGTATATATTAAGTAGTTGTATATGGACTGGAAGGCGTATTCTGATCTCGCGGCGTCTAGAATTTATGGTTGGGGTTTGGCACTGGAATCCGTTCAACGTCCTGGAGATGGTGAAGCTCTCGTATCATAAGTCTAATTTTGCGCTGAATATTCTTGAAGAATTGAGTCATATCATCGACGTAAGCTTCCGTGTTCATCTCGTCCTTTGTGTAAAAGTAAATGCATACCTAGCAGGCTAGAGTAGGGTCTATGTTGGGCGGTCTACCGAGTGTCGACCTGTAGGAAGGATTTTGTGATTTTTATCCCAGACATATATGTTTCGTTCAAGGAACTTCTTTGCTTGCCGCGGGAAGTGCCATGGGAAGAACTGAAGCTTTTTTTGTTGAAGTTGGAGATGTTTGGTCAGCAGCAATATGCTAGAGATCGAACCGAGAGATATGACCGAATGCTGATCAAACTAACCCCCCAATACAGTATATTAAGTAACCCCGTGCATCACTCCAAGTGATTCAATTTATCTACAACCAAACTATAACGATTTGCGAGATACAACCAGGCGGAAGCGAGCTATAGACACAAGGACTCATGTTGCTTGCCGGGTGCACATAGTATATACTATGGGATGTCCTGAGACTACCGTAGGGATTACCTCTAAAAAACTAACCCCTAAGCTAGCAAGCCTGTCAACTCGTTTTGAGTAGAGAATTCAGCCTCACCACATATCACTCCTAGCAGTTTGTAAACTGGATGGCCGATAACTATGTGAACTCGTTAAGGTATGAGATGAATTGACCTTGCGCTGTAACTGCGGTCTGGCTAAATTATACTTGTGATAATGTATAGAGAGCTCAGTAGATAGTAAAATAAGAGTGTATTGCTTCTGGACTTCTTACAGCGCCCGCTACCAATTAGTTCACGAACTGGGCGGGTTCGTTAGCCGGACGAAACATATATACCGGCCCTGGCACTACTGGCTGATCACTGGAATTTCCATTACTGTCAGTGTTCCAAAGCAGTCAGTCCGGTCAGATATAGCCTTCGACCGGGCCGGTCTACGCCAAGGGCGGCCTTGAGAGTCATGATTTGATTTGTCTACAGATCTGTGAATCTTCATTTGGCCGGACTGTAGATATTTATAGATGATACGTAATGCGGTAAGAAATTCGTTAAATCACACCTAAAGTCATAAACGCGGGCAGAAAGAAAAGCCCACCAGGTATCCTACTACCGCACATTCATCTGCCTCTTCACTCACTTCTTCCACTGATGTGCACCTCTTGTAGCGTTGTAGCGGTTGGGATTGCGAATCTTCAGGGAAATGCTGCTGAAAGATATATCAAATGATTCATCACCACTCGGCATGGAAATCATGGGACTTATATATTACTTTATTTACACTTTTTCTTCATAGATACCGGTAGATAGTCAAGGATATTTACCACATGCAGTCTACGCACCAGGCATCTGCAGATATCCGCCACTTGCCTCCCAAGCGCCAGGCATCTGTAGATATCTACAGATATTTATAGATACGCAGGCTTTTTTAAGAATTAACCGGGCCGGTCTATGCCAAGGGCGGCTTTTTCAGGGGCGACCGGGCCTGACCGGTCTACGAATCTATAGATAACTGAGTGGTCGATCTGACCGCTTGGGAACCTGATTACTGAGAAACAAGACGCTTGTATTCCATGCCTTTGTGCTGGTTCAGTGGTTCAGGTGGTGTGAAGGTATATGCCCGTGTACTACCCTCCTTCTCTCATTCTTCCAGCCCTGGTTAGTAGAGCATGTTGGTAAAGATCCGCCGGGTGTCACTAATATCTATATACCTGAGGTATTAGAATACTATCTGCAAGGAGTAATATATGAAACTACAATTAGGAACAAAGCGGATATTCATTCGAATTCGCTATCCCTTTGTGGGTAGCTGGTGCACTATACGACATAGTGCTAATTATTGATACACCTCGTACTTAGGGATCGATAATTACGGATTTTCTTTGTATGCTACTAGTACTATACGCCAAGGATATGGATGATACTCGCAAGAATACCAAACTCAGTGGTCTTTAGATTTGTGCATAGTTGGTGTGGGCTCTGTTACAAACGCAATCCTTTGGGAAGCTCGCCTAGAGCATCAAACTCGCATTTCCCCTTGACTTGTCCCTACAAAGCTGCGTCGCTCAAACCGGCTCATGATGCTTCAACTCCGTGAGTCCCTGGCTGATGAGTGCGGTAGAAGGCTTAAAATAAAGTACTAGAGTGACATTGGGGTATTGACACCTTGGACCGTCTAATCCTCGTTCTATAAGGGAAATGGGGTGAAGATGAAAAAATGCCCCAAAAACACAGTGCTGCACAGGAAATCACACGGCCTGAACATCACCTTACCCTATCTGGATTAGATTTACCTTTAAACTCCGTTAGATTAAGAAAGCCAATTACCCATAAAATACAGTATAAGGTTTGAGATTTCACCCGTAAAAGTTATACTTCAAACACCTACTCGTGCTCATCTCCTACGACTCATATTTTTACCCACAATTGACCGGAATTTCCAAAACAGCTTAGTGTATTACTCTAATTATCTACTATTTGACAAAGTTGTAGTTTGTTTGTGCGCTCGAAAACCAGCCGTCTTGACGGACCGAGCTTGCGAGCGACGAGAAATTCTGGGAACAAGAGCTGTTTATTTGTTTGTTTGTTTTAATCATATTGCATTCACTCTAACTAGAGTATGGCAGTGCCCGCTTCCCCTCCCCCTCCGGATGACCGGAGCTCCTTCTTCTACCCTTACTTAAGTACAAAGTTGTGGCTGTCGGTGTAGAAAATATTAGTGATATAGTGATTGCTTAGCCACGCAGTGTGGCGGAAACCTCTGCAATGAGGGAATACCCAAGAAACCCATTTCCAGCCGTTTCGTTCATGCCCATCAATAAGTTTATCCCCTCTAATAGTAGAAAGTGCTGAATATATTTACATAAGACTTATTAGGAGCTACAGAGCTCGGTATTGGCCTATTGACTTGTCACCGCGGAGCACCCGCACCACTTGATTAGACAGATTTAGTCATCCTAAACGTATCCGACACTTGTCGCTACTAGAGGGGATGCTCATTGACTTAATCATTCATCTTAAACCCCGTGACGCTGGAAGCATGACAGCCTGAAGTGATGCCTGAAAGTGATGCCGTCTCTTCCTACCCTGAGCACCTGAGTGACCAATGGTGACTGCATCATATCGTCATTTCTGTACGATTCCCGCCGGTCCGGGCCATGCTTTACAAGCATCAACCTACCTTCCCATCGTAAACACAACTGTTTCAGGAATTGGCGCATTTATTACTGCACCATGCATATTTATGGCGGTGTTGTACCACAGCCTGCAGGAAGCAGGCTGAAAGCTAGGGGGATTACTGGGAAATGGTGCCTGTAAACATTATATTGCTCGCACCGGACCGAACGAGATCCTCGCATCCCAAAAGCTGATCCATGGTACGCGGGTGATGATGTATGATGTATGATGGCGATCACGACATCATGCAGGAAGCTAATATCGCCAGAATTCCCGGAGGCGGACGGGATTAAAGGCCATGGTGTCGAAGTTAAGATGCTCGGAATACCCTCCGTTGCATAGCGGTAGTAGGGGAGGAAGTTACGACTTGGACTCAGTAAGTTTTTTACTGCGAAAAGGAATATGTCATGGCCGCTTCGCGGCCAAATGCAATATGATTACAACAACGCCCAGAAATTCCCGCATACAATACCGTTGGAGCAAGACGGCAGAACCGGGATTGCAATTCACAGTTCGGGTTGCGTGTAATTCCTTCATAGCATGTTTGGTTAAAATCGAATCGAAATTCTACCTCGTCGAAGTGTATCTTGCATCAGGCTTGCACTCGCTCACTATGATACTGTAGAGATTAGAGAAGAAGTCGTAGGTGGCGGAGGGACTATGCTACGAGTCTACTCATCGTAGTTTGCGCAGCTTCGTGTATCTTAAATCAACCTAAGACCATAGGTGCCTTATTATCGGGGCTTTACGGTAGCAATTCTAGGCCCCCTCGCTTCTCACTTCTGCTATCATTTCCTCTAATCTATAGACTGGTTTTCCTCCTTGTACTGCGGTGTAACTCATTCTCGCTAGTGTGTCCATTCCCTTCCAGCGTCCTGCACTGCAGACCTTTCGTCAATAGGGATTGTGGGGCCCTGGCAAATCTATGTGAGAATTCTCACTCTTTGCCGCACAACTACTGTTAGTAAACCTACAGTCGTGTTGTTAATTGGTTAAATCGGCAAGAATTCTCGAACGTAGGTTTTGGGTTTGCTAGCGGCCCACGCGCAGTCTCTAATAAAATACTGGCAACACATCGATGGAAATTAGGTCCGATAACCAATCGGGACTTCTGAGACTGTTAAAAAAAGCGCCATAACAGATAAAGCACTACGGGAAATGCGGCTGCGTGTTTCAGCCACAATCTATCACCCATAATATGTATCTCAATATTTTAAGGTCTAGTCCCCACGGTCTCATCTCTTTGTCTATCGCTACGAACTAGGGAAGGAGTATTTTCTCAATGATTTCTCATCCGGATAAGTTATAGATCATAATCACTCATCCAGCACTGTTAACCACAAAGAGCTTTAAGTGACGATAGATGCAATAACAAAGTACCAATTTCATGTCAGACAGCTGCGGTGACTCAGGATTCAGCCGTGAGAAGACGATCTATAAATTGAACCAGCATGAATTGAATAAGCACTGGTAGTGGAGAGCTTTCCGTAGCAATTAAGAAAATCTAGAGTTTAGGAAGCGAGAATTTAGGACCAAATCCATTTCCACAGTATATTTTGTTCTAAGTCAAATGTTTCACTAGTCTTTGAATCTAACTTAGTAAATTTTCCCTACTCTGTTCCAAATTTTAGTGATTCTAATCTAGGAGCTCTAGAGGGGTTATGTAGATTTAGAATCTAGGACGCAGATTTCCAGATTCTGGTGTTTTAAACTCGTTGAAAAGCTCTTCTAAACTCGTTCTAAACGCTACAGGAAGTCCTCTGATGTTTTCTCCGTCGCCCTTACCCTAAAGACTGAGGGTTCTCGTGGTGAGTTAGAAATTCGAGTTGTGATGGAACTAAGCTAATTGGAGTGTTGTCTTGTCACTAGTCATCTCATTTCTCCACTGGTGGAGAACTTCCAATTAACTGAGATTGCCAAGTTAGGGTGAATCAATTCTTGCTACCCAATGATATCGATGATTATTCACCTTCTTCCCGAATTTACCCAACTGAGGGGAACTCAAAGACAGAGTCGAAGCAACTGACTTCTATTGGTTCAATGTTTCCCATCCATCTCGCGTCTCCAACTCACCTGGACGGCCCTTTGTCCTGAGGTGTCGTGCATGCCACGCCATGAAGCTGCTGAGACTACTGTATCTACAGTTGGTGCCCGGCTTAAATATACTCATCCGTGCTGCAGCCCGTGAAGTTTCACCCCTGATGCGGAAATTCAAGTCCGTTCCTCCGAAAAGGCTCCCAAATATAAGTGATCGAAGTGCAGCGTCGTCTCCACTGTAATGCATGCCCATGGTTAAACGTAAACCTCCTACTTTACAAATATACGAAGTCCTAGGTATATCTAGGGATAGTGATTACAACCCATATGTCTGGTGGCTGTGTAGAATGTTGGAGTAAGGGGGGATTTAAACGAATGATTGGCTGGAAATTCCACGAGATCGACAGCTTACCCAAGCTCATCGAGGAGTTGTCACATTTGGAAACTTATTTCGACTGACCTCCCGTTGTCTGCTTGTCCTTATTCACGCCGGGGTCGGGGTCGTCTGACTGGGGAATATACATACTCGGCGAGAAGCACGTACAATGTGCCGTCGAAGTACCTCTCTGCGGTATTAACCAGCAGAAGACGAGTACGTGCTTGATAATGCATTGCTGCACCAACCCCAGCACGGAGTCCATAGGAACGAGATCTAATCCTCATGCACCACTCCCGTGGTTAGATACGACGGGCACTTCAATCAGACAGGAGTTCAGCCCATGAGACGTGCAGCTCGCATAGTATGCACTCTGCTCGACCAGTCCAACAGCCATCCAGCCGAAATCTCCATCTTTGCTTTTGTCATTTCGATCAGCGCGTGGACCACCCGACCAGTCAGTCCAACCAGCCTTCCGACACGACTACTTGTTGATCTCGCCTTCCTGCCAACACATCACATCACATTATCTCTCAGATGGCCCCTCTAGTTCACTGACTCATGTTTTTGCTGCAGATTACTGGTCCATTCAAACTTCATAAACCCTTGGTTCGATCGATCCTCCGTCGCTGGTTAGCGGATGTAGCGGCCCTATCTAGCTTGCGCATCTCGATGTTGCCCAACCTCCTACCTGTCCTGTCGGATTACCTGTTATGTCACGACCTACGTATTCTTGCTTCTTTGTGGCGGTAGGTTTAATGTAAGTAGCATTCGGGTTCTCCCGCAGGGGAAAGAAACTATGAAGGAGATCCAACCAAAACTGCTCTGTATCAGGTTTTCACGATATCGATAATGGGTTAAAACCAATACCTGGCTCCTGGGGTCTACCCGACAGACTCTACCCGACAGACCGGATCGGAACGCTTTTGGCTTTTGTTTTTATGGTGGCCGTTCCATGGTAAATGCTCCCCTCAATTTAGGAAGTGTGTTGGGTGCGGACACTTGTGTACAGGGCGTACGTAGGGTTTCATAGAAATAGGGCGGGCAAGATGATCGTGCCCGAATGAAATGCTAAGTATGTATTCCGTCCAATACATCTTTCGAACCGCTAGGAGAAGGGCTGTTCCGCCTTAGTGACAGCGGAAATCTCCAACCCGCTTCTCGATTGTATCACAGATCTCGAGGGTGCGGTTATCTATGATTTCGGTTTGTAAATGATGTGTACTTTGGGCCTAAGGTGAAGCATATACCGGTACCTATTTGAGGAGCGGTCCGAATAAAAAGAAGTAGAACAGCCCCGGTAGTCGAAACACACTTGTAACCAGTTGGATCAATTTGATTATCATGTTGCCGTCAGTACACATACATACTGTCCGTCACCAAAGCCCCATATCCAGCCTACTTTGGAGCCTGATACCTATTTGGTTGGGACGTTGTGAAATCTGGACCGGCGAATGAAATATTCATGAGTACTTAGTAATTGTATTGGATTTGCGCTTCGCTGAAACCCCGAACTTAGGCTTTTACGAAGAGTTGATAGGCTTCCCACCGCAAAGTTCAGATGAACTATTCCAGCGAAATTCCCACCCAATCATCTTCCCTACCGAACCGAGAGGATCCACAACTAAGAAACTGTAAGCCGCCACCGCATTGCAACCGTCAATCTTTATATATGTAGGCTGTCTGCCGGTCATACGTACCGGTGCCACGGAGTCAGGCACAAGGCGCATGTGACATGTTTACCTTTGCAAAATACATATACGCAAAGCCTTTGAAGCTTCTTCATCGATTGTGCACAAACCCCGAGATCTTCCGGTTGGGCAGGAAACCTTGCCCTTTCCCGAAAGATTAGCCCATCGAACCAAAAGGTGGCCGGTAGGCGCGTGTTCTCTCTCTCCCACAAAAAATCACGCATAACATCCTGGAAGCAATTAAAACGGGCTCTTCGCCGATACTGGAGCCGTAGAACTGGGAATTGGATAGCAACAGCATTTCCATCGGCCACGAAAGCCTGGGACTTACTGAGGTGGTGGGTTGTGTTGAATCCTGAATCATGAGTTGTGTTGAATTCTGAATCATGAAAAAAGGGCCCCGCCGAATGGGCAGGATCCCGAAGTCGCCGACAACGCAATTGCTTTTTTTCTTGTGCTGAATTCGAAGCTAGAAGAAGGCTACCATTACTTCCTCGGAGAAAGACTTTTCGCAGTTGCACGGGTACCTAACGGCGAAAAAATGGCGAGGCTTGGTGCAGGTGGTTGAATATCAAATTCTGTTGAAGACAAATGCTGACTGTACCAGTATGAAATACATGGTGGACGCATCCTGGTCCTCAGAGGACAAAGTTTTTGTAAAACTCTGCAAGCCGCTGTCTATAGTTTTCGTTAAACCGACGTATACTGGAGTGAGTGCCTGTTCATGGCGTTTTTCTGTATTGAAATGGTCGTAGCTCAAGATGGCGCGGGGGGAGTGGGGGAACGTGGGGGCAAACGTGGGGGACACAACTAAACTTAATCGGTAATCGATTAGATTCGGCGTACCACCTCGTTCCAAGACTGAATTGAGTTTCGCAGACATCACCCCGAGTCCTGCATTATGCGTGCTTCTTCAACGTCTCGAAACCAATCCTTGGCCTGCGCCAACATTTGGCGGCGAATCCTCCGTCATTTGCATGAACCATAAGAGGCTGTCCCAAAATAGGTACTGGGAATTTCATCTCACCCAATATCGAGGCAGTCTTAAATTGTAATCTTTCGAAAAGCTCGTAAACGTGGTCAGTAACATTTGTGTAGGGTTAGGGTTTTATGATGCTTTAAACAACACCCATGGATTTCGCGGAAAAGTCGGGGGCGGTTTGAGATATAGGGAACCACGGCTGCATAGTTACTCCGTGGAGCTTTTCTCCACAACTACCGGTATCAGGTAGAGCCAACAAGCCTCTAAACCAACTGTAACCGCGATAATCTACCGTAGGTACTTTGGTAACTTAGTAGCGTCTCGTCCGGTTATGCTAAGTAGGACAAATTCGTTCAAGCTTTTACTTCTGCACACAGCAGGTGTAACCATCACGAACTACTAGGTAACCTTGACAGGCGCATTATTGGGTCGACGTGAAGCCCCAGTATGCGGCCGGGTCATATTAAGTATCCATCCGATTGGTTGCTAAACCCTCAGCTCACCTTACCAGACGACCGCTATGTTATTTATGGCCAACTCCTGGTTGCACACTCGCTGCCCTGTTGGTTGCTGGATGATTGTCCGTAACACAGTGCGTTCTGTTGAGGTCCAGCTAGCCAGCTGTCTAAAGCCGTGGTGGCTGATTAGACCAACAAGGCAGGTGTCGAAGCAGTGATTAGAACATCATTCACTCAAAAACACCAAGTGACTGATACCAAAGACGCAGAAATCACATTGTTTGTGATCATCAACAACTATTCACAAGATTAAACCTCGGTACGAATGAACAAGATGTCTGATCTTCGTTCGTCACAATGAATGCTGAAAGGACTTAGGTGAGTGCTTTCCCTTCGCTACCGTCCGCTTCAGAAGGTATCGTACCCGCGTTTAGGTCTTTTGTTGACCATGGTACCTATCCCTGTCCAGGCCAAGTCACGTAGTATTAATTTAATTAGAAGTTCGCTTCGCCATCTCAATCTTCTAAAAAAGTTGTGGTATACGAACGCGAGTGGCGGAGCTATATGGATTTTGGTGGTTGTGGCTCAGGTTAGGCTCGAGAAGGGCTGGTTTTGGTGTAGCCGAGGTGACACAATGGTCGGAGAAAGCCTAGAAATGCGGGACCAAAAAGATGGGCGGACATGGCCGTTTAGTCGCAGGAAAACTCGCTAGCGCTCCCAATTCGCCTTGTTTCTCGATCTTTGACCTCCCTTTCCCCGCATTTTTTTGCTTGACGAACTGAAAAATTTGCGCCACCCTTGCTCGGTATTGCTGTTGTGTGAGGGTGATCATGCATGCGCAGAGTTGAGGGTCGGTAGAGAATTTTTTTTTGGTCGTGTGTCCCAATCGCGTTACATACATAGCAAAAGCAATCTCCACTTTTCGCTCTGCTCCCTATATTGTTGTAGATGTCATCCAATGATCCCGTGAGCGAATGCTGTTTGTCATTGGAATATTGCTTTTTGCTGCTGCCCACCTCCTGTGCTGTCCGGGCCGGGGCCTCATACCATGTTTTACTGCGCGATGAGCTCATTGTAGATGTTGTCTTCGGGAATGTCTTTCCTCGGGGAATGTCCTACAGTTGTTTGAAGAACATCAACCTATGTCCTCTAGAGGGAACGCGTCATGCGGACGGGGAAATGTAAGTGGATAGCTGTATAAAGGGGTCTTGGTTTTAAAGAAAAATTTCCAGCCTCGTTTTGAGCGACTAGATTCCGATTTTTGCGACTTGCATATGTTTTGCTTTTTCTCTCCTCTGATCATCAGACGGGGTAGAACGAGTTGTGGTTGGTGTTTCTCAATTCGTAGTCTGGGGTCAGGGCAAATGTGTATCTTTTGACAGGTACACTCTCCGCTTTTCGAGATCGTGTACATGTCTGCAATTGAAAGGAATTCATCTGGTATTTTTTGTTCTCCGTGTTCCATCCTGTTTGGGTACTTATGTACTGGGCTTTGTTTGTAGAATTCTTGCTTTTGGCAACCGTTCGCCTTGGATGCATAACCGACGGCAGTGGTACCTGTACCTGTATGCGTGTGATTAGGTAGGGGGAAAATGAAGCGGAGCCGAAAGAAGGATCGTATTTCTATCCCTTCAACGTGGTCCATAAACGTGGGCGAAGTTCTCCAACCATATCACGAACCGTTACACGGCAAAAAAGTAATTCGGGTATGGTTTGTGGTTCGCAAACGTTCAACAAGACAAACGGTCCTTTTTGTGTACGTGGTCAATAATACTGTGACATCTAGATGCCCAAAAGGCGGGGCTGAAGGCGGAGGAGGATGTGCGTAACATTGAAGGTGGAGGAGGCTGATCATGATTAGATCGAACGATGGATCGTGACAAACGTAAGTGGAGGTGCGGGTGTAGCGGTTCTTCTATTCCGTGGATGGGGATTCCGGGTTCGTATTGTTTATTTATTTCAACACCAACTGCATTTTGAAATTTCCGAAGGACCGGTACGCTCGTAGTCGCAGTTTTGACATGTATGGCGTACAAAGGGATGGTGATCTTTATATAAATTTCACGATCACAAGGTATGGGGAAGATCTCAGGCACCCATGGGCACGATGCCCTTGAATTCTTCCTCTCCTACCGCGGCCTTCAAATATTTAATATGCTTTAGTCAAGTTCACCAGGATTAATAGTCCAGATTTCTGCTTGCGGTAACCGCATTCTCTCCATAGATCCACAAGACTGACATTCTCGTACCCCAAAGAATTTAGTCGCAGCTTTCAGTCATCTGCACGCAGCGATATAGGGTTGAAGATTCAAATTACCTGGTGGCGGCGTCTGGTGCGAGACAAGTGTATGCGCCGGGCGAACGGCGATATATAGACTTGAAGACATTCAGCGGAAAGTGGTTTGAGGGATATTCAGAGAAACGGCGATTAGATGAAGACCAGTAGGCGGTTGCTGTAATTTTGAGCAAGTGGCTACCTATACAACTTGGGGAATGGTGTTTCGCTTCAGAAAAGACACGGAAAAGTAGTCGTGATGGTACCGTATTGGTAATCTGGGGTAAAAAACCGCGCAGCTGGAGGTACTCATGAGTCCATACAATGATCAGTATCTTGCGAAGCCAACCGTGAATCACCGAAACAAAGCGTTCTATCCATCGAAAGCTCTGAATTGAAGGCTTCTGAAAGTGTTCAACAGAACTCTTCTCTCTTCGAAGTAACGGCAGCATTACGCGGTGCGGCTTATTCCAATTCCCCATAAAAGTGCGGCTTATTTTCCAGATTAGGTACTTAGTAGCACTTTAACTGCAGTTGCTGGGGTGCACTTCCCCACAGAAATCGTGCAGCACACTGTTATAGCCCCCTTCGTCATCTCACGGTCGCCTGCTTGCAGCAACAGAGCAAGGTGAAAGGTTTTTCACATTCGCGATGACTACAGTTAGCATTGATCTGTAAATGCACATTGTACATGACTGGTTTAACCACACATCGAGCAAGCATGGTTGATGGGTTTTTCTTCCACTTCTTCTTTGCTTCCATACATGCCACAGCGCCACATATATCTTGTATGCTCCAGGTATGTCCAATGATAACTGCTAGCTGTCGATTTCTTATTTCTGATTTCTTATTACAGTTGCGTAATAGCACCAAGCCCCGAGTCGTTACTGCTAACACTTGGTGCACTTCCTCGCCTCCTTTGATTCATCTGAACCGAACGCAAGTCACGCTCCTAACTTGGGGTTGATTGTTGCCTCGCCAATTGCCTTCCAGCTTTACCTAGGCCATCCCCGCAATAAATAATTATATCCAGATGCACGCACTCGTCACTGCCGAATTCTACAACTAGAGCCTGTCCAGTCGCCTTCCTGCCTGCCTGCCTTGCCTTGCCTGCCTACTATACCCTACACGCACCCCTAGAGTTCCAACTCGTCCCCCAGGCTGGGAAACTCAGATATTGAGATCTATCTACTCTAGGAGGTAGGCACTACACTAGGTACTAAGTATTTCTTGTACTCCTTAGCTGGGTATCATTTCACGCCCCCCTCTCTTCGACAACACCACCGTCTTTCGACAACACCACCCACGGCCAACCACTCCTAGTACAGTCAGTGCACAAGTCCACCATCAGCTCGCACCCACTCGCCGACTGCCTACAGCTCACTCCTCCCTCCCAAAACCCCGCTTGTTCTCCCGCCAACCGTCAGCTCTGCCCAATCCATTGCATTCTTCCCCTCCAAAAGCCTTCACCGCCGGCCGGAAAACGTTGCCCTCGTTGCTGTGGTGGTGGTGGCGGTACTGCTGTTTGCAATAACACATCCTTGCATAGTGGACTCCACACTTTACACTACTGTTCCTGTCGAGTTCACTGCTTCTGTTTATCCGTGCCTCCTGCGCCGCTCCCGCATCGTCGCTGTCATCATCAACTTCACCATAATCTTGCTAGAGCTGGCTCTTCGATCGCGTGCGCTTCGTCCTGGACCGCGACTCAAGAGCGACACATTAGCAACCCGTGATATATCGCCTCGGAAATTCAAAAAATTCGCTTTTCGGTCCGGGTTGAGGGAGAAGATTTTGCTGGGTACTGGGCGGGTACTATAAGTGCTAGTCACGCGGGGGTTTTTCGTACGACACCCTGCTGTTCTAGACGGAAGGAGGAAAGACAAAGCACAAAGGTGGAACATCAACATCAAACGTCAACAACAAAACCGCTCACGTTGCCATTGTTGTCGTGGCCGTCCTAGAAGTGAGTGCGAGTAGGAGGTTCTCATTCATATGGAATTAGACGTCAATGGGTCTCAGATTGCGGATGCTATAAGCGGAGTACCGGGAATGCAACCACCTCAAATTGCTGGCCTTCAAGCTGGCCAGCAACAGCAACAGCAACAATCTCAAGAACAATCACATCAACAGCAGCAGCAGCAGCAACAGCAGCAACAGCAGCAACCGCAGAACCACGCACAACAACCATCGCATATCGACCCTGGAAGCGCCGAGAGCTATCAGGCAGATATTGAGGAGAAACCGCGGGGCAGAGAACGAAGTCGAGATGGTCCGGCCGGCGATATGGTGGATGGAAGCGAGACATCCGGGAGTGGTCGGTTGGGGGACGGCACGGAAGTGCCGACTACGCGGAAGCGAAGGAGAAGTCGGAAAGGGTTGGACAAAAAGTTCGAATGCCCTCACCCCGGCTGCGGAAAGTCTTATTCGAGGGCCGAACATTTGTACCGGCATCAGCTAAACCGTAAGCCATCCTTGATCCTTCTTCTGGGAATTGGGACGACACAAACATAATGGACAAACATATAACTCGGACCAATGAAAGAGAAATGAAAAGATGGCATAGATCGAGATGTGGCTTGATAATTAGGAAAAACTTTTCGGAACGCAATAGAACAGCTGACTATTGACAGACCAACCGAAGCAGATATATTTCTGCGATTTCCCTCAATGCAAACGATCATTTGTTCGACAAGATCTTTGTACGCGGCACCGTGAGAGACACACCAATAGGGGCTCACACTTGCAGCGCAAGGACAACCTGGAACGGACAAGCATGCATATTAAGAGCATGAGCGATTCGAAAAATCCTGACACGAACAAGTTTTCATTGTCGCCCGAATCTCCGATGTTAATCAAAAGAGAAGAGCAAAGTCCTCACCAGGTCCCACCTCATCCCGGTGGTGGTATGGTTCCGCGACGTAAGAGTTCAGCCCCAACGGGGATGTTGATACCTCTACCCGAGGGCGAAGACCGCTCAAAGTTTCGGAGAATAACCGCAGATTCCGCTCCAGGACAACGACGGGCAAGTGTGGCGGATATTCAACACATGTACCAGCCCAAGAATTCCAGTTCGCCAATTGACAATACTGGTGCGGTGTTTAGCGGGCGACGAAGCCCACACCTCAAGACACAAGGCATTAATACATCGTCAAGTAAGCCTGGTTTCAACCGTCCAATCCTTCAAACTGTCACTACCCCTACAACCAATATGCATGGGTTGTCACTTCAGTCGCCGTATTCGGCATCATCGGCTTCCACTAGTGCATCGTTCAGTTCTAATGTAGGAGGAACTCCAGTGGCTCCGATTTCGACGACGCCAGTGACCACTCAAGGTCCGGGAGCACAGTTTTCCTCTCAGCAGAGTTATCAGGCGTTTTCGTTGCCCCAACCAGCGTATCCGAATCTGAGCCTCCCAACAACGTCTGCTTCGGGGCATAGTAATTATGTTACCCAGGGCGCTACATTAGACACAGTACCTATGACAACGTCCATGGAGATAGACCCAATGTCACTACAGTACACTATTCCAGTGTTTGGTGAATCGGGCTACAGCCGATCACCACAGTGGGGACATGTTGCTGGGATGGCGGGCGATTGGTTGGACATGTTGATGGGAACCGATTCCCAAGGCAACAGCCAGATGGGACAACAACAACAAGGTGGTATGGGCCAGTGGAATGCACCCGGCGTATCTCAAGATGCGTATAGTACTATGCCAGAGTATCAGCACTCATTCTTCAACGCTCCGCTCAACACTCACCCAATGAATATTAGTACAATCGCACCTCCAAGCCCTCCCCAGGAATCGCTTCTCTCCGACAATAAGCGACAGCAGGTTCTATATGTGGTAGATGGATTTACGGAAGTCCAGTCTGCGTTCCCCGACGGGATTGCCTCCGGGCCGAACGCCAATGATGAACGACATCCGTTGAGCCTGAGCATGATGCAGACGTATATCTCGTTGTACTGGATGCACTTTCATCCTCAACTACCTATACTCCATCGTCCAACGTTTTCGGCAGAAAAGACCCCCGATGTGCTGTTATTATGCGTCATCATAATTGGAGCGGCTTGCACGGACATCAAATCAGATCCCGACGGATCTCATCAGGCTATGGATATGGCTAATCTTGTGTCACGGAATCTACGATGGACAATTTTCGATCAGGAAGATTTTCGCCCACCAGCAAAGTTATGGGTATTCCAGGCCCTACTCCTTCTGGAAACATTTGAGAAGATGTATGCCGACAGGAGACTCCATGAGCGCGCCCACATCCACCATGCTACGACGTTGACATTGATGAGGCGTGGCTCGTCACTAACGGGACGGTCTGGGGCCTTTGATTCCCCTCAGAGTGGGCGTGATGCGAAGTCCAGTAGCGACGGAAGTAGCATCATCTTTAGCGGGCAGCCTGGTTCAGGGACCGGAAGCAGTAACGACGAAGCTTGGAATCGATGGATCATGCAAGAAGCAACCAAAAGAGTGGCCTTTGCTGCATTTGTTATCGATGCAACACACGCCACAATGTTTGGTCACTCTGCAGTGATGGTTGCACACGAAATGCGACTCCAGCTTCCGTGCGACGAGACGCTATGGGCTGCTAGCAGCGCATCGGAGGTTTTCAGTATCCAGCAATCCTTATTACAGAATAGTGTTCACACCCCCACGTTCCTCGAGGGCCTTAAAAAAACGCTTTGTGGCCAACACGTCCCAACTAACTCATTTGGTCGGACAATTCTTATGGCCGGTTTGCTGAGCATTGCATGGCATCTCCATCAAAGAGACGTACAGATATCTTCATTAGGCGTTGTGCAGCAACTGGGAGGAAAGGAGAGGTGGCGGGCTACGTTGACACAGTCTTTCGATCACTGGAAAAAGGACTTTGATGCCTCTCTGGAGAAGTTACGGCCCCAAAACTTTGGTGGAGTTTATTATGCAACCGAAGATATAGAACACGAAAACATTTTCGAGAGTCGAACGGTTTTACACCACCTTGCCCATATGTCAATGCACGTTGATGTAGTCGATCTTCAGATTTACGCTGGGGCCCGTCGACTTCTTGGCCGATCCATCACACGCCACGATGCCGAAACTACCCGGAAGAAGATCAAAGGATGGGCTCCGACCGCCCAAGCACGAGATGCCACTTTCTATGCGCTTAAGTTCTTGAGTAAGGTTCTACTCCCCGAAGAACGGATGGATATGCAATTTGAAGATGATGAGCCACCAACTCCAAATTCCCGAACCATGAGCGTCGCAGGGAGCACGACCGGGGTTCCTGTATACTCTGCTCGCGACGACCACCTTCTCAATCGGCCATGGGTTCTGTATTATGCATGCCTGGTGGTTTGGTCTTATGGATATGCGCTGGAAGGACCGCTGGAACAACCGTTTCGGGTACCTGGTGGTCAGCAAGAGGCATTCGCTAGTATGAGGTCTTTTCTAAGGACGGCGGGGAACCTGCGGTCACCTGCGGAACTGACCGCAATGCCGAATAAAAATGGGTGCTTGGGATTGCTGTTGACGCTGCAAGAAATGTTTCTTCTATGCCGATGGGAACTGCTGGGCGAGGCAGCGCGGCTGCTGAAGAATTGCATAAGTATCACCACAGGAGAGGTACCAAACTAGGGCTCCGTATATATCAATTGTCAGAAGCATCCTTTTCATCTTTACCATCGGATACAACTCTACAATGTTATATACAAAATGGATTTATCTCGATCACGTTCTCCGGTTTCTTTTTGACTTTTTAGCGTACATGCAGGGAGACCCAAGCTTATTTTTTTGTTCCGCTCGACCCATCATTTCTTGCAGTATATCATATCTCTACCAATCATTATGGGCGAGTTTTTTCTTTTCATGTGTTTTTTTCTGTTCCCTTTGTTGTGGATGGTTATTTGAGGTTGGGGATTGGATGGGGGGTTTCGTGAAATTTGGTGTTTATGGGATCGGGCAATTGATTGATTGTTGTATGTGTGGAGGTTACTTGTATCTGGTTGCTCTTTTCCATCTCGTTTTCTGTCTTTCTGTCTGGAGGGGACATTTGCGCACTCATCCTTGTTTGTTTTTGCTTCTCTGGCTTGCTTTTGCTGTACCTATCTATGTGGATGTTTTTTTACGTATGATACCAAGGGGTTAGGTCATGATGGTCTCGGGGAAGGGGAATGTGATGCATGTGTGTGGTGTGGTATTTGTGTTTTGTTTTTTTGCGCGGTGCATCTCGAAGTTCTTGTCTATTCTTAAGGGGAAGCATTTACTTACTGTTCTCCATATGAAACCAATTCCTGTGTTGTCCTTATGTTTTGACGGAAAGGGAGGGAAGAGGAAAAAAGGTGTATATGCATGTATAACTACTTGAGTACCTACTACCTCTGCGAGGAGCTGAAAATTAAGGAATATCATGAGGACGGTGTTGGTGATAATCAGTGAAGATCGGGTTTCGACTCGGTTCTATGACGCTTGTTCGTAGGTGACAAATCCCGAGCAAGCGCGGCTGCACAGGCCAAGCGTCACACAACATCCAAAGCTTTTCATCATCATCACACCAACCAACATCGACCTCATCATCCTATCTCCGTCACCGTGGAGGAGCTCGGGCTGCGACGCTTGTACTATATCTCCGCCTTGTTACATTAATTCAGTAATTGATTTTGTTTCGCCTCTATCTAGCTTCAACTTGGTGCTCTTTCCCTCCTTCTCCCCCGCCACAACCCACCTCTCCAAATTTGCCTCACCGTCCTCCCATTGCAATGGCGTATGGACATAACCTTCCCTGGCGGTTCGCAACCCGGCTATCGCAAGGCAGGTTACGGACCGCTTCTTCGCGACAGCTTCTAGCTACGGCGCGTTGCTATACGTGCTTGAACGCTCTCCCGAGACAGCAATCGCTAGCACTACCACTAGCTTCCACCTCACTCATCTCCTCCCCGAACACTCAAATAGTTAGATTACGGAGGGATTTCACGTCATCGGCGCTACGGCTGAAGGAGCACCCCCCGGAGGACAAAGACGCGGTCGAGGAAGAAGTCGATCAGGAGGCGAAACGGAAGCAGAAAGACAAAGAGAAGGAGAAGGAGGAGGGTGGGGCAAAAGTAGATACCGGAAAGCGAGGCACAGGGGATGGCATTCCCCCACCCGGGGAGGTACTCAAAGGCGGCTCATCGGCGGGAGGTGCTGCGGGGAGTGGCAATGGCAACGGTGGCGAGTCTGGCGGAAGCGGAGGAGGTAAAGCGAAGCCCGCACCCACCAATCGCGCACTACAGAAACCGATGGTCCCGGATATCTACCCCCAGGTCATGGCACTCCCGATTGCGAAGAGGCCGCTGTTCCCAGGCTTCTACAAGGCGGTTACAATCAAGGACCCAAACGTTGCGGAAGCGATCCAGGAGATGATGAAGCGGGGACAGCCATACATTGGAGCGTTTCTTTTCAAGGATGAGGATGCGGATGGCGACACGATTGAGAATCTGGATGATGTTCACGATGTGGGAGTGTTCGCTCAGGTTACTAGCGCATTCCCGGTTCACGGTGAAGAGGGTAGCTTAACCGCGGTTCTTTATCCTCACCGGCGTATCAAGATCACCAAGTTGCAGCAGTCACGAGGAGCCGAAGGCTCTGCAAAGCCCAACGAACCAGCACCTGTTTCAGAGGTAGAAATCGAAGAAATTACGGAGGAATACCAGGAGCGACAGGACAAAGGTGATGTAGTGGCTAGCTTCGAGGAGCCAACGGAAACAGGAAGGTCTTCGCACGGTTCCGGAGAGTACGCTACGTCATTTTTGAAGAAGTACGACGTCAGCATCGTTGACGTCGAGAACCTCGTTGAAGAGCCTCACGACAAGAAGGACCCTTTGATTCGTGCGGTGACGTCAGAAATCGTCAATGTTTTCAAGGAGGTTGCTCAATTGAACCCATTGTTTCGGGATCAGATCTCTACTTTCTCTATGTCACAGTCTGCTGGTAACGTCATTGAGGAGCCCGCGAAGCTGGCTGACTTTGCGGCGGCTGTGTCATCTGGCGAGGTCAAAGAACTGCAAGAAGTTTTGGAGTCTTTGTCAGTAGACGATAGGCTTCAGAAAGCACTCGTGGTACTCAAGAAGGAGTTGATGAATGCCCAGTTGCAAAGTAAGATTAGCAAGGATGTGGAGGCTAAGATTCAAAAGAGGCAACGAGAATACTGGCTTCTGGAGCAAATGAAGGGCATCAAACGGGAGCTTGGGATCGAGAGCGATGGCAAAGACAAGCTGGTAGAGAAGTTCAAGGAGAAGGCCGAGAAATTGACTATGCCCGAAGCCGTGAAGAAGGTTTTCGATGAGGTAGATTGCAGTATCACTGACGGGAGTTTGGTCACATTGCTAATGAATGAATTTTTAGGAGCTTAACAAGCTCAGTCACCTGGAGCCTGCAGCATCGGAATTCAATGTTACTCGGAATTATCTTGATTGGCTTACGCAGATTCCTTGGGGTCAGCGATCAACAGAGAACTATTCGATTAACCACGCGATGACCGTTCTTGAAGAAGATCACTATGGACTCAAGGATGTCAAGGATCGTATTTTAGAATTCATTGCGGTTGGGAAACTCAGAGGAACTGTGGAAGGCAAAATCATCTGCTTTGTCGGACCACCAGGTATGCGCGTCTACATCTCGTCATACTGGCCTTATTCTCTAACCTTTCTCTCGCACAGGGGTTGGCAAGACTTCGATTGGCAAATCGATCGCTAGAGCGCTGAATCGGCAGTTTTATAGGTTTAGTGTAGGTGGCCTAACCGACGTTGCGGAGATCAAGGGACACCGTCGTACTTATGTTGGCGCGCTTCCCGGTCGAATCATTCAAGCCCTCAAGAAATGCCAGACCGAAAACCCGCTAGTCTTGATTGACGAAGTAGACAAGATCGGCCGTGGTCATCAGGGTGACCCTGCGTCGGCACTGCTGGAACTGTTGGATCCGGAGCAAAATTCTTCCTTCTTGGATCACTATCTGGACGTACCCGTTGACCTTTCGAAAGTCCTATTCGTCTGTACAGCTAACATGACTGACACAATCCCCCGGCCGCTATTGGATCGTATGGAGATGATTGAGCTCTCGGGTTATGTCGCAGACGAAAAGATGGCGATTGCCGATAAATACCTCGCCCCGCAAGCGAAGGAGTTGAGCGGATTGAAAGATGTTGATGTCCAATTGCAGAAAGACGCAATCGAGGAATTAATTAAGTCCTACTGCAGGGAGAGTGGTGTCCGCAATCTCAAGAAGCAGATTGAAAAAGTTTTCCGAAAGTCGGCCTTGAAGATTGTTCAAGATCTTGGCGAACAAGCTTTGCCTGAAGAAAAGGCCATCACAGAAGAAGGCAAGATCGCTTTAGAGAACGCTGCAAAGGAGGCGGAGAGAATCGAGAAATCTGAGGATCCACAGAAGAAAGAACCCGATATGGCATCTCAGACCACCGAAACTCCTAGGGTATCATTGGAAGTTCCCTCTTCGGTGCACGTCAACATTACCAAGGAGAATCTAAAGGATTATGTTGGACCGCCAGTTTTCACGTCGGATAGGTTGTACGATGTACCACCATCTGGAGTTGTCATGGGACTAGCCTGGACGCGCATGGGAGGAGCGGCACTATATGTCGAGTCTATCCTAGAGACAGTGTTGTCCTCATCGGGACGACCGGGGCTCGAAAGAACTGGTAGTCTGAAGGACGTCATGAAGGAGTCTGCAGTGGTAGCCTATTCATTCGTTAAAGGACTCATGGCGAAAGATTTCCCCGAAAATCGCTTCTTCGAACATGCAAGACTGCACCTGCATTGCCCCGAAGGTGCAGTTCCTAAGGACGGTAAGCCTCACGCACACGCAGTGACATTGCACATCTCAAACCGCCCCCAACTTTTGCTCCGAGAAAAAAACGAAGCTAATGCAAATGCAATTTCGCAGGACCGTCCGCCGGCGTTACAATGGCAACATCGCTCCTTTCTCTGGCTTTAGACCACAAGGTAGATGCCACTATCGCTATGACTGGCGAACTCACCGTTACGGGTAAAGTACTGCGGATAGGTGGACTGCGCGAGAAAGCCGTTGCTGCGAGAAGGTCTGGAGCAAAGACCATCATATTCCCGGCTGACAACATCTCTGATTGGCTAGAACTTCCGGATGTGAGTTGCAGTTGTTGCATACTCGGGATATGCTTATTTGCTAACACCGTTTGTGAAATAGAACATTAAGGAAGGATTGGATGGTCGACCGGCTAGCTGGTACTCAGATGTTTTCGAGTTAGCGTTCCATAATCTTGATATGCAGAGAGCTCAGACGCTGTGGAGGGCGAATCTAGCGGAGAAGAAGAAGAAGAAGAAAAAGGACGAAGATGATGATTAAGCGCCAGTGATCGCAGGGGCACGGGGCAGAAAGTCTACATATATAGCTTGTGTGGCCTTTATGCGTTGTATATGAAAGGGTTTTGGACTGCCGATACATGTATTTTACTTACTCTTGTTTTTTGTGCGTTTTTAGAGATTTCGTCGGCTGCCTAGACGGAGAAACGGGAGAAACTACGAAAACAACAAATCATGCATCATTAGACGGTAGTCCTCTTTTATTTTCCCTCCCCCGACCCTTTGTCTGTAACTTTTATTTGTATTCTACCACTCGGTTTATGATTGGCACGGGAAAGAGAGGTTCAATTTGGTGTTGGTTTTCTCGATTGCCTTTTTGTTCGCTTGCTTGCTGTTCTCCTCTCATCGTTTTTTCTTTCTTTTTTTCGTGGGAAAGCGTGGGGGGTTTGTATATATTACGCATGACCGGGAAGGTAGATGTATGAAATGTACATAAAGCACGTTGAAATTTGTCCACGGCGGGCGCACGGAGCGGGAGTCGGGAGGATCATAATGTGCATGGTATGTTAGAAGGATAAACTAACCCCTCCTTCGACGAAATGTTTAAGATCCAGAAGCACTGGGGGTGCACTGGCGAGCGGGAGCGAAATATCACTTTCTCTTGATTCTACATCTGCGATACGATCGCGACCGTTCCCCTTCCCCGCCGTCTATCTCTCGGGATCTCCCCACCTTCCCCGCATAGTTATAGGAGCTAGCTCTATTAACGGGGGTACCATAATAGATTATTGTCAGCCTGCCTGCCTTACATATACCTACCCCACACTCGGGCCCCGCGGACCAGTTGACGTGGTTGGTCTCTGATTCGGGCGGTAAGAATTTAGGAGGCTCCGCTACTTGCTTGCTGCATGTAATATGCCTTGATGGGAGAAAGCTTCTTATTCCCCAGAGAGGGCGGTTCTAGGTATATATTACAATCCGGACGGCATAGAGGACGTGCGCCGTCATGTGGTAGTTAGGCTTTTTCGGCAGATTGCAGCATGCAGAAGCAAGAAGCAGGATGATATAACGAAGGAAGAAGAGTCATGGCCTTAAGTGAATATCGACACGTGCTATTGATATGCAAGGCCGGAATATGATACGTGGTTGGCGAGGGAAAGAAAGAGCCAAGGAAAGGCTTGATGAAAGGCATTGATGAAAGACCGAAGATTTGTTGTGGTTGAGAGCCCCGGCACTCTGTTGAGAGCCTTGCGAGTATCTAGCGAGTTGCGAGTTTGTGGCGATGCGCACAGCGACGGCAGCGTCCCCAAAAGGCAGTCTATCCATGATCGTTTTGGTATAAACCTTGCCTACTTCTGGGTAATTGAAGGTAGGCGGTCGGTTTCGTTAATTGCTAGACTATGATGCAGCCGACCAGGGATCCGATAGGAGCCACGGATCTGCGTGGCCCATGCCCCATGCCCATGCACGCGTTGTGAATTCCTGGAAACGTACCCCAACCACTCACCAAGTTGGCTAGGCAGTGGCTCCGGGGAAAGGAAAGATGCCTAGGTAGTGCTCTCAGAGGCCGTGCCACTCAGGGAGTAGGTGCAGCTTTTGCTCTTATGTATGATGATGAAAGGGAATCGTACTTTAACCCACTATGACGATGAGACGATGGATGGATTGGAAGCGAGAATTTAGGGTCGAGATGGTTGCTACTGCAGCATGAGCTAGGTAAGTAAGCGGTATTTTTGTGCTTGCTCTCATCGGCGGCGGACGGGTTGTTTTAAACTGCGCTGCGCTTTACTTCGTTCTTCGTTCTTTGCCTTGTTCGCTGATGGAAAAATTTATCGCTGGATTGTCATTGCCAGCTCATTATGCAGTTGAGGCAGTATGTACTGTACTCTATAATAAACAATTAATGGGGGAACGTTATCGTCGTCGTTCCCGCGAGGCTGTGCAGCCAGGGGAACAGACAACGTGCTATTAATGGGGGCCATGGCATAGAGCACGAGGAACAAATTGTGCGCTGTATGCCAGATCTATGTTTTCTGTGCGTGTATGTGTGTTTCTTGATCCGGGCAGAGGTGCAGCAAATAAATCCCTAACCCCACCCCGCCCAACCCGTGAAAGAGCGAGTCCAATCGAAACTGTGAGGCTAGATGCAACTAGTTTGGAGACGTTTTGAGACGCACGGATTGTTGAAACCGTCGGCCAGTTCCAGGTTCCAGGCCTTATATCTTCATGGTACTTGTATCTTCAGCCCACACTTTTATGCAATTCATGAAAGACGACTATACCGCACTCACCACCGGTGCCACGGATATTTGAATTGTGCCGCCGCCTTTTGCCGCTTTAGACTAGAATCCGAATCTTTGGACCAAGTGGTGTGTTAGTCTTCGAGAAACTCTTCGAATTCCCTTTGGTGACATGACAGATGGCTGCCGCCAGGAAAAGAGCGAAGTTTGATAGAGGTCTTTGATGAATCGGCCAGACGTTTTGACAGGATGGACGGCCACTGAGAGATGGAAAACACCCAGCAAACGGGGCCCTTCGCCTCATGCTTATTATTATTAACCTAGAGGAACTATTCCCTGGCATCTTTTTGCTGACACCCGATTTCGTAGCGCAGTTCACTCGTAGTCGATGTTCGGATCTTCCTGTGTGTCAACGTGTCCGCCCGTATATACGTGAATGAGAAGAAACGCCGATTAATACCCGGATAGGAAGGGAAGGACATGGATCGTGACTGTAAAATAAGAAGTCCTAAAAAGGACCTAAGCCCGGAGGTACCTAGACGCAGTGACATTGACTAGAGTACGTGTGAGATGGAATGTTGGACGTTGTCAAGCTGAGGAAGATGTGAAACATTCCATTGTTGTAGTACACCTAACCCCTGTCACGTGATCGGAGGACTCGGAGAGCTCCGAGTGCATTCTCTGCGGTGAGGAGCGGGTTTATAGAAATTCAGTGATTGGACCCGTTGCGTGAAGAATTCTTGGTATAAAGTGGGGTTGGTGTGGCCGTGAATGATATTAAAACAAGCTGGTCCATCCGTCGTGTGCTTCCCAAGAAATGCTTGTGTGCAAATAACTTGCGTGCGCTCCACTCAACCTGTTCCTGTTCGTCGTCCTTCCGTCGTGCGAAAGTGTGCTGCTTCCCCAGATCGCGGAATCGCGAACTCTTTCTTGCATTCTTCCATTCTGCTCTCTAGAGGATTCTACTAATTCTGACTACAGACAAAACTGACTACTACTTAATCCAGCCGTCGGCGCACTCCTCTCTTTCAACATTTCAGCTTTCTTGCCTGACTGTATATACCGGATTTCAACGTAAAACTCAATTGCCTGCCTTGCCTTGCCTTGCCTTCCCGTGCCCCACCAATCTGTTCCATATCAATAACCCATCTGCACGGGGATTCGACCTTACATTACAGAAGTTTTATTGCTTAATCCTGTCGGGCTTGCACATCTCTTGACACCGCCTCCGTACTTGAAACCACTTGTTCCGCAGCAAGCAGCCTGCCTACGCGACCTTGTTTCCGTCGCCATCTCGGCGACATCGCATCCAATTCCTCTGGCAAACGTTTTATTATTCCTTTCTATTTTTTTACACTCATCAATCAGATCAGCATCATCACCGTCAGCAGCGTCATCACAGGTTCTCTTTCTCTCTCTGCCAACTGTCACTCCTACACCACCCTCATCCGCAACCCCCTTGCAAGCGCGCGATTAAAACGTTCCCCCTCCACTTCCTGTGAGCTCATCATCCTGGTCGCTCTGCCATAAAAAAAAGCAAAGCAAGCAAGAACTGGGGCTGGCTTGTGAACGAAAGAAAAAACACATCATACATATCTACCACACCTCTCACCGCCGCCGACGCAACGATCCACCGCCGCGACAACCCGACGGTGCCCTACCTATATCACCCAAATCACCCCCGACCTAGGACTCTACGGGACAACGAAACGGAAAATTTCCCATCGTCGCCAGCTCGCGTTCCTGCAATATATACATACGGAAGCCAACCGCTTAAAGAATTGATTCCGCGCATACAAACTTGACTGCGGGGGACGAAGAAAGGAAAACAAACAAACAATAACATTAGGCGGTGCGCGCGGGTCCGGGTGCCCAAAAAACAACCCTCCAAATCAATTGAGGGTTGTGAGAAAAATTCCCGACGGCGGTAAAAGAGATCCAGCAAAGCAGTTCTCCCCTTCCTACAGCAGCAGTTGACGACGACAACAAGCATCGCCTTCGCCGCGGCGGGTTGATGCACCACCTCTTTATGGGAATGGCTCAGTCAACTACGCAGGACAGGCCGTCGGCTACTAACGGCGCCCCAGCAGTCCCAAGGCAAAAACCGAGTCTTGTTTCCCGTTTGCGCAAGAAGTTCAACTTATATCACCGAGACAGCAAACATGCCGCTACCGTCGCCGCCCCGACGACAACGACAGCAATAGAGCCTGCTCTTACTCCTCCACCCCCACCACCTCCTCCCAAAGACCCAGTAACTCCCCCAAATCCGCGACGAACTGGAAGGCGCAGTGTGGTACCTGGTCTCCCCAGACCTCCAACCCTAAAGAGAATGCAGAGCGAGAAACGCGATCGGTTGAAACCATACGAACCGCCGAATCATGAGCGCCGCGCGGTATCTGTCGATCGAAGGAACCCGGTAAACCAGGCCAAAGAGAGCTCGAGAAGTCTGAGGCCCATACAAAGTCAGAGTATAACGAGTATTACGGATTTGCAGGAGATCCAGGCGCAGGAGGCGGCGGCAGTGGCGCCGAAACGGAACAGCGGCCTGGTTCCTGGTTTGTTGGATTTTCAAGGAGAACTGGAGGAAGTTAAGGCAACGGATGATAAGGTGGAGGAGAAGAAGGATGAGGATAAGGATGAGGATGCAGCGGTGATGAAGACAGACGAACCAGACCAGGCGAGCGAGGATATTACGACAGCGACAGCACCCAATACGGAATTGGCTGCTTTACCGAAGCCCGAACGTGGCCCCAGAGAAAGCGAACCTCAAATCATCACTGCCTTTGAGGATGGGCTTAGCGACACCTCTTCCGACTCGTGGAATCCGAAGGATAAGGAGCCCCCATTGGTAAGTAGAGAGATTGAAGAAGAGATGGAATGGAGATGGATCTTGAATCTCAGTATGCATTTCCGAGACGAATCCAGCCGCGAAAAGTTCTTTGTCACATATGCGCAAGAAAGGAACCTCCGGCGACGAATCACCATCTCGTGCGACTACCGCGGCGCAGAAGAGGGCACTCTAGAAAAGGAATTAAGCAAGCTGCGGTTTCAGAGAGATAAGAGTGCAAAGATATATGAAGCCATCCGCGAATCGCTGCAGGATATCATTTTTTATGATACAATCACCAATCTAAAGCTGCAGACGAGCGAGGGACGCCTGCATGTGCACGTCACGGAGGATATTAACGAGATCATCCCGTACCCACCGGTGATGGCGATCGCGCACCTTAAATGTCCTAAGTATCGCGAATCCGACTTAGAATTCGATTCTCATCTTTCCGGCTTCGTCTACAAAGTTGGCGTCGCGGGCGAGATTATGATCAAGAAGGAAATCCCAGGCCCAGACACGGTAGACGAATTTCTCTACGAAATCAACGCGCTCTACGCCCTTGCAGATTCCGACAACGTCATCCAATTTGGTGGGTGCGTAGTCGACGACCAACGACAGAAAGTCAAGGGACTCCTCATTAGTTACGCCCCAAAGGGCGCTTTAATCGATATCCTTTTCAACCAGCGTGGAAAACTCCGCTGGTCTACCCGTGAGAGATGGGCAAAACAGATTGTCTCCGGACTCTCCGAGATCCATGAGGCGGGCTATGTTCAGGGGGACTTTACGCTCTCCAATATCGTCATTGATGACCACGATAACGCAAAAATCATAGACATCAACCGACGTGGATGTCCGGTCGGGTGGGAACCTCCCGAGATTACGGCGATGATAGACGGGCTGCAGCGCATTGGAATGTACATTGGTGTCAAGAGCGACATCTTCCAGCTCGGCATGGTTCTTTGGGGGATGGCACACGAGAGGGATGAACCGGAGGCTATGGAGCGCCCGCTAACAATGGATCAAGCTCCCGACGATGTCCCCACCTATTTCCGCGACATCGTTGAGGCTTGTCTCTGCGATAAACCCCAAGGTCGGCCGTCGGCAAAAGACATCATTGCCCTCTTTCCCGAGCGGATTGATGATGCGCCATATATTGTGGAATCCCCGAGGCGACTAGATGGGGGGTGGGGCAACGCGAATGGGTATTTCCCCGAGTCATACGATCTGGAGCAGAAAGCGCTGGTGAATGGAGAAGTAATCCCCTCCCTCCCTCCACCCCCAGTGGCTTAACTGACTCCTTTTAATCTAGCCTCACGAAAGCGTACAATCAACCGCCCACTCCATCATCACCTCCTTCCCACCGCTTACCCGCCAACTCCGCACCCACTCCCTCGAAAACCTCATCTCGCCAGCTACACAAGTAATCGATGCAGCACCCAGCGAATCCGAATTCTCGGAGCTGATCCCGAATAACGACGTGGTGATGAGTTCCAGCAGCAGCGTCATCGGTGGTGTCGGTCTGGGCGGATTATCACCCCCACCACCTCCACCACCACCCGATAGCGAGAGCTTGGGAGGGGGCGTGGTGAGGCGGACAGGACAACATGGCGGTGTTGCGATCCCGGCAGAGGAGTATACGGATCTAATTGCGGGATCGGAGAGCACGACTCGAGACGATGCGGCGACCCCTCGACCGCCAACAAGGAGAAATAGCAGCGTCCCACCGACAAGGGCACAGACGCCTGCTACAGAGGTTCTAAATTTTGAAGATGCGAAGGAGAGTTTTACGCCGCCGATCATGACTGAGGATGGTGCGGTTGGCATCGCGGCTTAATGGAGTTTTGTGGGTTTGCGAAGGTGTTTTATATTGGGGGTTTTTTTTCGTTTCTTTGGGTTGTTTTTGGCTTGGATAACATGGGACGAAACATTTAGTTTTAGTTTTTACCTAGACGGCTCTCTTCTATTTTCTATCATCGTCATTCAACATCGGACCACACCACTGCGTGCATTTTCTTTGTGTTTTTTTTCCCTGTGTTTTGGAGCGGGAAGTGGGTTATGAGATTATTGGGTGGGTAGGGATGGTATGGGATGAAGATATGGGGGATATGGATGGAAACTGGGGAGGGAGGAGAGGTATGAAGCAAGTAACATGTAATCCAATCCACTCACTGCTTATGGGGGAAATAGGAATGGAAAGAAAGCAGAAAGAGTCGAACGCCATCCATCCATTCATTGCATGCCCACAGGTGAAAGCCAGTTTACCTAGCTAGCTCGATCACTCGATTCTGCAATCCAGCCGCAACCTCGCCACTGACAGCTCAAGGAATGAAGACACGATTCTGCACCACCACCACCAATCACTCCCTGTATGCAACATGCGCATTCCTGGGCCTACCCTTACAGTCCACGATCGCAGCCTGCAAGGCGCACTCCGTTCCATTCCTTTCCAGAATAACATCATCCGCATTGCGCATCCGTCCGTAAATAGAGTTGCACTGCAGCCTTCCCCTGGGTGTGCCAATTGTAATAAGCAACCGCGGGAAAAAGAACACGTGAAAACCCATCGTCGCCCACAACGAGCGAGCCAGCTCGACCGTGTGGCATCAAGTACTCAAGGACAACCCGCGATTCCTCGGGGATCCTGCGGCATTGCCAGAATAGTAGAACAGTTAGCTCGGTGAAATTGCGGACGTCCCATTTTTGCCTGCGAGCCGTATATGAAAAAAAAAAAATACGAGGCCACCTAGCGGGCAGACGCAAGGCAGGTTTTTGTGCACGGTAGGGCTGATCACTCGCATCGGGGGTTGCACATAAGCTTTCTTCTTTTGTTATTTTTCTTCTTTCCTTCTTCCACCGCCGTCGACTTCCTTGGCTATATAACACGCACTCTCCGGAGCTCCTCCACAGAACCCCAGTATAACAACACTGTGCATAGCATCCCAGTGTATCCAATCCAACAAGCACCAGTATCTTTCCAATAATACTACAGCACAATATCCCGTCCCTCCACTCAGTCAATTAGAACCCTCCCCCCAGTCCTCAAGCGCCATGTGTCTCCCCCTCCGCCTCCGCCTTCCAACCCGCTTCTCGCGTAAGACTACTACGACGGGCGCGGGTACGCCTCTAGACTCTGACCTTGCAACTACGAAGCCGAGTTCTAAGGTTTACAAACCTGCGTCTTCACGACGGACTTAGTATGTCTCCCCCCCAGGTATGATGAGGATGGTGAGGAGGGATTGGCTGACGGGTTGATAGTAATAGGCATGGTGCAGGAGGGGCAGGAGGGGTTGGATGTGGTGGTGGAGGCGGGTGTGGTGGTGGTGGTGGGTGTTAATTGATTATGGATGATTGGGTTTTGTTACGGCGGCGCTGGTGGTTTCGTTAGTTCTTGCATCTATTAGGAAGGCTGCATAATTGATTATATACCTATATACTCTGAGGATTGATGGGCGTAGAGGAGGGGGAAAGACATTGCGTACAAACACCAGACCGTTTACAACACTAAAAATCCCATATAAAAACCATTATCCAAAAGTAAATACCCAAAAACATATCCATATAAAAAACACCCATCCCATTTTTTAAAACCCAAGAAAAATCATCGCTGCTGAGTATTAGACACCGTTTCACGAGCCGTCGGCTTCCGGCCTCTCAACACCACACTGCAAACCCTTGATATTAGCCGGCCATCCTCCCACCCATCAAGATGAAAAACTCACAAATTGACATATAACCTCGCTTTCTTATCCAAGATGTTTCTCCTCGCCGCGCGAACCATCTCCCGCGCATCTGCAGTCTCGCCCTCCTCTCCCTGGTTACATACGGCCAAAGCGTACCCTTCAATCCCTTCCAAAAAGTTCAGCATATTATATCTTCCGAGCTCACGTCCCGTTGAGTCTGTCTGCCATGGCCCAATCGGTAGTCGATATCGGGTCTCGGTGACATCTACAAATCCGGCGGAGGCTATGTAGTCTTTGAACTCGAACAGCTCCTCACCGCAGACTCGGCCTAGTCGAGAAGATGTCTCGCAGAATTGCGACATTGTACGCATGAAAGGAAGGTCTGTTGTGATGCTAGGATTGTCGGAGTATATCTTGCAGGGAGTTTCCTGGAGTTCGACCCAGCCACCCGGGTGGAGGGATCTAGTGATAATGTTAGCTTCTATGATGGTTCTGCTTCCGGCCGGTAAAGGAGGTTCACCTGTATGTTTCCTCAAAAAACCGGTGCCAGTTGGTGATTCCTCCTAGCTAAATTGTAACAGATCAGTATGTTTCAGAATGCTGCAAGTCTCAATAATACGAGTCGGAGAAACAATCCAACATGCACTTTATCTACTGTGCCTCTCTAGCGCATTGCATCAAAAGGTAAATGATCGGCGGTGCCTACACTGTTGCATTGTTTCTCCACAACCCATTACAGATTACAAGATCAAATCCGTGGGGTAATTGTGCGGGGGGTGCCTACCAAGTTTCTGGTGTGTACCATTGAGAAATAATTCGGTGGGTAGAGCCATTTGTCGTCTGCATCCTCAATCTCAAAAGTGCAGTTATCCGATGTGGCTACTTGGATCGGTGAGAGATCTGTTCCAACAATCTGTAGACAGATGTCAGATCCAATGTCCACTGCGTTTGAGGGGGGTAATGCAGTCCGATTTCAATATGAACCCTCTCGGACGCAATCGAGAAACAGCAAGAGGGAAAGGAAATTATCAACATACCCGAGCATTCGAAAACTTGCTGCACAGGGAAATTTGCGTTAGCATTTCTATTCATATTTCTCGAGTCCGAGTTTTCCAACTCCGAACCGCTGGGATTTGGATTTCATTTGAAAAATAATCACTCACTATGCCATATCACTTGCCCAAACCCCTTAATTATACTATTAGTTTCCATGCTCAATATCGAGGATTTGGAGGGTATCACCAACCTGTTCCAGTTCCTACATCCAAGATCCTCCTCGGTTGCTCCAACGGCGATTGATGCAGCTCTCCGTCAAGCCTGTCCCTCCCACCCCCAATTAGCATTTCGATCCTTTGGGCGCCGCATCATGCATATTCAACGGGAAGACGGGAAGGGTACTCACAAGAGTGACAACATTGTATCGATAATCTGCATCCTATCTTGCTCTTGCTGTGTTCCTACCCGTCAGGCACAGGGACTCCGGCTTGAACTTCCTTCCGGGGGAAAACGTACTTCATCATTGGGAAGCAACCAGTTTCCCTCTCTGAAAGATTGGTACCGGCGGTTATTTTCGAAGCGATAATTTGCGAGGTGTGAATTTGACCGTGTGAATGAAGAAGCCGCCGAAGAGCACGTCTGCATGCTAAATACCGAAGAATCGTCGTCGCTGTCTTCCTGTTCCTGTTCCTCGGTGTTGTCGTCGTCGAACTGTGAGTGGCGCTAGAATATTAGCCAACAAAGCGCTAGTAATAATTTCGCGGCGCAAAAACACCATATCATTGGGTACCAGCAATTCGTTTTCAACTGTGCTTCGGGTTGGGGTCCAAATAAAAATCGACCAAAGACAGGACGCGCCAAAGAGCTGGGAAACCCAGGAATTCGAATGACAGGAAGCGCTCACTTCATCCGTTGTAGAATATTCCACTGCTGGAACAGCAATGAACTTTGGCCCCCGCAAGGACATCTCGGAGGGAGAGAGCGTCATGGTAAAATATGTCTGCTGCGTACTAGGTAGATACAAGCAATTGCAAGATCTGACGGGTAGCAAGAACGTCGAAGAAGTCTGGATGAAGGGTCCTGGGGGGGAGGAGTATTTGTTGCTTTCTTCCCAGAGAAGGGGTATAGTATATCACCAGAATAGCAGCAGTATGGCGACGATGGGAAGAGATCAGAAGACGACGAAAAGATAGGAGCGTGGCAGAATGTATCAGTTTGTTGCAGCAGCACGGGGCCTGTGGAACAGACGACAGGCAGTGAGTGGGCGGGCAAGCGCAACTTCAAGAGCAAACGAACAAACAGCAACAGAGGGAGGAAGATCTGTTCCGAGGGAGTGGTTCACGAATATTAGGTTATTATTTAGACACGCGAGGACCCCTTGTCTCCAGGCTGTTCCTCACTTTCGGAACTGATGTGATGGGCCAGAGCAGCCTCCCCTCGGCCCCATGCTTCATTGAGCGGTCCAGTCTCGCGGATTGCTTTGCTTTTGTGTGCACAGTTCAACGACTCCGTCATCTCTCCACCCTCCCACTCCCAGAACAGGTCTGCAGCTCCTCTCCATCTCTCCACCCTCCCACTCCCAGAACAGGTCTGCAGCTCCTCTCCATCTCTCCGGGGAAGAGGGTCTCTTCCCTACAGCCACCGATTATCAATTGCTGTGTAAAAGAAAAGCAAAACCCCAAAAACAAATGGAACTAAAGAAAGAAAAAACAGGGATCGCCCGGTGATTCGGGTCCTAGCACGCTCAGACCCCCTTTGATGCAGATCCCTGCTGGTCGTGTTAGGACCACACTGCCGGGTCAGCCCACAGCCTCTCTCCAAGGCAAAGGTACCTGCATCCCCCGAACACTCAACTCCATCACATTTATGCTCGCGCCCGCTACTGCCGCCCAGCAGCTTTCTAAGACAGTGGGGGGTTGGAAGGGTTTGCGTGCGAAGGAATCACACGCCCGCCTGCAAATGCCGGAATCGCACACACCACCTCAACCAGCTCGCTGGGAACCGCGCCCGCAGATATGCTCCCCGTGTTTGGGGGCTCCCATATTCTGCAAACGGCCGTCCCAACGGACAGGGAGGCCCCCATTCATCTGCTGTATGTGCTCAACTGCCATGGGTGCGGTAATTGACTCGAGTGCACTATTAAAGGTATCTTCACCGCGAAATACCAAGAGGTACCGCCCTGCATCTGAGCACACGTATCCCGACCGCAGGTAGAGTGCGCATCAATGCCTACAGACAAGCCCCATCAAGCCGATGCTTTCATCCGAAACCCCGCGTTCCACCAGCTTGGAACAAAATGAGACGAGAGCCGAGTGCGCCGTTGTGTAGCGATGCGCCAAGGGCTGATGAAACATTGGATGTGGACCCGTGACGCCCCGTCTCTCGGCTGGCAGGGGTTGGGACCGTGATGGACACGTGCTCGTTCGCTTGTCGTTTGTTTTGGGCCCCTATAAGTGAGCGGTTTGAATTTGGCCCTCGAAATCCAACGTCAACTAACTCGTTATCTTGATGCTATTAACTAACAATCTCATAGTTTCTTCGTTGCAACGGACCGAGGTAGAGAGCCTTCTTCAGCTGGTGTATTTGCCGAGACCTCCCCCGCCACTTGCAGGCGGACTTCGTCCACAAGAAGCAATTCCTCCAGTTCTCTCCTCGAGGTTTCTTGATATACTCGCCAAGAGAGGCATTTTCCTCAATGAGGGACTGTAGTTTTTTAAACGGGAGCGAGTGATTCTTGGTGTCAAGCTCTGAGATATGCATTGACAGATGAGGTCAGCCCATTGGTATTTGGGGTCAGTCCGCTAACCTAGAGTTGTCATTTAGACTTAGTATATTCGCGCTCTACCTTAGCCACAATACTCTTCGCATCCTCTCGTCCTCGCTCTCGTCCTGGTCCTAGTCCTTATCCTCAGTATTGTAGTGGGCGAATCTTCCTTGTACCACTCATCCACAACCACCACCATTCTACCTCAGTCCGCTAATCAATACCGACATTGGAAGCCGTACGTTGATAAAATCCGTTATTTTCAGGCGGCAGTACGGGTGGCATCCCAGCGCGGCGGGGGGCGGATGCCGACTCGGATGTTTGACTTCCCGAAAACGAAGGAGACAAGACCACAGCGCACACACTGAGCCAATGGTACCAAAGGAAGGGGCTTCAGCCAGAATGTAATCACATCAAGATGTCTCGGTGGATTATTCGCTCCCATGACCCGCTGCGAAGCGAATACGAAGACGGGTTTACGAAAAGCAGGTGGTACTTGGCAGATGAAACCAGGAACTCTGTCTGACCCATCAATTCCAATAGCAAGCAAAGCAAAGCAGACCCCAACACCCCAACCCCAAGAAAGCAAACACCCTCCCATGCAAAACACAAAACACCTTCCCGTCAACTCCCACCACCTCCACCACCACCTCCACACCCACCTCCCCCTCCCCCTCCACCACCTCCTCCTCCACACCCTCCCCCTCCATGCCCGCCATGATGTCCACCTCCCCCGCTAGGATCCCTACCCCTCATCAGCATCACATCCTTTATAAGCAAAGCAAGAACAGTCTAACTCACCCGCTCGACCAGTCCAAACCAGCGCCGTGCCCCTTACTCCGCCGACTGCTGCGCCGGTGTTTTGCTTTTGCCTTGCGGAGATGTGCTTCCCTGGGCCCGTAGGATTTTGCAGGTTTTGACGAGGAGCCGAAGCCGAAACACATGGTTGTGTATGTATATGTGTATGTGTTGGGGTGTGTTGTATAGGTAGCTGATTGTTTGTCCGTGTCCGTTCTCGTTTTGTCTACCGTGTATAAAGAGGAGGAGAAGGATGGTATTTATCCCCCAACACGCGCAGCTGGGTGCGCAGATAGGCAGATAGTCTGGTGTGCCTTGAAGGTACCTCCGTTCGCTGCTGCGCTCGTATTCGTAAGGTTTGATTGCAAGGCGTCGTCGTCGTTGTCGTCGTCGTCAGGGGCTTATATTTATGCTTACTTTCCCACGTTCCGCGATATGGTTAAAGTTGCACGTTTTCGTGAGATCGAGGAATGATGGCTGTGCAAGACCGGTAGTAATACGAGATAGACTTTCTCACCCGCACATCCCCCCCAAGGCAGACAGATCTGGTATTTATATCAACAACTGGACACGGCACGCATGCAACCAGGCGGGGGATCGGAGAGAGTATCTTCCGACCAGCCGCCGTAGATATTGGAAATCTCATCTCACCTCACTAAGGTGTTTTTTCCGTCTATTTTGGCGCGCGATGCTAGAATGTGAGCGTGCTTACGGTGGGGTTTTTGCTAGTTTTTGTGCTACTGAAGCATGAACGAGGGATGTTGCGATAATGGCCCGGTATATAATCGTCACTGCGGAGCTCCGGTGGGCGTCCAGCGGGTGAATATACAAGCCGTTCATGCCAATTTTTCGCGTTTCGAAACGGAAGGATGATAAAGCGAGGCCGGTCAGTGGGTCATCAATGCCCGTGCGGACATTCACGTCTGCTTGCAGGAGTCATCCAGAGTTGTTAGAGTGGTTTTTAATGCACTGGGTGTCACAAGGAATGTGTGACGATTGAACTGCAGAAGGATCGGGATACACCTAACCCCCTCCCCTGTATTACCATTGAATCCTCCTCCTCCTCCTTCCCGCAGAAAAGGAAGCTTGCCGTGTTGAAGCTTCAATGTAAGCTCTCGCGATATGCAAACCTAACCCTGCAATAATGCACAATGCTGTCACCCCAATTGACTCTTTCAGAGATCCTCCAAGCGCCGCGGTCTGAAGTCGCCGGCTGCCGACTATGCGAAGCACGAAGAATGCGGGGTGCACTGAGATCCCAGTAATCACCGCTACTTAAGTACCTTCGAAGAGCCGAGGTTCGGCACTGGCTGTATACGCCCAACCCGTCTATATGCTGAAACGCAATGCACTGTATTCACTACACAAGGTAACATGGCAGAAGCAGCTGGATTCAAGCTCACCGCAACCCCCGTTGCGTGGCTCAAGCGCGACTTGCTGGTATTTGCGAACAGCATTGGGATCGGAAAGGACGAGCTTCACTTCCTCTATGTACGTATACTCTGCGTGTGGGGGAGGGAGCTAACGCGCGTAGGAACTCCACCCCCAGTTCGCAGCGTTCCCAACGTACCCGACCATCCTCTCCTTCAAGCGTACCGAGCAGGAGGTCCTCGACTTCTACGCGCAGCTCTCAAGTACGCCCGCGATCCCGGGGGTGCCAAAGCTCGACCCCCGACGCATCGTGGACGGTCAGCGGCAGATCACAATTCTCAAGAACATCCCGCCTACGTCGGCGGGGCGGGAGTTCGAGCTACGGGGGGAAGTAATCGGGGTGTATGACAAGGGCAAGGCAGGGACGGTGACAGAGACCCAGCACGAACTCGTCGAGAAGACCACGGGCGAGGTGTATACGCGGATCGTGAGCTCTTCGTTCGCGGTTGGACAGGGGAATTGGGGCGGGCCGAAGGGTACGATGCACCCTCGTGTAAGAGAATGTACTGACGGGTTTGTAGGCCCTAAGGGCGTGAACTATCCCCCGCCAGAAGAGAAAAAGCCAGACGCAACATTCACCTTCGCCACCAGTCCTTCGCAAACTCTGCTGTACCGCCTCAACGGTGACTACAACCCCCTCCATGCCGACCCCACCATCGGCTTGCAGATGGGCTTCCCAGGCGCAATCCTGCACGGGCTTTGTACATGGAACATCGCGGCGCACGGGGTACTCAAGACCTTTGGCGGGTCTGATCCTGCGCGGCTGAAGTCGTTCCAGGCAAGGTTTGCGGCGCCGGTGATGCCGGGTGATAAGTTGATTGTTGATATGTGGTTGACGGGGCGGAAGGTGGATGGGGGTGAGGAGGTGGTGTTTGTGACGCGAGTGGAGGGTGGGAAGGTCGTTCTCTCGAATGGGAGGGCGTTGTTGTCGGGAGTTGAAGCTGGTGGTGCGAGTAAGCTGTAGAGAGAGTACCGAGTTGTGTATCGTGAAGATACTTGTAAAACTGCCGGGATGGCCGGAGAAAAGGACCCTGATGAACCCGAAACTCATATAAGCTTTTACCGCACTTGATAAAATCCTTTCTAACCCTTGACACTTGTGCCGCTGTCGCTCGCTGTGATTGGCGTTCCGTGCGGAACGGAGCGAGAGCGTCCGTTTGCTAGACGTAGGGCCCATCTAGGTGTCTAGACTCGCGACTTCTCTCAACTCTTCGCGAGTTATGCGATAGCGGTTATCTAGTATATATCATACTCAAAAAATTTCTTGCTGCGGGTTTTACTGAAATTTTTATTGGTGGTGTCGAGAAACAATGCAGGAAAACGTTGTCTACCCCGCCAAGAGGGGCAAGGACGAGCGTCTGGCGTCATTATTTTGTCGACAAGTCCACCACTTTTCATTTTGACCGCTAAATTGTACCCCTCATTCCCCAGACTATAACTCCGCTTTTTCTTGCTACTGTGGCTACAGCTACTGGAGTCTGCTCTCCCACCCCCCATCAACTTTCCATCTTCAACAAAGCTCTTTGGCATTGAATCAAGCATCTGTTATTTGATTGAAGCGTTTGTTTTGACTTAACCATCATGAGCGTTAGAACAGTTTCCACTACTCCATATGGTAAGTTAAGCTCCGCAGCCTCGTTGATATGCTTGAGCTAATTGATCTACCTTCCCTACAGAGGGCCAGAAACCCGGAACGTGAGAACTCCCTATTGTAGTCGTGCAATGAACCTTGAGTTAAATAATATATTGTTCTTACAGCTCGGGCCTCCGCAAGAAGGTCGTAGTCTTCCAGCAGAAGAACTACACCGAGAACTTCGTTGCTTCCCTCCTCCAATCCATCCCCGAGGGAACTCAAGATGCATTCCTCGTTATCGGCGGTGACGGCCGTTACTACAACCCCGAGGTGGTGCAGGTGATCGCAAAGATCGGATCCGCATACGGCGTCAAGAAGATTCTCGTTGGTCAAAACGGAATCTTGAGTACGCCAGCGGCTAGTCATATCATTAGGAAGAGAGGCGCAACTGGAGGAGTTTTGTTGACTGCCAGTCACAACCCCGGTGGTAAGCTATGCAAACGTTGCTGAACAGTATGGTATGGGATTGACCTCGTAAATAGGACCAAAGGAGGATTTCGGTATCAAGTACAACCTTTCCAATGGTGCTCCAGCTCCAGAGAAGGTCACAAACAAGATGCACGAGATTGCGTCGGCAATTACTGAATACAAGATTGCTGACCTCCCGGATGTAAATTGCCCTGTAGTTTTGGGGACTTCTGTAGCTGATGTTTTGGTAGATCGACCTCACTACCATCGGAACCAAAACCTACGGCAATCTCGAGGTTGAGATTATCGACTGCGTTTCCGACTACGTTGACTATATGAAGGAGATTTTCGACTTTGATCTCATCAAGGAGTTTTTCAAGTCCAACCGCAGCTTCAAAGTTCTCTTCGACGGCTTGCACGGTGTCACCGGTCCGTACGGTGTCAGAATCTTCCAAAAAGAGCTCAATCTCCCAGAATCCTCGACTCAGAATTGCGTTGCACTTCCTGACTTTGGAGGTGGACACCCTGACCCCAACCTCATCTATGCACACTCCCTTGTTGCAGCCGTTGACAAGGACAAGATTCAGTTTGGAGCTGCCAGTGACGGTGATGGTGACAGAAACATGATCTACGGTGCCAACGCTTTTGTGTCGCCCGGAGATTCGCTTGCCATCATTGCTCACTACGCTGACAAGATTCCCTACTTCAAGAAGAACGGCGTTTACGGCCTTGCAAGGAGTATGCCAACTTCTGGAGCTGTAGATTTGGTTGCCAAGAAGAAGGGCCTCAACTGCTATGAGGTTCCTACTGGATGGAAGTTCTTCTGCAATCTGTTTGACAGTAACAAGCTTAGCATCTGTGGAGAGGAGAGTTTCGGTACTGGAAGTAACCACATCAGGGAGAAGGACGGTATTTGGGCTGTTGTCGCTTGGTTGAATATCATTGCTGCATTGGCGAAAGAGAACCCTGGAGAGGAGCCCAGCATTGCAAACATTCAGATGGAATTCTGGAAAGAATATGGCCGTATGTATTCTCAGAAGCCACAGATACGGTACATCTTCTGATAGCTATGCTCTAGGCACCTTCTTCACCCGCTTCGACTTTGAAAACGTCGACTCGGACGGTGCTAAGAAGCTCACGGCAGGACTTGCTGCGAAGATTGGCGAAAGTTCTTTTGTTGGCAGCGAAATCTCGGGCCGTAAAGTGACCGATGCCGGCGACTTTTCGTACACAGACCCTGTGGACGGAAGTGTGGCAAAGAACCAGGGTTTGTATGTCAAATTCGATGATGGCAGTAGATTCGTGGTCCGTCTATCAGGCACCGGCAGTTCCGGAGCTACCATCCGTTTGTACATCGAGAAACACACATCTGTGAGTAGCAGCGTTAACCTGGTATTGGATACACAGGCTGATGACCATACAGGATAAGAGCAAATACGCACTGGACGCGCAGGATTACCTGAAGGAGCAAATCAAGCTCGCCGTCGAGTTCTTGAAGTTCAAAGAGTGCGTCGGAAGAGAGGAACCTGATGTCAGGACATAAGGGATCTTTGTTTCGTTTCACGTTTTAAATTTCAAGTCACACAAATTTGGAATGGCAGGGTGGGCTCAATGTAAAACAACCAATATATCAAAAGGCAAAGGATGCCTCAGAGCCTATATGATGCGATGTGCTGGCAAAGTTGAGCTGTTTAGACTTTACGCTGTGTTGTACCCCACTGGCTCGTGAACCGCCATCTGCCGTCGGCTTTTCACCCCGGATGCTTGTGACGTAAATGAGAAACAGTTTGGCTTGGCTCTTCCCAGATTCCTTCTGGGACCTGCACACCAGCACACGAGGCAATTCTTGGCTTTAATTCCCCCAGCTCCTCTAGTTCAAGTTCCGAACCCCATTTCTGCCATTTCCATACCAATACCTCTCACATCTTCACACTATCTTCGAATTTTGACTTCACTTCATCAAGTCCCATTACCCGTACGCAACAATGAGTTCCAAGGAAGAAGGTGCTGCTGTTCCGCCCCAGGCCAAGAGTTCTTGGGGTCCGTTTCTGAAGGTTTGATAAACATGCCACGCGGCCCTTTCTCTGAGGTTGAGATTTTCGTGGAAGAAGACCTGCTAACCACTATGCTCGGCGTGGATAGTCAATCGCGAGCTTCACCGGCGATCTGGCAAACATGACGGCTCCTGTTCGTTTGCCCCCTATCCCCTTGCAGCACGATGCTGACAAGGAGTGCGACAAATAGCCATTCATTCTGAGCACCACCAGCTTGACAGAGTATTCGGGTTACTGGGTAAGTATGATAGAGGGCTGTTGGGGGTGGTTGTGAGTACTGATAGGACGGACGATAGGCAGAACATCCCGAGATCTTTGTGGCACCGGCAAAAGAACAGGATCCGGAGAAACGTGCGTTGCTGGTTCTTAAGTGGTTCTTGACGACCCTGAAGCAACAGTATAGCTCGAGGAATGAAAAGCTGTAAGTGCTCAATGATTGGGGAGGTTGGTTGGGTCGTGGCTAATGGTGCGGAAGAGGTTCCGAGAAGAAGCCGCTGAATCCATTCCTGGGAGAGCTGTTTTTGGGGACTTGGAAGGATGAGAATGGGGAGATTGGGGAGACAAAATTGATTTCGGAGCAAGTTAGGTTTGTACACTGGTGCTGACAGTGGGGGTATGATTGGTGCTGACAATGTGGACTGCAGCCATCATCCTCCCGTCACCGCATATGCGATTATCAATGAGAAACACGGTGTCAAGCTTGAGGGATATAATGGACAGAAAGCTTCCTTCTCCAAGGGCTCCATAATGGTGAAGCAGGTTGGCCATGCGAAGTACCATTTGAATGGGTTCAATGAGGACTGTAGGTAGCCAACTGGATGTGTCACGACACGGCGACATTGTTTCTGATCGATTTGCAGACCTCATTATGCTTCCTTCGCTCCATATCGAGGGTATTGTCTACGGTTCGCCTTACGTAGAGCTCAACAAAAGCTCGACTATCATCTCGTCCACTGGCTACATTGCAACGATCGACTATAGTGGCAAGGGCTGGATCTCTGGGAAGAAGAATAGTTTTACTGCAACTCTGACCAAGGAAGGTAGCAAGGAAGTGCTGTACACTATTGATGGACAGTGGACGGACAAGTTCGTAGTTAAGGAAGGCAAGACCAAAAATGAGGTACGTGACCCAATTTCGCTCCTCGGTGGATGCATTATACTGACGGTGATCTGTGATAGTTGGAGTCGTACGATGCCAAAGCCACCAAGACCACGCCCCTGTACGTCGCACCGATTGAGGAACAAGATCCTCTCGAGTCCCGCCGCGCGTGGCAGAAGGTACAGGATGCAATTTGCAGAGGCGATTTGGAAACCACGGGAATAGAAAAGAGCAAGATAGAGAACGAGCAGAGAGAGATGCGCAAGCGGGAGAAAGAAGAGGGCAGAGAGTGGGAACGGCGGTACTTTTCGCGCGTCGAGGAGGACCCTGTCTTCACGCAGCTTGCGGCTCTGCGGGATATCACTAGCGAAGCTGATAAGACAGGTGGGATCTGGGTGTTTGACGAAGCAAAGTACGCTCAGGTACTCGCCAAAAAGACGGGATCATAGAGTCAATGTCTTATTGTCTTGTTGTCTTGCCTGTTAGATAGCTAGAGAAGTTGGAGTGTTTGATTTGGAACTTGCTTGTTTGTTGGCGCATATATGGGATCGCTGGAGTGCGTGGGATCCGTATTGTAGAAGGTTTTTGCAGTGTCGTGGGGTGTGTACACCTGCCATTTTGTCTTGTTGTCTTGTTGCTGTGCTTGATTTCCAGTACTCTAGACTTTAAGAATATTCATAAACCAGTTGGCGGGGACTCGGGGATTGCGTAAATGTCTCTTGTGTTTTCGTCGGTGTGGTGGTATTGGTGGGGGTTCAATCGGCGAGAGCATCGGGAAGACGTCGCTCGCCGAAGAACGGAATCCACGGCTGTCGGGCCTCGGATGGCTTGGCTCTGTTCATTGTTTGTGCCTCCGTCCCGCTCTCTGAATTCGTTGTGTTTCCCCTCACCGCTTAATATCAACGCTTCACCCCGCCCCTGCCGAAACCCACCAGCACAACCATCACCCAGATCTCCATCACAAGCAACACAAAATTAACCAGACCTTTTTCCACACAACTAAAAATGGTATTTTCCACTCCCTCTCTCCCACTTTCACCTCCGCCCAAAAACAATGGCGTCATCGTCAGAGCCAGACACGGCTCTGAGAAGGATTGAGGCGCAAAGGCTGATACTGCACCCGCACCAGGCCCGCAAATTCTTTGTCGGAGGAAACTTCAAGTCCAATGGAACCCTTGAGTCCATCAAAGCCATCATCGAAAACCTCAGCAAATCGCAGCTCAAGAACGACGTTGGTTCGTCTCCCCCTCTCCCCCTCCCCCTCCTCCACACTAACACTCAGTAGAGGTCGTCATCTCCCCACCTGCCATCTACCTCCTCCTCGCTCAATCCCTCGTCAGCTCTTCAGTCAAGGTCGCGGCACAAAACATTTTTGACCGCGGCAACGGCGCCTACACCGGCGAGATCTCGGCGCAGCAGCTCAAGGATGCCAACATCGACTGGGTCATCCTTGGCCACTCCGAACGTAGATCGATTTTTAGCGAGAGCAATGAGTTTGTGGCGTCCAAGACTAAGGCTGCGCTTGATGCGGGATTGAATGTCATCCTATGCTGCGGTGAGAGTCTAAAGGAGAGAGAGAATGGGACTACAATTGAGGTTGTTACGCGGCAGCTAGGCGCTGTGGCCGAGAAGGTTAAGGATTGGAGCAGGATTGTGATTGCATATGAGCCCGTTTGGGCTATTGGGACCGGGAAGGTCGCGACTACTGAGGTATGTTGCTGTGTTTGTGTTGGGGCTTTTGGGGTGGCGCTGATAAGAAGGATAGCAAGCGCAGGAAACTCACCAGGCGATTAGAGAGTGGTTGAAGAAGGCCGTGTCTCAGGAGGCGGCGGATAACACCAGGATCCTGTATGGTGGAAGTGTTACGGAGAAGAACTCGGCGGAGCTGGCGAAGCAGCCGGATGTGGATGGATTCCTTGTTGGTGGTGCGAGTTTGAAGCCGGCTTGTGAGTTTTTTTCCTTTTCCCGAGTGGAGGTGGATGCTAACATGGTAAAGTTGTCGATATCATCAACTCCTCGTAGATAAGAAGGAAAGGTCTTGGATGGATGGACACTGCGTGTACGGGTAGTGAGTGACTTTGAACAAAAAAATGAAATAACATTTTGTAGGAATGCGTGATTCTTTGTACGCCCCTGATATGTGAAATCGCAAATATACTCCCCCCGCATATATCACAACGGGATGAGTTCCCGGGGAAGTGGGAAGTGGATAGCCGGCAGTTGGATGGGAGGAGGACTTTGCATGAACGCCCACCTGCCTTGTGACACGGTTGATTTATTGATTTGCATCCACATGTAATTCAAACGGCTGGCTAACCGCCAAAATCATATCAAGCCATCCATCCATCCATCCTGCCGTCTTATGCAAGCTCATCCTTTTGGTCTGTTAATGGGTCGAGTTTTTTAGAACTTCTAGTTTGAGTTTCTGGAGGGCGGGTAATCATAAGTTATTGCGAGGATGGCTATGAAGGATGGGTGTGATAATGGGTGATGTAAGTAATTCATTCATATATCGTCACTCGCACCTTGGGCTTTCTGGTGCAAAACCCTCGAACTCGTCAAGCCCGTATACAACAGGGTATTAGAGCAAGGAAATACTCAGTACATACCACTTCACGTTCCGTGCATATCGTGATATCTACAGTGTCCTGTGTCAGGTCAGGTGTTCCCAGTACAACTCGTACGGGAGAAAGAAGTGTGTTTGAGGGCCGTAACTGGTGATGGTGGATGTAAGATTGTCAGATGGGAGATTAGCACTGAGACTGCCCAGTGTTTTCATCAAGAACCGACCGAGATAGTAGCATTATCGCTAGCCACCCTCATTGCATGCAGTGCATCCAGTAGTAGGTATGTAATGATGATGTAAATTGCACACATAACGCCGCCCACGCATGCCCAATCCCAATCCCAACCTAAAACTAGAAAAGGACATCATGAAATATCACCACCCAACCTCCCACCCCTAATTAAGCCGCCCGTAGTTCTCTGTTGAATTCCCCCCACCCCACTGCTTCCGCTCACGATATCTCATTGTGCCCCGGCCCTTAAACTTTACCTCCCCGGTATCGGCAATGGGTTCCCACCGCCGCTGCGACTCCCGCTCACGCTCTTCACGGAGGATCCGTTCCTCCCCTTGTGGGTCATCGCGCGTGTAGTTGTGGTGGTGTCGGCGGTGGCGACTCCGTGAGCGGTCGCGGTATCGACGGCGTGATCTTGAGCGGTGGCGGTGTGGGGACCGGGAGCGGTGGCGGCGGTGGTGATGGTGGTGGCGGTGGCGGCGTTGCTCGGGGGATTTGGTTTTTGATTTTGCGGGGGAGAGGGGGTCGGTTGGGACTGGGGTGCGGCTGCGGCCTCGTGGGATGTCGTCGGCGTCCATCGGCACGTCTTGGTCTGGTGGTGCACTGCTGGTGTTGCCGCTGCCCGTGTCTGCCCCTCCACTGGGCGAGCCGGGTTGTGGGTCCCGCTGCCTCCCTCGCTTTTCGGAGGTCCCCTCCTCGGCGTCCGACCATTCGCTCCCAAACGCATACCTTTTCCCTCGGAACTCAATCTCCCCGCACCCGACTACCACTACGTCTTCCAACGGCCGGTCCTTTGCGTCAACTTTCACCTCGCCAATCTGTTTCACTACCGCCATCCCGCCGACAACTTTTCCGAATAGCGTGTGCTTCCCCGTTAGGTGCGTGCATTCGTCGGCGAGGGTGATGAAGAACTGGCTGGTGTTTGTCCCCGCCCCCCGGTTCGCCATGCATACCAGCCCCGGAGCATCGATTTCTCGCCAGCCAAGGTTCTCGTCTTCGAAGGTTTTTTGTGGGGGATCAAGCGCGCAGAGACCGCCGGTGCCGTTGCCATTGGTGATGTCGCCTCCTTGGAGCATGAACTCGCCAACCACGCGGTGGAAGATCGAGCCCTGGTAGGTTAAGGGGATGGGGCGCTCAGGGTTGCTGGGGAGCGTGACGGCGGGTTTGGTGCCGCGACAGAGCGTGAGGAAGCTACGGCAAAGGGTTAGTTGGGAAACATGCTTGGGGGAGGAGGGGACAACTTTTTGCAGGCTTTGGGAGCATGTTCGGGGAAGAGCTCGATTGTTATGCGGCCAGTGGGGAGGGTGCCGATTTGGATGTCGAAGAAGACTCGTGGGTTAACCATGGCCGCTGTTGGGGTTGGTTGGGTGTAACGCGAGGTAGCTCGTTGACTAGTAGAAACTTAGACCTGGAGCACGGACCACTAATTACCCGGAATTGGGATTAGCCGATTGTTCATGATGTCACTCGTTGCTTTTGCGTTGCGGGGAACTTCAAAGCAATTTTGGCTTCCTCCGTGGAGCGAGCCCGCGGTGACGGAAGGCATTATCTATGCGCCACCAGAGGACCCACAGTCCTCGGACGCTGTGAATACATAAGCTGTCGGGTCCCATGGAATCTCCAGATCCCATACCTTCCCTCTGACCATAAATCGCATCTGCATCGAATTGCCTCGATTCATCAAAAATGGAAACCCCAAGAGCATCCCTCTCCACCCTCCCCGAAGAGCTCCTCTCCAACATCCTCCATTACATGCCCACCAAGCACCTCTTCCGCACCAGCTCCGTCTGCCACCGCGTGCGCAAATCCGCAAACACACTCCTTTCGCAGCGCCTCAGCCACTCTGAATATCTGAGTGGCTACAACTTCATCTTTGAGTGTTCTACGCCTTCACGTCGGGTCTGCGTTGCCCTCCCTCCTCCGGCATCGGTATCTGACAACCGACAAACTTGCCGCAGACAATCACCCCCTACCAGCATTGTTATCAGAAAAGACTCACTTCTCCAATATCACCTAATAGGAACCTCTCGCAGGTCTACTCCCGCTTCATCCCGCACGCCCCCGCAAATGTCCGTAATCCATATAACTCACAGGATGCCACGCCCCGCCCCATATCTACCGTTGTGTCCCTTGAGGAGACGGATTACTTTGCGCAGCTGTGCGCGAATGCGGTGCTTGTAAAGCTGGGTCAGCTGCAGGGACTGTTTACATCGATGATACGCGTGTTCGACGACACATTCTTCTGGCTTCGCCGTCCGGGGCTAAGGGGTGCGGCAATGAGTAAGAATGCAAGAGTGGTGTGGTTGGATGATGCGAGGAACGCGGGGTTGAAGATTCGCGTTACGGAGCGGGAGAGAAGGGCGTGGGTTCCCTTGTTTGGACATGATCATGAGGATGAAGAGCGACCTGTGAGCTACTTGGTTGAGTATGAGGAGGTTCTTGTGAGGACTGCGTATTTGGTGGGGGTGTTGGAGGCGGAGGAAGAAAGGAGTGCAAAGGACGCGGTGATGCTTGGGAGGGTTTGGTACCTATTCCTAGAAGTGTGAGAATGAGAGGGCTGACAGACGTGCGGAAGCCGTTGGTTGCGCAAGATCTGCTGCTTCCGAGCTATTATTAAGTGACAGAACCTTGTGTGAGATATGCGAAAAGTATCCTTAGGAGTGTTTACTCGCTGTTCTGTAACTATGATAGTGTTTTGGGGAACCAAATCTAGAAGTAGACGCTTATAGTAGTAGAGAGCAATTTTTCTGACCTGCACACGAGTTATATGTTAATATATAGTTTTTTTCCCGCATCGTCATATCATACTGTACTGAGCACAATGGTTCGGACGTCACGCGTCACAAAAGCCCTGTCTGAAGAGATTTTGTTGAGGATTCCGCCCACTCTTAGGCATTCGGGATTGAAAAAACCCGTCACAATAAAAACCTCGTCCGAACCATTGCGCTCGGTACAATGCATCTATCCGTCATGTCGTACATCCCCGCAGTCGATTCATCCCACCAACCTCAACCCCCCCCCTCTTTCCGTGTCTTGGTCTATTTTCCGCCCCCAAGAACCTCTTTGACAACACTAGCAACCTCACTCTTCACGACGGGCCTCCCCTCAAACTCTTTTGTAACCGCCCTCATAACATCGCCAATGTTCACCCTCACACCCTCACCCTGGAGTCTAGCCACCACCTTCTCTACAACATCCCGGATCTCATCCTTCTCCACCGTCTTGACAGAACCTGCATACCCATCCAACACAGCTAGCTGAGCCTCTTCCTTCTCGACCAAGTCTTGTCGGTTTGCGGAACGACACTCAGCGATTGATGTGGCGGACTTGGTGCGCGTTTTGTTGATGATCTGGAGAATAGCGACATCACCATTGGGAGGGCTGCTGGTCAGCTGTGCGTTCTTGATTTCGGCGAGGAGACCGCGGAGCACCGAGAGCTGCGTTTGGTTCTTGGATCGCATCGCCGTTTTGAGATCATTCCGCAGCGTGACGAGTAATGGGGGGACGGGAGCGGTAGAATTATGCCTGACAGAGGCACGGAGGAGAAGGGACGGGACGCGGCGGGAGAACATTGTTGCTGTTGGCGTTGGGGGTGGAGAAGTTGTGGTGAGAAACGATGCACAGAAATAGATTAGGTGATACATGTACAACCCAGGGTTAGGGTGTCCAGCTTACTACTGGAAGGATACGTCAGCCGCTTAAGCTCCCGAGCAGCACGCAGGGCAGATCAGCTAATTCCACAACTCCAACTACAAATGGCTTCTGCAAATCCCTACGACAGCACCTATGATAGCGCCCGCATAGAGCAAGATGTCATTGATCCCGATGACTGTAAGTCCTCCCCCTTCTCCTAAGCGCGCTCCCCCCCCACCCCCCGCCCGGACCCATAAATTAACCGTGCACACAGTGGACATCAACGAATTAGACGACCCTCTTGATGATGCTAACACTTCCGCTACCGCGCCGCTAAACCCGTCCTCCCTAACCTCTGCCATCCCCGGCGAGGACCGTCGCGCACCCCTCAATACTCTCGATGAGTCGGTGTGGGACACGTTATCGCGCGACGTCCTCGCGGTGTGGACGAAGATGAAAGCGGTTCTCTACCCAAAGTTCACGTTTCGACGGTGGCCTGATGCAAACGATGTGTTGGGCAGTCACGGAGGAGGAGGCGGTTCAACCCGGAGTATGGTTCTTGGGGATTGGGATCTTTGGGGCCCGCTGCTGTTCTGTCTCGCCCTAAGCACCCTGCTGAGTATTTGTGCCGCCGAGAAGCAGAAGACACAGGTGTTTGCAGGCGTATTCTCGATGGTCTGGGTGGGCGAGGCGGTGATTACGAGTCAGATTAAGCTGTTGGGCGGGAATATGTGGGTTTCTTTCTTCTGGATGTTATGAGATTCGGGTGCTAATGAGAAAACAGATCTTTTTTTCAAAGTGTTTCAATCATCGGGTATACCCTATTCCCCGTGGTGGTTTGTGCGCTGCTCAGCGCGTTCCGTGTGCATGCGGCCGTGAGGGTGCCGGTATACTCAGTGTGCTTCTTGTGGAGTCTGGCGGCTGGTGTTAGTATCCTCGGAGGCAGCGGCGTGGTTAGGAATAGAGTTGCGTTGGCGGTTTTCCCGATGGCTATCTTTTACTTTGGGTTGGTGTGTTTGTGCTTGATCAGTTAGGGATCCAGATATCCTTGGAGTTGGATGGTTGGATGGATGGAGGTTATTGAGACGCAACTGACGTGATATGCTGGGGGTTTTGATATTCTTTCATTTGAAAAATTCGGCGTGCGTCTTTGGTTGAATTGAAATACGAGGACCTACATTCCGGTGAAAATAAGTACAGCTGTCCATGCCCTAATCCGTGAAGTTTTTCCCAACCTATTTATGCAGATTACATTTCCACACCTTGATGTTTCTTTCCTTCTCCCACGTAATAATCGCGCTCAACATCACTGTTTTTGCCACCTGATAACCCAAGACGTTAACTTATGGTCAATCCGTCAATAGAACATGGCATGGCACGTATCCGTCAGTATCGATACGGATCTCACCATCGCCGATATCCGTTCTTCCTAGCGCTGAAATTGATTCGTTTGCCACCGGTTTTCAGGGTTAAATTTTGAACCCGAGGAATTGGTTGAGCAGTGGTGCAACGTGCTCGGAGTGGTATAATGCTTAGGTACGACGGGCCTTTCGGCTTCATGCCGCCGCGCCGCAGTGCAACTGAACCAATCCTCCAGGGTTTATCCCCCCGCGTTATTGCCTAGCCTCCTTGGAAGCAGCACACGCTATTGGGAAGCAAAATTTTAGTTGTCATGGGACCCAATTGAAGACCGAGTGACGGCTGGTGGTGGGGAGAAAAGACAACACAAGCCTGGCAGGTACACGCAATAAACTAGACCCAACACGGTAGTTATGGGATAGGGTGAAATGTCCCCCCGATGAGAAAAGCATATATCTGCCGCGAGATGGTGCTGATGATCGTTGAGACAATTCGCACAATTCCCACGAGGGGGCGCACTCCGGGTAGATTAGGTTACCTTACGTTGGCTAAATGTGATGTTGATGACGACCCCTGACACTCTCCGTGTTTGATACAAAGTACTTGGGGAAGTTCAGAGGAGAGATCACGACAAGCGGAAGTCCGATCCGACTACGCTTCTCGTAGAGAGTTAAAGGCGTTGCCTCGGTTGGTTGGTCCCCAGTGGTTGGATCAGGTCGGAGCTGTTATTCTGCAGGGGAATAAATGCTTCCCACTTATTTGAATCGTACATAATTCCGAAGTGGGCGTGAGGTACATAAGGTTGCTACGGTGTTTCGAACAAGCGAGCTGTTCCAAGAATTTTGTTAATGCTGCTGGTACTTTTTGCCTTCGAAAGGAGGAGGAGGACGAGGCATTGAGGGCCGCATTGGATAGAGGTCAGGTGGGGGGGATCAACCAACGACAGCGTTAGATTTAGTGGTTATACCAGGTATGTAACACATGGAGAGAGAGAACTCGGTGTTACATGCCGCCATTAGGTAGTGAATGATCGATGGTTGGTTAGCTGTGGAAAGGCGATGGGCAGGAGGGTTGAAATCGGCAGCTCGTATGCTAAGGAATTGTTTGTGCTGCAATTTTGTTTTTGCTTTTCTACACATCTGCTGCTACCGATGATGCTACTGCAGAGGTTATCGTTATCGAATGGATGGAGACATCCGGTGATGGTTATATGTTGTGGTTCATAACAGCAGATGTTAGGAGCTGATGAAAGAGTTGTCGCAATGGGAATGGCCATGCTCACCCATTTCCCTGTTTTCTCCCATATGCTAAAGATCATCGCATCACTGTCAGGTTGAGATGTTCTTGGACCCTGATATTATATTTTATATTACTGTTTGTGGGTGTACCTCTACGGACCGGTCATGCTCTAAGGGTTCCCTATCTCGCCTTACCCCTCCCCGCCGCCGCGCATCAACCACCGCCTCCAACGTCTTTTGCAGAATACCAACCAACTCTTGTCCGACCTCAAACCCCCAACCCCATCTCCAAGAAAATACCAAACACCCCCTCCTCGTCTTCCCCTGCAGCTTCTCCCACCTGCTGCATCGTTCATTCCGCCTACCGCCGCTCGCTTGTCCCTTTGCTCGCAACTCCCCCGCAACTCGGTGCACGATACATACGACGCTCTCTCGATCGATCGCTACTTTCTGCAGCAGCAGCAGCTCTTGCCTCCCTCTCAGTGTGTGGCTGCCAAACAGTACAGTTTGGTGGGTACGTACCTAAGTACTTGAACACCACAGCCTCATTTGCGCTGCTGCAGCTCGACGAAACCGCCAGCTAGGCACCGGAGGACAACCCCAACTCGCTCCATACGATTCTGCTATTCAACACCACTCCCATCTAGCAGCATCATTCGAGGAAACTATCTTCGAACGAGCAGCAGCTGCTACACCTCTGTTGTTTCCTTCTCCATACCTAGCTGCACACAATGCAGCAGTCACCAACAATCAGTTGTCCCCTCAAGGTACGTCATAGCAACCAGGCCCTATTTACCCCCCCCTTTAAGATCGACTTCAATACATGCATCGGTTTCTTTTTTCCCCCCTCTTATTTTCGTAGCGCCATCCATACCCTGGAGTCCTCCTACCGCAATTACGTTTGAGACGTGCGTCGAGATTTAAGCTTTTCCCAAGATATGGCTAACATGTGATCTGTATGTGGCGGTTTAGACAACGACGGAGATCGACTGGATAGCCCCACTCAAGTCCTATATCGCAAAGACTTATGGCGATCCGGAGAAGTACAACGAAGAATGCGCGACGCTGAACCGGTTACGACAGGATATGAGGGGTGCAGGGAAAGATTCGGCGGCCGGGAGAGATCTGTTGTACCGATATTATGGACAACTGGAACTGCTGGATCTACGATTTCCAGTCGAGGAGAGAGGCGTCAGGGTTAGCTTTACATGGTAGGTGAGCCTGTTGGTTATTTATGTGGGGTCTATTGGGGTTCCGCGGTATTGCGAGGGTGTTGGTCGTCGTCCCTAGACCGCAGTCTTTGGAGATATGGATTGACGGACACCAGGCCTGAGTGAATGCTGAAGTTTCTGCGGTTAGGTACGATGCATTCACGCACAAGTCAACGTCACAGTACTCTCTTGCTTTCGAGAAGGCGTCGATAATTTTCAATATCTCCGCCGTCCACTCGTGCCATGCCGCAAACCAGAACCGATCGGAGGAAATTGGTGTGAAAACGGCTTTCCATTCATTCCAGGCTGCTGCGGGCATGTTCACATATATAAACGAGAATTTTCTTCACGCACCATCAACAGATCTTAGTAGAGATACCGTAAAAACTCTTATTAATATCAATCTTGCTCAAGCACAGGAAGTTTTCTTGGAGAAGCAAATTGCGGATGGAAAGAAGAGCGGCATGTTGGCAAAGTTGGCTGCTCAGGCTGCGTTGCTGTATTCACAAGCGGTTGAGGGTTTACAGGGGGATTCTACGAAGGGTGTGTTTGACAAGACATGGAATACGATGTGCTCGGTACGATTTTTGTCTCAACATCTGCAGAGCGTTTCCTTGCTAAGTTTCATGATTACAGGCCAAACAATTCTTCATGGAGTCTCTTGCTCATTATCTCCAAGCGTTGGCCGACTGTGATCACTCGAACTATGGTCTATCCATTGCGCGGCTTCAACTGGCGGAAGTCCTTGGCAAAGATGCTGTCCGTACCGCACAGATGATCCCCAATAATCCTTCTACGAATTCCAACCTCTCCATTGATGCCGGTCCTGGCCTAGTCCAGATTACGAAACGTCACCTCGGACTCGTTCACGAGAAGCTCAGTGAATTGGCCAAAGACAACGACTATATATACCACCAAAATATTCCCTCAGAGTCAGCAATTCCTAACATACCAAAGATGCCGGCTGCAAAGGCGATTCCAGTACAGGAACTGTATCAGGGTCAGGATATCAACCGGATTATAGGGCCGGATATTTTCCAGAAGATTGTGCCAATGAGTGTAACAGAAAGTGCATCTTTGTATGATGAAGAGAAGGCAAAGCTCGTACGAGCGGAAACGGAGAAGGTTGACTTGGCCAATGCGGAGATGGTGGCAGCGTTGGATTACCTGAAGCTTCCCCACTCTCTTAAGCTTTTGAAGAATGGATTTGCAGATGGAATTGACGTTGCCGACGAGTTTAGGGATTGGTGTGCGGATATGGCCAGTAAGCCGGAGAGTATGGAAAACACCTTCACCGGGCTGAAGACAAACAAACGGAAGATTAAGGAAATTCTGGAGGCATCGGCCAAGAGTCTAGAGCAGGAGGAGCTTGTGTGCGAGAAGATGCGGGCTAAGTACCTGGACGAATGGACACAGCAACCGTCAAGTAGGCTCACACAGACACTGAGATCCGACATTCGCAGTTATCAAGAGGCTATTACTGCGGCTGTCAATAGCGATAACCAGCTTTGGACGCAGTACAAGGTGGTGGCGAATGATATGAAGGATATGATCCAAGCCGGACAGAAAGCGGATGAGGGTGCCGTGGATCAACTATGGAATAGTAAAGCGGGCAATCCCAACTTCGATCAGGCTAATGGACGAGATGGCGGGGAAACTCTTCTCGATGTGGACGACGGAGAGGGTGGGCCAACTGTTATGGAACAGATCGAAAGGGTGGAAGACTTACTAAAGAAGTTAAATCTCATCAAGAGAGAGCGAGCGCAAGTGCTGAAGGACTTGAAGGATATAGTGAGTATTTCGTTACGTGTTTGCGAAGGATCTGAACTAATCCTGTACGCAGGTTCATAACGATGATATTTCTAACGTGCTAATTCTCAACAAAAAAGCGGTTCAAAATCACGAAAACGCATTATTCGCTAATGAACTAGAAAAGTTCAGACCGCACCAAAACAGACTTCTGCAAGCTACCCACAAACAGTCAGCCCTTATGAAGGACTTGACTGCAGCGTATGGGGATCTTCTGCAGGACAAACGGATAAGAGCGGAACAGTCGAGATATGAAGCACTTTCTAGGCAGCGCAACTCGATATTATCAAAGTTCAAAAAGACGTATCAGGCATTCCTGGACGTATGGGAAGGACTCGAAAAGGCCCAGCAGTTCTACTCTGAGATGTTCGAAACAGCAGAGAGCTTGGATAAAAATGTGGAAACATTTGTGAGTAACCGGAGAAGCGAAGGCGCAATGTTATTGTCATCAATCGAGAAGGAGAAGGGGTCAGATGCTGAAAGGCAGCAACGGAGATTGAGAGAAATGATGGAGAGGGTTTCAATGGGGGGCGAGGGGACATCTCCAAATTCCAGTCGACCATCTCATTCCCAGCATACTTCACCAACCAACGCCATGAGCCCTCCTACAACCCCGAGATATCCTCAGCAATACCCTGGCTATGGAGCACCAACCCCTCCTCCACCCCCTCCACAACCCCCTGCTCAGGCCGGATATGGCTACCCAGGATACCCATCAGCGCCACCCCCACACCAACCGCCACCTAATGGCTCTAATGCATATGTCAGAAGAGATTCTTACGGTCAGCTTCCAGGACTTCCGCACTACCAAGCACAACCCATGGCACGACGAGAATCCAATCAGCCATTGCCATCCCCAGGGCTAGCGCCCAATTCTCAGCAGTATCAACCTGGACATTACTCGTCGGGACCACCTAGCGGATACGGTGCCACAGGATCTACCGGCTACCAAGCACAGCCTTACAACCCGGGTGCATATGTTCCTCCACCACCACCGCCAGGCCCACCCCCATTGCAGAACCGCGGAAGCTTCGGCGTGCTAGCGCCAACTGTGTACCAACCACCACCACCTGGTCAGCGCCAGAGAGAATCTTATGGTCAGCCACCACCGGCTCCAACACAATCGAAAGGTGGAGATCCATGGGATGGGCTGGCGGGGTGGAAGTAGGGTGTTGCAAAACGGGGCAGGTGTTTTTCTTTCTCTTTTCTTCTTTAACTAGCGGTGAGCTTTTTGTTCGTTGGTTTGGTTGGTTATTTTTTCTATTGTTTGTTTATGCACCGAAACGGGGTAGTGGTGGTGAGGGGAAGAGAGGGTAAGGGGGAGAAGGGAGGGGGGAGAGGAAGGGAGAGGAAGGGGAAGTCTGTATCTAAGTAGATGCTGTGGAGAAGTGTAAGAAGTTCAACCTTGGAGCAGCTTTGCGTACAGATTTAATTAAAACATGGAGCACACACACAACTGGATTGGTGATTCAAATAATTCCAGCCGCGAATCATAACTCGAATGCTTGAATTAAATAATTGTAGTTGGCGGACGGATTCAACTGGTGGAGCATCGTTGTTAGAAAGTTGATCTAGGGTAATGTAATTCCATTGGAGCTGCCGATCTCGATTATTGACTGGTCCAGAATAATTGGCGTTGGGTTAGGTTTAGTGGTAACGGACGTCAGACAAAAGATGGCGATGGGATTTCGGGTGATGAAAAGAGTCCGGAATGGTAGTAGTAATATGCCCAACTCCATCTCCACCTCCCGGCTTTTCCGCTCCTTTTTCATCTCCGTTTCTTCGTCTTCTCGATGCTTGCAGTGATAAAGTGGTGGTAAATATTATTAGTGGTGAGGTTCCGTTTGTTTCGTATCCGCCAAACCAACCTCCAAGTTTCCTTGGATCCAAAACCTTGCTCGGACTAGCGAGGTATGAACTTAGGTAGTGTCGATATCCGGCAGAATCCAGTTATCGTCCAATTCCGGAACAACACAATGTCCAAGGGGGCTATTCGAAGGCATTTCCCTTGTTGAATAGGATCCATAATGTTGATTATAACGCGACGACGGCGCCAGGTGTTCAAGTGATTAATGCTGATTAGTTGAATGATAAAAAGTCCAGACAGCCCAACTCTCTCACCATTCAAATCTCGGGATAAACATCACTGCACGCCCCTGGTATCAGCTCTTCTCCCTCACTCAGGGCCGGGGAATACTCACAACCTCCTCCTCAACGGACACTCCTTCCTGACCCTCTCCACCATCCCTAGGTCTATATCCGCCACACAAAGCTCGGGCTCCCCCGCCTCCTCTCCACCATCTCTACACCGCGCCACCACCGTCCCCCACGGATCCACAACACATGCCCCACCCCAACTAACCCGCTTCTCATTATGTCTCCCCCCCTGCGCAGCAGCAACAACCCAACACTGCGTCTCCACCGCCCGAGCCCTCAGCAGCAACTCCCAATGCGCCCTCCCCGTCGGCACCGTAAACGCACTCGGATACGCGATCACCTGTGCTCCCCGTGCGACGAGCGCGCGCGCCGCTTCCGGAAAGCGCAAATCGAAGCAGATCTGCATTCCGAGGCTGCCGAAGGGGGTTGGGAACGGCGGGGTCAGCGCGCTTCCGGGCTGTGTAGTAGCGGACTCGTGAAGGCGCACAGTAGGGAGGGAGATGTCGAAGAGGTGGAGCTTGTCGTAGCGGTGGGTGAGTTCTCCAGATGAGGAAATATAGATGCTGGTGTTGTACACGTGGTCGGAGGTGGGGGAGGGCGTGTGGATTCCGGCGGTTATTGCGAGGGAGAATTGGCGTGCGTGGGATTGGAGGCCGAGGACGAAGGGGGAGGTGACGGGGGAGCAGAGGCTGAGGGTTTCTGAGGGAGAGGTCGAGATGTAGTCGGATGCTTCGGGGAGGAAGAGGGCCTGGACATGGTGAGTGGAGGAAGGGGAGAAGGGGGGAGACGGAGGAACCTTTGCGCCTAAGCCGGCGGCGCGCTGGATTAGTCTTTGGCAGATAGCGAGATTTTGCGTGATGTTGTTGGTGGCGCAGAATTGGCCACAGGCTATGCGGGTGGTCATGTTGGCGGTGGTTTTGGTGGTGATTGTGGTGGTGAGTAGGAGGTGCTGGGAGTTTGAGAGGGGGTGAAGTGAGGTGGAGAGCTCTGACCCTGTCAGATAATCATACTACAGCACTCGAACTAGTTTGCGTCACCTACTAGCCATACCTGGCAGTTAAAGCGGTCAGTGAATCGCATGGAAATGCGGGATCTCCGTTATGTAGATCTGCTAGCAAGCCTCATATGGAATAAGAGATGGCTGTCTCGATCCCAGACGAAAATGTACCGTACGAAAGAAGAGTGTAATTTGAAGACGATGTTAATACAGTCCTAAGACTGTCTTGGCGAGAAATGTAATTGCATTCATCTCCAAAACACACCACTTTTCGTATATACAGTAGTGCTTAGTGTTGAGTAAACCCACTTATTTTAGGCGGCTGCCGGATGCGTACGAGACAATATGGATGAGACAACGAGTGGGCCCTCTGTTTGACCTCGCTCCGAGCTGCTATGCCGAGCAGAGAGCTAGAGGTACAAACTGCATCTCCAGTGCAGATAGCGAACTGAGGCCGTGATATGGATCGTCGAGGTGGGTGCTTGGACGATTGTAGGTTGTAGTCCCAGTCAGCGTTTTTCCCGCGGTATTTTGCAGATCTGCCTGGATATTGATGTTTCTGTCCTCGAAAAATGCTCAGGTGACTGAAAATAGCGAACCAAAGGGGTCAGGTAAGAGGTTTGTACAATATATAAATCGTACCTCATTGCTCATTACAGCATTTGTGAAAGATGGCGGCTGTTTTCAGGGCGGAACTGGAGGATTGTTGTGGTGCTGAGACTCCGGCATATCAAGGAAGGAAGTTTAGCTCCATGTACTACTAGGGCAATGTAGATAGACGTGTTGCGTACAATCAGTGGTCTCAGCTGTCTGCTATTAGTAAATATTAGTCCGTGAGAAACCTAAGGCAATATTTGCATGAAATTCTTCTGTTTACCACCCAGCCTACTCTTCTACTATTCCCTTTGCCTGCTCGCATTTCAACTATCCTGTGCCAGTGCTGCCCTGAACATTTTGCTGCAGCTCGTATATCCGATAGGTTAACACTTCGGCCTCAGGCTACATCATGTAAGGTTATCAAAGCCCATATCAGCATCTTGATGCCTTTCCCACCTCTACTACTACACAACCTAACAAAGGTTCTCCAATAAACAAGCTCCAGATTTCAATTTGACAGCTTTCAGGATGCAACTTTGCTGCACGGAAGATGCATATAGAATCACGGGTGCTAAGAAGTCTAGTCAGTTCTGCTCCCCTCTGCTGATATTAAGAGGTTGACTGCTAGATTTGATACGCCGGTGCCGCAGAAGACTAATAAATGCTTCTGCAGCAACGACTCGGGATTTGGATGGAAAGTACCGTTGGAATGGAAAGAAGCCAAAGTGCTTGTCCACGGGCATAGCGGAACCACCAGTTTCATCTTCAAATAACTCCCTTCCTCAGAGCCACAAAGTCAAATCTGAAATCATCTCGGCGGCGACCTCTGTACCCAGTACCATTGCCCGGAATATTTTCTGGAGAGGATTCTAAGACACTTCCGTCGACATACGACCCCCAAGAGCGAAGTTTGCTAGCCCGTATTGCCATTATTGATTTCGGCAAGGGATATTCTTGATCCTTGAATCTCCGGTGCAAGTTTTGTTGGCAATGGCGATTTACTATGCATGATAGATTATATTGTGAGCCAGTGAGAGTTGAACGAGTCAAAGTCACCAACAATTTGTTGTAGAATAACATAGTAGTTCCGCAGACGAACCAGATCTTGAATTCCTGGTCCACTCGATGGTTCCACGTTGATACTGACTCTGTACTTCGAAAACTCTTCCACCCCCACACGCTGCTTCCATCTGTTTCCAGATTTTGAGGCCACCTGATCATTCAAACTCTTCCCACCGACAGTCAAAACCCTATTCTTTGATCGAGCCCTCATGCGATCGTTAACTCTGACGGTCTGTTGGCTGTTAGCACCATCTCTACGCTATATACTCGCTCTATATAGTTATAATAGTAGCCTAGAATAACCAAGTTCCTGCGATGTGCGGAACCCTCATTCTGTGCACAGCGGAGATTCCCGTATTATCTAAGTGAACCCATGATTTTTGTAATTCGTACAGTTAGCGTACCAGACTACCGGAGAGAGTTTCGATTCGCGCCGAAGACTCCAGCTCGCATGAGCAGTCAGAAATCCGTTGCAATGGACGAATAGACGCTGGTTAGACGCATCCTTGGCTCGCACAACACGATCCTTCGCATTACTGCCGTCAAATCCCTGTATATATCGTCGATCTGAACAAGCCCACATTCTTTTCTCTGCCAAACTCAGGCCCGGTGTGGAAACGCTGTAAATGAGTGTGCAGCGACCAGGCAGTTGTTACCGGGTCTAATTTCCGCACTGGGCCAACACTCATTCGAGTGCGTGGGTCGTGGAAGAGCGGTTAGAAGGACCGCGAATGGATACCGAGTGATATCACATGAAATAGTGACTGCGGAATTCTTTTCCCCCCCTCCTTTCTCTCCGGATCTAATCAACCGTTTTATATGATCTCCTTACACCATATAACTGCAGTGCCTATACCACTCACAGGCCGTGAATTGCTTCACGCTTTACCTGAACGAGTAGAGAACGCTGGCCGGCAAGCGGGGATACCTATTTGCCGCGCTGAAAGGGTGGCTACGTTGTGCAGGCCCCCGCCGCACAGAACCCAGAGTCCGCGGCAAGCCAAGGGTGAGCGGAAAGTCAGAGGAATTCATGAGTTGATTCGAGAGTGGGATATTGATGAGGCCCCGGGAGGACTTGTTCCAGGACATGCATAGTTAAGAAGCTGCGCAGTAAGCGCTACATATTGGAGACAAATAGTCGCGTTAAGAATGTGCCAAGGTGATCACTAGCTGGTTGCGAGCGGCCCCCTTGAGCGTATATTCACCTCATTACCGCGACAAGTAGAGTACATACCCGCTAACAAAACTAACCCTCTAGTATCAGGATCCACCCTTTCGGGAATCCCAAGTAAGGGCATGGCGCGAAGCAATATGCCGACAGGATGGTTCGGATGTTGGTGCAAAATGCACGATCCTGATTCGGATAATAATATCCCGCGTTCTATGCATTCATTATGGAGCGTCGTGCTGCACTCGCGGCACTAGTTGGATCATTCTTAAGTATTGGTTGAGGCAATGAAAGTTCTGATCGACAGACAGTTGGCGATATGAACTTCCAGGGTATACGTAACAGCTCGGTAGATCAAACAGGGCCAACCGTCATTGAAGCCTCTAGGATCTCAGGTAGTACATCACTGGCCATGTCCAGGAAAGATGAGAGTAAGGGTGCATTCGAACAGACAAACACTCTTGTTGACTCGTTTAAGAAAGGTATTGTCCTTGGCTCCCAAGAATGCATCCAGAGTGGGACACATAAAGAGCGCATCAAACGGGCTTTGGTCTCCGAATAGTCGACAACGGCCAGTCTAGATCTCATTGTACTCCAACATATTCCCACAAGTCCTAAAAGTATGGATGAGGTAGTTCGTATAGCTCTTTTGAGAATGCAATGCAACCTGCAGACAATTTGGAAATCGCCCTTCCCCCAAAGGTCGTACCGTAGACTGACGATTTAGTCGTACGACATACTAACCCATGACATGTGTCTGCCGTATATGCTAAGTATTGTATATATCTTTGGAATGAATAGTGACTTGTTGTAACCGTTACAATCTGTCATCACCAAGCGTCAAACATATCTGCTATAAAGGGAGCTAAGAACATTATCGGGCATAAAACGCATAAAGCGGAATCGGATAGCAATATTCCGACTGGAGCGCATGTATCGTCTGAGCGCAAATACTTACTAGCGTTGTAAACAATCCACTACAAACCACCGCGGCAAATAACCTGTCGGAACCCTGATGAACTGCCGGCGCGTTGAACGAGTAATAATACGCCATTTGGGTATGATCGGTCGAGCAACAGGCCCATTCTGCAGGATGTCGTTGGTTCCTGCGGCTGTCCATCCAAGGAGGATTATTGCGATGCCGAGTATTTGTCCCTTACGATTTCTCCGCGTCCTCTTTCCAGCTTGATTGCCTTGATTCGCAGTACCCTATCTAGTGAGGGTAATTCACGACTTGATTCGATACTGAAAGTCTCTAGAGTCGGAAGAGTCCGCATATTTCACACCTGTTCCCTGATGATGCTCGCGCTGTCGTTCATTGAGCTACTCCTAGCTAGTATTGAAGCCAGAAATCTTCTGCAATAATCCATGAGAGCCAACCCAATCAGAAACCAGCGGTGGATAGAAGTTCCAGAGGTTTCATTTGCTGGGCGAGAAGTACTCGTTTGTGGCGCTGCATCTGCATTACTGCCCTGCTCTCATTACTCTGTGCTTCCAAACTTATCCTCAAGCACCAGCACTGGATACTACTGCATAAGACTACCATATACGTAGGTATCAAACCGGCTCAAAAGTTGCAGCGGTAACATATTGACAAAAAAGGAAGGAATGAATAGGAAGAGTAAGACGTGAGTATGTAGGTGAATGGTGAAGTGCTGCAGTTGTATAGTTGCTCGAAAATAGACCGTGAGTTGTCCATATTCCAAATTGTCTAAGTTGTGTGGGGGTTTAAGTCGACTCCAGTCCAGTTAGTGATATCAACCGAATTGAGACTTTTTTGTCCAGACGCATAAGGGCCGAACGATATTCCCTCTCGCTCTCCTTCTCCCTCTCTCATTGCCCGACACACCAACACCAACCGCAATCTTCGGTTTTGGTCGCTCCAGAGGTCCGTGCGCGTGCGGTCATTTGTTTCCAGATTCCAGAATCTGTTTCACTACACGTGACTGGTTCGGTTAGAGAAATGCTTTTAGCGTCAAAGCGCTAGCTACCACTAACTTAAGTACTGACTGCAGTCTCCGGCGGTCTTCGAACGAGAGATGGAGATGAGATCCTTCACATCCTCTTCCATGAGGTGTTTTGACTGGTGAACGCCATCGCAAAGAAAAACACCTTAGTCGCCGACATGCAAGACATGACTACCGAGAACGTCATGTCCATTCCTCCTGCAAGCAGCATCCGATCGCAATGCCACTGGGCATGCAATAGCACTCGCACCGATCGACAGATGCGACGTAATGCTGGGCCAACACAACTCTCCGAATCCCTGCTGTTGCGCTGGTGATTACTGATTGATGTTCTGAGGACCCAGAGTGATAGATCATGTCGCGGCGCTCAAGGTTGGCTGTTCGTGTCAAACGAAATCAATGCTTACGACTTATTCATCACAAACTTGCTCGGTTCTGTGTGAGGGAAATTGAAGCGGCAATGTGGGCTTCTTCTGCCGTCATTTTTTGTCATTGAAATTTGCAGCTGCGCAAACACATCAGTAGATGGCACAAGAACCAACGCGAACATAATGAATGCTGATTCTTTCAGTGATCAAATTAAATTATCAAACACAGAAAATCAGATACATTCGAGAACAGCACGCTCACAATACCACACCATCTCCTCACGCATGACACAGTTCTCCAAGTTTCAACCACTTGGAAGAAAACGTCTGCTAAAATCATCCCATCGCCACGACCCGGTTTATTCATAACAAGTGCAAGTCGAAAATCGGGATGCCCCGATAACTTTGACTTGCACTTGTTAAGAATTCGGCTTGCGGCCGATGGAGACGTATCTGTTCAATATTGTCAAATCTTTGCGCTTATGAGGGCACTTTGAGGGCGCGTGATGAGACTCACAGTCCAATGTACGGCTTCAAACTCTTATTGTCAAGATCCTGCTGGGCCCGTACTAGCAGAACTTCGATTTCATCTATACTCATCCCCAAGAACTCGGCGAACAGATACTGAACATAAGAGCTGAGTGCTTCTTTGTAGACTTCGTTGGCCGCTTCGCCGATCTCACGCTCCCGAGGAGCTACAACACCCATCGAAGCCACCAGTTAGCAGGAGTTCCACGCGGATACTGAAGTGAACCATCAAGATGGGGTAAGGGAGATGATGGATGGCCCAACTTTCCGGATCGACCTTCCATTCCGCAGGGTGTTAATGGCAGGGCTATTACTCACTGCTAGGCCACCCGTTCATCGGTAGTTGGATCATCCGGCTCTCAACTTCTACCAACCCGGCCCCACGCATCATGGATTCCAAACGCATGGGAGCGCGAACGTCCTTCTTACCCTCCATAGCAGTAGTATAGAGGCTAGTCAGTTGCCTAATAGCGTGATCATCGGTGATGGTTCCGTTATCGGATTGAACGAGATGATATCCTTCGGTGAACTGAAGCCAACCTCCTGGCTTGACAACACTATCAAATTATAAAGGATCAGCCAATCGCCAAGAACCAAAAGCAATGAAAATGAGCGGATGTCGACAATCGGCCAATTGGATTCAATGCAACACAGTATTTGACCTGTCCGATAGGCAAATGCGATTGATAGATCGCATGCCGTCAAGTTGTGATAAATAGCTTGTCGAGTAACCTAAAGGCTATTCGGGAGCTTAGAGTGTGAGGGGGAGCGCTCGCTCAGACCCTGGTTTTTCGAGGCCATCAAGGCAGCCGTGGCGCGGGGTGCAGAAATGGCTTGCAAGGGTGTTTTACACGCTGAGCGAGCGGTATTCTCTGCCAATGACAGGAAAAGTCAAGAACAGCAATGAAAGTTGGAGCATACCGAACACAGTCCTGGATATAGGACTGCCATCGGTCATGATTAATACCGGTGGCCACATTTCGAGAGTGCACAAGGTCGAATTCTTCCTGGAAAGTGAACGGCTCATTCAAATCATCGACCTATATTCCTTCAGATTATGCAACATTGAGTTTAACCGCCACGCTCAAGCGACCCACCTGCAGCCATAAATTCCGTGGGACTTCGTCAGGCCTCATATGGGGAGTAATGTCAACGCCAATAACCTGTTGCAACGATTAGAGAAATTGATTGCATATTCACGCTCTATATCAAAGAACACACCTGACAATTTGGATATTTTTCAGCAACGTCAAAACACCAGGCGCCAGAGCCATAACCGCAGTCCAAGATACGACCAGGGTTTTGAATGGGAGGAAAAATGAGCCTGTTGTTGAATACGAGCTGGAACATTTGGTGCTGTCTATCCAATCTGTCGCGCTCGCACTACAAATGAAGATCAGCATCAATCCAACTTAAAATACAGGTCCTATTGAGCACCTCATCGGTAGGAGTAAACGAGGTTCCCTTCTCTAACGCCAATTGCTGATATATCCTGCCATTGATTTCCACAGTCTGTTTATAGGTACTGAGGAGTGAAAATGTCTCCGATTCGGGGTTGCTGCTGTCGTCCGAATTGCTACTGTCGAGTCATCAGATATCACATCATCCAAATGTCGACGAGAGCATACCTCATCCTGTTGTTGAGACGGTCTCGTTTTTCTGAGAAATTGGCGTGACGGGGTTGAGGAATTGGCGTTACTGGCAGTGATATGCGCTGGTGGTACTGAATTTGGCGGAAGGCTCTGAGGGAACTGCAGGACCTAATAATAAGGGTAGTAAGTCGTATTCGAGATTCGGCGAGGACGACAACATCCCATTTCAGTCTACTGCAGCTCTCTCTTTATAGTATTCCATTAACCACTGGTAAGTGGCTGGGCCATCTTGCCGCGATAACCCTTACATTCTGGTTCAGTCCTCCTTTACTAACCAATACAATGCGTCGGTTAAGTTGTAGGGTTGGAAAAAAATACGGACGTGGTGCAGTGGGTCCCTGTGAATTCTTCAGCAGACGTTTGGTAGCCTCCTTTCTCTGGGGAAAGCCGAATGTCTGTGCGCCGTCAGGACCTACCCAATTTGAGACTAAGCCCTGGAGCTATCGGAAATTTATTGCGGGATTTGTTCAAGGCTGGTCATGGTTCCGACGATTTGTTTTGTCCGGGGTCGCTCAGATCCAGCACCCAGGATCTCGGGTTGAATTTTGAGACGGAGAATATTTCAAATTCAGAGTTCTCTACATTTTGACTATACTTTGGGTGAATATCATGGCGAAGCCCTTCGTAACGGTGCACGAATATACACCAGGAATATTTCGCAGGGTTTCGACGATTGCATTAATAGCCTTGTTATCGGGTGTATTTCTATCTATTTGACGGCATATCCTTCTTTGCACCCGGCAATTTGGTAGCGAGTTCGTAAGTAGACCTCTCCCCACGGACGACCACTACACTAATTATAAGTCTTTTAGGTTTTGGTAAACGATCCCATAATTCGGTTGCTCCTCTTCACAATTTGAATACTGTGACTCGGATTGTTGAGATCCCGAATCCTTCCATAGTGTCCTGCAAGAAAGCTTTAATTTTCCCTCCTGGGCATAAAAGGTGAAAGATCCCTGTCATTATCGTCGATTCTCACCACCACGAATGAATCAGACCAACGGAATCTGGCTGAAAATAGGCATGGCTTCGAATTACCAGGGCTTTAAACACAATTAGAAGCCTTAATTTGTCCGGTTTGTCCAGTTCGCTCATCCGAAAGTCTGAACGCTGAAAGCCAACACTCTATCACGAGCCATGAATATGCCATTTTTGGGTACCAGCCGATGCATTGGGGAAATTGCGAGGTTAAGAAAATCAGATGCAAGATGATCGTTCCTGGTTTCCCCGGCCTGCAGCTGATTCCTTCTCTTTCCTTCACCTGGATATCGGAGTCATGAGCACAAATGGGTGACAGGCTTGAGGATCGGCTATACGCCAACCTGTCAGCTTGGGGTTTCGGTGGGTTGCGATCTTTAGTTGGTTGAGTTTTTTGGTGTGGTGTCGATCTTTTTTTTGTATGGGGGAATCTCAGCCAGCTGAAGATCGCAAACTGTCTACTCTGCCCTATATCTGCAGATTTGGGGTGGGACCACAAGTGTTTGCAGTTCGAGTAATCATGTTTCTCAGCTGTTCATCCAACCTCTTAAACCGACAACTATGCAGCCGAATGGTAGGCTGCCAATCATCGACATATGGATCATGTCTTCTCTACACCTGTACGTTTTCGAGCCGCACGAAGGCATATCAACCGCATCTAGAGGACTTTACATGGTGTCGATATCGCATGCAGGGTATCCCCGGCTGCAAACGATGTCCTCTGGAACTACTGCAATTTCGCAATTTTTATTTCACTATGCATAAACCTTATACTGGCCGAATTCCTCCTCGTACAAAGTATCTGCCGATGGACGACCCCCCCCACGATCAGGCCTTGAGGGCTGTGATTGCAGGGACATTCAACTTTGTGGATATATCGGTCTGCAATTATGGACACATGTCGTGTATTCAGAGAAATGAACCTCATGATCGAATTGATATCTGTAACGGAACTACCGGTGGAAATTTCAGAGGCTATCGGGTGGATGTACCTTCCTGCCTGAGACGAAGCTTTGGTTCTTGCATTGAGCATTCCGAGACCAGTCGTTCTTCCAGTTGTCGTCACCAAGGTTTGTCAGGCTGCAGATACTTAATACCAAGTAATCAACCCAAGCTGACGACAAAGCCATCGAGTACGGACGAACGACCCAGTAAACCCAAAGCCTATGAAAACCATCCAGCCGAGCACCGTTACAACGCGTTAACGTGTATGAACCCACGGTGCACCTTATTAGCTTGCTAATTCTAGATCCTTCTTTCAGATCCGATGCAGGAATTACCTGGCAATAACAGCTAACGATCTAGCAGGGGGAGGAGAGCGAACGATGCACAGGTAGATATCTATGACTCTAGATGATAGCAGAATACCTACGACAAGTCGGATCGAATATTGTGCCAACGCATAATGAGAAGCATCATACATATCTACACCAAACGCCAAATATACACTTAAAAACCGGTGACGAGGCCGCATGTCATTGATTGTGTTCGACGAACCTCAGTTTGAGCTCCTTCACTGAAATGATAGAAGCCGATTGGCAAGTGGTCCGTTGGGAGGAATTCCTCTGCAGCTAAACTGTTGAGCTGTGGTATCCGGGAAGAACTGTGCAGGAGGTTCTGACATCGTGACACCTGGGATACAAACGCCTGGGGGTCACGACTATTACGCACCTACCGCTTGCTGCTAGTTTGTTAGTTAAAAGGCCTGCAATGCATACCTGTCCGGGAGGTGCAGCTTCATCAACCCATAGGAACGACCAGAAACAAGGCTTGTAACTCAAGGGTCACCTTCCTTAGTAAGCCCATGACGGCAAGGAATCGTACCCCTCTAATGTTCGACTCCTAGATACAGACTATACTGGTGGCAGCTGCCGTCCACCCCCTCACCCCCTCCGCCCCGTACTACTATATAGACGTTGACACATGTCTATTTAGTACTTACAGGCGTTTCGACTAATGCTGCTGTTGTGCGACTGCTCGCCAATTCGAAGTGCATTCTGCTAGCCTTCATATAGTAGCTCGAAGAGACCAAACCTCGACCCCCACATTATTCTTGACTACGAATGACTTTCCGGAACCGTAGCTTGCCTGCTCTCGGTATTTCCGATTGAACTGAAGCCTCGGTGTCATCAACGTTTACAGCCTTTCTTTCCCTGGCTGCCTTCGGGCCCCACACTACCATGTCGCCGAACACCTGGACCCGGGCGTATCCACTATACGGAAATCCCGTTAATTTTTGATACCTCGCATACAGTTTTGTAAAATCCTATTTACATTTTACTGACCAGAATTTCATGCTTTTTCCTGCGAGGACGGCACCGGGCGCCCGGCCTATTTTTCAGTTAAAGAAATCTGCTGTTGACTGCGTTAGTACTGTCAATATCGATCTGCAGTAGATCTTACCAGAACTCGTAGGTGAGAGTTCTGGAAAAAATAAGTGGGGCCAAAAGGCCGCGGTCTCTCTAATGCTTTAATAGGTTGCCCTAATTCGGGTGAACTTCCATCCACCGAAATGATAGTAGAGTGCGCTTACAATACTGCTGTCTCGGCTTCTCCCTCCGTATTAATTGCAATTGGTCACTGCTCCGTCATCCGCAATTCCTAGGAAAGGGGCAGGACTTTCATGTGCCTAATTCAGTTTGGCAATGATATAACCAATGCCCGGAGGACGCCCTAAGCCGCGAAAATGATAAAACATTTATAGGTTGGGATATTTATGCCTTTTCTGAACCACTTGCATTGAACACTCTGTGCTTCTAGATAGGTAAACATTTCCTTTCAATCTTACGTTTTGTTTTCGGCAGCGGCGTTGCTATCGGTAAGTTCCGAGGACTGTATAAAACCCAACAAACTGCCCTTTGAGGTTGTTGATCCCAAGAGTTATCGTACCACCAACCGAATACCTGGGTCCCTTCCACCCTCCATCGAAAAAGAAAAACGTCAACCTTGCAATTACGACCGGTTGAAACATACCCATGACTTTGGTTCGGTGCCGCGGGGAAACAACGGTTGTTTTCCTATCCAGTTCGTCATCTGAACCATGTTAGCATGTATTTTTGGATGCCATCGTGCGCAGATGGATTGTGCACAATACATAATACATATAATAGTAGACATGGCATATATATATATAAGTATCCTGGCCATCACAAAAGGGGGCCATAGCAACTTATCAACGTGGGGTCGGCAGCTAGGAAGCGAGCGGCCGGTACCAGGCTGTCGGTATTTTTGGCACGAGAAACCGGTTAACCCAAGCTTTTGGGACACAACCACAACCTGGAGCTTGTTGTGGGCAGAAGATGGAATTGGGTGTTCAAGCACTTTCTGCGATCCGGATTATTGGGTCTATTGTGGGAGCTATCGAGAGAGCTGAGCAGCTTGTCCATTTCAAGTTTTTTCTACATATTATTCCTACTATTCCTTATTTTCGACTTTGTCTGCAATCCTGTGTACTTTTGTCCACCTGTGACCCCTTTACACTTTGTCCCCACTCAAGTGCCGTTGTACAAAAGCACGGTTAAAAAATTCATGTTGACACACTGATTTTATGCTAATTTCTGTGGAGGCCCGGTCTAGGTATGTTCTTACAACGTTGTGGAGTTCGGTTCTTGTCCTTTCAACCCTTGCTTTTTCACAACGGTACGTTTTAACTACCGTTGTGCAAATGCACGGCTGGAATATCAACTCGGTGCTGATGTGCCGAACCCGCGTTCAGGCAGGTAACTTACGCATACATTTTCGCATTTTTCTAATTTATTTATTTGAAATCCAGGTTAACAGAGTCGCTCTAGATCTAGGTCCTAGGTTTGACCAGCCGACCCCGAGCACGCGAGGAAAATGTGATATTCTTTTCCGTCTCCAAACAAAGAGCCGGTTTCCCCACCCCTGAGTCAAACACCCAAGTCTCAATATCTCCATCACAACATACTGTGCAGGTGCGAAATGAACTGGAGTGTTTCCTCATCCGGCGTATGCTCGGGGACCAAAGCTAAAGCTTCTGTCTCGGCGCATCCGATGAGACTTGGTTCCAGAGAAGGTGAAGTTCCGGGAGTGGTGTGTCAATGAAATGCAAAGTATAGGCTTCAAACATGCTATGCACGCGGCAACCTGGAAGAAAGGACCCTGCGTACTGGGTATGTTCCCGGGCCTCCATAATGGACCTACGGGCATTCGTTGCAGAAAGGTATCAGCTCCATCCATATGGTCATTGTTAAAGGTAACTGAAGACGCTCAGGGCTCTTTTTAGCTCACGACCTTTTGGTGAGTGGTCCAGGTATCATGGACTTCAAAGTTGAAGCTCCAAAGATCAACTCCACCCGCGATGGCCAGCACTAGGGCTGGGGGCCTCCAGTGTGGCTCCAGGGTCTTTTAACTGACTATAGCTAGTTAGTTTCTTTCAGGTTTAATTCCATGTGCAACTCATCACAAGGTTGAAAGGCCCCCAAGAACTCTGGTGATGGCAGTTTGTTGATAAGTTGCTCGGGCCGGCCCGTTCGAGACCTTAAGAATCTTTCAATGATGAGCTTTTCATAATTATACTTCATTGCCACGTGTTTGTAGACATGAATATCATTAGATAATGGTATCTTAAAACTGGTGTACTCTAACATTTGCCGTACTTCATCAACCAAACCTTGCCCTTAACCAAGAGAATGCCCCTTAATCCGAAAGACATCCCGCTGGCTAAGAGGATAGCTTTGGAAGTATCCGGTTCGGTGAGGGGTAAAAGATGCAAATGTAAATGTCAGTCGTAAGTACAGTCGCGGTAAGAAAGTGAGTGACCACCTGCGAGTGCAACACAAAATCGCCGCAAAGGAAAAGTGGGAGTTGATAGATTGGAAAAATATTAATGATATGATCCCTCTGACCGTTTTCATGATATTTATACTATACCTGTTATGGTATTGTTTTATTTTGCAGATCTAATTTCATCCTGTTTTCTTGCCAGAAAATTTCCATATCAAGTTAGTACTTTTACCATGAAATCTGCAAACAGCCAAGGGAATAGATGACATGCCAAAGAGCATTAAGATTGTAATTGATTAAGGAGGAGAGCGCACAAAAAAAGTAATGCCGTTTTGTACTACAATTTTGTTGTGTGAAAACGGCGTTCGCAGGTGGTCACTCACTTTCTTACTGCGACTGTACATCACGCATCACTCGAGCACCATTCCACACTAGCCACCACCAAACCAACGGTGTCCGCTGCAGAGCTATGCAAGCAATTTTAAACCTCCAAATGAAGCCAATGGATTGAAGACTGGAAGTGTGTTAGACCAATGGCTCTCTTAAGCGATATCCGCACAGGTCACTGGTCGGTCGTTCGAGGACCGTGGTCGCGGCGATATTTGACGAATAGCATGCTATAGTTAACGAAGGGCCACAAATGAAGAGAGAATCGGATATTGCCCCTGGCTCTTGTCGATGATGTAAAGACCTCGTGGCCTAGCATAATAAGCGAGGCTGCTTCTTTTACGGATTACTAGAACACGTTAGTCTCAAAGAAATTTTCGGCATCTCGTCATGATGGAAGAAAGATGTGCATATGGGCAGGGTCAGAAACGAAATAAGACACCATTGGCGAAATAATTGGAATATATTAACAGGTGTGGGCGGTGAGCGGTGAGCGATCCCCTGCATCTATAACCAACACCCTGGTGTCCGCGGAAGAGGGATTTCTGGACTCCAAGCAAATTGGACACCGCAGCAAGCGATGAAATAGGAAAGTTACTTATACTGGGTACATTAATACGTTAGGTGTTGCTATATCTAGTTCTTGTTGTCCTTGCTGCGACATCATCCAATTGACATATTTCCAATTGGACAACGGATTTGGGCCCGTTCCCTGGTGCATGGGATAATAGAAAGTATATCGTATCCAGTAAATTTGTATCTCATTCTGAACAAGTAGCTACTGCCGAACCATAGACCAGAATTTAGCTTTAAAAGGCGGGGTATGCTGGCTTCTAGAAGAACGGAAACAATGCATGCCAAAACATGGAATATTCGGATTGCACAATGCTGACTCTTTAATCTAACAGGTAATTCTAGAACCATAGACGTATATTGTGCAAAAGCTGCAGTGGTTGGGCAGCCGGGAATTCCCGATACGTTCAACGCTTCTTGTAAAGGGAGTAAGGGTAGAGGTTGGGGATCTCCCCCCACCTAGCCGGCCCATCCGGAGGGGGAGGGATAAATGGGCACTGTCATACTCTATATAGAGTGAATATAGTAGGTTAAAACAAACGCTTCTTGCATGCAGTCGGCTTGTGGAATCAGCCGTTCTCACTTCATCTCGCCAGCCTGGGTTCAGTAGTCTCTTGTTCCGCTGGGAGAGCCGGCTCCCAGGCAGCTGTGGTGGATGGGAGTAAATGGATGGAAATGAGAAGCTGAATCTGCATTCTAAAGGTGAGTGTACACATTATAAGATACCGAGCTCGAGTGAAGGTGTATGATTTCGTTGTGTTCCAATTTGTGTCCCATATGCAGGAATTCTATACATAGCACTCATGGGATCTTCTCTCCTAGCTCATTCCCGTACAGATGTGGTGAGTCCTTTTTTCTTCCATCACCGCTAATACAAACCACGCATAGGGAGAGTGAGTCTTGAGCATGCTCGGGTTCACGGGGACATGTGACTTTCGAAATGCCCATGATCTGGAATGGTTCTTGCGGCATAGTGCGGGGATACGCACGCACGCCCGTGGATGACGGACGCAGTCTGCAGAGGTTGACATGACCACTCTCCGGTTCTGTAATTGGCTCCAGTGACGATTACTTCACGATACAATCTATATCAGAGTTAGAGCACATGAGCTTTTGCTAATTGAGGAGTGGTAGCATTTCTCGACAACTTGATAACATTCATTAAATTTCGTAATCCGTCTCCATCCCATCACTAGACTACTGCATCTGGACTCGAATCCAGCCACTTCCGGCAATTCCCCCCTCTCAGAAATTGCCGGAAAATGATCCCACCACCCAAACAACTTTATTCCAACCTCTTAGCGTGGTTCCATTACCGTGGGAATCCTTGTCTCAAATCGTAGGGTTAGATCTAGCACAAGGGCTGAACTCCCTAATAACGTCATTTGTTGACTTGATGGAGTAGGTACAAGAGCAGCAACTATATTGGACTGTAATAACCGAATGATGGCTAATGATGCAAGCTTGATCCAATGGTGGCAACGATAGTGAGATGTGATGCTGTTTCTAGCTTTTCCATCTACTACCTACTAAATTTCTATCGGGTAACACACGACAGCTTGGAGAAAAGTGTATGTCATAACACGGAGACGATTGGATGGCGGAATCGGGATGATGGCTTCCAACGATTAGCGACCTTTAGCCCCATCTTTTGATATTAACTTTCTAGCGCTTTGAGGCTAACTCAAACTTGCTGACTTTGAATGGGAACTGCGAATAAACAATGCAGGTTTTAGGTAGGATTCTAAGCGGGGTACATGGAAACCCATGGCTTGAGTCCGTTCTCGGGTATATTTCATAAAATCACCAGTATTGATGGTGTACGCGTTGGTCATTAGAATACTTTGGCTCTTGCACTGAACAATACTTTCAAACTCTACTCCTGTGCTCTTTCATTCGCCATATGCAGCCAGCACCACGCAGAGCACCCGAGAAAGCAACTCTTCAACCTAAGGGCCAAAGGGCTCTATCTGGGACGTTATTTAAAAAGTTCTGTCAAAAAATTCCGGGATATGCGTTCTTTTATACATATGCCAGATAACCGGTGACAGCCACTGGTCACGTTGTCTACCTGGCCATCAAGGCCCAACATAATCACCAGATATCACTAGCCATTCCAAGTCCCGTGTCCCGTGTCCCGATGAAGATTGAACAATAACCTTACAAGTGAAATATTGAATTTATAATATACTTCTCTTGTAGCTTCTTGATCAAACATTAGCTTTGAGAGGTACGCACCAGATATATAGTTAGGTTCTGTAGCGTGGTGACCTCTCTGGAGACAATCGATCAAACATCCCGCCGCTCCCAAGAAATATGTTCTGTGACTCAACAATTTGTCTGAATTTTAAGCAATACCCCTTCTAGCGTTCAGTATGATTATGGGAGTTTATCCAGATGGGTCGATTTAGACTGTAGACCTGGCTATACGTCTGAAACGAGAAACCTGTACCCAAATTCGGAGGACTCATATCAGTGATTTTAGGTAACCTAGGTGCTAATCACCATCAAACACTTTCTCAAATGCTAATATCGGAAGATAAGGGTCGATAATTACGCTTATTTGCGTTGGTGAAGTTGTGAAGGTTCCGGAGGTCAAATATCGTGCCAACGCGAGATCATTCGATGTTTCCTTGTCAGGTATATACTTAGAGGTAACCTAGTTTTCTCTTTTTAGACGGATGGTAAGAGCGGATGTCCTCTGTCATTATTTCGGCAGATTGGGTGTGGCGTTTGTTGTATGCGGATTGTGGCACACTAATAGCCTTGCAAACGGGGCGAGCTGTCCCGGGACTTCGTCTAGGGACCTAGAACTCGGCTTCATGGGATCTTGGCTTAGCCCAGTTGGGTATTCTCTATACTTCATTGTGCTATTTGAGTAGTATAGTGGGTTTGTTAAGGTCCGAACTGAGGCCAGAGGAGGCTGAGACGAATGGTGTTGAGACGATAATGGAAGGAAACTCTGTCACGGTATTAATCCTTAGGGATGCGGTCACTAACCCCTGATCAAATGCAAACACACGAACATACACCCCTCGAGACACCTCAACCTACAGCCCAGTACCAAATTATGACTGACATGTAGCTATCTCCTCGCTTATTTCATGTGTGATAAGTTCTATCAACCAATTGTATGGCCGTTAAGGTGGAGCCGGTACAAAGAGTTGAGGAAAAAGCTAAGGATAGATGTAGAGATGCGAAGCTGAGATCAGAGCAGAGGGTCCAGAGAACGCTCTGGTATAATTATTCTTGATGGCAGTCAGTGGAAAGTTCAACTTCACCGTAATTGATGGTGAGTGGTTGTGATAGTAATGCACATTCTAGTTAATTGATTTCATCATCTCCTCATCCAAGATACGGTGCCAATATTCGGACAGTCATAAATGATGGCATGAAAGTGACGGTTAAAAGTGACAGTCCGGAGCCACGCCGGACTAGAATGTCCCCGGTCAGCCAGTGGTACTAACTGAGATAACAATTGCAATTGAAAATACAGGCTTGTGGGATCCAGCATTCACAGAACCTCAAGCCTACCGATTTGAGCGGCATAAGATATGAGGCGGCTTAAAATCAGTTACAGGTCTGCCCCGTGTACTCAGTTTCACATTGCAAAGCGTTTTCTACACTAAACATCACTCGACAATAACAGGTCAAAAAGGCAAAAGCTTTTTCCAAGAAGAATCATAGGAATGTGCGTCCTATGAGGTTTTTATCTAAGTTAATCTGGTTATTACTGTGAAATGGTGTTGGACTGTATTTTCTGACTGAATGCGCATGCGCGATGTAGGTCTTGATATACGTTCTTGGGAACAGAATATCCGGCCAGCTTGCAAACGGAAAGCCTATGAAGGGTAGCGGGGGGGAGCTCCGCCATCTAGCCGGCTCGCCCGGAGGCGGAGGGGGTATTAGGTCCTGTCATACTCTAGTAAGAGTGAACACAGTATGAATAAACAACAAACAACAACAACGGAAAGCCTATTTACCTAACTTAACAGATATGACATGGCGCTGTAGGTGACAGGCAACAGGATCGAAACCTGCTTGATTATTTACGGTGCTGTGAACACACGAGTGCTGACCGTGCTGTAAACACTGGGGTCATAGGCTCGAAACCTGCAGATATTACTCTTTTGCTCTCCAGACACGTACTTATTGTTATATTCTGATTATGGACTGACTTCTGTAATGCAGTTTACAGTACATGATCATGGTTATAAATGCCATGGATATATAAAAACTGATCACCTAGCCTAACTAGCAGGGTATGGTGCTATAAATTCCAGGTGACAGTCTCGAAACCTGCTCTAGTCTTCGGTGTTGCAAAACTTAAAGGTCACAGGCCAAAAACTTTCTCTGATCAATCCAGTGCTATAAATACTGCGGTTTTAGACTAAAAACCTGCAGAGATTAATACTTTTGCTCCAGCAAATTCCATGTGAATACCGCTGTCTACGTAACCATGAAGTAGCTAGCGAGTTTTTCTACGAACGCTGCGAGCAAACCAGAACTATGGATTGTCTGGGGAATACCGCAGACGTGTACTATCACAATTAAGATTGCCCGTGGAACGATCACCAAAGGTTCTGTTGTCATCGTCTTTGTGCCGCCTGCACAATATGTTTGCCCATTTGTTTCTTGTGAAGCATTGGTAATTTCAATCGGCTTGTTCATGAACTTAAATTCTCAACCTCACAAACAGGATATAAATATTGCAATTTATCCGTCGGGTTTTGCGAACCGATGAGACTGCCAATAGGACATAACTATTGCATGTATACTTAGATCCTTCGTAGGACTTGCGGATATGGGCGTACAGTATTCAGCTGCGCTGAAGGTAGAGTACATTTGCGCTGAAGAGATTCTGCTGGAGGTGACTAGCTGAGTGCGCATATATGCGTGCGGATGCATACACAGACTCTTGTATATATGATGAGTATGGACTCCCACGATAGGTAGAAATCAACTATTCTTATCTCAAGTAATAGGAATAAGCTAAGGTCAAATCGAGTGATTGCTGTGATGGGGTTATCACATCGGTCGGACAGGTCACAGAACTATCGCGCCGGATATTATGGTATGGAACTGTGTACTGTATGCCGTGTGCTTGTATAGACGTGTACCAACGATTACAATTCCTAAGATCGTCGATGTTCGTGTTCATCTCCCAAGTGTTTCTGGGCAGTCAGTTTTTGCACTGCCTCTTCACGTGCAAGTAAGACATCACTGGACGTCCAGCAACAACTCCAAGTGATCATTATCCCCCGCACAGGTGAAACATCTGCAAACGGACCAAAAGGGTGCATCTATTGGTTGCGATTGATTGAACTTCAACTTCGAATACAACAACCGGCCGCCAATCACAACTCTCTTAACGGCTTGTGGACGTTTGCTGTATTTTTCAAGATGTGAGAGATTCGGATGTTCTAAACAACACCTGCCCCCTCTCGGAAGTGTAGGGCTATAGTGTTGAGTATATGCTTTCATATGGGTGGCTGTGTATGAGCACACTAAAGTGATTCTAGCGGATTCGAATCATTTGATTCACATGAGTTTTCCACAAAACGTACATGTACATTGCCAGTCCATCAGATCTTCGAGTCTTCTATTCGGTGCTGTTCCTCAGTTCCAGATCTTCCACTTCCCCAATTCCAATCCTCTCCCAAGCTTGCTAGTGCTCGAAACTAGCAATATCGGGGTGTAGCATAGGTGTTCTGGGGTGCTTGGCATTGCAAGACCCCTGCTGTGTCAGGACAATCCGACTCTCCATCCCAATGGCAATATGTACCGTTGTAAAAAGGCACAGTAGAAAAATCCGTAATCTGTGTGTATTGACGCACCGCCAGAGCCGAAATTGACTTGAATTTGGTGTATGCTTGGTACTAATCTTGTGGAGGAACAGTCTTGGAACGTACCCGTGGCGTGTATTTTGGGTACTTCGGTTCTGGCAGTTTTCAACCCTTAATTTTTTCACTATGGTACCTACCCAGATTCTCACGTAGAGTACCAACAAAAGCCCCCTTTCCCCTCTCCCTCAAACAAGATCCCCATATTTCTACGTGTCAACAAATGTCCTCCTCTCCTTTCTGAAACAAGATTCCTATATTCCTACGTGTCAACAGATGCTCCCCTCCACCCAAAACATGATTCCCAGGCCATTCCCCCTCCTGCGCTCTCTTCGCATGCCCGCTTCCCCCCTCTCCCTAAAACAAGACCCCCAGGCCCTCTCCCTCCTCCCTCCTCCTCTGCCCCCTCTTCTCATGCCACCAATCCACCTCATCCCCACCCCCACCCTTTCCCCGTCCCTTCCTTCCACCCCCCCACCCTTCACAAACGGCCCTAACCCCAAACCTCCCCACCACATCCCCAACTCTACAGAGCGCATCGACGCTCCCCTCCACATCCGGCATGAGGCAATAGCCGACCTGACTTTTCGGATCCCCCAGAACCCCCTCTGGAAACTTTACCGCCCTATGTTTCGCCTCCGCGGACTTCCTGCCCCACCGCCACATTCGCGCACTACCATTCCATCCCATCCAGTCATAAACGCCCCCATCCTCCTCCGATGTTGGCGATGTGACAACGAATTTCACGATCGCCTTCTCTCGCGCCTCTAGGATGCGGCGTTCAGCTTCGATACGCGCGAGTGGGAGGAGGCGGGAGTAGCTGTGTGAGCTCTGTGTGCCGGCCGCGAGGGAGGGGTCGAATGGTTGGATTATGCTCTCGCAGGGGCGACAGACGGCCTGCAGAACGCCGGTGTGGTCTGAGGGGGCGCGGAGACGCCGTAATGATGGTAGATACGAGCGGTATATACTTCTTGCTACTGCGACTGTGGCGGGTCCGGGGATGAGGACGTCCCAGTGGAGGTCTTGGAGGGTTGTTGAGGCGAGAAAGAGTGGAGTTCCAGTGTCTGGTCCCGGCTGGGGGGACGAAGTTTGCAAGAGTGTAAATTTCTTCAGCAGGAGATTGCGAAGGAGTGTGGTGATAGTTGATAAGTTTAGTATCTCTAGTTCTAGCAGCGCTAGAGCGTGGAGTTTCTTGGAGGAGGGGAGCTTTGAGAATGCGACCAACCCTGCTTCCGTGATCCCCGGGAGCTTCCCGAGACGGAGGTACGTGACCGACGAGGGGAGGGAAAGTAGTGTGTTGTCGTTGAATTCGTAGTCGTGAAAGCGGGAGATCATCAGCCTCCGTAAGCCTGGGAGAAGCTCAAATATATCCGCAAATGTAAGATGGTTCAGTCCGCCGCCGCCGTTGTTGGCAGTGTAACCCTGCATCACTAGTGTTTCGAGTCCTTGCCAGTTCCGGTGCATGTTTACAAACGACTGTGAGTCCGCGTACTGTAAGAAAGAAGAGGCGCTGACCAGCCAGAGATGCTCTTTGAGGCTTGTGCGTTTTGACAACGCCGTGTGAATGGGGGAGTCACTGCTCCTCCCCGTGAAGGGAATGTAAATCCCCTGCAGGTTCTCGAGGTTCGTACAGCCTGAGATGAGCGTGAAGATGGTGGATTCCACCCAGCGCTGATCTTCCTCGTTTTTTATTATGCTGGGGTCGTATTCCGGCAGCGTGAGCTCCTTAACGAGCGCTGCATAATCTGGCCGCGCGGATAATGTCCGCTGGAGAAGCAGTATTCGACATCCATATTTCACCTTCATCATCTTCCTCGCAGCTGGGGGGAATTCCCCGGCAATATAGATATTGCCATACCTAAACCATATCAATATCCGCGCTACATTGCTCGGAGAAAACATACATCACGGGCACCAGTCCATCCCTCCAATTCTTACACGTCCTTGCCGCTGCGGACAGATTCCTGGCGATACAGGTCTCGCAGATCTCGTCATTCGTGTTTGTGTACAAAGCCCTCAGGTGTACATTGATGCGCTCAAATACAGCCTTTGGAAGCCGTTGCTGCGCCTTCGGAATCTCATATGATGTGGAACTGGACGTCGTGGAAGAGCTGGATTTTGAACTCTTGGAACTCGACCTAGAAAATTTGAAACTGAAGGACCTCTTATTTTGCGGTTTCGTCAACGACATCCTTCTGCTTCGATCGTGTTATTGCAGGATTTTATCTCGATGGCTAAGATCGGGAGGGAGGGAGGAGGAGCTAATATATACGCAGTTGCAGTTCTGCGTAAAGTACGTGGTGAATCCCGTCCACTCATTGCGCTGCTGTCATTTCTTATTGGCAGAGTGGGAGTATGTGCCGACTTGTCGCAGATCGATACTACCGTATCAGGCGAACGCAAACACCCTTTGGGCATATCATGTCTGAAGCACCGATATGGTATCATCATCCCTCTCTTTCGGGTGAATGAGGTTCCTGATAAGTGAGAATCTTTGTTTTTTCCTCCTGTATTCCTTGTGCAGCCACGAAGATCTGGAAGATCGGCACTGCAATCAGTGTGGGGAAGCACAATAATATGCAGAGATAGATTGATGCTTGCAGCTGCTGTGGGTCTCGAGTGCTGGTATGCTGCTGTCGCTGCTGCTGCTGACGCTTCCTTTAAGGTAGAGGCTGGTAGTGACATGTATATGGAAATGTCGCAGCTGAAAAGGCCTCACACAGTAGCAAGCGGCAGCAGCTGTGCTCTGGTAGTAGTTACCTTAGATCCTCGGGGTACTATTCTATCGCGCAGCTGTGATTCCACCAATGGAAGAATTGACTGAAGACTCCTGAATAAAGAAGGTTGATCCAACTGCTCCGCTGGATCTTAAGAACGTCAACATGAATGAAAATGAGTGTTAGCATCAGGTATGCAAGCTGCACGAGCTACAAGAAGAAAAACAAAAGAAAAGGTACATAGAAGTACTTTACTATACATAATGGCTAAGGTATCGTGATGCGCAAACATCCGTAACCGTGGAATTGTCCGAAGATCGCATGTTAGAGTTAGTCCAAACTCCAAATCCGACGCTTGCCAACCTCTCGTACCTTAGTGTCGGACCCTACACGTCCCAAAAAACACCAAACTAAATATCACTATCAGTCCCTCTACTACCAACAACACCGCAACAATGTCCCTCACTATTCACCGCCCGCGCGACCGCTACTACAAACTCTTCCTCCTCTCCTTCATCCCTACAATCCTCTTCTTCGACGCGCAGCCGCTCTACCCCCCCAATCTCGTCCCAACAATTCTATCCAACATCCAGAGCTGGTACTTCGCCGTCTTCAACGACCAATTGCTCGCCCGCCAACCGCCATGGTTCCACTTCTTCGCACTCACAGAAATATTCTATCAATTCCCCGCCGCCGTCTATATCGTGTACTCATTACATACCCGCTCCCCCGGCGTCGCCCCACACACTATTATTTGGGCGACGATCTCAACATTCACTACGGCAACGTGCCTTTACGAGATCTATCACGATGCGGTCATGACGAATACTCAGAAGTTGATGCTGGGAGGGATGTATGGCGTGTATGGGGCTATTTGTAAGCCCTTCCGGCGCAGAAGAGAGGACGAAGAGGTACTAACAAGCTGGAATAGTTGCGGTGATGGCAGGGGATATGTTCTGCCGGGTACAAAATGTTCTGAAGACGGCTGCAATGCTGGAGGAGGCGAGGAAGGTGAGGTAGGGGCGACGAATGCGATTACTAATTTAGACTTACGACGATGGTGGGCTAACGGCATGGCGGATGCTGATAGAAGATATACCCTTGTACATGACATGTACAGTAGACTAGATATACTGAACTCAATCGGACCAGAGTATGAGCAGAAACTGCCCTAAAGCTCGAGGTCTAGGTACAATCATCAAAGCATGAAATTCCGTCAACAATGGCTCCATGCCAGTTGATTCATCAAAGTCTATCTTACAAACAACCAAAGCAATGAATTTTCCGTAACCTTTACCCATCCCATCCCAATGCTCCAACGCAAATTCATTAAAATCATGAAAGAAAAAGGAGATTCCAGGCAACTCACAGTATGAAATGGAGCTACATCCTACAAAAATCGTAAAGCAAGAACGTAATAGAATTCCATCTAGCACATCTTGTACTCCAAAGTTTCGTCCTTACTCCGTGTGGGATCAGCAGCGTCAAAAGAATACTCAACTCGGACGTCTAGATCTCTTGGGTTTTTCTCGGTGGGTTTACTCGAGATTCGTCCCTGGATCGCTTCGCCTTTGTTGACAATCAGGTAGTCGGTAATGTAAAACACGGTCTGCTTCCAATGGGTGTACTTGGCATGAGGACCGGTAGAGAACTTGAGAGGCTTGTGGCATGCTGAGAACTCAACATCGAACCAAGAGATGAAAGCATGGATGTAGTCGTTACGCTCGATTTCGAGGGTAAATGGTGCGGAGAAAGATAGATCTTCGACTTTAACAGTGTAGAGATTAATAGAGTAGGTAAGGCAGGGCTTAGTGACGACAGCCTTAAGCTCAACGGTGTCGACGAGAGGCTCAGCCAAGGCAACCTTCTGCATAGGGGTGTAATTGAAACCATAAACGTTGTTCCAGACTATCGTGAATAGTTAGCATCAAGACCAACCAATAGAACAATTAAGACTCACAGCCAATCTTCTCATCCTTGTAGTCACCATCCTCGATTGCAGCCATGTAGATATGAGCCTTGTCGGGGAAGATCAATCCACCTGGCGCGAGGTAGCGGTCACGAGCCCAAAGAACGGTGTCCAACATGGACTCGTAGAGCAGGAAGTATCCCATCCACTCGGATACGATGATATCGACCTTGTCGACTGGAAGGGTGATCTCCTCCATCTTCCCCTGAATCAAGGTAATCTTGTCGCTCATGTTATTTATGTCCACGATCTCCCGCGCCTTCTCGATGATGGTGGACATATCAACACCAATGACGTGCTTCGCACCAGCCTTGACGGCAAACCTTTGACACAACGTGTCAGCGCATGCGCACCAAGGATTGAGGTGAACAATAAATTGTTTGATAGAGGGTGTGCTCAGAAGTATGGTATCAACGAATATCGAAAGAGATATACTCGATCGTTTTCAGACAGGGATAACAAAATAGATCATCATCGGCACGGTGAGACAAGGAAGACGACATGAGATCGAGGATCAACGTACATACTCAGAATGCCAGTTCCGCAACCGACATCCAGCACAACCTTGTCCTTGAAAAGGTGCGCATTTTGGTAGATGGCGTTCTTGTATGTGTTTGTTCGTACTTCATCTTTCTAGCAGAAAAAGTACGATTAGCCACGTTTTGCGGTCGAGTTCATGTGAGTGCATGGCGCATACCAACATCTCCTCGTGAATGCCTTTATTCGAACAACCAGGCTTCCGTCAGTGTCAACGTCTCTACAACGACTCGTCTTACGCGTCCCCCGCGAACAGCGGATGAAATAGGTAACTAACCATGATGGTTGTAACTATCAAGACGAGACACGTTAGCAATAGGTTGGACCAACGGAGATGGGACAAGTTGCCTACCTCTGGAAATAGTGAACTTCAGAGTGTTCCATCTTGGAAGGGTTCATATTGCAGATAGATATTAGGTATTAGGCAGAGTAGTAGATATCGTGTAAAGTGGTCGTGAGTTGCTCGGGGTTTAATCCGCAAGACGATTAGCCAAAAAAATTCGAGACAAAGTTGAATGGGATGCTGTCTCGGAGAAGGGGAGCGAATGGACGCTCCTGAAGTAGTAGATAGGAGGATTGGTGGGAGGGAGAAGTGGTGAAGAAAGTGTAGTGGAGGTACAGTTGGGCAGTAGGAGGGAAAAAAAGTTGGAAAATTTTGGCCGGTGTAGGATAGAGAGGGGCTTGGAGCCCACAATTTCATTCTCCCGCCAAACGTTCAGTTGTTGGCCGTGAAAAAAAAAACGGAGCTGCAGAGCAGAGGGTCCACCAGCAGCCAAACGATTTGAAACACAGCACACTCTTCTTCGAGCTGTCTATTCCGCATGCTGTCTTTCCGCAGCATCTGCACAGTTTCATTGTTTTTGTGATGATGTTCGATTTGCTTTTGCTGGGTTGCAGAGGAACATTTTAAGCCGCACCCTTCCAGCCAAGACTCGAGTCTTTTTCTTTGCGACGTTGGGACTTCACATCGTCAGTAACTTGAGATGTCGGACAGCCCACAGCCACCTCCAAAGAAGCGACAGAAATTGCCGCCTGCCCAGTGTGTCACAATCCGCGACCACGATTGGGCATATGCTGCCCTCCAAATGTATACTTCCATTCTAGTGCGACACAGACGAAGACACATACTGACACTCACCTAGGATATTTGACCCACCCTACAATGCTGCTGCTGCTGACATCTCCTGGCCACCGGATATCCTTACTTGGCGGTTCACTCTCACCAGTGCATTGACGCAGTTCCTCGGTATTACAGGTTCTGCCATCCAAATTGACATCCTCCACCTGGACGGAGATGAAGCATGGATGAGGCTACCCAGGACCGAGATGATACGCTTTCAAGCCGCTGTCAGTGGATACGTTGGGGCTTCTGACGGTCGCAGTGTTGGTTTCAAGACAGTAGGGGTGAGCGAGTTCTTGATGGGACTCGTGAGTACGAAAGCAGAAGCAAGTATTTGGACCGAGTGATTATCGGCCAACGGTAAGCAAAGCCAGTTTCACCTGTCAAATTCCATCCTACCTCCATTATGATGAAAAACATTCCTACATTCGCAGTTTCCTCGGTAGCATACCTTTAGAACCTATCTTATATGCACTGACCGCCGCGAGACCTTCCTTGGAAGTCTGATTTTGGGGAGTTTTTGCTGCCATTGCTTTGACTCATTTGCAAGGTGCTATTTGCTGACGGTTTTCATCGGTAGCAGAGCAAACCGAACTTTGAAAGCCATTCATGAATCAGTATAAATGGCTGGTTTATTTCCCATCACTGCCGAAGGTCGGAATGCCGCAACACAGCGGTGTTATATCTCTAGCCTTTATGTGTGCAGACACCTGTCCTCATATATACATGCAAGGAGAGTCCACCAATTAACGGCATCAGAGCATACGAAAACATATCATGTTACTAGTACTATCAACGTGAGGTGAATCATTTGCGGTGGAACTTGGGTGTTAATTACGCGGAAACTTGTATCCCATATGCTAAGTACACTCTTAAATGCGCATCATCGGCGGAAGACCTAGGGGCTGTTCGGATACGCAGAATCATCAATTCAGTTGATTCATCACAACTACGATCGCTTGATGAGTATTGTATGATGTGCCATGTGAAATTCCCTCAACATTGTTCTCTATCTTCTATAAGTTAAATTTCAACTGTAGCGTTAATTTGACCTTAATACTCGTTTTGGCATATACGGACACAATATGTCACTCGCCAAGCGCGAGCCATAAAGCAATTTGGGATGATGCGTGGGATGGGTGGTATAGGCAGCTGTAGGGTTTGTGATCCCACGTCGTTGGATATGTTCCGTCCTATGAGCGAAGCCTCCAGTTTGCGATATTTTTGACCAATTCGCGAATTGAAACCAACTGACAAACTAACGAACTTTTATAATTCCATACGGTTTTCAACACGAGGAATCTCACTGCACATGCTGAAATGATATGCTTTGAAATAATATCTGACCCTGCCATTGCATGACAACATCCATTTATTTCCCAACTGGTTTCACACGTAGCTCCCAGTGAAGTTTAGAGATTGATGGTGGACATAATAACAGTATAATGCACATACAGTTAGTCATGATATAACTATAGCAACATAATCTCACTGCGGCGAGAAGTAGGGTGTTGCTATGCTGATTAATTAGGTGTCTCCCCACTTAGTAGTGTGGTTTCCCCAAATACCGGCTTAAACTCGGAAACTTGCAGAAAAGATTCGCGATATTTTTGTCCAGTTCGCGAAAATGTCTTTAATCTCACGAACTGGTGCCAATTCGCGAATGGAACTCTCAAGTTCACGAACGGGCATAGTTCGTCTATCGGACGGAATAGACATTGTGCTGTCTATACAACTCTGGTATTGTAATAATTATTACTGTTCTATGCTTATGAATAGACTGCTATAGCTATTGCTACTCGCGTATAAACAAAACCTATATGAAAGGAAAAATGAGTGTTCGAGGGCGGGCAAGACTTAGATGGCGAGGAGAGGGTAATATCTGCACGATGTAATGGGATTGCTAAGGGGGACACTCACGAGTAACGACCCATAATCTGGCATTGCGGTTGACTGGTAGCAGATACGGGCAGCTTGGCTAATATACTGTAGAAGCCGTGGATAGAGATAACTGCTCAGGTGCCCAGACTATTTTTTGGTCCCTCGGTCAAAAGAGGAGCTTGCGAGCGACGAGAAAATATGGGAACGAGAGTAGACGATTATATTTTTTGCTTAACCCGTATGCTCTTACCCTACAGGGTGTTCGATTAAACTCTAGTATGTACTAGACTCGGACTGCTTACTGGCGTACTAGTATGTAGAATACATAAATTCCGAGCCACTGCACAGAACAAGTGCACGTGGTGAAACACTTCACAGCTCGATTTGGCGTTTCCCACCGTTTGCCCGAAGTGTTCCTTCAACCTCCTCCAAGCACTTCAAAACATCCTGGACTTCTATATCCAAATGTCAGCTGCAGCATAGATATAGATACAACCATAACCACCACTACATCAAGGGAAAGGCTGCATAGGTTTGCCCACTTACCCAGCTTGGAAACGTGTGATCTCCCGCTTTCAACGCGATCGCAAAGCTGCATCTTCCTTTGCTCGACGACATCTAACGGCGTGCCCGCAACAACCGCCGCTGTACCCTTCACCACAGCATTGACTTCTGCGCCCGCGCTTATCAGAAAAGACACGCAGCCCGTAAGTCCCACGTTGCAAGCGTGATGCAAAAGCCCGTCGCCGCCGCAAACGCTGCCACCGCCGGCAACATACACCTCTAGGTGTTTACGCAGGTGAGTGTCGCGCTGCGGTAGTTTGAGATATCCATCCCGCGTGAATACGTCTTCGCTGATCATCAATCGCGCGAGAAAGCTCATCTTGTCGGTATCAATAGGGAGGTAGGGTAGCAATGATTCGATGTCTAACAAGCCGTTTGATACCGCGACTTCGAGCAGTGATGTAACTTCCGAGGGTAGTCGGTTGGCTACGTGGTAGTGCTCCACGAATGAATCCATGATGGCCGCGAACGCTTGGGGTGAAGTGTAAGGCTCGTGTTCTTTCCGATGCGACAGCACTTCCAGCGCGGTGTACCCCGTCAAGTTAGAGACGTCTATGTCCGACCCAAGGGCCAGCAGGGCTCGGACCGCAGCGGCGTTCAGCGCCATAATAGCTAGCATCAGGGGTGTTAAGCCGCCGCGGCCGATCTCGAATACGTTGTTGCGAGGCTGAGTTAATTTGTTGATGCTGGATTGCAGGAGGCTGATTGTGTGCAACATCGCGGTTTGCTGGCTGTCAGTCGCGGCGCCTAGAAACGAAGGGTACCAGAAGCGTGCGCCGGAGACGGTGCGTCCGATGCGAAGGGAGCAGAGGCGGTGGAGAGGAGTGTAACCTTCTTCGTCTACGAGGTCTGGTTCCGCGACACGGGCCAGGAGAAGCGAGAGTACCTCCGCGTCGTGCTGCGCAACAGCCAGGTCGATCGCGCTAAGGCCTTTGCAGCCCTCGGGAGTTGTCGAGTAGGAGCCAACTTGCGTCGACTGGTCGTGGCGGTCAAACACCCGGACATTACGCTCGTATTTGTACGCATCGGTGCGATTGCGCAGCGTTGGGTCGGCTCCTAGCTCTAGCAGGACCTTGACGGCCGTGGCGCTCGAGGCGGCTACGGCCCAGTGCAACGGAGTTCCAGGCGGCCACGTGAACGGGAAGTGGTACTGCACGATCGGGCTGGTCGTGTGCGTTAGGGTGTTTGGGTCTCCGTTTGCGTCGACGAGCAGGCGGGCGACAGTTGGTATATGTTCAGGTGGAAAGTTGAAGAGCCAGTGCAGACACGATATGCCGTCAAGGTTTTCGGTGATGGATGCGGTTGCCCCGCGCCGGCTCAGCAGGGATACCGTTTGCCAGCAGCCCGCCATGCACGCTTTGTAAAGTCCGGTTTCGCCGAACGCGTTCCGGGCGTTGACGTCGGCTTCGGCGTCTGTGTCGTTTAACAGCTCGGTCAGGTACTCGAGGCGTCCGTATGTTGCGAGCTCGTGGATCCGGCTGTTCCGCTGCTTCTCGATGATATCCCTTGATTCGGACTCGGGCAAGTTCAGATCCGGTGGCCTCGCGGTCAGTGAATAGAATTGGTTGTAGCCGCCGTTTCGTCGGAACTCGGCTCGAGCGCGCTCACACGATTCCATGTCTATGGCACCCAGGTCTTGTGCGGCAACCAGTGACCCGGTTGATGCACCGTGAAACAACCAGGTTTTTGCAGTTTTGGGGCTGATATGTGCGGGCAGTTGCTGCCTGTGGGACTGCAGCACTCGATACGCCACGGCCTGCGCGGGAACGAAACCCCGTTCCGCAGCCGTGATCAATATCTTTGTCTGCACGGTCGGGAGGTCCCCACGTGAGCCATCGTAAAACGATTTCACCAGGAACATGGCAAACAGCTGGGCGCCGGATAGGCTGTCCTTGTAGGTTTCGAACGTCTTGTCTAAACCTACGAGCATGAACGCATCAAGGAAGGGGATGTCCCACGAGTGGATAAACGGCGACGGAGTTTCTTCCTGCTCTGCAGCCGCCGGCGGGGCATGATATTCTTCACAGGCGCGGTTCCTGCTCGTATCAGTCAGCACGCGCAAGACATAACGAGAGGCCGACGCACCAAGTTCGGCAGGCTTGGCTGTCGTCTTGCAGGATGTCACTAATGACTGCAGGCCGCTCCGAAACTACAGGGCGCATGAGTATTACTAGAGCGCTGCCCAGCGTTTCGCACAAACTGCGAGGAATCGTAGGACATGCAAGTAGGTCCTTGACGGCGTCAGCGGCGGATTTCGGCGGTGGCTGGGGCGTGCGGCCGCCTCGACACATCACGATCCACACCACCAATCCAAAAGAGTAATTGTCTGCCTTCATCAGCTCTGCGTTGTTGATGGACCTCCCCTCCTGGACATGACGGTAGATCTCGGGCGCACACCACCCGGGCGTCCAGCCGGTGATTCGGATTCCGGCATCGCTGGCGCTGGCGCTAGTCGAGCAATACCCAAAGTCCGCCAGCTTCGCGATGAACGGCACTTCTGTGCTCGGACCTCTAAACACTAGCACGTTCTGCGGTTTGAGATCTCCGTGGGCGATCCCGCATGCGTGCGAGGCATCCAGTGCCGCCGCAATGTCCAAACACAACTGATGCTTTGCATCCCAGGAGAGGTCAAACTGGGGATCATTCAGCACTTTCTGGAGATCGCCGACCGCCAGTTCCTGCACCAGCAGCGGCGCAGCATGCCAATCTTCATTGTCAACCGAGTATCCCAGTAGCTTCACGATGTTCCGGTGATTGCGCAGTTGCGGGCACGAGAGCGCAGAGATCTCTAGGCACATGTCGTGGACCTGGCGCCGCGCTGCGTCGGTAGAAAGATCGAGCTGCGTATCGCTGGTTAGCTTGAAGATGCATTTCTTTACCGCAACTTCGGTAATGTAGAGGTCGTTGGTATTTGCCCCAGACTCGAACCAGAAGTTCTTGTAGACGTCGAATTGGGAACCTTTGGCAATGAAAGTACGTGTCAATTTGTCCGTGAGCATAAGCGGGCCCTGAATGGAAAGTGTAGAAAGCAAATCTATCAGATCTTGTATTGTGCTCAGAGTCCTAGTAACGACAACCTTGTCGCCTTGCGTTGAACCTTGAGTTATGTTGATTGGAGTTGATTGTGATGAGCTCCATCCTAGGCCGGATGAACTACTCAATGTGCCGCCGGCGAATCGGTAAAGAGCTACGCCCGCTGAGAAGTCCACGGAGAAATCCATCCAGCCTTAACAAAGTCTGTGTCTGTGGTGGATTTCTGAATGCGCCACGAGATATTGTTTTCCAGCAAGTATACCGTCGCGGAGTCGCAGTCGGATTTCGAGATTATGGACTGTATGTATGTAGATGCATGTTTGTACTTTACATTGGATAAGTGCTCTGGTTGGTTGATCATGATTGCGTGTTGTGCGGGGATGCAGCCGGTGTTACGTATGTTAGGCAGCAGGTTTGAGCAAAAATATATATTCGACCACCGTCACCCAGGACGAACTCATTTCATGATCAACTGAAACCTTCGTGCCAATAGCTTGCAGCAAAGATTCGGGTGTGTTAAAAGGGAATAGTATGTTTAACCGTTTGCTTCCCCGTTTGTATCGAAGCAGTTTTGATTCTTGTTACTGATATGACCCCGCGTTGAAAGCTGATACGACCCCGCGTTGAAAGCTGATACGACCCCACGTACATATACGAACGCAACATGAGCGGCTTTGAATTCACGGGGCTGGTCCTGGCAATGCCAGGAGTTATTGACCTATGCATCAAAATCAGCGAGTCGCTGTTAGCAAAAGTCAACCTATACAAAGACGCACACAACCTAATGAAACTTGACAAATTCGCCGTCCAGCTTGTGCAAGGCGAGTTGCGAGACCTGATGGGCTTCTTCTATTCCATCAACGCGACTTTGAGTCCGCTGTTTAAAGACGAATTGGAGAGCATGTTTCAAATACTCGCAGTTTCCCTCGAGAAAGCGCTTCGACTCTTCCGCGATGTCGACGGAACTTTCAAGCGGTTGAAGTTTGCGTTTCGCGACTCGAAGCGAATCCAAGATGCGTGCAGCGATCTCGAGCAGTGGCAAGACCGGTTCCTGAAAAGGGCTATCGTGTTCTTGTTTTTTGGCGGAGGCGAGTACCCGCCTGAAATGAGGAAGAGGTCGCCAACGCTGGAACGCATTCATACAATACGCACCGCAATTGTGGCGGGGCCCGAGATCAAAGGCGAGAACCCGACCCTCATCCGAAAAGCACTCGGTAGTCCTCCAGGAACCTGCCGTAGGTTACCGCATTCGCCGCTGTGGGTGGTTCAAGCTCAAGAAGCTACCCAACAACCAGACGCCGACTGCGTCCTAGTCGAATACCGCGAATACAGCGACGGCATGGATAGAAGATCCATCAACGCCCTCCGCACTACAGTACGGGATGTTGCATGCAAGCTTTGGGAAGCCGACGCTGACACTATGGGTATCCTTCCATGTTCGGGTTTTGCAGTGGACGCCCTCCAGAACCGCTTCGAGCTGCACTTTCGCATCCCCGCCGGCAAGGAAAATCCACGCTCGTTGCGCGACCTCCTCTTGGACCCTGTCAACCGAAGCTGGGGAATAGCACACTCTTTAGACCAACGCATCAACCTCGCAAAGAAAATTGCCTCGGCAGTGTTCTATGTCCATTCGGCAGCCTTCGTGCACAAAAACGTCCGAGCCGACAACATCATCATCCTGGAACCAGTCACCGACGTAGAGGCCTCTAAAAAGAAGTATCATCAGTTCCCGAGAGCTGTCGGCGAGCCTTATTTGGTGGGCTACGACGGCGTTCGCAAGGATGATGCGGAAACAAAGCGTCTTTCCGTGGGCGAGGAGGGGAAGCGAGTATATCTTCATCCCGATCGACACCGATTGGCCGTTGGCGACGAGTACCGCATGAAGCACGACGTCTATAGTCTAGGCGTCATGCTCCTCGAGATTGCCACCTGGAGCTCGTTTGTTGATGCGGAAGGGAACGTGACGGAAAGGCGGTTGAAGGACGCTAGAGGGGATTTACTGCCGCCTGGTGACCTCCAACGTGTATTCCTGACGAAGGCTCAATCGCAGATTCCGCGGCATCTTGGCGCAAAATATAAAGAGGCTGTAGTGGCGTGTCTAAAAGGACTTGAAGAGGAGGAGGAGAATCATCTTCTGGATGATCGGGATGGGATTGTGGTAGGGTTAGCTTATATCACGCAAGTGCTAGGGAAGCTCGAGGAGATATCGTTGTGAACACGGAACATGGACGGTTCGTATTATCATATTGCTTGCTAATAATTTAGTGTTTGCACAATCTCAATAAAGTACTTTTGTTTCCCGGCGGTCTCAAAGAAAGGAGATATCTGAAGGAACTGAAGAGGCAGAGGGTATCGGTGGTAGGCGCAGTACAGGACGTGGTAGTGGGCGTGGTAGTAGACAGTCTGGTAGTTAGTTATAGTGGTGCCGGAAGTAAAGGGGCAAAGGGCGGGCTTGATTTCTTTTGTCAGGGTTTTTTTTAGTTCTTGATTTTAAGCTGGGTCTATTTCGTATTTATATCGATATTCTTTCTCTCTGGTACGCATGCAATTTGTGGTTATGTGGCGCAAGCATCTCGACACACGTGATTGCGGCTCTAGTGGCTGTGTTCTTGGCAGATAACTAGATAGTTAGAGTTTGGAAGCATTTGGAATGTCATCATCATCTCCTTTTAGCTTTTGCTCTCACGGTTTCCACAGTTGCACACTTTTGATGTATTGTCACCATTGAGTTATAACCCTCTATCCGTTATTAGCCTCTATAGTTCTCCCTGTTTTACACGAATTTCAACGCCCTAGGGATAGAACATGTCACTCGTCAAAGGTACACCAATACCGACGGTGAAGATGGCACGACAATGGGGTGCGTAGTCTATCAGACTATGGGGTGCGGTAGCTTGTGATAAGTCTGGGCTTAGCCTGATCTCGAGCATGTTCTGATGACTGGTTGGCTACTCGAGTACCAGTGGCTATCTACAATAGTCGTATTTCCCACCGTCTTGACCGCATGCACTCTGGCATTGCAATAATCATCACTGTTCTGGAATACTAGTCAAATATAAATGCGAACCATACAACAAAAAGCAACAAAAAACGCATCGAAAAAACGCCGGCTCTCATCTAAATCTCCTCCACAACCCTTACTATCTCTTTCACCAATGTCTCTAACTCCTCCTTACTCATGCACCTGTTGCTCGAAAACGCACCAACATCCACCATTCCATCCCTCACCGCAACTTCAATATCTAAATTTGTCTGTTCCCATCGTCAGCACCCTAACCTTCTCCCTCATGGACGGGGAAAAACTTACTCTACTCTCCACAGCTACCGTATTATCCTTCTTTTTGGGGAGGGCATTGCAACTTCCTACGAACCAAGACAAAAACCTCAACATTTTCCATAGTGTCCCTAGGGGCATCCGCCAGAAACAATGCAATAGGCTCCAAGAACGGGTGGCTGTGAGTGTGCTGGCGACTTGTTTACCGGCTCCAATATCCACATCGACTTCCTTCAGCGTCAGCGCATTCTTGGTCCTGTTGCCACCGCCCTCTTTCAAAAAGTTGAAATGGCAATCCACTTGTACTCCTGTCCACCTTCGAATAGCCCTCAGGTCTACCGTTGCGTTCTCGGGGGTCCCAAGGGCGACTAGATCTGCCTGGACTTTTCTTGCTAGGTCTATGGATGGTGTATTCTGTAATCCTTGCACGCGGAGGGGAACAATATTTAGAGTTGGTGCGGCCATGGTAGAGAGTTCGGGCACCGGAAGGTTCCGGTTCGCCAGGTAGATCCCGAATACCACCTCCGACCGACCAACCCGTGTACCGAAAATCTTTGCGAATGAGGCAAGGAAGATGGCGTGGAGGGATATTCCTTCCTGGCGACATCTCGTCTCCAGTTGGTGTGTAGCAAGTACGGAGGGACAGTAGATACTTTCGCGGTTCTCGCCTGCTGCTCTGGTGACGGTGAGAGTTGATAATGCGCCGTGAAGATAAGAGCTCCAGAACTCTCGCTGCTTCCCAAGGTCTTGGGAGTGGAGAAGCGCAAGGTAGTCAACGAACTTTGGGCCCTCGGGATCGGGTATCGGTAATCTTCTCGCCGCCGTCGGTCGTCGTGCCATCAAACTCTGGAGTTTCTCCAGAAGTAAGGGAAGACTAATGCCGTCGTAGAGTGCATGGTGGATTGTTAAGAAGAGAATGGTATTCGTTGGAGTAATGATTGCACACAAGCGAACCGGCGGTGTTACCATATCAACCTTCTTTTGCTGCTCTTGCGTCTTAATGAAGCGTAAGAACGCATCGTCTGTTGGTTGAGAAGCCTCAAACCATGTAAACTGAGACTGTGCGTTCTTGAGGACTACCTGCACAAACGGCGTTTCCTCGTGTCCGGTTTCATGGAATGAGGTTCGCAGTATTGGTTCCTGACGTACGAGCGATTCCCAGGCATACTGTATCTGCGACAACTCTACACGGCTGCACTTGAAGGTAAACGTTGGCATGAAGAGTTTATGATTCGAGCTCTTCCAGCAATCAATCATGTATAGCTGCCCCGCTGTAGCGGGATAGACCACTTCGATTAGATCTTGGGATATTCCATCAAGACACTTGGCCATATTCAGCGCTTCCATTGCCTTGCGTAAAATGGTACTGGCATCAATCGATGGCTTAGCAGTTACATTGCCGTTCACGGGCTGAGCTGCCACCGCCATTCGTTCGATTGTAGCCTCCCTGAGGATATCAGCAACGTTCAAGAAGATGCCTTCCTTCCGGAGATCTGAGGCGAGCCGGATGGCGCTGATGGAATCAAGTCCAAGGTGAAAGATAGTCTGGGTGCGTTGAATTTCTATTTCTGGGAGACCGCAAACTTTGGATAAAATCCTTCTTATCTGCAATTCCGCAGCGGTCCATTCACCTCGTTGACTTTCAATTGCGTACTGCTGCTTATTGTCCAGGGACCCAAAAATGGCCTGTAGCTTTTCTCTGTCAATGCTGTGACCCTTGAGCGGAATGGTATCAATGTTGATGACGTATGAAGGTAATGCCTGGTAAGGCAGGATCCTCTTTGCATAGGCGATAACTGTAGGAATTGCGGTCGCAGCCTGGGTTCCAGACACGAATACAACCAGGAAGCTCCTACCGGATTCATTGGCGATAATAGCTGCGCAACCATCTATGCCACCTGAATGTTTGTTTACCGCAGCTGCAATTCCGTCTAAGTCTATGCGAACACCATTCAACACCCGCTGTAACTGGCGTCGAACCACTGGTGCGTTTCCAATTATCAATCCATCCGGTGTATGGGTTAAGGTTGGGTGTTCTGGATTCCGAACAACGTGAGCGAGTAGCGCATCCAAATGCCCAAGAAGGCCATCTGATTCGTCGGCACTAAAGACTGTAGACTTGCATGCATTTCGCCATGCAATCGTTTCTCCACTCCGTTCCATTTCCACGGCAATGTTGTACTGCACCCAGTTAGACGCGCGAGAACAATTACGAATGGAAGATAGAATGCATACCTCGACATCAGAAGATCCTCCAACAGATTTGTACAGCTGCTTCTCACCACTTCCAGAAGTCTGGGATCGTTGATACAGAAAGATAGTGTCAAATAGCCTCGTACCTCCAGTGTTAACAAGCTTCTGAATGTCTCGTAAAGGTGTATGTTGGTATTTCAACGTCGCAGATCCATTCTCTTGCACATACAAGAGCATTTCGCGATAAGAACCATGAAGGATCACTCTCACAGGGACAGTATTCATCGCTGGGAACATGATCTCATCCGCCTGATCAAAATCGCGCCCTGACAGCACACTTCCAAACACGACATCTGTCTCACCATGATAATGTGCCAAGAGTAGTGCCCAGCAGGTTTGTCCGAGTGATTGAACTGTAGCTCCAACTTTCTTGCAGAAGGTCTGTACTTCTGAATATGATACTGCGGAAATTCTTTCCGAGCGATGAGTTTTACTGGGCTGTGTGAATGCAGATGTTGGGAATTGAGACGGAACGACGCAGTCGAGTATATGTTTCCAGAATCTTTGGGACTCTTCAGCATCGTTGTTGACGATGTTGTCAACCAGCAATCGAGGTGAAGGCCGAGGAGTGAAGGAACCGAAGTAGGCTAGTCTCAAGTCTGTATGCAAAAGACCAATTGACCAGCCATCGTACAGGGCATGTGATATAGAGAAGACGAGATGAGTAGAATGTGGTGCCTTCAGAAGCGTGACATACACCGGTGGTTCTCCTAGTATGTCTGCTTGTTTTCTTATCCTTTCCATAATCGCGTCGATAGTAGGAACTACCACACCTTCTGTCGACACCTCGACCTCGTTCCAATAGAAATCAGAGGAGCGATGGATTATCTGAGCGTACGTCTGCCCTATATCCAGGTCCTCGAGGGACACAAATGACGTCCGGAGGATATCATTACTTTCCACTACAATCTCCCACGCTTTTCGGAGTCGGTTCAGATCTACCCAAGCTTCGAGCTTAAGAACATCGTGGTTGAAGTAGAGGCTATACTCCGACGCCAAAGTCTCAGCAACCATAGCTTCCTGAAGCGGCGTGGTGGGGTACACGGCTGCAACATTCTCTAGTCCTGTGAGGCTCCGTCGCACTCTGTGTTCAAATTCAGTTAGTTTGTCAACACCCGCGTGGTGTGCTGGTTGGACTCCTGTATTCATGATTTTGTGCATCTTGCGGATGGTAGTGTTGCGCATAATTGCGCTGACTGATAGTCTGATATCATGTTGTCGGAGCCTAGAGGAAAGTTTAATGGCTTCGATGCTGTCAAGACCAAGCTCGAGAATAGATGAATCTGCGTTGATATCGATTTCCTCAACTTCAGCCAACCCCGCGATAGTTTTCCTAAGAATTACTGCTTGCCCGTCCCACACAAAATCCCCATCCCGAGTGCCTGGATTACGGCAAATTCCATTCATTAATTCTGCCTCCGAAGTTGCGGCAGGCTGGACCAATGGCTTGCTCGTGGGGTTCTCCAGTATAGTTCGGATATTGGCGGCGACGCTCCGCAGGGTATCGGAAACCTTCTCCCTAGAGAGCTCTGCCTTTGCTACTATTGTCAATGTAACTTCTCCTGAAGAACTTTGCGCAACTTCAAGAGCTAGTTGATACTACCGAACGTCAGCTAACTCAATCCTCTCACAACCACAGGAATCTCTCACATCTGCCACCACGGTGCCAGGGCAAATCTTCCACAAATTTGTTGATTTCTCATCATCAGCCGCCTCCCTCTGGAACGTGAACAAAGTATCGAACAGTGGCTGTTCCGAAGTTCTTCGAAGCCATTTATGTATGAATCTTAATGGGGTGTGGTGAAATGGCAAAGATTCTGAGTTGTACTTGTGAATGACTTTAACCAACGCCTCCCATGAAACCGCGCCACCAACGTCGAACGAGCCGGGAATTGTGTTAAACGTAGGACCAATAACTTCTTCAATATTATCAATGGGAAGGCTTCGTCCGGAGACAACAAGTCCGAGTGTGACTGTAGGGCCGCCGTAAACCGCGAGAACTGATGCCCACGCTGCTTGGAATATTGATTGAGGCGTACACTGGAGTTGCTTACAGATCTGATCTAGTCTACTACTAGCGAAATCTAGCTTCAGCTCTTCAGAATAGTCGTCGGATACCCCAGCCTCCGGTGGAGAGCGAAGTTGATCAAGTCGCAAAGGCTTGGAAGAATTTAGGTTTTCTTTCCAGAATTTTTGTGCCTCTTTGAGATCCGTACTCAGCAAATGCGTCGCCACATCTCCAAACTGTAACCGTCTTGGACTAAACTCTCCAAAGTAAACACGCTGAAGGTAGTTCAGGATCAGCGATAAACTGTTTCCATCATATAAAGCATGGAAGATATTTAGCGTCAGGATGCATCTTGTGGGGGTGTGGATACACAAGATAGACACTGGTGGATAATGCAGATTTCTGTTGCGGCCAACGCTTCGCACCAACCCTTGACTAACTTCGTCCTGGAAACCCTCATTATTGATATCAACTTCCTCCCAGAGAATCGGCGCCCGTTTGAGGACGACCTGTGCGTATCCGTCCGGCGTCTCGCAGAAACAAGTTCGTAGCATATCGATAGATTGAGCGACCGTCTTCCACGCGTCATGGAGCTTTCCAACGTCGGTTGATGCATCCAATACCATAGGGAAAGAGTTGAAGTACAGCGGCGTCTCCGAGTCGAGGAACCTCGCAATCATCCCTTCTTGAAGAGAGGTGCATGGGAAAATTCTTTGGATATCCTCCGCTTGCAACCTCAAGGTCTCTGTAATCATGAAAGAATTCTTATTCACAAAGGCAGCAATCTGCTGTCGTGCAGCCTCAAGCCTAGCAAATTCTCCATCCAGATATCCCGCCTCTTTCACCAACGCACTAGCCATTTGTGAAAGTGCAGGGTTCTGCATTACTAGTGACGGTGTTGCTGCAGCAAATCCACTCTTCTTTAGCTTTCGTGCTAATCCAACAACAGAGACTGAATCCAATCCCAACTCGAATATGGTCGATGAACGGCTAATCTCGGAGCTCTCTAGCTTCGTCACATCTACCAGCACGGAACGCAGATGCTGTTCAACATCACTCCATTCGACGGTGTCGTCGTCGCGCTTTGCAAGGTGCTGCAGTACCTCCAGCGTAGTATCCTGATACAACACTTTCAAAGCTTTATTGTCCACTTTGTTGTTCACTGAAAGTGGCATGTATGAAACTGGTAGGAAATGTGTCGGGACCATATATACTGGGAGTTTCGACCTACAAGCAGCGACAAGCTTCGATATCAACTGCAAATGAATTGTCTCGGTGAGAACCATAGGGTTTGACCGTTTGTTTGAGGGCTCGGAACCGGCAACAACGAAGGACACAAGCTGATCCTTCTGCTGCTTCGGATGTCTCAGAACGAGCGTTGCCACAGCTTCCACATATGCATCTGCCTTCTTCACAACTTGATTAATCTCTCCAATTTCCAGTCGCTGCCCACGAAGCTTGACTTGGTCATCCGCACGCCCAGCAAAATCGAAAGTCCCGTCATAAAGAATCCGCACCAAGTCACCTGTGCGGTAGATCTTTTCATTGTACTTCTCTAGGATCGGAAACGCCTTTTTCGTAAGCTCTGGACGGTTCAGGTAGCCACGTCCAACCAGCTTTCCGGCTGCACATAGTTCGCCAATCGCTCCTCTAGGCACTGGTTTATCTGTCCCGGGGGCAAGCACATATGTGCCGACATTATCGAACTGGGGGCCAATGTTGGATGGCTTTCCGTTTGCAGGAACGCGGGGATACATCGTCATTCCAATAGTCACTTCAGTAGGCCCATAACTACACCAATATTGTCAGCGTATATTCGCATTTCATTGAAAAGGCGCATACCCATTATAAATTGCTCCAGTCTCGCCCCACATATCCAAGATTTCCTGCTTCAATGCTTCACCGCCAGTAATAAAAACGCCTCTGCAAAGATTCGGTACATCCTCCGGCCTCAGCAACGCAGCCAAACTGGGCGTCAAGTCCAAATGTGTAATCCCAAGCTTATGGATAGTTCCCGCCAAATCTTGGAATATTAAATCCCTTGGCGCAGATGTAACACACATACCAACGCTCCAACTCCAAAACTGTTCCAGCACGCTAACATCGAAATGAAACGACGCAAACTGAAGGAACTTCGATTCAGAGTCCCAATGGGGCGAGAAAAGGCGTTGGAACGAATACATTGCTTGAACTGCATTCTCGTGGGTAAGTTCGCAACCCTTCGGAGCTCCGGTTGTTCCAGAGGTGTAGAGACAGTAAGAGAGGTTGTCCGGCGTGAGATCGTTAACGACAGGGGTTGTTGAAGACGCCTTTTTAATGCTGGAATCACTCTCGGCAGAGATAACCTTGACTTTGACCGCAGCCTGGAGCTCGGAAGCGTACTTATTCATTGTGAGAACCATGACTGCACTCGAGTCCTCGATAATGAAAGACTTGCGGTCAATTGGTGCGCTATAGTCAATTGCAACATACGCACACCCTGCTTTTAAGATCCCCAAGATTGAAAACGAAGCCTCAGGGCATTTCTCAAAAGAGATGGCAACTATGCGTCCCGTGGTGGCTCCGTTGTTGAGTAGGAAATTGGCGATCTTATTTCCCTCCGCATCGAGCTGAGCATAAGTCCATGTTTGCTTCGTAACCTTGTCGCCGTCAATTGCAGTGATGAACTCAAAAGCTACCTTATCCGGGCACAGCTGCTTGTGCCTTTCAACGAATTCGTGCAATAGCGCAACATCACCTGGAATTTCTTCGACCTTCGCAGGTGTGATTGACAAGAGTTCGGAGGGAATACTAGAAAGTTCTGTAGAACTGCGATCTGGGTTATCTAGGATATCAATCACCGTAGCGTCAAATTGTCGGATTAAGAAGTCTGTTTGCTCCACAGGAATATGGTTATCCCTCACAGTAGCGCGGATCAACAGATGATCCTCCGATGCGGGCTCAATCTCCAACGAAAGCGTATAATTAACGGATGCATCTTCCTCCGCAATATCCCAGGGCAATGCCTTTTTTCCACTTTCATCCGTCTTCTGATAAACGAAGATTGAATCAAAAAAGCTTTCCTCTGGATGTTCAAACCACCTCTGTATCGACTTTAGTGGCGTATGTTGATGCTTCAGTGTTCTTGTGTTGCTGGCTTGAATTTCGAGTGCCAGCTCATGATTGGTCTTGTCGGCGAGAACACATAGTGAAGGAAGGGTGACCAAGCAGGGAAACACAACATCGGATGCATCACTCAGCCCCATCCGCCCGGAAAATACAACCCCCACAGTTACAGCGGTTTCTCCAGTGTAAGAAGACAAAACTCTTGCCCATGCTGCTTGACCAATGGAATGCAGCGAAACACCCCTTCTTTGACAGGCTGATTCGATATCGGAGAGTTTCCACGACGAATGTAGTTCCTTTACATGGTAGGTTGTGCTAGTAATTTTGGTAGGGCATAAGTTGGGGAGGCGGCAGATGTTGCTTCCTTTGAGCTGCTTGAGCCAGAAATCGCGGTCGCTACTCACAGTCGGTTGGTTGAGCGTGTGCTTAATAATATCTTCCAAAACTGTGCTAAATTGCGGATGTCTACGGGTCTGTGAGCAAAGGTATTGCGCTACAGCGTCTTGAAAGATAACCTGAAGGGATGTTGCATCGTATAGCGCATGATGGCCCGAGAAAAGCAGGTAGCTATCTTCTGACGCAGTTTTGAAGAATACTATCTGCCATGGTGGTAGGTAGAGCTTTTCGAGTGCCAGTGACGATGCATGCAGCTTCTGTTTGTCGACGAAACTACGGAAGTCAGATACCTCGTAGACCGCGTGCCATGGTAACTGGATATGTTCTCGACGGTATGTGACAGTGGCAAAAGAATGGACATCATCATCGATCTCCACAAATCCAGAACGAAGAATATCTAATGCGGTAAATACCGAGTTCCATGCAGCCTTAAGTTTCTGCTCGTCAACATCCGAGGGGAGTTTCAAAAGCGTATGATTAAAGTATAGCTTTCCGTTCGACCTAAGGAACTGAGAAAGCATGCCCTCTTGTACCGCCGTGCACGGGAACACGCCTGAAATCGATTCGACATCGATGTTGTGCTCCGCTTTAATGATAGGCAGAAAACTCCTTTCAAATTCGGAAATGAAGCTGGATTTCTTCTTGGGCCCATCTTGCTCTGAATTTTCTGATACTAAGTCGGAAAGAAGTCCGATTGAAGGACGCTATACTAGCGGTTAGTCAGAACCAAGCGTGTGGGTATCTAGGGTGGCTAACCTCCAAAATATCAATAACCGATATCCTCACTCCCAACCGGTTCAACCTCGACGCAACCTGTGAGGCACTAATACTGTCCAAACCAATTTCATAGATAGTCGAAGATTTATGAATCTGTTCCATTGGAACCTGTGAGATCTCTGAGAAGACCCGTCTAATCTCCAGTTCTCGGTCAGTCCACAACTCATCGCTGCCACTCACATCTGCATGAGAAAATGACTCAATGCCCTGCATCTGGAACAGAACTCCTAGGGATTTCTTGTCGACCTTTCCAGCAGCTGACAATGGTATGTGGTCAACGACTAGAATAACGCCTGGGATCATGTATCGTGGCAGCATTTTCTGCGTGTACCTTCGAGCTACGGCAACTATATCGTCGCGAGAAGTAACAATCGGTAGATTACTTCCATGTTGTTTTCGACCCTCAAGCGCAAGGAATGCTACGAGTTGCTCCTTTGATCCAGCGGAATGCTTCAACACGATAGTAGTAGTTTCTTTGACGTTTTCGTGTGATTCCTTCAAGATCGTGTTTATCTCGCCGAGCTCGACTCGTAGTCCTCGAATCTTCACCTGGTCGTCTGCACGACCAATGAATTCGAAAGTTCCATCCGCTAATTGTCTTACTATATCTCCAGTCTTGTAAAGAAGATCGCCGTGGAAGGATATGAACCGGGACTTCGTAAGTTCGGGGTTGTTGTGATACTCCCTTGCCACCTGTGAGCCACCAATACACAATTCTCCGCTCCCCAAGACCGGGATAACATTATTCCCATCCTTGTCCAAAACCACAAAGCTGGTCGTCTCAAACGGTCTTCCGATATTGGTAGCTTTTTTATTGGAAGATACCTCCGTGATGGTACAACACATCGCAGCCTCTGTAGGCCCATAGGAGTTAACACATCTTCCTTCCCAATCGCTTACTAGTTTCTGTGGCATCGCCTCTCCAATACAATAGAGTAGTTTCACACCTGGTAGCTGCGTTGCATTAAGTGTAGATGCAACTGTTGGTGTCAAATCTAGCATCGAGATATCAAGACGATTTATCGTTGCCTCCAGCTCCCCAAGCAAATATTTTCGTGCTGCAGAGCATAGCGTGAACCCATAGCTCCAAGCCATGAAGATGTCGTAGTAACACATGTCAAATGTCGTAGCTGCAAATTGCAGTAATCGCGATCCTTTATTCCAGCAAATTAGGGTTTTTGAAGCCTGGAAAGTTTGGACTGCATTGCGGTGCTCTATCGAGACAGCTTTCGGGAGTCCAGTGGATCCGGAGGTGTAGATTCTGTAGGCAAGGGAGCAGGGTGTCAGTTCAGATACAGAGGGATTTGATGCGCTAATTTGTGAGTCCTGTGATAGGAGTTGTTGAACGTTAATAATCTTCACATCCAGATCATACTCTACATCACTCGATCCAACAAGAATCATTTTTGCCAGAAGTTCTCGAATCATAAACTCTCTTCTGTTTGACGGGAGACTTGGATCGATGGGTGTGAACGCGCATCCTGCTTTCAAAACGGCAATGACGCAGATATAGAATAGCGGAGACTTGTCGATACAGAGCGGGATTGCTTCATCCCTGCCAACACCGAGTGAGAGGAGGTGATTGGCGATCTTGTTTGCACGCATATTGATCTCTCCGAAGGTCAGGCTTGTAATTGAGCCATGCTCTTCTAGATACTCAAATGCAATGCGATCGGGGAATTCGTGAGCATTGCGCTCAAACTCGGAATGTAGAAGGCCTTGATTGGTGGATTCGAGCACAGTGGGGTTCTTGTTTGCCACTGAGAGTAACGAGGGATCAAATTCCGAGAAGTCGAGTGCGAGCCCTTCTGTGTTCTCGAGGGCAGAAGATATTGCGGAATCAAGTTGCCGCAGAAGAACGTCGATATGATCGCCCAGTACCACGTCACTATATGCAACCTCCTGTCAACAGAGTGGCCCCGGCCGAACGGGAAGCGCTGCAACTTACCAGCGGAAATGCATAACAATTTCCAAAGAATTCTTATTGAGGTTAGGTATCAGTTCTACAACCACCGAAAACTAGCCGGAAAATTACATCAGTAAGAGCAACACACTGAGGAGTGCAAACACTCACATCCATCTCGCCACGATCCTCTACCTCTTCCCATAAGTCGTCCAATGTATTCTCGCGGGCATGCTGCAAGATAAACAGAGTATCAAACAGTGCTCTTCCTTCGGTCTTAAGAGCCGTCATAATCCTCCTCAATGGTGTCAATTGGAAGGGAATAATTTCGGTGTTGAGCTCTTGCAGCATCCCCATGACTGCACGAGTAGTAGTTCCATTCGAAATATTCACCCGCAGTGGTACCGTATTAAAGCAAGGCGCAATTATGGTATCGACCCCATCAACGGGGATTGTGCGGCCGCTGACTACGTTTCCAAAGCAGAGGTCGGATTCTCCAGTAAAGACTGACAGAAGCCGGGCCCATGCACTTTGTCCCAAAGTTAGAAGTGAGATGGACAACTCTCTGCACCTATCGTTGATTGCGTTTAGCTCTTTGGTACAAGTCAATCGTTGTGACGCCATTCTTGTGAGATGTTTCCGTGCTGCACTAGACTTGCCGGTCAGGTCTGGAAACGTCGTTGATTCTAGCCCGGCGAGAAGATTCTTCCAGAAGTCATCTGCTTTGGCCAGATCAAGGCTTTCCATGTACTGGAAGTAGGGATCAAAGGCAGTTGCCTGGGAAAACTTATAATCAGCTTCGACGCAGGCACGCTTAACGTTCTCTAGTAATAAATCCATGGCGAAGCCATCATAAAGCGAGTGATGGAATGACATGACGAGCATCAACTTTGCGGGAGATATGAACGTTCCGAACGAATATGGTGGCCGGGTGATCTCCATCGCCGTTGAAATCTCAGAAATGTGTGCTTCGATTGCAGTTGCAAACTCTGCTTCAGAATCAAGCTTATACTCCTTCCACTGCAATTGATTTTCCTTGACTACAATTTGTGCGAAAGCATGCTTGTGATGCGAAGTAACGGCAAAACAAGTTCTCATGATATCGTAGGCCTTAACTGCTCCCTCCCACCCTGCACGGAGGCGTTGATGATCAATCTTCAGATTGAGAATTGTGTGATTATAGTAAGTTCGTGGATCTGCGCCCTTCTTTATACTCAGAGTCGCTTCCTGTAAGGGCGTACAGGGCAAAATCTTGAGGATATTCTCGGAGAATTGCAACTGCTCCGTCACAGATTCTCGTACAGACGCTGCGAATTCCGCCAACGCCGTAACACCAACCTGCTCGCTACCCAGGTGGCTTTGGTCTTCTTGTAGTAGGGCACGTGCCAATGCGGACAGTGTGTGATTCTTCATGATTTGGGATACATCCAATCTCCGAAGTCCCGCATTTCTGAGTTTGCTTGATAGACGGATCGCGGAAATTGAGTCCAACCCCAGTTTAAATATAGAAGTGCTTCGCTCAATGCTTCCGGAGTCAACGTGAGCGACATCTGCCACTATTCCCGCAACGACACGCTCGATATCTGACCATTCCCCGCCTTCATTCTCTGTAGTCCCGCCATCAGAGAATTTCTCCAAAGTCTTGTTGTCAAGACCCAGGAACGTCTGCTCAAGTAGCCTCTTATCTGTCTTCCCCTGAGATGTCATCGGGATTTTAGTAACTGTAATAATTGCATTGGGGACCATATAGACAGGAACATATTCAGCAAGGTTCTTAAAGAGCATTGCAATCGTGGCTCGGACCGCATCCACCTCCACAGCATTGAACTCAACCCCTTGGTGGGTATTCAGGACGATGAATGAAACTAGCTGCGGATTATTATCTTTCTTAATCACCATTGTTATTGAGTCGACGGCGGCGTTTCTATCTCTAAGCAGTACCGAGTTGATCTCGCCTAGCTCAATCCTGTTTCCGCGGATTTTGACCTGGTCGTCTTGTCGCCCAATGAACATAATGTCATCGTTCGGTAGCAGCCTTCCAATATCCCCAGATTTGTATATTCTGCCAAATTTGGGATGGGTGACGAATTTCCGTGCAGTTAGTTCTTCCATGTTGAGATAACCACGACATACTTGTACACCACCGAAGCAAAGTTCGCCGACACCACCTCGGGGAACAAGGACTAATTCCTCCTCATCAGCGGCAATGACAAATGCGGAAGTATTCTTAAAAGGAGTCCCAATATTCGAGATATCATACGTCTTTTGCACACGTGGGTTGACGGTACAAATATTCGTCGTCTCACTCGGGCCGTATCCTTGGAATAGACCGCGACCAGCCCAGTCGTTGAATACCTTCTTGGTAACAGCTTCACCAGACGTAACCAGGAACTTCACATTGGGGACGTTATCCGGCTTCATCAACGCCGCCACGGTTGGTGTCATAGACAGATGCGTCACCGCCATCGCGTTCACTGCAGCTTCCATATCGCGGAGAAGAATGTCCTTAGTTGCCGAGCAAAGAACCATGCCTCTATGCCAGGTGAAGAAGATCTCAAAGACAGAAACGTCGAAGGCAATATTGCAGAATTGAAGCATCCTCTCCCCGATTGCTGTCGGATACAGATCTGCAAGAACGTCGAGATTCCCTACGACTTGTTCGTGTTCAACCAAGACCCCCTTAGGTACCCCTGTACTCCCAGATGTGAAGACGGCATATGCGAGTGTCCTCGACAGTGCCATGATTCCGAGATTGTCATCGTTGAACTCTGATAGATCGATCATATTGATATCGATTATATCCACGCCTTCAACCACGCCAATTCTCTGCATAATATCCTGCGTAGATAGCAATATCTTCACGCCAGAATTCTGTAAGATTTGCTTGACTCGCTCGGTCGGAGTTTCCGCCGTCAACGGGAGATATCCAGCCCCGGCCTTCACCGTCGCGAGAATCGAAACGTAGCAGAGAACAGATTTTTCCATACAGACCGCAACCAATTCGTCGGGTAGAGTATCTCGTTGAACTAGTACACGAGCAAGCCTATTGGCGGACGAATTCAGTTCAGAGTAAGTTATTTGCTCAGTCTCTGCCTTCCCATCACGGATATCAAATGTCATCTCCAGCGCTATAGCCTCAGGGTACTTTGCTGCTGTATCCTCGAATACCGTAGAGAGAGTCCTGGTTGAGTCCTTGGGGAATAGAGTTGGATATGGGTTTGCGATAGAGAGTGCATCCTCCACCTCCAGATCCGTCAGGAGAGTCTTCACGATGCGATTGGAATCAAGTACAATGCCCCGAATCAAACAATCCATCTGCTGCAGGAAGATAGAAATTTGATTCGCTGGGAATATCTCGTCCTTGTATGTAGACCGGAGCCGTACGTCGCCGCCCACAGGTTCGGCCTCAATCAATAATGAGAACTAATATAATGAATCAGCTTTTCTCGATCAGTTCAAAAATAAAATGTTTAGCACTAACCTCCAGGTTGTCCTTATTCTCAATAATTCTAAACGCATCGCCGTCCTTTTCATTCGCAGTTTGCTGCCATATTATCAAAGTATCAAACCAGCCATCAATGCCACACTCTTTCCTGATCTCTCGCAGCCCAAGTTCGGTACGTTCCAGCAATTTCTGGTTAAACGCATGAATTTCCTTGACCAAACTACTAACTTTAGTATGGAGTCCAACTTGTACCCTAATCGGTAGAGTAAGAATTGTCGGTCCCACAACATCCTCAATGCCATCCACGGGCACAGTGCGACCAGAGGCAACAGTTCCAAATACAATATCCTTCTTTCCAACGTATGAACTCAATATATACGCCCACGCAGTCTGAACTAAGACTTGCGGTGATACTCCGGAATTTTTGGCAGCACTCTCGAGATCCGAACGTGATGTTGACAAACGAATATCCTGAATGGATACTCCCAGCTTAACATCGCTATGACCATGGAATCTGGGTAGTCTTGTCTCCCCAGCGTCCTCAAGAGTCGAACGCCAGAATTCTTTTGTAGACTTAATTAGTGCAGGAGAGCGAGCAAATTCCCATCGTACGACGTGGCGGTACTGGGGTCTAACTATTGGTAGTTGTTTTCCAGCGAGCAAAATCTGAAAATCGGAGAGAATGTTTTCCCAAGACCATCCATCATATAGCGCATGATGAATATAGATGCCTAACTTCTTATCACCGTTTTCGCTAACGAGCAAATCCGTAGTGAAGGGAGGTTCCAACATATCATCGAGTGAAATCCGCCAGTTTGGTTCGAAGGATTCCACCATTCTAAATTGATGGCTTCGTGAAGACTTCCAGATCAGTTGCGCGAAACCTTCTTCTACAACAAAGAAGCCCGTTCTCAGGATTTCGTTCTGTTGGATGAGAGCGCGGAGTGATGTCTCTACTTCATTGATTTGTACGGTAGAGGGAAGTTCTAGGAGTATCCAGTTGCAGTAGGCGCTAGCGTTTCTTGCTGTCTCTGCAATCATAGACTCTTGTAATGAAGTGCAGGGGATTATGTCTTGGATATCGTCAATCAGTGACGAAGGTATCCTCATAAAACCAGCTTTGCGGACAGCGCTGAAATGCTTCTGCACTATTTCGCTCTCGGTGGAAGGTGTGGCGCGCGGTGTAATTGCTGCGGAAGCAATACCAGCTACGGTATCAGATTTTATAATATCCACTACTTCCACCATGAGTCCTTTAGCTCGGATCCGTGATGCAAGTCTGATAGCTTGTATGGAATCTAACCCCATGGAGACCAAGCTACCGTCCTTCGTTGGTAACCTTTCCAAGAGTCCTTCAACAGCGCGGGCGACAGTCCATTCCGTTTCGTTCAACTCCTGCTCCTCCAGACCTTCCTGGGCGTGAACACTCTCAGAATATTCCTTATCCAGACGCTTTCGATTCGCTTTACCACTCGGAAGTCGAGGCAAATCTTCATAGAAAACAACGTCCGAAGGCACCATAAATCCTGGTAGCCACTGCCGACAAACCTTCTTGACTGTGTCGCGATCTAAAGGGCCATTGGGAGCAGATACATACACAACTAGACTCCCACCTACAACTGACGCAACGGCTGATTTCACATCTGGCGTCTTTAACACAGCTTCCTCGATCTCACCAAGCTCAACACGCTGTCCACGAAGCTTAATCTGGCCAGAGGATACCCGACCCAGACATTCGATGCTTCCAGAAGGTAAAATTCTGGCGCGGTCGCCCGTGCGATAGAGGCGGCCCCAGCGGGGAGAGTCGATGAATGCGGCGCTCGTCAGGTCCGGTCGGTTTAGATACCCATCTGCCAGCTGCCACCCGCCAACGGCCAGTTCACCCACCCATCCAATAGGGAGAACTTCTACGTCCTTCTCCCGAACTGTGGTTTGTGGGGTTATAACGAAGGCGGAAACAGTGTCCAATGGGATTCCAATATCGCCGACTTTGGCGCCCTTCCGGAAGTTTGTAGAGAGGGTACAGTGAATGGCGGCTTCCGTAGGACCGTACATACCATGAAGTACTCCATCTCCAAACTCATCCACGAGATGCCGTGTCAACATCTCACCGATTGTGAGAAGGACCTTCAGCCCGGGAACCGCCTTTTTCTGAACAAGTAGCTCACCGGCAACGGTAGGCGTCAACTCCGCAGCATCTATCTTCAACTCGTTGATTGCCTTGGGCAAGTCCGCCAGAAGCCGTCCTCGATCGCAGCCGACAAGCGTGCAGCCCCGGAACAACGGGAAGAATATATCGAATACAGAAACATCAAAGGTTGGAGCGGCAAATTGTAAGAAACGGCGGAATTGCGGAATGTGTTTATTGTGCGCCAAAAGACTTTGTGTGGCTGCCGAGTGAGATACAGTGACCCCCTTTGGTTTTCCAGTAGATCCGGATGTGTACATGATATACGCAGGGTCCGACGGCGACACCGATTGTGATAGGTTCGCTACAGACCCTTCAGAAGGGTCTTGTTGGTCTTGTTTTATCAGGCAATCGTCATAGATGATCACCTCTGGTGCGTTTGGCCAATCAAACTTCCCCCTAAATTCTGAATTGGTAATGATGGCTCCAGCATCGACATCTTCGACCACAAATTGTATTCTCTCTTTAGGCGCATCAAGATTCAACGGCACAAAAGCTGCACCAGCCTTCAATATTGAGAGTAAAGCCACATAAAGAGAACAGGATTGAGGGAGCAGGATGGGTACCGTTTTCCTCCCGACAGTCCGATCCAACACACTGGAGATTTTTCCTGCAAACACGTCAGAAAATGTATGCAACGATGCATACGAAATTTCTGTCCTTGTTCCATCCTCGTTGAGAAAGTCAATTGCATTGGTTCCTTCATGTGTAGGGGGACCGATGAGATCATGCAATAAAGAAGGACCAGCAATCATGACTGGGTAAGGATTCAATATAGACAAATTTAATGTTGCGCTTGTGTTCCTATCTAGTGAGGAAATGCAAGTGTTGTCGTGGTGGGTATTTGGCCTCGACTCCGCAGAAAATGGCGGCACCGGACTGCTGGGGTTTGTAGGCAAAGAAGTTACAATGTGGTGCAGCTGCCCGGCAATATTGCACAGCTGTTTGAGCGGGATTACAACTCTAGATGCGGTCAAACATGCACTCGAAGCTCCAAGATCTGCCTGCAAACACAATTGCGCACGTTTATGCGGCGGTTCCTACTCTTATCGTTAGTCGCCCTATTCAATATTATACTGCGGCACGTCACACCCTGCGTACCTGGTTGAAGTATATCGCGGTATGTTTCGACGTCTCTTCTTTGTTGATGATTGCTCCAACATCTTCTACAGCATCGTTTTCAAAGTCTACGCACACCGCTTTCTCATCATTGACCTCAAAGATTATTCTATCTGAGGCTGTATAACCACGCATCAAAATAGCCCATGACAATATCACAGTCCGTTCCTCGACGCCTGCTGGCAACTGAAAAGTTGTCTCGGAGATGTCAGTCGAAGCTTGAGGAGTCGGTTCACGGTAAATGTCGTTGTACAGATTCGGCAAGATAGTGTAGCGATAGACCGGCGAACCGGGAGTGTTGCTAATGTTTGGCGCCGCCGTCATGACGTATTGCGTAGTAGATATAGGTGTTCGGGGTCTTCGCGAGGGCAATATTTGAAGATGGAACACGCGCGCCGCAGAGGTGTAGTTATCGAGCGTTGCTGTTACCCCGCGAAAAACAGGGCTTATCGATAGAAGTCAAACAGCGTATCAACGCAGGATGGCGCAAGCACTTAAATAGCAGCGTTTGTCTGTCTGTCTGTCTGTCTTTTAAGCGGATTCCAAACATGCAGTGTTAAGAATCAGTTGACCCATGCCAGTGGCTTGAACCGGTAGCATTCAAAGGGCGGCGGGGCAAGGGAAGACGCGAAGGACAAAAAGCAAATAAGAGTTGAGGTCGTTAGCTACGCGAGCAAGTTCCCTTCCATTCAGGCCGTCATTGAAGCTAGTGATCCCGTCCAGGACTAACCCTCAATACGGCCAAAGAATGCTTTTGGTTTCTTTCTCTCTTCCGAGACCTCAAGAACCCGAACATCACCCAGCAGCCCTCTTCTCTTCAGGAAGGAGAACATGGAAGGGGGTTTCCGGTTGCTGTGGGCCGTTTATCTGATCTCGAGATTGGACAAATGTGGGGTGACCACGAACGATGTATAATGTACGATGAACCGTTAGACGGAAGGATGGAACAACCGAAACCAGGTGGTACGAGCCGGGTTTGCAAGGTTTGTGCATAGTACGGAAAAGACGACGGCAAAGATGTATTAAGCGTTTTTTGGATGATGTAGAGATGATATTGAGATGAGGTTTTGGATGAATGCATGCAGGTCCGATGATTGATTAGACAAGGGTCATCTCATCAGATAACAGTATCTAGGCACTTCAGCACATCACAACAACAAAGAAGAAAAGAAAGCTGTAGATTCTGCTTTCTTTTGCAAGTACTTTGCACCTACATTGCCAACTAAAGCCAAAAATTTTCACCTTAATTCGTCTTCGGCAAGTCCCAGGGTTGCATATTTTCTTCTCGTCATTTCGCCATCTGATAGGCTAGCGTACTTGGCAGAGTTATCAGATCCTTGAATTCATCTAGGCTTCGGCAATACGAGTGAATATCACTTCTCCAGATAGCCTCTTCCAGTTCCTCGATGCGAGAGTTGCACAGCAAGCAAAACTCTTCATCTTGGTAGCCATGGCGCTCATGAGGTACGTTAACCACCATAGCATCAGTCAATAACGTCTTTGAATGTGCCACCAAAAAACTATCTATCATCCCACAATTCGACATGAAGTTACCAGCGGTCCGTCAGGGTGCCAAGGAGTTTCGTCTGGAATCTTCACTTCTCTTGATGAGATCTTCTTCCGAATTCCGGCTTTATGATCTTGCTTAAAGGGTCTAGCAACATAGAATCCACCTCTCCTGGAGTTCGGTCCTCCCAACTGTGGAGTCGGGACTTCTTGATTATAATGGACTTGGACTCCCGGAGATAAAAGTTTGGATGCCGACTTAAAGCCTGATCTGATGTCCTTGGAATGAACATAGCTACCTGAATGCGCCACTATGCACTACGGCGGCACAGTCCCCCCTCCCCCGCAGGCACCCCCGTCATTCTAGCTTTATGCGTGATGACTACTCATTCACGATATCAGATCCTGAAACAATCAGATTCTTCCTCAGCGGCTAGCATTGTCTATGCGCTAGCACAATAGCCACATTCCAGAGGGCCAAACGCCGCTACATAATTAATCAGACAGCTCCCGAACGGAGACTAATTCAACATGAATCGACGTGTCTTTGCTGTTATGTACCGTACACTTCTGGTTTATCCCAGGAACTCAATGCTGCTCCAGGTCCAGCCCCAAGTATATCGGCGAGCAGGGTCTTGGTGGAATAACATACTTTTCATTGTATAGGCGATTGAATCAGATATTTGGGAAATCATCAATCACTTTCCAGTGCCCATCTGAAGGAGATGAATTGAAAAAAAACGCTAGGACGACTGTTCGTCACTACAGTTACGTATTTCACCATACTCAGGGCGTGGACACCTTGGGGGATCACAGGCGAGCGCGTATCAACTTGCCTTCGTGAGCAATTGTTAAAGAAGGGATATATATGGCTTGGCTTGCAGCTTCAATGTCTTGATGTATGACCTGCCTTGGTATAATCTACAGCCGGTCTACAGAGAACAAGTGCTAAACTATTGAATAGATATCGAACCGTTTAACCGCAGATACATAAATCGTGCAGTTAAAGAGCAATAAGAATGCAGACTTTTCCTACTGTGAACCACCTACTCCATTAACTCAACTAGAATCATGTTTGCTATAGCACCACCATCATGTTTCTAGTCATAACTATTAGATCAAAGATAATCACAAGATACTCGTCTAAGGTAACGGGATACTCGAAAAAGGCAACTACAGTAGCTGAAGGTATAGCTAATGCCGTTGAGGTGGTTTAGGTCGAATATGCCGTAGGTAGCAGAAGGTGGCGTTATTCAATACGTGACTTTTGTTATATTACAGGGCTTGTGACTTGAATACGGACGCTGGGCACATTTCTGGTATGACTACCTGGTGTCATTCTAGGAATAATTGACTGTTATTACATTAACTATAGGGAATATTATCCTCGCCATGTGATAGCCTAGAAGATTGCCAATGGCAGTGCCGGAGATATTGGTATCAGGCTTTCTTCCGACTCAGAGTTCGAGCCGAGTTCGAGCGAAACGGCACACCGCGAGGGAAACTGGAAGGCTATGCGCACTGCCGCGACCCTCGGTCGAGAAAAGGCTCTCGCTAATTTCTACTCCCGGGCTGTTGGCAAGCCATATCAAGAAAGTTTGCGCTCCATCATACATGGAAACTTTTGGCCAAAATTTACACCAACTATTACATTCTACAACGTTTGTGGTCCAATTTCCTCTCATCTGTTATCAACACCCCATGGGCCTAGCTGATTCGAGCTGCGAGACGCAGGTACTTTTAGCCAATTATTGGGGTTCCAGGCAGGTCTGGGATAGATACTATATGTACTACAGTCTATCTACAGTTCTCCATCGTGCTGCCCGCATTAATATTTTCGGCGCCAGCCAGCGGCCAGATGGGTTTCCTCGCTCCGGAAGTCGCAAGAACAAAGACGGAATTAAAAAGTATATCTAGCCTCCTTCAACTCAACCAGGATATTCATAAATCCATGCCCCAAACGACCTAGGAGCCAAGCGGAAAACTCAAGCTCTGTAATGTGCGCTTCTTACAACTTACGTACGAGCCTCGGTTCTCAATAGTATCTCGCTCACTATTTTCGCTGGTAGTTTCGTCGCCTTCGTCGCTTCCTCAGAAGCTGGTAAATCCCCTATCATCTCGCTAATACGACCCTGCCTCGGGATGATACCGATATCTGCACACTGCGTGAGAACCGTGCCCGCCACTCTGTTGTATAGTACATATTGGAGGATCCATACCCTTCCCCGGCAGCATCGCATTCAACACCTTGTTACTGAGCGGAAGCAGGAGCAAAGAATCACGTTAGCAAGCGAGCTGGTCTGGGATCCACAGATTCTGTTGCTAAATGAGGTTACTAGCAGCTTGATATGTAGTTAAAAGGTTGTGCAGGCTGGTATTGCAGAGGCAACTATGGGACCTATCATATGGTACATATGCTTGTGAGTGGGTTGGATGCGGATTGTACATATGTTCCTGAAGATGGACCGAGACGGTAGATGGTTTGCAACCGGCGCTTATGTGACTTTGGCAGCAATTTATGATCCAGGTTCTCGGAAGTATCGGACCGCAGCTGAAGCCTATTATGAAACTTTAAAAAACAAAGCACATCCCAATAAAACGCGGCCTATCTCATCACATGCAGTAAAATTCCCCCTCTAGTTCCATTACTAACGTGGGGGGTTGTGAAACACTGCACCTCGTGGGGACTCCTATAGTCATTCACCAATGTCATGTTTTACGATGCGTAGAGTTGGTAAGAAATTTGACGTTGCACAGTACAAGCGAAGTTTTTAGAACGACTGTACCTATTCTAGGCAAGGCAATAAAACTAGTCCATCTAGGCCAGAAGAGTTTTTCTCAAGCACGCACTCCGGGAAGTTGTGTCGAGATGTGTGGAATGCAGGTTTTATCAGATCAAATGAGGTGTGGTGGGAACAAGGTTATCAGATGGTGACGCATGTTGTTTCATTTCCCATGTCAAGGCAATAGAATCGACTCCTTCCTAAGATACGAACTCCGGCTACAGTTTTTTCGTCCGCTAATTTGGGCTCTACTCTAGCCTATATCCCCAACCGGAAACGTCCAACCTCATCACTAGAAAAATTGGTGCATATCTTCTAATGTGAAATCAGCGCCCGAAGCCGCGACAATCCAGAGGGTATGCAGTTGCAGCTAACACGGCAGATTTCCTGTACGACTTGAGCTCCAAAACTACTCTTCGGCTCCCAGCCGGAAAGATGTCAAACAATGAGCTTCCCTATGGCTTTCGTGCGTATCTTTATTAGTGAGATATCAGGTAATGATTCCGAAGAACGATAATTGCATCCAGGGCTTTTAAGCGCATGCATCGACAGTACTCTAGTAAAAATAGCAAAATGAATTAATTATGCGAGAGCCACCATGCACGTAATTGATCCAGACACTGTCATCATGTCCTGTTTGTTCAATGCTTCCAGTCCCGCATTAGAAGCGCGAGAGTAACTCATTCCCGGTCAGGTCTGCAAGTAACTCGTTGTGCCGATCTCCAATTAACCTCATCGGCCGCAAGCTAGAGCTTCTGTACTCTACATGCATTGTCTGAAAGATATCATATAAGTATCGATGATAATCGTTTCTCCATCTGAGGTTGCATTTCCTCAAAATCTAAAGCAATCCTGTTCAGGCGCCGGTTGAAACAACACAATGACAAAACATCATAAAGCGTCACTCGACATATTCTGTATGTGCAAGGGTCGTTCAGCGTTCAGTAGTTTCTCACGGCACAAGGCGGGGTTCGGCAGGGTATGACGCCTTTCATGCTCAACGAATCAAAAGTTCTATCAGTTTGCAACGCTCCAATTTTAGTAATCGGCCGAAATCTACCTATGCCGGCCCAAAGGCACATGTTTCTCCAAATTCAAACTTCATCGGTATGAATGTCCCGATATCGAAACTTTGTGGCTTCCTCACATTTTGAGTTTCCTTTTGTTACCATTTCTTCACGCACGTGTTCTCCGCAGCGCGAGCTTTGAAATGCGCTTCTTTTAATTGGCTGAAAGCAATATCGTGGAAAGTTTGCTGCTGCTTGTATGAAAAGAAATTCGTCATACATATTGCGGAACGATTAGTTGAGGCTTTCTTTTGTTGCGGGCCGCCACGCTCATTCGAAAACTTCCTTCTTGATAATACGCCGCTATAAAAATTCTATGGGCATGACGAACAGTACACCGAACAGATACCACGGCGGCAGCGCGGCGGAATACGGGAGCGACTCCAGCGTGCCAGAGAGGAACGGTTCTATGGCTGGCGGGTTGTACACCAATGGAGGCTTTGCTCACACCAGCTGCAGTGATATCGATGAGGAACAATACGACCTGATATGCATCGGTTTCGGGCCGGCGTCGTTGGCCATAGCCATTGCACTGCATGAGCAGTCGCAGCCAGCACGAGTATTGTTTCTGGAGCGACAGCCGGAGTTCGCCTGGCACTCGGGGATGCTCCTACCCGGGACGCGAATGCAGATATCGTTCATTAAGGACCTCGCAACGCTGCGTAACCCGCGGTCCGAGTTTACATTCGTAAACTATCTCCACTGCAAGAAGCGACTCGTGAGCTTTACGAACCTGGGAACGTTTTTGCCGCTGCGCGAGGAGTACAACGATTACATGTCCTGGTGTGCCGCGCATTTCGAGGATGTGGTGAGGTATGCCCAAGACGTCATCTCGGTTTCTCCGGTTTTCAGTATTCCCGACAATGGTGACGACGCCAAGCCGGTCAAGCGCTGGGAGGTGCTCTCAAAGTGTACCGTTACCGGGAAACCGTCGATACGTCGGGCAAAGAACGTAGTCATTGCTGTCGGCGGTCGCCCGGCATTTCCGCCCTCAATTGCCCCGGATCTGCCACATCGCCGGATTATACACTCTTCCCGCTATTCCGACTCAGTGCCGGAGCTCCTCGACGATCCATCCAAACAATACCGTATTGCTGTAGTCGGAGCTGGTCAGAGCTCCGCCGAAATTTTCAACGACCTGCATTTCAGGTATCCGGCATCAAAAACGTCGTTGTATATCCGACAACATGCGTTGAAACCCAGTGACGACAGTCCGTTTGTTAACGAGATTTTTAATCCGGATAGAGTAGACACCTTGTACTCTCTCACGCCCGAAGTCCGAGCAGCATCGATCCGAGAAGACAGCGCGACAAATTACAGTGTGGTCCGTTTGCCGCTGATCGAGAATCTCTATGACACGCTATACCACCAGCGGATGCGAGATCCGGACGAAAATAACTGGCAGCATCGCATCCATGCTTTGCAAGAGGTTGTGGGTATGGGGTGGGACCAGGATGACAAAGTCCGGCTGAAGCTGAGAAACACTCGTACCGGTGAGTTAGTGGATTCAGGGGATGACGCGTTCGATGCTGTAATATTTGGGACTGGGTATAGCAGAGATGTGCACCATACCATGCTGAAACCAGTTAAGAGCTTGATGAAAGATGGGTGTTGCAGTGTGGGGCGAGACTATAGGGTTGTATTTCGGGAGGGAGCAGTAGCAGAAGATGCGGCAATCTTTCTGCAAGGCTGCTGCGAAGCCACCCATGGCGTAGGTTCCCTCCGACTTAGGGTTGAGAATGAGAGGGCTAATGGTGCGTTTCTAGTTGAGCGATAGTTTGCTATCGATTTTGGCGGTGCGAGCCGGGGAGCTGGTAGACAGCATCTTTGGAGGAGACTTCCCAGTGGGAGTGGTGCTTTAAACGCTCCGAAAGCAGTCTCGTGATGCCGATAGAGATGTGGTTCGAGATTGAATGGTGTATACGTGTTTGCAATCGTGCCGGTAGCTGGTGGACTGTATAATTAGATACTACTTCTTATCTTTGAGTAGTTAGTTGATTGATATATGGGCTTTTAAAACTTTGTTTTTGACCTCAAGACCTGACAAGTCGCGGTTGACGGATGATACGCTGTGTAGCTCTGAGGTCTGCTCACCGACTTTACAAGTGATCGTGATTACCTCCTGTTGAGCTGAACTGAAGCTTACAACTGCATATGCAAGCCGCAAGGGAGATAGTGGGGTTTTTGCGTGTCAGAACAGAGTGGATCATACAAAGCACGACGAGTGCTAGTCTATGTCCAAAGGTCCAACGGAGATCCAAATCGTGCATTGTACTGTACACACTCTACATAATCCCATAGGGTGCTACTAACTTCAAAGACAGAAAGAACCCGTAATCCATAAAAAAGAAACTGCACCAGCAGAAATAAACAAAGCAAAACATAAAAGCTTTCATCGTCGTCGCTACAACATCTACGATAGTTAGTTACTATGATACACACGTTCATATCTATCACATCCCACCTCACCTTCCCATGAATCCACCCCATTGTTTTATAGCCATTAACTCCCTCCAGACCCCGCACACCTAAATCATCCCCGCCCCACCCCTCCTCCTAACGTCCGCCAACAACCTATCCACTCTCTCCGTCTCAACACCCCTCGGCACACTCCCCGCCATGTTCCTCAGTGTCTGAGCCACAGCTTCGGCTCTAAACCCATCACCACCGCCTCGCTTCATAACTTTGTGCCACCATTTCTCAACCACATACACTGCGTCAGCCAGTAGTCTTCTCCTCGCGGTACCCTGGAACGGGACTTCATCACGCCAAAACATCTCCTCGAGCACGCGCAGCAGCGTTTCCTCCCCCACGCCTGCCTCCACAAACGTATCCACCACCCATCCTGGTGGTCCAATATCGCGCTGATGCTCGTAGGCGTAGATTTCTAACAGTGGGATGAGGTCTGTGGGTGGGAAGATATATTCTGAGAGTTGGAAGCGGTTTCCAAGTCTTCGCACTGTATCCGCAACCACTTCGAATGGCTGCACGTCGCCGCTTTCGAGCGCCGAGGCGTGTTTAGCCGAAATCAACTGCTCCCAACATTTTTTGATTTCCGCCTGGCCGCGCCAGTCAGCGGCTTGGAAGATGCAGAGGCAGATGTCGTTGTAGCCGTAGGGGGAGGCGTATTTGTTGAACAACTACAGACATGGTTAGGTGTGTTTAATAGAGTGGGGGATAGGGAAGGGGTGTAAATACCTCGCTGAGGGAGAGAATTTTCTTTCCGAGTGCAAGTTCGAGTTTATTTTTCTTCTCCTGTGAGATGCGGACGTCTTCGCGGAGGCGCTTCAGAAGGTCATCCTGGATAACGGCTACGTCTAACTCCTCCTGCAACTGCTGGCTGAGCTCGTTCACCTGTTTCCTAGAGGTGCTGTAGGACGACTGGCAGAAGCCTCTTGCGCGAGAAAAGAATTCGAGTCGCTTCTCCAGGGTCAACGGGAACTCGGAGATGGCAAGCTCGTGGAGAACAAGTGCTGACCGATAGAAGTTGTCCCTGCGCGCATGGTATTGATACAGGAGCTCGCAGTGATCAAGCGATTCTGCGCCTCGGTATTGAAGATAGCCGAGAACATAGGGTGAGTCGATTTCAAGTAATCGTTCAGCAAAGGCCTCACCCCGCGAGAAAAGCCAATCATAGAGTTGGTAGTGGAAAAGCTCATCATCCGAGTTGTAGATTAGATTCCAGGTCTCATTGCGGAGACGAGTCGTAGACGTAGGAACGCCATCAATCATTTCTGGGGCTCGCCCATAAGTCTGATCAAGATCTTCCAGGACTCGGAAGATAAGCTGGTAGCACTGGATACATTTGAAGTAAAGGTCCGCAGTGTCGGTCTGCACTGTAGGAGGTTCTGTAAGAAATTGCAAAGCGAGATTTCCTCGATCCGCTTCCCTTGCAACCACGAGAGCAAGCTGAACAGCGCCGGGGTAATAGTCCAGGTTACGGAACTGGGTGACCATGTCCGCGAGATTATCCATCGTCAAACTCGCCGCGGTCTCTTCGAAGAGCCGTAAACTCTCTCGTAAGAGCCGATTCTTGATGTCCGGGTCGGTCTCAGTCTTTGCTTTCTTGACTTGTTCCAACGCCTTGAAAACAATCACATCATCCGCGCTGCAGAAATTACCACATCTTCGTCTGAGTGTATCAGTAATGGTGTCAACACTCAATCCTGCGGCGATATTCCTGTTGACGATGGCGGTAACCAACTCCTTCGCAAGATTCTGGCCCTGTGGGGTCGCAAACAGATTTCCGTAGGTCATACTACCAATCATCTCCCTGTGCTCACCTTCGAGCGAGAGCACAATTTCGGTAAGTTTGTCGTCAAACAAGAATAAGACGAATGAGATGCCCTCAATCATGCCCTGGACCAAGGTAACCAAGGCATGGAGCATCCGATGCTCTGCCTGGTTCGCTACTTCCTCAATCTTACTACCAGCAACCATCAAACTCTCCGCACCGGATAATCCGACAATGAAACTCTTATTTTCATGGAGGAATGTCAGTAATCGAACAAGCTTGTCCTGGATCTCCCTCAACTTCGGCACCGGAACACTCGATACATATTCCAGGCCACCTCCTGGAGTTCGGACATCGGTTATGATCCAGGCCTTCCATATGCTCCTTACAATTCGTGAGATGTATAATGATAACCCTTCTGCGCGACCGGAAACCTTAATGCTGTCAAGACTGGGTAGAGCAGACGCATCATAAACATTATCAGCCCGAGGTTTGCCGCCAAATTCGATGAAATATTTTCGTGCAAGGTCATGGACTTCAACGTCGGTTATACTCGAGGCAAATGGCGAAGGTCCGTTTTCAGTGCTAGCCCCACATGCAACAGCAAGTGCAGATGCACACCCTTCTGTACGTCCATAAGTCTCGAAGAATTTACGGACTTCTCCTTCCACGCCCACAGGTGATGTTGTGCTTCCGTATCTCAATGTTGCATCAAAGACTTCCACTAGTTTTCGCCGTCGAATAACATGGACTCCAGAATTAGTCAATACTGCGATTTCAGACGATGGAAGATCATGTTGAGTCGCGAGTTCGTTTCCAAATCCTTGAGGCATCCGCTGTGCAGCAAACTGGCCAGCGACCAGTTCACATGCCTCGACGCGAGAATCTATCGGAATAGTGCCTCCCTGCTCAACGAGCTGTAATCGAGTGCTACCGCCGTCTGCAAGCATTTGGATCTTCGCCGCGTCGGGTGCCGCCAATAGCAACTCGTCGAACTGAGGAGTCTTTTCCAGAAAGCAAAAGAAGTATCCTGGTGTAAATACCTTGGCTTTCCGCACATTATTGTTGACCTGACCTTGAGGCGGATATCGAATGTGGATAACTTGCATATTAGTCGGTGCCGAATCGGTGTTTCCAAAGTTATAATCGGACGAAACGGCGCTCATAAAAAGTCGGCAACCGGACTTAGTGACCGCAATAAGATGCGTTCTCCTAGCCTGTAAAGCAGAGACCGGTGATATGGAGACAATTGGTGTTTCCGGACCCAATAAGGGGGTATTCCCAACCATGACACGAATATTGGACAAAGTTTGAGCGAACATATGTGACAGACTGCATGGTAAATCTCCTGTACCGCGGATCTGAAACACTCGTATCGTTGATTTTGAAGAGAGTGTGTAGAGTAGATTTCGAGTGTCATCAATTACAATCTGCTTCACGTATTCGGGATCTTTTTGCCCAGCTGCCCAAGCCGGCAATCGTGGTGCAAACGCCGACACTCCACTGTTGGTGTGGTTGGTCTTCGAACATCGACCTTGAAACCACCGCTCTTCCGCCTGCAAAATGTCAGCCATCTGCTTTGCCTCCGAGGGCATCAGTGTCCTATATTACCTGATAAGTAAATTCATAAACATCATTATCTCCCTTGCCCGCGAAGAATATTCTTCCAGTCTTTTTGCTGCCTTCGATAATGGTGACATCCAGTCCCCTGGTGGGAACACTCATCTTGGTATCATATAGCATAACATCCATCGCCCCTCGCGGGTTCTGCGTAGCATTTACACCCATCAAGAACACGTCCACTATTGTGGCAATAACAAGCACATAGTTAATGTCCTGAAAGACACCTGCCCAAAATTAACACCACCAACAGCGCTAGCATTTACGATATCCATACCTGACTTGGGCTTCAGCAACCGCACACAAGTGATGGTATTGCTTTGACCCTCGAAACCCTGGAAGTTGCTCTGCGTCTGGTAGTCCCACAAGTACAGTCGATTATCGACCGTGATCCACGCCTGTTTGATTTCCGCAAACAGGCCCATCATGGTATGACTCGTTGCGCGATTGTACTGCTCAAAGATAGCATCGGGGATGGTATAATTGTTGATTCGGACAAAAGGCTCCCACGCATACGCTTGTGCGACTTCGTACTCCGCCGACTGGCCCTCTTATCCGCGCAACACGAGTCAACATCACTACCGGCGATAAGTTTCGAAGGAGGGAACATACGTGATACGATATCATCCAGCTGCGGGTATCGCTTCTCAGCCTCCAGCGTTTCGGAAACCGCTTTTGCGGCTCGTTGCACAGGGCCAAGGTTGTCTGTCGCGCCTCCTGATGATTTCGCGGGGACCGTAGCTGTTGCGGGCGCAGGCACGGGGGCTGGTGGTGCTGAGCGCTGTTGCTCGGGGGTAACGAAGGCAGAACTGCTTCCATACCTGGGCACGGGAGTGCGGAGCTCTGCTGGGAGGTCAGGATATGGATTGGCACCACCGCCAGCCCCTGGAGCTGTAGGTGTTGGTGTAGAAAACATTCCCGTGCGACGCTGTTGCGATGGGGAAGTATCGAATGGAGGTGGCATGACAGCGTGCGCTCGTCTTGCGGTTGGTCGTTTTGCGTGAAGGCGATTGGTTCGTGAGGCTGTACCCTTCGACGGGAACGGTTGATCTTCGTAATAACGTGCTGCCGCTGCCGATTGAAGGAAAAAAGAGTGGCGCTCGAAGAGTGTTTAAATGCGCCGAGTATTGAGTATGTAGAAGCTGTTATGGTTGAGAGAAAGAGCAGCAGCGGCAGGGGATTGTTGATTAATTAACGTTGACGTGAGGTCGTGACGTTTAAGTGTCGTGTGGCTTGGCATTCTGAGAGCCGCACCTCTCTTCATTTGGCTGAAGAACTTCTGGTCAAGTTGAATTACACATAAATAGCACCAGCAGAATTCGTTGAACAATTCATATTGACTCTCGTTATTTAACCTCGTTAATTGACCCTTATTCAAAACGAACACAAGTATGTTAATATGATAATCATGTAGGAAAACGTCGCCACTAGCTAGATTCGAGACTCGGGAGATACATTCGACAGAAAAGATGCCGACACGCTACCTACAATACCCTCGCATTACATTCTCTACGTGGCTTTCTTCACACCCGTAGCTTCCCTCTCCTTTTTCTTCAAAGCCCTCTTCCTGATGTCAAGATGCATAACCTTAATCTTGTCCAACACAATTCCGTTCCAAATACCCAACAACTCCTGGATAGCCCAGTGCATAATTGAATGGCTCCAAAACGGCGTAATAGTGCCCGTCATACCGCCAGCAGTTCCCTTCAACCCAATCTTTCCAAGCGTAGCCCTGACAAACTGTTTCGGGGTGGGGATCATCATGCTGGGACGGCGGACCTTGCTCATAGCACTGGTGATAAGGTATCCAATCACCAGTTGTGTGTGAACACCATGAGGCTTGAGCTCAGAGCCCAACGCGGTTGACCAGTGCTGCAAGAACGCCTTCGAGCCGGAGTAGGTAGCTAATAGGGGGGAGGGGAGGAAGCCGCCAAAGGAGCCCATAGTAAGAATAAGACCGCGGCGACGAGTGACCATTCCAGGAGCGACGATCTTAGTAACTTTGAGGGTACCCTTAACGTTGATGGTGATAATGTCTTCCATCTCGACGTCTTCAGTTTCCAGGAAGGACACAGGCATGTCGTGACTCTTGCCAACGTTGTTGACCAGGACAGCTACATCGAGTCCTTCGACAAGCTCAGCGAGACGCTTGTAGTCGGCGGCGGAATCCTTCGCGAAGTCCATGGCAAGGGTCTTTGCCTGTACGCCAGCGAACTTGGAAGAGATCTCGGCCGCGAGAGCATCGAGTTTGGAGGCGGTACGGGAAACAAGGAGGATGTTGAAGCCTTTCTGTGCGAGCTGCAACGCAAACTCTTTGCCGATACCGTCGGACGCACCAGTGATTACCGCCCAGGAACCTTTGGGCCCATATTTTCGTAGCTACGTGGACTTTCAGTTTCCATCATGGTGTTGAGCATGAGTTTGATTTGAGCCTTACGTTAGTTCCGCTCAGGATGAAAATAGACAAGACGGCATTCGCGAATTTGAGCAGGCAGACAACGATTGTAGCAGCTCCGAAGAAAGCAAGAATGTGAAGCGCATACGCGCCCGCAATTTCGTCGAGACGGGTTATGAGGTCTTGGGTGGACATGATAGGTACTGAAGTCTGGGAGGAGATGAGAACGGTGAAGGAACGGGATGGGATAACCTACCTATCTACATCCGCAATTCTGTTGAGTTGTGCCAAGACATCAATATTTTGGGTGCGTCAACGGCTTGTGCCGCTGCAGATTATCCGATGTCGCCTAACTGGAAGCCGACAGTAACTTGGTCTCGACATACGAAAAGGCATGCAATTCACTAAAATATCCAATTTACGCCATAATCCGCTCAAAAAACGCCGTACAGAAGAACAAATCCCTCCCAACAAGTCGGAACGGTGAACCATGCGGCTCCGTGCAAGTATTCCAGATTAATCCTCGTCTTCGTCCATAGTATCCTCCCCCTCCTCGACCTTCCTCTTTCTCCTCTTTTCCTCCTTCCTTACCCTGCGTTCTTCCTTTGTTTCTCCTTCTCGCTTTCTCTTCTTTACCTTCTTTGCATCGCCTTCTTCCGTCGGAGGGATAAAGTCTTTCTCCCTCTCTTTCTTCTTTTCCTTTTGTTTCTCCTTCATCTTCTCTTCTCTTGCCTCTTTTGCTGCACGCTCCTTCGCCTGTTTGGTAAGGAAGTACTCTCCACTCTCGATCTGAAGATCCACCTTGGACTTTTCCGGTGCAGGAGGGAAAGGCTGAAAATAAAATTAGCCCCAAACGACTTAGGAGACGAGATCGAGAGAAAGAGAGAACTTACAGTATACACTTTCTTGGACTTGTCGGTGATCTTTGCAGGCTTCTTTCTTTGAACATTACGCTTTTTGAACTGAGGAAGAAATCGAGTCCAATCTTCATTAGCTAGTGCGGGATCCTTCTGAAGTTCCCGTTTGATCATGAGCTCCTATTAACCATCCATTAACATCTTACATAACTAGTAAATGCAGCGGTGGCAAAAAAATAGAATCAAAGGTATGGGTATCAGAGTATAAAGTTGTCTTCAATGCCAATGATCAAAAAGGCTAAGACTCTTCCTATCACATAATTTTATAATAACTCATCATTGTGGTTGTTTCTGTCCTCCGGAAGTGTGCCGAAATAAACAAGGAAGTACGCATACCTTAATGTGATAGATGGGATGGATATTCTTCATGCAGTCCTCGATAACTCTTCGTAACTCTTTCAACCCCTTATACCCTCCCATAGTAGCAACGGTGTTTCCTTGAACCAGAATGTAGCACCCGGTCAATAATTCCAACGCCTTGAGCGTACTCCCATTCGACCCCAAAATCCTTTGCCTCCGCTTCGCAAACTTTGACCGATTCCGCACCATGCCATTGATCTTAATTATATCCATCGCCATACTGTCATCCAAGATCTTGACAGCCTGCGGAACCGGCACTGAACGCGCCAACAGGCGGATCAAGTCTCGCGCCTTAAGAATTGCGGATGGATCATATGTCTTTCGTGTAGTCTTAACAGTCATGGAACCCTCAATCAAATCCAGCTGGCACGCAATGAAATGCTTCTCGAGCGACCGGGTGACCAGTGGCCATGCCTCGCGCAGGTATGTTTCGCGGTATTTTGGGAATTTGACTTGAAAGTCGGATTCGTGCTGGAAAGGACCGCATTTGGCGTCTTCGGGCTTGAACTCGTCTATCTGCAAGAATAGGTGAGCCACTGCAACAATTTAGAGACGGCTGAGAGCAGAAGTTTTGCGGAAGGATAATTCGTACCTTCCACTTATCAATGTCGTCCGTGTCCCACGGCTTATCGACGTTGTGAGTAGACGGCATGATGGTATGTAATGATTAAGAGAACGTAGAAACTAAAGAGTATATACGCCGCTGAAATAGAAGTCGATGTGTGAAATTAGTTTGGTGATTGTAAGTGAGATGCAAATGAAGTTTCAGAAGAAACTTTATCGATGCGCGTTAGCTCTTCTTGGCGGGATATATTTAACCGCCCATCCACGTGAGAAGGGTGAGATCTGGTGAAAGACAGGGTCGAGTGAGTCTCCATGAGGATACAGAAATGCCACTCAGTGGTAAACGCGATGAACTTGCCTTGCGAAAGTAGGATCCCTAACTGCATCCGTATCCCTATATCCCTATATATAATAGACGAGGTTCCGGACGCGGCCGACGCTAGGAGTATGGCGAGCTTGCGAGCACTTGCACGCGCCCCGAAGGAGCCGAAGGCGAGTTCGACCAACTTTTAGCACACATTTGTTCATTCCTGGGGACAGCTTTGATTCCAATTGACTATTTGTTTTACTGGGCCGTTTCAACTGCAACGGGTGTCCCCTAGTAATAATTAGCAGTAGCGTGACGATGTAGTAAAATTCGTTAATAAACCTAAGTGTATTAATAGTAGGATTGATCGGGCTGTGAAAAGAATTTCTCCAGCGTGTCGTCTCCGAAGAAGTAGCATGGTTAACTACTCAAACACTTCTCAATTTCTCTAGATAATACTCCCACCCAATATTCTGATCTTCAGGCGAGGCTTTGTACCAAACGACAGAAAGCGGTGGACGGAAGGCCGCTATGATCATGACACATGACATCCACCCTTCCTTACTCAGTACAGTAGTCGCACCAACTTAGAAAACACATCACTCACGGCGGAAAACGTCTCTAACTCAAAGACGTCTATACATCGATAGAAGTAGTTACTCAATTAGAATTAGGCTAGAAGATTTTACCCATTGGACTCGGGAACAAAGTCCCAGGACATATTGTGGATGCACGGTTCATCGAACACTAAATTGCTGATCCAATCCAAATTATGAAAAATGTTCCAGCTATTTCAAATGTGATGGGTACAGGCAATTCCCATTTCAAGCTTGTCTTGCCCCCAGCCTGCAAAATTAGAAATTTAAACATGAGATAAGTTCTAGGCAATATGAGCCATTTCAGAATATCTCATTTTCTAGCGAATAACTACTCGAACAAGGGCTATTCATATTCAACTGATAAAAATCTTCATGTATGATTATTTTCTTGCCATAAAGTTGTAGCGACATGATCTGTAAATACTCTGCTTATAGTTCCCGGTTTTTATGGCGTTTTCTGCCGACAAGCTTTCAGCCATCATGGTAAGAATAACCTACCAACTAGTTTTATGCTTGAACCCAGAAAAGCAAAATCTAGGAGCATTGATCCGCCTGCTATATATTCCGAGTTTCGTCGCTGAAACTACCCCTTCATGGAAAAGTCTATTTCCATTATCGAGTGCTTGGTCATGATTTGAACAAGGCATATGAGGCCCTGGATCGCCGTCGTTTCCCTATTCGAGTTCTGTTTCCTGATCACACTAGTCTACCAACTTCTGGAATTCGTTTAAATAATATGTACCCACAATATTTGCTTTCGATGACCCTCGGATTATCTCTGGCTGCCCATGGTTCTCACTAATATCCTGACTTGTATTAGCGATAGATGGCTGATATATAGTAGGTATGCCTCTTCAAGAAAAGCGGCAGGCACCGTCCGGCATTCCACCCGTCTATCCGTACAATGTTGACTGCGTCGAGGACGTCGACGTCGAGTACTCTGTAGGTCCTAATTCAATAGTCTACCAACCCACGACTGCAGATCAGGCGACCACCATCCAAGGAAAATTTGATGCCTTCAAGGCACAGGGTGGGAAATAAGATTGCTTTCGTGGTGGTGTGAATACTGGCTTACACAATTCCAGCCAAATCGGAACTCAATTCATTCCAGGCCGAGGTGGACGCTGGAACCTCCGCCGTAAATCACGGTTGCCCTGTGTGCGGCGAGTACGGGAACTGCATCCACGGAGTGGTGAGTCACGGGGAGTGTAAGGACTCTGTAGATACCAATCAAGGCGTCTACCAACCCACGGCTGCGGATCAGGCGGCCACTATCCCAGGAAAATTTGACGCCTTTGAAGCACAGGGTACGCAATAAGATCCACTGTCATTATAGTGGGAATACGGGCTTACAAGATTCCAGCCAAGTCGGAACTTGACGCATTCCGGGCCCAGGTGGATGCCGTAGCCAGCATAAATTGCCGGCAACTCAATACCACTGATAATAGCAGCACAGCGCCCACCGTTTTCACAAACGTATTTTACGGATACGATGCAACTAATGCCGTACGCTATGTGCTCATTCTCTATGTTGGGTTCGTGCTGATAAGAATCTAGCAAATCTACGATAGACTGATATCCGGTATCTCTCCGGCGCCATACTCCACCGACGACTTTGATTCTTTCCGCATAGCCTGTGCCGAATCCGCTAGAGCATTTCCTGCATCAAGCGGGTTCTTAGTCACCACAAACTTCCAGAATAGCTACTGCAATCTTGTCACTGGCGGTCCCATCTCGAACGGCACCAGCTTTGTAGCAAACTCAACATCATCAGATGCGTCTTCGTATCTCGAAGCATGGAATAAGGTTCCTTCTTTATAAGCATCATTAGTAATGCAAGTAAAAGCTATAAATATTGTACTTAAAAGCTATGTTGAAGAATATGCTAATTTATGCTACCCTGACTATGCAAAATTTTAAATCAAACCTTCAGTTGAGAAAAACCGAGGCTAGAACAACTGGGACTAGAAAAACGTCTAGTCTTCTGTGGCGAGCCGTCTACTCCTTTCGGGGCGCGGAGGGACGTGTCCAAGCAAACTTGTAGTCGATAAGCTGTGGGATGTCGCTCAGGCAGAGTCCCGAGATGAACGTAGAGTCTATTGCACAATCCCCGCGTAGAATGCAGCTAACTTCGACACGCAGCAATCGTATAATAAGATATCATACACATCTTTTCTGCTCCGTCAATCCATTCCGCCCCAATCCCTCTCGAGCTCATCAATTACCAACAAGAGCTACTTCAAACAGTTAGCCTCATTTTCAAGGATCTTCATCGCCGCTTCTATACCAGCCAGTGTGGGAAGCTGGCATGACGAAGTCTCAGTTAAATACTGAAATCCCAATCCTGCACTACTAATGAGTAACCTGGGTCGCTACTCTTCCCAGGGCGCTAACGTCACCGTTGCGCTAGTTAAAATGCTAGGCTCGTGTGTTTTATATGAGAAGCCGGACCATTGTCTTACTGGCTTGGTACAGCCTCAAACTTTGTCGTGAATGGACTAAGTTTTCCGTACAGTGACGCTGAGGTCAAACACGGGGAAGTAGGTAGTGGCCACTTGAATCCTTTGGGGCTGGATTATAGACGTTTGTCTGTTTCGGAGAGAGGGATGGGGATAAGAGCGAGTGTGCGGTCGAAGAGGGTGGAGAGTCAGTGGTAAGAGGCGATGGGGATGGGGAGTCATTATTGTTTGATCCATTTGATCGATGTTTACCCGCGAAGGAATAGACAGAGGTTTTGAATCCGAGATTTCTTTCCACACCACTCTACAAGCACTCGGGTTTTTTTAGTTTTAATCATCTTAGCATTTGGCCCCGAAGGGCACCATGGAAGTATATATACAGACTTATCCGCCCCTATTGTCGTGATGACGTTCGACTTCTTTTCTCCTTCTACCCATTCAGCAATTGAAATAAGAGTAAGGCCATGAAACCCCACAGTTGTGGTCTTCGCTTGAACCCTAGGAGTACAAGTGCCCACACATGCCCTGTTTTAGAGGTATTGATAAGACTTGAGGCATTTTGTCTGAATTGGGGTGCTTAACTGGAAAGCCGGTCTCATGTTTGTCGAGGTCCTGTTGAGAAGGAGCGACTGGATGGGGTCGCAGTGATTCTTGTTCAAATTCCTTTCTGGTGTGAATATGAAGGGGAGAACCGTGTGCATGTATAGACTTAAGGTACAGAGAGAAGTGAAAGAGAAAGACTCAATATATATACAGGAGACATCAGCTCCGGTTGCTGTGAGCTTGTATCAGGTCTGAAACATGTCTCAGATCTTATACATACCTAAGTACTTATGTAACACTTTCCATGATATCAATGCGAGTGATGGGGGTAACAAAGTGGGCGAGACTGGTCAGGTGAGGGCGTTAGGCCGGAAGGGATTTAGTTGCTTACTCGTCGATATTAAAATTCCCCCAGCAGATCAGTCACAGCAAGAAGGTAGAGTACGTACCACTAGTCAATGAGAATGTTTCGAGCTGACAATCATGTGTATAACTATTAGATTTAGGATGGGTCGGATAGAGAATGGTTAGGGTTGTTATGAAAATGGTAGAAAACTACTTACATACCTACTTAGGTACTATGCCAAAAAAACCCCGTTTATTGATGTGACTGCAGTGCCACATTTACCCAAATGCAGCATGACTCCCAGAGTCCAGTGAGTGTAGCATATTACTAAATTTAAGATTCCAATTACTGGGGAATAGCTCAAAATACCACAGTAATACAAGATACCAATAAATATGACATTGTAAATGATTGAGTATTTAGTTGAATGGGGTAATATTGGCCAATTGAGCAGCATTGAGCATTTGCATGGATGTGGCAGGCATTCCACATTCTTGTCACAATGAAGTGACAGTAATAAACCAGTATACCTACAAACAGCCCTAACACAATGTTATGTTCAGCAAACTACATATATAGTATAGTGGTTAGTGGGTGTGTACAATACCCACTGAAACAGGTTCAAACCATGCCAGAGATATTTTTTTACCATGTGTCAGTCAGCTGGTAGCATCTGGCCTGGAGGCAAGCCATTGGGCATGAGCGGGCATGTGCGAGAGTGTGCGGACGTGTGCAGGCAAGTGCGAAATATACACATGTGGAAGTAATGTAGTATAACTCTACTAATTAACTCAATGCACATCATTTTGAATATGACAGCAATCCAGCATCAATGTGGCATCAATGTGGCATCTAATGTGGTCTGTGCTACATTATTGTGAAATTGATCCCACATTCAAATCAGTTGATATTGTTGCAAATTCTGAAATACCTCATAAGTTCAGCCAATGTATACATTTATAAAGAATTCAACATTAATACAGCATTAACTCGACATTAATAAACGGGGCTTTTTTGGTACAGTAGGTAAGGTAATTACTAGGTAAGTACTAAAGTAGCTCCGGGCAACGTCTTCCTCAACCTCTAACCTCACAATTTTATACAGAGCTCCCCGTTCAACCAACATCACTTCAACCAACCACCAATTTGCTACAAGTGACTCACACTTCAACAACTTTTAAACTCTGCTCGTCTCCGATCTCTGTTTGTACTTTTCGTTTGACAAAGATCTTTACCTAACACCTCCAGACTCAAGGAACAAGATGCCGTGACCTTCCACTGCTCGAGCCCCAGCAGACAAGTTCTACTCCCCCATGGGTGCTAAACTGGCAGCCACACCCACCGACTACATCCCTACTTACCCGGAGTTCCCAGCAACGCATTGCTTTTCAAGGGTACTTCTGACGCTCTGCAATCTGCGGTTGGACTCACCGGGTCCCGCACTATCCAGAAAGCAAAGATCAAAGGTTGGATGCGCGACGAAAAGAACGAGCTTGTCAAAGCTCGTGGTAGAGAAACAGATGGTGTCGCTTACCACGTTGAGACGGAGGACGAGGTGGACTTTGTTGGGTTAGTACTTTGGAGATGGATTTGATTGGGTGTACTGTGACATCTTGCTCTCTGACGATGGTCGTGAGCATGAGTTTTCGATTACTGTTACCAAGGGCGGCTGCTAGCTGTTGATGGAGGTTTTTGGTAAATGGTTTGGAGGCCTGAAGTTCTCGAAAAAAAACCAACATCAGAGTTCTTTATGTGACGCGCGAGATGACGGCGATGGTTGTTCGATAGTCAATTGTCAAGGATGGAAGCGTTCCTATCAGGGCCTCAAACAACATCTGTAGGTGCTGTGGTTAATTAACAGTATTCATAGCAACAGAATTCTAACGGAAACAAAAGGGGTCTGGAGTTAGTCTCAACAACCCAAGTATACAATAATGGAGCTTGGAAGCCATTTCATAAGGAATTTGAAATAGAGATAAACCCCAAGTGCGGAATATACGTCCATGTTTCTGTCGACCTTGACAGAACTTAGAGGCACTGAAGAGAGTTTCAAAGATGATTCTCGTCAACACACGTTAACTGGACATGCTCCTGCCTGACCGAACAAGTAACGGGTTTTGCGTTAGCAATCGTGAAAGCTCGACTCTCAAGCACTTATCTCTTGTATAGATGCTGAGGGCAATTGACAGCTACCTTACTTAAAACCACGTTGTAATGATAGAGATGAAAGAGGGTGAACGTTGAGTGGAAGAAGAGTACGACATCAACGATGTCGAATACTATACATGCAGATTTTGGAAGTGGAATCTGGCAGGATTGGAGACAGGATATATCGAGGGTAGGAGGAGGAGGAGGAGGAGGAGGAGGAGGAGGAGGAGGAGGAGGAGGAGGAGGAGGAGGAGGAGGAGGAAGGGAGACCCACTAGGAAAATCCAATCCAGACAGCCACCGGGGTAACTTTATATAGTGAAGCCAAGCGCTGGGTTGACTTTGTGCTGGGGTTTATCCGTGAACATTATCACTATTGGATTCTTGGCCTTGGAAGTTAAATGTGAGTAACAATTCGTAACTCCCGTACATGCCCAAATTTCTCCCACGAGATATGTAGGTCGTTATATTACCATAGCCTCGACAACGTAAGTATTCAAAAAGTGACGAGATGCTTTGCATTGGTACGGATACCTTTGTCCAGTTTATGTTAGGCCCTACCGACCATGTGATGGGAAATCAGGCTTTTCACCTCTGTTTCTGCGCCAGTTTAAATACTAGTCTGGTACATATTTGCAATTGGGTATTCATATCATAGAGCGAAAGGCGGCACTAAAAATAACGATACGACAGTTAAGCCCTTTTTTTGTATATATTCCGAGTTGCAACCAGGGTACTTCGATAATCCCATTTCTATCTATGACGATAAATCTGGAGTCCCGTCTTGAATCCTCTCTCTACTTCTCCGCGGGGGTACTTCCGAACAGCGCACCCATCATCCTGCATATCATCAGCACTCACTCCATCCCTCGAAGGAAAGAACAACTTACACCGTCGGATACCTCTCCCCCGTCAAATCGGCCTCATCAACTGCCTTCCGAATCTCCTTCACCTCCTCCTCCGTCAACTGTACCTTTAACGCCCCCACATTCTCCTCCAAATTCTCTGTCCTCGTCGTCCCCGGAATCGGCAAGAAATCTTCTCCCTGCGCCAAAATCCACGCCAACGTCAACTGTCCAGCCGTAACCCCCTTCTTCTCCGCAACCCCCTTGATCTTCTCCGCTAACTCAAGCATCTTATCGAAATTCTCCTTGACATTGTACCGCGGAATCTTGCGCCGAAAGTCGTCGGCGGGAAAATCCTCCACGCTCTGATATTTCCCGGTCAACAGCCCCCGTCCAAGCGGGGAATATGGCACCACTGCAATCCCGCACTCTCTGCACGCCGCAAGCGCATCGATCTCAGGCCGCTCAATGTCCGTGAAGAAGGGGGAATACTCGATCTCGTACGCGCTGATCTGAGCGATCTTGGAGGCGCGGCGGAGAGTGTCCGCGCTGCACTCGGATAGTCCGATGTATTTGATCTTCCCTTCGTTCTGGAGCTCGACGAGGGTGCGGATCGTTTCCTCGATGGGACAAGTATTGTCCGGCCGGTGCGCGTAGTAGAGGTCGATGTAGTCTGTGCCGAGCTTTCGGAGACTGGATTCTATGGCTGTGCGAACGAACTCGCGATCGCCGCGGACGTGGTTGCCGACCCCGGTTTTGTTGATCTAGGTATGTCAGCGCCGCACTAGGGTGGATGGCAGGGGTAGAAGTGGAGCGCACTCCGAATTTGGTGGCAAGGAAGATTTCGGACCGCTTTCCTGTGCGCGCGAACCACTTTCCAAGGATCTCCTCGTTGTCCATATATATATCGGCCGAGTCCCAGAATGTTAGGCCAAGTTCGTATGCGCGGTCGAGCAAGGCGAGGCGCTCAGCGTCGGGCTTGGGGGGTCCATAGAAGGCGGAAAGACCCTAGAAGATTAGCATTCCGGCAAGAGGCGGGGGAGGGGAAGAGGGGTACCATGCAACCGAGGCCAAGGGCGGTGACGGTGGGGCCATTGCGGCCGAGGGTGCGGGACGGAAGGGAAGACATTATTTTGATGAAATTGACAGGGGCGACGAGAGGAAGCTGAAAGGACGAGGAGGATATTTATCTCTCTCGGAGCTCTGATGTTTCATGGTACGTAATGAGTGCAGTTAGCGGGGCGGTATCCGGACAGTGTTTATCTCCGGAAGTTCCTTCGGCCGTAAGGATTAGGCCTCAGAAGATGAGGCTGCATGGATTGAAATACGAACGGGAGGGGTTGCTGAAGTAATCTGGTTCGCGGTTGATATGTCCTTAATATAGTCGGCCCGGGAATCCGTAGAGTCGAGGAGGAAACAGTGGAACTGTATTTGCTGTTCTAGACAGACGGCTCAAGAGGGCTTGGCTTGGAGACGCACCTTATGTCATGTGATGTAATTCATTTGTTTGTTTTAGAGTATGACAGTGCCCGCTTCCCCTCCCCCTCCGGATGGCCCAACCAGGTGGGGGAGATCATTTCGCGCTGAGAAGTTTTGCCTTCCCAAATCCCCACACTCTCCACCTCCGAGTCATTCGTGGGTTATGCTCTCTGTCTCTTTCTTGCCTCTCAGCTCCATATAATTGTCAGTACAGGTCTTCGTCCTCTCATCAAGTATCAAGGTACCATTGCTCGCCACCGCGGCTTCGGTTTCCACGTCGGATCAGGTTCATGTTTATCTCGAAAGCTATCAGACCTTCATTGACATTATCTTCGCTAGACGGTCAAACATTCCATTGACTTCTCGCACCGCCATGGGCTTCACTTTGGAGTTGGCAGCAATATTCCTATGCGGCCCGGCCTAGCTGGCCTGCTTGAAGCCGGGCCTGGTCGGCATACAGATATCTAAAGCCTGCCGGCCGGCCGGGCCGCTTAGGAACACTGATTAGCAGTGGTCAGTCTCATTTCTCCTCCCTCTCACCTGATGTTTCTGACGAAGCTCAGGCTCTATCGGAACTATCGTCGATTATGGTGTGCTGATTACCACCGCTGCCATGATCGGCTGGGGTCTCGCCGCCTTCACGAACTACAAGGCTCGCCTCGCGATCGAGACGGGGAGGTCTGTTAAAGGAAGCACTTAAGATGTGTCATGTTTAGAATTTCGGAGCTTGGGAAAGAGAGGTTTACTAGGGAGTGTAATGGCGTTAGAAGGTGTTAGTCAATCAACGACGTGGTGCATATCTTGATCAACTGTTCCCGCCTTCTTTTACCTTGCGAATTCACCAACCTGGGTCTCACGCGAACGGTAGTCTGAGATGTTCACATCTCCGAATTCTTTGCTTCACAGAGTGGAAACAGGGACTAGGGCCTTAGAAGCGAGACGAGGTGCGTGATTTGTTTTCTGTTTGACTCTTCGAGATTGAAGCCCGACGTCCGCTTGATGGTATCTCTAGAGGCTGCAGTAAGTGCAATAAGGCCACCAACATCGAAAGCATGTTTTGAGGCCCTTGTTCACGTAGAATCGCGTACATTACTTCTAAATAGTATATGCGCATACGGACGTCTTAGGTGACGCCTGAAATGCATCCGATTCGCCAAGTATCAAAACCCACTTCACCCCAACCCCTTCTCACGGCTAAAGGCTGTTCATCTCTAGTACAACATATATCTAGCGCGGTAAAATAAATATGTACGTCCTGGGTTTCGTTTGTTATTACTAGGAGTTTCATTTCATCCATGATTCGGAAGGAATTGACTGTATCTGTTTGTAAGCTTGTGTGAGGGACATTTTGCGTAAAGATTCATTCACACCCTCCACCTGTGCCCTTTTTGCTCCATAGCCCTACCGAGAAAATATATATTTGAGGCATCGATGGCCGAATTTCGAAGAGATTATCAGGGTCTTCTTCAAGTACGTAATTGTGGAAGCTATGCAGGTATTAGTGAACTTGAAGTGGTCATCAGTATTGACTATCTGTTTACTTTTCCATCGTTTTCGCAACGCATTTCGACCATTCATCGTGGCAGCCGCGCATGGTTTTTGATATATTATCCGTTTCCCGTATTTCTTTGCTTACTTCCGGGCTTTCCAATCTATGGGTGGCATAATTGGACCTGGATATCTTAGTACTATGGCTGTTGGTATGAAGGATTCGAGTATCCGGGTTCGAAGACGTGCGCGTGAGGGCCCTTTTATCGGCCATGGGACCCTCAAGACCGCTCTATCTTGAGTTGGTATTGCAAGCGTTTGAACGCGATTGTGTAAATTGAAGAGGGAGTGTGAGAAGCCCCGTTGCCATCTTTAGAGAAGTTGGTTGCCGTGTAAAAGTTGGTCTTGTAAAATCTTATTTCCTTAACAAAATAAGCAAGGGGACCGAAATGGCGACCTTTTTATCTTTTTATCAACCCCCAATACCGCGTTAACAGGTACATTTTGTCAGGGCACTCATTATATGAGTACATACAGTACAGAACCGGTGCATCTGAGCGTCTGGGTGTCTCGGGGTTGTTCGGGGTTGTTCGGGGTTGTGCAGGGTTGCGCGGGTTGCGCGGGGTTGCAAAATCATGACGTAACTAACGTCTGAACGATATACCTTGCATAACCTCCAACGTTCCACTATTCCGTCTTTCTTATTCCACTTCATACGCACAGCAACAATGGTAAAAGTCCTCCTCCTCGGCGGCCACGGCAAAGTGAGTCTTAAAATGACCACCCTCCTCGCCGCACGGGGCCACCACATCACGAGCATAATCCGCAACCCCGTGCACGCTTCCGAAATCCAATCGCTCTCACCCCTTGTTACGCCGGTAATATCTAGTATCGAGGACGCCACGGATGCCAGCGCAGAAGCGCTCATGAAAGGCATTGACTGGGTTGTGTGGTCCGCAGGTGCTGGGGGGATGGGGAAGGAACGAACCAAGGCCGTCGACGAGGATGGCGCGAAACGGTTTATCGCCGCTGCGATCAGGAGCCAGGATGTAAAGAGGTTTTTGATGGTTTCAGCGAGCTGTGCTAGACGCACTCCTGCCAGCTGGTATGATGAGGAGGATATCAAAGTTATTTCTACGCTACCACCAGAGCTCACCCCGTATCGCTAACTTTTGCAGACTTATAATTCTGCCTGGGCTAATATCGGCGCATATTGTGAGGCAAAGTGCGTGGCCGATGAGTTCTTATATGAAGAAAGTCGCAAGACTAAAAAGCCGAACTGGGAGGATATTTGTCTCCGCCCAGGTACGTTGAAGGATGAGCCCGGCACCGGTAAGGTGGATTTGGGAAGGGCGAGAGCATCGGGAGGTGTTTGTAGGGAGGATGTTGCACGTGTTGCGGTAGCACTATTAGAGCGCGGGGGGGCAGCGGGGTTGTGGCTGGACCTTGTGAGAGGTGAAGAGGATGTGGAGGCGGCGGTGGAGAGATGCGTAAAAGAACGAGCGACTGCGAGGGAGTAGAATGGTTGATCCTTTGAAAAGTGAGGTGACAGCTTATATACCTATACAAGAGTTAATTGCTGTGTTACTTGATTTACTTGTCAACAATACTTGCACACAACCAGAACACAACCGATAATGCAACCTCACGACTGCTCTCGCCGCAAGCACCCCAATGGCCCCGCCCACCACTACCACCACTTCATCGAAGACCCCAACGCCATCTGTGCCTGCGATCCGCGCCAACCAATCCACGGCATCTTCCAATGCAACCTCTGCCCCCGGATTGAATGCGTAGTTGAACGCACAAACATCGAATTCGGACCTCCACATCTCCGGCATCCCGAATTCAACAAGCAACGCTGTATACCTGAAGATGTCGGCCGATGCGAGAAGTACAGCCAACCTGATGCAAGAGCGTGTAGACGGTGCTCGAAGGACGCTTGGGCGTGGTGCAAGACCTGTAACCATAGGCTTTGTGCAGACTGTACGATGGCAGAGTGTGAGCGCGACCCAGAGGAAGATGGGATTGAGAGAGTACGACATCGCGGGGAGGAGTTGAGGTTGGGGCTGGAGACCAGTGAGGAGAGGTGGAGAGGGTTTGCGATAGAGAGTAGAGGCGAACTGCAATAACGGACTCGTGAAGATTCCTCTTGATATCATATCTATTTACAATAATTAACCAGCCATCCCTAGATTTGAACAGTATTTTGGCTCTCGATTTTGATGCTGTACTCGACCTGACTCCCCTCGGCGGCTCCGAATCCTCGAGTTACAACCTCCTCCCACACTGCTTCAGCCTTCTCAGACTCCACCGAAACCGTGATCTCTTGTCTGATCCCGCCCTCATCTACAATCCTTTCCCTCGACTCCGACTCCCAATCCCTTTCCTTCTTCACCTTTGACGACAGCTTTGACGCCGACATCTCGACATCTCCCATCGCCAACCTTGACCTCGCGCCCGTAATACTCCTGGAACTCACCGACCCCATCCCCGGTATCACCCGGCGGATCAGGGGCCAGATCAGCGGGATGTTGGAGACATACACCGCTACCGACGCTTCACGGGTGTACCACTTCATGTACTCGGTGCTGTACACGTTGCTGAGGTTAAACACCTTCGTCAGGATTGCGGCAACTATGACGAAGACTCCCTATATCCGGGTCAGCGTCGTCGGTGCGGTTGGTGGTTGGGGGCTTTACCATAAGGAAGACGCCACACACTGCAATCTTATGCTTCATTGGCAGTCTCGACCTAATTAGCAGCGGTAATGGAATCCCCATCATCATTAAGTCCGAGCTGATATTGAACACCGCGTTCACATATGCATAGTGCACAAACGTAGTACACTGGGCTGTCTCTCGTCAGCACCCACTACTTCCTCAGACCATGGGGGAACAAACGATCTGGCGGCGGTACCGCCCAATACCCCGTAAACGGGCGACACGCAAAAAAGAACGCAAACTCGCAGGCGATAAATCCTGCCCCCACATATATGGCAACTCCATAAACCACACGTTTCGCATGCAATCCGGTGCTGCCTTCCATCAGCTTCCCATCATCCACCATTACCACCGGAAAACGCACGTAAGAATCGAGTAAAACAGTAGCATACAAGCCTTCGCTGTCCAGATGGTTATTAACATAGCCTGCTCGGATACCAGCACAACCTTGGAGCCCTTAATCCGCTCCTTGATCTCGGCAGGTGTAAACGTTGCGAATAGCTCTGGTGGGAACAGGTTGCTCCCACCGCCGAGGATAATCATGTTCAGACATATTATCAGTGTGGTGTAAGCTATGAAACAGAGACACATGACGAAATCATCGCGCTTGACGCCGAGGTAATGGATTCTCGTGAAGCTGTGGCAGCGGCGGTTAGCTGGACGACGCATGGACAAAAGATGGGCAGGGATACAGACAGACGCAGGCCGAAGAAGATGACCGCCACGCCATAGAGAGTCCATGACTCGGCTTGAAAGTTTCGGACAAAGGCCGGATCCATGTTACGGACCCTCTATAACTCTCGGGGTTGGGGTAGGGAACCTGTGGGTATTTGTATCCGACTTGTCATGTAGTGTGGGATAAGTTTTCTTTTTCAGAAACATTTGACCGCCGACGCTCATTAAACATGCATGATAATCATCGATGCAGCATCTACAGCAGCTAATGGTCGATCCACACGGCGCGCGGAGACATATGTATCGACAGCAAATGAGCTTCTTCTCGCTTTCCATTAGAAATCCCACCTTTCTTCTTTCTTCCCCACTGCAGGAAGAGTTTTGCAGCTGCATACCCCTGAGAAAATGGGCACAAATTCCTCTTGTTCGATTAATTGAATCCCATAGTTTGAAGTTATCGATATGTATAATGTCGATACTTGATTTCCTAATGCTGACTGAAGTTTGCTGTTGTGTGTTTGCCGCATGTGGAAGTGCACATTGCACTTTACACTTTGTACCGATTGCCTGGTTGGAGGGTTTACTTCAGATGAGCATCAGGGTCCACACCACATGAGCCACACGCTCGTTCGTTGCGTAAATAAACAGACGCACGGCAGATGTGGGCATTCAGCCTTGGATTGGTATCCTACGAAGGCAACTTTACTACGTACAGTAGTTTCATCGGAGATCTGCGGGCGAGCGCACGGGTTCCCGGGCTCCCGTTGACAACATCCATCCATCCATCTGGTTCACAACTTTCCTAGAACCAACCCCTCCCTGTTTACGTTACGCCACCGATTTGCTGACTTTGCACCATCGAGGGGTAATTGTAATAGGAGAAAAAATATGATGCGTGGGGGAGGGGTTGAGATGCAGTTTCCAACAGCGCAGAAGTCCGACAAGCAGCGCAAATCAACGAATGATGTGTGATGAAACTTTGAACCAACATTCACCCCCACGCTGCATCACCCCCACAAAATGTCAGAAGCACCTGTATCGCCGATAGCTTCACGCAATGCTCTATGCAACCCTTCGGCGATCGTTCCTGCATCTCGCTTGTGAGGCACCGTTGTATGTGTACCGAGTGCTGGGTGCACGACTTCCACACGTGTGCAGGTATACAACAGTAACATGAGGTGCACGGTGCGATTTGGAACTGGAATAGAATGGATGGATAGGGATACCCGTAGGGCCGAAGGCGTAAGGTGAGTGTAAAGCATCTCCTGAGAACTGGAACGAAGGGTATCAGGAGCGCGCGTGCGCTTCTCGCCAATAATTACTTCTTCATCTTCTGAGAGTTCCGAAGGAGGAAGGATGCACGCCATGTGTGCCCCCTCTCATCGAGATGAGATGAAAACTCATAAGGCACACCCGGATCCCCGACTCCACGGTAGGGTTACACAGTCTTGCCTTCCACCTTGTTCTATACACAATCCATAGAAACCTCGAGATTCCACACGTGCCACCCGCAGGTGCACATGTGCTTCTCGGGTTATGACACGGAGGTATTCCCAGCATACTGTCGTTTGCCACGCGGTGGCCGAGATCAGGTTTGCCGAGTTAGAGAGGGGAATTGCATAAAGGGATGATATACACGCTTTCGTGCCTGAGTATGGGAGTGTGTTTGGAGGCATATTGTGGAGATGATGTCACTGCGAGATAGTCTCAGAGTGTGTACTCTAGGTTCGGAACACAACTTACTTTCGGCCTTGTTGAAGATCTACATATCAAGATACCTTGGCTGTCTCAGTTGACAGTGTCCAGTGGCGCTGCAAAAGTTAGGGATCGCATGTCGATCTTCATTAAAATATGATGATCGATACGAACGGACATATAGAACATGTCTCAGACGACGGCGGTCTTCGTTTTAACTTCACGGTCGCCCAGCTTTTAACTAGCACAAGAGGTCCAGACAGTGGAACTGCTCAATGACTTCTCAGTTATTAACTACTTCTGACGGACATCTTGGTAGAGTATCCCGCTGGTCAAGCTATCCCAGTACCCGCCCACTAGTATATTGAAAAGGTACCGGGCACAATACTATTGCAGGTCTTTAGTGGGTCGGTTCAACTTGAATTTTCCCTAGACATTCCAGCTTGAACGCCTTGATGTGTATATATTTTCCTGCCCCTCTCCCTGAATTATTATTCTACATCTACATTTGCTTACATCAACACCAACACCAACATCAAGATCTAAACCATCTGCACTACCATACCAACAACATAATATCCACCCATTGCAGCCCTAGATATTAAAAATGCATACCCTAAAGCCATCAACATCTGAATTCACCGACCCAGCGTCGCAGATAACCAACCACACCTTCTCCGCCCCAATCACCCTCGTCTACACCCAACGAGTCAAAGGCCCCTCCACCTCCAAACCCTCACTAGTCTACCCTCTCCACGCTGCCCTAACCCCAGACTTAAACCCATCCATTCAATGGCGGCAGGTATCATCCATCGAAGTCGAGTGCAAGTCAATCGACACCCTTCAAGTCTCCTCCCCCTACCCCTCCCCTAATTCTAACAATTCTAACAATCTAGAAACTCCATGTTGTGGTTACAAAGAACTTTCCAAGCATTGAGGGGAAGGTGACGAGCGTGATGAAGATTGGGGGTGATCTGGGCCGCCATCAAAACCCACTTTCGACGGCGGCGAAGTCGACGAGTGAGTATTGGCAGGCAATTTTTAATGATGGGAAGTTTGGGGTTGTGTATATACTGGACTCGGAGAAGGAGGATGGGTTGTTTGCAAGTGGGTACGGAGTTAGAGTTAGGTCGAGTGAGTTGACGGTTGAGAAAGAGGGGGTTATTAAGGCACTCCGATAGGGAACTGCCCGCAGGCAGGTAGATAGACAGATTGGTAGAGAAATAGAAGGGTTAAACCCAAGTGTCGAGCACCATTCTCGGTCCTATCTCTCCGGCGTCAGTAAAAGTGTTTGACATGAAGGGCATGTCCACGGAACATAGTTATTCTCCCTATTCCGCATCGCCTACGAGTTGGTGTTGCACACAAGATAGGCCTGGCCGGGTACTAGACCCTAGATTCGAGACAAGGCTGGACTGACGAGCCGAGATATCCCTGATTTTCCTCCTTGACCCCTCGGGCATGTGTGGGAAGGCTCGATCAGTAGCTACTGTATCATTTCGAGCGGAGTCTTCTGGAGCTAGCTGCATCACTACATCATGAGGTTGGCTTTTTTGAACTCACCCGCATGCATGGAACTGGGAGTGGTTGTCTGCACGTGGAAGGGAGGTGATACAGCAGCTCACGCTTCTCCCAGGTACCCAGCAATATCGAGACGGATTGGCCCGACGCTACCTATCTCATATCTCGTGTGCAACATTGCTACTAAGTACAAATAAACGCACGGCCATCTGCGTGGGAATAGGTACTGTATTATATATATTTCTTAAATGTGATGGGATTTTTTAGACTGATGGGGTCGCTGTAACACCTTCTTTTCTGGATCTAAAGGGCGCTGGATTTGAAGGCGTTTTCTAGGAGAGCTGGATACCTATCAACAAATTTTCCGAACAAATGCTCTGGGAAACTCTATCTCCGATCCGTCGAATTGTGGGAAGTTATTGCTCTTATGATTGGAATTTCTCGGCCTTAGATTGCATCTGTGATTCGTAACTGGAGGGAATGTTTTTAGGTCTTTTTATAATGCCTGATTTCCGAAGGGCCATCCATCCACTCGAGCTCGAGTATTTACTGCGCTAAACAAATTTTGTCACATTATCCAGAAACCAAAATCATTGTATCCACTTCCTAATATTATTGTCGCCGACTGCATGGTGCCTTAAGTAGAAGTCAGGCTGCAGTATTGGTGCGGGGTAATGTATCCCAGCGCTGTGTTGCGGTGTGCTATTGGCTCATTGCTAAAACCCATCCCTATAGAGTTGTTGATAGTAACACAAGGACCACGTCGAATTCGCGAACAACTTCCACAAGTAGATAGAAGATATATATTTACGGCCGCTTTACTAAACCACTGTACGTACGTGGAGAACAAAAGTACGAGTGTATTGTTGTTTTCGTCAAATCTTGTTGTGCTTCAGATGAGCTACACCGCAGCAAAAATTCAGCGAGTTAGAATATAGGATCTGAGTGCGAGTGGCAGGAACAGACTGTTAGAGGAGGAGAACACTTACTCACAAAAAGATGTGTCTGAATCTGCAAGCGTGTGTTTTCGTCTGGATTGAGCTACAAGTTTTCGATGGAGCGAACGGTGGACGTGTCGCTCGTGTCGATAGTTGCGCAACACCATCACTCGTAATGTCAAACTTTCGGACTATTCCCTACGGAGGACATGGAGTTTCGGATACACGCATAAAATAACCCAATCGAGCTTCTGTGTGCTTTGTGATATTCAGCTAAATATGAAACAGTCGCAATATATTAATATCAATGCATGACATACCCAAAAACTCAATACGCCAATCATAATCCAATAAAAGCGTTATTTTACAGTAGATATTACGAGTACATTAGCTATTCACCAATTCGTCTCGAGAACCTTACACGCAACACTATCACAAAACTGGTTGCCTCGTAACTGACGCCACAATCATTGATGTACCGTTACCCTGTCAGTATCAATGGAAGCAAAGTATACTGCATGTTGTTTCCATTCACAAAGCTAGTCATCTGCTCATCAAATCCTCCCTTCGTTGCGCCAATCCACCTTATTGCGAGTGCTGGGAGTACTACCACACGTTCGAATGAACCATGTTTTGGATGACTAGGATCTGAGTTTACCCAAGATTGGTGCTGCAAACACCAAGGCTCGAAACCTTCTCTTGCTCTATTTTGTCCGTTTAGATCATCTTTCCCTTTTCTAGTTCTCGAACTACTCTGTTTCACCACGTTTGTAAGCTCACGCTGTGAAACTCACACCTGCAGGACTCGGCTGGCTATGGAAATGTTTCTCTCATCATTAGTTGTTGCTGTTGGCCAATACTGCTGTATTAATAAGAAGAATATTGGAACAATTTTCTACATGATTACTTGTTCAAACCTTCTTTTGGTCACCTTTTCACATATAGACATGCAGCTGCTCTGAGATTGAAGGCCGGACAGTTTGAAGGATAGCCTAGCCAGTGGGGCAACTCAGCCAATTGCGATTGCCGATCAATACTGGAAGTTTATTGAACTGTCCTACTAGCTAGGCTGGATTACTAGGCTGTGTGGCTTACTATGCATTGGTATTTTTACGGGGTTGTATGTTTGTCTGCGTGGATGTTGAACTTGCAGCTAATGCAGTTGCATGGATTGGAGTTCAGTAATCCAGGATATCGAATAAAAGCTTCCTACCAAACAGGAAGTGTATGGTGCTGTAAACACCAGGTCACAGGCTCTAAACTCGTAGTAATGACTCCTTTTCTTGTCTAGCGCGCAATATCACCAGTATCAATAGTTAACTACAAAAGCTAGTCAGAAAATACCAGAAGGTACTAAGTGGTAAATTTCGCCCCCAAGGCCCAACCCACCCCAAGCACTGGCCAGTGTTCCTAAGCGGCCAGGCCGCCCGTGACAGTCCGGTAAAGATCAACTGCCACAAAGCCTGGGCCATCTTGCGCTGGCCTGCAGATACTCTACCTGCAGCGGCCTGCATAAAATCTGTATAAATCTGAACAAATCCAAATGCCTGCGCATAGCCTCCATATATCTGCAGAAACCTGCACTATAGTGTAAATCTATGCAATATTTTTGGCCGGTATAAACGAAATCATTCTTTATAAAATCCCCATGATAAGGCCATAATGTACCTACCTTCGCTTCATTGTATCATCGACTTTTCCCTAGCTGACGTTGGTAGGAACTGGTGGATCATAGAGGATATAATTGCTTCGAAATACTGTATTTACTTGAATCAAATTTGAGGAAGAAGACTGCAGATATCTACAGGCCGGCCAGGTAGTTCTCAAAGTCTTTGGACGGCCTGGGTCACTAATTCCTTTACCGGCCTTGGCACAGGCCGGTACAGATCATGGCCATATCTGACCGGACTGGCCTGTTAGGAACACTGGCACTGGCTAGAGACGGACACGGCGCGGGCAGAAGAGAAGGAATGTAGTGAATATAAGGTGCTATTCTGTGCGGCTCTCCTGGTGCACAGACCATGGGGTGGTGGGATGGGGGGTTTGAGCTACGCCAGTACCTCTCTTGCAATGATACTGCAAACTGAACATAACATCAAAAAATGCTGCTGAAATTGTCCCTTTGGTGCAAGGAAAACGTACCCCATTAAAACGTACCCTGGCGGTAAATGTGTATTAATATGCGTACCGATGATGCTACATAAGTATACAAATTGAAGTGATTTACGCATTTCAGGTAAGTACCGGTACGCTGGTAGCGGCGATACTAGTTGTTTGTTTGTTTGTAATCGTATTGTATTTACCCGCTTGCGGGTATGACATATGTCTTTTTAAAATCTTCGCTACTCCAAATTTAACAAAGAAAATGTTCAAGTCGTAACTTCCCCACCTATTCCCTCATCCCCCAGGCGGTACTAGTGATGGTGGAGCTTAAACTGCAGCTTGAGGTACAAAATATCACCATTAATGCATTTGACGTCAAGAGATGCTCTCTTTATATAGTCTGTCTGACAGACTACTCTTTATATGTACTCGGCTTACCTATATTGGGTGTTTGAATATTGCTCTCGTTATAGTCTTGATCCGCAACTGGTGTTACGCTAGTAAGTAGTCTGAGACTACTCTCATTAGCCTGGAGCCCCTCATCATGTGATCCAAGTAAACTTACTGAGCCTTTGAGTCATCAGACTATGCTCTCGTTTTCCTGCGTCAATACCAAAGCGGAGTGTTAGCCTGAAATACGATGGTTATTGTTATCGAATTAGCAAGAAACTTAGTTGGCAAGCATGGTGTTAGAAACACCCGTCATTCGAAACGTGGAAAGGCCAATTAGTGCCGTAAACACCAACAAGCGGGCTCGGAACCTGTAATCTATTGTTCTTGTTTTATTCAACTGGTTTTAGTGTGTTTCCTGTCCTCTGGGGAGCCGCTTCTTTCGTATCCGGAATGATATGATTCTAACAGAAACACTCTGGGTTGCAGAAGCATATGTGGTCGAAGTCGTCTACATCGTAACGGTAAAGATCATCGAGTTGGCAATAAACGTATCTAGCTGTGCATGGTGCTGTAAACACCGAGTCACAGGTTCGAAACTTGCAAATCTCAACACAATTGGTGATAGAAACACCGGTAATGGGTTTGAAATCTGACGTTATAAATACCTAAACCTGCGGCTTTCACTTTTGTTCTATATTGGCATGCACTCGGATGACTGATAAGACAGTCGCCGCTCTAGTAGAGTACAAGTTCGTTTAGGAAGACGAAGTAGACGGTGGTCATTCATCCAGATTCGGGAGATGTACTGGTTGGAAGTGGGCGCGACACACAAATTATCACTCATAATATCTTACTAATGACTGCTGATGATGTCTGGCCACTGAGAAGAAAAGCTTGAGAGTTCTCAAGCGTGCGTTTTGGGTTTTCAGAGACTCGCTGCTGTTTTCTGATGAAAAAGCAGCCCTGACTCGTCGGCAGGTAAATTGGCCTTGCCGACTTTGGGACAGCTTGCACTTTCACCCGATTGTGTTGGGCAGCCTAACTTGCCCGTAAGGGAATGTCCGCAAACCTGGTCGGTGATCTTCGCAATACTTCAACGCATCGTGACGGACTTGAAACGAGTGAACCTTGTGCCCGGCGTACTCCGCTCTGGAACATAAACGAACTGCCGCTTTAAATTCTTCCTCAAACGCGCCGAAGTCCCGCGCGGCAGACATTCCGATGCCGAATTTGGATCAACCCTGCTCTGCGGAGTTCACCACTTATGGACCGTTTATTTGGAGTTAGGGGCACTATGTTACTCCACACTCTGGTTCTTCACGTCATTATTTTTCATCAAGCTCTAGAATCCTGCCTAGTATATTCGGAGCCTATAGCTGCAGCTCCCAAGACGGCGCAAGAAATGTCGAGATTTGCAAGACTGAAGCGTAGTGCTGGACCTCGATGGCTCGTGCGTAAAGCGGCCGCAATCAACTTTTAGAGCCCTATCTACTAGCCGGGATTGGTGCAAATTTTCAACAGAAGTTCTGTGTGCTACACCTCGCAGAATCTCAGATGGAAATTCCGGCACACCTACTTAATTAAGTAGGGACATAGATCCCTGCAGTAAGCGGCACAGTCGAAGTGAATTAAACTTCATGACGTTACGACTAGTTTTGCATGTTGGTATTGCCAGGATTTTAGCTGTGCATTAGCCCTAGACCCTAAGCCCTACCCGAAAATTCAGCCATTCCCAGATGTTATATAACAGCACATTGCTCCATTGAGTTTATAAGGGATCTCCCTCGAGTGTCTCAAGCAGCATATGCACTCCGATTACAATCTGAGTGGGGGACACGGCAAACCCGACGAGATATTTGACCGGATTCTACTCCGCAATCTACCTCTGTGGGTCCGGCAACAGGTTCATTCGGGGAAGGGAACCCTTACCCGTGTGAGACGTCTGTCGCCTCAGTTGTCCCTGATGGTGCTTAGCCAATACCGAGGTGGGTTATATCTCCGAAACCGTCAATACCAATTTGACATGTGTAGAGTTATGGACCAACTCTTGCTAGATTCGCTAGAGTGTGATACAAACTCTCGCTACATTTTACCTGCAGGTCGGTTAATCAAACCTTAACGTGTAGCACCCTTGCTAGACCTATTCCGGCTATGCCCTGACATATGTCTTATGTAAACTTTCTCTACATACTGCACTCATTCGATGCGAGGAATATTCTTATTTTAATCTCTCCACGTCTGACAAGTGGATAATCACTTCTATCCTGTGTGATGTATCTCATCCAGTATCGACCGAGTTTGTGCAGCAGTAAATACATTCGCTACCCCCTACACGCTCAGCCTTGGGGAATTGGTTGGAATACTCAGGTGGCGAATAAGAGCATCGATGATTGGTCAACTCCGACTTCACACGTTTATCTGTGGCAATTCAGAGCTCCTCATTGGTCGCTTCAGCTAATTGAAAAGCTTAAGCTCAATTACCAGAATAGAGTATTGCAACCCAATTTCTCAGAAGTTAAAACCGAGCGTATAGGGGAGAGCGCCCGCCGCAACGAAAATGAGATCCCGCCACCAGAGTCGAATGGCAGTACCACGCAGGCTCCCGACAACTTCGCTTCGTACCCGTCTCGTCCGAACTTCCCCTATTGCCCTGACCCTGACTACAACACATACTCGAGTAGATTGCCGCATATGTGGTGTTACTGGGCCTCTAATATATTAACTACAGCGTCATCATGCTGAAAGCACTCTGATAGAAATATACACTCCGCGTACTGGCGACAAGTATCTATAAAGCCACCTTTCACTCTCTAGGATGTGCAGCTCACGATTCGCGTTGCCATGAAGCTCCATCTCTTCGTTCTTGCCGTGGTCACGGCTACGGCCACTGCGCTCGCTGTCGCTCCCAAGGAAATTGTCAATCCCGCCCGACAAGCTAAATATGTGAACGGCGAGATTCACATGCGCATTATGAATATCAAAGAGTCGACCTTCGCGCGCCAACGTGAGGAAGGCGTCTACGACTCCACCCAGTACTCCCCCGTTAACGGGGTGACAAAGTGTGTCAACGGCTATGCAGCGGGCTACAAATGCTCCAACATCGATCTTTATGCCTATGCCTCACATAAGGAACTTGGTAGTTCGACTGGCGAGGGAAGCAGTTCGTGGGGATGGACTAGTGATAATGGAAGGGAGATTATAATCGTTGCACAGGTTTTTCTCTTTCACAAGCTAGTATTATAGTGGCTAAAAGAGGATTACTCAGGCGGACGGTGCAGCCTTTGCCGAAATCCTGCGAGACGGATCAATATCTTACCTCGGCCGCCTGCCGAAGTCGTCAAGTGCGGATAATAGTATATGGCGAGAGATCAGAGTTTACTCTCACTACGCTGTTATTGGATCTGAGGCACAAAACCACCACGTGCAAATCTTCGACCTGAAGAAGCTCCTCAAAATTGACCCCAGCTCCCCAGTTACCTTCAACCCCGACACAGATGTTACAGGATTATACAAAGGGCTACCAATAGGTCAAGCACCCTCGATACATGGTGGGCACTCGTAACTAATTTTACGAGCAGGCAGGACCCATAACATTGTGATTAACGAGGAGAAAAAATATGCCGTGGCTGTGGGGGCACAACCGAGAACTGACGCCTGTGCTTCTGGCCTGATATTTATCGATCTCACTAATCCGGCGCGCCCAACATCCCCTGGTTGTGCAGCACAAGACGGCTACGTGCACGAGTAAGTCACCTAAGCTTCTTTAGAATCCAAAGCAATACTAACAGGGTATAGCGCGCAATGCCTTGTCTACCGCGGGCCCGATACTGCGTATGTGGGTAGGGATATCTGGTATTCCCCCTCTCTCGTCCTCCAACGTGAAACTAACTTCTCCTAGCTACGGCTACAACGAGGACACCCTAACAATCTACGACGTAACCTCGAAAACAAACGTGACAGTCATCTCGCGCACCAGCTATACAGGCGCCAGCTACACGCATCAAGGCTGGGTCCTCGATACACAAAACCAGGAATACCTCCTTCTTGACGACGAGTAAGCATTTCTATCACTTGTTCATGTACACTCTAACCGATACCAGGTACGACGAATATAACGGCCAAGGTCTCGCAGCCGACGGGTTCCCGGTGACGTATATCTGGGACATAAAGTGCGTGTCATCCCCGCCAGTTCCTCATCGGGGTTTCTAACAGCAACAGATCGCTCAAAGCCCCCAAATTAACCGGATACTACAAGTCGAAACAGAAGTCAGTAGACCACAATCAATACATTGCAAACGGGAAGTCGTACCAGTCCAATTATGCGGCCGGCCTTCGGGTGCTGGATATTTCCAGCATCCCACGTGATCCCACGGGTGCCGGCGTGAGGGAGATTGGATTCTTCGATAGTGAGTGAACCTTAATCCGGGCTTGGGAGGCGGTGTGAGAAGCTGACTTTGTGTTAGTTTATCCTGAGGACGATAATACCACGGGTGCGGTTGATTTTGTGGGCTCGTGGAGTAGTTATGCACTATTTAAATCTGGGTATATAGCCATTAATAGTATAGAGCGAGGCTTGTTTGTAGTCAAACTGGCGAGCAAGAGGAATTAATTGTAGTACGCTTAGATATAATTTATGATTCCTATATAGGAACGCTTCCTAGGTAAAATTTGCGAAAGGCGAATTTGTCCTGCATACCCAGATATTGACGACGAAAAAGGTGACCACCACTAGCGTTTACATCACCTATGCTCAGTCATTGCAGGTTTCGTACCTGCTTACTGGTATGTCTAGCACCGTGCCCAACTACCTAGGCGACGAATTCATTTCATATAAATCCAAAAAACTTAGAAGAATTCAGTACCGAGAAGTGTATACAAAGTCAGTCAATCAAGACCCAAATCCTTTTTCGTGAGGCTAAGTATATCCGAGTGACGAAGCATGACCTCGCGCGAACACTTAAACTTCAAATGAGAGCAAGAAACAAAAAGAATGGTCCCGCGCAAACCCGAACTCTAAAATATGCGGTGATATACTGTGTGCGTGCAGACGGGGTCTGGGGATAGCATGCTATTCCGACCAAGCTATGGAAAGTCTAAATTTAGTGATATGACTCATAGATGTTGCATTTACCTCTAATTTGCTCTTAATTTGCGAACTGATCCATCCAGTTTGTGAACCTGTGGCCCGTAGTGGGGAGAGTACCTTGCGTCAATGCTTGTCTTCGTTGCGGCAGTGGCAAGGTGTTACCGTGGGTACGACTACACGAAGCACTGGCTTGCCGATACGAATCAGCTGGACTGGCGGCAACACATAGACCACCAAGTCAAGAGACAACTGTCATTTGCTGACTGAGTGGGCACTGAGAGGATTCCAAAGGCGATATTGTTACAACCAGATTGTCAACACCATTCGATCCGCGCCGGCCAAAGAACCTGGAGCTCCTTTCTCAGAGTCTGATCTGACGCGAGATGCAACCCTCAATTAAACAAACCGTGCAATCCACCCAAGACCACTCAGAGCAGCAGTAACTCCCGTCATCACCACCAACCCTCCAAATAGTCCTATACGCGCCCTTCCCGCTCCCTTCCCACTGCGACAGCAAAACCTCGCTCAACGGTCTAGTAATCACATTGCCCACACCCCTCCCTCCTGCAGGCACCCCAAACACCTTCAGTTTCAACGGCGTTAGCGAAATCCACGGCATTGGTGCGGAAAGTTCTTACCATTCTCAACTCTGCGCCAGGATTCTTCTTCACAACCTCTCTACACATGCCGATATAGGTACTCGAAAACCCACCCGCAAAGAATCCATACGTTATTTCAAACACGGCGAGCAGCGGAACGTGCGCTGCGAGTCCCCAGGAGAGAAACACAGAGAGCGTTGTGTCGACGGCAAAAACGAGGAGTACAGTGGAAATGTGGACTCTATCCGAAAGAGCGCCAAGCAATATCTGACCCGGCACCGAGGAAGCGTTCAGAAGGGACAGAAGGAGGGAGGAGGTCTGCGGAGGAAGTGAGAGGATTGTGATAGCGTAGGTGGGGAGGTACAACGGCGGGAGAAAGAAGCCGAGGCCTTCGACGATATTGCTGGTTTGTAGAGCCCAGAAGTTGGGAGTTAGGAGGAATCGAAGGGAGATTGTATGTGATGTTGAGGTTGGAGAGAGAGGAATGCAAACTTTGACGTGGTAGAGGAATGGGGCTGATAGCGCAAGGAATGCTATGGAGGACGCACGATGTACAATTCGAAAGCCGTAGCGTTCGAGGCTGTATGTCTTGTCAACGGAATGGTCACCAGTAAGTTCGTAAGTTGAAGGTACCCAGCGTTTATCACAATTAGTAGAACAAGCCCTCTGTAGGTCGATTCTCGTCAAATTATAATTCAGCACGAAGTATGAAGAGGAACTTACCGCTTGCGCCAGTCCCTGCCTACATCACGCCGAACGCCACGCCTTTCCTTTGTACGAACCACCCATCCAGCCAAATGATTGCCGGTGAATACAGCAAGCTTCTACCTAGAGCGTACATTACTCCTTGAGTAGCGATCAACTGTCGCACTGTATTTACAAAGCTGGCTACAAGAGACCCGAAGCGCAGAGTCCTAGCCCAGCATACATGCAGGTTCAACAATGCTTCGGATACTGCGTAAGAAACTTGAAGACGAACGGTGCAATGAGATACATAATGTCCTGATTGATCAGTATCATAGAAGACTGAAAGTCGGCGACTGAGGGAAAAACCGAGCTAGTGGTTCCTATCACGGCGATACCGGGCTGTCCGGAGAATTGAGGATGCGTTGAATAGTAACTTTGGAAGACACCGAAGGAGATCGAGAATGCTTAGAGAAGTCAAATTTGAAACTTAGTTTTTTATGCAAGGTCTCAGCCAACCCTAGACGAGCAGAACAGAAGGATTTCTGGAAGGGGGTTGAAAAAGAGTTGAAGATGAAAAGGATCCAGATACCGATGTCTCTCGTTCTTGCGAAAGAAGAATGCACACAGGCACTGTTGGATTTTCTTTCTTTACAGATGTTGGCAGAGTTAGCGGAGTGGTGGAGGAGGTGGAGAACTTAGATCACGAGGAGTCAAGTGATGGGGGGGTGTAGAAGTTGATCTTTTTGGCAGTTTTTTCGTTTGTTTTTGGGGAAGAGGGCTCGCAACTTTGCTTTTATTTCTTTATGTTACAGGAGAAGTGGGAGGAAATATGTTAGGTATATGCCATGGCCGCAAGCGGCCGAATGCAATATGATTACAAACAAACAAACCCAAGACGAGCAATTCGACCATGAATGCTCCTGCAAGGAAGAGGTAGGCGTCTTTTCCTCTATCTGCTGGAGGGAGAGAAAACTCCACATCTTCTTTGCCGTGCTGGAAGTCGTGCAGCTCGGTACTGCTCGCGTCGGCTGAAGGCATTCTTTGACGATGACCACCAAACGGGAGGATCCTGAGACTTTATCTCCTACACGCTCAGATTTAAGAAATTTTTTGCAGTGCACTAGCGGCAAGAAAAATTGAAGTTGATTGGTGCACTCCAACGTCAGCCAGAGGGATGGCGAAACCCCGCTGTACTGTAACAAATTTCCTAAATTCGAGCGTGTAGAGATACCTTATGTGAACGATATCTTGCAGCAGCTGCAGCTTACGGTAACAACGTACGCCAAGGCAGATTTTTATTGACTGGTACGTGCTTTGTCCCGTATCAATAAGGCCGGGAACCCTGGATTCGTCACTCTACGTAGCGCAGATCATCATTCCCGGGTACATGGAGTCTTCGTACAACCTCTAATATATTCTAGCACTTGGTAAGCAACGGGATTTCAATTCCAAGTTCATCGGTTATAGTCTCAGTTAGGAAATAGGAAGAGTTCAGATAAGTAAAGTGTATTCTACTCTTATCTAAGTGCCAAATCAGCAATTGTTATGAGAAATGTCCGAATGACGTGCAAAGGGCGAGACGTCCAGCATTCCACGCCACTGGAAGTAGGCAGAAACTCACAGAAAATCCCATACTAAATAAAAAACGTCCAAACTACTGCTTTCTAGAATCTTTGCTGTTCAACCGGAGCGTAAATACAAGCGCGCTAGGGCAGCAGATAGTAACGACAGCAACATTCTCATGAGGAACGAAGTGGAAGGATGATGGTAAAGAGAAGATGAAGGTGACATGAAGGGTACGATCAAGGTGGTTTTGATAGTACTGTAACTTCGAGTGGAAGTATGCATACATAATTTCTGTGTTGCGTTGTTGCTTCGTGTGGGTCACCAGGCGAGCCCGAACCCGAACCCTTGCACTTGTCCTGAGACTTAAGTAGCTGTACTACCTTCACTTCTTCTCACGAACGAATAATTGATTCTAACTGGGGCACGTGGTTACATTCGCTTCTCATTAGAATAGATGGAATTAGATACGAATAGAGCCGCATCTCGTGAGAGGTGTGCGAGACAAATGGAGAAGGCGACGATGTAGAGCAACTTCGAGGGTCGGCCCTGATCTGCACCCAGTGAAAAACAACAGATACTGCCACAACTCCACAACCACACATCTTTTAGACTACCGGTGCACAGTAGGTTTTCCTCTGGGTCTGTTGCCCATTTATTCACGCTTGTCCAATAATTCTTGGTCTATTGGGCTCCCAGATGCGTGTATTGAAGATGCAAACCTACTCGAGCGCTCCCCAAAGAACACCCTGAGTGCAAACATCGGGGTTCAGCTTGGCCACCACCAGAAGACTATGGCTGGGCCAGCGTAAACAAACCTCTATAGCAGCTAATTACAAGATGGGCTGGATCTATCAAGTACTTTTCTGGTTTTGAGAGATTCGCGGTGTTGTATCTGCTGGTTGGGGTGCCAACCGAGGCTCTGTTCACAAATCAGCTGTGCAAACCCACCTGTCCCGGGCGGCGGGTGCTAGGTTCGAGCTCAACCCCACTTTCATGTTTCGCGCTTACTACTGGCCTTGGCGATTAATTTATTTCTATTATCTGTGTCAAGTCCTTCTTTGTTGTGGGTACGAGACAGGACGAGACTTTGACACTTAGATACCTATGCCTTGCTCGTGGATCAGAGTTGAATTGACGGAATCTCGTTCTAGCTGCGCTATGTTAGGTTCTACGACGGAACTGGCCTCAGTTCTGTTGAGCCCCTCATACATGGCGCAGTTGGGGCCGCGGTTACTCCCCCCTGTCCAGTATGCATTTGGATTTCTTATTCTTCAATCATATCGCTGATTAAGAGAGTAGTAGAGGATAATGATTCGAATTCGATTGTCTGGCGGAAAGGAACAATGCAAACAGCAGTCGCGAGGGGGAGCGAGGGAGAGGAAGAAGAGGGACAGAATGGGGGGAATGGAGAGAGGGATGTGAATTCTGTTTGGGAGGAACTAGATGGATATAGTGGGCTACGAAAATGGGAGATCCGTCTTGAAGAAGATGCTGTCTGAGGACGAACCATCAGACCATTTTTGAGGGCGAAATTTTGTATTATTCGGGAATTGTTTTGCAATTTAGAAGCGTCAAGATTAAACGAACAATTAGACAAGTATCTAGAATCCATATGAAACCCTGCTGCTCACGTTTTCTGATAGCTTACAATTCGTGTCAACCGCGGTACGAAGCCTAGGACATGTCGTCTACCGTGCTCCTGATCTCATCGTCCTGCTTATGTGGGTACATAGGTTTTTCTTCATCGTTCGCTCTCCAGCCACACGGTTTAAAGGATGTCATTCTCAAGGCGCGTATTGAACCCCGGGATGAGTGAACTTTGTTTTAGAGCTTTATGTGTTTTTATTACAGCGAGATTCTATGACAGTAACAGAAGAAGTATATGTACTACACCGATCTACAGCACAAACCTCTCATTACTACAGATCCCACCTTATCGCTACTCAGATTTCTCAAACTTCACGCAAGACATTGCATATGTAGATATCCCCTAACGAGCGGCAACAACAGCTATAACAACGGCAACAACGCCCACAAGCATTCCTCTACGAGCAGGAGTAGCACCACCACCAGTAATCTCAGTCGGGCTAGGAACACTTTTAGTATCAGTGCTCGAGAGCGTCTTGGTGGTAGCAGTCGTAGCAGAAGACTTAACGCTGTGGGTCGAGGTCGAGATCTTGACAGAGGTGGAGGCGACATGAGAGCCTGAGTGAGTACTGCTCGTCACCACCTCGGTAGTCGAGGAAACTCCTCCGGTCTCGGTGGTAGCATCTCCGGTCGTGAAGGCCTCGGTCGGAGCAGGAGTCTCGGTCGGAGCCGGAACTTCCTCGACGGTAGTAACCGTGGGAACGGCTTTTGTCCACGAATCAAGTACCTCGCGAAGTGCTGCGAGCGAGGCGTAGTTGTTCGCATCGTTGACTAGGCTCTCGCGTGCAACTCCCGTGAGGATAGTCTGCGTAGCGAAAAAGGACTTGGCGGCTTCGTGGTAGGCTGACTCAAATTGGTCGTAGAACTTGCCTGACTCGATGTCCTTGAGGTTCGAGAGGTCAAGCACCCTGGAGATTTTAGCAGGTGATGCAGGAATGAATGGGAGGAGGAGGAGGGTGTTTACTTCTTGATCCGAGGGGACTCGAGAGCAAGGCCGAAGCCCAAGAGGGTGAGAAGGAGGAGAGTGAAGGTTGGGAACTGCATCGTAGTAGGGGGTACTAGGAGATGATGGGATAGAGGCTAAATGGTGCTGAGGTAGTGGGTAGTGGATGGTGAGGTGGAAGAAGGTAGTGGGGATGTAGTGGTGGTTAGGGATTTAATCGGGTCAGTTTCACTCGGTGAGTGCAGCATTCAAATTTGCAAAAACAATAGAAGGAATGGTACGAAGACTACCACCTACCATTCAATCACTCTAATGCAGCAATACCCGCAACATCAGGACCCAAGTGATTAACAGCAATACGGCGCAGCAGAGAGGAGAGAGGAGTAGAACTAGTTCTATCTAGTTTGCTTATACTCTTTTAACTGTAATACCTGCCTAGTCTTCTCTATTCTTCTCTACTCAACGCTGCCAATGGCAAACAGCCGTCCTCCCATCTCAACTTTGCATTTATTCTGTGCAGTAGTCAACATATGATGATCCGTAGCTTGAGACATTCCGAACCGCAACCCGAAGACGGCTTACATCTCGGAAGCCCAAATGCGATTCTGAAGTCTATCCTGCTTAGTGGCAGCTTGCACCCACTCGGGCCGAGTTCGGAAGCTTGTAAGTGCTGCATATGGCCTTCATTCTCTACCTACGTCGTACTTTTTGCATTGTTTGCATTTGTGCTTGCGAGCGTCAGCTTTGTGGTGCTGTAAACACCAGTGTTCGGAACCTTAAGGCGGTATAAACGCCAGGCCGCAAGGCCTGCCATTGCATATACAAGAACTGATGGCATAGCTTAGCTGGTGCTACAAACACCAGGTGCTTTAAACACTGAGGTTCGAGACCTCGTGGTAATATAAATGTCAAGCCAAATACCATAAACACAAGGTGTTGTAAGCATCGGGTTCGAAACCTCATGGCTAACACTACAGAGCGTAGGCACAAAACCTACAGTGTTGTAAACACTTACAAGGTCGCAGGTTAGAAACCTGTAATGTTCAATTGTTCTTTTGTTTACAACCGCTCGTCCGTTCGTGGGATGCACCGTAAATGTTACAACTTAGCGACTGCAGTTCGCGAACCGTAACGACCACCCAGACTACAATACAACACTCAATCACCTGGCGATAAACAGCAACTACTACACAGAAGATATCGTCACCATCATCATCATTATTCTAGAATCTATTCAAGCCCCAACCCAAATCGAAGATCTAAAGAGCTGGAAAGAAAAAACACGATTCAAAACAAGAAACCAATTAAATCACCCCAAACAAACCAACGAAGACACAGACAATCAGAACACTAAAACCAAACTTGAGACCCTTGGCTCCTCCTCTATAAGAATCGGGAAGAGGAATAGAATGGGTCGGAACAGGTTCAAGACCACCTGTACCAGTGCTAAAAATATCCTCGGGCCCAACAGTGACAAATTTTTTCGAAGGAGCAGAAGTCGAAGTGCTGAAAAGTTCCTTGGATCCAATAGTGGCAGCATTCTTCAAAGGAACAGAAGTCGAAGTCGGAAACGTATCTTCAAAAGCGGTCGTAACTCCAAAGTTTGAAAAAACATCTTGTCCGATAGCTATAGTATGTTGATGGCCATAGTGGCTGAAAATTGACGATGCTTCAGCCAAAGTTAAAGGCGGCTCGGCCAAGGGCGGTTCGGCCAGAAACGCCTCAACAGAAGAAGATTCGTTGGCTATGGTGATTGAGTTGACTGAACCGTCGACAGAACAAGTACTAAGAAATATTAACTTCTATGGTTACAACAAAAGCAGACAGAAATTAAAGAGCACTTACCCAAAGATCTCCGAGATGGCGCCAGCATTAGCATCCACAGCACAAGTAGTTCTAAAAAACATTAGCCTCCATAGTCACAACAAAAGCTGATTGAAGTTGATGGATATACGCAAAGACTCCAAAGAGGGAACCAAAGAGCAAAAAAAGGAGGAAGATCAAAAACTTCATCGTTCCTAATAACGATATAGAGGATGTGATGGTACCAGAGTTGTTCTTTCCTTGTCGATCTTGGTGAAGAAGAGATTGTAATGGTAGTAAAAGGTCGTTCTTTTCTTGCTGACTCTTGATGATAGCGGCGCAAAAAAAGGGAGATCTAATGGTAGCAAAAGATGTTCCGTTCCTTGTCGACTCTTGATAAAAAAGTTGTAATGGTATCAAAAGTCGCGAAAACAAAAAAAAGCGGTTGTTGAAAAGACCGACTACTGCTGGACAGTTTAACTTGTCAAAGAGGTGTGGAGAGAAAGAAAGAAAGATGGAGGGAGAGGAAAGAACAGTTGTTTATATAGGCCCCAAGTGCCGAGAAATTGTTCCAACCAGGAAATCAATGTTAGCCGGCTCAGTTCTTGTAGAACATTGCGGAACAAAACGACATCAAAATGTCATCATAACTCGAGGGCGTCGGGGTAAGGAGCACAACCCGGAAACTTGGGATAACCGGCACGAGGGGATTTGGGTATATAACTCTACCATGGAGGGACGAGGTTTATATGTGCACTCGTACGCAACTCCTAGTCTCCTGGTAATAACAACAACTTTTCATCACGGCATCCAAGAGCGAACCCAAATTCAAGTACATTGCTATACCTTGTCAGCCTCATTAGCTCTGACTTGAGAGCTATAATACCTAAGGCTTCAAGATTGAGGCCGGGCCGGCCGCCAGGTTTGAGGCCGATAGATAGCTTACAGGCCTGTTTTAAGTAAACACTCTATGTCTCCTATTCTTTTTCGGCTCCTGTGCTTAAATATCCGGTACAGCACTCGAGTATTCCAGCATTATTCTCGACATAGCGACTCGCATCGTACCCCACCAGCAGTGCCCCGGACACGACATGAGGGGTGTAGATACGCGACGAGTCCACTCGAATGGAACCGGTAGAGGGACTCGAGACGCCTCGTCTCGTTGACACCCTCAAAAATGCCAGTCACTGCGGCAGGTGCTCATCGCTGTCTTGCCTGTGAAGGGGTGGACATCGACCTGCCCACAGAAAGTCAGATGGAGGGACTCATGATGCCTCGTCCCGTTAGCCATCTCGGTATCGCAGTCTCGGGACTTGGGAGGGATCTCACTCGGAGTGTCGAAGTCTTGCAGCTACTACATAGTACCGTGAAAGAGGAGTAGGAGGTGGTGATAGCGGTGGTTTGGTAGTGGAAACGTGTCTCGGAGAGCTGAATCATTTGGAGGAGCTGCTGGATAAGGAGGGAGAACAACGAAAGATTGACGACAAAATAACACTGACTATACTATACAAGTCCACCAGACTCAACAGAGTATTCTCAGAACCTTAGTAGACTAGGTGGAGGCGTCTTGTCTCGTAGCCAGGTACTCCAGATCTAATCATTATGGAGACGGATTTTCGAGCCAACTTGTCTCGTGTACTTAAGCGAAGGTGCAGAACGAAGGACACGATTGATCGTGTACACGTTTATGATGTTAGCTACTTTCCAGATGGATAACCCCTAAGATCGAGAACCGTATGCATGTTTTTAACATACTGTTGTGAAAAAATAAACCGAAGTATTTGAGCTTTTCTGTAGAATCAAACATGGTTGTGATTGTTACATATCCGGTGGCAAGTGACTCAGAGTGGCGAAGCATCAAAGTTTTCTCTGATGACCCTCTGTATATAAATCGAGTCTTTCTCCTTCTCTCTTCTCTCTGTATCATAGAATCAACACACACGGTTCTCCCCTGAGTACTATTGCAACAGTGATGAAATTGGGCGTCGCGAGTGCTTACCCATGACAGCACTAAAGTAGATAATAATCCACTGCAACGTCACACCCTTAATCACAAATTACAAACAAATTCGAGCTCACCAGAGCAAAAACTAACAACACATTGCATCGAAAGGATTTGTTCCCCACAGTATCTGTCTTTGAGATGCTGACGGTACATGCTCCGTAACCCCCCTACCTCAATCCCAACCCACCGATTCAGTACCCAGATCTATAGTTCACTTCGTAGATTCGTTGTCAGATAGATCTGGGGTACCATGGCATCGGAGAACACCCAGATCACATCCCTTCCCTCGCCTATGACCCCCAACACTGCAACACGACACCATATCCCGCAATTCAGCGTCAGAGCTGAACCAAGAAGACTCTCCCCTCGCATTCCTAGCTAGGTCTAAGATCGCTCTGGAGAAAAGCGAGACATTCGGCCAGTGTATAGTAAAGAGAGGAAAATGGCACGCAGGCTTCTACGGGGAGGAAGATATGCAGTGTCAAGCAAAGGGAGCTGGTAGCCCCACGACTCTGTATGCCAGGATCATTCACAGAAAGAAAAAGGGACTCTGAGGATTTTGTGGCTTTACACTATGAGCTGCGATACTTGGCCTTCCCCCACAACGATTAATCGACTTCCTGGAAGCAAGAATAAGAAGGCCATTACTACCGAGAAGCTTGCAAGTAGAAGATACAGCCCAAGCAGTCACCACGGAATATGTCTAGATCCCTGCCGATATTTGAGAATACGCAAACTTGTAGCACAAACTCTTCACAAACCATAGGCAATAAATCTGGTGTATTTAATATGAGTTCCGCCGGCAACTGAAGTACCGGAAGTAGTCTCCTGGGGTAGTGTTTTGCTGGCATGTGGAAGACTCAGCTTTATTCTGCTAACTATTAGCTAGACGGGCACTCAATGTTTGGTATGTTGTACCTCCTACCTGTCTTCCAGTGCTCTTCAAGAAGCAGACTGGTAAGTTTCCCAGTATATCTGTTCTGGCAAGAGCTAATCCTGTCCTAGCTCTTATTACGGTGCAGCAACACGATAGTAATTGTACGGCGAACGAGGGTGTCGAATTCCCGAGTTCATCCCCCGTCTGCGGGCGGGGGAACTAAACCAAGGGTGCGACAACGTTAGCCTATCTACTGTCGTGTAATTTGCAATCACTCTTAGAATTTCTTAGGCTCACTAGTTAACAGAACTAACATCCACCGAAGTAATTTCCAAGTTGTCCGCAGGCCAAGCCATATTGATCCTTTCTGTTACTCTCCGGCGTCCGAAGCAGAACAAGAGATGAGATAAAGGCTAAGCATTACTCAGATGCCTCCGAAGATAGTAGGGGAGTGTGTTTGTCTTTTAAATCTATCGCTGTACTCTGTCGATTTTTCTTTCTAACGGCGATTATGACGGCGATTGTAACGGTGACTCCAAGCTCCTTCTTTCGGACAATTAAGTTAGTAGAGAAGGCCTTTGGTGTGGGCACAAAACATGTACTGTACAAGGAAATCAGGAAGCACGTCACCTCATTACAATTCTTGTCTTTATATAGTTCTCGTACTTCGTCATCACTAAACAGCACTTTCATTTACGTAAGACCTAAACGTGAAGGGAAATTAAACATCAGTTGCGCCGAAAATGAAGTCCGTCATGAATAAAAAACTATACTTGCAAAAAATCAGACGCCAAATTTTCTCTCTCGGCCCAGCATCGACTACCGGAGCTTATATACACACGGCTTCATGATCTGGTCTTCCTTCAACTCATCCTCGATAAACTTCATCTTCTTTCCCACCTGCTTCCCTCCTCTCCTTTGTCCAAACCCACCCCTGGCGCCCTTCCCACCCTGTCTTGCACCCTGTGCCGCTCTCCCTTCCATCTCCTCATCTTCATCCTCGCCTCCCTGACCCGCCTCCGGTTGTTTCACAAACTCCATCCGGGCGAACATTTTGTTCTCATCATCCACGCTGCCCTTGAGCACGAAGCCGCGCTTCGCCAACGCATCAACAAAGTTCTTGTAAACCCTTGGCACGCCTCTCTTTTCTCCTCCCTCCATCTCAGGCTCGTCCCCAGCCTCTGCGTCCTCCTCACCCTTTTTTCTACCCACGGCATTTGAATTCCCTTCCACCTTCCGATTGAACCGCGACTTGATCTCTGCAACCCAGAGTTCGCCGCGCCACTTCAGGATGCGATGCGCCTCCTCCACAAACTCAAGGAAATTCGTACCCATCAGTGCGAGGCAGAAAATGACAACATCGACGCTCTCCTTCTCGAGAGGGAGGTGCGCAATATCGGCCACAGTCACATCAAGCGTAGAAGCCTGCAGGTCAAACGAGAGAACCTTAATCTTCCCCTTCTTCCCCTTTCCGTGGTTAAACGTGGCCGCGATCTTGGCGTCTCCGCAGCCAAGATCGGCAACAGTGCAGATCCCAGAGTCGCGGTCGCGTGGGAGCGGGAGCACAGCGGTCGAGTTCAGCGTGCGGCTGTATCCCTTGGAAAACTTGATTTGGGAGCGTGAGCGAAGGGTGGAGATAAACGTGTCGACTGGGTTCGACGGCCATACGGCCACTTGCTGTCGGAACCCGAGGTGGTACTCGGTGTACATTTCTGGTTGAGCGCTGAAGAGCTCGAGGGATGCTGTAGAAGGAGTGGTGTATAGAGTTTCGTTGATGTGGCGGAACCGCGCGGAGGTGAGTTTTGCGCGCATCTTTTGCTGGAGGGGCGTGAGTTTCATGGTGTCTTCTGTCTGAAGAAGTTTCGGTACTATGGCGGGTTTTGCGATGGATTTTGCATCTGTTGTAGTGGTGGCCGGAGCATCGCTGGTAACACCAGCTGCAGCCTTCTTCTCTCTCCGCTTCTCCTTCAGCGTCTTCTTCTTCTTTGGTGGGCCCCCTTCTTCCTCCTCTTTTGCGCCCTCTTTCATGCCCTCTTTCACTCCCTCCTCCGCCCCCTCCTCTCTCTTTCTTTTCCCTGCACTACTCCCTCTCTTCCTCTTCTTCGGCCTTTCCTCAACACCCTCAATCACCTTCCTCCACAGCTTATCGATATTCTCGGCATTAACAACCGTCGCCACATCCTTATTCGCCTTCCGCTCCTCCTTCTCTGCGGCCACACGCGCAGCGCGTTCACGCTCTTTGATCTTCGCTGCTACCTCGGGCGTGACATCGACGGAGTTGGAGCCAGTCGCATAGTCCTTCTTAGTCTTTCCGCGCTTGGTCCTCTTCTTTGCCACCGCGGGATCGGTTTGCGTTTGCGGTCCCGAGACGGGGAGCGACCAGCCGGTGACGGAGAACATGTTTTTTTGACGTTAGGGTGATGTGAGGTTGTAATTGAGTTTTTTTTGGGAAGGTTTTTTTCAAGCCGCATGTGTAACGTGGGCCTTGGCGCATAGAGAGTCACTCTTACTTTATTCCACAGTTTTTTTTTATGGTGTTGTTGGTTAATTAATTTTTTCTCGGGTTTCCCGGTTTGGACCTTCTGTTCATGGAGAAGAAGAGCGAGCGCAGCCCCCAGAGAAGATGCAGCCCCCAGAGAAGATGCAGCCCCCAGAGAAGATGCAGCCGTGGTCATATGCAGATGCAGTGTATATAAAAATTTGTAGAGAAAATGATAAGATACGGAGGTTTGTATGGAATAAGGAAGCTTCCCCGCGTTGAGGCACACTAGGTGCTTTCTCAGCAGTGGGCTTCTGGAACGACTATAGCCATCTCATCGCTATCAACATCCGTGGTGGAATATTTTCACCCGCAGATGGTGGGATACATACTATGTAATCAGGCATCCACTCCTCCGCAGAAGCCCGTGAACTTCCTATAGCTAATATAACCCGATAGTAGCTTTAATCTAGAGTTCTTTACATTTCGGTACCTAATCAGGTTTCGCTGAACTTGCAAGCTCGCTCGGTTCGCCGCAAAGCAAAACGAAACGTCTGGTTTACGAGGGATACCTACGGTACACTATATATTTCGTCGCCGTCCAATATATCTGATCTCGCTTGATTTCGTTCGTGGGTTTGGGAATCATTGGTCATTGCGAATGTTCATTAAGTACCCTTGATAGCAAGGTTACCCGATTTCCCGGGTACGTCCGTTCCCGGGGTCCCTTAGGTCCGCAATTTTTCATTTTAGCTGGTAAAGTAAAGTGCATACTTACTTAAGTAGGTAGTCGGGCTAAGAATATCCATGACAGAGCCCCCCGGTAGATATAGATTGCCTAATGCCTATGGTGTTCATTCGATGGTGAGTAAGGATTATCGATAGTGTAAGGCGTATCACCAGGCTGCCCGCGTTTAATCTTCATCAGCGGCGAGTATCAATGCTGTAATTGTACCTGACACAAAAGCTATTCCTAAAAGATATATGAAATTAATCTTCCTCCTCCCCACCTGCCGCAACCCCACTTGCCGTACCACCAATCCTCAGCTCCGCCCAAAGATTGAAACCCGGAAACTCGCGTTTCATAATAGACGCCACAGATCTCGAAAACATCCGCAACTTGTCCTCCAACCCAGCAACCTCATCAAATCCACGGACCTCAGGTACCAACGCAACACCCGGGAATGCCGCCGCCAGCCGTTCCACTGCCGTCGACGTTGTGTCTACCCTCCGTCAGCCCTGCCGTGATGGGTGAGGGGCGAACATACTATGCACCATCGGGCTGTCCAGCTGCTCAACCCCAAACTCTTTATGCTGGTCCCTTACGTGACGGCGTAGGTTATCCTTGCGGTTGAAAGAGCTGATGCACCCTTCGACTGGACAGAAGTAGGTTCGGGGTGGCTTGATAACTCTTCTTACCATTGTGTGGGAGTCGTCGAAGGTGCCCAACGACACCACCTCGAATGTACGGGCGTCCGCACATATGATGCTACGTAGTGAGTCATCAGAGAGATGGTTTGGGGGAGAGAAAGGGGGGAATACAAGTCCCCGCCCCGCGCTTCTAGCGATTTCCCGCCCTCTACGTCAATACGCCAGAACTTAGTTGTGTCGCCTGCGAGCCGCAGGATTGCGGCGGCAGGGACGAGCAAGGCGTCAATTTCTGAGGCGTTTGTGGCGCCGGAGAGTAAAAGACAGCCATCACTATGGAGGGCGGAGAGAGTTCTTTCGTAATGGTCAAGCAGGGGGAATGGAGTACCGTCGACAAGCTTGATTGTGATTTCTGTCATGGTTGAGGAAGAGGAGAATGGCCCATGATGACGATGATGGGAGACGGCACAGATTTGGGGTCGGGGAGCGGGAACTTGCCGATGGTGGTGGGGCATTGGGAAGGTTGATATGAAGGGATCTTATTCGTGGTGTTTGTAAATACGGGGCCACCGAGGAGGAGTGTTGTGAAAAAAAAAGAGGGGTTTTTTTTTTTTGTGAAGTAACCAACAGCGAGAGCCGGGTCCTATCATCCGCTTTTGGCGAACGGAATTCTGGCGATCTGAGGCAATAGAAGTTGGATTTGCGTAGTTGCAGCGCTTGTGCTACGGATAGAAAGCTGGGGAAGTTGGTGAGGATGTAGGTATCCAGTTGCGGTGCATCGTGATGCCGGTCGGCTGGCCAACGAGGTGTCCCGAGAAACGAGTGCGGGTTCCTACTGGGTACCGAAAATAAAAACAAGCCTCAACCCTTATAATCACAGCATGCCCAATGGCAAGGTCATGATGCTATGGTTGGTTGTGGCGAGTTCCCAGCCGTAAGGTCAGTACCTGTCATGTTAACTCGTTACCCCAAGCCGTTTTAAAAAAAGAAAAGCAGAAGGGACCAACAGACGTTCGATGCCTATCACCACCATCATCGCGCATTTCCGCGAATAGAATCGAAAATTTGGTGAGGCACACGACAGTCTTGGAAACCATTAGGCGAGTGGTTTGCTGGACTTGTTTGGAAATTGGAAAGTTCCCGATTCTCAGTCCCGCGATGTTTTTGTGGATGACGGGGTGGATGAGAGTACATGAGCGCAAGCGCTAGGCTTTTTTTCTCATCAGCAGCTGTGAGATGAATTTATTCGGCACCTCTGGGGTACAAAAGCTGAGGCTGCTATTGGTGAGGTATTTTTAGACTGATGTCTGATGCATTGCATTAACTATTTGCATCGAGCGTTCTAGTACATACAACTCTACACTAACAAACCGGATGCACCATGAAGATTCGGAGTCTCGAGCGATTGCTTGTTTCCACGTCGCTTTCTAGTCTCGATATCTGCTTGGGGAACAAGTGGGCAAGTATCAATCGGTGCATCCGAGCCGCGATCGGGAGTGAGCATGATGATGTTGCCTTCGCGCGCACGTACAACCGAGAACGGAGAGGAAGAGGAAGGAATCAATCTGCAGACTTCGGGGAGACCATTGTTCCTGTTGGAACGAATTGTTGTGTCATAATTGCTAAGTGTGAGCCTCACCCACTTTCTTAAATAAAAGGTGCTGACTTCTGCGGGGGGTTGTTGAGGGATGCTGGATGTACCGCGATGTTGGGAAAAGGATTTGCTGGTGATGGCTGACCCCAGAGAGGAAGGACGGCGCTTCATGCGCAACCATCACCGATGGTTCAGTCCCCAAGAAGTAAAGGTCCTGTCGCCGTTTAGGGTAGGAGTTAGAGCACCTAAGGTTAGGCAGCGACTTCGAAGCTACAGGAGATGGATGGTGAATACGCCAAAGTTCTCTACCATCTCTCCTCGGTGTTTGGAAGAGCTGCATACATCTGTTACAGAACCTGAGTGCCGAAACAGAGAGTCCAGGGATATCGCGTTTACTGTTGCCCGACTCCAGCTCCCCCTTTTCAAATCGCATCCGGCCGTACTACTTGCACTCCGCGGGGAGCGCAGAGAAATAGCATCAACATCGACAAATCACCTCTCGTTCGAATGTATATTTATTTTGGGGACGAAAAATAGAAAAGGCCTCGACCTTTCTCCGCTCTCCCCATCAGGGTGCAAAACGCTCGATCGCACTTAGCTTGGTGGTAGTCAGCTGCCGGATCTGTGTTGTTCCGTCCAGGATTCACCCTGTAACGTGAGTGAGCAGTTGATTGTACAAAATGGGCTAATTGATCTGTCACAATTCAGACCAAGTCCGTCCCCTGCCGCTGCAAATCAGAGCAGTCCCCCCCTGAAAAAGAGCAAATCACCGGTTTAATAGAGACCCGTCCTCTACTTGCTCACCTATCACAGCAGACAAGACGCCTTTTACCAGACGATACATACCCAGCCCAACGCTCGAAGTACACATACACACTCACTCAATCCCTCATTTCGCTCGCTCACCACTCGCTCGCTCACTCGCTGTATCGCGCGAACACTTACCATTCCAGGGGACAACGAAGAAAGGGTGAAGGATATATAGAGAGAGATAGTAAAGAACTGCTCTCCTGAGGGGGACCCCGCAGAGCAATCTCTTACCGACGCTTTTTTCCCCGTCGATCGGTTACATAACTGCTGCTTACCGCCGCCGCTCGCTCGCTCGCTTGATACCAGCTTCCCCCGCTCCAACCACAACCACTTAGCGGCCACAGCAACGTCGCCTTAACTGAGTAGGCATCGCTGGGTGCAATACTTTTCTGATCGGACATTCTCCTGTACAGCATTGCTTCTTGCGACGATGGCGTTCGACGGATTCTCGGCGGCCTCGTTGTCGGATGACCAACCCCTGACTGGTCCAACTGCAGATGTTCCAGCACCCGCAAGTCAACGGAACAAGGAGAACGGAGACAGTAATAATGGTAATAATGGATCTGGTGAGGGTGCTAAGGGTACAAAGGTATCGAGGAAACGGACCAAGACAGGCTGTCTAAGTGCGAATTCCCTTCCCCCATTTCCTAGGTTATGCAGGTCATGAAAGTTTTAGGCATGAGCTAACCAGGACTACTTAGCCTGCCGAAAGCGACGAATAAAGTGTGGAGAGGAACGCCCGACTTGTAACAATTGTATCAAGTCGAAGCGTGTGTGCGAGGGTTACAACCAGAGGGTGGTGTTCAAAGATGGGATGCATGGATTGTTTCCTCCAAGAACGATAGGTAGTGCAGTGAACCAGCGATTCACACAGCCTTATATCCAACCTGCCCCGCCGGGCCCGCAGCGTCCGATTGCTCCTGCACCACCCGTCTTCCGTAATGAAGAGCCTATCACACCACTGGATCAGACCCTGCCTCCTCATCTTAGGGCACATTATGCAGAACGCGCACAGAACCCACCGGCTCACGATCAGCAGCCCCGCATCAATGTCACTGTCCCGCTAAATCCTGCTCCTTCTCGCCCACAGGATGGTGAATATCAAGATTATGGTTCCAAGTTCCAAGAACCGTTGCCATCGCCGCAGTATCAAGACCAACGATATTCGCCCGATCATTACCAGCAGACCCCTACATCAGCAACAGCATCTACATTCACCATCCAGCCACCTCCTCCCCGCAGCGCTAATTCCGAGTCTAACTCGGCCTCTCTGTTTGGGCCTCAGCCTCAGCCTTACCCGCAACCCTCACAGCAACAGCAGCCACAACAGCAATATGATCAACAGTCTAGCGCACCACCACTTCAGTCAGCGCCACCATCACAACTTTCCTACTCGCCAGTACAACCGTCACCTTCATCGTCTGCGAATAATTGTCCGCTCAACATTCCTTTAGACCGAAAGTATGCAATGGTTTCGGGAAACCCGGGAGAGCACCATCAGTCCAGTCACGACTACAATGAGATCTTCAACCAACGTGATCTTCGTAGGTTTACCCATTCTTTACGCTAAGTCTCGAACTGTCCTGCTTTAGCATGTCGTTTGTTCGTCCGTTTCCTTACGTCTTTGATTCAAACGCTGCGAGTTCCTTTCCGTTCATGGTTTCTCTGGGTGCGACTTCGCCTATATGTGTTTAAGGTTTGAGTTTGCAGTCACAATATACCCTTTTCTGTTCAATAGATCTCCCTGCCTTCCTATGTTGATCTTTCTTCTCCCTACGATCAACTTGATCATGCGCTGATCTCTCGGCCCTATGCGTGCCCAAACTTACGTTGAAGGCCTTCCGTCGTTGATGCGGCGCTGACCGTTTATAGCGGATTCTGGTGTGGTGGTGGGCAGTTCATCCCAGGTAAAAGCAGAGTACACTCAGCAACCTATCGGCCCAGATGAATTTGGGATGCCACCATTGCAGACGTACCCAGAAATTGATTACGATCAAGAGAGCGAAGATGAGATGGATGAAGAAGATGAAGATGACGACCTGGAATATAGGATTGGTTCGCAAGAAGACGGCATGATTATGATGGAGACGACGGGTCCCAGCGGACACACAATGAGCACACGACAGCAGATCTCTCACGTCCTCGAGCCGTTTTCGCGACATCTCGACGAGCATTCGCGGATCTCATTCAGATCCTTCCTTCCCGAACCCGGGACGTTGACAACGTATCACCCCACGCTATCTTCGAGTCCGTTGATGAACCCTGTTACGGCAAAGATCTTTTGTCATTTCGTTTATGTCCTTGGACCAAGTATGTCTTTATTCGAACGTTATCCTCCAAATCCGCATATCGCATTTACACCTGGCGCAGGGTTGCACGGACCGCAAAACGTATGGTCATACACCATTCCGATACTTTCGCTCTCGCATCCGCCGTTGCTACATGCCATCCTGGCACTCTCGAGTCTACACATTTCGAAACTTACGCAAGCATCGAGCCAACCCAGTCTCCTACACTACCACATCGCACTGCGGCGACTCGGACGAGCCATCGCGAGCGATCGACACCGAGGTCACGTCGCAACGTTGGCTGCGACTTTGATGTTGGCTTACTATGAGACAATGGCGGCAGAGCATGATAAGTGGAGCAGCCACATTCATGGAGCTAAGCAACTGCTCAAAGAGATTGATTTTGATAGGGTAACGAAACGGGTAGAATTATTGGATGATGATGGGCTAAACGGCGAGTTGGGTGGTGACCCCCAACAGTATACAGAGCAGAAACAGCCATCGTTGTTAGCGATGCGCAAAATGCGGCGACAGATGATTGCTGATGATGTCGATGAGAACCTGAAGTCTTATCTTATGGGTGGCAAGGGTCGACGCGCAAGTACTCAGAAGCCAAGGAACCGTAATGCGGAGCGACCGTTCTCTAAAAAGGAGCTTGATCACTTGAGGTTACAGGCTGACATGTTTTGGTGGTATGCTAAGATGGACTGTTACCAGTCCTTGCTCAGCGGCTGCCCGCTTGTGTAAGTTTCCTACTCATCGTTCCCAGTAGCATGCTAAACTTGCGAAGCCTTGACTACCTTCACTGGGGACAATGCCCGCCTCGAGCCAGAATAGGTACCCTAGGAACAACGTATGGATCTTCGGACCACTACTTCCTTCTCCTCGGCCGGCTATGCGATTTTCAGGTCCGAGATTTGAAACGAAAGAGGGCGGTGATGAGGGCAAACGGTGGCCAATGGATCCCACCACCAGAAATGGGTGGACCTCCCCGTGGACATCGACCACCGCCGCACCAACACATGCCCCCTCAATCCCCATTCGGACCACCTCCAGGCCATGGCAACCCTCTTGAGAATATGCACTTCGGCATGATCCCCATTCCTCCCGGCCAACCTCACATCCCACGCGCATTCCAGCAACAAGGTAACGGGCGAGTCGCCGACCACGGGATTCCCGAGCCCCTTCCAGAATCCGAAGATCTTGATGCCGCTACTGATGAGGCAGAACTTGAATGGACCGAGATCGCAAAGGCATTCCAGGTTCTCCAAGACTCTCTGGGGTCAGAATACCAACCCCTTGGAATTGACTACATGACCACAGCCTCCACCACCCCTTTCGGCCCCGCAATCTACTACCGCACGTACTCCATCGCATCCCTGCAAATGCTGTACAACATGGCCATGCTCGTTCTCCACCGCTGCCATCCCTCCATGCCTCCCATGGCAATGATGGCCACCGGCATCTCAGCACGGAAAACACACACGTGCGCCGTTGACATCGCCCGGATTGTTGCTGGTCTCGTACCAACCGACAACTCGATGCAGATCAACCCTGCCCTTGGTGCCTCCCTGATCGAGGCAACAATGCCCATGTTCTTTGCCGCGGTTCAATATGACCAGCCAGAACAGCGCGACTGGATTGTCAAGAAACTCCGCGAAATCAACCGGCTGACAGGCTGGGCCACCGCGTCGAGGATCCTACTCGGTTGTCAACGTGCGTGGGAGAAGGCGGCAGAGATGCACCAAGGCCCACCGTATGAACGCCCCCCGCTTGAGGATGAGGCAGAGATGTTTTATGAATATGAGGACTACGCTATTGCATTGCAGAATGGCGCGAAGGATGAAAGCAGAGAGGCGGGCGGTGAGCAAGGAAGGTTCTTGTGGAAGGTTGCGGGTAGGAGGACTGTGGATGCTGCCGGTATTTTGGGGGAGAGAGATGAGTTTACGGGGATGGTATGACTTGCGTTGTGGGGTGGAAGGGGAAAATAGATGTGGAAGAAAAGGGGGTATTATGACATTATGATTCTCTGTATTGCTGTGTGTATTGTATCTTATCTATTAAGCCTTTTTTTTGTATTGTTGTCGAAAATGAGGTGGGGAGGTGCAAAGATATAAGTATATACCCCTTTTTTGATTGCGAGATGATAGTTGAGTTTTAGTTGGGCTTTTAATGGGTTTAATGTGAATTGAAGCGATGTTTACAGGTGGTGATTTTTGGGATGAGATTCATGCATGTAAATCGGCTGGAGGACAATTGCCGGTGTGAGAGTGATGAACTGTGATTGAAGTAGCGAATTGGCCAATCATCCACCTAATAGTGTAGAAGGAGGTTCTCATTTACTTTGATTTTTTTCGGGCAGTTGGTCATGGGACGTGGTAGTACGACGCATAATGAAGGTGACAACATAAACCGAGCCGAGTTCGTTGCTGGAGGGCAATGTCCTTTCCTGCGTCGCCCGTAGTGATCTTGCTGGACTATTGATGGAATACATAGTAGCCAGTAAGAACACTGCTATTTGAGTACAGTGGAACGCACTCGTATATTCCTGCCCTTGGGCGATACAATGGCGAGGGTTTATGGGATGCATACAAGGAAATACTGAGATGCAGGTGTGAGCTACAGAGGAGATGGCTTGTGGAGATGTCAGTGGGAAGGCGAGGATCGGGATCGGGATCGGATGCGGGGACTTGAGGAGAGGTTGGGTTATTGGATTGAAGGGGAGGGTGGGTGGCTGGGTGATTGCGGTTCTGTTTATCAGGGTAGTACTACGTTCAGTTTTCCTTTCTTTGTTCGTATCCTTCGGGCCACTACAGGTTCCTAAAAACCAACTCCAAATCGGTGACATAAAGAGCTACATATCAAACAACCCGGCAGTTGAAATTCCGCAGTTTTTAAGGCCAAACTTGGTGTCTTGGGGATTCGAGATTGTCTGGAAGTGGTGCATGCGAAAGAGAGGTTTTGGGTCTGAAATTCGCTGTGGGATACATGGGCTTCGTTTCTGAAAGGGCACCACACTGGTGTAGTTGATTTGGGACTTGCGGATTCGGAGGACTTAGTCGGGCATTGTGATTTACGTTACATATACATAGTATGTACAACGTAGCACAAGGGGTATGTAATATAATGTGTTCTTGTTATAATACCAGACTTTTCGTATCACTTCGCGAGCTTTCGAGGAACGGCAAAAAAGTCCGGGCACAAAAACAACAATGACCACTCGCAAAAGTTTTCTTTGGACTGGCTGGTGCGAATGCCATCACGGCTATAATCCAATTCTACTTTAGTTGGGTAGGTGTATGGGGGGTTTATTGATATGAGAGTGGGTCTTCTCGATCTAGCTAGAAATACCACGATACTTCAGAACCACAGTTTGTCCTTTAAGGGCGAAGGGATATAGTACTTGTGCGGGTTCATAATCTGTCTGACAGCATAATAGGATTTGACGGTAGGTAGCCAGCTTGAAAAAAAACCCCGTTTTGATAGACTAGCGCGTTCGTTCGTGATTGCGGGCAAAAACGAAGTCTGTGCAACAATACAAGTTTTGGGGGCCGATGTACTAACGGCGGACAAACTACACAACCCAACGGTAAGCAGTCGCTAGAGGAGTTATCAGCGACACATCAAAAGTCGTTAATTGTGATTATCGACACATTTGTTCTGATGTGGGTGGATCGTTATTGAATTGACACAGCTACTGTTGAACACGTAGTTTTGTTCCCACTAGTGTCGATATTTCCTAGCAACCTTTGGATATTCGATCGATCTCGGCATCTCCGCAACTTTATTTGATGGAAACAAGTCTTAGTGTTGTACAGAAACGGTACTACGTCTTCGCTACCGTTGGTTCCCGAGTAACATGGTGCCTCAAGCCCTCAATATAAACCTAACCTTCTCCCGCCTCTACACCCCCAGCACAGTCATTATGCATATTCAGCTCCCTGCACTCGCTTGCCTCTTTGCAGCGGTCTCTGTTATGACAATGAAGGATACCACTACACTTTCCTTGTCAACAACAGCAACGCCAACAAGGCCAAAATGCAACAGCACAATATGTTTCACAACCACTAACACAGGGTGTGGATGGATTATGGGTGGGTGCTATTTGCATTCGGTGGGTGCTGGTGTATCAACGGAAGGGAAAGTGCTGACTCAGAAGCTCTGCGGAGGAACTTATTCAACGAAGCCGTGTTCTACTACGACGAGTAGCCGGCGACAACAACGATGAGGTGTAGGACTACTGATTGTTGGTCATGGTAGAGCGGGGGAAGGCTGGATGCGCCTAAGGTGCGCGGTTCATTGAATATTCTATCATCGCCTCGCTGTATTCAAGAAGCTTCGAAGTCACCTGCTTCACTTCGGATCATATTTCCATCTCTGCAAGTTGAAAAACAGATGCCTCATTCCCACGAATGCCGTGCTTTTTCAGTCGCGCACCCTTGACAAAAGTGAAAGTTTATTTCATATTCCCGCAATCATGTCAAGCCTTGTATTGGCAGTCTATCCGACCGCCTACGGTTGGGTACCAGCTAACTCACATTAATTCTAGTAGAAAATGCTTCTTCTGGAAGGCAGGGCTCTCGGAAATGGTACCACCTACAAGGTGGCCAGGACGAATTGATGGGGCAATGTAAAAATCTAGAGACTGAGGATACAATGACTCCAGCGATCGTGGGGGACAACCGTGGGGGTTCTCGAGGCCATGAGTCACATATCGCATCGTGCCCCGGCCGAGATGAGACCTTGACGTGTATTGATAAATCGGAGTCTTTAAGGGGCCAAGTTTTGTCTTTCATGGAGAAATAGTCATTCTAATCCATCCAGGTATCGGCCACTAGGGAGATAAATTGGACTTGTCACAAACTTCCCTCTCAATACATATAAATATAAACCCATCATTGTTTGAGCTGTATTGAAGGTTCTGGGAAATATTTGTGACCTATGGCAGCATTCTGCAGTTTGTGCCATATCCGGTTACACTAGTCTTAACGGCTATCCTCAGTACAAGCCGATGATTGGTAATTCAACCCTACAGGCACATTTAATTTGCGTAACTTGTGTGGAGATTGTAATATGCGCCACACGGTGCCACATCTAACGTTCGACTACGTTGTCTCAACGTCATCCCGGAGCCCGCACAGACTCACCGCCCGCCACTCCGCATCCATCAACCACGCGAGTAAAGCTTCTGCAGTTCTCACAGAACGGATCCAACACATTCCAGTAACACGAGCTCTTTCACCCATGCGAAATGCCTCCGCAACGTACATCGCTTATCGTAGGAGACATCCACGTCTTTGTCCGCCCGCTCACACCACGCGACGCGGAAGACTGCCACCGAATCTCCGACGCCTCCCGCGGGCCATCCCTATCGCTCGAAGAAGTAGCTCCCGCCCCGTTCGCACAACATGCTGAACTAACGACTCATACACCCCCAGTTATCAACTCTGACCCGTGACAATTCCCCCACCTCCCTTGGCATCTTCACCACCCCGCCCGTTCCGCCGTCTACTCGCCGTCCACCCACCCCTTCGTTGGCATCACACCAGGAGATCCTCCTCGGCTTTATAATCGGTGAGACAGATGAAGTTTCGGGCGAGGGCGCGACGCTGCGGATCCGTGGGTTGTGGGTATTGCCCGAGGAGGAGGAGAAAGGTGTGAGTCAGGTGCTGCTAAAGGGGTTTGTGGATAGGATGAGGGATGGGAGAGTGGCAAAACGGATTGTGAAGAGTATGCAAGCGGGATTAGGAGATAATGGGGAGGAGGGAGAGAAGGAGAGAGAAATGGTGCTAGGGTGGTTTAGGGACGCGGGGTTTTCGGTGAGGGAAGGCGGTGGCGGCCAGGAGGGGTTGAGGCTGATGTTGGATTGCTTTTAGTAGACCGGGAGGGAGTCATGTTGGAACCATAAAATCTAAGCGGAGATGTTAATCCTTGAGGACTACGGTGTCCACTGAATCCGACGAGACTGTTAACTAGTTGACGTCCCGCTTCTCGCGCCGAAACGACAAATACCAAACAATTCCGCCAACGTCCAGGAAGATACAATATCTCAGTCCAGATGTCTAGATCATGAAGCCTAGACACGCTATTGCTGGCGGGTCGTGATTTGAGTTCGGTGCTCACACAAACCCTAGCCTCGCTAGACCAGGTTAGCGCGGGCGGTTAGGGCTTTTGATCGACCGAATCTCCCGCCGTTTGCGCGCGAAAAACTGATCAATCAGACCATTGGAATACTCTACCGTTCTGTGGCTGCAACGACCATTCTTAGCCAACCAAAACTTTGGGTGAAACGGCCAAGAGGATACCTTAAACCCCTTACTCTTCTTCCCAAAGGTACCTGCCGTAGGGAATCAGAATCAAAACTTCTGAGCGGCTGAGACCTGCCTGATGTGGAGGGTATCAACTACAGAATGACCAATTGGTTGTAGGTTCTAGTCATCTACATGCTTTGATACTTTATCCCTACCCCGGTCGCTAGCTAGGGTGGTCAGGAAGTCTGGGCAACAAAAGCATCTTAGAGGTTTCGTTGGTCGACAGGAACTTGCGAGTGCATGAAATTCTGGCATTGACTTCCCGCTTTTGACAGCCTAGGGTCCAGGTGGCGAATAACAAAGCCTTATCACCGGTACAGGATATCACAGCAGAGAACCCCAGCAAGAACATGGAAGGTGTGGAGCTAGATCAGGTGGATTTCAAGACAAAAAGTATCAGATTCAAAGACAATATGTTAACTGAGAAGTTGAGGGCGTTGTGGTGGATTGAGAATCATGCGGTTAATGTTCTAGGCTAGTAACCTGCGGCATCATCACCCAAACATCACCTTCCTTAAGATTCGAAGCACAATCTATAACTCCTTAGCCATAATCGAGGTTCTGACTCGCTAAAAGCGGGAAGTCAATTTTTTTCTGCACAATCTGATGAAAACTACTGATCCTTAGTAGCTGAACCGACTGTGCTTGAGCGGTTTGATAGCTGTGTCTGCTGCAAAGGTTGACTTTCTTTAGAGCACTATATTTGTCATAGGTACTAAAGTGCTTCTAGATGTAGTGTTTTCTTTAGTTGAAGTCATGTATTCTCGAACGCGTGGTTACTCGGTTACGGAAGCAAAAACAGGAAAACAATCTAAGGCAGCACTCTAATTAAACTATGAAGGAAATACAGAGAAAAGCATTGACAGGAACGTTCTGAGGCTGCCAGATTATCTTTTTTGAGAAGGGAAATCAGAAAACTAGCGATCGGCCCATTGCGCTTCTGAGCGGGAACCAACCAACAACCATGTGTACTGAAGACTGTATTTAAGACACGCGTGGGTTTTCCAATTCCTGCTTCCACACCCGAGTATCACACTTTGAGACTAGAATTCCTGCCTTCAAGGCTCTAACGAGTTTATTTACTTCTTCACTTAGTTGATTTTTCATGTTCGTAAACATACAGCTGTCGACTTATACCTTATCAAAATCAATCATTTCAGCCCTGTAAGTGGATGCAGAGTGTGGATTTATCATTCCGTACATACCTCAGTGTTTTGTCACCACGTACGTACTGGTCTAATACAAGGTGAGTCCAAGAACGCATGGAGTTGCCAGAGAACTACCTGTAACAATGAAGAAAACCCAACCCTTGCTTGTGAAGGCTGAAGGTATGAATACTGAAGAAATTTCACCCCCCCTGTTCTCTGAGGGCTGAAGGTCCTATATTGATGCTTTAACTATCAAGGATACTACAGCTGATTGCTCTACATATTCAGTCACTCGGCTGCGCCACTGTTAGGGAAACTGGTAACTCCATAAAAAACTATAGTTAACCTCCGACACAAGTGGCGGTACAGCTCCTACTACATCATAACCACAGGCCAAGTCACCACGGTTCGCAGGGCGAATGGCTGCGGGTATTCTCACTACCTCTGCAGGAAGGAATATGCGAGTTCTGTGGAGTAAGGCAGGTCCTTTGTGTCCCTAGACCTACGTAGCTATGTTTCCTTGAGGCTCGTGATGTACATGCCCGAAACAGTGGGCAACGTTATTGCAGGTGCCTATTTTGCATGTCTCATGAGTCAAATGGCCCAAACTCGCTAGAAGTACAAGGTACCTGAGCATAGCACTGCAGCTGCCAATTCATGTACCTTTTGGTAGCTCTAGAAGCGAAAGTTTACTTCGAAAGTGTATATTGCATTGCATATATGCATATACCCTGTGACACTCCCTGTAAAAAAAGCAAAAACGCCGCACGCCCCATAGCCAGTGATATCCCATGATAGAAATCTGATCCTGCTGCGAGAATGATTTAAAACACCGATTTCATGCAGGAGCTAGCTAATAAAGCAGGTAACACCACAACAGTCCGCAAGTAGAATCGTTCGTAAAAATAAAAAAACCCCATCCCGTTTTAGCCATCTAGTAAACAAAACTCGTCTAGCATATGTACCGGTATTCCGGCTGATCCCAAAACTCCTAAATTTAATGATAATTACCTTTCCTTAAAATTTATCGGATCATTCTAAGTAGTTAATATTCTTGTCCAGTTGGTCAGCTAATCTCTTCGCAGCGACACTATCCATCTGGTGGATATCTTTGAGGTGCCGAAGAATCGTGTCCTTGCGAGCATACCGCTTGTGACAAACAGTACACTGTATCATTTTACCCTCGTGGCAGCTCCGATGTTTTCTATCATTGTCAGTTGGGTGTCTTTGGGGGTGGTTCGATTGACTTACTTGAGGTGATTACTGTTTGTGAATTCCTTGTTGCAGTGGGGTTTCGGACAGTAAAAATAAGCGGAGCCTGAGGGTTTCCTGGTTAATGTTAGTAGGTGTACTTGGAGAAGAAGTGAGGGTGCCCACGGAGAAGGCGTAGGTACTTGCAAAACCTGCCTGTTCGCTGGTGTAGATGGATTTGGCGTGTAGAATGAACCGCCGTAACTACCATAGGCACCATCATGAAAGCCGCTACCGTAGTCGCTAGTATGGCGTGTGTTACTGACAGTATCGTTCCATAAATGCGGCTGGACAAAGTATGCATCAGGTGTGGTAGGTATGACGGAAGGAGCTATTTCCGGGTTGGAAGCGCTGAGACCAAGGGAGTACCGGCTTTCCCATGAAGAAGCAGGTTGCGGGGGCTGAAGGGGTTGGCATGGTTGTTGGTAACCGTGGTATGGGGCGTTGTGATCGTATTGTGAAAACGATGGGTCAATAACGTTGCGGGATGTGTCATTGAGAAAGGATTCCATGGGAAGGTATTGTTGCTGGTTGTATTGTTCCCGAATGGCACTGGGGTCCTCGTCGGTGAAATTTCCATGTATAATATTATCTCCGACACGTTGATAGAAATCGATATGGTGGTATGTGCTGCCTTGTGTGAGGCCGGGCCAGAGAAGTTTTGTTTCCTCTGAGCGCATTTTCGCGATTGATGATAACTGAGGGTTTCTATAGACTATCAGTGTTCTTTTCTTAAGAGTAACTGAAAATTGTCTGATAGATTCTTTCCACGATGTTAAACATAGGAAGGAAAACAACTAACCGTTTCGCTTGGTCAAGGAAAGAGTAAAGGGCGTTGCTTGGGGAAGAAGAGAGAAGATGTTGATCAGACTGTGTAGCAACTATCTTTTATTGAATTTGCCAGCAATATTTGAGTGGACTGTGTCCGTAAAAAAGACGTACAAGTAGACGTCAACGAGGTGCAATGTATAATGTACCCTTAGCGGTGCGCACCCCCTCCCGGGATAACAACGTTGTCGGTAAGCAGTCCAGTGCTTATTTTCACCCCCCTCTTCCACACAGTTCTTGTTTCTGAAACAAAATGTACACACCGCAAATGTAGAGCTATGAACTCGGGGATCACGTGATACTCTCGATCTAGCATTAAACGAGGCCAATTATTGAGATATGTGCTCCATCGAATAATCTCGGCGGCCGCCATCAGAGTTGGGAAAAGAATTTCGTATAGGCCAAAGACGCAGTGTTTTAATTGGAAGGCAAAAGCTTACCATCGACGTGGCAGAGCAACGCACGTATCTCCAAAACCATTAAACCTATATCTGTACTGCTCGCCTCGTCTTTGTCTGTCACCGCGATCCCACACGGCCACACATTGCTTCTTAGACACTTCTACTCGTTGGCACAGAGAGGCTCATTTTTCTGTAATCTCCGGGCCCAGGCTGCTGCGCTGATGGCTGACTGCGAACTAGGAACAAATCCAACTGACCGCGACAAAGGGTGTATGTTCCGACAACTCATCAGCTTCGCGGGCACCAAGCCTGGAATGACTGAATGAATAACTACTTAAGTACTTATAATTAGGGCGCTTAATTAGCTTTCCTACACTCGGTTTCGGCATGCTCCGGGGCTGGTTCATCCCTTGAAGATGTGCCGGAGTCCTCGACTGTAATTACGATTTGATGGCTCGGACAAAATAATATTTCCGCCTCAAGGATATTGATACGTCAGCTCTGGCCTGGTCACGACTGATGTGGGGGAGATGCATGGGATAACTTCGCCCGTGCAATGGTGTTACAGTGTAAGAGTAATGTGCATCTTTACTGTCACATCTGCGTGCGAAATGTCGTGCGTTTCTGCGCATGGACAATTCCATGAACTTGGTTGCGGGGTGCTCAGGTATATCCTAACCTCGGGCTCAACTGAGGAATAATGGTGTGATCTCCCACTTCCGGAAACCAACAACTTACTCAAAAAGGTCTCGAGCCAGGGCTTGCTTTTTCAACCTTTTATCCGCAAATATTCGCACACCTTCACAACGCAAAAGGGTTCCACCTATTCGAGAGTTTCCGCGGTGGAAAATTACGCCACGCAACATCCCTGGTCATTGCTAGCCTCACCTTCCTTCTTTTCGTCGTTTGCTGGCATAGATACGAATGGAGAAGCAAGATCTTGAGATGTTGGATTGTTAGCGCTTCCCCGGGATGCACAAACCAGGTCGTGTCCTATACCAGCGTCTTTATGTCTCGCCTAGATAACGTGAGTTTATGGGATGTAGGCAATTGAAGGCTATTCCAGCTCAAGTTTGCTCTATGCGTTGTCCATTGCGACCGAGAGCAAGAGGGGCAGAGTTGGAAGGATGGGTGACACAGCCACCCATCTTTGTTGAACCTAGTTTCGTTTATCCCGCGTTCGCAACCAACACAAACCATAAGATTAGGTGATAATGCGCTGGCAAGGTCATCAATTATTCTGGCATAGTGCTCACGGGAAATGGTTTTGCATTTGGGGATTGTGCGGCTGCTTCCATTCGGCTGTTGAGCTGACGCAAGTCTGGATAGTGAACACTTTGGAGATGATATTCTATTTCTACGTAACAGGCTTGTCATTATTATAGAATACATGCTGAGGCACAGATCACTCTCGTGAAACACAACTAGATCCTTTGTGAAATCAAACAACGCAAAAAACTTATTCCCCTCCTTCTCTCCTCTAGTATCCGTAAGATCGTCATTGAACTGCATACCCCCTAAGTACCTACAAGCAGCAAGGATTTTGTAGCAAGAGGGCGAGAAGTTGTTAGAGGTACTCCTTAAGAACTGGAGACGACGGGAGATCTTCATCGACTCAGCGCCTGTCTTCTACCTCCGTGGAGCAATAATAGGAACCATCCATTGCTATCAAGCGCGGTTGCTATATATGAAAGGAAATGGGAGATATTCTAAAACATGGTTCAAACCAACTGAAAAGAAATCATAAATCAGTAGAATCAGTGAGAACAAGACAACCGCTCCAAAGTGAGTTGGCTCACTGGTTACGAGGCCATTTATACATAGAATTCCCTCCCAATTCCGGCCCCTCTGTCGGTGTATGGATCGGCACATGGTTGGCTCTCGCGAGCTCTTTTGCTGTTTCCTTGCTCTGGTTGTGTCGCTGCATTAAATGACGCGAGACGGCGTCTTCACGGGAAAATCTTTTATAGCAAATCGGACACGTCTGAGACTTTGGCTGATGTGTATAAAGGTGCTTTCTATGTGGATGTGACCGACATATTAGCCTTCTCTGCACTGGTGAGGAAGTAATAACTTACCTGAAGTGATTGCTGTTGTAGAACGTTCTTCCGCAGCGCTGAAATAGGCATGTCGAAGGAGTTCTGTATGTTTTAAGCATTGAGCGAGTGGTTCCTATTGAGGTTCCGGGACACTGACCTAGAATCTAGGTAACCTAAATGTTGACGTCCCACATCAGTGTTGGTTGCCTGCGGATGCTTCGGCGAAGCGACTTCCGAGATGCTGGTATCTGAGATATCCTCCCAGTCGGACACCGCACTTTCTATGATGGTCCTCACACGTACATGAACATCATTCTTACCAAAGGCCGACTGATCGTCTTTCGCTGGGCTGGTAGCATGAGCAAACGACTGCCTCTCTTCAAGAGCATCGAAAGATTCGGTCAAGTCGATTGAGTAATTGCTTTCCCATTCTAGGTTGACTTGATGGCGGAGTTCGATTTGGTCTCGCGGGGTATCGTATAGAAGCTGCTCCGAACGCTCTTTTTCAACTGCATCCTCGAGGCTAAGATCTTCGTAGAACATTAGATTTGCGATTCTGTGACAACGATCTGGAGAGTCCGCCCAGGTATCCATGAATTTCATGAAGGAGTCGAGGTAAAAGCGTGTAAGGGTGAACCACGAAGAGGGAATTTCTGATGACTTCTGAGAATATCCGCCATTGATGAGAAGCTGATACTCAAATACTTATATCGTAGAGCGCTTGGGGAACGTTCGGACTCGAAGCAATGCCTAGCCCACAATTTCCTGGGGAATAAGCTGTCCTGCTGGCACGGGATGGATGGATGCTCGTCAACAGATCGATGCACAGACCAACTTCATCTAGACAGACCGGGTTATTTTGGCCAGCACATTGGTGGCGTCCGCGCCGCACGCTCGTAGCGTTTAGGAGTTTTGAAACCCCAACGCCGGGGCTCCTGTCAGCATACGTACGTAGAGGTATATGCACGACTGGTTCCTTGGCATAGACAAAAAGTATGTACATGTTTACATGTCCATAGGGCCGATGAAAGTTGTATTTGCCGAATTTCATATCATACTAGAAGAGTCTCGCTTGGGAGTTGTTATATGGTTGACAGTGTCAGAGAATTATCCTGGTTAATGGCTTAAAGCAAAGTGGTTTTTATCGGACAACCTTAAACTTGAGGCTCAAAGGTAACACAGTTTGTATTTGCTGACCCTATAATATTCTGATGTTGAAAGTAGAGTCAGGCCTAGGAGTGAAGATTAGATGCTCCTATTCTGGCGCTGAATTTTGCTGAGACAACAGGATGGCCTGAAATCATGAAGTGGGAGCTCTGGAGTCAACCAGTGCCGGTATTGTAGCTGGATTTGTTGGCGTTCAATCGTTTATAATTATGACTGGGGGTGGAACCGGCAAGTTACGGAACATCTCTTGAGTATGGGACTCGAATTGTTTCAGTTTGGCAATGCAGGGGTCGCCTGCCAGTTTCTAGAATAGGGATGCCGGCTCAAACGGTGTCGTACTGTAGCATTAGGCAGCGGTAATGTCAGTGTTAAACTCGCCTACCTTTGGGGTGACTAGTAGGTGTTAAATATTAGGTTTACCAAATCAGTAATATCGATTGATATTCGCGACATAACTGAGCGTACGCAGTGAGAAATAAGTGGATAATACTAACTCCTCACTCTAGAGAATACAATAATTTGTAGTGTTGGCGTGGACGGTAAACAGTCAGTAATCTGTAACAAATTACCTAGCTAACCTAAATCTTAACAAGAGTTTTGAGTCCAGCACGTAGAAGTTGAAATGTACAAGAATTATCGTAAGCGTCAATGAGAAAATCAAGTCCCCACAAGTGCTTTGGGGCTCCGAATCTTATGACCACAAAATAGGCTTCGTTATGGGTCCACTATGACGCAACCGTGCAAGAATTAGATAAGGCAAACTTCGAAACCGACTAAAACCAGAAGAGATCTCATACTACAGGGTCCCTTTTTTCCTGCTACCGGCTTTCCACACAATTACTACAGCCTTGAAGTCATGGTCAAAGCCACACACGACCAATGGCCAAATTTCACTAACCATGACCTGAACGTAACCTTCATACTCTATATGTGGATAGTGCTAGTATTTGGGAATCTCTACTAAGATTCGAAGATTCGGCGCATTAATATTTCATAATTTACAATGCATGTCATCAACTTCACACTAGCGGGGTACATCTAGACGGATACATCCCTCTTCGGAACTATGGAGGTTCTAGAAACAAACAGGCAACCCCTCAGATCAATTGAAGTGATTTTGAGTGGTATTTGGAAGCTGTTGACTTATTTTCCACTTTGTTTTAATTGCTAGCGCACTAACCATGAGTATATGTACGGTATGATATTCTATGGCAACGCAGCCTTCTTTTGTTGTCGCACTGTATTGAGCCCCTTAATAATTAGGCCAGTCAAAAAATACTGGCGGATTTTTGTGTGCCACCTAAGTACGTATCGCTGTCGGGGCGACTTCGCTTCTCGGCTACCTTTACCTTTAAGGATATAAAAGTTTTCTATGCGCGACTTCTCAACAGTTTCGAGGGAATTCCAATGCTGACGATGCAATGTGTTCTATAGCGCAGAATTGTCCTGGGGTTGGGGCAATACGCAATCCCATCATATCTAGATGTATCCAAGCTGGAAGTTCTTTGCCTAACCAAGGCCTCTGCTTTTGCCAACCATGAAACCCCACTGATGTTGCACACACTTTGGGTGTATGGGAATTTGCGCTGCAATATAGCGCCACATTCACTTACTGGCCTTCACATAGTATAATAGTTCTAGACCTGTCAATATCATACTCCTACACAGGAAGCCTACACGTCATTCTATGGTTGCACAAAGTCAAAACGCCGTCTGCCAAATGTCTAGGTCCAGGGGCCCAGTGAGTAAATCTACGTATTACTCAACATCAATTTCGCCAATCTGGAGATGCCAGCGATCTCTTTGTGCAACCGTTCCTGGCACTTCCTATTACGGCTCCTTTCGGTTCATGGACTTACCCTCCTGCAATAACATCGTAAGATTACACTACCAGGAACTAGCTTCTACATTCATAGGCTCTTTTTATCCTACCTAGCCCGTTTGTTTCAGTACTTGCTTGCATGTGTTTTGCATTTGTTTGCCCCGACTTTTCCTATGTCTTCAACTTCAAGGTACAGGTCTGGGGGTAAGGAGTAGAGTTTGATTGCGGGAAGTGTGGCTGGTGAGATGAGATTTGGCAAGGCTGGAAGAACTGGTGCGGGGTGCGAGATGCTCATTTGGACCTAAGAAAAGAATAGTAGTATGGCTGCCGCGACCAGCTGGTCGTGTTTGAGAGATGAGGTCAAACTCTGGGCTAGGGCTTACAACTGCGAGTTATACGTCTTTTTTTAATTAGCCTGCATGTAGCCAATAGCTGCAGCTCTAATAATGGGGATCCAACTATCGTCTTTGCATTGACCACATGAGGTTACACATTTCGCGCTTAAAATATCCGCCTTGCCGCCCAGACAAGGGTTATTGTGAGTGAGATACTGTGATTCTTTATCTAGACTGCTTAGCGTTAGATCCTGTGCGGCTCCTTGGATGAGGTTTCTTTGCTTCTTTCTTTGCTTGCTTTTTCTTCTTTGCTTTCATACAAATTTCAATGAGAAAGTTTTGGGTGTTTTTGGTTCGTCTTTCATGCCCAAGCACCACATTCTAGCCAGGAAGTGCCTTTCTCCAATTCAATTCAGCATCTCTTCGAACCAAGGGTCTTCTCGCTGTGTACATGGCTTAGCGAAATGCACAAGTAGTTCGTGCTTTAGTAGGGGAACAAAATAGTCTAAAATTAAATCATCGCCCTCGATAATCGCACGTCGTCAAACATTGTCGACTACCTAGGTTCCACGGATATTCCATCCTATCGTGTTGAATATTGTTAAAAATAGTAGAGTGTATAAACAATGTTGAATCTACCTACACGGTTGATCACTGTACTTCTAAATATAAGCCGTACCATATCAAAAACATGTTTGACTCCCGCCAAATTCCCGTTGCCGATAAAGTACACAATATTTGTAAATAATAGTTGAAATCCGAATCCTAGTGGAAAGGCGCATATTCTCCTGGCGTTCCGGCTGGATATTACAGTCCCATGATTTGGAAATATTTATACTGCATTAAATCCACCCTTCTTGACTGTAAATACGACACCCTAAACTCTCCATGTTCATGCCCCCAGACAAGAAACGTTCCTGATTTAGAATTATTTCGCTGTGAACGAGAGTGGTCTTGCAAACTCAATTGCGTCATCCTTACTCTTGCCATGCTGCTGCATCAAATGGCGTCGGACGCTATCTTCTCGAGAAAGCGGCTTTGAACATATAGGGCATGGTAGAGACTTTCGTCGATGTCTATAACTGTGTTTCCTATGTAGATATATTAGATACTAACCATTCCTAGTCATAATATATATCAGCCAGAGAACTTACTCGAGATGATTTCTATTCAAGAATGATTGCCCACAGCCCAGTTCTGGGCATACCATTACCCTAGTAGCACTTGTATAGTGAGACTTTGGTCGAATCTTTTGAAGTAAGGTGGATGTTTACCGGTTCTGCGAGGATCTTTGTGATCGGTTCCGTACGTTTGGGGGGCTAGGCGTTGCCTGTTCAGTCTTTGGCTGTGATTTAACTTGTGTCTCTGCTTCTGCTTCTTGTTCTTCGTAACGACTAGTCTCCGCGCTGACATCTGCATCGTGGACCGGTACGGTGACTTTGGATTGAGTGGTATTGATTGCGGTGGCGTGACTTGCATCGGTATCGGCGAAATCAATGTAGTTACTTATCCAACATGGGGCGCCGAATAGATCGTGAAATGCATAATCGGGTTTGGGGTCATCGTGCAAAATTCGCCTCGTTGGTGATTGCTGCACTGCTCCTATCAACCGTTCCCTCTCAAGCGCTTCCTCCTTGTAAAGGTCCTCGTTAATTATTAGATCTGCTACTCGCTGAATGTGTTTTGATGGTGTCATCCATAAGTCGATACTGCTGTTGGGCGCCATGGCGAGTTGTATAGTGTAAAATGTAGCTGGGACTGGTAGTTGGGACTGGTAGCTTGGTTCCGGCATTTCGACGAAGTGATTTTATAGCTCGGATATGGCGTGCGCACAAATGTCTGCGGAGATGCAGCACGTTTGTGGTATATACCTATCATCGCGAGGCTCTGACCGTTTTCCGCGTTCGTGGGTAAGAATCTGTCATGCACGGCACACCCTCACGGGAGTAACCACTTGGTGATATGTATGTGCCGCCAGCCAGCTACGTAGTTCCAAGAGTGAGTGGGCAGCTCCCTGTTACGTGGCATTTCCGAAAAACAAATCTAACAAACCCCCGAAAGCAGATAGTGGGTAATTGATTATCCCCTGTGCTGGTAATGTGCCGAATATGTGCTCTACGAATACAAGGGACCAGATATAGGCAGCAGATCCTGATGTATTGATTTCTGCTAATAATCACATCGGTCTTGGACACCACAAAACATTCAAGAATCTTGAATGCAGAGGAGGTAAGTCGCCGGGGTGTACTCTAGTACTAGACATGTAAGACTGCGACTATGCCTAACCTGGGGCAACGAGCTAGTAATTTTGGGGAAACAGAAGGGGTACGGTAATGAGCGTGTACATTACAGAGCTAAGTTGGAAGCAAACAAGAAAGGATATAGGCAAACTAGAGAGCAATGAGAGACTTTGCCACAAGTATAGAACGAAAGAAATCAAGTGGAAATCCAATTTGCTCCCACAGTTGTCACTCGCTAGCATCCAAAACTGGAATAGACACGTTTCATCCTCACCTACTACTGCAGCCCTGTGGTATGTACCATGCCCACCAGAGGTGACAACACAGCAACTCCACTTCATGGAACACATGGCCTTGTTTTGATAGTTGTCTAATTAGCGATGAGGTTTATAATAACGCGCGCGCTTAATTAAATGTAATTCTCTACGGCTTTGGTGTGAGTGATTGTTACGCCAGAGCTTGCAAAGGTGGCGTTTTAGCGACCATGAAACAGACCTACAACTGGAAGAAGGGTAGAGGGGAGGGGATCTCCCCCACCTAGCCGGTCACCCGGAGGGGGAGGGGAATTGGGGCACAGTCATACTCTAGATAGAGTGAATACAAGTGAATACAGTATGATTAAAACAAAACAGATAAATAGACCCGCAACTCCGGTATTCCAGACCATCTAACCATTCTCTCCGTTCCAGTTGTCAGGCAACTTCTTGGAGGCGAAACTTTGGAGCGCGAGCGGGTTGGGGTGTGAGCGAGTTTTGTCTGAGTGAACTCTTAAGGGTTCGATCGGATGAGGCGCGGCGACCCACTGCCATGTAGAGCGAAGAACCCCATCAGATCTGTGAAACAAATTTCAGACGCCTTTCTGAACCAATTTCAAATCGGACTGCAGATATGTACTAAGAATACGAAAATCGAGCACCGACATAGGCAATCACTCAGACTTTGCATTTATCATACCCCGTGCTCAGCACTAGCCACGCTAGCTAATCATGAATTTATCGCTGTAAGTTATATAGTTGCAGTTTGCTGTAGGATGGACTGACGAGTATGGCATGCGATGCGCGTTTCACCTCTTGTCGCATGCAAAAAGAATTATAGCAAAGCACTCCGGCCGGATGCTGATGCGGTGGGAAGTCTAGCAGTACGAATTCCGGGGTGCTGTTGCTGAAGGCTTTAATAACTGCCGTCTTTCTGTAACGGCTTTTGGTCGCTGACGCTAGCCTTGCAGTCTTCTAGAAATTTGACATCAATAGCCCTGTTTTTTTGCCAGAACACCACATAAATCCTGCCTGATCTTTAGATGCCTTCGGGAACTTCTCGCGTCAGATGCAAAACGGTAACGAGAGATGTGTCGGGTAGTCGAATGCCTATACCTGGCATGAGCAGACGTAGTAGCTAAGTAAGCGCATGTGGAGGGAGTTGCTTTCTGCGTAGTAGCATTCTACAAATCAAATGGAGTGGCGAAACGACCGAGTCCTTCTCCGAAGCACAGAAATGAGAACACTGTGCCACCGATTAAGACAAACGAAGTTAGTGTGCGAGACAGGACGAGGATCCGAACAGTTTTGCGAGTACTGGTAGTTAGGACAAGTGGTTATAGTTATGTGCAGATTTATGTTTTTGCAACTAAGTACACTCTGACACTGGCGCTTTGCTACTGCCGGATATTTTAGCCGTTAGGTACTAGTCACTTGGGGGGAGGGGGTCAAACAAATACTCCGAGGAGCCGAAGCCACCTTGTGCTACTACTACTACATGCCAGTAGATTGCGATTTCCGATACGTCCGATAAGTATGCTGTATGAGAAATTTTGTGCAGGAGCCGTGTTTGCCCGCGGTTACTACAGGGTATGCCTATACGAAATCATGCCAACATAGGAAGAAGATTCTTCATTCCAGACCCTAGTCCCTGTTTTCCTGTGTTGTGACCGGGGTAGTTCGGCGACAATGAGGCCTCGAAGTAGAACAAATAGCGGTAGATACAGCTTGAGTGACATTAATTACAAACAAGATGGAGTATTTGAGTAGTAACTACATGTACTATACTCCACCCTGCCGACTTCGTCTCTGACATGTCTTTGAAGATTACAAGATTTCGGGACATATATCGACCGCAATTGCTACTGTTTAAGGGATAGTGGTTTGTAGGGTATGCAACACTTTTACTACTATAAAGTTGAAGGTTTAAAGCCTTTATGATAAGATGACTGATCTCCTGTGAGTAGAATATAGTACTGTATAACTCCTTGAATCGGTTTCCGCTATGCAACATCAGGGTAGTATACTTAAAAGCAGTTACTCTGAGTAAAGCGGGCTAAAAGCGCGAAACACCTTGTCCACCGCTCGGCAAGCCGTCGGCAGCCGCTCACCGGCGTGCTACATGGACGCTAGCTGTACCGAATTCAAGAGCCGACTTAAAAAGACCGTGTAGTGCCTGCTCCGGAGCAATGATTCCACCGGTCCGGACGATCCCAGTCTGAGGTAGGGCTCAGTACGATCCGGTCCAGCAGAGAGCGTAAGCCGGACCAAGCCACAGACTGCCAGTCTTGCACTGAATGGCCCGATGCGGACCAGTGCCAGGATCAGATATAATGAGAGTCGAGTTCAATTTTAGCCGTGGTCTAGTTACATCAATGCTTCACTACATAACATCGAGATATATATTCTCTTTATCTTCTTCATTCTCTTCATTCTCTTCATTCAGCTGCTTACCCTGCTGAGGTACTGTTTCCGTTGCTGTACCAGCGACCACAACCTACGGTAGCCCAATCTCAAGTACATCCCACGATTTTACATATTCCAATGCTTCTAGCCTATTAGCCTGCAGTCGGTTTCGCCCGAATGTAAGCATGATTTTACATTGGGAGAATAGTCTTTCCACCTCGACAAGTGGCACACAGAGTGCTCCACCTAGAACACGAATCTTTCCGCCACTTGAGTGGCCAACTGAGGACCTGTCACATGGTGGCTTCAGGCTAAGTAGACCCTCGGTGAAATCACATGTGTGCACCAGTCCAGACCAAGCCCGTCCTGTTCCGGCAAAACCTCAGACTGGTCCGCTCCCGGTCTAAAATTTCTTCGCACTGGACTGGACTGTACTAGGACGGTTCCAGTCCGGACTGGTGCATGGCCGGATGAGTGGAATCATTGCTCCGGAGTCGGTACAGCATGCCTATTTATGTGGTAGTATCTCGTTTGTGAAGTCGGTTATCCAACCTAAGTGAATCCCGCTTATGCGACAAGTTATGGTGCACGCTCTTTCTGGTCCCCTCTTTGCCTAGTTGTTCTGGGAGTTTGGGTCTGCGCATGTTCCGCGCGGTGTCTCCGCTATTTAGTGGGGGAACCGGATTGTCCCCCGCACCGGTGAAAGTGCTGTGTAGGTCTACAAGCAACTATGCACGATAAGAGGATTGCAGTTTGTGAGCGGTGCGCAGGAACGAGATCCTGGAGTTCGGACGGCCGGTAGGTGCATGTGAAACCCTTAGTGCACTTGTAGACCTACTTAGTATACGTGGTGCACTTCTGTCACTGCCGTTGCATTAGCGTGGAAGCTCATACTCTTCTCTTGTCTACTGTCAGCACATCGTATCTAGTCAACGATAAAGTACTGTGAGTACCAAATTTGGCTTCTCGCAGTTAACAGCTCCGGGCCCGGATGGGCCAAATTGAGGTGGCCAATATATATAGTTATTGTGGGATACGAATTGAAGAGGGATCCGCGGATCCGGGAGTTGACCTGTGCAGGATTCGGTCTATTCACGATAGGCCCGGGCTCGTTCAGGCCGGTGGGGCAATGGCCCGGCTCCGCATACAAAACGCCACGAACCGGGAGCGGCGATAATCCGATGAGCCTAGTGTTGGCTTAGTCCTCTTAAGAACCTCGGGGCCAGCCCCTTATTACACGCCCTTTGGGACTTGTAGTCATTCGGAGGGTAGTCCGCTTACAGTCTTTGGGACCGATGGAATCATAACGTCAATCAACCATGACAGCCTGAAGCTATCTCAACCACCATCACCAGTTCGCCACCTCCACCAAGTGGGGATATCATGATGTCTAGATGACCATGTGTTGAAGTTCCAAAAGAATAGCAGAGAATCAGTGCTTAGGAAGAGCAGATCACGGACTTAGATTTGCTAGTAGAATCTAGTTACAGCGTGCCAATGATGCCCGTAGACTTCGTTCAGATGTATGCAGGTACATGCATTGAACTGTTCACAGTCGTGATTTACCAAGGTTTTGGAGTGGACATGAAAAATATACAAAATTTAAAGAATCATCTGTGACGATGATGGTGATGGTGCCGGTGAGTGCCTGGAGAACATAGGCAAGCAGGTCAGCAACCGTACTCTAACCTTGCAACCAAACTCAGGTACGGCTGTCGACAATCGGTTAACGCTGAGCCGAATCAGCCTTTCAAAGTATTTAATAACCCACAAAAGTCATTCAAGCACTTATCCAAGTAAATTAAATCCCAAAAATATGCGAAATATTTATTTGTATTCGTCACTTATTTAAATTAATTTACCGAGTATTTTTGCAGCAGGGGCTGTGATTCCTATTACCGCAAGGCAGAAAAGAGCGAAAATACATGAATTTGATGCTGTGCAAAAACTCTCTGGAAACCTATTTTCGATTTTAAATGACCACCCCAAAATGCTTGCAAATTTTCTTTTGACCTTGTACTTAATGTATTTATCGCGTATTTCTGTTCTGTGGACAGACGCGGCTCGGCGTCAGCCGACTGTCGACGGTTCAACCGTATCCACTGACTCGAGCTAAAAAGTCCCATCCAGAACCTAATCAATTAAGCTTCAAACCCAGATGTTTTCCATTACTAATGCAGGGAAAGTTGTACTTGGTGGTGTCCGGACATGCACACATAATTCCTGCCGTCCGCTTACAGCAGACATTGTGGCCTGCCAGTGTACACGACCAGATACCCACAAAGTGCCGCCATGCTCTGAATTGCTCTTTCTTGAGAAGCTCGGATTTTATTTGCACAGCTCGCAGAATCTTAAAATTTAGTTGAGGTTTTGGGCATAGTACTCTTTTATTCATTGCATTAACCACAAAGGCTTTGCCGCACTAATTAACAGGTAGACGCTAGGTCAAGCTGTCTTAGCGGCTAACCAAGACTGCTCTACATACGCTTTTTCTCCTACTGAGGGTTCGATGTAATTTGCAACCTCCGTTCCCCTACATTGCCCGCCCTCCCGAAACATCTAAAGTGAGTTCCTCGTAAGGTAGCCAATGTTTATTTGAGTACATTGGCCTTGAAGCTGTTCCAGTGATAATTTACCAAATTGTCGCTTGTCTATAACTCTAAAAAGTCGTCATTTCAGACTTGTCCGAACAGAAAATCGGTTATCTCAAGGCTTCCGCCCGAACCTCATCTGTCAGCACAGCATGCTCTACCCCAGGATGCGGTAGTTGGTGATGCATAATCATGACCCCCATGTAGTATCAACCGATCGCGGAAAATATTAGTAGAGTAGATTCGTTGGTCCCAACTCGAGATTGTGCCTAAGTCGAGATTTGCAAAGAAAAGGTTGCTGATCTTGTTGATACCCAGTCACTTCGCAAAATCTGATTGGTGGCCTCGACTTAGGACAAATCTCGAGTTAGGAACAAAGACTCTAGGTACTTTAGTAAGTGAAAATTACTACTCTGGTGGTGAAACTCATAGTCGAGACTGCTCAGGTGGTAGTGGACCAGACCGCAAACGCACAGTCAAGCCATGCACGCTGTCACCCATAAGCGAGACACCACTACCACTTCCTAACCATCACTGCTCCACCAGCTTCGCTTCGACCGAGCGAGGCGAAAAAGTCTATGCAGGGAGCATTCCAGGCCTCACAACAGAGAGGGTATTTAAAGGTACAACGGTAGTTAGTAGGTGCCTGGCTATGTGCTCTGGCAGGCTATAAAGTCTGCTTACAACCTGCTGGCACAATGTAAAAACGATATTTTAAAGACGGTTACAAGGGGTGGGGAATTCCCAAGAAATTTAGGGATCGATGGCCAGGATGAAAGTCCCCGGAGTATTAAAGTGTCTCCGGCAACTTCCAAAATATCTTCCGGTGGCTTAAGAGATTGATAATAGCTTAAGGTTGCTAAAAAATGTAGGGCCAACCTTAAAACCCGCTCCATAGGGGTTGATTGGAATCCAAGTGTGATTGGCGAAAAAAGGATTTGGCAAGGCCTGTACCTGCACCCTGGAAGAACCAACGTGGAGTACAGAATCCCCGTTTGGACATCCGTATCTAGAGAAAAGTAGTACGCGACCAACCGATCATGACTCCTGCGCTTGAGAGGTGAGGTCAAACTCTGGGCTAGGGCTTACAACCTGCGGGTTAAACATCTTCCTCTGATTGGCCTGCAGGTATGTAGCTAATAGTTACGGCTCTAATTATGGGAATCCTGCTTTCGTCTTTGCGCTGACCATTGCAAATGCTCACATTTATGCATCACTGTGCGCTTAATTAGCTTCCGCCTCGCCGCGCTTACCATTCGACTGACAGGGTCGTCTGTTGAGACCCCCACTCCCTTGCTTTTTCTTGACATTTTTCTCTTTGTTGTCATTGCGCATAGCATCGCGGGTGATATGCACCTCGCGTGCATTTTACCTCGTTACTATTGTCAGGTTGCATGAAGACAAGACAGTTGCGTCGCCCCCTGGTTCAAACCCTGTTGGGTTGCCATCTGTCTTCACGTCTTCACCCGTTATGGCAAATAGGAGTTGCTGTTGACAGGGGCATGCAAATGCAACCTGCAAGTACAACAACGAATTCGACCAGCTTTTGCTAACTGCACGTATGACAAGTAATGAGTTCGATCGATCACATCATAATTTTACTGGCACAGTATTGATGCTAGGCAAACAACCCCGCTTATCGCCACTGGTTGGAGAAATAGCCCGGGTATCGCCAGGTGGAAACGTGGTTGGCGAGTCGCCTGACGGCATGACCTGTTGCGGAATGTTCATTTTTCCTCGAGTAATTCGAACTGCAGGTTACATAACCGATGATCAGTTACACCGCATAAGAGCCGCTGTGCGAGCATCCGTAACCCTGCAGATTGTGGTAATCGCCTCAGACAATCGTGATTGGCCGTACGTGCATCGACAGTAACAAGGCCCCAAAATTTAAACATAATTCTCTGCAGATACATCATGATCGGCAGAAGATGCTGATAACTTTTTTTAACCCTCTCACATGGCCTCTTAGACGGTTTATCGAGGTACTGTCTCATGCAGGCTAGCCGTGTGCAACTTCGATAGGAAGATCTTCGGCGCACTAGGCAGGAAAGGTGGGGGTTACGTGTTCGTTGGAAATTATCAACTACTACGATCAAGTACCGCCTGAAGTTTCTACGGCGGAGTGGCACTTGAAAATTCACTCTGCGTTGTTTCTCCAAACTCCCAGTATCGAGTACTTATCGTTCCAAGGTGGTCAGATCTCATCGTTTCACAGATATCTTGTTCTACTTATCTTGTTGGGACTTGTTCAGGACGGTTAAACAAACGTCCCCCCCCCCCAAATGCCCAAACAGATACACAAATATAAGCTGTATTAAATCGAAAAAAAACATGGATCACTCCTGGGCCTGCCATTCCCAAATTCCCCTGCCTGGAGAACTCAACGCCTGCAAAACAACAGATGAAATTAATTCGAATCCTATGAAAAAGCCCAAAATTTGGTGCAGTACATTCCCAAGTGTTCCCAGGCGAATATCAACTCCGACAGTCTGTAACATTTGCTAGCGCTCTAAAACCAGCCCCGTTTTTTTGTGTGATGCTCTAAAGCTAGCATAGAGATATGAACCTTAGTCAGTAAGAGTTGCTTGACTTCGAATCCACTCTCGCTGGTGTATTGATGAGGGCGAGATTTTTTCTTGCAAACTCGGTCGCGTCTTCCTTACCCTGGCTATGCTGCTTCATCAAATGGCGCCGGACACTATCTTCTCGAGAAAGTGCCTTCAAACATATAGGACATGAAAGAGACTTTGGTCGATGTGTATAACTATGTTTCCTATGTAGATACATCAGATATTAATCCTTCCCTAGATAATCATAGTTTAGCTAAACCGAGGAACTCACTCGAGATGGTTTCTATTGTGAAACAATTTTTCACAGCCCGGCTCTTGACATATCAATTCCCTAACAGTGCTTATGCTGTGAGACTTCGGTGGTTTGTTGTGAAGTAAGGGGGTTTTACCGGAAATTCGGTGGGAGTCTTTGTGGCCGATTGCGCACATTTGTGGGGGTATGCGTTGTCTGTTTGATATCTGGCTTTACGAAGCACGGCTTATCCTGGTTATCAAACGTGGCGTGGATACTATGTGCGGTACGCGTACTGATAATGAGTGCAGAATGATTGGTATCGCCGTCCGCAAGGTCAATGTAGTTGCTTATCCAACTTCGGGTAACAAACTGGTCGTGAAAGGTATATTCGTATAGTGGGTCGTTATCCGAAATTCTTCCGGTTGACTGCTCTTCTCCTACTGAAAGCTCCTTCTCAAATGCTTCATCTCTGCAAAGGTCCTCGTTCATCATTAGATCTGCTATCCTTAGGAGAAACTTTGGCGATGTTATCCGTGAGTAGATATCACGTTTCGTATCCATGGTGAGAATATTGGTGATATGAAGAGGAAGGCTAGTAGCCGTATTTTTGGCATTGTTCACAAGGAGAATTTATGGCTCTGAAACCAGCGTGCGCACAATTGTCTGTAAAGATGCTGCAAGTTCGTGGTATAAAATCATTGGGAGATTTAAATCTTTTACATCAGATAGAATCTATTGCATGGCGGCGGCATGCCGCCGTAACAGATTTGGTGAGGTGTACTGTTTCGGTGATCCAATACCAGTGATTGAGCAACCCCCCTGTCAGTGTGCTTCTAAAAACACAAGTAACCTATGAAAACCCATGCAGAGCTCCGCCAGGAATGTTGGTTCTGAATACCGCGGTACCTATTGTGATGCTCCCCTTCTTTTTAGCCTAGCCGGTATAAATCTGGCGTTTCTGTTTTGGTACTTAATGTGAAAGCAGAAGTGTCATTAATTGCCCTTTCTGCCGGACCTAATACATAGGTACCTACCTTTGAGGAAAAAATAAAAAGTTGAACGAACTGCTCGGAACAATACCTTTACTACAGCGACTCCACTGCATTCCCGGGCCACTCTTCCTCGCGTATAGTCATATTTAAAAGCAACAATCTTCACAAAACGGGATTTAGACTAAGACGGCCTATTTTCTCTACGGTAGGTACCTATTTCTAGTACCCGGAAGATGCCGTAGACAAGTAGCAGCTTGTGTATTCGCAGATTGTTACCATACAATCCTATCAGTATTTGTTTGTCCCCTTTAACTGGCGCGCGCTGATATTTGGGTATATAACTTCTAGCTTTAAGGACTGGGGCTGTGAGCCGTTGTGTGCATGAGCTGTATTTGCTTGTGGCCCCATCTGCCACACCCGATCTGTAGTTACATACCACGTCAAACGTCCCCACCTACTCGCTTCCCCGCCTGCTCACGTGGGAATCCTCAGGTGAGCAGAAGTTTTGGGCTGCATTTTGCTTATTGGTTTATCCGCGCAACGATCGCTACTTTTTGCTTGCATCTGCATGTTCAAACTTTGGTTGCAATTTTAACTTGCAAATTTGGAAGCCTTGGAAATCTTGACACCGACAGCTATTCGTAGACTTTAATACCCGAGCCTAATGAATATCCGCCTTACCAACCCGGAAATCAGCTGTCCAGTCCGGATCCTGTCCGTCATCACCATGCTGCAAAGACAACGAAACTAGGCACGAACGGCAAATGGTGGTAAGAAAAGCGGATAGTTGCTGAAGGAAGTGCCAATGGGTATGCAGGAAAATGGAAATTGCTTTTTCTTGCGTGCATCGGGCGACGGGTGTATGTGCATGGGGAGTACTTGTGCTCAATCACTGCTTAGATGAGCATCTCTATGTGAAGCAAATTATGGGACCCACTCTGGATTTCTGTATGCGTTGGAATCGACCCAGAATTATTCCAGATCCAATATATGTGGGCTCATATTCGAGACGAAAATATTTGGGAATGAGATCAGACGGATCCATTATCTCAATGTTAGGAAAGTTTGGAGATGGATGGATGTCGCTTCGACACCGCTACGACAAAAAAAGTAAGTAACGCTACTACGCAGCTAGAAAATCGAGAACGGTACGAGAAGGTAGTATATCTTCACTGAATATACCATATTTGGAAGTTTAGAGCTCATAAACTGAAACTTTTGATCTCGTTCGAAACAAGGTATGAGAGCTATCTTCACGCTTTAGCGTAGAGCACGTGCATACGAGAAACAACTTTATTCAGGATACCTCTCAGGCAGACCATATTATGTAGTGTAACCCTCACCAAAATGTTGAACAGAACAGTGGGCGAAATGAAGAGAAGTAATTCGGGAAAACTTTTGGGTATCCATTTTGTAAGAACGTGAGTGGTACTACATGCTGCGTTGCAATTGCAATACCAGCTTTAATGAGAGATCATGTCAGGGTTAATGACCCAAGTATTGTCAATTGATGTGTCGGCAATAGTGCAATGACGTCGACTAACTCATTGCTTTTGCCACTCATAAACCCTCGAACACAACTAAGACGGGAAGAACACGAAGAAACTATAAGCCTGATAAATTAATGATGTAACCTTCTCGCTTGATTTTTCCGTATGAGACGGTTAGGATATACTCTTCACCAGAAGGATATCCTGGATAAAGCCACAAAAGAACGGGTTATTCCCATATGCATGCGCAGTCGAGGTTACGCTGCATAATAAGGTCCCAGAGGGTTATCCTAGATAAATTCGCAAAAGAAAGAAAGGGTTATCCTACAGTCAAGAGGGATACGCTACAAAATATAGTCTATCCTAAGTAAAACTGTAAGAAAAAAACACCTATGCATGAGAGAAGGGTTGTTCAAACTCTTTCTAAGTTTGGATATCCAAGGACTCACAACCTACGCCTGGCTTGTTTCTTCAGATACTTTCTGCACGCACAGACGAATATTTAAGATCTCACAAACTGCTCTTGAATGCACGTTAACGTGTTGCCACTCCGGATCCATGTATATGTACCATGCACGAACTGCATGCGGTAAATTGATAACCCCACGCCGCGTCAATGTACAATGGAAGCGCCTGGCGGCTCAAACTGCAGACGTGTTACTCAATGAGACAGACTCATCGACGATGCGAAGTGTACCGTAGACCCTGGATCAATCCGTCTTTTTTTGTAGCTCGAACTTCAGTAGTAGATCTTATTCACCCTTAAATCATAAAGCCACATACCAACTCAGCAGACCTAGAAACCAGGACAAACCGAAGCGACGTACCGTAGAAACTCGCTTAAGAGGTATGGAAGGCAGTTGATTGACTATCATTTGCTTTTGGAATCTAGGCGATGCATTGGTGCAGCGCGCGATGAGATCTAAAGACACAAGTGTTACTTTTTTCCTAGGTTTTTGCTTCTTGTTGCTTTTAGAACAATAATTATCGAATATAATCTCAATTCCTAGAAATTGCTATATACGGTAATTGGAACGACCCTAACCAATTAGGGGCGTACCTCTAAGTGAGTTTTTTACGGTATTCAATCGCCTATGTATCCTGCACGTAATATAAAGACCGATTAATCCAAAGTTTACTAATCCAAAGTTTACTGCAGTACAATCAGTGTCAATCTGTGGGTTCGTGTAGGGATAGATAAGAGGCGAGTTATCTCGAGCCCAGCAGTGAATATTTGAGATATGTCTCGGGGGCTTGTATTGTGGCGATAATATGGTGAATCGGTTTGTCTGTGTACTGTTCGGTCTAAGCTCTGCTATACAACTCTGGGTTTATGAACGAATGTTGTGCCCCTTTCCTCCTCTGCTTTTCGCTTCTCCCATTCTTGTGGCTCTTTACTGCACCGGTGATTGCGGAGTGGGAAATGGAGCCCGAAGAGGGGGCCAGGAGAGCGGATCTAGAGTATGTACAGGAAGATCGATGGCTTAGAGCATTATTTTTTATTAAATCCTCGAGATTCCCGAGACCAGCTATGAAAGGTCCCAGGGCTGCTGAGACCAGTCTCAAATTCGCGAGATGTCTCGAGCCCCACGTCGTCCATCCTGTGCCCAACACTAGGCTCATGGTGTAGATTGAGCATTTACAATCATCCAAACTCCATTGAACCCAACCCATCTTTTGTTTGCAACTGGGACTAAACGGCGATATCGTTTGATGGGCACAGTCAAGGACCGATCGCCGATTTTATGACCTCCTGGCTGACGAGGTTGCCAAGAATAGTCGCGTGTCATAACATGGCCATGACCTGGCCATGACTGGTAACACCAGCTGCGGGGTACGGCGACAGTGCCCCACATAGAGAATTTGTGGTGGAATATTTTGATTGTTGCACATAAAAAGTTCGGTAGTATCTCACCCTCACGAGAAACTAATGGTGTTGTGCGGGTCAGATATTCTCTGCCTAACGTGCAGTTGAAAAAGCAGATATACTCTGCCTAATGTGCAGTTGAAGAAGCAATTTGCAACGTTGTGTTCAAAAACAGCTGGCTATGGAGACCGGCCTGCATTTGGAAATGAGATTACTTCAAAACCCAGGTGGCCGGTGGTACACAACCGACAACAATCATGGTCGCCCTGTTGCCACACCATGGCTAGAGCATGGCGACTACTGCGAAGGTCATTCATAGTAGCATATCTCTAACGGAGTCGGAAATGTGCTTTTCATACCTTGCCACACAAATGAAAACACCCGTTGAGCGGCAAGTAAAGGTACTAAAAGATATCAAAACACCTTTTCGTGCGTGCCCTTTAGATAGTGACTTTTTGCATCCTTAACTCAATTTTAGCGCTTAAATACCTCTATTCCCTAGTGTGGCTATGTAGAAAAAGGAATTTTCTAGTGTCGTAAAAAGCACATTTCAGACTCTTGCAGTATGAATTGAACGACATATACAGCATCGAAAAATCTGAGCTCCAACCAATTGGAAATTATGCCAGCCTGTGAGCTTAAGCTTGCATTGGTCTATTGCAAAACTTTATAAACAGGGTACATTTAATTGCAGACAATCTTGATCTGTCAACTGTTTGGCAGTTCCATCCAGTAGCTCTCACAAATATGTGCATTCACCTCTCTATTTATACATCCAAGGTTTTGCACACCCCTTCTTTGTTATATGCTTAGTCCCATGGACGACCATACCAAGTTGCGAACCGGCGACGAAAGCTTGCAATATTTTTGACCGGATTGCAACTGGAACTAACTAATGAACTAACGAATTTTTATACAAAAATTACTTTATTATGAACAGGTCACTAAAGAAACCTAGTGGCTCGGAGACTGGACAGACCAGTTCGCAATATTCTTGTTTTGTTCGCGAACTTAACCGAGTCCGCGAACTGGTCTGTCTGTTTTGAAAACTTGAGGAACAAGTTCACGAACGAATGCGTGAATGTGCAGTTTTGAACCCCAGTCTATGATCTCCCCTATTGCTTTAATTTAACTTTTATGGATGATATAAACTACTTAAGAATTTACCAGAGATCCAGTGGTACACCAAATTGCGTTGACTTCACCACTGAAACTTACCACCGAGAATCTGATCTCATTAACCTATATATAGATTAGTAAGTCACTCTAGTTTCACCGGCTTTTTGGGAAGCAAAACTTTATTTTAGGCCGGATCGCATCTCCTACCCATCAAAAACCAACCCAAGTTCGCAAACAGGCAAATTTGTGTATAGATTGAAACATACAAGTTGCTACCTTGATCTTCAAATCAGCTTATCTGCCAAAACGTTCGCTGAATAAATAAGAAGTTGTAAACTGCGACTCGAGTGACTTGCAAAGTTGTATACTCAACAAGATAACCGAAATAGATACTTAAGATATCTCCCAGCGTAGACGAGTGATCAGCAATCCTCCTACGCGGTGCAAGCAGAAGACGACACCCAGTATAATATATCATGTCTAGTTCTACTATACGCAGACGTTCAAGATGGCAACAATGACCTCTAGTCGTACTCACCACTACAAAAAGTCTCCGGACACCACATTTCGGGTAATAATCCGAGACATTTTATATAAGGGCCAACCGCATTTAGTTACAATGAGGTCAGATATAGAAATTTCGCACCAACCCATTTCGTTTTCTGACGAACTATATAATCTAATCAATCTAATGATGTCCGGAGACTTTTAATATTGACGAGTAAACTACCGTCACTATGCCCGTTCTAGTTGTTTTCGTCGAAGAGAGGAGCACTAGAGCTTGCAGTCTCTTCCGAGAGCGGTTGCTATAAAATTTTGCTCGAAATTTTAAATTTGTGAGGATCTGGAGGTAGAGTAGATAGATGTGTTGCAGGGGAAGCAATGGAATCCGCGAGAAGTAGGATTTGTATGGGTTTTAGCTGAATGACAACGGCATTAACTCACCTAACCACCGCGTGTACGGCTTGTACGTGTAGTGATAGAGGTTGATGCTCAAAACCGATGATAATGGTAAGATGAACATCATTTACATTGGCTGCCCAACGATTTCAGGGTAGGTGGATATCAATGTAGGGGGGCTCGCAGTTGCACAGTTCTATGTATCTACTTTTTCTTAGCTACGAAAGAAAACAGTCTTCCGCTTGAATGTGAGTCCGCCTATAGTCTTTTCTAAGCGTGGGTCCCTGATATCTGAACTACCTACTCGCTGACCCCATTGCTAATAGGCAAGTAAGTTTGCTGGGACCTCCAATCCCTCCAGCCTCGGAATTTTTTTCTTTCTCCTTGCTAGTTTGTAGTGGGTAGTCGTCACGCGCTTACTAGTCCCATCGCGTACCGCGCAACCTGGTTGTCGGAGTGTGGTACTCTAGGCTCTGGGGGGACTTGATGACTGCAACTAGTGGCTGTCTACACACTTGGAACCCAATAATCAAGCTTCAAACCCGATTGCATTGCATTAATCATAAGCATATCTACACATCCAGAGAAATCAATGGTGAAGATATCCAACAGGAAAAAACTAATAAAACACGCCCACACGCCCAAGTATCAGTATCAAAAAAAGGAAAAAAGCAGCTAACTCCATACCAGCTAACAAAAAAAAAAATGCTAAAAAAAACACAAAACGCCGGAGGTATTTCCCAGCCATCTATATACCAATATATCCTACAGACGGGGCTTCTCCATAATAATGCTAATTTCCTTTGCCACTACTGCTGCTATCGTTCCGTCTTCTTTCGCCGCCGCCGCCGATTTCTCCTTCTTCCCGGTGTCCAAGTTCTCTTTGGCATCACCGGATCCATCCTTGTCTTCAGGGGTAGCTCCAACCACATCGCTACCCCGCTTCCATAACCGTCAATTTGGGCGGCTTCGCGACTTTAAGCTGTCGGACTCGCCATGACGGGTATCTTTCGCGTCCTTGCGCCTCTCCCGTTCCTTATCTTTATCCTTGTCCTTGTCCTTGTCCTTGTCCTTGTCCTTGTCCTTTTCTTTTTCTTTTTCTTTTTCTTTTTCTTTTTCGTCCTTCTCGGCGCGCTCTTCCTTCTTCTCCTTCCGTTCCTTCTTCTTGTCTTCCCTGTCCTTCTTCTCCTCTTTCTCCTTCTTATCCTTGCCTTCCTTAGCTACAACACAGCTACCACACTCTGCGCACCGATTCTTCTCCTTTCTTTCACCGTGGTGCCCTTCCTTCTTCTTCCTTCGTCTTGCACTGACCATGGTATCCCCACCATCGCTCTTCTCCGCAGCGTCTTCTACCGCAGTTGAGGGCCCAAATTCTCCGCTCTTGATTGCGAACTCCTTTAAGGTAAGTTTCTGTTCATCTGCCTTCTTCTTCTCCTTCTTTCCCCTCTTCCGCCGCTTCTCGTCCTCATCTTTACCCAGCTTACTTGCCCTCTCCTGCCTCCTTCGGCGATTGTAGGTGATGTTGCTGGCAGAATCGTCGGGGGTGATGGGGAGGTGCAGCGTGGGTACATTAGGAGCCCAGTCCTGCTCTTCGTCCAGTCGGCGCTTTTCCTCCTCGCCTTTTTCCCGCACGGGTGATGCAGAGCGTGGCGAGGATGGGCGCTTTTGGGAGATGCATTCCTTCCGCGACTTCAGGGCGCGACGGACCACCAGTGCTCGGGTGTGGAGCTCTTCAATCTCGTCTTCGAGGCCTTCGAGAACAGTCCATAGCCGGCGATCCAGAGAGGTGATGACGTTCAGCTCCTCTTCTTCGTCTCTTGCAACCACGTTGCTAGAGCCGTCCAAAAACGCATCGAAGCGACCAGAGTTAATTAGCTCCAACTCTGGCTCGGTGACGTTTGCGATTGCGCGGAGGAGAGGGTGAAGCTCTGGGTGCAGGAGCATGTACAGCGCAACGATGGGAGGGGTGATGGATTCCGGGGGTTGGTCGTGATACAGTCTAGTTAGTGCGAGCTTCATTTTTGGAGCAAGGACTTTATCTTCTAGGAACCGGCGAAAGTTCTTGATCTGGTTCTCCTCTGTATTGTTTTTTAGTATACCCTCGATGATCTCGCAGACCATGCGGTCTTCCTCGTCCTCATCCTGCTTTGTTTGACATTGGTCTTCTGCTTTGCCGGCGCTGGCACCGCAGCAATCGTCAGGACCGGCAGATTTCAGGACCTGCTCAACCTCCTCAAGCCATTGCTCCACCTTGGTCATAGCGGGCTTCACCTTGACGCCTGCGACGACAGATTCAGCGAGTTCTCGCGTCCTGCATGCCTGCTCTTGGCCACCGACGACCTTCTCTTCCCCTTCTTTTCGCGCGAGAATACCGCGGACTGGTAACACACAGAGGAAAGGCTTCTGCCGACTTCCGCGGAGATACTCCAGTACATCCGCCCAACCAACACCCTCCACGCCTAGATTACGCGCGAATAGAGTTTCCATCCTATCCAACAACTTCCTAGCCACTGAATGATAACCCGTGCCCACGGCAATAGAACCACCGGATGATAGAATCGTAAGGTAGGAATCCAGCAGAAAATTCAAATTTCCAAAGATCCCCGCTACTGGATTGGCGTTGGGGTTGTCGCCGCGCATGCTTGGGGGAGCCTCAAGGCTGCAAGGGTCATGAGTGGGGTGAAAGTAGCCTGACACAGCTGCGGGAAGGGATCCGTTCGGGATAAGGTAATCGATGGGGTTCTGACCGAGGTGTTTCCCCACCTTGCGCACTTCCTTCATAGAGACGTTGGAAGACCCTGAGGCAGTGGAGGGTCGGACTTGTAGTCCGGCCTCTGAGGAAGCCGCTGGTGGCAGGTATTTGCTTCCGGATGACCGCACTGAAGTTGTTGAGCGGCGAGTAAGAGGCGGCGATGGCGGCATGTTTGTAACAGGGTGTTCCGTAATCGATCGGAATCCATCAGGGTCACGGTGCTGCTGTTGCTGGAGCAGCAAGGCAGACATTGTCGAAGGCACTGGAGTCTCTTCATAAAAGCGCTGCATGGGCAAATTTGGCTGGGGTTTGAAGCTGGAAGAACCTCGCCTCATCTGATCTGTAGTCTTGGAAGAAATCATCTCTCTTGTGGTAAAAGGCGCAAAGGCTGGGAGTGTAGGAGGGATTGGTGGAGGTCGCGAAGGAGGTAATAAGATGTCTTGCTGATAGATTTCGTTATCCTCCCCTATTGTTTCCGTGTGCGCTGTTTCCGGCGGTGTGGGTGGTTGCTGTGCTGCAAACGGTGAAACAGGACTTAGTGGGGTATTTGATCGTAGAACTGGTTCTGCTGATCGTGACCTTCTTTGAGGTCGAGAATTTGGTCTTAGTGTTATCGTTGGAAGGGTCACTTTCCCAAACATAGGCGACTCTGGTGATGAAGGAATACCAGCTTTGGGCATTTCGGGTGCGACCGTCCGTAGTTGTAGTAGCCGTATCGCAAGCTAGCCTCGCAACGTCGTCGAATGTACTCCGTACGAGTCGTGTGTGGTGCGTGTATGGAGAGAGGAGTAAGGTGGGGAATGGGTTTACTTGAAGGATTCAGAATGATTAGCGGCGGGAACAAGCGAGTGGGAGCAGTACAAGTATCGGGGGGCTATGGTTGTCACAACAAATCAGGATGTCATAGGAAGGCAACTTGCTGGGCAACTCACAAGAAACGTGGTCGGTCTACACCGTACATGGAACAAGGCGACGGTGCGTATTGGTGCCTCCGGTTGTTTCGAGAACAACTCGCATCCCAGCCAACGACAACTTGTCCGTACTAATATATGTTCGTGGCCCTCGCTCGTTATTTCGCTCGTCGCAAGTTTTGGATATGGTGAGTAAAAGGACTAGCGCGGACACAGCTTCGGCCAGTTAACAACTGGTGAGTAGACTGACGAACAGCAAAGCTTTATTAATCTTCTCGTTGTGAATAGCGCATAGGCGAAACTGTCGTGGCCGCTCTCTACAGGCTCGGTTGGTGGGACCACAGCAATGATCTCAGAACGCAGGAGGAAGGAGTGGGAAAATGAAGATTGTGCAACGGAAGACTCCTCCTTTTTCCCCTCTAAAAAAACCGGAACAGGGAGACACGTTGCATGGCTCGGCAAGAGCGGCCGGGACAACACTTGACTGCATGACGCCGTCGCAGGAAGAATCTGCACTGATCCGATCCTGAGGCACGATCCTTGCAGCTAAAACACCAACCGCCAAAGCACTCCTGAAAGACTTCGCGATAGCAAGTCATGGCGTTGAATACTCGATGTCCATCAAAAGTAGTCCTACTTGGAGTGTTTTGCTGGGTCTGGAGTCGAAACAAGTCGGGTTCTCTATCTCGGCTGCTGATCCGGCTCGGGCCTTGGGTGGATCACTGGGCTGAACGCCGTTCCGTTCTGAACCCATTCGCACAAACTCGACATTTCGCCTTCCCCCCTTTCCGCAGGGGCGAGCCAAGTCATCCATCCTACCGGGTATTGCGTTTATGTGGAGTGGATCTACGTCAGCGTTTTGTCGCGCCGCAGGAGCTTTTCAAACTGCACGTACAAGGGTTCAGTTCCTGTGCCAGACTAGCGTTACAGAGGATCAGATTCTAGAACCCAGGATTCTGGAGGGTTGCTGTGAGAGAAGGGTTACCCTTCACTTCACCTTCCAGTGCGCAATCTGGAACTGCGATCTATAGCTATTCGTCGTCCGTCCGGCCCGTTTTTGAAAAAGCGGGGTAGCAGCCATGGCCTAGCATCCAAAGTTTCCCCAGCCCGGATACTCAATGCAAGTTTCAAAGCTAGGGCACCACACTCCGAGACTACTTCAAAGCAACTGAATGTATAGGCAGTCGATTCTGTAATTTGTGAGCGAATTTGTTTTCGAGATGGTTGTTTCTGTACGCGGATAGCGCTCGTAAATCCGATAATTGGTGGTTGCTTTGTTTTGCAGGTGGCTCGTGACGCCTCCCAACGGTATTTCGCGGTATTTCGCTCGCGTTGCTTCCGATCTGATCGGGTTGCATATGTCGGGGAACCACACGCCGACCAGTAGCAGCCCGGCCCGAGATTGTCTGCAGCAAGGCGCGAGGCATCAAGCATTGTTCTAGTAGAAATTGCTCAATCTGGAAACCGCGGTCTGATAAGCTGGAAATCGATAGCGTATGCGGAACTCGCCTCCACGAAAATTGAATGGTTGGAACAAATGAATGTAACCGCAATTGGTCTGCTGTTTGTCCCAAACCTTAATGATCCGTGACCGTCAAGATGGTTGTCTAATTGATGTGGAGATGGCATAATTGGAGGGATTCGGTACAGTGAACTGCCGGAGTTATGGTGTGCGTGAATTAGTGGTATGAAGCTGTGAAGACTGAGAAGTACTTAAGTACTTGTCACAAATCACGTTACTACCTACACCAAGGCCGTCCATGTAAAACTAAAATATTTGCTAGTTCTTCTTTCTAAGTTTTAAAACGCAATAGAACCCAATAAAGTACTTGGGCCTGCATTTTAAAGTTTTGTAACTACTTAAGTACCTATCACTCCTTCCGCCAAGCCGAACCGGCATCTCTTCCAACCGTGTGCTCCGTCCTATGTGCACACACCACTTCACTCACAACACACCATCCACCAAGCTTTTAAATCATTGGTGTTCTTTCTACTATTTAAAACTACTCTAGCAACCTCTAAAGCTTCAGCGCACGCACCTGAGTCGATATATATAGCTGGATGAGGATAAGGAGCGTTGACGACAAGCACTGCCTGTCACAGAGATTGTGAGCTCCTTATCCAATAGAAGTAAGTAATCACCATATATACTTCTAACAAGCGAATACTAATACTGCTAGGCATAGCCAAATGCGAGTTTCGGCGCATTTTCGGCTGCTGCTTCAGTCAAGGACATATGGGGCTTGGAGCCTCTAGATCTAAGTGCCATCCGCCTCGAAACAAACCTTGCCGTTGAGACAACTGCATAGCATATCTCTCGCCAAAAACACACTCAGTGGAACGAGGAATAGCTACTTCATCCAATTCGTAAGCGTTTGCCTAAAATCTACTCTCCATCGTTCTCACTTCCCACATAGCACTAGTAAGATTACTAGAAACTCACTGAGAGAAGCTCTAACTATTACAGATCCGGTACAATGACAATCGAAGCTGCTCCATTGGAGTATGCCACTGCTGGCTGTCTTTCCTCTCTTTACCGTACTTCTACCGAATGTCAGAATATTGGACGGAAAAGTTCCATACAAATGGCTCTTTTACCAATATCTACTTTAATGCAGTTTACAAGCATTCTATGAGTTCCGAAAGGAGTCAGTATTGATCTTGGAGCCTACAACCCGATATGGCTGTGTCACCAAGGCTGAAACCAGGGGTAACTGACAAAGGACATGAACCCTAACCTCCCTACGGACAATGGGGTGTAATAACTTGCTGAAAAATGTATATGCATTGTGCGCGTTGAGCTGCTGCGCGCACATATTGCCAAATTTTCCATGGATGGTGCGTAGATGCTACATCAATCATTTGAGAGCATCTTGTTGTCTTCCGTGGGCATTGTGTTGTGTTCACCCTATGTGTGCATTCCTCTTATCATTCAGGACAGCATCCTTCCATCAAATTTTGTTCCAGATTGAATTATATCCTGCACAACGTTTGTCCATACCTGCCCGAGCTTTAAATCCCTTGAACCTGCTAATGGGGAGCCTTTTAGTTAAGAATGGGCCCCGCCTTGGGAAACGCTGCACCACACTTCGACTGGTGGCAGTATTTGAGTGACGAGTTACAATCACAGCTGTCTGCGGAGGAGATTGGCAAGTTTAAGGCTCAGAAATCTCCATCGGACTTTCCTCAACGGCTACCACTCGAAGCCTTTCTGCAGAACACCGACAGTGCAATATCTAATCATTACTCGAATCATCGCGTTTCTCCTCAGCTTTCCTCAAGAGACACGGGCCTGCCCCCTCCATTAGCATCGCGGAGCCACGAAGTACCTCCGCCGGACACGATTGACCCGGCGGAGTTGACACGCATTAGCAACGACTCTACTACTTTGGACGACAAGGTCCAGTGGCCTATACCTGATCCCGCCGAACCTGCAGGCGCCAGCAGCAGCTTTTCCGAAAATGAAGGCGACAATGCAGCGGTGACTGCAGGAACGCCGGACACCCCACCCACGTCCGACTCGATGGAGGATGGCATGTTCCACTGTGATGAGTGTGACTACACCTCTCCGAATTTAAACCACCTCACGTACGAGGCTATTTTTCTCCTTATTCGCAGGACATCCAAAATTAATGTTATTCACAGGCAACACCGTTTCGTGCACGGAGAAGGTGCAATTTGTGACACATGCCAAAAACGGCTTTGTCGCCCTAGCTCGCTCCTTCGCCACAAGAGGATTATCCATCCAGACCCCAAATGATGTCAGAACATCGGTAATGTGCTGCGATAGGCTCGACAGAGACAGATATAGGATTGTCGGGCGTGTGCTTTTCCACGACCGGCTGCTTCTGGGGCGGTAAGGTGTAAATGGTACGGGGTTGTGGTATCTCATTTAGAAGCCGCTTCAAGTTTATATTGTGGTGCAACTGGGTAATAGTTTTTGTTTTTAGGGGTTGGAGTCCTTTTGTTTGATATTTTTTTGTTTTAGTCGTTCTTTCGATTGTTCCTACGTTTTGTTTATGAACGCTTCTAAACGCTCCTTTGAAGCCTTGTATGATGTAATGGCGGGGGAATTAATGAGTGACATGCCCATATATAATATTGCGAGATATAGACTACTAGATCTCGATCTTACTGATGACAATGACGCCGGGAAGAGGGCTGAAACAAACACATACTCCTCAGGAAACATCCCGGCTAGAATTGGTATATTCGCGATTGTAGTCGCCTCAGGCTTGGCTGATTGATAGCGCCCTCAGGGGGATATATACTTATTTTCTCTTTTTTTTATATACCAAGTAGCCCTTGCAGCTAGACTTCCGTCGTCATCAACCCTAACCCAAGATCTCGATCCGAAGCTGGTCTGGAAGCGCAGAGAACATTCCATCATACCACACCCGGCCAACTGACAGTCAGCACCCAGCCGCCGCCAACAACACAAACCCAACCAACCCAACTATTTCAGCCGCCACGCCCCTTTCCTCCTCCTCCTCCACATCCTTACTCCCGTCGCCAGCTCGAAATACGTCATCACCATGGCCACAACCGCAGACTCTCTAAAACGCTCAGGAAACGTGTACCCCTCTCCCCCCCGCGCCCCCGCCCGCCGTCACTGACAACAACCAGCTGCTTCCAATCCGGCGACTACGTCGGCGCAGACAAGTTCTACACCCAGGCAATCATAAAGGACCCCACCAACGCCGCATACTTTACGAACCGCGCCCTGGCGCGCGTGCGCATGGAGCAATGGGACGCCGTCGTCGCGGACTGCGACAAGGCGATTGAGCTTTTACCTAGTAGCTGTACCACCCCTCTCCTCCCCCCCCCGCGCCCCCACCCCGCTAACCCCCACAAGTAAAGGCATACACCTACCTCGGCTCCGCGCTGCTGCACCTCGGCCGTCCCGCCGAGTCCTTCACCGCCTCGCAAAAAGCCTACCGCCTCGCCATCGCCCAGCGCTCCCCGAGCATCGCGCAAATCGCCACTTCGTGTCTCGAGGCCAAAAAGGCGCGGTGGGAGCTGGCAGAAACCGCGCGGATCGCGCGCGAAAGCGTCTTGCTGCGGGAAACGCAGGATGTCATCATCCGCGACGCCCGCGCGCGTGGGGATAAGCTAAGGAGTACGGGGATGTATGGGGGCTTCGGGGTGGCGGGGGAGGAGGCGGCGAAAGAGGTTGAGGAGGAGGCAAGGAGGAGGTGTAGGGAGCTTGAGGATGTGTTTGGGAAGGCGGAGGCGGAGAGGCTCGGGAGGAGGGTGGTGCCTGAGTGGTTGGTGGATAATATTACGTTTGGGGTTATGTGGGATCCTGTTGTGGTGAGTGACCTGGGGGAAGAGGGGGGATGAAGGCTAATGGGACAGACAAAACATGGGCACTCGTATGATCGCTCGACGTTGATTGATCATTTGAAGCGCAGCCAGACGGATCCGTTGACGAGGGAGCCGCTGACGGAGGACGATTTGAGGCCGAATTTGGCGCTCAAGGCGGCGAGTGAGGAGTTTTTGAAGGAGAATGGGTGGGCGGTTGATTGGTGAAATGGGCGGGGTGGGCGTAATGGGTGTTTGGTAATCCGGCGAGTTGTTTATCACCGTGGTTGCGGTTGTGCTAATATATTGGCCGTTGCATACGTTGGTGTTTGGGGTATGGGGGTGCACGGAGGTTATCTGGAGGGTTTTTCTTATTGCATACCTTCCTTTGTGTTATTGCATAGCGTGCATATCGCAGGTATTGTAGGTTGAAATGGGATATCATTTGATTTCTGTCATTTCTTTTCTGAGCTGGTTGGGCATTAAAAATGAATGTAGATAGTACGAAGAGAGACATAATTAGCTCTATAAATCCAACACCAGGAAAATCTACAGTAAAAACTACTATACAAAACACAAAGCACAAGCCTGTACCTGCCCAGTCCATCTATCCAAACTCCGCGCCGCCCTATTGACTATATCACCGAAAAACCCCGTATAGCCGCCGTAAAGTTCCACAGAGAATCCCGAACAAACCAGCCCGTTCTACTCCCCAATTACCCCAACATTTTTCTAGATCCCTACACCTCCCTACACCCCTCTCTTCCTCTCCTCAAAATCCCCCACCAGTCCAGGATCCACATCCTGCACCTTCCCCGCACTCTCCCAAGTATCATCCTCCACCGGCCACCCCCTCCACGCAACCCGAAACTCCCTCTTCCCCCCCTTCCACCGCTCGCCACGGAGCATGTGCATGACATACCTCCCATCCTCACTCGGGCGTGTCCACTCCCTCACCCTCACCTTCGTCAACGCCCCCGTATACCGCAGCAATGCGGACTCCTTATACCACCTCTCCGCGCGGGATCCAGCCGGGAGATCGAGTTCTGCCCACGATGCAAGGGCGGCACCAGGAAGGTGGGAGAGGTGTTTTGGCGCGGGGTTGGACGTGGAGAGGACAAGGAAGGGGCCGTCGTGGGTTGAAGGGTCGGTGGGGAGCGTCGGGCGTGGGCGCAGGACGAGGCTGCCCGGAGACAACGGGGTGGGCGGGGGCGAGCTGTTGCGGATGTAGGGCGAGTTTGGGAAGCGCGGGGGCGGGAGCGGGATCGAGGTTAGGCGCGCGCGGACGGGGGTGGCGGGGGTGGAAACGCGGCGGCCGAGGGGGGAGCTGAAACGCGGTTAGTACAGCACGGAGGTGGTGAGGCGTACGTACCCCAACGGCTCCGCTTTGACCGGGACTGAGCCATCGGTAGAGTAGTCCGAGTCGTAGGTTTCGGCTTTCACGACGCGATTGGGGGGCCCTGGGGAGGTTGATTCCGAGGCGGCTTCGTCTTCGTCGTCTTCGTCGTCTTCGTCGTCTTCGTCGCTGATGTCGTTGGCCGGTGGCGGTGCTGGGGTGTTACGCGCGGCGCGGATGACGAGACGGAGGAGCTCCGAGAGCAGGAACCAGCCGAGTACGACTGCGGCGGTGACGACGATCTGGTGCTGGTGCTGCTGCAGCGAGGATTGCACGCACTCTAGAAAGCGCGCGGGGGGTGGTGGTGGTGGGCTCATGAGTGGTGGTGGTAGGGGGCGCGAGATCGAGAAGTGACGCGCCGTTCGGGTGGTGTTGACGAGCATGGGTGGGGGTGGGGGGTGCAAGGTTCAGCTGAGCTACCCTGGTCGGGCTAAGACGGGCGCACAGAAATGTGGGATGCTGTGCTATCCTTGGATAATGTATGGCGAGTGGATTGATGCAGACTGATTGGCTCGGTTTGCTTGGAGTCGGGTTGTTTCGTGTTTCTCGGGCTGCTGCATGTGCTGGCTGTAGGACGGTCGCAATAAGGTTCTGGCCCTGCAGACTCTGCCATGCGAGTTTGCAGGCGGTGGTGGAAGGCTCCGGCTGTGGGCTGGCCCGTGAGATGCATGGCGAGCACGCGTCCGCATGTTTGAGCCGGACAAAGAGACGTCTGAGCTGCACCTGTCGCAAGCCACCTGCACCGAGAGGTCTGTTCCATTCCAGAGATCGTCCTGAGATCGAGCTGTGCTGTGCAGACCTGGCATAAGGGCGCCGCTATCCGTCGTTTCTCGCGCTCAGACCGCTCCAACCCAGACGCCGTCCCTCGTTGTCGCCGCGATGGTGATGGCGTGACCGGACGTATCGCGCTAACTTCCCCACACTTTATCCCTGCTGCCCACCCTGCCGTTGTGATTGCCGCAGAACCCGAGCAGTCCCCACCACGCTGCTGTTATAGCTGCTGCGATTCCGCGAAAATGTGAAGCTGTCTTCCGTCCTTTCCCCATCCCCCCCCTCCGACCTTCCCCCGACAACTAACCAACGAACAAACCCGCGTCAACAACCAACGCCTAATAAAAATTAAAAAAAATAATTAGGAGTCTCAGTTGTCGCTATGGACCGAGACCACAGCGAGGAATCGAATTCCGCCGCCGCCGCTAGTAACCCTGGCAATCTCGGATCCGCCTCCACCGCCACCAACAGCGCGAATGCGAACAGCAGCAGCAGCGCGACTCCGAGCGCAGATCAGAACGGAGGCAGCGGGTCGAAGAGGAAGCGGGTTTCGCTGGCTTGCAATGCTTGTAGACTGCGCAAATCGAAGGTTTGGGGGAACAGTCACCCGACCCTTTTTTTTCCCACGACCGACCGGTTTTTTCGTTGCTTACGAGTGCAATCTTACTCCTAGTGTGATGGCGTGAGGCCAAAATGTTGCATGTGTAGAGGTAACACAGCACCGAAAAAAAAGTGCGGTCGGGCGCTAACGGTAGATCCGCGTCCCTGTTCACAGACCTGGATTTTGACTGCGTCTATCAACAATCGGCTTCCTCCGCCAACACAATTGTTAGCAAAGAGTAAACCAACCCAGTTGATATACCCTTGTAGTTGCGACCGCTGACGTATGTATACAGCTATATTGGCCGTCTGGAATCGAGGCTGCTGGTGGTTGAAAATCTCCTCGCCACGCAGGCTTCTATGTCACAGCTAAGGAACTCGGCTACGCCCGCGGCGGACGATTTGATCGAACAGAACGGCCGTAGGGAATCGGTCGGGCTGTCGTCGGTGTCGAGGTCGAAAAGAAGACGTGAGGACTCGCCATCGCCTGCGCCGGGTTCTTCGGTGAGTGGGGAAATGTTTGTGAATGTGAGAGGTGGGCATTTGGAGGATGATACGCCTGCGCCGGACACGGTGCTGGATGGTATGGGCGCGTTGAATCTGGGCGATGAAGATGACTACGGTTATTTTGGTGTGTCTTGTTCTCGTGATGCTGGAAACAAGTGCTTATCGGTATCGCAGGTCCCTCATCTAATATTGCTTTTATTGGCCATGTGACGCGCGCTCTTGCCACCTCGGTCAGCGTCACTGGAGCGCTCCAAAGGGATCTCAAGAAGGCTGAAGCCTCGGAGGTACAGTCGCGTCCGCTGTCGCCGAGGCCCGGCCACGGTGGGGCGGCTGAGTTTGATATTCGACCGGACAGTGTTAACATCTATGCAATACCCGCAGAGCATAAGGTCCGGCATTATATCTCGCAGTATTTCCAGAGCGCCAACATCCTGTACCCTTATCTGCACCAGCCAACGTTTATCGAGACGTACGAGACCGCGTTGACAGATGGGTTCACGAAGGTCCGGCGGACGTGGCTCGCGCTATTGAACCTGGTGATGGCTATGGGATCGCGAGCTAGCACGGAAACGGACGTTAGCACGGAAGAAAAGTACAAAACGGCTGAGCTATTCTACCAAAGAGGGTATGCGCTCTGCAATGGATATCTATTGCGACTGGCAAGTCTGGATTCGGTAAATCTACTGCTCTTGATGTCGCACTACCTTCAGAGTACCCGGAAGCCGGTTCAGTGCTGGACAACCCACGGCATAGCCATTCGAATAGCCGTCCAGTTGGGGTTACACAGCACTCAAGCGCTACAGCGTTATCCACCACTGGAACGAGAGCTCCGGAAACGGGCATGGTACGGATGTGTATTACTTGACCGGTATGTTGCGCACCCCGGACACGAAAATCCCCCCCCCCCCCTAACAGACTAGAACACTGTGCATGACATTTGGTCGGCCCTCGGCAATAGCTGCCTATGCCGACAGCCTCGAACTCCCACTCGACATCGAAGACGACGCGCTAAGAGCAAACATGATGACGCCAACCATAAACCCCACGCAGCCCCCCGCTTGCACCTCCGTGACCTTCTTCATCCTCACCATCACACTGTACACCCTCCTGGGGCGAATAATCGACACACTCTACGGCGGCAACCTGGGGGGCACAGATCAAAGCGACCCGACCTTCACCGATGTCGCACGCATCGCCGAAATCGAAGAGAAGCTTGCAGCCTGGCGTCAAAACCTCCCGCAGGCACTCCAAATCATCAGCGCAGCCGATATCCCCGAGGGCGGCGGCCCACCAAGCCAGTTCTGGCGCCAAAGCATCATCCTCTCCCTACGCTACCACAACACGCGCGCCCTCCTGCACCGGCAATTTGCGGTCAAGGGGCTGAGCGAGATCTGGGGCGCGGGGCCGAGTACAAACCGCTTCGAAGGCGACTTCTTCTGGAACTTTGGTCTCGCGTCTATCAAGGCGTGCTCTGACTCCGCGATTGAAACGGTCGAGATCATACATAAAGTCAAGTACCGCCTCGACCTCCTGGGGTTCTGGTGGTTCACACTGTACTACACTTTCAACGCCTCCCTCGTCCTCGTCTCCCGCGTCTTGATCGTCTCCCAGGTGCGACAACTTGCGCACCGCCGCGATGCAGTCCTTGAGACGGGGAATTTGTTGACGCATCTGGAAATGGCGATGGAGACACTCGACGTTCTCGCCACTGGGAATAGAATCGCAAACCGCTGCCGGTTGTTTTTGAAGAGCCTTATGTGCCATGTCGCACCGCTCGGTACCCCTCATCCCCCTTCCCCCTCCCCCATATCCTTACTAACAGGGTAGCTGCATCCTCACCCCGCCCGAACCCACCGCCGGTGATCTATGCTCCAGTGGAGGAGTACCCGACAACAACAGTGGGTACGGATGTGAAAAGTCCGTTCCGTGGTCAGCTCGGCGAGTTTATGCTCGAAAGTGATTTTACGTATTTGCATAGTATTCTCCCGCCGCTCGGGATGGAGGGGATGCAGATGGGAGAGGGCGGGTATGATGCGTTTGCGGCGGTGCAGGGGGGGTTGGGGTTTGCGGGGGGTATATAGGTAGGGAGGGGAAGGGGCGGGGAGGGGAGAGAGGATGGGTTTTGGAAATGTTTGGCTAATTGAAGAATTAATACCCATGGCTGTTGGATTTACTCTGTTTTGAGATTATCTCGTTCTTTGGATCCCCGTGACCAGATTTTGTTTGTTTGTTTGTTTGTTTGTTTGTTTGTTTGTTTGGAAGTGACTAGGGCTTGAATATATACCCGTCCTGAGCGTAAAGAGGCATACTGTAGCAAGCGTAATGGTTTGGACGAGGTTTTGGTTGTGGCGGGTTTTTTCAATACCGAATGCCCAAGAGTGGGCGGAAACGCGCATAAATCTCTTCGGACAGGGCATTTGCGATGTTTGACGTCTGAAGCATCGTACTCGGTATGTACAGTACCTGTAAGACGAACGCCTAACGTACTGGTACAACCGACAGAGCCTCCTAAAGCCCTAGCCCTACCTGTGACGTTGCGAGGAACGGGGTTCGCTGTGTAACACCCACGGTGGTTTCTCGAACAGGCGAAAACGGAAGGGTTGCAGCATTAAGCCTCCCGGGAAGGGGTTTAAACTCTGACAGCACCGTGCACAAACTTCCGCTACAAAATATTTGTCTAGATTGTAAGAGTGAGCGTAGTTGGGTATGTCCCAAGGCATAGGTGGGTTGTGGTAATGGGGGATAGAAGCTAAAGGTTAAACTCACCTCCGGAGGAGGATTGGAGACTGGAAAGTTTGCCAGAGGGGATGAAGGTGTGCGATGGGGTCCGGCATATTCTCATCTTTTGGCTCCCGTCTGGATGAAACTAGTCAGAATGCGTGCCGAGAGTAGCTTTCATGCCAAAGGTATACTGCCAGATTTCCGGGGGTGGTGGAAAGCTTAATGGCAAGAGTGTGAAGTTCTCACTCGCCAGTACCGACTTTTCTGGCGTGTTAGGATGTAGGAAGCCGAACCTCAGCAGTCGTTTGACCTTGTTAAGATGGGGCCGTTTGACTTGGTTGGGGTAAATCTACACTTTAGAGGCCTTAAGATACTGTACCCACAGATGAGTTTAGGACGTCAGCGACCAGCACAGAGTGTCCGTCCCACAAAAAGAAGTGGTTCTGTCAGCGGTGGATTTTATCGAAATCTACTGTACATGGTCTTCCTACAGGTCCACCCTTTACACCTCTCGTTCTAGCTGAGCGCCGCTGAGCCAGATCACTCACCGACAGTAATCACACATCACACATCATTCTCGCTGTTGTCTATCAATGGATATGTGGTCAGCAATGGGCCTGGTACTCTACAGGGACTTACGGATGCAGCTTCTGCTCTATCTGCTGACCGTTGTGTAACGGCCCGCTTTCGTGTTGCAAGGCTTTCGTCTAACGAAAAATATTAAAATATTGAAAGCTGTTACCTTGCGCTTCTTTTTGAACTAGCATGGTTCGATTGCTTTTCGAAAATAAGTACAGTCGCTAGACAAAAGTGTTCGTGATCCCGATGACAAGCGCGAAGTCGCTGGCTGCCAGATTCTACCGACTAAAGTGCGGGCATGCACCCACTGGAGTCTACCTAAAACGGTTCAGCCACCGAGAGGACGATATATGCTGGTGGTGTGCAGGGACAGCGGCCCAGACGCGGAAGCACCTCTTCCGCCATTGCAGCCGGTGGAGAGACCAGCAGAAAGCCCTCTGGAAAGCGGTGGGAAAGGTGACGGGCTGGAAAGCAGGCAGATGCCGACACGTGCAGGTCTCAGAGCTGTTTTCCATGGAAGAGTGCGATCAAGCGGTGATGGACTTCTTGGCGGCTACTGAAGTCGGGAAGTTCCCGCCCAAATGATTGGAGGTATGGTATGGAGCGGACGCAGAGGCTGACTCAGGTGCGGGGAGCGGCGGCAGTGGGTTTATATCTTTTCGTTTCTTTTCTGTTTGTTTGTCTATCTTTTAGCTTTCATTTGTCAGCGGGGATGAAGGGTAGCGGGGGGGGGGAGCTCCGCTATCTAGCCGGCTCGCCCGGAGGCGGAGGGGGTATTAGGTCCTGTCATACTCTAATTAGAGTGCATACAGTATGAATAAACAACAACAACAACAACAACAAAAGTGTTCATGAGGGCTAGTCTGTAAACGACTTTTGGTCGTTGGTGGCTACCGCAAAAATCCTACCAAGCCGTCTGACAGTCTACGCGATGGCGTGGTGGAACATGCCGGAACCTAGTAAGGTGCAGCAGGTGTCTCTATTACTGCTCAGAAATGATTTTCAGTTGCTAGAATATGTATCTGATGAAAATTCACTCAATATAAAGCCCAACGGCTACAACACAGAAGCTGGTATATGTCTACAGTATGAAAAATTGGGGGTTTTTTAGGACGGTTATCCCCTACACGCTCGTTTTCTTCAGATAGGTTGCAGTTACAATTTAGGCAATTTTGAAATGGCTATCAGCCGCAGTGGCCAATAATATGGTCGCTTTTGCCACTTTTCTCTGACTCATAGACATATGCTGTTACCTAAACGGGAAATGCAACCTATCTGAAGAAAACGAGCGTGTAGGGGATAAGCACATTATTTTGCGGAAACCGTTGTGGAACCGTTTTCGAACCGTTCAGAAAATTAAAGAACGGTAACCGAACTGTCGCAAGACCGTTACTCCCCTATAAACCGTCTTAAAAACCCACCCTTTTTCATATAGTAGAGGCTCAAAATTACTATTTTGTATATATATACACATCTTGTATCGCCTCGAAGCATTCTCATTGGCCAGAATTGCTTTCCGTGTGGCTGCGCCTCAAGCGCATTGGTCGGAATTATTCGGCATGTGGCAGTGTGTTGGTCTCTGTGGCGTCATCGCAACAACCGTCGTGATCTTAATTACACCATCGTGATCTTCCACCATCGTTACTTTCCTTGGACTCGTGCGTCATCGCCACGTGATAAACGAGGACTGCAGAATAACAGCTAGAGAGTCAGAATACAGAGCGAATGCGCAGCACCCGCACGTGTGCGAGAGGTTGTGAGGCCGTGCAGTGGCCGAGAAACCAGAGCGACGAGCAAACGTGCTTTAATCCTTTCTACTTCTTTACTTGAGATTTTATCGACCGCTCAAGTGTACCAACCAAATCTTCATATTAACTCCTGAGCACAGTGAAGTTTGGCCCATAATCTCACGTGAATTCATACTAACCGACATGGTGAGTCTGATCCAAATTGAGATGATGAAGAAAAGTGAGGTGAAAGGGCCTGGAGATATCACACTACCAAAAATCAAAATTACCTGCAGAGAGCTGAGCATTTGGGGGGTATTTGTATATATCAACCTGAGTCAATGCCGAGTTTTTGAAAAAAAAAAAAAAACCACAATATTTGCAATCACTGCAGCCTTTGATCCGAAGCTTGATCTGGATTATAGCCAGCTTAACCTGATCACTCTCTTGAACATTGCACAAGTAGTTTTGTCCAATTTCTTTCCCTGCAGATCCAGTACAAACCTGTGGTGTTGAGATTTTTACCGGGTTGATGAGATTTTGACCCGGTTGACCTGCGAACTTTTGTGTAGAGCGATATCTCCAGGCTCTCTCTCACACTTCTTTACCCTTGCCACACTCCCTTTTTGTCACTTCGACTTTCATTTTAGTGCATATATGCATTTGAGAGCCTGTCTCGAGGCCAAGTGAAGTTCACATCCTATCGGCACCTCCTGCATACAGCCCAGGCGCCTTATTAGGGGCGTTGGCATGCCCAGTGCCTACAACTAACAAGCCACTAGTGGGGTGCCTTGTACCACCCTAAGAAATTCCGGTATTTTTTTAAAATTGCAAGTTACTCAACAACAACAATACAATGGAGAGAAAATTGGAGACTGCAGTATGATAGATAACTGCAAAGCCCACATATGCATTTAAAAATCAAGTCAAATGGACCAATTTTGAGTGTTACTTTGGATGCTTCTTTGACTTGATTGATTGATCTTCTCGAGGCCAGAAGGCCCGTATATATACAGACTTGTTTCCCATATTCTCAACCATATTCGTGTCCATATCGATCTCCGTTTGCTCATCCGTTTGCATTGATATGAGCCGCTCTGTACTGATAAGAGCCGCTCTCCTGAGGCATATCTTCATACACCAACTGCATATCAAACGGACCTGAGCTGTGAGGCTCACGATGCAGGTACACATGCAACATTGAGCAAGTTGAAAATGTGAGTGAGAGTCCATGAAGCTGGCGGATTTTTATCTTTCTTTTAACTCCCCTGTTTTATTATCAATTGTAAACCAAATGTACTAGTGATGATATCAGAGCATATATGGCATGCTGGCTGTCAATTGGTACTGGTCTTGGCATATTTGGAATGGTAGTTGTAATAAATACAATTTTGAAGTTACAATACTGGAAAATATTCTACAGTAGTATAACTCAGGGAATTTTCACCTAATAACATTTTACACTATTTAGAAACTACCAAGCTGGCTCAGAATAGTGTTCTGGTGTGCAAAAGAGACACTGGCAGTGAGGGCACTGAATTTTGACCTGAAGTGGTGGAGAAATCAAGTAGGGTAGGTAGTTTTTCTTCTTCTCCACCTGTCCACCTACCAACCACCCCTATAAGCCCATCAATTCTTTGTCTGATTCCATGCCCTTGAGCACAGCATAGGTCAACAATATGTAGATCAATTCTGCCTTATCATGTGACTGATACTGATACTTGTTGTGGATTGATGGGAGGGGGTAGTTCAACTATGTATCCTCTAGTAGATCTTTCTAGAAGTCCTCAACAGATCTCAGTACCTGGCTAATGATAATGTGGAATCCATCTATATATAGTTGAGCTACACTGTACCAAAGGATATTCAATTTGGCCCACAACTGGTGGAGCCATTGGCACAAGTGCAAATTGACTATAGACTATGCTGCACACATACATGCCGCTCATAGCAACCTTCCTGTGGACCCCTGTGGGATGCAGAGTCTATAGCCAACCATAGTTGGTTCATAGACATCTGTGCATGGGACAATGGTACTATATATGGCTGGCAGTCGACAAACCTGAGCCAGTCTTGATTGCCGATGGCTTCGCTGATGGTGACACTCATTGAGAGCCTCTTGTGTGGCCGCATTCAAGCCTCCATGAGAGCCTGGTTGAAGGCCTGCTTGAGAGCCTACTTGAGAGCCTGCTTGAGAGCCTGCTTGAGACCCTGCTTCAGAGCCTGCTTCAGAGCCGTACTTGAGAGAGCCGAGCTTTGGCGGGAGTAGCGTTTGCAGAGGAATCTGTGTGCTGCTTGAACTCTGAGTGTGTGGAAGCTTTGGCCAATGGAAGGCTTAAGTATGTTAATGCTTTGACATTGATGTTGACATAGACAATCTACTTGACTAAGTGTTTTTGGTACCATCACCATCACCATCACCATCACCATCACCATTATCACCATCACTATTAGCACCATCAGCCCCTGACTGAATGTGTACGCATACGCCCAAAATCGTCCAGAAACCGGCTGCAGATTCCGCTGAGACAGCTGAATCAGAGATCTGCAATCCCCACTATCCAATTGTCTACCTTTCCAACAGAATCTAAGGCCACAATTGTCAACACCATGACCGTGAGAAAACGTGAAATCCTGTTGCAGTAGGTGCGCTAACAATAATGTTCAAACCATGATATCGACCGATGTCTTAATTTTGGCCACCATACACCGCCTGGCACCCGGCACCCGCCTCATGCCACACACCACCCACCGACGACCGCTCACCATACACCATCTGCGAGACGTCTCCCAGTGCCTGGTGTCTGCAACTCAGCAAGTCACTAGATCAAGCATACAGGTGCATATTCCGAAGGAGTCAAGTTCTTCATGGGAAGCTTTGGCTGATGGAAAACTCTCAGGTTGTGGCAGTTTGGGCTAATTGAAGGCTCTAGGTCTGTGGCAGCTTGGGCTAATGGAAGGCTCTAGGTCTGTAAAAGTATTGGTGCTGACGTTGACGTAGCCAACCTACTTGTGTAAGTACTTCTAGTACTATGATCACTATTGCCAACACCATCACCATTGCCATCACCATTGCCATCACCATTGCCATCACCATTGCGATCTTCCCCATTAGCCCTGGACCAAATGTGCACGCACACGTCCACAATCGATGGGAAGTGAGCACTAGATTCCACTGGAAAATGTGAGTTGGAGATCTGCTTTCCCTAGGATTCAATTGTCTACCTTTCCTGCAGAATCTAGGGCTACAATTGTCAACACCATGACCATGAGGCATCTTGAGATCATTTCACAATGGCTACGGTAAAGATAAGATTCAGGTTATGATATCGACCAACATTATGATTTTGGCCACTATACGCTGTCAGCTATCTGCCACACACCACACACCATATGCCACCCGTGAAACACTTCCTGCCATACTTCATGTGCCTCACGCCTCCCACTGGCTGGCACCTGCAAGTCATTCCTCCCGGGGCCTAGGGTCCGCAACTCAGCAAGTCTCCTGATCGAGCATGCGGGAGCTTATATGGGAGTATATATGAAAGTGACATTGAGAGTGTCTTTTCTCTTGAGAGTGTACTTGGGAGTGTATAGTCAAGCAGGCTGGGAGGGTCATGAGGTGCAATTGGAAGTGTATTTGAGAGCGTGCTCGAGAGTATGCTTGAGATTGTCTTGAGAGTGTACTTGGGAGCATATACTCAAGCAGGCTGAGTGGGTGCCATCAAGTGCAATTGGGAGCGTCCTTGAGAGTATGCCTGGGAGTGTACTTGGGAGAGTCTTGAAAGCTTAATTGGGAGCATATGTCAAGCAGGCAGGGAGTGTACAATCGATTGTAATCAGGAGTGTACTTCAGAGTGTTCTTCAGATTGTGCAATGAACTGCATTTGGCAGTTATATCGAATGCTGCATGAGGTATAGTATGAAGCGCCCATAATGGCATGCGTATCATAGTAATCTAGTCTACTCGCAGGTCCATAGTACCTCATAGGGCCATGCGTCAATTATGCTATGGATTACCGGCCCAGAAACAGCTTCTCTATGAGTTACATGTCATGTAAGGTCATTTTTCCCAGTGGCTATAGGGAGGTGATAGTGTATTCTCATCACTCTCCTACCAGCCGCCCCACTAGGTCCACCAATTCTTGATCAAATTTGATACCCTGGTGCATGAAGTTGCTGTACTATATTAAAATAGATTCCACATTATCCTTGGATAAATACTACAACTATCTGTAAACTGGTTCAGGTTACTATATTTAAATTGTAAGCTGTTATTACAGATACACTTTACAGTCAGATAGAAAAGATTTACCTGATGGTATACAACATGTATGTATGCATCAGGTAGAAATAATTTATCTGACACAAAATACCTGTAGTGCTAAGCAGTGCTTAGCAGTATCAGCAGTGCTAAGTATATTTTAAGCCATTATACTTGATCTACAACTCCTTGAATATTAGAGAAAACTAAAAGAGGAGGCAAGCAAGTGAAAGAGCATCTTGTTAACTACATTTCATATATAAACAATATCCTGGTCAAAGTAAAACTCATGGTGTTAATTGAGCTCAAAGTTGAATAGATGTGGGATGTGGCTCTGGTGGGAGTGTGGCTACAAGGTGCCCCGCTAGCGGCTGGTTAGGTGTGGGCGCTGGACGCGCCCACGCCCCTAATAAGGCGCCTGGGCCGTATGCATGAGGTGCCTATCAGCGGCAACGCTGCCACTACGCCTTGTATCCAATAAGCGTTAAACTATACCTGAACTAGCAACAGCAACCGGTCGAACAAAAGTCGGGACCCACACTATCGAGGAATTAGACCTTTTACTTATCATATGAAATCGGGTTTGACATTGTGGGAGTAGGCTCCTCATCTATATTCCTTGTAGTCTTTGATAATCCTCGTTCATTTGGCGGCAAAAAATAGGCGCGAGACGACTACTAACTTCATGGCGTGAGCATTGAAGTCCGGGCAAATCACACTTTGTTTGCGCCAACCAATCAAGCAAAAAGGTATCAGGGTAGTCAGGAAGCAGAACCCAAAGATTTGGGGGTGTGGGATAGTGACCTCTGTACCGATCACTATGGATCGGACGTCAGTAGTCTGACGGCGGTGTCCGCCCGGCGTTTTTTTCGTCTCGGTCAGCGTCAGTTTTATGCCGTTCAGGTTGCAAAAGTTGTTAGCATCCAACTTGCAATTTATAAAAGTGTGACAAGTTGGTTTTGTACGCTTAGAAAAATGAAATTCTCAACTTGAAGTATTCTACTCCATTCTGGCCCAAACGGTCTGAGCACCATCGCCTATTGACCCCTGAATACTCATAATCGGAACTATGAGTGACCGGCCCTTCTAAAGTTGTCAGCATTGGTTGTCCAAAGCAATATTTACAGTCAGCACCCGACAGCACCCGAACCATAGTGATCGGCACAGTATTAACAAACTTAAGAGTGTACGAACCGCCGATTACTAAATAGCCAACAATAACAGACTAAGGTGGCATAGTGGCTCAATACGGCTGAATTGTTGGGATCTACTATTAAAGGCCAAGATATCTGGCGAATTGAAGGGGCTTATGCTTTGCCTCCAAAGAGCTGAATTCGACATCAGAAATCCTCTGGTTCTCAATCCATCTTCTCAGAAGCTACACTCAGGTTTGACAGAAGAGATTAGATACTCCAACTTTGACTCTGAACTTTGTTGTGAGAGTGGGGTATCTGTGCCTATCTATAGGATGTATTGGATGTATGTCTCACAACCGTAGTTGCCGGGGATACGTCTCTTCCCAGCACGGAGATGCAATGGTGCTTCAAGCGCAGTGTCAACCTCGTGCCTACCACTACCGTGGGGGGAGACATAGTACATGCGAGCCGGCACCAATCGACCGAGACGATTAAGAACACTGATTAGATACAAATACGTATAGATATCGGTCACGCTGATATTCGGTACTAAAAGATAAGCGTCAATTCCTACTGTAAGACAAGAGTACAACACAATATGCCATGCAGAGTAGGTTTTATCCCTTGTAGTTAACGAGGGTCTAGGTTGATTATTGAAAAAAACTATGGTCTTCTCGTGGCATTGGGTGGCTGCCGAGGTGGGTAGCGATGTACAGACCAAATACAGTGGCGCGATAGCGAGGATTGAAGCTGCAATGCAAGTGCTCTGCTGTCAGGTGGTTTATTCGTATTTTGTGCGCATGGTACGTATTGGTAGTTGTAGTTGGTGACAACTTCTAATATCCACACATGACTATGGCCAACTATCCCCTGTACACTTGGATTGGAGGGATTTATTGTAGTACATGCTGGTTTTGGCAGTCGAGCCACTGACCAAGCTGGATCTTTATCATCCTGTTCGATGTCTGACGTTTGACTGCACCAATCGGATTCAATGTTGTTTGTCGCTAGTTCATATAGGGGATAAGAAACAACATGAATTATGGACGCCTTTTGTTTTTATGGCGAGGTTAGCAGTGAAGAGGTGCAAAAACATTAATATCTTAGTCTAATCTTTCGTACAGCCAGGTGCAACTTGGTTACTGGTCGGGATGAGCGATGGAATGCATGTTGGGATTATCCATCTGCATTTGGCGGCTCGGGAGGAACCTGCGCTGGCCACGTTTACTGCTCCGTACAAACTGCAAGTGTTGAGTGGCATCGTTGATATGTAGTCGCAATTGCTTGGGGTTTAGTAGTTAGTCTGCTGTTAGCTATCTGTGTCGCTGTTCTGCAATGAGGGAGTCTTAATCCAAACCGTGTAAAGGTGGGAAATAAGTTAACAGTGGCTATTGTGATGACAAGACATTTGGTAAAAGAAACGGGGATGAGCATTGACATTAACGATTGAAGCAGGCTCTATAATTTCAAATGCGAACCAGCTGGAGTAGCATCCCAGTTAATTCAATCCAACTGGCTATATTAATGCTACGGCGAAATACCAAGCAGTAGCGTTAACCTTGAGATATAGAGCCCGATCTGATGGCACCCAATTACGATTCGTTTGTGTCTGAATTGTGGGGGGTTTGTTTGTTTGTAATCATATTGCATTCGGCCGCTAGCGGCAATGGCATATACCTAACATATTTCCTCCCCGCTTCTCCTGTAACATAAAGAAACAAAAAGCAAAGTCGCGAGCCCCTCTTCCCCAACACAAATAACAACCGCCAAAAAACAACATCAACTTTTCCACCCCCCCGGATTGTACTCGTCAGATCAGAAAGTAATCGGTTGCGTGTTTACCCCTAACCCTAGCGGAGCTTATGCTTAGTGCTGTAGCGGCCGGTTTGACCATGTCAAAAGGCACTGTATCTACTTCAATTCTATTCGCAACAAGACAAGCATAGGGTCAAATGAAAGCAGAAGAGCCAGAGATTAAAATAGTGAGAGATAGGGCGACCGATGGGCGCGGAAACCACATGAAATCTAAGCGCCAATATGGGTTAGGGTTAAACACGTGACCGATTACTTTCTGATCCGACGAGTAGGGGGGGTTGGGGTCTTAGAGTGCTGACATAAGCACGACAAGCTCTACAACATGCCTGTTTGCCGATAACAGAAGTCATCAATTGATAGTTGATTATGACCTCTGTGTTTTGTAGCGGCTCAATATTGATCTTACCTCAGAGGCTCTGTCTCCACGAACTAGTTCACAGCCTCATTTGGAGTAAATCGTACGATTCCAATGTGGAAGAGATCCATCGGGCCGATTCGACTACTCCCATCCCCACCATCGATGTACGAGCAAGGGCCCGACATACCACACCGAGAGGTCGGTGCTACAGCCCCTATTATTTATTCTAAAAATAAATAACATGTTTTACTGTTGAGAATTGGGTTTGTGTGAACCCAAAGGCCCGAGAGATACCGGAATTCCAATTAACCACTTCTTTTTAAAGTAAGGAATCCAGCGAGTGTGAGGTCAAGTGTACGGGCAAGGTTAGAAACATGAGTCGATTGCTACTCGGCGAAGCTCATGATGCTGCTTCACCGGACCCCTGTGCTTGCAATTGCAATGCTTGTACTAGTATATCACGCATCGCGCATCGATGCACACGGAGTCAACGAAGGTCTCGCCCGAAGAGACTGCAGCTTCAGCCTACACGTCACGCCTGGCAGCCTGTACAATCTTGACGCCCGTTTAAGTATTTGGCGCTCAATATTCTGATATTAGTAATCAATTCCTCACAGTCTATTTGCCCCCGGGTCTTTCTGTTGTTGCGTGAGTGCCTTTTGTGGTCTGGAGCATCCCTAATGGGTTCGAATTGGTTTGAAAAGTTGCGCATACGACATCATAATCTCAGCTTCCGATATGATTGAATACCGCGAACACATGCTGTAAGAAAACTCTGCAAGAATGCTCTGCAAAAAAGCCCAAATTTAATGATGGCTGGCGTCTGTTCTGTTTGCCTCCTCCATAGTAAGGAACAGCAGCGGAGTAAACTGGACTACAAACCGACCTCCTGCAGACACTCATTCAAACTTCATTATTGGACTATCCTTGTAGACATTTGTGCGCACATGGATCCCAGAGCTATAAAATTTGCTCGTCGACAATGCCAAAAAACAGGCCTACCTTCCTAGCTGCATACCCAATATTCTCATAATGAACACGTACACCAATCGTAGTGCCGACTCATGGACATCATCGAAAGGTTTCCAGCAGGTAACAGACCCAATGATCTGCGAGGAACTCTGCAGAGAAGAAGCACTTGAGAGGGACCATTCGATAGGAAACGAGCAGCAGCAATCACCAACTGAGCGAGTCCTACATGATGATGATAATCCACCACACGAATATGCCTTTCACGGTCCAGCATATGACAGTTGGATAAGTAACTACATTGATCCCACTGACACCGGTACCGACCACACCGCACTTCACATCGCAACTGACATTACCGAATACAAAATCCATGCACCGAACCATGGTACTATCAGCATCACTAAGACTACCCGTTATGAAGAAGCCGAACTTGAGACCAAACAGAAGACACCCATCCCTTCAAACATGCGAAACCGGCCACAAAGACTTCCGGTGAATCGGTAGATATCCTTTATTCCACAATTAATCACGGAAATCTCACAATAGAAGAACCGTTAGGGCATTGATATGTCAAGAACCGGGGTGTGCGAAATCATTCAAGAACAGAAACCATCTTGAGTGAGTTCTTGGGCATGACCAACCCTAACTGCCTGTCTTGGACGAGGCTAATATCTACTATATCCACAGAAAACACAGTTATTCACACCGACCAAAGTCTCTGGCATGCCCGATTTGTTCGAAGCCGCTTTCTCGAGAAGATAGCGTCCGACGCCATTTGATGCAGCAGCATGGTCAGAGCAAAGATGAGGCAACCGAGTTTGCAAGAGCAAAACCTCGTCCATATCGATACACTGGCGAAGTCAGGCGACGTTTATCGACTGGAAACATGAGCGGGTCTGGAGTTCAGAGTATCGTATTTAGATATACACAGAGAGTCAAGGATTCAGGGGAGTAGAGAGATTCAAAATCGTCTGGATTGCGATATGTAGCAGAGAACACAAGGGGAAAATGTTTTGCAATTTTTTACTTGGGAATTAGATTTCAATTGTTTCTTCTTTTTTCTTTACAAATGCTCAGCGCTTGTCCGTGATGGAAAATGTGTACAAGACGGAATTTTGTTAAGTAACAGAGTAAAAGGAAACAAAGAGATAATAGAATGTAACAGCGAAAGTCCAAAGAGATTTATTAGAATCTCAAAAGAAGTATGTGAAGGAGGAGTATAGCAAGTATAACAAAGTTAACAAGTGTTCGAAAGGCAAGCATATACTAAGAGGATTCGAGAGGAGATATTATTGTATTCCTTATCGATGTCTGAGCAAGTCTAAAGATCTGTTTTCCAACCGGTGAAACAGTATCTATATATACAAAAAATAAGGAGTGATTGTCCGTGACGACGGTTGCAGATCAACTTCCAAAAACAGTAAAGACAAACTCTTCAACTGTACATAAATACATAAGAACCGTAAAGAATAAAACAGAAACATCTAGACATGTTCTTTAAAGATAAGCGTTGATAAATCCTTTCCAATGGAAACAAAAAGAAGATTCTAGACAAGTTCTAACCGGAACTTTCTAGATACCAACCGATAACAGTTACCAAAAGTATTAACACACCACATTATTCTTATCCGCAACGACCTTCCATAATATGGAGTAATACAAAGAAAGGTACAAATATTAATAAGAGAAAGGTAGATACTTCCGTATTTTCAATACCCGTTCTCACTTTGATCCAAATATTTTTGAAAACAAGTGGTCATTAGCATATCTCGTGATTCCCTTTGTACATATATTTGGCAAATTTTCTTCCTAAGGTACATACATAACAGACATATTTCCTTGATTGATTTGCTCTCGAGTAAAGTGATATGCCACGCCGATATATTTTGATCAGTCGTTAAGCTTTGGATTATATGCAACATGAATAGCGGCATTGCTGTCGCAAATGAGAGCTGTCAGTATATCTATTTTCAATAACTCTTGGCTTCCATGCTTCAACCAGAGATGATGTTTTGTTGTCATCGCAAGTGCCATATACTCAGCCTCACCAGTAGAGGTAGCAACGGACCTTTGTTTCCGACATCTCAAGGAGATAGTTGCATTTCCAAGTTGAAACATATATCCCAAGAAGCTCCGTCTTGTATCTAAATAATTGCCGTAAGATGTATCTGTGTATGCCGTCATTTTGAGTTGATTATTCCATGGATAAAAAAGGTGTTTATGTTTTGTTCTTTGGAGATATTGAAGTACTCATTTAGCTGCGGTAAGGTGTGTAATTGAGGGAGATAAGTTGAATTGAGAGAGGTGAGTAATTGTATAAGCTAGATCAGGTCTGGTCCCAGTAACTGAATATATCAAAGATCTGATCATTTGTTGATATGCAGTAGTATCGGTACTCTGTTCGTCAACTTCAATAGCCTTCAACCGGTGGTTAGGGTTTATAGGTGTCAAGAAAGGTTTACAATCTTGCATCGAAAAACAGTTTCGAATCTTATCGATGAATGTTGTCTGAGATAGAGTGATTCAATCTTCGGTAAAGTTTATCTGGATTCCTAGAAGCCAATTAAGCTCACCCATGTCGTTAACCTTAAATTCAGTTTTCAATACGTTAATGGTTTGCTCTTTCAGTTCTCCAGTTACTCCAAACAAGGTAATGTCGTCCACATATATAGCTAAAAACAGATCCCCAGATTCGCGAACAAGAATACAGGGATCCGAAGCAGTAATAGCAAATCTGAAAGGTCGTAGGTATTCTATTGACCGATAGTACCATTCCCTTGGAGATTGCTTTAATCCGTAAATACACCTCTTTGATTTTGCCACTATTCCATCTATCCAGCTACCTTCCGGTAGATCCATATCAACTTCTTCCTTCAATATCCCACAGTGAAATGCAGTTTTGACGTCTAGTTGCCTAGGTTGCCATCCTTTACATGGTGATATAGGCAATAAAAGTCTTAGAGAATCATAACGAACAATGGGGGCAAATATTTCATTGTAATCCTGGCCTAGAGTCTGTGAAAACCCTGTAGCAAGTAACCGTGCCTTATGATATTCGACTTCTCCTTGAGCATTTTCTTTGGCTTTAAATACCCATCGATTCATAACAATCTTCCTTCCAACTGGTTTTGGGATTACATCCCAAACATCATTCTCCTTGAGCGACTTTAACTTATCATCTATAGCCTTCTTCCAATCCGACCATGGTGGTGACACTTTGACCTGTTGGTAAGACTTTGGTTCATCTATGAACAGTACACTCAAATTTGCCCACTGGCTTTCTTCAAGTCCTTCCAGAGGTTGATTTTCTGAAGTAGGAGGTCGAGGAGGTGCATCGCTCATGGTAACTTTGGGACCTGGGTTCTCGAATTCATAGCGCTCAGGGGGGTTACTATCTCTTCCTGCACGATTGACGACCTGTCCAAATGGAATTGGTGGTGGCGTCATAGGTCGTGGACCAGGAGGAGCAACGGATTCCAATGGAAGTTGAGATCGTTGGTTAGGAATCTGATATTCTTCTTCAAAGAAGTGGTCGTCCGGAATTGCTGTTCGTACTAATCCATGACAAGTTTCTATATTGTCTTCGATAGCTTGATTAGGTAAGGCTTCACGATAAGGCATACTGCGATCATCGTAAACCCAATAGAGAGCCCCACGATATTCATCTTTCTTCCCACTGTTATAATTAGCCATTATCAATCGATTAATAGTCAGATAATCATTATCGAATTGAATATTAGCTTCCTGTGGATTTTCTTTCATCCATTGTCTCCATAGATCATTCGATGATTCTCCTTTATTAGTATAGGTGTAATCAAGGGATGTTGGTATAGATTTTAGAGAAGTAAGGGGTTGACGATATACTAAGGGCGAAGCCCCTTCTATCTCAAGAGGGGGGAAGAAAATGTCTGCTGATACAACAGACTTTTTAGTATCAGGTAAGAACACACTATAATGATTAATGGTGTTGGTGTATCAGGTAAAAATAGCTCTTTGTGCCCTTGGAGATAATTTCTTTCCATCCTTTCATTTCTGATAAGGTACATGGATATAACATTCTCTGCTGAAGGGTTGAAGGTGCTGGATCGATGGCTTTGAGCCATAAAAAGCCTCATAAGAAGTTAGATTCTTTAATGCCGAATGAGGTTGATGATTTTTTATATATACTGAGGTTAACACAACCTCAGCCCATAACTTCTTATTGTAGGTTACTGCACTTTCAAGCATAGCTCTTAGTGCTTCTCCTATAGTTCGATTAAGACGTTCTGCCACTCCATTCGATTCAGGGGAATAAGGAGGAGTAAGCTCATATATAATTCCTTTTGACTCAAAGAACCTTTTCAAGTCCTTGGTAACATATTCCCCACCATTATCTGTTCGAAAAGCCTTCGTGGTTTTGCGGTGTTGATGTTCCATTACTGTAACAAAATCTTTGATAATTTTAGTAGGCTCTGATTTTTGTTTCATAAATGGAACCCACACAACCCTTGTAGCATCATCAATAAGAGTAATAAAATAAAGGGAATTACCATATGACTGAATCGGAAAAGGTCCACTCAAGTAGGAATGAACATGATCAAGTTTATTTCTATTCTTCCTAGATGTTGATGGTCGAGGTCCCCTAACCATGTTGCTTTTAACGCAGGAGGAGCAGATGAAGTTCTTTGGTTTTGCTGGGATATTGGCGTCAGAATATAACTTTAGTACTTTATCCATTGAGGATGGTGTGGGATATCCCAGAGCCTTATGCCAGAAATCATAAGCAATATGGGCTGTTTGTGAAATCTCAGGAATTTTAAACAAATTTCCATCAAAAACAGCTTTAAATATAACTTTTGTTTCTTTATTAATTGAAATGAAATCCCCCTCTCCAAACTCAGAATACCCTTTTGTTCATAATTTTCTCCAAGAAATCAGAGGATGTCCTAACTTAGGATTTGTAAAACATCACAGACACAGAAAGAAGAAACTGATCCATCCCTAAGAACACATTCCATAATCACGTCGCCCTTGCCAACAATCTCAATACTTGCCTGTGAGCTGGATTTTACAAATCCAGAACACTTTGTATAGTTGAGGAGACGTTCTGCATAAGGGGTCCTGTGTGAGGTACAGGCCATGTCAAAGTAGAAGGATTTGTTTCTTACCTTAGTCCCCGTAGTAATGTTTGCCTCTTCATCTTTCTCCTTCTCCTTCTTCTCCTTGTTCGACTTCTGTAGGCAAAAACATTCATTCCAGGTATGTTCTTCGGATTTTCCAGCATTATGTTTCTTGCACCAAGTACAAGTTTTGGACTTTGGTGAGGAAGAGTCGGAATTCCCCTTTGGTTTCTTACCCTTCTTCTTATTGCCCGAAGGTTTAGAAGTATACAGGGCAGTGTTGTCCTCAGGTTCAGAGGTGTTGATATCTATCAGTCGTTGCTTAACATCAGTATATGACATACTATCTTTTGTCATAAGATTATCGACCACATTTTTATGGTGTTTAACCAAAAAACCAAACAAAAAATCTCGTTTGGCTTTATCTTCGTTAAGAATGGCCGCAAAGGTTGTTGGATAGGAATGGGAAGATCCTTTCAGGAGTTTTGTAAGGTGAAGCCACGGGGACTCAAACTTGGATATAAATCCGACAGTCTGCTGCTGGAGTACTGGGTAGGTAGGGAGACTAGATTCATTATTTGAGAAACTAGTGCATAAGCCGAATCGCTATAATATTTGGTGCGAAGCCAGATCCACATTAGGTGAGGTTTCTTGAGTTCGACAATCATCTCCAAGATGTCGTGCGAGACTACCTGAATGAATATGGTTGACGCCGTATGGCAAAGGTGATCGTAGGCATCCATCTCTATTGCATCAGCATCTTCTGCCGGAGTCACACCATCCACCACAATCTCATAAGCCTTAATCCCTTTTAGAATTATCGTCATTGAGGCGCTCAATTTCCGATAATTATCTTGACCGGTAAGTTTGCCTATGTTATCTAGCTTAACATTTACCAGTGTTTTCTTGTCAACGCGAGCCGAGAAAGAGAACGCAATATTTTTTCTGGAGGAGGAGGAGAATCCGCCGACCATTTTGACTGGTGTGGTTGGAAGAGGTGAGAGTGGTGTTGGCGATGGTAGATCATCGGGAACTTATGGATTTGGATATTCGATCGGAGTATCAAAAAGGTTAACAGGGAGCTGAGGATAGTCAGATTCTGATTCAGTATCGCTCATCTGGGCTCATAACCTAATTGAATGTAACAAAGAAAGTCTTAAGATATTTATTAGAATCTCAAAAGAAGTATGCGAAGGAAGAGTATAGCAAGTATAACAAAGTTAACAAGTGTTCAAAAGGCAAGCATATATGGAAGAGGATTTAAGAGGAGATATTGTTGTATTCCTTATCGATGTCTGAGCAAGTCTAAAGAACTGTTCTCTAACCGGAGAAACAGTATCTATATATACAACAAATAAGGAGTAATTGTCCGTAACCACAGTTGCGGATCAACTTCCTAAAACAGTAAAGCATAACTCTTTAACTGTAAATAAATACATAAGAACCGTAAAGAATAAAACAGAAACATCTAGGTGCATTCTTTAAAGATAAGCACTGATAAATCCTTTCCAACGGAACCAAAACGAAGATTCTAGACAAGTTCTAACTGGAACTTTCTAGATATCAATAGATAACAGATAACAAAAGTATTAACACACCACATTATTCTTATCCGCAATGACCTTCCATAATATGGAGTAATACAAAGAAAGGTACAAATATTAATAAGAGAAATGTAGATACTTCCGTATTTTCAATAAGAGAAAAGCTCTGGGAAATGGGTTTAAACTGGCCTCGTACCCAGACCCTTGTCTAGTGTGTGTGGTAGTATAGAATCAATGTGTGTAATGGGCAGGGCTGGACTTAGGCGATATCGGTAATACAATGTAATTGGATTTAAACTCAAACTCGAAGTTCGTATTGAGAGACAAGACAAGAGAGTGGAAGCTATTTCCAAAGTCATCTATTGGTTTGGTATACAAGTGAATGAGCAAAGAGAGAAGAAAAGGAAATCCTCCAACACCAACAACCTCTCTTTATGTACAGTTTGTCCGTTACTGTTGAATCATCTCTCTTGCTCTGCTGTACTCTGCAAATTCTTTATAGTGTGAGCAATGGTTCTGGACTGGCGCTTCGGGTCCGGGTTCGGATGAGAACCAAACTGTTGCCAAATTTGCTGTCCGGGTCATCAATAAACTTGAACTGTCCATTTAGGTACGATTTAATGGAAGTCTCCCAACCCATCTGATTTGGGTGGGTTCTCAGCGAGTTGTCCAGTGGGTCCATCTGTAGATTGATATAATGCTTTAGTTTTTGCTTCTTGATAATAGTATCGTATCAAAATCGCTTATTCAACATCCAGTAATTTCTTTTTGCCTGTATTGTAGTTTGCGATATTGATTATTTCGGAATCCATGTTTTTTCTTTTATAAATTGTAATTTTGCCTACAAAGGCAGTCAGAAGTTCTGTTATGACCTCGAATATCCATGCGATGCCTTGTTCAGCCAATATGCAAGACTAAATATTGTTGAAACTCTGTAGATGCTCATTTCCATGATAGGGTAACGAAGATAACATGCACCGTTGTGTCTGAATCGGCAGTGATTATTTGATATATTAATTATTGTCACAAAGTGACAGTTAGATTACCGAAGATGCCAGACCAAAAATTGTTGATGCTCTGGTGATGCAGATGTTCAGGATGGGGCAGGAAGTGTGTCGCGATTGATTTAGCACTTAAAGGCAGCTAACAACTCACTTATGAATGTCTGCAACCAGTCACCACTTAGAGAACCCAAGATGGAAAGCTAAACATAGTTGACACTCTGTTGTTACTTATTATCAGAATGGGGCAGTGACTGAGTTGCTATTTGTTTTGCCTATAAAGGCTGCCAATCGGTTGGTTATGCATAACAGTGACCAAATCAATTTTAAATTACCTTACTTATAAGACCAACAATCATTGATGCTCTGTTGATGCTCATTTTCAGAATGGGGCAACAACTGTGTCGCTTTCTCTTATACTTATGAAAGCTGCCAATACTTTCATTATATATAACAACTATCAAATCACTTTTAAATTACCTGACATAACAAGACCAAACACCATTGATGCTCCATTGACGCTCATTTTCATGATGGGGCAACACAGATATCTTGCACTATTTTGCCTGTAAAGGTTGCCAGTACTTTGAATAATTGGCACAAATTGCCACATAGATAACCCAAGATACAAACCCAAAATATGTTGATGCTCGGTTGATGCCCATTTTCAAAATGTGGCAGTAACTGTGGCGATTTTTCTTTTCCCTATTAAGGCTGCCAATATGTCTGTTATGCATAACAGCGACCAAGTCAAATTTCAATTACCATACTTAGAAGACCAAAAATCGTTGACGCTACGTTGATGCTAATTTTAATGTATTGACTTGTCAAACTTTGCTGCCATTAATGATTGTATGCAAAATTATATGAACGTATTGATTGCCTTTGAAGAGTGTTAGCAATGGTTCCAAATTTCCGGGTTGGTTCCGGTTTTGGTTCCACCTGACACTGGACCATTGCAATGGATTTTACTACACAAAAAATCCGGACCGTTGGAATTGGGCCAGTTTGACCACTAAAAACCCGACATTTCCACTGTTAGGGGTTCTTCCTTAACAGCGATAATGGTACTTGCAATAGTTAAATGAATACATATCCCGGAGTTACTCTCGGTCTAGTCACGTGATATGTATAACATCTATTCATGACATTGCGACAAGCCAGTCCTATGTCTCTTTGGAGGGATACATAAGAATCAAGTGTCGATTGGATAAGAACTCAGGTTACTTAGCGGATTCACTTAAGCTGATGCAGCTATGTTGCCTTAGCGGAGATACTCAGTATTGGCTGTGCGCATAGTTTACAATCACATTCATGATTCCTGATACTAGCGGGGCATGTTCTAATAGACACAGCAGTCGATAGTTAATAAGTGAGTATGAGGGATCTCCAACTTATTGCCTCAGGCGATAAGGGTTATCGGGGCACTTGCCGGTCAAGAGAATAGTCTCGGTCTAAGCATGATGTGACTGAGGGAATTATGATGTTGGCTGATGATAAGAGGCCTGAAGTAACCCTGCTCATTGGTTTCAGTTAGTATGCATTGCAATGTCAGACTGGTATACGATACGAGCTGATGCGTGAGGTTCTACATTGTCATAGTATCGGTGGGTCGTCGATTAAATCTATGACGCAAGCCAAATAACCTATAGGGTGAAGCATTATTTGCGATAAGCACTACCGACAAAGATTGGCAGATGTTCCAACTACTGGTATTCAACGATTGCGAGATGTCTAAGTTCAAGTTTCATCGGATACATTGTCTGACATGATATCATGCGATGGATGGCCTGATCCTTATCAGGAGTGTAACGCTTTAATACCTCATCCACATGAACCTGATAACCTACTGGGATGTGTGGCGTGACATTACCGGGCGTGACATTACCGGGCGTGACATTACCGGGCGTGACATTACCGGGCGCATGGTGCGACCGCGATAACGCAATCACCACACTGTAGTCATAGTGTCGAAGTATGGCTGTACAAACCCTCGAAGATGACTATAAAGAGATGGCATTGTTCTGGCAATGAGAATGAAGCTCAAGCAACAATCCACAGTCAACAATCAGAACACCGAAGACGATCTTAAAATATTATTAACAATTTTATCCATTAAAACCATTACCATTTCTTCTTTAATATCCACACATGACTGGGCAACCTATACCTGGACAATGACTGACTCAATCTGAGTACGCACTGCAACATGGTGTCGAGTCTTTTGGTAATCTACTTTTCGAGTTAGCCAAGGAGCATTTAACCCACACTTACTGTGTAGTTTTCCAATTTTGTGTATTCGAGAATATTGATTGCCTGGTGCTGAAATATCTCGACATTGGAGCATTACCATATGAGGAGTTTTCTGAGGAGTGGTTATTCGACAGGGAAGTTTAATCTTTGTCTATATAGGAGATGGCAATTGGCATCGGTTCGATTTGGACGATCTTGCAAGCAGGTCGCAACAGGTTGAGTCTCAGGAAGAGTGTTAACAATGAGCCCGGGTAATCCGCCAGTGGTCCAGTTTTCGGCCAGCGTTTCAGTTTGGTTTGGTTCCAGACCTGGGCAAACACCCGACCCACTTTGTCTTGGCGGGTTTGTTACGTGGACCGGACATACACCAACGGGTTTTCGGCCGGGTTGGAACTGGACTGCTGTTCCAACTTTGTGGTTCCTACACCTTGACCTCCAATTAAGTATTTGAGTTCCCATCGTATGGTGACATGATCAGAACTGAAATAGTTAATTGGAGGCAAAGTTGTGATGTTGAAATGCCGGGTTTTTGGTGATAAAACGGGCCCATTTCCAATGGGCCGGGTTTTTCGTGTGGTAAGATCCGTTGCCACGGTCCGGTTTCGGGTGGAACCGGAACCGGAACCGCCCCGGTAATTTGGACCCGTTGCTAACACTAATCATGAGTAATCTGGGGGGCGACAGGTTGCACATTGTCATAAACTGATTATTGGCTGCCTTTATAGGCAAAAGTGAAAGTGAAACGCTTCCTGCCCCATCTTGAAAATAAGCATCACCAGAGTGTCAACAATTGTTGGCCTTCCATCATGTTTAATCACAGCGCGATGTGGCGGTTATTGTCTATATACATCGTTTTGAATGTTATCATACACTAAAAGGTTCAAGAATACTTAGTGGTAGCTCTGTAAATGAAATAAGTTGTTACTGTCCTTGAGGATGTGGCTAGAATATCCCGTACATATCTGCCTATACAGGCTGCCATATCCTTCATTATGGATGATTATCATCTAACACCACTCATATTACCGAAGATGCAAGACCAAATATTGTTAACGCTCTGTTGCCGCTCATTTTCAGGATGTGATTGGTATTGCTAGAATCATCGTTGGAAGGGTGAAGAAAAGGGTCATAATGAGGATATTGAACGAATTGAAGTAGAATACTATCGTACTCGATCAAAAAATTATCATCTGGCAGATGTTTGGCTGATTAGTATACTATCCTTCCATTTTGATTGCGACAGAGCTGGGTGAGGTAAGCGACGATGTAGGAGTACGTCTTCGAGCGGTAAAGACACTGTTTATTAAAATCCATGTTTCGTTCGCGACATGAAATGTAGCAGCACTGTTAAAAAGTGTTTTGATGGTCTTTTAGCTACTGATACTATGACAAGCTGGCTGGTCTTTGGAAAAAGCCGCACCTCGATTTACTTTTTCCAAAACGGGGTCCTACCACTCTCCTAGGATTTCTCTAATCCTTCTTCACATATTTGCAAAGTGTTTAATCGCTCTCACACTGTCAACATCACTTGGATCTCAAAAAGAATACCGCATTTGCATTCATCTCATCACGGCGATTGTTTTGCACCCTCACAAGATCCTCCTACGCCAATTGCCTGATTTATGGTTCTCACTTTTTGTTAACTTAGTACCTTCCATGAAATATGCATTCTCCTTAGATACCGACCCAGCAACGTCATTGCATGGTACAAGAACTAGAGCAAGAATAACCAAGTGAGATATGACTGCAGAGGATGCTTTTAGTTGTCTTTGTGATGAACGTAAGCATTCAGTCAATGAATCAGGGTACTTAGATGATGCTAAGCAAATTGTTTCCTAGCCGAATTGCAGGCAAGATGATGTCACCGGATCAAGAAAACCCTCCAAGCCTATATATATATTCGCCCTGTCTGCCCATCCAATTTACAATCTCCACAACCTTCAACACACCCTCCTTACCTCTGCTACCGCATCGCATCACCCATGACGATATATTCAACACTCGCGATGCTTGTTTAGAGTGACAAGCATTTGATATCCACCACTAAATTATTGAACACCGTTCAGCACCTAAAATATAATGTGATGCCTTCTGGTTGCTGAAATCAGTTGCCGCAGATGCTAATACAATCCAGATGCTGACTTTACAAGTCCACATCTGGGCCGAGAATGCCGGTGTTGGAGTGAGCCACTGGGCAGCAGAAACCATGGGGATTTGGCAGGAGAATGGTGGCTTCACAACACAATGGATACAGAATAAAATGAGGGAGCCCATCGGGGAGATTGCCCAGTTAATGAGCATCAGCAACGAGCAAGGCACCAACCTCGAGCAATGGGATGTCCTAATCGATCATTGCGTTAGTCAAATCAGTGATCTGGTATCTATAAGGCCGCTTCGGAAATGGTACATGGCAGACAAGACTCTCCTCGATGGTCAGAAACTCAAGGCAGCACTGCACAAGTTTGCGGAGGTTGCCCATTGCGGAAGGAACAATTGGCTCGAAGAAACCCAGACTAAGAAAAGTAAACTCGTGCACATTGGTATATATTTCATCGCCCCGATGCTTCTTCTGCTCTTCATGAGGATGTGTAGATGCAGAAGACGACAAAGAAGAAACCTCAGGTCACAGATCATCACCCATCGAGGTGTGTTGCGACACCTTGACTGATTTCCTTGTCGAGCCATTTAGCTTTACCATTGCTTATGTGGATTCCGACATTGCTGGGAAGAGGGTGGGTGAAAACAATACTCAGCTATACTCATGGCACTGGCCTGGGGATGATGAATCGAGACTTCCAATAGTAACATCAATCGTCGATATGACCCATTTTTCAATCATGAATGCTGCAATTGCTGGTCTACTACACCCCAGCCCAAAAAATCCGAGAGCTTTGGGGCTGCCGGGAGGAGCCTACTGGAGATGGTGGTCCATATGCCCATAATGTTACCTCAATTTTCGATATCAATACTGTTACCAGATGGGTACAGGCAGTGATGAAATTAATCATCGTGATGCTTTTTTGCGTTGTATATTGTGGCCAACAAGCCGACGGCAGAGCTGGTGCCCAGAGTCCTATGCGTGGTAACTGCAGCTACCTTCCTCTGGATGAGATCCTCCCACTGCCAGGAGAGGATACGATCAACCATATTGGTGAGGAATCAAATGATGATGGTGAGATGTGGCACCTACATCCAAGAAGCATCCTGATGTCAAAAACAGGCTTTCAATAGTTTGAACAGTCGCTTCAAAAGAAGATCATCAGGAAGCAGTGATACCTTGAAGTCATCCGAAACCATGCTCTTGGTCTCTTTGGCAATTTCGAGCAAAGCCTGGTTGCTGTTGAGGATGTGGCTTGGCTACGCGAGTATGATCACATTGTGAATCCTCCTGCTGCAGGCTCTGTGGCCAATAGAAAGCATCCAAGTAGCCGCCCAGCTGCAAATTAGTCGTTGTGACGATGGAATGCACTGGCTGGACAGTTGTTCAAGGATTTGTGTTGTGGGTGGGTATTTTTCTGGCACTTTGGAGGGTAGACGAATGTGTGAAAGTTTGGAGTTTGTTGGTGAGGTTTTGGGTTTCTTTTTGGTGTTTTGTTTATTTTATTATTACATCATTCATATTCATGCATGAAGGGCTGTGTTGAGAGTTTATGATATTGGGATTAATGGTTGGGATGTTTATTTTTGGAAAAGGCATAGTGGCAGCGATAGGACTCTGTATATGGCTATCATGTAATTGGTAATTCCGTATCTTTACACAGCAGAAGTTAGCCTGAATGATTGGTGAAATGTGAACAATTTCTAGCTCGTTGCGATAACAGTTTTTGTCAAAGGAAGCAAATCAAGAACCCTGCTGCATGCTTGTCACCTGTCATTCTTAGTTCCAGGTTCCTGTTCTTCCAAGGGGTTGGAAGTATTGGTTGCAGGACAACCTATGATCCTTGAATTGTCGACAGGATAAAAAGATGCATCACGATGATGGTTTTCATCATATCAATGCTTTCTTTCCATTAAACAATGCTTTAATTCATTTACTCTATATTTATTCACATTTCCTTTAGTTACTCATTTAATTTTTTCGTACTCATCACTTGCCACCTTTTCAAATCATGATGAGAAGGCGTGGCACTTCTCCTCCTCCTTATCTTTCTTCCAGCACCAGGCGAAGCAGACGATCAATCCACGACGAGGATCTGGATGACAATCTCAACATGATACCCGACAATTCCAATGATCGTAAAGATGACAATTCAGAATCCGACGACGAGCCTCTTGGGCGACCATTCAGGAAAGCAATGGGCAAGCGGCCATCAAAAGATTCCTTCACATCAATACTTGGATAACTAGTCACGGCAACTGAATTTACTTCTATCTTGGTGCAACCCTTTCATCCTAAGCGTCAGAAGCTTGATATTGTCTCAGAGAAAGAGGATGAATGCGAACCTGTGTCGCTGGCATTCAAGAAGATATCCAATTAAGCATTTGAATTATTGAATCTGCTCGCTAATTTATATATTTACTAGAGGAAGAATTCAAACGGAGCCAGTCAGCAATTGGCTGCATGGAAAGGGGAAGATTTGTGGTGATATGAGCCCTGTGTTGACGATGTGACAGGCCTCATCATCAGTGCAGTATACAATGCCCAGACAATCCTTTCAGGCGTTCCGGCGATGGTCAGGGCACATGTGAAGCCTATAGCTATCAATTATGCAATGATTGTGAATTCCTTTGCGATGAATACAGTGACGACCGCCCAGATTCACAGTGGGTGGTATGAGGAAATCGCCGGGATTGATCCAGCCCAGGGAAAATAAGACCCTCCACATGCCTACATTTCAATGGTAAATGAATCATCTCAACGATTGTTTACATTGCTGACATTGTGCATCAGGCTCTCGCAAAGATTACTGGCTCCTGTGTAGCAATGTCATACCACCGCAAAATTTCAATTGACTGTATTTATGGAATTCGAACACAGTCGCCAACCGAGATCTGGACAATGGTAGCCTGGCTATTGCCCAAGGATAGGTTCACACGCCCCACAAACGTTCATGAGCTAAGTTCAAAGGTCCCTTCTTGCTGAATCGTTGTATTGGCAATCAATTCAGGAGTGCAAGTTTCGATTTGCAGAGACTGAGATTGTGGATCGTATTCACTGGATGTGCTTCTAGAGCATATGACTAATGGGAATGAAAGATAGATGATTGATTGATAAAATGAACCCGACATTCATTGCCTTCACCGCGAGGGCCATCCACTGTATTCTGTCGGCCTGGAAATCAGGCAAGTTTAGGGTTCCGCCAGAGTTTAGTGCAAGAGGTGGACCACAACGTAAGTGCGATACAAGCATGATTAATGCCCCGGCTAATAATGCATGCACAGATGTATTTTGTCGTCTCAACGGGCATTTTCATTCTTCCTCGCTAGAGGCTCAAGCTAACAAGATGGACACTATCCACATGATGATTTGCTGAAGGATCCACTCAACTGGTATGGACCCAGCGATGGCACAACCTCACAATGATCAGGGCAGCATTGATGAGGACTTCCTTGATTTCGTCCCAGAGGAGCTGATAGAGCAGCCCGACAATTGTTTTAATCGTCTCTGAAGCTTTGTTGCTGCTACTGTAGCTAGCATGTGATTCTCAGCTGTTCTGCCAATGGGTGGGTCTGACATCACCAGCAGCAGCCAGCATGTCCCCTGCAGTGACAGCAACAGTAACAGCAACTGCAACGACATCCCCAGCATCACCAACATAACCAGTGTTGCGAATACTGAAATAGTCGATGGAAGTACGATGCTAGAGGGTGCGATGTCACTTTGAGGTTGGGAATCGTGTCAGTGATCGGATTTTGGATTTCCTCTGTGTACGATTTTATTCTAGATTTCATCAATATATCATAATAGTAGTAAATGTAATAGAACTGATGGTTTACTGAAGTCTGATCTCAAACGCATGAAATCAGAATTGTGATGATGCATAACCCTCCCGCAACGGTTGAACTGCAAGGTACTGATAATCTTGTATCAACAAATCAAATATCGTGAACCACTTCTGCATGGTAACTATCATTGGTGAAATTAAGACATGTGGGTCTGTAATAATAATAATTACATGCTTTATTGAACGTATGGAGTGAGTACTCTCATCATCGCGAGGACAAATCGCATTTGCCGACCTAGGAGTATGCCAACAGATGATTTGTGACAGTACCACAGGAAGTGTGAACCGTTCGTCAAGTGCTTGTTGTTCCATTCGCAAAAGCGGATACACTGGTCCTGACACTTGAAAACAGCATCACGACGACTCAAAGAACACTCTGGAACAGTAAACCAATGCCATATTTCAGAGAAAGCTTGATTTCATTTTTTTGAGTTTGTGGGTACAATAAACAGAATAAAGTTAATGAAGGAAATTGAGTTTTTGCTGATGAGGGCCGGTGCATTCTTTCGCCGCACTTTCGGAGCCTTTGGGGTCTTTTGAGTCATGTTTTTGGTGGGGTCCTCCTTAGGCAGTTGCTTGCTTAATGCGACCCCTTTCCTGATAGTCCGCTATTTCTAAGTACTAGTACTCGTGGAGATCTCTGGGACCTCTTCCTCGATATGTCCCCCCTTGTCATTACCCCTGATCACGTCGTCCGTCTTCTCTCTGCTCTCATCGAAGAAGGCATATCCTGCCTGAGTGTGCAACACTGCCGATCTTTTTTCCCTCTCTTCCTCATTTAAATGCGTGGCTCTCACCTCCTCTGTCTCACTTTCCGCCTCATCCTCCATACTGCTGTCACTTTGCCCCTCTTCTTGCTCTTCATTCTCGCTGTTCAATGTCTCGATATGGTCTTCGTTACCTTGTTCATTACCTTCCTTGACTGGAGACGGACCAGAGTAATACTAATCGATTTCCACCGGCTGTCGGGTAATCCCTGAGCAAAATGCAGTTGCCTGCGCACTGGCCCGTTGAAGCAGCTGAGATCTTGCAATGTGCTCTGGCTGAGGCGGCTGTGGTGCAGCCATACTGGCGACTCTCCCTCCCTGCTGCCCATGTCGAACTATTTCCTGGGCGTACTCCCGCATTGGCAACAACCTTCTCTCTGGTCGATATCTGAATATCTCATTTCCAGTTCCTTCTTCTAGTTCTATGGTTAGTCTTCTATGTTCACTGAGGTGAACTATACATTGTTTCTGGTCGTTGCGCACATCGGGACAGAGTGTGCGATTGTGTCCCAGCTCATGTAATGGCAGTCATGATTAGGTTCTCGCCAATGGCAGGAGAGGTGTCCAGGGCTGGGTAACCGCAACCATATATAGATGACTTGCGATCTCTCTGAGATAGCCAGTGATAATCTTACCTTACCTTACCTTTATACTACTCTAGAATATTGACATCCACATTTGCAACCTTATCTACTGATTTACCTTCGATACAAGGCCATACACTGGCTTATGCCGTTATACTATGATCGCTGTTACAATTTCAGATACGTTTTGCATACTGGATTTTATGATTTACCCCTTTCCGACATCTCATGACACAAAAATCATGCGCGAGATATCAACCAGATTTGATAGCACTGATTGCATCAGTGAGGTGGCTTCATATATCTATTGAATGGAGGTTAACAGTAACAGAGACTATCTCGTGTGGATTCCAAAGGCGAATCGTCGAGAGATGCATCGCGACAACTATGGACGAGAAATCATACAGACTTGAGATCTATGAATCGCAGATTCAAAAGATGCATGAATTGTCTACCCAATGGATGTTAACAGTAGTAGAGACAATTCCGAGTTGATACCAGAGGCCAACCAGCCAGGAGACGCGTCAGCGACCGAGTCTATTGAAGTAAATTGTAATGAATTCATCATACAAGAGCTGAAAGGCAATCAATCGTGATATCAATGATATGCAATAAGTTACCATCCAATTGAGTCAATTGACAATTATAGGGATGTTTACAGATTGCATACGTCCATGAGAGTCACGTCACCAGCAATGCCAAAGCTGGCCTCTCCAGCGATTTCCTTGAATCATGTCCAACAAACGCAATCTGATGCGAACTATCGAAACGACCCAGGCCATGATCGCACCCAGAAGTGCACATGCAATTATTTTCTTGAGCCGAGCGAAGCTGCAAAATGCACCCTTGGGCAATCAGGGCGGATATACTTGGTACGCACGATGTGCATCTAGCGGCGCCACCGGTAGTAGTTCCAATTGCAATTACCTTCTGCAAGACTCGGTGGGATTATCTACGTTACTGATAATGTTAGAAGTTTCCAGCTGCAGTTACGGAAGTCTTACAAGGCTATATGTGGTTAGCGGCTATGCAATGATACAAGTATGATTACCGAATTCCTTCGTCTATTGATGGGCAGTGAACAGGAAGTGGAGCGGCAATCGCAGATTGTGTGACAGCTCCGACTAGGAAGTATAACAACCCCGAAGGTTCTAAAGCGGTTACCAGATACGATTTGCGATTAACATTGTCAATTATCAGAATCGGCACCTACTTGGACGACCGGATCGGATTGTTGTGAGGAGAGAGAGCCATCTTCCCCGACTCTATTTAATTCCATCAAACACACGCCAACAAGCAAATACGGATATGTACCCATATGACGGTGTACGAAGAGCGTTTTTAGCAGTTGAATGTAGATGATTTCAATTTGGATTGTTGTCGGGATTCTGAGGATCCATATGACTACCGGAGGATGGCCCGATTGGGCACTCCCAGGAGACCAGCGGATTTATCATGTATTTAAGGTGAACGGAGGTTCAATTGATGTATTGTATCCCCACGTGGGAATGGACATTACTGGTTGTCAGACAGTCCCAATTGGGTATGAGAAGTATGTGATTTGCTCGGTGTGCTTATTTGTACACATGCTGGTAGCCGCGGTGGATACACTGTGAGCTGGAGAGTGATAGGAGTTGCCTGGATACCAGGCCAGGAATTCTAGCTTCGACTTGCAAAGCATTCGACTTTTGGCTCTGCAATCTCAGGGTGAGCGGAAGAGGTGGCAGTGGACTGGGCAGGCCATCAGATATGCCCCGGGAATGTATCTGGATCACGGCTAGGGAGGAGACGTGTTTCAAGGAAGGTGGCGGTGTTCCGGATATCGAAATACTTAGAGCCAATGCCTTTGACGATCAACTGGCCAGTGAGGAGGTTATTTGAACGTTTTTCCTAGGAGTGGGAGTTCGTATAAGGCTGCGGGTAGTGACCGTGGAAAGCATCTCTAGTGGTGAGATAGGCACCAGCCACTGGACGGGCGAGCAGGGAGCAGCGGCGGTAGTTGCGGCAGAAGAGTGTACCAACAATGCGGACATTGAATGACTGCTACCTGCAGGCCGAGACACAGAGGGAGTACTGGATGGCGCGGCTTGGCCTCATTGTGGCGAAACATTTTAAATCCGGGCTCCTGGATATTCCTTCATACCGCTCCATTTCTAGTACAAATTGAGAACTAACGTTTGTAGATGGAGCTGGCACAACAACAAAGATGGTGCCTACAGACAATGCAGGATATATCCCAGCCATATACGGAGATTTCGAGGAGGTTTTCAGCAAAACCAAGGTGGAGAAACTTCCCCTGCATCGGGCAATCGACCATGCAATTGACTTGGAGCCTGGGTATAATTTGCGATACTGGCGGATTTACAATCTATCGTAGTTCAAATTAAGGACGTTAAAGGCTTGCATTGAGGCAAACCTAGCCAATGCGTTCTTTCAGCGATCATCATCGCCGGTGGAAGCGCCAAATCCCTTTGTAAAGGAGAAGGATGGAGAGTTAAGGCTTTTTGTCGATTACTGCATGCTCAATCTGGTGACAGTGAAGAATCGGTATCCCCTTCCGCCAATTTCAGAGATGCTTTACTGTATGCATGAGGCCAGGATATTCACGAAACTGGACCTTCGCAGTGCTTATAACTGTATCCGGAAGAAGAAAGCCAACGAATAAAGGCTGTTATTTCGAAGGTGTTCCGGCCAATTCAAATACCGGGTCATGTCATTCCGTCTAACAAAAGTACCGGCTATGTTCCAGTCTGACATCAATGATTGCCTACCGCCATACATTGACGACTTCGTGGTATGCTACCTTGACGACATACTCATCTATTCAACAAGCGAGAAGGAGCATGAGGAGCATGTGCACCAAGTGCCGCAGCTACTCAGAGAATTCGGCCTCTATTGCGAAGCCGAGAAATTTCAAGTCAGAGTTTCGGAAGTCAGCTTCCTGGGGTTTGTAATCACTCCAAATGGAGTCAGCATGGAATCGGACCGGATCTCCACAATCGGGAACTGGCCGACACCAAAGTCAGTTAGAACTGTTCAGGTGGTTCTCGGATTCACGAACTTTTACCGAAGATTCATCCCAAAATATGCCAAGGTGACCCTTTCATTGACAGAATTACTAAAGAAGACAGAGGCAACACCCAGAGGCAAGAAAGGGGCACATACAGTGAAATGGAAATGCACGTGGCAAGCCGAATTGGCGTTCCGGAAACTGAAAAGGACCTCTACCGAGGCACTGATCCTCCATCAATTTGATCCTGCCAAGCCGATTATTCTCCAAACGGACATGAGTGGATTCGTGATTGCGGGCATTCTCAATCTGTAGGATGGTTTCGGGGTTCTCAGGCTGGTCAATTTCAACTCCCGGAAGTGGTCTTCAGCCGAACAGAATCATGACTCTCATGATTGGGAGCTATTGGGCATCATGGAAACACTAAAACAGGGGTGACACTGCCTCGAGGGCGCGAATCACAAGGTGTTAATTTGGTGTGACCACAAGAACCTCGAATACTTCCAGACTTCGAAAGTGCTCTGCAGAAGACAATCCAGGTGGTCGGAAACTCTCTCGGCTTACGACTTTGTCTTTGAGCACCTGGCAGATAGCAACAACCCGGCCGATAGTCCGTCCAGACCGCCCAACTACAAGATCAGCTACGAAAGACCTTTGACACGACTATTGGCAACCATCTTAGTGGAACCATAGAACGATCTCATGCCAGCAATCATCGCGGCCCAGGCTTCTAACCCTTTGGCTGCCGACATCTCAGCAAAGCTAGTTGACAGGCCAGTCGCAGATGGCACAGACACTGCGGCAGAGGAGAGAAAATGGAAAGTTGTCGCAGGGGCTCTGACTAACGAAGGGAGGATATACATTCCTGCGTTTGACCACCTACATGGAAAAGTGATAAATCTACATTTTGGAGCTCTTAAGACCACTGGGCTGGTATCTCGGGATTTCTACTGGTCAGCAATAGACTCGCATGTACGTAAGTATGTCAGCGGCTGCGAAGTATGCCACTGATTCCAAGCGCCTCGGCACGCCAGGCACAGGATCAACATGCCCTTGGAGACACCTTCACGGCCATGGGAAGGCGTCACAATGGCCTTTGTTACTGATTTGCCAGAGTCAACGGCATTGGGCTACTCCGGGATTCTTGTCATTGTAGACAAACTGACAAAGATGGTAATCGACTTACCATGCCAGAAGGATATCAACTCGCCGGAATTGGCCCGGCTCTTCTTTGAACAAGTTATTTGCAAGCGCCCCATCCCAGACAATATATTTACAGATTGCAGTACACAGTTTACAAGTCGAATCTGGACCCGGGTATATTCTCACTTGAGTACTGATCATCGGCTCTCGACAGCCTTCCATCCACAGACAGACAGGTGGACAGAGCGTCAACATCACACGATGGAACAGAATCTCCGGGCTTTCTGCGACTACGAGCAGGACAATTGAGTTGAACCTTTGCCGCTAGCTGAATTAGCTTACAATAACACAATACACGCGTCTACGAGGATGACTCTGTTCTGGGCGAATTACAACTACCATCTGGTGATGCAGTTTAAGGCCCAAAAGCAACCGTCTAGCCTGAATTCGGAAATCCAAGCAGACACTTTCCCAGCTGGCTGGGAGGAAACTCACCAAACCCTCGGTAAGAACATGCAGGAGGCTTAAGCCAGTCCGACGAAATACACCGGCGGCAAAGAGATTGTTTTCAAGGTTGGAGATATCGTCTGGCATTCAACGCGGCACTTCCGGACGACAAGACCGTTGAAGAGTTTGGATTACAAATGGACCGGACCCTACGCGGTAAGTAATATCATCAATAGGAATGCTTACAAATTAGACCTTTGGTATACAATCCAGAAGCACAACATTTTCCACGTCTCTATGCGCAACTGCTAAATACCTCCTACGGCCGGCCAGCCTCCATCTGAAGCGCAGCCGACGATTGTCGACGAGTCTGACCAATGGCACGTTGATGGGATCCTTGACACTACCCATTGCTACCGGAAGCTTCATTATCTCGTACATTGAGCAGGTTACAGTTATGTAAGGACTAGCTGGGAACCTTCAAAGAATCTCGGGAATGTGCAGGAATTGGTTGATGAGTTCCACCGAGAGCATCCGAGGAAGCCTCGATGATAATTGGACTGGAGGAATGGGATTGGACATTTTACAGTGGTTTTAGTTTGCTTACTTTCTTATAAATCTCAGCACAGTACAAATGGCGTCGGCACGGGATATTACCACCTCTGGAGATGAGTCAATTGCAGGTGGAGTTTCCCTGTGCACCGAATCCGCTGGGAGGCTGCTCATAGGGCAGTGATTAGTTTTGGAACTTATTTTGTCATGTGGAGGCATACGTATTGGTTTTGTCTCTTTTTGTGGTGTTTCTCTTATTCTGTATACGTATGTGGCAGCTGAGGGGGTCTGCTCCTAAAGGGAGGGATGATGTAATGGCAGTCAAAATTAGGTTCTCGCGAATGGCACGAGACGTGTCCAGGGCCGGGTAACAGCAACCTTATATTGACAACTCGCAATAATCGTACTGACTAACTACTCTATTATATTACCACATCCACGTGTGCAACCGTATCTTCCCATATACTCTCATATGCGGTCATACATAGATATACAGCCTTACAGCTCATCACACTAGTTACAGGGTCTGAATCCTTGCGATGGATGCTGCTGGTATGTGAGTGCTAGTCAGTAGTACGCAGGATCATTGGGTGTATTCGGAGGCGGGAAGTTCATTGGCGTGTGTGGAGGTGGATGATTAGCTTGAATGGTGTATGCCCTGGAAGTCTGTTAGCATCCGTATCCGGCCTCATTTGCTTTGCTCAGCTGGAAGTTCCAAGTCTGGAAGGCCTTCACGATATTGTTCATGTTCATGTCAACTGTATTTCCGGCTTTAGTGATAGGAATTTCCTCTGTGGCTTGCAATGGTGCCGGGGTCTCTTCGCTAGGGATTGCCGGAAGGTTCACCACTATTGGCATCTGTGGGAGCTGAACTCCAGCTGGGATTGAATGAGGGGAGACACCAAGCGCCACACATGCTCCTTCCGGATGCAGGAGGGCGAGAGGATTGGCAGTCTCAGAGTTATCGAGGAGATGCTTTCAGAGTGAGTTGCATATGAATGTGGAGGGGTCTCAGCATTCTACTTCGAGTTTCATTACTGCTTTCGATCTCAAATCTGTTGGGAGTGCTTCGAGCAACATTTCCACCGGTGAGTACTCGGCCAATGCTCTCTTGTTGATCATGTTGCAGTGGATGTTGTCATAGGCAAGGATAAAGACTTTCAGGCCGATGTTCCCATGTTCTATGTTAGGGGTTCTCCCCTGACAGTGATAGATGACACTTGAGTTACAGTCGCATGCATTACCAATGCAAGATGTACAAGTTGGGTCAGTAATATGCTCCTTAGCAGGGGTTCATATTGGTTACAAGAGGATTTCAGATCGCTGGGCCAGCAAGAATCTTGCAACTACCAAGCCTTACTAGGATGTCAGGCATCAGCAGTGCTAGTAGTTTCTATCCTCTTTCATCTCTAGATACTATGCGGGATATGCTTGTAACAAGCACAGCAGCTGATAGTCAATATGCAATTATGCGAACTCTTTACTCCTACCTGTAACAGGCCAGGATCAAGTGCGGTACGTTCCGGTATTGAACCTAAGTATAACCTAGCTGAGGGAATTATGGCATTTGCTTGGGCCTGAAGCGATGACAGCATCATTGATTTGAAACTGAGGATTCGGAAGTCTAGTTGTATGTTGGCATAGTACGGTTGGTTGCTGAGTAAATCCATGACGCAATAAGTAATAACTTGGAAAGTTATTAATTGTGATACGGGATGCTCAATATCCATATATTGGCTAACATGTTCAAACTACCGAAATCACATGTAGCGAGATGTCCAAGTTGACGTTATGGTCTGAATTTAATTGCCGAATGAAATCATGCATGAACATGATAACCTATGGGATGCGTGGCCAACTGTACCAGGCATATTCTTTGAATGTACAGCACTCATATACGTGGCTATCATGAGGGATTTAAAGATTAGTCTGAAGAGGGTTTTGGGAGACTATAAAGAAATCACATTGTTTCGACAATGAGAAGAAGGAAGCTCTAGCAGCCTGAGAAAAACAATACCTACCAGCGGAAGAATATTTTTATTTATTATTGCATTTTTCTGATACCTTTACCTTTTACTATATACCTAGGAATCTATTAGTTTTCTGTAGCAGCAGCCCCGCACCTTGGAGAAGTATCATCTTGGATACAACGTCCTGCAGAACAAATGACCATTAGTTTCGAAAACGACAACGACATCATTGTATACGCTTTTGAGAAGATTATATCCTTCGCCAGACAGAAGCAGTACATATTCGTAGTGCAGTGTGTGTGGTGGCTTGCAGCTTGTACCGGAATCGAACATGGATTGATCAACCACATCGAAACTTTACAATCGCGGACTAGAGCAAAAAAGGAACCTGTGGTTGTATATTCAACTGGCAATGATTTCCATTCAGAAAGACGCCAATACATCGACATAAGCGAACCCAGTGATTCCGAGTAAAATAATCAAGATAGGATACTGAAGGACTGTGAAGAATTCCTGTCAACATCAGAAGCAAGTAGCAGAAAGTTTGATAAGATATCCCAGAAGCAGAAAAGGAAGAATCTTGCTATCAAACAAACTACGAGATTGTCCAAAGTCGTTAAGGTTGGAAAAAGTACGAAGAATAAATATCCTGAAACTGAAAGAATCAACCAAACAGAAATAGACCTACGAAAAGCCGCCGGAGAGTGTCTGAGTTGCGCTTGGCCTTAGGATAGGAAAGGAAGCCATCAGGTTGCTAACTGCAAACAAGCAATCCATCTTGAAAATGGGACAGCGCTTTCCAAAAATAATCAGGACGGAAAGTAAAGGATCTACGGCCGTGCACTTAGTACTTACTTGAGGTAGTATAGTTACTGTGGGTGGTCGCCCATGTAACATTCTAGCTGGTCTTTGCATAGTCGCACCAGGTACGATCTAGTGTACATATAGACGCAGCTATTGGCTCAGTTGTGGAAGGTGTCCTGTAGGTCCCCTTTCAACCATTCCCAGTCTTTTCCAAGATATCTGTCTATCATTGTGATTGTGTCCCGGAGCATTTCCAAGCAGTAGTATGGGAAAGTTGAGATAACATCTTCTGCCACCAGGTCAGTCCCAGTACAAGAGGAGAGCCTTTCATACACCTCGATGAATTTGCTGACGTCCGCTCCTCCGAAAACTGGGGCACCCATTGTGCCCTGAAGTAACATTTGCTTCTTTTCCTTCCTGATGGCGAGGGCCAAGGACTTGATCAATTGCCGTTGATGGTGGGCATGATTTGGTGAGGCGTTGGCAGAAGATCCAGCGCTGGTGGAGAATCCAGCCTGGCTTGAAAGTCCAGCACTGGAGGAAGAAGTACGGCGACTGCAACCGGTGGCGGAAGTGGATCGATACTGTTCAGTTAACATCTTGATACTGTTTATAGCAGTTTGGAGATGGGATGGTGGATTAGGTGGTGAATTGCCAGTAATTGGTGATCTAAGGTCAATTGCTAGTTTGTGAGTTTTTGGAAGTGGGGTTAGGTCAATTGGCACTCTTTTTGAGGTGAGCTCTTTGTTTCATTCTTTTCTTAGTCAAGCTCCACCACCTCTCACAGTCATCTCTCTTAGCCTCCTGCCAAGAGGTCTATCGTGTTCTATTCCCTGCGACTTCCCCCTACAACTAGTAGTATTCTCATTAGAACTTCTCATAATCTTATCGGCATCGTTGGTTCCTTTTTTTAGTATTCCTTCAGATCAGTGTCTTCCTTAGTGTGGGGTTGGCGTCCAGTTTTCGCATGTATTTTCTTGTCCCGGTATAAGTTCGGTGGCTGTGGTCTGTGTGTTAGATCGGCACCTGTCGTCCCAGTATAAGGTTGGTGCCTGTCATCCCATCTGGGAGGTTGGTGCCATTCCTCCCGGTATATGGTCAGTGTCTGTCGTCACAGCATGAGTTGGGTGCTTTTCATCCCCTCTGTGAGGTTAGTGCCTGTGGTCCTGTTATGGTCGGTGCCTTTCATACAATTGTTAGATTGGTGCCTTTCATTCTGTGCTAGTTCAGCACAATTTCATTGGTGTGGGTCCTGGTGTTGGGTCTTTGCCTTTTGTCTGGTGGTAAATTGGCGCAATTTCCTGAGCCTGTCGTCCCGGTACGCGGTTGGTGCCTTTTGTCCAGTGTTTGTTTGGCGACATTTTGTTAGTGTTCGTCCTGATTTACGCTTGGTGAATTTTGTCCATGGTTTGTTTGGTGCCATTTCCTTGGTGTTTGTCGCAGTATAAGGTCGGTGCCTTTTGTCCAGTGTTAGTTTGGCGCCAATTCCTTGGTGTTTGTTGCAATGTAAAGTTGGTGCCTGCCGTCCAGTAATAGTTTGGTGCCATTTCCTTGGTGTTTGTCCCAGTATATGGTCGGTGCCTTTATAGTTAGTAAGGTTAATGTACCCAGCTTACCGCATTTGGCATTTCAATCCGACATTGTTAGCATCGTCCATAGGAATGTCATTATATCCTTTGGCATTGTACTCCGCTTGCAGGGTAGGTATCTTTCATTAGTTGCTTCTCTCCATATTGACCCATATTAGCTAGTGGGGGTCTTTTCTACCATTCCGTACTCAGCTTTCTGAACCAGAATCCGCATTTGGGGTCTATTTATGGTGAAACAGCAGAGCTAGAGGACAGAGAGCCCATCATCAACACTACGCCACGCCTCTCGCGGCATCCAAAATGAAATTGTGGAAATTAGCAGTTCTGGCTCCAGCAGCGTAGGAACAGGGTGAGAAGGTATGACACTACCCAGCTGTGAGGATCCACACAATTGTGTCGATCCACCCAGAGTCTCATGTAGAGCGGGTGAGATCACAGGATACAAAAGATGGAGTGTATAATTCATTGTATGATAAGAAGATGACACGAGATGAGATATAAGATGCAATGTGGGAGTCTATCTACCCCGAGGTGTGCCGAATATATACTCGCCGTCACCTAGTCTATCTCCGTTGTGGTGACACGAAGAAGCTAGACAGAGAGCCCATTCTCACACTCCACTGCACCTCTCGCAGCTGTCCAAAGGGAATTCGTGAGAAACAGCAGTTCTGGTTTGAGAAGCATAGGAAGAGGGTGAGAAGATCTGATACTACCCAGCTGTGAGGATCCACATTGAGTTTCGGACAAAGCGAGTGAGATCATATGATGAGAAAGATGGAGTGTATAATTCATTGTATGATAGGATGATGAGATGAGATGAGATGAGATACAAGATGCGGTGCAAGCTTGGATGTGAGTCTATCTACCCTGGAGTCTCCCGAATATATACTCCCCGTCACTCCGTCCATCTCTGTGTCCCCTCTATCTCCATACACCTGCCATTGCTCAGTCGATCTGTATCATCCCTGCAACTCCGTACACCCGCCGTCGCCCAGTCCGTCACCATCATCCCTGTATCTCCGTTGGCCCGGCATCGCTCAGTCCTCTGCAAAGCTGAGTAGCGGTGGAGGTGATGAGAAATGGATTCTCCTGCTGCATGGTACCCCCCTTGTTGCATGGTCTGTCCTCATCATCCATGTATCTCAGTTTGTTGCCGTGGCCTTTGGTTCGGTTTCCACCCGGACTGAAGCTGGGTAACCTGAAACCATTCCTAATACTACTGTTGGGTTTGATTGAAACTTGGCTCTTTGGCAAAGCTGAGCGCAGCAATATCCTTTTACAGGTCGCTCTCATTGTATGAAAATTTATATACCTTGCTGAATTGCACATTTCGCTTGCTATAGATCAGTTTATCAACAAATATTAACATGTGACTGCTTACAATTCTCTCATAATATTGCTCTATGTGCACTTCTCAGTCAAGCAACATATAGAACCAGGTGACAACATATTGACCCATTCTGTCCTACTATTTCTTGTTTCGCTTAGACCTCCATGTTTCGGTTGCAATGATCATCACAAATCCCACTTCCACCTTTTCTTTGACCTTTGTGTTGGCTGAATCAATCTGGGAACATTTGGTGCTGCACTTACAATCTGCGGCTCTGGGCTTTCTGGAACCTCGATGCCATTGTCTGGCACTGTATCTGATTCCTTGGCTGCCTTGCAGTCATCTTGTCTCCTATTTGGATTGCCTAAGCGACCATTCGAGTTGAGCCAATTTTCGATGTCGGAAATGCCTTCAGAGACACTATCCACATTACTTTCAGCTGGATGATGGCCAATTCTTTAAATTTGATTGACGTTTACTACTTGAGTTTGTCCTCCAGGAAGGTCTTTTGTAGACAAAGCTGGTGGCAATGGTAATCTTTCTGACAATTTAAAAGCAGGTGTACCTTCATGTCGAAAGTTTGACCAGGATGCTTTGATGATCTGTTCAGTTATGAAATGTATCCTATGGCTGTCAGTTGCATGTTTAAAGCCCAAAATTCCTTCTGTATAGCATACAGGGTGTGACTCCCCTCCCACATCTCCAAAAAGTCGTGGACCTTGGCCATAGTGTGCAATTTTCGTTCTTCCGCCTCTCTCTTCATTTCCAAGTCATTTTTAGGTTCCATCATATTCAATGCTGGGTCATCGCCTGACAATATCTTGTCATTGGCTTCAGCAAACTGCCTTACAACAACTTTTTTGTGAAGAGTCTTGCCAGTGGGTTTTGACTACCTTTAGCTGATAACACCTCACCCAAGGGAAAAACTGGCTTCCACTCCAACACAATGCGGTATGATAGAGAATATGTCGCGTGCCACATCAGAGAGATCAGTGTACTTTGAGTGCGTTCCCTCTTGTTGGCACCACCAGTCAGTGATGTCTGCTGTCCACAATGTACTGCTAATCTCGATGGGGTGGAATGATAGTCATTAAGATTCGGATTAATTTACCCCCAGTTCTGTTCTGATGCAGGTGGTTCATTCAAATAGAGCCTTGTGGCTGTAATTATGCATGCTGTGCAATCACTTGATCTGGGTGTCATTTGAACTACATTTTTAGATGTTCAGTATTTTTCATCATCGCTGGACATATCATATGGATCAAAAGAAGATTAACCAGATCCAGCAGCTATTGGGAAGGGGAAGAGATTGTTGTGCAGTATGTTTTCAGCTTTAATAACAAACAATCATCTACATTTGGCACAGTATTCATTCTCTGCATGCATCAGAAATACCTCTTGGAATTGGGTGATATAAGAAGTCACATTCTCAGATTAAGATGCATGCCCTTGTTCCACTTCCTAAACGATCTCAACTTCTGGAAATAATAGAATGTGTGTGCAGAAATCAAAACCGTACCCATTGTTGGAGTTACTATAGCATATCATTTGGACAGCTTCTGTCATGCAAACTTCACAGTGAAGTTTAAGTCTTCCATTGATTGACTTGTCTTCCTAGGTGATGCTCTCATAATGCCATTCATATGATTGAACGTATCATTCTAGACAGTGATAACATGATGCAGAGTTACCGTATGCCTTTTCAACATCTACAGGGTCCAGTATCGGAATAGCCTAATGACTTCCATGATGTACTTGTTGAAGGTTCATTTATTATGTAGTGTGCAGAGTGGCCTCTAATCACTGTATTGTGGATTGATGAGCCACTCATGGGTGAATTCTCGTGATCGGTAGACTCGCTCAAGCATCTCCAGTCAGTGCTAGCAATGGTTCCAGTTTTGGACCCGGCCAGTTTTATAGGTCTGCATGCCAATGGCCTTACCCCATCAAAAATCGAAGATTTTTCAAGCGAACCATCACAATAAGGCTACAAATACTGATCAGAGAGTTGAGTGTTTGGTACATAAAATATGCAGCTCCGCACGGCGCATCATTTGGCTGTCTGCGATTTTTCATATCATCAAATCTCAGCAAGCAGTAGCCCAAAAACCTCGTTTTTGTGCCAAAAATGACAATAATTTCAAAGCAGCTTGCTGAGTTTTGAAGATATCAAAATTCGGAGACAACCAAAAGATGCGCCGTCTGAAGCTGCATATTTCATGTACCAAACACTAAATTTTCTGATCAATATTCATGGACTTAATTGAGGGAACCATTTGGTACAAACCCAGACTGAACTGGCCAGTCTCGGGTTTTCTTGAAACCACTATAGTTGAAACTGTCTGAAAACGGAACCGTTGCTAACACTATCTGGAGTGTTGAATCCCACTGTGTTCTCATATCCATAATACGTATTACTTTATTTTCGTACTTTGGTCTTCTGTAGTGTTAGCAATGGTTCCAGACTGTCACTTTAGGTCTGGGTCTGCATCAGAATCACACCGTTGCCAAATTGGCGATCCGGGTTGTCAATACACTCGAACCATCAATTCCAGCACAGTTCGATGGAAATTTTCCAACCTGTCTGAATTGGGCGGGTTTTTAGTGGGTCGCCCAGCAGGTCAGTCTGTAGATTTATACAATGTTCTTGTTTTTGCAGTTGGATAATTGTATATTATTGAAATTAGGTATTCAACAGCCAATAATCTCTTTGTTGTACGGTGTCTGGTGTCCTTTGTCCTGAATCTCTCTATTGACCTAAACTCACTGACTCTCGCTAAGTCTAATTGACACGTACACAAGAACTAAGGTGCATGCGGCTCAGCCGCGCACAACCCTAAACCAACCCACGTGATGACCGCAGTCAAATCCGTCCCCACACTCTTTTTGCATGTTTTGCAATCTGCGACATTAAATATTTTGGAATACGTGTTTTTCCTTTTATACGTGGAATTTTTGCCTATAACGGCAATCAACAGTTCAGTTATGAGCTCATTTATTCGCACAAAGCCTTGATTACCCAATATGCAAGTTCAAATATTGTTGACGCTCCATTGACGCTCAGTTCCATGATAGGGTAAAGTATGGGTCATTGTAAGGGCACGTACGCCAGCGCTCGTCAGTATAGGGATATGGTATGGTATACAGTTTCACATGGGCACGAGTGAGATCAAGTGTAGAAGTAAGTGGTAAGATATTCGGTACGGAGCTAAGTCTCCGTCGCGATGTCAATATAAGGTTGGCGGTTACCCGGCACTGGACACGTCACGTGACCGTCCGGCAGCCCTAACCACGCATTACTTGACAACGCCGTTACATCATCCCCCTCTTTTAGGGCAGAACTCTCGGGCTGCTCAATACAAGTAGAAAACAAGGAAAGAACCCGCATACACGCTCGTACGATCGCATAAGTCCCACGACTGAGCAGTACCGTCCAGGGTGACCTTCTGGTGCACGGGGAAACTCCACCTCCAATTGACTGGATTCCAGAGGTGGTAAAACCCGTGCCAACGCCATTTGTACTGGACCGGTCCCAACAACAGAAATAGAAAGAAGGAAATGCCCAAATGACCTAAGCCTCCATATCTCCATTCCGTCAATTCCTCCACTTCCAAGATCCGACTTCCTTCACCTCCATGGCTTGTTCGGGTGGTCTTGGTGGAACTCTTCGATCAGTTCGCGACCATTCTCGAGGTTTTCGAGCGGCTCCCAGCTCGTGCGTATGTGGTTGTACCCGGCCCACTGGATAAGGTAGTGTAGCTTCCGGTAATGCTGTTTAGAGTCAAGAATCCGTTCGACCTCCCATTCCTCCGAATCATCGACAATTACTGGATGTGGTTCCGAAGATGGTTGTCCTACGACCATCGGTGTGTAGTGATCGAGCTGCAACACATGGGAGACGTTGTGATTCCGCATTGTTTTTGGCAAGTCTAGTTTGTAAGCATTCTTATTGATGATGATACTTACCGTATACGGTCCAGTGCGCTTGTAGTCGAGCTTCTTTGACGGTCTAGTCGTTCGGAAGTGTCGAGTCGAGAGCCACACTTTGTTGCCGACTTCGAAGGTCACGTCCTTTCCGCCAGCGTATTTTGATTGCCGTACCTGGGCTTCCAACAAGCTCTCCCGGAGAAGCTGGTGAGTCTCTTCCATTCCCGATACCGTTGCGTCCGCCAGTATTTCCGACCTCAGATTTGATGGGGCTTTCGGTGGCTTGAACTGCATTGGCGGGTGGTAGTGGTAGTTGGCCCAGAATGGCGTCATCCGCGTTGAGTGATGGACTGAATTGTTGTAAGCAAACTCTGCCAGAGGAAACAGTTCTACCCAGTTATCCTGCTCGTAGTTGGAGAAGGCCCGTACGTACCGTTCCATGGTCTGGTTTTGCCATTCTGTCTGGCCATCGGTCTGTGGATGGAAGGCGGTCGATAGCCTGTGGTTAATACTTAGGTGAGAGCAGACTCGGTTCCAGAATCGGCTGGTGAACTCCTTTCCGTGATTGGTAACAATGTTGTCTGGTACGCCACATTTGCAGATCACGTGTTCGAAAAACATTTGTGCCAGCTCTGGTGAGTCGAAATCTTTCCTGCAGGGGAGGTAGATAGCCATTTTCATCAGTCGATCGACGATTACCAAGATTCCCGTGTACCCGGAGGCGGTTGACCCAGGGAGGTCCGTGACGAAGTCCATGGTCACTCCTTCCCAAGGTCGAGACGGTGGTGTTAGTGGCATGTTTGTGCCATGATGGACGTGCCGTGGTGCCTTGATTCGGTGGCATAGTTCGCATCCGGCGATGTATTTTCGTACGGTGGCATCCATTGCGGGCCAGTGGAAATCCGGTGACCCTAACTCGGCGGATTTGAGAGCTCTGCAGTGACCGGATTCTGGGTTGTCGTGGAAAAGGCTTATGACTTTGTTGCGAAGTAGGTCATCCTTTGGTACATATATCCTTCCTTCGTAGGTGAGAACTCCGGCGGTGACTTTCCATTCGTTGGTCGATTCTTCCTCTAATTCGTCTATTCTTTGCAGGTCAGGGATATCTACGATTGGAATGACGATGATCTTGTGTTTCACGTCGGCAGACAACGCGTCAATAGCCTGGGCTGCTTTGATTTCTTGAAGGAGGTCATCGTACGGTTCAACGGTGGTAGCTGCCAAGGTTGCCAGCAGTCGCGCGGTCGGCCTCTCGTAGCCTATCTCGTAGTCGGGTCTTCTTGATGGTCCATCTGCCGGGTTCTTGTTTCCTTCCAAGTGTTCGATGACAAAGTCGTAAGAGGATAGGATTTCCGCCCACCTGGCCTGTGTTCGGGAGAGTACTTTGGAGGTTTGGATATACTCGAGATTCTTGTGGTCACACTGGATCAGGACCTTGTGATTGGCGCCCTCGAGATAGTCTCTCCATTGTTTCATTGTCTCGACAATCGCCAAGAGCTCCTGATCGTACGTGTCGTAGTTCTGTTCGGCGTGGGAGCATTTTCGAAAGTAGAAATTGACTGGGCGAAGAATTCCTAATCCGTCGTACTGGTTGAGGATGCCGGCGATTGCGAAGCCGCTTGCATCGGTCTGCAGAATGATCGGTTTTTGCGGGTTGAAATGCTGGAGGATCGGTGCTTCGGTAAATGCCTTTTTGAGCTTTTGAAATGCGAGTTCAGCATCCAGAGTCCATTCCCACTTCCGTGAGCCCTGTGTCTTTAGCAAGTTTGATATGGGAGCCGTCACCTTTGCATACTTCCGAATGAATCCCCGGTAGAAGTTTGTGAAACCAAGAAGCACTTGCACATCCCGAACTGATTCCGGAGTCGGCCAGTCTTCGATCGTGGATATGCGGTCTGACTCCATGCCGATTCCATCCGAATTGATGACAAATCCGAAGAAGCCGACTTTATGGACTCCGAATTGGCACTTTTCGGCTTTGCAATAGAGTCCGAATTCCTGTAGGCGTTGCAGCACTTTTCGGACGTGGTCTTTGTGCTCCTCCTCATCGGCCGAGTAGATGAGTATATCGTCAAGGTAACACATGAAGTTGTCAATATAAGGCCTTAGACAATCGTCAATGTAAGCCTGAAACGTCGCCGGTGCATTTTTCAACCCGAAGGGCATAACTTGGTATTCGAACTGACCATAGCGGGTTCGGAATGCAGTCTTGAACTCGTCGACTTCCTTGACTCGGACGAGGTGATAGGCGTTCCGGAGGTCCAGTTTAGTGAACATCTGGGCTTCGCGCACTCGATCGAGTAGTTCTGAGATTGGAGGAAGGGGGTATCTATTCTTTACTGTGCCTAGGTTAAGAGCTCGATAGTCGACACACAACCGTAGTCCTCCATCTTTTTTCTTTGCAAACAGGATCGGCGCTGCGGCCGAGGATGATGACCGTTGAATGAAGCCGTTTGCCAGGTTCGTTTCGATGTAGGCCTTAAGCGTCTTCAGTTCGAACTCTGAGAGGTTGTAGATCCGCCCGTATGGTAGTTTGTAGTCGGGTTCCAGATCGATTGCGTGGTCAATTTGCCTATGCGGTGGGAGTGTCTCGGCCTCTTTCTTGCTGAAGACGTCCATGAATTCCTGGTATTGTGCTGGGATGCGACCCCCATCATCTGTTGTTACCATCTCCACGTTATCTATGTCTATTCCTATTCTCATTAGCCTTGTTTGCATTGTGGTGTGTGTTGGCAGAGTGGAGATGGGCAGGGGTTCCGGGTTGGCTGGATCAGACTGTTCGTCGCAATAGACCACCCCCGTTGTCCAGTTTCTCCCTTCGTGTCTCGGCGAGCCGGTAGCAGTCATTCAAGCACCGTCACTGTGTCACTCTTCTGCCGCAACCACTGCCGCTGCTCCTGCTCGCGCATTCAGCATCTTGGGGTTTCCCTCACCTTCGGTGATGCCTTCCAGAGATGCTCCCAGCAACCCTTGACATTCTCCAAGTCGTATGGCGAATGCCTCGACCACTTCCTCGCTAGCTAAGAGGTGACCGAATGCGGTAGCCCAGAGTAGTTGTATATCCGGAGGAGGCTCATCATTTGTGTTTTCCTCACCGTGTTCCGGCAGAGAGCTTGCGCGATCTGCATCTGGAATTTTCGCCCGTTGCAGTCCATTTGGCATTCGTAGGGCTCTCAATCAACCTTTGGTTCAGTCTATTTCTGGGTTCCTCGCCTTAAACCATGGCAAGCCCAGGACTAGGTCGTATGCCTTCATTGGGACGACTAAAACCTCCGATTCGTCAACCGGTTTAAGGTGTTCAAAGTACTGAACCAAAAGACTTGCCTTTCGGCTTTCCCTTGCAGATATCATCACCTGGCCATTAAGACCCTGAGTGGAGGTGAATGCTGGTTCGTGGGGCAATTCGAGTTTCCTGAGTAGGCTCGGTGATATAAAGATGCTCGTTGCACCACAGTCGATTAGTACTTTGACTCGCTGCATGTTGCCGTGTATGTTTCGTACAATGACTTCAAGGATGATATGCGCCGAATCCGGTCTCTCTGTGCCGCACAGGTATTGGCTTGACATCAGGGCCCGACCTTCCATAATGACTCTTGATTTTAAGGCGATTCGGTGCGGTTGTATCTCATCCAAGGTTGCAATTATGGCCCGGTTCCCCAAGTTTTCCAATGCTAACTCCGTCTCGTCCAGCCTGTCCCGTTGAGTTAGATATCGAGAGAGGTAGACTAGTTCTTTTGCTGCTGCGTGTCGAATGACTTTTGGCGCTTGATTTGTTTGCCGTCATAGCCACTGTTATTGCTGGAGTTCTGTTCAGGTGGGCTTGACTTGCCGTATTTGGTACAAAGGTAGGTTTTGTGGTCTCCGCTGCGGCAGCGAGTGCATTGCCGGTTTGCCTTTCGGCTTTCGTAGATTTCCTTTGAGAGCCACGGCGCTGGTGATAAGTTGGCACGGCTGCCTCCACTGGACTTATTGGACTTGCCCGATTTTGAGTTACCCGTGCCGGAATTATTGGAATTGCCGGAAGTGTTTTCCGTAGGTTCAGAGATGGATGGTCGGAAGTTACGTTTCTTGTCGCCACCTTTCTGAGACTCTCCTCTTTGCCATTGCTGTTGTTGTTGTCCTCCGGGTTTCTTGTCGTCCAGTTTGAACTCGGAAGCCGCCGCACAGTCGAAGAGTTGGTCTAGTGTCTCAAACCTGTCTTTGCCGCTGGAGATCCAAGGTGTGACATTCATTTTAAGTGCGTGCCGCCGGCCCACCCAGGCCATGTCGTATGGGACCACTTCGTGCGTTATTAGGTTCCAGCCAGCTCTCCTCCAATTTGCTTTCAAGCGGTTGGCGTAGACTCGGACTGCTTCGTTTGGCAGTTGTTGGTACTCCTGCATGGCTTTCGTCGCTGAGTTAAGGCATCTATCTTTGTCTCCATACATCTTTTGAAGCTCGTTCGCGAAGAGTTCGAAATCATCTAAACACGAGTCCTTGGCTTCTCGTAGGTCGCTAGCCCACTCGGCTGGGTCCGTATCTTCCGTCTGTCGCTGAGTCAGGTCCAGGTGGTTATTCCAGGTGTCGAGAAAGGAGACTGCATACTTGACTTGGTCGGGATCGCCTCGTGGGAATAGGTGCTTATGAGAAGCAAAGTTTGACCGTAATGTTTCGAGGAACTTATCAAGCTCTTTTGCTCCGCGGCAGTACGGTAAGGGGTCGACCATCTTAAAGATCTTGGACTGATTTCCGGTGTTCTCTGGTCTGTCGATGGTTCGGCTGCGGTCGAGTTCGGTGAGCATTCGGGTTCTCTCCTCTTTGCATTCGGCTTGTTGTTCGAATAAGAGTTTAAGTAGCATCCGGTTCTGTTCAAGCATCTCCTTTTGGTCGTCTTCGGTGATCATTGACAAGATGTCGTCTCTGCCTCGATTGTCCTCGCCCTCTGGTAAGGTTGAATCATCTTCGTCTTCTTCTTCATCGTCAGGATCGCGGGCTTCCTCGTGAACTTTAGTCTCGGCGGGATCGTCATCATTGATTTCGTCTTCTGGTAGTACCGAGACGCGGCCCGTAGGAATAGGTATAATTCGGCTTAGCGATGCTCTGAGGGATTCGATGCTCGCATACGTGTTAGGCACACGCAATTGGCTTCTCTGTATTGTCTTTGGAGGCATGGGGTGTAATTGGCTGTGATTGTTGATTTCGTGTCTGTTGCGACGCGTTAATTAAGGGGTAAATTCGCGTGATCTCGTGAGCGAAACGTATCCGATTTCTGACAAACCGAATATAGTGTAAGGGCGCGTACGCTGGCGCTCGGCAGTATCGGGATATGGTATGGTATACGGTTGCACACGGGCGCGAGTGAGATCAAGTGTAGAAGTAAGTGGTAAGATATTCGGTACGGAGCTAAGTCTCCGTCGCGATGTCAATATAAGGTTGGCGGTTACCCAGCACTGGACACGTCACGTGACCGTCCGGCAGCCCTAACCACCCATTACTTGACAACACCGTTACAGTCATGCACTATTTCAAATGAAAAGGCTGCCACGACATTATCTATGAATTATTACCACATTGCGACACTTAGAGTACCCAAGATGCAACACCAAAAATTGTTGACACTCCATTGACGCTCATTTTCAGGATGGGACAGGGAGCATGTCGGAATTATTTTTAACTCAAATGGCAGCCAATACCTCGTTTATAAATGGCTACAACCAATCGCCACTTAGATTACACAAGATGCACAGCCAAAAACCGTTGACGCTCCGTTGACCTTCTATTTCAGAATGGGGCAGTGACTGTGTCGTATACTGTTTTGCCAAGGAAGGCTGCCATCAAGTTGGTTATGGATAGCAGTGACCAGGTCACTTTTCAATTACCATACTTACAAGACTAAAAATCATTGATACTCGGGTGATGCTCATTATCAGGATAGAGCAGGGAGCCTGATACTATAATTTTTGACTTGGAAGGCAGCAAATACCTCGTTTATGAATGGCTGCAACAAGTCGCCACTTAGGTAACCCAAGATGCACTGCCAAAAATGATTGACGGTCCGTTGACGCTCATTTTCAGAATGGGGCAGTGATTGTGTTGTTTACTCTTTTGCCAAGAAAGGCTGCCAGCATGATGGTTATAGATAGCACCGACCACGTCACCATTCAATTACCATACTTACAGGACTAAAAATTGTTGACGCTCCATTGACGCTCTGTTGACGCTCTGTTGACGCTCTGTTGATGCTCTGTTGATGCTCTGTTGATGCTCTGTTGATGCTCCGTTGATGCTCTGTTGACGCTCTGTTGACGCTCTGTTGATGCTCATTTTAATGTATGGTGTAGTCAAGATCTGCTGCCATCAATAATTGCAATCATAAATATTTGAACTTAGTAGATGCCTTTCAGCGTGATCAGGACTTGGCTCTATGGCAAAGCAGAGCCTAGTACTATTCCAGCACTAGTTGCTCTCATCTGGTTAAAATTTATATATCTTGCCAAATAATGTATGCTGCCCGCTATAGCTTTGTTTATTAACAAATATTCTCACGTGACTGGTCAATATTCTTCCATAATATTTCTCTAAATAAAATTCTCGGTCAAACAACATAATGAACATGGTGAGAATACATTGACGGATTCTGTCCTACTCTCACTTGATCCCCTTATTCCTCCTCGTTTCCATTATATTGACCGTCATCAACACCTTTTCAACCTTCTTCTTTGATTGTCGTGTAGGCCCAATCAATCCAGGAACATTCAGTGCGGCACTCACATTCCGCTGCTCCGGGGTTCATCAATTCTCACTGTGGTTGTCCAGGTACATATCTCATTCATTGTCTGCCTTACAGACGTCTTCGCTGTTGTTTGGATTATCCAAGTCCCCATTCCAGTGACGCCAATTTTCGGTGTCTGAAATGCTTTCAGGTGAGCTGTGCTCATCAGTTTTGGCAGGATGGCCGTCGATTCGTTTGATTGGGTGGACATTCAATCGTTGTGTTCATCCTCCATGGAGGTTCTTTGCAGACAAAGCTGGTAGCACAGGTGATTTTTCTGACAATTACAATGCAGCCACACCATCATGTTGAAAGTTTGACCAGAATGCTTTGACAATCTCTTTAGTATCTGAAATGTATCCTATTGCAGTCATTTGTGTATTTTGAGCATGAGATTCCGTCAGTGTAGCTCGTAGATTTTGGCTACCCTGCCACATCGTCAACAAGTTGTGGACCTTGGCCATTCGGTGCAACTTCTTTTCCTCCGCCTCTCTCTTCATCTTCATGTCGTTATCAATGCTGCTTGGATCCAATGCTGGGTCGTCGCCAGCCAGTAATCCGTTATTGGCTCGAGCGAACTGCCTTACTAAAATCTTTTTGGAAAGAGTCTCACCTGTGATTTTTGACTGCCTCCACCCGATTACATCTCACCTAAGTGAAAAACTGGCCTCCACTGCGATACCGTGTAGTATGATAGAGAATATGTCGCATGCCACATTGGAGAGATCGGGGTACTTTGAGTGCGTTTCTTCTTGCTGCCGCCACCAGTTGGTGATATCCGGTAACCAAAATGTTCCACTAATCTCCATTGGGTTGGAGTGGTAATTATTAAGATTCGGATTAATTTGCCCCCAGTTCTGTGGTAATTTAGGAGATCAATTCAAATAGAGCCTTGGGGCTGTCAATTAGCGTATTGTACGATGGCTTCGTCTGGGTGTCATTTCGGCCACATTGTTAGGCATTAAGTATTCTTCATTATTACTGGACAAATCATATGGTTCATAAGAAGATTGACCAGATCTATAAGCCATTGCGGAGAAGCTGGGATTGTAGTTCAGTATGTTTTCGGATTTAGTAACCGGAAAACGTCTGTGTTTAGTGCAGTGTTCATTCTCCACATACTTCAGAAAGACCTCCTGCTATTCGGTAGTAAAAGAAGTCTCGTCTTCAGGATTGATATCCATTCTGTTGTCCCACTTCATAAACGATCACAACTTCCGGAAAGAATCAAGAATGTGTGCCGAAATGAGGAGCATACCAGTCATTGGAGTCACTTCACTATAATATTTGGACAGCTTTTGCCGTGCAAACTTCACAGCACAGAATAAGTCTTCCATCCATTGTGTCTTCTTGTTGGCCAAAGCTCGCATCACGCCATCCATGTGATCAAACATATCATTGTAGACAGTGATGACATGATGCAGAGTGACAGTATATCGTTTCGACATCCACAGGGTCCAGTACTGGAATGGCCGTAAAACCTCCATGACATACTTCACAATAGTCCACTCATCCTATATTGTGAAGAGTGGCTGGTAATCGCTGTAGTTTGGGGTTTTAAGCCACTCGCATATCAATTAACATAATCGGTAGGCACACTCGGGCAACTCCAGTGTCGAGTTCCAATGTATTTTCACATTCATAATGGGTAGTGCTGGGATCTAGACTTCGGCTTTTTCACAGTCAATAAACTCATTTTGACGACTAGGTGTCAGTGTAATCAATACAGCAACCATTGTCTGCTATATGAAGGTCAGTTTCAGCACTTTCAAAATATGTTGAAATACGTACTTTCTCAATTATCTTTGCTAAACCTGGTCTCATGGCTGACACCTTGTTGATTCTAGCATTGCCCTCTTTTCGAAGTCTTTAACTCTTCCCAATGTCTGTGCTTTCATTCTCTCCAAATTGCTGATTGCACTCATGGGCTTCCCCAGACTTGGTGCAGCCTTTTACACCCAGACTGCTCATGAATGCACCCAAAGCAAGCTGAATGATGTGCGCCATGCATGGTATGTGGATTCTCAATACGGCCCACTCTATTCTGGAGGCCACAACGGTAGTTTGTTGTTCGCGAGTCATTGTGTAAATTGAGGAAGCGTTATCAGTTGTAATTCCAAGTAAATGGCCATCAGTCAGCTCAAAACAATCAAGGACATCCTTCAAATGTCCGGCTAGCCATGTTCCCTTATGATGACCATTGACCTGTAATCGTTAATGAGCTTTCGAAATAGGAAAAGAATGGGCTATCAACCTTATAGAATACCAGTTGAACTTCTCGCAAAGCCCAATTTCGAGCCATATAATAGGCAATGACCAACATTATTGCAGATTTGTTCGTCAATGTCCATCCATCTAAAGCTAAGCTATCTTTGTTTCTTGATGGCAGTTGCTTCTTAATTGCATCCACTGTCAGTGTGTATTCCCTCTGGCAAATATTACTCAGGGTGCTGGCTGATGGTAACACCAATTCGCTCCGTAATGAATGGTATGACCATTGTAGCTCGAGGTTAGATATCGCGTTTCATGAAATATGAGCCGAAAAAAATCCTAACATAAGGTAATGATTCCAGGTGTCTTGGTGAAATTCGGCAGTTTGAAAGTTCTTTTCTGCCAGTTTAGAGCGTTTTGTCGGTCAATTCAGTAAGTATACCTAAAACCTGAATGGTAAATTTGAATTTCCTTTGTGAACTTACAATTAGAATACCTCGACTTCCTTGCCACTTGAATATGGCCAAAGCTGTTTCATCAACTGATGAACTAGTCAATTCAGTTGCTTCTGACACTGTTAATTCGTTTAACTTTGCAATATGTACTTGTGCCAGCAAGTGTTTGCCCATTGAGCTGATCCCATGTTCTGATGGATGGCAAAGAACTTGATGACAAACAATACATATGATGCCGGGGCTGCTAGTCTCCTCAATTCCGCAGTGTAAATAGAATCGCCCGAAAGGCGCATGTCTAGAATTATTCGAAGCAATAGGCCACTTCGAGCCTACATTCATTGAATCCCAACAAGCATTGAAGATGATTTGCAAAGTAAGGTCGCTTAAATCACGAATAAAGATACATTCATTTTTCGAAGATATCATAACCTGTAGCAATGAGGTATTTAGAGATCTTGTGTCTGACAGCACAGTAGGAAATTGAACTCTGGGTAATTCGATCTGGGTAACTGTCAAAGAATATGTTATAGTCAGGTAGAACGCTGGTTTTCATATAGTGACTTTAGAGCTACAAGCAAGAAAAAAGTCAGACCTGTAAGACATTGCACGTATATTTCTGAAGTTGAATACAAGGACATACAAAGACGAGATGGTTGTAATATCGTCAGTATTATTTTTGCCCATAAAGGTTGCCCATAGTATGATAATGGGTCCACGCAGTTGCATTGCAATCTGATTATTCAAGATGCAAGCCCAAAAATTGTTGACGCTACATTGACAGTCATTTTTAGAAGGTAGTTGCAACATCGTCACTAGCATTTTTGCCGGGAAAGGCGGCAAATGTTATGATTACAGGTGAATGCCGTTGCACAGCCCTTGTATTATCCATGATCCCAGACCAAAAATCGTTGACGCTCCATTGATGCTCATTTTTAGGAGGCGGTAGCGATATGGTCGTTCGCCTTTGTGCCTATAAAGGCGGCCGATACTGTGATTATGACTTAATGCTGTTGCGCAGCCCAGTTATTATCCAAGATCCAAGACTAGAAATAGGTGACGCTCCATTGACACTCATTTCTAGGATGGGGCAACAAGCATGTCGCTTGACTTTTTACATCTGAAGCCGGCCAATCATTCCTCTTTAGATTGATGTGACTATGCAACCCGTTGATTGCCGAAAAGATCAAACTAAAACCGTGAACGCTCCGTTAAAGCTCACCTTAGAGACATATCAACAGTCATTTGGTAAGCAATCATTTTGCTCGAAAGTCATACCGTCATTATTGACAGCCAATATGCCATTTCTAGATAGCATCATTTGTATCCACAAGCATCAAGGTCGTTCAGTATCTGAGGCACCACTGTTCACGTCATCAGTCCGACAAATAACTTACCTCCGTCGCGTTTTAGCACTTTCAGCTGGTATGTTATGGCTTACAGATCCATCCACTAATTTTAGACATATTGAGCCCGACTTCCTGACCTTTCTTCTTCCAGCTTGTTTTCCTCGATTTCCATGATGTACCATCAGCAATATTGAAATTCTCAACCATGCGCAGCAGCTCTGAGCAGAGAGTTATGCAGTTATCTGCATGAACTAATGCTGCATGACAACTGGAATTGAATCAGGTTTAGACTGCGCTCTGACCGCTCGTTCTATCAGTCATATGATATCACTGAATTAAATTTTGTTGGCAAATTTCGTCTCTATTTTAGGTTTTGCTTTCTAATGTAACCATAATTGACAAGTCGATATCAAGTTTGCTGGCCATCTATCAACCAGATTTGCAGTCTAGAACATTCACATGGCCCGTATGACCCTTGCACACACTGATGAAATATTATGTCTCACAATTTGGTCACAGAAATCAAGAAAAATCCTTAAAAATAGCAAAGTATGTACACAAATTGCTTTTCCGAGAGATAGGTCTTCAAAACTAACCATTTGGATATCTATACCTCCAGTGACGCGGGAGCTATCAGCATGACTTTGTCTGTATCTGATTTCTGTATGGTAATTAACTAGGAATGCTTCATGCAGGGGTAACAGCTTACGGGTTCAACAGGCTTTGCATCCTGAATCGGCATTGAATCGGTTGCCATTCCGGGCAAAAGAACTGGTATGAATTTGTGTCACTGCGGTTTCTCCAAACCTAGCCTCATTTGACTACTTCCTGGTTGAGAAGTCATTGCCAGCATCGGCGATTGTACTTGGATGATATTGAGAGTCTGCAAATACTCTCCAAATGTTGTCGGGGATGGTGTGGCTGCAGTTATGTCTATTTGGGGTTTGAAAACCACCTGAACCTTCAATTAGGCAGTCCCATACTTCATATCTCTCTTACGGAAGTAGTTGGCTGCATCCCCCCAACCCAGTTGGGTCAATTCGTCAAGCCTCATCTGCTTCTTCGGAAAACTCTCCATGCAGTGCTGTACTGTTTTGGAGATTGTGCCCATCACCCAGCCAGGTTCATCATGGTCACTCAGGTTGCCCAGCTCTTTATCCTCTTCAGCATCTTCCTTGTCTTCCCTATCCTGCTCATCATCGGAACTTGGAAGATCGCTCAGACTGTCTCCGAGAGCATTCAACATCTCTTCAAACGTTATTTCGGGTTTGCTGGTTGTCACCCCCACGTTTTCCGCAGTAGTGATATCTTTCAGCTCTTGCATCATCGCTGGCTCTGCATCTTGAACTCACTTTATTCCCACAGCGGTCTCTCTCTGCGCATAATCCTCGATCCATTTCTCCTTCTCTTCATTGCTTAAAAAGTGTGTTTCCTGTATCTTCTCTACTAAAAGCTTCTTTTTCGATCGCAAGCTGCGCAATGCTCCCAACCCTCGGACCCTTTCTGCCTCCAGGCCACTTTTGCCTTCATTCGCATGATGATGTCGATGTGTGGACTTCTTTGTCGATTTGCCTTATTTGCCGGCCGGAGGTGCAGAAAAGTTCTTTTTCAGAACATTGAACATTGTATCGTGTATTGACCTTGTTGTTGCGCGAGATGTTGGATGTTGCAAGATATGGACCACATGGAGGTGAGCTGAGTCGTTTATGTCAAGGTTCGTACATTTGATCAACTCGAACAAAGCAAATCTGCGTTTTGACCATGATTTTAGTTGGAATAGTAACGCTAATTGTACGTTATCACATGATACTTAGCATGTGTTTCTTGTAAGATTCCGGCTATGTGTTGAGTCAAATATCACCAGACAGCCATTCTGTCGAAGAATTTCGTGTTTATATCTATCAAACATGAGATATCAGCTGTCATTCAGGTTAATCTATCCCTGCAAACAAACAAACAAACATCATCGGGCCGACTTACTGCAAATCGCGGAACCTTTCGAATTAGCTGCAACTTGGAGCAATACGCAGCAGGCTATATCTTGAGTCAAACATGCAAGTTGACTATCATTCAGTCCCTTGTGACCTGTAGCTTAGTATATATTCCTCAGGACTTTCCACTTTTCGTTATTATCTTCCACACCTTATCCACATCAACAAGTCATGGCTCCACAAACACCTCAGCCCAGTGTGATACAATCCGAATTGAGCCAAACGATTGGCGCCGCATCCAATGCGCCCCTAGCTGAGACACAGCAGCAATGCAGATACCAGTTAGACCACCACAACGCTGCAATTGCAGCCACCGAAAATAAGGCCCACATCAGCAAAAAATATTTCCATCCGGGCGGAGTGGCTCCGTCAGAGTGGACGCGCTCCGTCAGAGCCGTCAGAGACACCCCGGTGGCGGAGTACTCCACGCGCGGCCTCAATACCACATGTCACGTTGCATATCGCCCTCCGATCGCTGTTTCACGATTTATTCTCGCTCTGTCGGTTTCCTATTTTAAATGAACATTCTGGCGGTGAAGGCCAACTGTGACCATACGTAGCATTCAATGGGTTCATTGGGCACGCATTTGCATCGGGATTGCAAGGCGATGGGTGACGCTGCGAAAACCACTCCACGCGTTCCTTCTACCTACGCGCAAAATGCAATTCTCTCTTTACTAATTATACACATCATTCCAAGTCGCCAGATCTATGTGGCTATTGACAATCCATCGCTCGTTCTGTCCGTCTCCTGTCTTACTACTAGTAGTTACCTCTGGAATTACGTGTGCGCAGCCGACGATGTTTCCCACACTGAAAACTTGCAAAGCAACGGCTGCCAGTGCTTTTCTCACTGGTACAAATTTCGAGACGGGATCCAAGTTACCCGAGTTTTCAGGTATCGTGGTGAGCGCCAGGGCTAACCAATACTCAACGAAAGCTCCATCCTCGTTTTGAAGCTTGATCTTGAATAGTCGTTGGAGTTGCCACGGCAGACGCCCACTCAGCGCGCCATAACACCTCCCTGGGCGTTGCTTTCCCCACACCCAGTCGTTCCGTCGATCCCCTCTGCGCCAGCTCTGGCTTCCGGTGCATCGACACATCTGAGATATGCGTTCACCTTCTAAACCCTCAACTTGAACCGTAATACCGTGGTAAATACAGAGCTCCATTGCGTGCAGTTGTTCATCTGATATATACGTCTTGTTACGACTCTTATGCTTTATACACTCCCAAGTGCCTCTGTATATTGCCGCGTGGTGCGTTGCGTCTTGCGTATTGTCGAGTAATGCTCTGAAGTCTTTGATCATAGCGTCAGGATGCTTTCCATCATGGCGGTTTTGGGGCCCCATGAATTCAGGCTTTGCATATGACTGGGAGCTCAGGGGGGCAGCCACATCAGCACCGGAAGGGAACACTTTGCAAGTGGCAGCGCTGTTCTCCCAACGCTGAGCGAGGGCTTGGAGATTTGACTGGGAGCTCAGGGGGGCAGCCAGATCAGCACCAGAAGGGAAGACTTTGCAGGCGGCAGCGCTGTTCTCCCAACGCTGAGTGAGGGCTTGGAGATTGAGCTCTCTGATTTCGAAGCAGAGAATGCGACGCTGAAAGGTGATTACTTGTGGCAGGTAGTTGGGATTGTGATTGGAGGCGTTCCAACCGTCCTTGAGGTTCGTTTTATGTGCTTGTTCATGTCTCTCGGCCGAATACTGTTGCAAGGCTCCGTATTGACGAATCTGTTCGGCCCAATGAGACATCGAGTGGATCTTTGGAAAGTTGAAGTCGGCATCTAACTCGTTGGAAATATCCATCTCGTGGCCGATATAATCCCGCCAGGCATTCATTTCGCGCCGCTTCTTGGACGGAGTCCAAGTTTCAGCATTTGTTTGCTCATCTACCTTTCACTTCTTCACGAGTTCCGTTTTCAGGGCATTGGCTTTGGCCTTCGCCTTTTTGCCGGCTCACCCGAGTAAGAAAACATCTTTGAAGGTGTGAAAACGATGCAAGGCATCCTCCATGTAGCTCAATGTTGCATCATCGTGAGATTTATATCGAGCGTACATATAGAATCCTAACAATGCCTGGGTGCACTCAATTGCATGATTGAATATGGGATGCTGAGCGGGGCTTCCGCCTCGTAGAGACTGGGTGACAACTCCAAGCAGGTACCAACTCATTTCCTTAATCTCCTTCCCATTCCATTGCGAAACTTCCTCATATGACTTATTTGTTGGTGTGAGGTCGTGGTAAGCAGGCACGGATAACCAGATTGCATTGTACTTGTTGAGCTGTTTGTGCGTCTTCATGAAGTGGAAAATCCACTTCTGGAGATGGTCAAGCATGCCAATCTGCATTGTATGGAGGAGGTCGGGCTTAGGGAGGTCGCTCACAATACAGGGAATGTGTCGAAACACGTTGAATGCTCGGTGAACATGACACAACGAGAGTTCGACATCGGCTGCCTTGGTGTTGGCATCACTGAGCGTTCTATATAGGTTGTGATCCCGCCGGGGGTGTTGCTTGTCAGGATGCACATAATCTCCAAGTTCGTTCTTTGGACAGTCGCACCAAAAACAGACATGTCGCTCGAGATTATGTAGGTCGCTATATTCTGGGCAATCTGCAAGCCATGCTGATACAACCGGTTTGCAATGCCTGAAGTTGCCATCTGCACAGAGAACGTTGTAATACCCGCTCTGGGCGCTGGGATGTTGTTTAAAGGTGAGTGGCTGGAGTACCCGCTGGAGTACTTCGTTCAGCACCTCTCGGTTTGTTTGCCGCTGCTCATCCAGCCGCTTCTGAGGAATATGGCGGTTCTTGATCGGAATCGGTAGGAGAGTGACCATTACGATGCTGTGCTTTCAGGGCGTCTGGCGGATCTTCGACGATAGATTGCCAATTGTCATATATACAGGCCACTCTTTCTTGTCGCCAGCAAAATTCGAGAGTTGTGTTCTGTCGGACATGATGATCAAGGGAACCAGTGAATCCCCACTCTGAGCGTTGACTAAACATCGATTAGCACGTTATTATCCTCGAGTATCTCTCCTTACCTGTGTCTCCCACCACCAGTCCGCAGTGTGCATTTCGGTATAGAGGCGTTTCGGGGGGGTATCGCTGTTATTGCAACGCTGAGGGGCAAAAATGAGATGCTCGGCATAGGATGGCTGCCGCATCAATCATCTCATGCTTTTGATGATGTCTCGACTCCAGTATTTGATAGGGCGTTGGTGATTGTGATTCCATCTCATATACTCGAGAGTATGTAGTTTCCACTCCCCGAGAGCCTGGTCATCTGGCATGCTAGCCACAAGCTTCTGGACACCATCTCTGTTTTTGAAGCTTGGGAAACCCAGAGCGGTGTTTTCTTCCTTCAGCACGTTGTCATAGTACGTCTTCATACCCTTCTTCTTGATCCCACACTGGATATATATATACTCTTCACGCGTCGCAAACGGGTAGTAGGGATTGATCTGTAGGTTCGTCTCAAGGCAACCCTGAGCATCGCGTTCCCATGGCTCAGCAATGTAATGGATCAGCAGAGCGCCGGCGCCGGGTTATATTTCCGTCCGCGGCAGAGGTGGCGGTGGTTGAGACTCCGGGTCTCCGATGTTTTCAACGTGTTCGAGGTAGTGAAACGCGTCCAAGTCTTCGACTGAATCTTTGTTAGCGTTGAATTCACGACACTGAGCGGATTCAACGCGGCGGGGCGCACTGCGAATAGTCAGATTCTTCTGGTGTGCAACTTGAAGGTGTTCAGGATGGTGTAATTTGATATATTTAAGTCGGCAGCTGTCTGAGGTGAACTTCTTCCGGCATGAAAATTCGGGCCAATGGAAAGGGGTCTTCTCTGGCATTGTTGATGACACGCGAGGAGTGGAGTATACACTGTAGAAAGGGACGAAAGTTGGTGCTGGGCCTGAGCAGCCTCGTGTGTAAGCTCATGATTCTTTCAGCTAACTTATTGAGCCTCAACACCATCACAAGGAGGTTCCTTACACGCCAGGAGTTGCAAAAACGCTGCATGAGCAATGTCCCATAATACTATGAATAAACTAAAACCAATAAAAATAAAACCAGTACAAAACCCAAAAATAAAATAAACCTTGAGCAATCCAAAAACCTCGCGACCCGTGTAATAATGAATGCCTGAGATGAATAGATTGGAACAAAGGAAACGAACAAGAAAGACAAGAACCCGACCCAAACCTGAACACAACAACCATCGCCTCCTCTGCAACGCAAGGACTGGTTCACACCTCGCCTACCGAGCCATCCAGGCGTACCTCAGGCAGAGGGCCATTGGGGAGAGGGACATTGGGGAGAGGGACATCGGGGGGAGAGACATCAGGGAGAGGGACATGGGGAGAGAGACATTGGGGAGACTGTCGCCACCTGCCGATTCAATCAGCAGCTGCTAATACACATCCACATCCACATCCACATCCGAGGTGTTTCCGGCTGCCTCAGCTTCTCACAGAGTTGGCACCACCGGGCGACGTTTTTGCGACGTCACAAGCCCCAAATGCTCCAGCCCACTGAGGGGATGAGTCTCTGGAGTTCGTGGTCGTGGGTGAGGCTCCGGGGTTTGTGGCCGTGGGGCAGGCGCCGGAGGTTGTGGCCATGGCGTATGCTCGCGCATCTCCTGTCCTTGCTCAGGTAGCACGATTGGCTGATCGTCTACCATGGTATCAACATCGTCAGCCGATGTATATACCATCTCTCCCTGGCCAAGCGTCTGAGGTTCTTTGCCATCATCCTCATCCTGATCCTCCTCCTCATCCTGATCCTCCTCCTCCACCTCCTCCTCATCTTCCTTCTCTTCATCTTTCTCCTTATCATCGTCACCATCCCTTTCCATATCCACATCGCTGTCTAAATCAACGCCGTCCGGTGCGACCACATCATCCTCCATGCGCATATTCAGATCAGGGTCAAGTTCTGAGTCATATTCGCTGTCCGACTTGGTAGAGTCGGTATCATCTTCTGAGGAAATTGACATAGCGGGCGATGCTTCCGGCTCTATATATACAGGCTCTAGTTAGCCTTCCGTGTCCGAGTCTGCCGCATACATTTCCTGCTGCAACTGCACAGCAACGGCACGACAGATATCATCTCCTCCTGGGGTTTGTTTAACAATACCTTCCCCTTTACCGTTTCCCTTCCCCTTCCCCTTCCCTTCCTTGTTTGCCTTCCCCTTCCCTTTCCCCTCCCCATCCTTTGTACCCTTCCATTTCCCGGTCCCTTTTTCACCGCCCTGCGTGTCCTCCTCACCCTCGCTGTTGTTATTGTCATTGCCATCGCTAGGACGGCTCCTTCCACCGCTCGGCGCTCTGGGATCGGCCCAGTTGTCATCATCATCATCCTCGTCGATTTTCTCATCCCAATTGAGTGGTCTAACGGCCAGGAAGTCGCATGGCTTGTACTGCCGGCAGCTTGGTAGCTCAATCTTTGCCCTGAGATCATCGCTACCGTACCAAGAGAAACGCTCGCCGGTGCGTTTAACCTTCCCAGAGCTGGTTGTCTGCGGATTGCAGCGATCGACTTGATCCCCAAAGGCACAGGGGTTGTCCCACCTTCAATTGTTCATTTTATCGCAGGTTTTGTCAAACATTTGCCCCATATATGAGCGGAAGGCTGCTGACCACTCCCGAAAAGGTGAACTCCTGCTCCTGCGGTGCGGCCACATCAGCTGGCATTGTGAAAAGTGGCGAGTCGTGACTGGATCAAGAAAGATTATATCATAAAAGAGGTCCCAGGCCCTATCATCCTTGACGCCGTAAACATTGTATATCCATATGAGTCCACGGATGAGTTCCCAGATGAATCTCTTTATACGGTCCCGATCCAACGACAGGCGTCGATTTATAACCGATGTCGGCATTTTTGCCCTGGCAGTTGCCTTCCCCTTTCCTTTGCGGCTGCCCTTTGGTGCCATTGCTGTGAGTTGAAAATGAATCTACATCCGTGGCAATAGCATTATGATACAGTTGCATGTAGCGGAAGCAAGCCCAGAAGGAACATACAAAGTTGTGTAGGTTATCGGGTGTATTTTGGAACGAGAGGCGTTGTTTTGTAAAAGTCACGTGTGTCGAGAGAGCTGAGGATGCGGGTGGTGTGTCAAATATGGGAGGAAATGAGAATGGAGGTGAAGGCGGGAAGAAGGGATATATATACTCGAGTTCCTGTGATTTGATTCATATCCTGCGTTTCGTTGGTTGATGAACACCAAACGGCCCAGCCTTCATCTTGCACAACCACCAGGCACTTCATGAATGAAGAGCCTCGAGACGAGATTTAGAACTCGCGGTGAAGACAGTTTGCGACGCCGGGCGGTGCTTTGGCATCTCATACCACTTTTACCGCTCAGACCTCGTGCGTCTCGGAGCAAACTGAGTAGTTCTCAAGTTGTGCCAACTGTGCAACCATCCAACATGGCTACCAACGCCTAGTGGTGGAAAAAGCACACGCAATTGATGTCATGGGATAGAGAATACGTCATTGATCCCATTGCGATGCTTTTAGCTCTGCCAAAGGGAGATTTCCACCAGGATGCTGAAGATATACACAATCGATGGTTCGAGGTATTGGGCCAAGAATGAGTGCAATACGATGATACTCGCGCCAAGATGGCTTAAACACCCTTCAAGCGGTGACAATAGACCTTCTGACGTTGCTGTAACAGTGAATAGCAATGCTGAGTTTAATCTGAGATCAATCTGATGGCAGTTAACCCCATAATTGAAAGCTTTTCAAGGGATCTCGTCACCGGGTATTGTCAGAGTTTAGAGTCTAGCGCGGTCTACACTGCACCTCCCTGTTTTGTCGAAACCCTTCCTGGTCGCTCAAATAGGAGTCTACCTCACCTGCCGTTGCATATGCATGCACAGGCAATTATTCCTACATTCATAACGTGGAACATCAATATTGGACTATGCCTTCCCAAAGCCCTCACCTTGACACGTCTCCGGTCATACGAAATGTTTGAAGTCTTGCTAATCGTCAGAATCAACAAAAGCGTGGGCCTTTGGGGAAGTCTCAACTTCTGCCTGCTAAGAGACGCGTTTCCGTACCGGCTGGCGAGAGGGATTCCACTCAAGGAGGGAGTTCCGTAGCCTCTACAATCCAAGGTCAGAACTCCATCCCCTCATCTTCGCTGAACAATTCTCGCGTTGCAGATATCAATGAACGCATGACTTCCACCCCGTCCGCTACACAGCAACAGTCAATAAATACTCCAACCGCCACGCCGGTTACAAGCAGTCGTAGCACACCAGCACCCGGAGGAACCTCAACGCGTCGCGTTGTATCCAGCCCCGCATTTGGCATTGCTATCACTCCCACCCCTCTTAGCGGTCTTGAAAACCTGGCTACCCCAATCCCTAATGCAGAAGCCCGCGCGATTATTACAATTCCACTCCGAACACGAGCTACCCAAAAGAATCAGAGACAGAGGCAGTGGCAATTGCAACTGCGGGCGATGTCTACAGCTCGATCAATGGTCTCTGGCAGTCGCAGCATCCATCGATTTGGTCACTCTGACATGACGCATCTTGTGTTTGCAACAGGCAGACTCCTGGAGCTCTACATGTGGAACAGACGGCCGTTTATGAGTGCAAGCAACTTGGAGACGGTAAGTCATGCAACGCGACGTGTTTCGAAAGCATTAGCTGAAGCTCCACACTGGCAGATAATAGAGACGTACTGGAACACCGCTATGCAGCAAAACAACATTTGGTCCATAGCATTTGGGGCGCGCACAAAGGAGATCTTGAAAGAGGTATGCTGAAGCAACAGCCCATGTTGGATGTTACACGCTCACCGGTACCAGGTTCGCGCACAAGTCAATAAGGTTAAATCCCATTTTATTAAATCAGCAAGGGACAACATAGCAGAGCTTTATGATCTCCACCGCTTTGAATCCGCTGCAGAGCATTTGGAATTCATTGATTCGCTTCTGGCAGACAATAAGTATCTTTTTCCTGTAGCAGAGCGTGTGGAAGGTGGTGTACGCGGCCCAAATCCAATGCAGAGAGAGGCAAAAGCTGCTGACGAATGGCCAGCGTCCACTTTACTTCCTGTCGGAAGCAATCCCGCGGTTTATCTACATCAAATTTTATCATCGGGCGAATAACCGCAGTAAGTATGCTGATGGATTTTATAATTCCATGATTAACGACAAGGACGGTCATATACCCTCGCCACTGATCATGTTTACCTGCACTGCGTTGCGCCATGCTCTCCTGGAGTGGCAAAAGAATAAAGGTGTTCATCCGAAAGCTTCCAAGTCAAAGCTGAAAGCGGACAGACCTGATCACTCGAACTACTTCAATCATAAGAATGACAGTGGTAAGAACGCATCCTGCTGCAACGGGTCCCAAGTTGTTAACCTCGCCTGGCGTTGCAAACATGTATACATTCTTGATGAATACCTGGAACACACTACCGGAGAGCTACCAACAGAGGGTGTATAACAACACTCTTGCTACAGTCAAGCGTCAGATCCAGCAGGCGGAGAACCCAATGCCTGCCGTGGTCATCAGCACGGAAGCAGTGAGTGTTGACAATGCTATTCTTCTTGACTATTTGACCTCCGAAGTGGCGGTTGAGGAGCCTGAGATCGGAAGCACTGGCCCAAACATCCCTATAGACAACAATTGCACAGATGACGAACTGCATTTCGGGATGCCAGGGGGCAGCGGGGATTACGAAGATGAAGGTGGCGAAAGTAACGAGCACGATGCCAACCGCAGTGCCAGCCAGCGACGACGGCCGGCGACAGAACTCGAGAGGTTTGACTCGGGAACCAGTGATGTCGAGGGGTATGAGGGCGAGGATGGCCACGATGCGGATGCGGATGCTGATGAGGAGGAAGAAGCATCGCAAGCCGATGATGGATCAACGCAGAATGTGGAGGACTGAGGGCATTGCACTAGAGAGTGTGAAGATTGGACAGTATATTTCAGACATATAAAATATGATAATGGTGAAGCAAATGCAACGGCAAGCGATGTATCCGAAGCGAAAACTGTATTGCAATAAGTGACAAAATCTCAAAGCTAAACATAAATGAGAGTGCGGCATGTGGCTATCGGCCGAAGAAAGGCATAAACATCCCCAGGCTTTGTGTAAACGGCTACTGCATAACTGCAACCCCTGCGAAGAGTGTAACATACGTGTCGTTCTGATGGTGCGTATATGTCACCACAATCCAGACGCAAAGTAAAGGAAGCCTGACCCCGGAGCGACAAGAGTAATATACAACGCAACGCGTCGCAAGAATAGAAGGCATGGCATAATAGCCACCGCAAGGGAGGCATGCAACGCGACCCATCGCTTGGGCAACGAGTCGCGTTCGATTCTCCGTCAGAGAGTACAAGGTTCCGTCATAGCCGTCAGAACCGTCCGGAACACCCTGGTGTTTCAGACGGAAACTGGAGTTGTTGCTGATGCAGTATGCAAATTCAACATAAGTACGTAAGATGGGACGCAGCAATAATAGGTAGCAGCATGGAATCGGATGTGAGTAGCTCCATATTGATATAAAAGACGGTCAACTAACAATAACATGTACAGCTGGGGTACATAGACCGCTCCGTGACCAATTTATCACTAACCGCAGTGGCAAACCTCCATGGTCGACAAAGGCATTTGTCAGCACAGCCAGCGGACTCAAACATCATGATGTCGTCAGCTCAGGGTTTCTCACGGATGAATTTTGTGATAAAGGTCTCCGGGAGTGGACAAAACAGGCTTTAAAGACTCCAGAGGAGGCTACACAGTCGTATATGGTTGAGGTAATAGCTGAATCGCCCTTTTAGAAGCAGCAACTAATTTCTTGTAGGTTTTCAACATGTCTGCTACTATAGCAAGGCAAGGAGGCCGGCTACAGCTGGAACAGTCCGACATGCGCCTTGTCTTGAATATGGCTAAAATGGCCCACGGAGGGTTTTCCCACGCCACAATAGAGGAAACACAAGAAAGATTGAAAAACTCTGCGCCAAAGTCTGAGAAGAGAAGAAGCAAGGAGTTGGGTTTCCGGGGCATAAAAAGTTGAAGGCAGCGATAGAAAGACACCTGGCAATGGTTTATAAAAATCACATGGCCAGCTACCGTCCATGCCAAAATAGTACAGCAAAGAATCCGCAGACACGCTGGAGGCGCAGAGAAACTGCCACACCCCCACCAGAACCTGCCTCACCTCCGCCAGAAATGCCACCTCCCCCCAGAACGCTACCTGCGCCACCAGGTGACACTGACGGAAACGAAAGTTATGAAATCGAAGGTATGCCATCCAGTTGTGTGTATATACATTCTCCACTTCCAAACACTCAATTTTTCAATTATAATGCATATGCCAAGGATAGCAAATGCAATACAGATTTTCTTCCAAATTTGCTGAGTACACAATCTGCTGCGTGGAAATTCCACTGACATTGATTTTGAAGATGACAACAGCCTTTTGAGCCAATCTGAGGGTGAAGGGGAGCATTGATTAAAAGGAATGGGATTTTTGAGTATTATTATTATCTACAATTAACGGACACTTTAAAGTTTATTTTAAAGGATATATTTATATGGACAATTAAAGAACAATGTAGTGATAAAGGAAAACATACATAAAGAGGATAGAACAACTGCCAAAACACAGTAATTGATGTTCTATGCCAAAGTAGATGGTTCCATAATGCGAAAACACCTGTGGCAAAATGTGTATCAACGGAGTGTCAATGATTTTTCGTCCTATAGGTCGGGTTATTAAAATGTGAATTAATCATTGTTATCTATAATCATTGTATTGGCTGTCCTTTTAGGCAAAAGAGAATGCTACACACTCCCTGCCCCATCTGTACAATGAGCATCAACAGAGCGACAATGATTTTTCGTCTTGACTCTTGGGTAATCTTGGTGGTAAATGATCACAGACATCTATATACAAGGTTTTGCCAGCATTTATAGGCTAATAAGCAAGAGTTGGTCCCGCAATAGCCTCCAGGACAATCACAACTTAATTCGTTTTCGGTGCTGCAACGCAGTGATCCTGAACATTTTAGTCTATAAAACCGGTCAAAACTGCATATATAGACATTAGCAGCCATCTCACGCTTTGAATAACCAGCATAGAAGGCCAAAAGTCCTTGATGCTCGGTTGACACTCGTTTTCATGATCAGGCAGGGAGTGTGTTGCTTTCTCTTTGGCCTTTAAAGATGGCCAATACATCGCTTATGCATTACAAAGAACAAGTCACTTGTCAATTACCTGACTTACAAGACTAAAAATCATTGATGCTCCGTCGACGCTCATTTTCAAAATGGGGCAGGGAGTGTATTACTTTCCATTTTGCTTTGAAATACGGCCAATACCTCATTTATGATCGTTTGCATCCAATCGCCACCTAGATTACTCTTGATGGAAGTCCAAATATCATTGACGCGCCGTTGACTATCATATTCACGATGGGGCAGGAAGCGTGTCTCTCTTGTTTTTGGTTCTAAAGGGGGCCAATTCATCCGAAAAGGACAATGGCATGCGAAAGTTGATATTTTGTGATTAGCAGTATGGTATCTAAATGCGATCATAAATAGAAAACCCCAAAACACAGAACTGCAGATTGGAACTGACAGGTCGAGTCAAACCCGGCAAAACACAAGGGTTGACGGGTACGGGTTCGGGTTTGGCCCACCAAGATGCTGTTGGTTGAGTTTTTGGACGGTTCTGGAACCGAACTGAATCATTTTTCCTGTCTGAACCCGGACTGCTGGTTGGTTACCCAAACCCGTTGCTACTACTAGTCTTCTGACAGTCAATGAACTTGTTTCAACGACCCAGTGTCAGTGTAAACAATACAGCTAGCATTCACTGCTATATGATGATCAGTTTCATGATATTCAAAATTTTTTGAAGCAAGTATCTTCTCAATTATCTTTGCTATACCTGGTCTCAATGCTGACATCTTGTGGCTTCTAGCATTGCCCTCTTTTCGAAGTCTTTGACTCTTCCCAATGTCTGTTCTTTCATTCTGTCCAAATTAGTGATCACGCTCATGGGTTTTACAAGACTTTGTACAGCCTTTTGTACTGAGACTACTCATCAACACACCTTAAGCAAGCTGAATCACATGCAGCATGCATGGTATGTGGTTTCTCAATGCAGGCCACTTGATTCTGGAGGCCTCAAGTGTTAATGGTAGTTGTTGAGTCATTAAGTAATTTGAAAAAGCCTTATCAGTCATAATTCCATGTAAACAATAGTCAGTAGGCTCAAAATGGTCAAGAACTATCTTCAAAAGTATGGCTACGTTTGCTCCAGTATATTGACCATTTACCTATAATCATAAATTAGCTTTCAAAAGACCAAATAAACAGGATCCCAATCTCGTTGAAAGGGTGTTGTACTACTCGGTGTTATGTCTTTGGTGTGACAGGTATACTTCGGGGATCAGACTGGATCACTAGGTAATCCTAATATGGATACTCGATCTGGAATGAAGAACTGTCGCTTGGATTTCCATTTTGAATCAACCTTCCAGATTAGTTCACCCATTAGTTACATCTCCATTACCCGACCTTCATACCAATGAATCAATGACAACGGTCAGCCCATGCGCAAGTAAGATATATCTCATCTTTAGATCAGTATTGGTGGTAGAATCTCCATTGTCCATGGTCACTTCTTATCAGCAGGAAAGCTTATTCCTAGTTGCCAAACAAATGACTATTCACTCATGCTCCAGTGGTTCATTCCATCTGAGATAAGATGTTATCATTATCAAACCACCATTCCATCCCGAGAGATGCACAGTCATATATGACATGAGTCACTAATAAATGATCCATATATCAGAGCCCGGTCGACCAAATGGACTTGTAAGAATCAACCTTCATTTCGACCGCACCTTCTTAGTCTGGGAAAATGGCACATCGGATTCATATGTCTGGAGTGTCGCAGATTACTCTCCATTCAATATATGGCAAAACAGCTCAGTTGCAAATTGCTGGATATTTGGCTCCAATAAAGCGTAGTGATATTAAGGGATCTGTCGTTTGCGGCGATTGTTAAACCATTGCGTACGTGGTGGGTATATGAGAGGGCACTCTCACTGGCTCTCGGTGACACAAACCTATTTGTTGATAATTGGCTTCAGACAAGCTCGTATCTATATGAGGTATCACCAATAGCAATTGTGTCGCAATACATGCACATTACCTTGATGACCCAGTTAATACTCCTGGGAGTTAGAACTCAACTTTCAATGGTAGAAGGCAAGGATGATGAGGTAGTTACATATGTGAACTCCAAAACAGGGTTTCGCAGTCTTAGGATTGTTAAGGGTGTGGATCGTCTGATAGATATCAGCGATACCGAGATGGAGAAAGGACATCAATAACCTACTATCCAACACACAATCTACATTAGGATTTATCTACGGATACCTATTCACCTTCTCGACCTGGAGGTTAAGCCTTAACTTCATTCCCATGTATAATCTATTAGTTCTGTATGGAAGTCAGCAAGGATACTTCTCTCATGATGTCCCGAATGGTACATTCATTCTTCAGTTCTAAGTCACAGATATGTCTATCCCTCTTTAAACTTGGTTATTCTTAGTACCTTCATTCCAGCAAGTCATTGATTGGGAAGAGAGCAAGACGATACCTTGGAGTCTGAAGGAAGTCCGAGGCAAACCTGATAGCATGCTAGTCCAGAGAACACTTCTGCTAGAATACTCTTGAGTTGGCACGACTCCTTCCACTGAGGTGAAACTACTTTGCTGTTTCTTTCAAGACGAGTCAATACTTGGAGCTGTTGCACTCGAGGCCAGTTGGTCCTGGAATATACATGCTGGTTGCTGGGACGATATATCCGCAAAATCCAAATCGGTCCGGAAGCAACACGCAATCCCCCCAGATACTGCTGGTGACCTCAGCAGTACTTCTAAGCACCTCTCAATGCTCCCAGACCCCCCTGGAGCTAAGCAAAGTGCTCCCAGACTCTGCAAGAGCATTCTCAGGTGCATCCAGGATACAACAAGATTTAACTTAAAGAATAGTCAAATTTTGGACTTCCTGAGACCTCTATGCAGATCGGCAGGAGACTTCCAGTGCAGCTATCCAGGATACTTCAAAAGCAGCCGAGACCGCTGCGCAGCTCTGCGGGAAACTTGGTGCTGTATTCTCACAGCAGTGGGTTGTACATAACCACAAGGCATTTTGTTTTATCATCTTCGTCATTGTTACAGTCACAAGATTCGCTACATCATAATATGGAATGCATTATTTAAGTCTCTCCATATATATATATATACGGTCAATCTGGCCACAGATTGTACTCCAGCATAATCGGAGGAGCACCTGGACACGCCCATTGAGAAACGTACGGATGCACCACTTGGAGGCCGTTGTGGTGAAACAATGGATCTAGAAGACAGAGAGCCCACCATCAACACTCAGCCACACCTCTCGGGACATCCAATCACAATTCATAAAAATGAGTGGTTCTGTTTCGCTGTTGTTTAATTGTACTGTATTCACTCTAATTAGAGTATGACAGGACATTAATAACCCCCTCCGCCTCCAGGCCAGCTGGCTAGATGGCGGAGCTCCCCCCCCCCCCGCTACCCTTTAAAAATGAGCGGTTCTGATTCAAAGAGCGTAGATATCGGGTGAGAAGATATGATACTACCCGGTGTTGGGGATCCACACAATTGGGTGGATCCACAAATTCTCGGACAGAGCAAGTGAGACCAAAAGTTGGGAAAGATAGAGTGTGTATTTTCATTGTATGATACGATGATATGGAAATGAGATGATGTCTATCTACTCCGGGGTCTGCCGAATATATACTCCCCATCACTCTGTCCACCTCTGATACCTCTGTATCGCTGTACAACTGCCATCGCTCCATCGAGATGCACTTGGAGGCAGTGATCAAACGTATTTGGAGATGCACTTGGAGGCCTGGATCGAGTTAGTTTGGAGATGCACTTGGAGACCGAGCGATTGATTGAACTCAGAGATGCACTTGGAGGCAGTGATTGAGAGATTTTGGAGATACACTTGGAGGCCGAAATCGAGTGAACTCAGAGATGTACTTGGAAGCCGCAATTGAGCCTGTTGGGAAATATACTTGAAGGCCACGATCGATCAAGATTGGAGGAGTACTTGGAGGCGGTTGATCTGGAGGCAGTTGACCTGAAGGTGGTCAATCTGGAGGCAGTCAATCTGGAGACAGTGAATCTGGAGGCAGTAGATTGGGAGGCATGTGCAATGGAAGCTGACACTGTATTCATTGGTTAACTCGTAATTGTGGGAATGTAAAGAATTGAGTACAACAAGGTCCGCTGAGAGACTGGCTGAGAGCGAGAGACAGTCGATCTTGGGATGATATGATACTCGGTGTATGCTGTACTCCGTATATGCTGTACTCGGTGTATGCTTGTACTCGGGTTTAACTCTTGATCATGGCATGGAGAGACAGAGAGGGATGACTTAACTTCGTGTTCTTAGGTGATGGTAGAGTTGAGGACGAGAAGGAGAGAGATGGGAAGAGATGGGGGAAATCATCATGAGAAACTGGGACTTAGAGAATTTAATGTGCGAGTCAATTTACTATCCCCAATACGGTAGGTACAAGTCCCAAACCGGTGTGTAATTACAGCAATACGAGGTCTTCCCAACCTAATCAGGCAAGTTGTAACCCTGATTTCTCATATCCGGTCGTATCCTCCACATCATTCTCATCTTCATCCCCCGTCTTGCTCTTTCTCGTCCATAACTCTACCATCATCGCAGAACACCAAGTTAAGTCATCCCTCTCTATCTCTCCATGCCATGATCATGAGTTGAAACCGAGTACAGCATATACCGAGTACAGCATACGCCGAGTACAGCATACACGGAGTACGGCACACACCGAGTACAGCATACACCGATCATAGCATACACCGAGTACAGCATACACCGAGTACAGCATACACCGAGTATCGCATACACCGAGTACAGCACACACCGATTACAGCATGCACCGCGTACAGCATACACCAAGTACAGCATACACCGATTACAGCATACACCGAATACAGCATACACCAAGTACAGCATACACCAAGTACAGTATACACCAAGTACAGCATACACCAAGTACAGCATACACCAAGTACAGCATACACCAAGTACAGCATACACCAAGTACAGCATACACCAAGTACAGCATACACCAAGTACAGCATACACCAAGTACAGCATACACCAAGTAAAGCATACACCGAGTACAGCATACACCTAGTACAGCATACACCAAGTACAGCATCCACCCATGACTGTCTGTCTTCCCTGTATTCTCATGATCACCAGTTGACCCCTGAATGTAGCTTTAGCTTCCGTTGTGGCTCCCTATACCATCAACCACCTTCAGCCAGCTTGCGATGGGAGCTCAAAGGTAAAGTCACCTCGTCACATTCCCACGTTTGTGAGTCAACTAACTGATGAATTGAGTATCAGCACCCAGTGCACTGTCCATCAACTGCCTCCAAGTACGCGTCCAATTTTACTCAATCATGACCTCCAAAGTGTATCACCAAACTCGCTCGATTATGGCTTTCAAGTTCGCACGATCATGGCCTCTAAGTGCATCTCTAAACTCACTCAATCATGATCTTGCAGTGCATCTCTAAGTTCACTCTATCATGGCCTCCAAGTGAATCTCTAAATACGCTGGATTACCACCACCAGGTGCATCTCCAAAGTCACTCGATTATGTTCATCGGAGTGCATCTCTAAGTTCACTCGATTACGGCCTCCAAGTGTGTCTCTGACAGGCTCGATTACCGGCTTCATGTGCATCTCCAATCTCGCTCGACCAAGGCCTTAGAGTGTATCTCTGTTTTCACACAATAATCATTTTCAGGTGCACCTCAAATTCCTCTCGAGCACTGCCTGCAGCCAGTCCAGATATACCACCTATGGTAGGCAATTTTAAGACCTCATATAGTCCTTGGCATTGGTAAATGCCTCGATAGAACATGGTCTGTAAGTTGCGGCCAGCTGCCCACGCGCTAGGTAGTAATAAATTTGTAATGACTTACTTCGCGCCAAGACTCCGACCGTTCAATACTAAGCCATCCTTATCAGTATGTGTTGGTATTGTACGGCTATCATTTTCTGGTGCGACAGCAAAGAGTATCTCTATCCCCGCGAATTTCAGAACTCTGGCGATTTAGCTCTTGTTCTGTCAGTATTTTCAAATATGCGTCAGTACTGACCCATATGGGGCTATATATGTTTTCATTCGACACCAATCCAATGTCACACTCACAACGTTCGGTAAAAACTTTTACTGTCTCGTATGGGTATGTACTAGCTTCTATCTGTGGCTGAGCCATGTTCATTTCGCGGAACAGTCCATGGTCTATCACTTGTAATACTCCAACTTGTATATACCGCATGTTATCGTCTTGTATTCATCCGTACTCATTAGTATCTAATCGTATGTTGAGTTCATTTCGCACAAGTACAGAGTCTATCGCAGAAAGTACTTGGCATTATATTTATACTGTTCAATACTGTGCAGTACTAATCTGTACAACGCCATAATTAACACTTCATTGAGTTCACGCCCGACTTCATATGTTGTTTATCATATTGATTGCTTTTGTATCACCCGTTACTGGGCAGTATTGGCCTGTATCAACCAATATCAATATATTGACTGGGTTCATTCGATTTATTCTCAGCCTTTCATCCAGAATAAATAAAAGTTTTCCCATACTTCATGTTACCGGACAGTACGCAAAGGCACGGACCTGAGCTGGAGCGAGCAACCCAAAACACGAGAACGAGCAAGAGTTTGAGCTATAGCTAGAGCCAGAGCCTGAGCCAGAGCTGGGAGCTTGAGCCTGGGCTAGAGTCAGAGCACAAGCAGGAGGTTTTGGCGCCGGAGCCTAAGGATGGGAGCGAAGTCAGCAATGATTCTACCAGTCCGGGTTTAGTCCAGTCCAGTCGAAGAGATTTTTGGACTGGGATCGGACAAGTCCAAGTTTCCAATGGACTAGAACGGACTGGGACTGGACTAGTCCACTCGGACGGAATTAGCCCGATGTCACTGGGAGTCAGCCATACACTGAGTTGCTGAATAGTGTCGAACAAGAGGAGTCATGTTTGTGAGAAAGAGAGGTTCTGGCTCAAAGAGCATAGGAAGTGGTTGTGAGGATGTGATAGGCTACCAGGCTGTGAGGAACCACACAAATTGCGTGGATCAATGAAGGCTCGGCAAGATTGCGTGAGGAACCACGTAAATTGCGTGGATCTAGGAAGGCTCAGCAAGACTGCTTGAGAAACCACACAAATTGGGTGGATCTATGAAAGCTAGGCAAGAGTGCATGGGACCAAGAGCTGTGAAAGATACAGTGTCTATTTTGTTGTTTGATGAGATGATGTCTATCTACCCCAGGGTCTCCCAAATATATACTCCCTGTTGCAATAGAGAAGGGGAAAACCGGGTGTATTGGCTATGTTGTGATAACTAGGTACAGGTTTAAAGGTCCAAGATGCGTAGTGTAACAGGCGAGGTCGGGCGTAAGTGATATTGGTGACACCAATGTGATCCCAGAAAACCAGACAAGAGGCTCGATATTCGTTTCGAGGGAATCAAGACAAGACAAGAGTCGAAGCTGTTTCAAAGTCGTAACTTGCTTTGCTATACAAGAGAACGAGTAAAGAGAGAAGAAAAGGAAATCCTCCAACGCCAACAACACTCTGTTGATATACAACTAGTCTGCCACCCTCGAGCCATTCCTCATGCTCCGATGTACCATCCGGATCTTCTCCCATGATCTTCCACACCATCAACACAACTCGTATCATAACAACCACGCCACCTCATCCGACGTCGCAACACCTTAGCCCACTTCCTTATCATACTAAATTTTACCCCCACCATTGCACCACTTCTTCAGCGTCTTCCAACGTCTCCGTTCTTCCATAACACCATTCCTTCCACACCTTCTCCGCATAACCCCCTTTATTCCCAAGTACCTTGTATCTTCTCAGCGCCGTGACATGTAGGGAATGAAAGAGTAGTGTGAAGTCTAAAAGAGCAGTCACAAACCTTAGGCTCTATCAACAGTCCCCATCGCTCAGTCCATCTCCGCTATCCCTGTATCTCCGTACACCCCTCGCCGGCTTCCTCTTGCCAAACTGAGTGGTCATTGTGGTGAGAAACGGATTTTCCTGCCACATCACCTGCATGGACCAGTCCAGACTCAGCCCGTCCAGTCCGAGACTGGCAGTCTGCAGTCCTGTCCAGTCGGGCCATCCAGTTGGACTGGACTGGACTGAGCCCTATCTCGGATTAGGATCATCCGGACTGGTGGAATCTCTGGAAGTAAGGAGGCCAGAAGCGACGGAAGCGGTATATAAGAGGAGCGGAGCGGCAGTGGTTAAGGCAAAGCAGCTCGTTCAGATTCAAAAATCCCGCCCACCCACATCCCTACATATACCAAGGGAAGCTATGTATGTTTTTCGACTCTACACCCAGTGAAATGGCTTCCAGCCCGGAATGGGACAGTCCAGGTGGAGCGGCAGCACCTCTGTTTACACGTCGTTTACTGTTTTGGTTCTAGTCTTTTGTTTTTCGTGACTGTTCTAGTGTGGGATAATGTTCTGTATATGAATGAATAAAGCACATACAAAGGGAAGAGCGAGTCCACTAGGTAGTAGTGGTCAGTACTAACATATACTTCTTCAACTCAACCTCAGCATTGTTATTGAGTTGTAATATTTGGATTCATACAGTGCTTTACTTGTCAGTATCTTCCAGTATTGTCTAATGACTCAAGCGTGCTGTATTCAGGATCTGTTTTCGCTGTCTCTGATAGCGCTTTTTCCTTCATTGACAATTACTTTCAGCTGGTTCCTGCTTGTAACCATCAACAAATGATGTAGCCTTGCTGAGTTCTACAAAACCCTACGCCATCACTCAAGTGACATCGAATTTTTTACGTACTTAGCTACATCTACTGGGACCTACACCTCTCACCGCGGCTTGCTCACTTTTTGACCTCACCGCACTTCACAGAATCTCTCCGACAATGCATACACCACCAAGCTCTCCGCCGTGTGAACCTGGCTGTTCCTTTCGGCCTTCTTTAGCTTGTTTATCCTCTCCAAACAGCTTGATCGATAAGGATGGCACTGCCCACATTTTCGATCTTCCGACTGTGATGGACCGGTGTTTGTCAAGGGCTGGTAGTGGTCTACTGCACAATAACGAGGCCGACGAGGATAATGAGGTGGATACTGGTGAGCTGGTGGACGAACCCGCTGATGAGGTGGATAGTGAAGCCGTCAAGAGGCTTGTTGATTCACAAGTCAATGAACGCGCTAAAGAGATTGACCATATGTCCAGCGAAGGAGGTAATGTGGTGTCTCGGAGTGTTGACAGAGCCACTGATGAGAGTAATGACTGTCTTGCTGCCACAAGCAGCCCTCCTCCTACGTATCCATTCAAAAAGTCACAAGCTGGTGCTACAAACCACTTCGCTATAACATGGTCAATCATCGTAAGTACTCGCCGCAACTGGGTTGAAAGCTCTGATAAGGTGATTCAATCCATTATCGGCGTGTGTACTTCAACAACTGCATGGTTTACGCGAAGGGAAACGCAGAAGATATTCAGACCGTCAGTCGGCTGACTAACCTTACAATTGAGCAAGTAAAGTTCAGTATCAGCAAGTACTAAACGGGAATCTCTGGTATTAAAGTAATTACTTCCCCGAGCAATGCATGGCCAACAAGCAGAAGCAGTACAAGAGCCGTCCACATCTACTAAAGAAGATTGCAGCAACTGCAGGGATTTCCAAGAAGGTAGATGAGCTAAGAGAGGCTTTGGAGGAATGCATCTCAGCCGGCGAGCAACCTGGAAATGGTATCATGGATGATGATTTACGATATCTGGCAAAGACTTTGGTATGATTCCTTATATCATCACAAATAGTAGGGACTGAGCCATGTTAGGATAAGGTATTGGCGTTACCCGTCACAAAGTGAAATTTGTGAATTTCTGTACCTATCACTTCATTTATTTCTCGTCATGGGGTAGCCGTCTGCTTAGCAGCGTTGAAGTTGATAGCTTCAAAACGAATCTAAGAGCCTGTCTATTGTATCCAGCTGGGAGACCCTTTGGACGTGGTTGACAGGAGACTAGCGGAGAATTATACGGAGTTCTGCAGCTGCGCCAGCAAGGCAGAAACGCATGTGAACAAAGCCTTTACAAAGGCAATAAGAAGAAAGGCAAAGGCAAAAGGTGAAAGGTGGTAGGAAGGTAAAGAAGGATGACAGCAATAGCAGTGGTAAGTGTAGTGACAAAAATGGCGATGATGATATTAATGCCGATGCCGATGCCGATAGCGATGCCGATAAGATCGTACAGCCAAAAAACCGAACAACGAGGCGGGTAAAGAAGTCCAAAAAGAAGGTGAAGAAGTAGGGGGGAATTTGGGCATAGTATTGTAGAGACGACAAAAAACATCATGCGCAGAATGGTACTATTGTGTACTGACAAGTACTGAGAAGTATTGATTTGTATTGAAGTGTAACAAAGCGTGTTGATAATTCTTTCAGCTGACGAAGCAATACAAAAGAATACCAGTCAGTACTTACAAGTACTACTCAATACTGTCACACTACAATCGAACTAACTTTTTTTATTTACGTATCATAGGGAAGCATGGTGAATAGTACCGAAGTATACCAGCCAATACCAGTTAGTACTCATTGACCTAATTGCTTGTATCGAGAGTAGCAACAAAACTATAGATTACAAGTGCTTAAAGGGTAGAACAGTGCCAATTATTCCACCAAACCTCGACATTTTCCGTTGCCTAAGAGACCGTTCCACTCAAGCAACACTCTCCTTAACAACAGAGATTCCCATGGCCTCCAGAGCAGTGATACCCTCATCAACATTCGGTTCAAGAAGGCAATGAACAGTGCGCTTGATACGCTTGGCAAGCATCTCAGTCTCAGCATCCTCATCCTGGAACATCTCCATGACCTCGCAGTGTGTTCACATGGTAGTGCTGATCTTGGTCTATTGAAATCCATCGTGGTTAGTTCTGCCACTAATACATGAACGAAAGAAGACTTACATTGAGTTTCTTGCGGCGAGCAATCGAACTCTCCAGAAGTTTACAGGCGAGATAAAGTTCCTCCAAGAGTCGCTTGTTCTTCATACCATGAAGTCCTTTATCCCAAACATACTCAATGATGTTCTCGACTTCTTCTTTGCCGATCACATAGTTCTGTTTCTTTGTAAGCATAAGGACATTGAAAGTAGTAGAAGTTATTCAAACCATTCCACTCAACTCTTCGATGCGGATACGTCTGTCAATCTCGGCGGGGTTGACTTCGGTTCCCTCATTGGCCATAGTGGTAAGGATGTGAGATCTAACTTTGTCGCGAAGTATTTTTTCAGCCTTGCTGAGGGTCTCAGTGGGGTTCTGTGCAACGGAGTGCACGATCTATCCAGTATTAATCAGTAACAATCAGTACCAGTCAGTATCTGCAGGTAGCAATGTACTTGTACTTTTGGTATGCTGGTTCTGATTCGTTGATCGTCTTTGAATGTTCGGTAGTGAGGCGAATATGCAGCAGAAAGTTTGGTAGCGCAGCTTTAAATGGATGGTGCTGCCGGGTTAGCATGCCAAGCATCGTCAATTGACCTCAGAACACCTTGAACCACCACTGACCAGCCTGTGACTGTGAATAGACACACCAACGACAACAACAACAGGATAAGCCTTACCAGCTCCCAGCGGTCTGCGGCCGAGAACATACAGCAACCCCTACCACCCTGCATGGCGAAGTTCATCGACAAGCTTGCCGCAATAATTATCGAGCAGGGTGGTGGATACACAGAAGATGATGTTCGGGATGCTCACGAGGAGTTGAAGGTTGTGCCAAGGGATACCATAAGGGTACGTGAGATTAACCTTTTGAGAACTTATTGGCTCACCAGTATGCAGTCATGCCTTGATGCACATGTTCATGTTCCTGAACCCTTCAGGTCATCCCCCATCGGTAATGGCTTATTATCCCACCCCGGTTCTAAGCCTCCATCTCCTCTCTCCTAGGCTCCGATGGGCCCACCTGGATTCCAATCATGACAATCCGAAATTGTCTACCAAGTACAAACCCTGATACCTGCAACGGGTGTCAAGATGAAGATGTTAGCTTCCATATCGCCACCAGGATTCAAGATGACAATGGGAGCTTCGATAAGGGCAATGCGAATGAAAGCATCGATGTAAGCTTCAATATTGGCAACGGAAATCAAGATGACGATGCGAGCATTGATATTGGCAACAGCAATCAAGGCAGAGATTCGACATTCAACTTACCCAACGGAATTCAGAATGGCAGGGATGCCATTGATGGAGTTGATGCCGAGGTTTTGTTGCTCACTCGAGCGTTTCAGAGTCCCAGTACTGAAGGAATTTTTGAATTAGTATGTATCTATACAGCTCTCTACCCGATAAATGTTAATTGCTTTCTAGATGTCAGCTGCATACCAAATTACGTTCCCTAAGCAGAAAGGGTGCAAAGCGATATTCCCGGACGCAAATGACTTGCTAGTACATCAGTTGGAAGAGTGGAACAGAAAGGTTGAATAAAAGAAGGAGGTCTCGGAGGAACGCAAGGAAAAAACAAAGAGAAGGTCGGAGAATACTTACCAGCAGGACGATTGCCCTCGCCTCAGACGTGAGAGGAAGAACTTGGATAGCAAGCTGGGGCCTTACGGGGCTCTTTCATAGGGATTTGTGCGAGGATTTACCACCTGTATTTTTAGCACACTGGGAGTTTGTGTATTCTTAGCAGGCCATATACCATAATACTACTTTGGAAATTATATGTCGAGTAACTGCTATTACTGTTCAGTATCGTTTTGTATTGGATAGTTAGAAATCAACATACCGGTGCAAAAAAAAAAAAGGCTGGTGGATACCGTACAACACAAGTAGATACCGGTTAGTATTTGTCAGTACCTAGCTACTGCCTCTCTGTGGTACAATCTCTCGATTCTGTTCCAGACGCACGAGCCATATAATACTCATTCCGCGTGTCTACCTTACTCCTTAAGGATGTAATCGAAGACAAACATTACCCCCGCCGGAAAAAATTTATCCTTTTTTGACCGATCACATGAAGGTGCAGGCAAATCGTCGGTGAAACACAGCCTCCAATTCTAGCCCTCTCATGGGGTTTACTCGTAGTCCCATGGATTTATGGAGGTGGACAACCTGTGTTGGAGCAATGTTATCGGTAGAACTCCTTTGAGAAGCTGGACTCTTCAGGTAATATGTTCAAGTATGCAACTCTCTCTGTTTAGGTCAACTACCACTTGCAGGTGGCATGCAAAGCCATAATATGTAACCGATATACTCGCGTCAAGCTTATATGTTTATTCAAAAACTGATCAAAGCCTCCATTTCAAACTTTGGAGGCATAGGAACAAAAATATATACAATCACACACGGAACACAGACTCAGTCGATGAATAGTCTACAATTTGTACCCAAACCCCTGGACCAGACTGTTTATAATATCTGGGAGTGAAACTAGGTTTTATGGCACATATAGTCTATGCTGCCATTCTCTGGGTTCATTTATCGCGATTCTCGCCAAGGCTTGAATTTGGTCAAAATCGGTCAAACTCTAAACAGAGGTTTGACACGGTTTGAGAGCTATTAACCTCAAAAATAATACTCAGCAGAGTATGTGTAGCTTTAAAGCAGGGAATTAGAGTGTACGCAGCAAGCTAGTGATAGTCTTTCAGAGAGCATTTTCACGCCGTGGCAGCCATGTAATTTTGCCATCTTCACGACGAGTGATAGCTGCATGGCCATTCTATACTGGTATTGGAGGGTATTGGCCACTACGATCACATACTTATTGGATATGCCTAATAACTAACAAGGTTATATATCATTCGTTCCCATGTATCTTGTCAATCCAATCTATTCTTCAAGCTCCATTCCCTCGTGTTCCTCCTCCTCCTCCTCCTCCTCCTCCTCCTCCTCCATGCCATTGCCCTCTTCCTCATTAAACGCCACTGCCCATTCACGCTCTAGATCTTGCATGAATTTTGCTGCCAGGTCTTCATCTATCTGGCCATAGTCACTTTCACTGTCTCCGTCATCTGCCAAACCACCATTGATGGCATCAATGTCATCCAGTCGCGCAACACTCTGCACGGCATCTAAGATTCGTCACCTGAGTTCTCTGGTAGGTTAGTACTTACACAAATGATTTTATAGCACTGTAGTACCTTCCAGGCTTCTCTGTTAATCGAGTGGAAATAGAGAATCGTGGTTGATAGCAAAAAGAGAGCGCATAATTCGGAAGCGATGAACGAGGAGCTCTTTGAAATGATGGCTAGTCATCCTCATTTCATGGTGGAGGAGGTTGAGAAGCACATATCCTTGATGTTTGAGCCATTTAATCCTCATTTGAGCATGCAATTGCAGCATTCTTCTCTCCTCAACGACCCGTTGTTGAACGAAGTACCACCCTATACCATCCGTAACATACTGGTATACCGCCCAATCAGAATTTGACATAAGCCTTTCAATATCCCATATCTCATCGTTTTCTATACCATTCTCTCGGATATCTTTTGCTGATAATTGCCTCAAGTTACATCGCCGACTTTGCAAATCTCAGTGTTGTATTTCTTCACCAAGTTGTCAAGCTGCTTCCATCTTCCATTAACCTTCGCAATGATCTTCTTTGCCTTCTTGTAGCCTCTGACTCGCTTGTGAAGCACGTCAACTTCCACTCACCTCTCTGTCACGATCTTGATGAGCTCTGCATGTAGGAAACAAAGCTGTTTCAATGCATGAGCACGTTGATGGCCCAAGAATAGCTCGCCATTCCTTCCCCACTCTTCGCATGTCGAGCCGGTCAACATGAGCAGTCTCGTCACCCTCGGATCTCGTCTTCGTAACCGTTCTTCCTCCAGTAGAAGCTCAAAGGTCTCATCATTATTGGATTTTTGAGGCACCCTGTAGTAGATCAGTAATTATTGATCTTGTGTGGGATATTCTAGTACTCACCGGTATTGAGTATAGTACCTGACTTTATCTTCTGATTGCTCCACCAGGTAATCTAATGTTATCCTTCTCCACAGATGCACGCGCCCTGATTTATCGATTTGCTCTGCTACCATCATGGTAGTAATCTGTGCAAGAGTTTCCTTTGCTTCTTTTGCCATTTCAACCATCTTTGTCCAGCGGCATTCCAGGTTATTGCCCATGTCTTCTCTAGAACGTTGAGCATTGTACAGCCCTGTAAAAGGATTCCATTAGCATTGTAATGAATCTAGTTATATTGGCCAGTACCTACCAAAAGAGGCTATCTTGTGCGTTCAGCGGAAACTTGATGAAACTCTTCCCGACCGGATGAGATGTTGCATCATGTACCTTAGATGCTCGGGCTCTTCACTGAACATGAGACTGTAATTTGCTGTGTGGAGAAGATTGTACAAGACATGGCACCGGTACTCATGCCCATACATATGAAACCTCCCAATTCGTACTTCAACTACCTCCATCCAGTTCGGATTGTAGCGGTACAGAGCGCTCTCAAATACACAATCAACATCATAACACAACTTCAGCTCGGCGAAGTGGGGAACCTCATGCAACACAGCTTCTATCAGTTTGATACCGTGGCTCTGCCGCTCACCACCACCGTAGATATTCTGAAACCTCAAATTTACGCCATGAAAACATATAATCACAACAATGCCACTCTCGTCTAATACCTTATTTGTAGCAGTAATGGTTTCGGGTCTATTCCATCCATCGGTGGCCTTAAATGTCTGCCCGCAGGCATTTGAGGGGATGATGGTGTTCACCTGCTCATTGGCACTCATTGGCAAGTCGAACTTCTTCCTGCTACAGTCGACGAAGAGTTTTGGTTCGAAGATTTCAATGTCCCACACTGTTTGCCTTCTCAGTCGTACATGCTGCATATTTCTGTCCATTGTGATCCGTATGGTACGGTCTTCATCTTCATCGGAAAAGTCAAAGCATGGTGGACACACATTCACAAGTTGTTCCTCCTTCCACAGAGTGCCTTGGTCAGCTTCCTCGATTGCTGATGCTATCATTTCAGCTACCTGATATCTCATGGCAATCCAATGATGGTAGGTGTCTCGAATCTGAATAACCGTATATATCAGTATTGAAGAGTATTAGGCAATATCTGGCCATACCAGGCGGGAAAAGTCTGCCAGAACCATTTTGTTATCTGCTTTAAAAGCTGCTCGAAGGCCTCCAGCCCAAGCCTCTTTGCAGATACAACTCCTGGTACAATGTTCATGTAGAGTGCGAAGCAGTTTTAGTGAGAACACAGTGCGAGGCATTCTTGGGCTCGACGGGAAGGATCCGAAGGATATGAGGCGGCATGCTGAAGTTGCACACTGGCAATATGGAACGTCTCTCCAAGTATAGCTCTCTATGGTAATGTGCCTAACGTTGAGGACATCTCGAAGGATGCATTCGCAGGCCCTCTTTGACCTGCTGTAGATAGCCTCCGACAGAATCTTTTCAACTTCTCGCCAGCTTTGAGCACGCTTTCGCCTCTCGCTGAGCCGCAACCTCCTCTGACTGATCGTAGTGCTGATAATCTCGTCAACCCAATGAATACCATCATTTCGAACATACAGTACATTATCTGGCTGGTTCCCAAGCTACTCTTGCTCGTAGTCAAGCTGAAGGGGCAGGACATGGTTTTGGTTTCCTCTGGTGGGGCCATTTCTTTTTCTTCCAATCATATTCGGAGCTTGAAGTTGAATCCTCCTCTCTCTTTTCCGTATATCTATCGTCCACACCTTTAAGCCACCATACCCGCCCAATGCAACTGTCTCAAAAACAGCTGATTTGCGCTTCCTACCTATGATATCTGAGTATGAGAACGTCGAGGGTATGGTGATTAGGCATAGATCGGCAAAAGTGTGACCTGCAAGAACAAATCCAAAGTGGTAAATAAAATGGTGCGTTTGGTGTCAATATGGTGGGGTGAATATGGAACTGAGGTGTCGAGGTGGTGAACATGAGATGGAGGTTAGCTGCAGATGAGGCTCTGCGGGATCCTAAACTGAAGCCCTACGGACAGCGACGGGCTATTTCACCCCATAGTCTTTACGTATTTACTTGCAACTATAGTTCAATCTTCCTTGGTTAAGGCTGAACGTAGTTCGACGTATTTAGTATGATGCATTTAGTAATTGATCATACTGAACTATACCAATGAGTATTGGTTGATACCAATTGAAATCTCGAAGTCCACAGTCATGTGACTAAATTTCAAGTATACGATAATACTTGCAAGTATGAAGCAGTACTGCACTGTAGTTAAGAATTGTTGCCTGTCCAGTTATTATCACTCATTGATTCAGATACCAAGCAGTACCATTCAATTCTATATAAGTAACTAAGCACTATCAATTAGAATGGTTGCGCTTTATTGTAATGCAGTGGTAGTTTACCTAATGTAAACTTTATTCTATGATATCATCTTTGCATGAATGTCATAAATGGACCAGATTCAACTCCTTCAGTTCACCTTTCACGGCATCGTATGTGATTTTAAGCTTTTCCAGCCGAGTAGAGAGAATGGTGTCATAGAGTCTCTTCTGGGTACCACCCAACTCGGCACTCCAATGCTCGGGTGCACACCATTTGCGCTTCGTAGCAGTCAGAATGCTCTGCAGCCTGGGACGGGGAAGCATCTGAAATTGCTCCATACCATTCGGGGTCTTCACATCTGTACATTGCAGTGTGAATCAGTGTAATTTCAGCAACATGATTATCGGCTACTTACTAATGATTGCAAGAATTGCAGAAGAAACCAACGTCCTGAGTTTATCTCTCCCTGCTGTTCCTTCAAAGGTCATAGGTACCGAGAGCAGCTTGCTTGCTTGCTGGCATAAATCCAAGCTGTCGCACATAGTTTAAAACTCTTCAAGACTTCTTCTGCTGTCGAAGATAAGCTTATAATAGACTGCTCTATAGCCAGCACTGTTCAGAGCTCGTGCAGGAATCTTGGTCGGTATAACAAACAGGACTGTATGTACACCGTGGTTCCCAAGGTATGCCACCTGCTTGGTCAGTACTGTATATCTTCATATTTGAGTATCAAAAAACTTGCTGTTTCTCGCAAAAGCTTCACTCCCTTCGTTTGCACTCATTTGATGCTCTTCATAGTACCTACATGGCCCTCTTCATTCATCTCCTTTACTTTCTCTTCCTAGTACTCCCTCTTGTCCTTGTAGACATTCGCAACCTCCTTTGCGTACTCTCCTGTGAACCCAAGCCACCCCTTATACCCATGCCCTGCCTTGGGTCTGCGTAGATCGGCAGAAACTGATTCCTTTTCCTGCATCATTGCAAGGTTCCATGCCCTCATCTTGTTACAGCGCAAGAGTGATACTTTAGAAGTGGTCACAGCCCTCGCGCGCTGGAGGATCTGCATGGTGGTATACTTCGTCATCGTTCTGGCTAAATCTTTTGCCATCGCAAGTACTTTGTCGGCAAAGTCCTCAAAGATACCATCGTCTTCATCTCTGGCAAGACCAGATGCTTCATCTACATCCGAGTCTTCTTCATCATTCGCATCTGGTACGAATCAGTCACCGTAGATACCAGCAAGGAATGGAAAGTCGAACTTGAAAACTCTTTGTGGCTCTCGATCTCCTCTTCTGAGGTTGTTTCTCTCTCCATTGCTGAGGCACTGGCAGATCACTCTCTTCTTCATCCTCGTCATCCCCATCTTCCTCACCTTCTTCTCTGCCATGCTCTTCATCATTCGCATGCTATACCTGTCAGTATTAATGCATACAAAGATGTAATGAGGAGTCTAAACCAGGACCTCATGGTCACAACCTTCCGAGACTCCTTTGCTCTTGTGTTTGAGGGCTCCAACTGAGTTCCACTCTCAGAGACAGTTTCAGCTTTAACCAGGCATCTTCCTGGGTTGCCATTCATATCCAAGTCGTGACAAGTTTCCATAGCATCATGTAGATACCCACTCTCATCATCATCATCATCATCATCATCATCATCATCATCATCATCATCATCATCATCATCATCATCATCATCATCATCATCATCATCATCATCATCATCATCATCATCATCATCATCATCATCATCAT